>Ga0209575_10000028_pt1 | contig 210751 bp, 185 predicted proteins | sample Medcelwee11metaG_FD_187172 | JGI IMG/M metagenome (GOLD analysis project Ga0209575, IMG submission 187172) | Freshwater pond sediment microbial communities from the University of Edinburgh, under environmental carbon perturbations - Medium... | ecosystem: Environmental > Aquatic > Freshwater... | reverse complement strand
TACGGTAACTTGGAGTAGAAACCAAGTATAAAACGCTTGTGGAGTCGTTCTGGCGGGGGTATCAAGAGTAATCTTGATGTCTAGTTAAGAGGCAATCTGAAAGAAGCAAGAATCTCCCGTTATAGCCGAAGGCTATAACGGTGAGAGTGTCAAGTCAAAAGTCTATCTATTTTAGCGAGATGACATCCGAGTGGCGAAATTGTCTTCCCTGGTGGGGGAAATAGCCCTGGCTTTTAAGATGGCAGCTACTAAAAAAGCATAGGAGATCACCCCGACTAAGGCTAATAAAAATACACTAAATAGACCTGCTGTATTCCAGAGGGCGTGCAATAAGGAGGCGGTGAGATAACCAACGGCTAATATTAACCAACGTTGGCGGGGTCGTAATACACTTAAACCAATGAAATAGCCAAAATAACCGCTATAAGCTAAATGTCCGGCGACCGCTCCTAAAATCCGAGGAATTAGTAATTGTAATCCGACTAATTGCCCAATATCTGTAACACCAGCACCACTGGCGTAATTAATCATGTTTGGTACATATTGCCCAAGGGTTTCCATCAAGGTAAAACTGACGGCGGAGGCTGTACCTAATAAAATGCCGTCGAGGGGTTCCCGCACTCCCATGATTTCCCGCAGGGGCGATCGCAAATAAATTCCTAAGATGACTGCTATTAATACTGGCAAGGCTTTGATTAATTCTTCCATTAAACCAGCCCCAAAAAACATTCTAATAAAAATATCAAAAAAGTTACTGTCAGATAAATCAACGCTAATATCACCGGGCAGTATCAAACGAAAAAAGATAATAAATAAATCTAAGAGGGGACTGATTAAAAAGCAGGTGGTGATCATCATGGTGCCGGCAATCATCCACCAATACTTATATTTGCCACATAAACGATAGACAAAATAGAAGGCAATACTGGCAATATAAACCGCTAATAATATATTAAATAGTTCTGCTTTACCTACGGTAAGGAACATCATCACCACAAAAATTACTGTGAATATACCGGGATATAAATAACCTTTATCCGCTAATTGTTGGCCGGTAGAAATGATCGGAAATAATTGAGTAATGGTTAACATCTCTGTTTTATTTTTGGGGGCAGGATTTTCCCAGACAAATACTGGTCCATTGGCTCCTAACATGATGCGATCGCCCCAATTTAAAACTTGAGATTCTTTAATTCTTTTATTATTTACATAAGTACCATTAGCACTATTTAAGTCTGCTATTTCCCATTTTCCCGTAGGAATATGATCATTATTCAACTGCGGGCGTAACATCGTATGACGGCGGGAAACCATGGTATAGGTACTGGAATTCAAAATTACTTGACAGGTTAAATCTCTACCAATGATCGTTTGATGATCTGATAAGTGATGGTTAATTAAAACTTTTTCTTCATTGTTATTTGTCGCTATTTGTCGTAACAATGCCATTGATCAACTTTTTTTGAATACAAATTAAAATAAAAAATTAATATAGAAATTTTCCCTCTAGTGGCGTAGGGGCAATTCATCAATTGCCCCTACGCTATATGGTTGAATATCATATTTTTGTATATCACCAGCCGAAGAATAGCTATCAACTAAGAATAATATTAAAACAATATTACATACTAGCTCTAGCTTCCCTAATCGCTAAATATAATAAACCCGCACTTAAAGGACCTGTTACACCTAAAATTACGCCGGTCACTAAATTTCCTAATTCTGGTACACCAGAAGTTAATTCAAAGACGGAACCAACTGCCGCAATTGCCGCAATACAAGAAGCCGCTAACAATAAATTAGATTTTAAATTACCTACCATTTTGCTCCCAGTTATTTATTTTGACGAAAAATTTGCAACTTTTTAAAATCACATAAAAACGAAAAGGTCAGTCAAGAATTAAGTTAAACTCACATTCTGACTAACTAGTCTAAAGAAAGAATAAAACAGAATTAACTAAATTAATTACCTTAAACCATACGTTGGACGGCATTAGGCGAAAATTTATGTTTGACTAACTCATCATTCAGAGCTAATTGATTTTCTACCCGATCCACAAATAGTACACCATTCAGGTGATCCATCTCATGTTGAATTGCCCTCGATAATAATTCTGTGGCAAATAAAGTTTGGGGGCGACCGTGTTCATCTTTATAGGAAACAGCAATCATATCAGGTCGCTTCACATCTAAATAAACCCCCGGAATACTTAAACAACCTTCTTGATAGACACAAAGATCATCACTAGCTTCCTTAATCACTGGATTGATTAAAACAATGGGAGGAGTCGCTGGGTTATCAGGTTCACAATCCACCACAATGATTTGTTTAGCGATCGCTACCTGCGGAGCAGCTAAACCAATACCATCAGCACTATACATGGTTTGAATCATTTGCCGAATTAATTGTCTAATTTCGTCATCCATCTTGGTGACTCTTTTTGCCGTTTGACGCAACACCCGATCACCTAACTGATGAATATTTAGAGGAGGATTTTTGACTTTTTCTTTATTGACAAATACTTCAACCGCCATAATTCTATTAACCTAGATTTTTTACTTAATAACTTAACTTATCTTAACGGAAATAATACGGCCATTGATTATTTTGAGACTTTATATTTTAGAATTTGATCACATCCCTGTTAAAAATAATTAGGGTCATTTGCCATACAGGTAATTCTTCAAAGTTTATTATGGGAAAATCTAAAATCTAAATCACTATGGACGAGATCAATTCATCCCAACCAAACAAGTCTAATCTATCTAAAACCTCTTCCCTCTCATCCATACTAAATGGGGATAATGGGGGCAGTATGAATGGTAATTCTGCTAATACAGCTATTTCTACTGTCGATACGGAACCGATATTACCAGGTCCGCCACCTGCTCCCTATTCCATGCAACCAGCCAAACAAGGTTATTTTAATCTACCAGCCTCAGCTATTACCCTGATGGCGATCGCTTCCATGATTTTGGGACTGGCTATTGATAACGTTTGGTTGGGTTATGGCAGTGCCATATTAGTATTAACTGCTTCCCTAGCGATTATTTGGCCAAACTGGGGAAAAATATGGACGGCTTTAATTCCACCGGTCTGGCGCAGTTTAATTATTGCTAGTTTTGGTATTTTGGCATCGATGGTCGGTCTATTAATCCTCAGTAGTACCAATCAAGATAGTAGTAGTCATCGCATTCAAATTAATTGGGATGCAATTGGTGCTTTAGGTGAATTGATTGGTGCTTTAGGGCAGATCATGATTGCGATTTTGGGTGTTTACGTAGCTTGGCGACAATACGTAATTTCCAGAGACTTGACCCTGCAACAAAACCGGATTACTCAACAGCAAACAATTGATGCCTATTTTCAGGGTGTGTCTGATTTGGCGATGGATGAACAGGGTTTCTTGGAGGATTGGCCGCAGGAACGGGCGATCGCTGAAGGACGGACGGCAGCTATTTTAAGTAGTGTTGATGCGGAAGGGAAAGCCAAAATTTTACGATTTTTATCTCAATCTAAATTAGTGACTCCGATTAAGCGGGATAAGCAATTAGGTCGCCCGATTCTGGATGGGCATGGTGGTTATGAGGAAGATCGGGATGAAGGTATTAGGGTGATTGATTTAGGGGTAATGTTAGCCGGGGCAGATTTAGCTAATATGGATTTACGTTGGACGGATTTAAGTGATGCTAATTTAGTTCGAGGTAATTTAAGTAATTCTCTATTAGTCAAAGCGAATCTTGCTCGTACTATTTTGTTTGATGGCAATTTATCCTACGCTGATTTGAAGGGAACACAATTTTTTTACGGCAATATACAAACAGCAACTCCTCGCAGTCGTAGTCATATTCCTAATTATGAAACTGGTATGAATACTGGGGCTGTAGTAGAAAATATTAATTTTACAGGCGTAAAACGTTTATCAGAAGAGCAACGGCATTATTGTTGTGCTTGGTGTGGGGAAAGAAGTCGCAAAACTATTCCAGGGGGATGTGATGATATTCCTAATAAGTTAGGGCGTTAATAGGATTTGTTGATCAAGGGAAAATGAGCAACTATTTTGGTCTGATTCATTTTCCTGAAAAATTTATCTCAATAATTTATCGTAGCAGCCATAAATATTAGGACAGTTTCTATTTAAGCAAACAGGGGATAAGGATAACAAATTATATTTTGTCCTAAATAACTTGGATGATGCTATATCAGGGAAAAATTAAATATACTTCAGGTGAACTGGTATTAAATAGTACCAAGATAGTGTAATAATATATCTTTCTATCTGTAATGCAAAAAGAGGACTCCCGTTAAACCTGAAAGGTTAACAGTGAGATGAATTTTTGCCAATAAAAAACATGGCGAAGCCATACCTTATTTAACAGGGGAATCTTGATTTTGCACATATTGTTTTAGTTGGTCCACTGTAACGCCACCACAACTAGCAACAAAATAAGCACCTGTCCAAAAATAAGGTTTGTTATAAAAATATTTAGACTGCAAATAGGGAAAATCTTTTCTTATTAATCGGCTACTAACCGTTTTTAGGTTGGCGATTAATACAGATAAAGCAATATCAGGTTTATAGTCGATTAATAAATGAATATGATCAGGCTCCCCATTAAACTCGATTAATTTACAGTCCCATTTGTTTAGCGTACTTTCAAAGACTTCTTTTAACCTGTCCATAACAGGAGAAGTTATCACTTCTTTTCTGTATTTGGTGACAAATACAAGATGGGCAGTAAGTTTATAGACTGACCTAAAACCTTTTCTGTAGATGGTTGACATTATTAATCAGTAAATATATAATAAAAATACATTAACAGTTACACTTCTAAAAATCAAGTGATTAATCTTACTTATCAGTTCAAATTAGATTTAAATAGACAACAAGAGTTAGAGATAGAGAATATCTTAGAAGTCTGCCGGTCTGTTTATAACTATGCCTTGACTGAACGTAAGCACTGGTTACATAGTAGGAAATCACCTGTTAATAGTTGTTCAATTATCTCAGAATATATTATCCCGGCTGACCAGCCTTATCCCAATTATCAAGTACAAGCCAAGAATTTAACCATAGCCAAACGAGATAATGAGGACTTAAAATCAGTCAATGCTCAAGTGTTACAACAAACGTTGAAAACATTAGACAAAGCCTTTACTGATATGAAATCTCAAGGTCGTGGTTTTCCACGATTTAAAAAGAAAATGCGTAGTTTTGTTTTTCCGGCCATGTTAAAAAATTGTTTAGGAATAGGCAAGATAAAACTACCGCAATTAGGCTGGTTAAAAATTAGGCAGTCAAGAGAATATCCCACGGGTTTTGTGGCGAAGCAAGCTCGCATTGTCAAAAAAGCGAGTGGATATTATGTACTGATTGTTTTTCAGTCACAAGAAGTCTCTCCAGACACACCAATAGGTGAAACCAGTTTAGGACTAGATGCGGGGATTGAATCATTTGTGGCAACAAGTCATGGAGAATTAATCAAGGCTCCTAAATTTTTGTTAAAGGTACAAAGTAAGCTGAAATCGCTACAACGTCGCCTCAAACATAAAACTAAGGGGTCAAATAATTGGTTAAAACTGCAAAATAAAATAGGAAAATTACATGAAAAAGTCTCTAATATCAGAAAAGATTGGCATTTTAAAATAGCTCATAAGTTATGTGACCAAGCAGAAAACATATTTATAGAGGACATAAATTACGTATCTTGGAGTCGTGGGATTGTCAGGAAACAATCTTTAGACTCAGGCATAGGCGGTTTTATGAATGAGATATTACCCTATGTTTGCTGGAAAAGAGATAGATTTTATCTAAAAGTAGATAAAAATGGTACATCTCAAGAATGTCCTAATTGTGGAAAGCATACAGGCAAAAAGCAGTTAAGTGAAAGAGTACATAATTGCCAGTATTGTGGTCATACAGAACAAAGAGATATTGCAAGTGCCAAAGTAATCAGAAATAGAGGCTTAATGGCGGTAGGACATACCGTGAGTGAAAATGCTTGTGAAGTATCCTTAATTGGGTCAGACGTACTGACGGGGTTTGAACAGTTAACACTGTTTGAACTAGTTAAGTGTCATTAAGCAAGAATCTCCCGTTACAGCCGAAGGCTGTAACGGCGAGAGTGTCAATTTCCAATTACAAATGTCATTTGATTAATAATGCAAAAATTTATGGAGTTTCCCAGCGGTCCTGTACCGTTAGGTTCATCCTTTTATATCAATCGTCCACCCATAGAAGAATTAGTTTATGAAGAACTTACGAAACCAGGTAGTGTTATTAGGATTAAGGCTCCCACTAAAATGGGAAAAAGTTCTTTACTATTAAGGATTATTAATTATGCCCAACAAAGACAATATCAAACGGTATTAATTGATTTAACGCAAGCAGATGAATCGGTATTTACCAATACAGACAAATTTTTACGTTGGTTTGCTGCTAATGTTAGTTATCAATTAGCATTACCGGCAAAGTTAGATGAATATTGGGATGAAGATATTGGTAGTCAAATCAGTTGTACGATTTATTGGCAAAATTATTTATTAAAAAAAATAGAAGAACCTTTAGTATTAGCGATTAATGAAGTTAATCGCCTATTTGAATATAGTCGAGTTGCCCAAGACTTTTTATCTCTATTACGGGGCTGGCATGAGGAAGCCAAACAAAAACCGATCCTCCAAAAACAAAGATTAGTAGTCGTACATTCCACAGAAGTTTATATTCCCCTCAATATTAATCAATCTCCTTTTAATGTCGGTTTACCAATTAAATTACCCTGTTTTAGTCAAGAACAAATCCAGGAATTAGCTCAAATTTGCGGTTTGGAATGGTGTGATAAAGAGCAAGAAGTAGAACAATTAATTAATATGGTCGGTGGACATCCCTATTTAGTTCGTCTCTGTTTATATCACTTAGTACAACCTTGTTTAAACCAAGAAAGGATTATGTCGTTATCAGAAATTTTAAGTCAAGCTCCCACCCAATCCGGTATTTACAGTGAATATTTACGACACCATTTAACAACTTTAGAAGAAAGTCCTGAGTTGGCAGAGGCTTTTCAACAAATAGTCAATTCTGATCAACCAGTACAATTAAAACCTGTATTAGCGTATAAATTAGAGAGTATGGGTTTAGTCACTCTGAATGGTAATTATTGTCAGCCTGCCTGCGATTTATATCGTTTATATTTTCGCAGTCAAAATTTTGTCAATTCACCAATTTTTTCTGATACTCTAACTTAAAAAAACACCATTAATCTAATTACAAACAATAAAAATCCACCTAAATTATAGTTAATATAATTGATTAGGTGGAATATATTGCAAAAATATTAGAATACTTTAAAAGTATTTAAGCAGAAATAACATTCACATCAACTTCTGCCATAACTTCAGAATGTAACTTGATTTTTGCCTTATATGTACCCAGCTTACTAATATCAGGTAAGGTAATACCACGCCGATCTAACTCTTGACCAGTCGCATTTTGAATAGCTTCTGCCAATTCCCGATCCGTTACCGTACCAAAGATTGCTTCGTTTTCCCCAACCTGTTTAGGAATATTAAAACCACCTGCTTTTTCTAATTTTGCCTTAATTGCTTCTGCCTGTTGTTTTAATTCTAATTGACGTTTCCGTTCTTCTTCTTTTCTGCGTTCTACTTGTTTTAATAAACCAGGAGTGCTACGAGAAGCTAACTTATTAGGAATGAGAAAATTGCGGGCATAACCAGGAGCTACATCCACAACATCCCAAGCCTTACCTAATTTAATAACATCTTGACTGAGAATTACTTGTAATCTTTTGGACATGATTTGTTTTGACTAAATAATTATTTGTTTTTAACATCAAATTTTTTATCATATCCCATTTAGCTATTCATGACAAGTTATTAATGATTTAGTGATTGATGCAAGATTATTTTCTAGCTAGAAAATAATCTTGTTGGGACAAAATTAATAGTGAAATACCCTTAAAAATTGTCTTTCATCCCCCTAATTCGGGCAAAAGTTTGTACTGGGTCCTGACTTCTCGCCGTAGTTTGTAAGGCTGGTTGGTCCCATCGGAGAAAAGGATTAGTTAATTTTTCCATGCCAATACTTGATGGAATAGTCCCTTCATTCTGACTACGGGCCTTTTCTACCGAGACTAAACGATTTTGTAAATCTGTATTGGCCTCATCTACTGTCACCGCAAATTTTAAATTACTCAAAGTATATTCATGTGCACACCAAACCCTGGTTTGATCAGGTAATTGACGCAATTTATTGAGGGATTCCAACATTTGGGCCGGAGTTCCTTCAAATAAACGACCACAGCCCCCAGCGAATAGGGTATCACCGCAAAATAATTCGCCAGTTTGTTCTGCTGTCATAGCAGGAAAATAATAGGCAATATGACCTTTGGTGTGACCTGGTACAAAAAATATTTCAGCAGGCCGATCCGCAAATTCCAGGCGATCGCCCTCTTGTAAAAATACCTTTTGAGCAGGAATCCGCCCCCGATCTTCAATTCCCCCATAAACGGTCAAGCGAGGAAAAGCATTAATCAATGCCTGATTACCTCCCACATGATCTGCATGGTGATGCGTATTAAAAATAGCGATTAATTCCGCATTTAACTCTTGCAATTTCGCTAAAACTGGTGTAGCTTCAGCCGGGTCAACCACTGCTGATGTGCGTTGTACAGGATCAAATAAGAGAAAAATGTAATTATCTGATAGGGCTGGTAAACAATAAATTTCCATGGTTTGATAATAGGTTCACATAAATTTACACTAATTTTTCTATCAGATTGTTAAGATCAAATTTTAAATTTGCCAAACAGGGTCTGAGCGATCAACTAGTATTAACTAACATATACAAAATCAACATTTAAAACAATCAACTAGGAATATCTTTATGTCATGGACCGCTAAAAATAAACCAAAAGAAACTATTAGTCAGATGGTAGAAAGGATATTAAACACAGGAACAATTATTAGTAAGGAACATTTGCAATTAACTTCTGCTATGTTAGCTGATGATAAAACTTCTGAGGAGGAACGTCATCAAATTAATCGAATTTTTGATTATTTACAAATCGGCAAAATCAAATTATCTGAATAACATTTATAATAAAAAATAGAAATATTACTAACAATATTATTTGGTTTGTTTATAAAAACTTTCTAATGAGAGAAACATGGCAATATAGCGGTTTTTATCCTGGGGTAGTAGGGGCAATTCATGAATTGCCCCTACAGTCGGTTTATTAACAGATTCTTGTACATCGATAGGTTGCCCATTGGCTATATTATTTGGTTGCCATATTTTGACAAACCTCGTCGTCTAATAGGGTTAAATGATAAATCAGCTACGATGATCAACTTACGTAGGATTGTTATATATTTTGTGGACATACCTAGTAAATTATACTTACTTATTGCTAGTTAAGGAACATTTCAGAAAAAATATCATCGCAGATGTTATTAAGGTTGTTAGAATGATCAGGAATTTTTATTTAGAATCTTGTAAAAAAACAGTTCTTAGTATTGCCAGTCAATTGATGAGTCATAAAACAAGAATTATTCTTACTTATTAAGAGACTATGCGAACAAAATAATTTAATTTCCGTACATTTAATTTTCAATTAACTGAAAAATCTATTTAAGGACTAGGAGAGAAAAAAATGGTTAGTGCAGTATTACCAATAGTTGAAGGACCAGGTGGTGTACTTGGTTATTATGTCGGTGGTGTATTTGTCCCCTTACAGCCTTCTAGTCCGACACCTTCACCCACACCGGATAATAGTACGCCAACTCCTGATGCTGGAACACCTACACCGGATAATGGTACGCCCACCCCTGATACTGGTACACCAACACCTGCTCCCACAGTTGGTATTCCAGTAATTGGACCTGATGGATCGGTGATAGGCAGTATTATTGATGGGGTATTTCAGCCAATAGAAACAGAATTACCAAACGTTCCAACTCCTGATGCAGAGACACCTACGCCGGATACTAGTACACCAACACCAGATACTAATACACCGACTCCGACACCAGATAATATTACTCCGACACCGGATAATGGTACGCCAACTCCCACTCCTTCACCAACACCAGATAATGGTACACCCACTCCTATTCCTGATGATACTTTACCATCAGGAGCCGTTAGTTTTGAGGGAGATGCCACAGGTACAGAAGATGATGATTATGCAATTGGTAGTGCTGGCAATGATACCTATACGGCTTTGGCTGGTAATGATACAGTCTTAGGTGGTGATGGTGATGATCTCTTATCGGGAGATACGGGAAATGATGATATTAATGGTAATCGTGGATTAGATACTATTAATGGTGGCGAGGGTAATGACACCCTAAGAGGTGGTAAAGATGATGATTCTATTTTGGGTGATGCTGGTAATGATAGTTTATTCGGTGATCGGGATAATGACACAGTATTAGGCGGTGATGGTCAGGATACTATCTTTGGTGGTAAAAAAAGTGATAGTGTTAGTGGCGGGGCAGATGATGATCTTATATCGGGCGATCGGGGCGATGATACTATTGCTGGAGATGCCGGTAATGATACCCTATTCGGTCAGGATGGTAATGATGCCCTATTTGGCGGTGAAGGAGACGATCAACTAGATGGTGGTAGTGGTAACGATATATTATCTGGTGGTGTAGGTAGCGATACTATTATTACTGGTTTAGGCGATGATACTATTATTATTTCTGCGAATTCCGGTGGTGCTAACTTTAGCGATACTGATTACATTACTGATTTCACGAATGGTAGCGATCGCATTAGTTTAGCTGAGGGTTTAATTTATGATGATTTATTTATTAGTCAAGGTACAGGTAACAATGCGGGCAATACTATTATCAGAAATGGTAGTGCGGGAGATTTATTATTAGTTCTCATAGGCGTGGATAGTGCCACTATTACAGCAGAAGATTTTATTACTGGTAATATTCCCACACCGGAAACGCCAACCCCAGAACCAACTCCTACCCCGACACCAGATCCATTACCGACACCAGAGACACCAACACCCGACCCAACTCCTACACCAGAAACTCCAACACCAGAAACTCCAACACCCGACCCAACTCCAACACCCGACCCAACTCCTACACCAGAAACTCCAACACCGGATCCCACCCCAACTCCTATAGTTGTACCACCGATCAATCCGACACCGGATCCAACTCCTACACCGATAGAACCTACTCCGTTACCGACACCACCCGGTCCTACACCGCCTCCTTCACCTATTAATAGTGATCCGACAGATATTATTCTCAGTAATGACAATATTGATGAAAATAGTGCTAGTGGCACAGTAATCGGTAGTTTTACAACGGAAGACATTGATACGAAAGACACCCATACTTATGAACTATTAGAAAATCCTGGTCGTGTTTTTGCGATTCAAGGCGATCGTCTAGTATTAGCCAGAGGCAAACAAGTTGATTATGAAGCACAGTCTGAATTTGCGATTAAGGTGCAAACTACAGACCGGGCAGGTGGATTTTATGATAAATCCTTTACTATTACAGTTAATGACTTAAATGATCCACCTGAAATATTAGTACCCGATCCTCAAACAGTATTAGAAAAAAATACCCTAAGAATTACAGGTTTAGCAATAGAGGATCAGGATATTGGTCAGGGGACTTTAGAAGTCACGCTGAAAGCCGAAAATCCTGATTTGGGCGGGAAAATCACCCTTAATTCTATTTCAGGTTTGCAATTTAGCGATGGAGATGGTACTGCTGACAGTTTGATGACTTTCCGAGGTCGTTTGAGTAATATTAATAATGCGATCGCATCCCTAAGATATAGGGCTACATCCTTTGGGGAAGATGCCATTCAAGTTGATGTTACCGACCAAGGTACAGGTCCTGATACTCAAGTAACGGTGAATGATGCTATTCAGATTCAAGTTACTAGTAAACCAGTCATTACCACTAATGAAGAATTAGTTGTCAATCAATCAGATTTTACTAACTTGAATCAAGATTTCCTAGCAATCACAGATGATAATGCACCGGCTGAACTTCTGTTTAATGTGACGACTGCACCCAGCCAAGGAATATTAAGAGTTGATGGTACTCAAACTAATATATTTAGCCAAGCTGATATTAATAGTGGATTACTAACCTATCTCAGTACTGGTACTGATACAACTGATGACAGTTTTCAATTCACTGTAACTGATCCAGAAGGGGGAAAAGCCTCTGGAGCATTTAATATTCGAGTCAACGATTTACCCCTAGTAGCAGAAAATCCTCTGCAAGCAATAGAAGATGAAACAGTCATTATTAGCGATGCTAATTTATCGGCAACAGACCCTGATGTGATTGGTGCATCAGCATCTTCTCTTATCTATACAGTGACTGGTTTACCAGCCGGTGGAGAGGTGTTATTGAATGGTAGTAATATTAGTCTCGGTGATACCTTTACCCAACAAGATATTAACGATGATAACTTAGCCTATAATGGCACTAGTATTGTTTCAAGGGTTGATTTTCTTAACTTTATATTGACTGATCAGGATCAAGGTAGTACCAGTGGCACGTTACAAATAGATATAGACTTGAGTCAGAATGATGCCCCGGTATTGAATACTACTGCCGTATCACTTTTCAGAACTATTAATGAGAATGCTATTAATAATCCTGGTACAAGGGTGAGTGATATTGCTGCTAGAGCGATTACTGATGCTGATGCAGGAGATGTCAAAGGTATTGCTATTACACGGTTAGATAATACAAATGGGGAATGGCAATATTCTATTAATAGTGGGCAGAGTTGGCAAAAATTAGATGCTATTAGTGAAAGAAGTAGTACAGTATTAACAACTGCTAACACTAATTCTATTAGATTTGTACCGAAGCCTGACTATATTGGCAACGCCGATATTAGCTTCCGAGCCTGGGATAGTACAGATGGTAGTGTTAATGGTGGCACTGCTGTGAATGCTACATTGAGGGGTGGCACTAATGCCTTTAGTGTCAATCTTGGCACAACCGAAATTCTGGTCAATAATATACCGGATATTGAGGTTAATGATCAATTAGTTCTTAACCCTAATCAATCAAAGAGAATTACATCTACTTTCTTACAGACAATTGATGTAGATAATGGTACTAATCCTCTAATTTACCAAGTAACTACTGTTCCTTCTCAAGGTTCATTACTAGTGGGAGGTACCCAAACTAATACTTTTACCCAAGCAGATATAAATGATAATCTAGTTACTTATAAACATACTCAACCTGGTATTTTCACTGATGATTCCTTTAAGTTTACGGTGAGAGATGCTGATGGTGGCAGACGGTCTGATACTTTTGCTATTCGGGTAAATGATCCGCCTGTAGTTAATAATAGTAAGACACTATTCAGTGCGATCGCTAATAATACTCCTGTGACTCAGGAAAATTTACTATACGTTGATTCTGATGGTAGTACCCTACCCAGCACATTGCAATACCAATTAACTGATTTACCAGATAATGGGCAATTACTTTTAAATGGTAATCCATTAGCTCTATCTAGCAAGTTTACGCAGGCTAATATTAATAATAATCAAGTTACCTATCAGGCTACTACATCAGGTGCAGATTCCTTTAGTTATACGGTCAGGGATGTTGATGGGGGAACAACTACAGGTGCTATTAGTATTGATGTGAATGCTCCGCCTCAACTTGGTACTACTAGCGATCTTTTAGTACAGGAAGATATACCAGAAATATTAGGCATTACAACGCCTACGGATCCTGATGGTGATAGTTTTAGCCTGACTATTAATACTATTCCTGATCCTAATTATGGTTATGTGGCATTTTCTAGTACCAGTAGTCCCTTACAAGTCAATGCCACCATGACTGCCAAACAGTTAGTTAATCTGGTATTTGTACCGAAAGCCGATGTTTTTGGTCAAGCTGGTTCTTTCCAATACACGGCTAATGATGGTCGGTTAGCTGGTACATCAACTCAGGTAATTGCTATTAATATCGCACCAGTTAACGATGCTCCCGTTGCTAATCCTGATGGTCCGGTTTATGTTTCTAGTGGGCAAACTGTTAGTATTGACGTTTTAGCTAATGACACGGATATTGAGGGTGATACGTTAAGTCTCACGGGTGTTTCACCAGAACCGAAAGCCGGTATATTTTTAGAAACCGCACCACTTATTAAATATCGTCCATTTACAGATATTCAACAAGATTCACTGGAAACATTTGCTTACACTGTGAGTGATGGCACAGCAGCAAGTATTGGCAATTTAACTATTCAGTCATTAATAATTCGTGCAACTGATGACAATATAGTTGGCGGTGCTTGGAATGATAATGTCGTTGGTGGTGATGGTAATGATACTATTGATTTAATGGCAGGGAATGATACTTTAGAAGGCGGTCTAGGTAGTGATTGTTTAGTCGGTGGTTTAGGTAATGATACTTTTGTTTACAAAACCTCTCTCGATGGTGGAGCTACTTTTGATGCAGCTAATAATACGGCAATTCAAACAGCGATCGCCCTGAATAATTATGATCAAATAGTTGGTTTTGAGTCCTTTGGAGCAACAGGTGGAGATGTTATCCAACTCTCTCGCTCCATGATCATTACGAACCAAAGTAGTGCCATTATCTCTGCTGTTCAGACGGATGTTAATAGTAATGTATTATTATTAACAGTACCGGCTTTATTTGCCTATGAATTTAAGGGTAGTACCTATCTGATTTATGATAGAGATGGCGATAATACGACGGGCAATAATTCTCTGATTTTGGGCAAACTTAATGATATAAGTGGTGTGACGATTATTGACCCTAATGATTTTACAGTTATCTAATGCAATTATTAAAACCAAATCTGATAGTTAAATAATTTGCAAAAACCCGGCAAAAACCGGGTTTTGTCTTTCATGAAAGTTTTGAGAATAGGTATTTTATGTTTAATGATTTTTTGACCGAAGAAGAAGCGATCGCTGTGGAATCAGCCTTATTAACTAGTAAGGATAAATTTTCTACTCGTCTGGCTATTTATGCTTTGCGTTGTTTAAAACAAATTAGTCAGTCAACTGGTCGGGCGATCGCCCTGATTCAACCGGCAGAAATAGCCCTGTGGATTAGTCAAGATGAGCAAATTCAGAAACAAATAGAATTGGATGAAAGTTTTGCTAATTTTTTCACCCGTCTAGTTGTATCTGCCCTGCGACCATTGCAGGAAATAGCCAAGGAATATCAATCAAATATAGAAGATTTAACGGTTATACAAGTGATTAATTGGTTTGCAAAAATGGATAAGATTCAACCTTCTTCCCCAGATATTATTGATTAGAGGAATTGATCAGAAATGAATATTAGGAATCAATCATCTGATATTGTGACAATAACATTTTAGCAGCCTCACTATTTAGGGGTTTACTAAACCAAAAACCTTGCCCATAATCACAATGGAGCGATCGCAAATAATTTAACTGTTCTACCATTTCTATGCCCTCTGCCACAATATTCAGGTTGAGGATTTCTGCTAAACTGATAATTGTTTTGACAATATGGGTATTATCACTACTAGAGAGAACCCGTTTAATGAAAGAACGGTCAATTTTTAAACCACTAAAAGGAAATTGTTGTAAATAACTTAAAGAACAATAACCTGTCCCAAAATCGTCAATAAATAATTGAATACCCCGCTTGGCTAGTTCATTTAAAATAGCGATCGCTTCCTGTGGTTCTTTCATAATCACTGTTTCAGTAATTTCCAATTTGAGATTACTGGCCGGCAAACCAGTTTCTGCTAAAACCCGATCAATAATTTGCGGTAAATCCGGTTGTAATTGTTTACCAGAAATATTCACACTAATAGTTAGATCATGATCATTATAACTATTCTGTTTATTCCATGAGGCTAACTGTTGACAAGCCATAGTCAAAACTAATTCGCCGATTTCTTTAATTAACCCAGTTTCTTCCGCCACCGGAATAAAATCACAGGGAGAAATAAAACCTTTTTGCGGGTGATGCCAACGGGCTAATGCTTCAAAACCAATAATTTTACCGCTAGATAATTGCACAATTGGTTGATAATAAACTTGTAATTGATTTTGTTGGAGAGCTAAACGTAATTCGGTTTCCAATTCTAATCTTTGCAAAGTAGCTTGGCGCATGATTGGATCGAAAATTACATAACCGCCTCTACCATTATCTTTCGCATGATATAAAGCAATCTCGGCATCCTGTACCAAATCCTGAGGGAATAGATAATCGCTACTATAATAAGCAATACCAATACTTGCCCGCACAAAAATTTGATGTCGTCCTATTTCAAAAGGATTTTGTAAAATAGCTAAAATCTTTTCTGCTACTTGATGAACAGCAGTATTGTCAGAAAAATTTTCTAAGATCAAGCTAAATTCATCACCGCCTAACCGGGCAATATGATGACAGGTACATAAATCCGGTTGACAATCCATCAAAACATCTTCAATCCGTTGAGCCAAAGTTAATAATAGATGATTACCCAGACGATGACCGAGACTTTCATTGACGTATTTAAAATCATCTAAATCAAGGGAAAGAATCGCAAAAATAGATTGATTAGTGGATAAATTATCAAATTCTTGATTGACAAAATATTCCTGATAACTCTGTTCAATTGCTAGGTTGACTTGTTCAATAAAACCATCCCAATTCCAAAAACCAGTTAAATGATCATGGGTAGCTTGATACCGCAAAGCCTCTTCCGTTGCTTTGCGTTCCGTAATATCTACGACAAAACCTTCATAATATAATAATTTACCATGACTATTTCTGACAGCCCTTGCATTTTCGGCAATCCAAATAATCTTGCCATCAACCCGATACACCTGGGATTCAAATGCTACTACTACATCCTGAGATTCTAATAAATCAATAAAATCTTTTCTTCTTTGCGGATCCACATACAATTGATGTTCAATATCAGTTAGTTTCGCCATCATAATCGCTGGGCTGGCATAACCGTAGATTTTAGCTAAAGCAGGATTCACACTAATATAGTTACCATTAGGAGAAGTTTGAAATATACCTTCTACGGCATTATCAAAAATACTGCGGTATTTACTTTCTAATAATTTGGCGTGTAAAATCGCCCCTAATTGCATAGCTATAGACTTAACTAAGTCAATTTCCTGATGATTTTTTTCCTGGTAAGTGGAAGTGAAAAAGACAATGACCGCCAAAAGTTTTTTATTAACAATAATCGGTACACCTAAACCGGCTTTTACCCCTAATTCTTCCGCTAAGTTCTGGCGAATAAACAGATCTACAGGCAAGGAAGAAACATCTGGTATCCAAATTGGTTGACACTGTCCCCAAACCCGACCGGGTAAACCCTGATGTTTGGCAAAACTGAAATTATGGCTAGAACAATGATATTTTTGCCATTTAGAACTTGTACCGTACCAAACCGCACTATATTCTAAAAGATTATGTTCAGAATTAGGCAACCAAGCCTCGGCAAATTCCCAACCTGTTTTTTCACAAACTAACTGCAATGCTATTAATAAAGCTGATTCAAAATCTTTGGCAAGATGCACATCATAAATAATTTTCTTTAATAAATTAATTTGAGTTTGATTAGTTTGACAAATATAACTATCCCGATTTTTGTCAGAGAAATGATCATTTGGGCAGGTATCAAGCATTGAACTATTAAACAAATTATCTTTAAATAAATCACCCTTAAACAAATCACCTGCCACACCCGCCCAAGCCAAAGAACGGAAACGTCGCCAATACAATAAACCTCCTAATAGATTGATCATCAGGCAAATTAGAAAAAAAGTTGATTGATAGAGAAGTATTTGCCATTGAGCCTGATCAATAATAGTGTCCATAATTTTACCTCCAGGATATTTACGCAACGATCAAGTAATCGCTGATTAGTATTAATAAATTCATGATTTTTTGATCCTTATGATGCCTCATTGCAAATTTTTTACTTGCTAGAAAAACGAAAATATTTGTTTTAGCTAGAAATCCCTAAATTGATCAACTAGAACTTACTAAATATGAATGATTAATACAGGTCAAATGAATGATAAATATTGATCAAGCATAACAATATATTCTTTAGGGGGCATATATTGAGTATCAGTCCGTACTATTTTGCATAGCACTTGCATAAATTGCATAACTTGCATAAGATTCCAGCCATGGGGGAAAATAGCATGAATACTTAGGCCAATCATTGTTTTTGCTGGTTTTAGTGCTGTAGTATGTCCCGAATAAGTTGAAAATTTTGATTTATTTTTAATGTAATTCTCAACTAGACTAATTGGCAGTATCATTTCTAACATTTTGTCTATGTTGGGCAATTTTTGCATAGGAAATTATGGTGAAAAAACAAAAATATCCGCATTTATTAGGGTCTAAATGGACGGCGACCAAATCCTGTTGGGGATGGCGACATTTTCAAGTGGTCAATCGGCAAAATGAAAAGGAAATAGTTTTTGCGGAAATGGTAGCATCTTGTGACTCTACCGTGCGTTTTTGGTTAAATGCTAAACAATTAAAGGATCGGCAACTATGGCAACCTGGTTGGCAATCAACCCAGGAAATGGCTGCTTGGCAGGATGAAGTAGAAAAATTATGAAAATTCTTTATAAAAATTTTATTGGTTTCTCACTAAATACATAAATAAAAACTAGAATGCTTATTTAATAAGCTAATACTTAACTTAATTTGTATTGTATTTGATAACAATTTATTAATAATTATTGATCAGAAAAATATGGTAAATATCGCTACGAAAATAGAGGCCATCTTATATTTAAAGGGACAGCCATTAACTATCGGAGAATTAGCAGAACTGACACAGGGCGATCGCTCAACCGTGCAGGACGGTATTATTGAACTGATGGACAATTACGCTCATCGGGATACAGCTTTGGAAATAGTGGAAACGGCTGAGGGTTATACATTGCAATTAAAAGCGACCTATAGCGACATTATGGAAGTAATGATTCCGCCAGAAATCGGGGTGGGAGCTTTAAGAACTTTAGCGGTGATCGCTCTGAAAAAAGGTATTAGTCAAGCTGAATTGATTGATTTAAGAGGATCGGGAGCCTATCAGCACGTCCAAGAATTAGTGCAGTTGGGTTATGTGAAAAAACGTCGTCAGGCAGAAAGTCGTTCTTATTGGTTACAGGTTACAGACAAGTTTCATCAGAATTTTGAATTAGGTCAATTGCCTCAAAATTTATCTTTGGATAGGGTGAAAGACCCCGTATTAGAGGAGGTTGATCAGTTATCCCTAGATTTGCAACCGGATGAAGAGGTAGGCCAGGAAACTGATACAAATATGACGGAAAAAGCAGAGCAACCTAGTAATAGTTTAAAGCCTGGTAAATGGAAAAGGAAAAACCAGACATTGGTCAAAAAATAAGTTAAGATATTATTAATATTGCTCAAAAGCGAGAAAGCACCTCATGGGATTCTATCAAGATTCGACTGGTTCCGATGTGACAAAGACTTCCGAAAATCCTTTGCTGAAGTATATTCAACAGCAAAACCCGGAGGTTTTGGATTTGATAGCTAAGTCAGCTAGTCCTGAAGTAAAAGAGATTATTTCACATAAAGTGCAGGGTTTGGTGGGATTTCTCCCCTCTGATAAATTTAATGTGCAAATTAGCACTAGTCGGGATAATTTAGCGACTTTGTTATCGTCGGCGATGATGACTGGTTATTTATTACATCAAATGGAACAACGGATGCAATTAGATGAATCGGTGTCTGATATTCCTAGTATTAAGTAATTAGTAATACCAAATCTGGTTAATATTAACTATTGATTTTGTATGGGTAATAGAGTTGTTCTGCGGTACAAAAAAATATGATGAACAACTTACCGTAGGGGCAATTCATGAATTGCCCTTAATAGTTTAGGGCTAAAAATCGCTATATTCAAATATTTGAATTAATATCTTTCTATATTACCAGTCAAAGGAAAATTTTCGGGTTTCACAATAATTTTTTGTGTTTTTTCTGCCCTAATAATTTCCAATTCTAAATCTTTACCAACTTGACTTAATTCCATTTGTTGTTGCACATTCAAAGAATTTTTAATACGGACACCCCGCACTTTTTTTAATAAATCTCCTGCTAATAAACCACTTTCTGCCGCTGGTGAATCTTCCGCTATTTTCATGATAATTACACCGTGGCTAATTTTCGGATGTAAGGATAATTTTTCACTAATATCTTGGCGATTTTCTGGCGTAATATCCAACAAGGAAACCCCTAAAAAGGGATGTTCTGCTTTGCCTTTACTGAATAATTGATCAGCGATTCTTTTCGCCGTTTCAATCGGAATAGCAAACCCTAAACCTTGGGCATCAGAACGAATTGCCGTATTAATACCAATTACTTCTCCCCGATCATTTAATAAGGGTCCGCCTGAATTACCAGGATTAATGGCTGCATCCGTTTGAATAAATCTGACTTTTTTATCGGGGATGCCAACTTGTTGACTAGTGCGTCCCGTCGCACTAATAATGCCGATAGTTACCGTATTATCTAAACCCAAAGGATTGCCAATAGCGATCGCCCACTGACCAGGAATCAGATGATCAGAGCGACCTAATTTCACAGTGGGGAGATTTTTACTATTAATTTTTACTACGGCTAAATCAGTTAAAGGATCAATTCCTTGTACGCTTCCCTGTATTACTCGCCCATCCTTCATGGTGACTTGTACCTGACTAGCTCCTTCTACCACATGAGCATTGGTAATTAAACGACCATCTTTTCCTAAAATGACACCGGAGCCTGTACCATGTTTAATTTTTTCCTCTGGCAAACTTAAACTATCCCCTAGAAAACGTTGAAATAAAGGATTTTTAAAGACAGCCGGCATATTATTAACTTTTTTCACCGCATCTATTCTGACGACGGCTGGACCTACTTGAGCAACGGCTTCGGCAATAAAATTAGGATTACTGCTGGTCATCGGTATTTGGCCGGTGGCGGGTGATGAGACGTAATCATTAAATTCTTTTTCTACCACGGGAATAGTCAGGGAGACTGGTTGTTTGATTTGCCAACGATGAACTGACCAGCCGGCTGTGCCACCAATTAATAATAGGGCGGAATAGATAGATAAATTTTGCCAGGATAATTTCATGGTAGCAAAGATAGTGTGTGAGGATAAAAATACGACACTCTCTTTCAAGATAATGAAATTTTTACTAAATTGGTGAGATTTAGTAAATTCTTTTAGAAAAATTTACAATTTTTCATTCAAACGGTTAACAAAAATTTACCATTAATCAACATCCTCATTAATCGGGAAACGATCTATTAACTGCATCGCCCGATAAGCATTAGCTTTTAAAGTATTAGAAATATGGGGAACATGGGGAATTTGTGATAAAAAGTCAAGAGTCCGGCGTAATATGCGGACCACATCCCCTTCATCTAAACTAGTATTAGCAATTAATTCTGACCAGGCAACCCCCAAAGCCCATTGCTCTACCAAACCAATTAAATCCCGCTCTAGCCAAACTGGTAATACTACATCATGGCGTTTTTGTACCTGGAATAGTTGACGACGCAAACTTTGTAAATTTTCCAAGGCATCATCAACAATCGGTGAGAGATCATAACGGGTCCAACTATCAGGCCGAGAAATTTCTGTAACTAAAGCAGCAGCAGCCGCCGCTAAGTAATGGGGATCTAATTCATCAAAATAGCCCGATAATAAGGCTAAACCTAGCCATAATTCATTATCTCCCCGAATAGCAGCACAACCCTGTCCTAATACTGTCGGTTTCGATTCCTCTAAACAGCTAAAGGCTTGTAAAACGGCAATTAAATTAGTAAATTGTTGCCAGTGATGCGCTAATTCCTCCGCTAGTTCTGTTTGCCGATGATTAATTTCCTGATCCAGTTCAATCATCCGATTCCAGGATTTTATTAATAGTTTGGGATTACCCCATTTATGAATCGGATGTTTTTCTAATTGTTGATCAATAGTATTAGTAATATTTTTCTGATCGTTAATTTCTGGCGGTTCCGGTAACTCCGGTACATCAGGTATTTGACAGGCGATTTCCTGGGAAAGCTCGTCACCTTTGCGACTTTCTCCTAACTTGAATACCATTTCTGCTGGTGGATTCAACAGATCAATATGATGAATTTTAGGTAAATTATTTGGTACATTCACCACATCCATACTCATCACCACATACCAACGATTGTCTTTACCTAAACATAACCAATGAAAAGATTTACCAGAACCAGGTAACTTTGCCACCAAACTAGCTGATACAGGCGAAGAATTACTCCGTCTAGCCGTGGGAATATGTTTACCCTTAAGACTAACTATTGTCCCTATTTGAGCTTGATTGAGAGCAATTCCTATTTTTTTATGTTGTTCCTGTTCTGCCTGTTTATAGAGAGTTTTTAATAAACGTTTAGCTTCCTTTAACCGACTATATAACTTTTCATAACCAGTTAATAATTCCTCCAAGGCATTCAAATCTTCCTCGCTATGAATACCTAATTTTTCTTGAACAGTTGTCAATTCCTCTTTGATCTGATCAATGATCGCTAATTTAGGTAATATGGAAGCATTAGAAGTAAACTGCCCAAAACTTCTCTCTACCAACTCTTTTGCTTGATCTAAATCATGTTTTTCTAGTAAATTTAAAACCATGCCGTAGCTAGGAGTAAACCGACTGACTAAAGGATCAGGTTTTGATGTGGCTAAATAGGATGCTTCTTTTGCTCCCTCAAAGCGGTTCTGCACTGTCACCACATAACCCTGTAAATCCATACCCCGCCGCCCAGCCCGCCCAGACATTTGCAAAAATTCTGAGGCTTTTAATAAACGGTGCCCTTCGTCGGTACGTTTAGATAAACTGGAAATCACAGTAGTTCTCGCCGGCATATTAATCCCAGCGGCTAAGGTTTCCGTCGCAAAAACTACTTTAATTAAACCCTGTTGAAATAGCTCTTCTATTAAACCTTTCCAGGCTGGTAACATTCCCGCATGATGGGAGGCTATTCCTTGATATAAAGCAGATAAATGTTGACTGCGACTGAGTTCTGGATTTTTATCTAAAAATTCAGTGATCAATTCTCGCAGTTTTTTCGTTTCATCGGGTGTAACTAAAGACAAATCAGCAAAACTAACTTCTTTTACCGCCCGTTCACAACCCTTTCGACTAAAAATAAAATAAATAGCCGGTAACATATCCCTAGCTTGCAATTGACTCACCACAAAACCTAAAGTAGGCTCTGGCATTCTTTCGCCGGGATTGGTACGTTTTTCTTTTTTTAATCGATGGTGCAGTTTATTTTGTTCATCTAGGAGGGGGAATAATCCTTTGGTATTACAAAAGTGAAAAGACAGGGGAACTGGTCGAAAACTAGAATAAACCAGCTCAGTTGTACCATGTACCCTGGCAATCCACTCGGTTAAATTTTCACTATTAGCAACGGTGGCAGAAAGCGCCACTAATTGTATTTCCTTGGGGCAGTAAATAATAGATTCTTCCCAGACTGTACCCCGTTGCTGATCGTTCATATAATGACATTCATCTAAAACCACTGTTTCTACACCAGCGAGAGAAGTGCCGATCTGCCCAATCGGTGTACCGTAGAGCATATTACGGAATATTTCTGTAGTCATCACTAATATGGGAGCATCCCGATTGAAGGAAATATCGCCGGTGACTAATCCCACATTATCTGCCCCAAATTGGGCGCGAAAATCTCGCACTTTTTGATTAGATAAAGCCTTTAAAGGCGTAGTATAAAATACTCTTCTGCCTTGACTTAAAGCCCGATAAATCGCATATTCCCCTACTAAAGTTTTACCGGAGCCAGTCGGCGCACAAACTACCACAGATTTTCCCGCATCCAAAGCCGCGATCGCCTGTAATTGAAAATCATCTAGGGGAAAAGGAAATAATTTTGCTAAATTTAAATTTATGTTATTTTCGATAATAGAAGACACTTTATTAATTTTGTTGTAAATTTATATAATTTTTTCAAGTATCTGGTATTTTAACATTAATAGGGTAATTTGTTGACAATTTGGCAATTTAATGATGCCAATCATGTTGACTGAGTAAGTCAAAAGAATATAGTCATTAATAACTTGCCAATCGCCGAATATTTAAAATACTTAATTTTCAGCCGGAATAGTGGCTAATAATCTAATAAATTCCAATGGTAAATTATCCATATCGGCAATGAAAGCCACTTCATAAACCCGATTACCAATCATTTGTTGCGTCGGTGCTAATAATATTTGGCAGGGCTGACTATATTGGGGATTGGTTTCCATAATATCCTGCCACTTAGTTTGTAAATCAGCTAACCATGCTGTTAAATCACTCGTAATATTTGTCAAGTCAAAAGATATATGATAATAACCCACATAATGTTCATCATGAAAAGCATCGGCAACGGGTTTTGGTTCGGGTATTTCAATTAGTTCTATTCTGCCTAATATTCCTGCCATCCAACAGGCTAAAGTGTAACCAGTGGTAAAGCGATCGCTGACGGTAAAACCGAGCAATTCATAAAAGGCGATCGCCCGGTGAATATTCGCTGTTCTAATGGAAACATGGTGCATAATTTCAAAAATTTATAAAAAAATTATTGATGATTTGAACTATTCTAAAAGGCGAAAATAGGGATAACGCAAAGGTAAACCAGGTTCTTTTTCCAGCTCAAAATTAATCACTTGCCAACACTGATCATCTTGATCCGCCGGACTAAATTCCACAGGTAAACCATATAACTTAGGTTTGCCCGCCTTACTCTCCCCCCGTTCTAAATAACCACTCACTAAATCCTTATATCTTTGGGCAATAATTACACGAGTCGCCCGATAACCTTGGGTATAGAGGCGATCCAAGGCTTCATGTATTTCAAAACGAATACCATCGGGGTGCGTATGTTGGCGATACCATTGATCATTCCACAGTCGCCAATGTCGCCCCGATTGTAAATGCACTAAATCACCAGTTTGGGGATTCGCTTCAAAAGCACCATGGCGGGTACATAAATAACTGTCAGTCAAAGTCAGGGCCGGAATAATTTGTCGACAATGGGGACAAGCTATTTCCGGGCCAAATATCGGGTATTGTAAACTCAAATCGATCATGGGCGTGGCCTTTTTTCTGTGAGAGACCTGTTGAGAGTTTATTATATTTTTCTCGAAAATTTTTGGGTCTATTTTTACTATTGAATAGAAATATTTGAGTAACTAACTATTAATTATGGAAAATCAACCCTTACATATACCCGCCACCTATTGGCCAAAACCAGATATATCAGCATCCTCATTTATTGCACCTAATGCAGTCGTCATGGGTTGGGTGACAGTTGGGCAGGGAGCAAGTATTTGGTATAACTGCGTAGTGCGGGCCGATATTGAAAAAATTGTCATTGGTACTTATACCAATATTCAAGATGGGTCAGTATTACACGGTGATCCAGGCAAGATAACAATATTAGAAGATTATGTGACAGTTGGCCACAAGGCGGTGATTCATGCCGCCCATATTGAAAAAGGTTGCTTAATTGGCATTGGGGCAATTATTTTGGATGGCGTGAGGGTGGGCCAAGGCAGTATGATTGGGGCAGGGGCTGTGGTGACAAAGGATGTACCGCCTCACTCGTTAATGATGGGAGTACCTGCAAAAAAAATTAGAGATTTATCAGAGGTAGAAGTGGCGGATTTAATTCATCACGCTGAAAAATATGCAAAATTGGCCCTAGTTCATGCCGGTAAAAGTAATGATTTAGGTTTTGCTTGATTTAAGCAATAAATCAATTTTGCTTCAAAAAAATGTGGCCATTTGCTGAGAAAAAGAAAAAGGAATTTTATATTTGGTAGCAATAGAGCCTCAAGCCAGAGAAATAGTAGGTTGTTAAATAGAACCAATTTGGTATCTTTTGTTATAACTTTTACGGCCAAAGGATTTGAGCGAAAATGGACTTTATTGGTCGAGATTTTGCTGTGCAAAAATTTCAACCAAAATCTAGTTTAAGGTCAAATCTGTTGGTAGTAAGGGTTATGGCAAAAGATACCAAATGGGTTCTATAGGAGCTATTTGTTATTTTAAACATGACAATAATACAAAGCCGGCAATTTTTTGAGCTTATTACTACTTCCATATCACCATCAAATTTTTTGAGTTACTCCTATTTCTTGAATATGATTAATCCTGCTTTGAAAAGTTTTTTCAAAGCTATGTTGTTTTGCAAATTCAAGAGATTCATAGGATGCAGCAATAATTAATTCTGGATTTTTGTTTAATTCGGCAATTTTATCAGCTAATAAATCTGGACGATTCATTTTCACAAACCAACCTGTCTGGGATTGATGGACAACTCCCACAAAAGCCTCATTATTATAGCCGACAATAGGAACACCACAACTCATAGTCTCTAAATAAGTACAGGACGGATCTCCTTGGCGATGACAACAGATAAATAAATCAATATTTTTCTGAACAAAAGGAACAAGTTCTGTTTTAAATTCTAAAACTCCTAGCATTTTAACAGACCGAGAAAGTCCCCTTTGAATAATCTGTTTTTCTAGGTTTTCTTTAAGTTCCCCGTCTCCACAAATAAACATCTCAAACTTAATGCCAAGATGTTTAAGATGTTCAGCAATTGGGATTAAATGATCCACACCTTTGATTTTAATTAAACGTCCAGAGAATAGTAAGCGTAGCGAATTATTTTTTAAATATTCAGACGTTCTTTTCGTTAAGTCAGTCTTGCTAATGAACATATTCTCTGTAATTCTAGTATCAAAATAAAGATGAGGATGAGAGTTGATTTTATGATAAGCATGGTAAACGGGAACACCATTGCACTGAACCCCATTAGCAATTGCTATTGCTTTCCTATGCTTTAATTCTTGAGAAACTTCCCAAGCGTATCTTCTCAACCTTAAAATCAAATTTTGAGTCATTGCGTTAATAATCTGAATTCGAGTTTTTAAGCTATATTCAGTGACATAAATACAAGGAACATTATGTCGTTTACAGATTTTACTAACCTCATTCTGCCTAAAGTCTGTGCTAGCCAGAAAAATCGAATTTTCGTGTAATTCTGGGAGATTTTCTAGAGATTCTAAATTAATAATTTCTATTTTAAAAGGCAGTTCATTGATATTAATCAAGATGTTATCAAGATTATTATTTAAGGTATCATCTTCTTCCATATAAACCACTATTAAACCGGACCAATATTTTTGATATTCAATTATACCATCAATGAACTTTTGAGTTATAACTATCTGATAATCTGATATTTTTTTGACTTTTAAAGATGGAAGTAAAACTAATTTTGATGTATTCATGGTTTGTATTTCCTTATTCAATAGGTTGACAAGTATTCTAGATTGGGTGGTTATACAGCAATCCTAAGTATAGCAGCCGCCAAGTTATTTAGGACAAAATATAATTTGTTATCCTTGTCCCCTGTTTTACTTAAATAGAAACTGTCCTAAGATTTATGGCGGCTGCTATAATTTAGACTTAAGGGACTTGCAAAGGAAAAAGTACCGTTTATAATACAGTAGTTGCCAAGTTATTTAGGACAAAATATAATTTGTTATCGTTGTTCTCTGTTTTACTTAAATATAAACTATCCCAACATTTATGGCAACTACTATAGAAAAAATGATATAGCAATTTTTACTCAAACGAATTACAATAACGGCAAGCTAAATAGAAAAATAATAGAATAGAAAAAATGGTTAGGGCTGTTTCATTCTATTTTTTACTTTTAAAAACCTTACGCAGTAAATATTTAAAAAACTTATTTTAACTGAAGAAACATTTTAAAAACGGCTTTTTGTTTTGTTTACAGCTAAAAACTTTTCAAAGGGCCATAGAAAAATCTTATGGGAGAACGAAATAGCTTTTTCAGTCCTAATAATACCTTAAGGATTCGTAGAATAGTAAAGTAAAAATTATGACTGTAGTCTAGACTAAAACTGAAATTTAATTAGTCACGCCCCAAAAAACTGGCCCTGATTCATGTGAGCAAAAGTAATGATTCAAGTTTTGCTTGATCTAATTAATAAATTTTTTGGTAAATTGATATAAATGTAACAAATTTGGGATAATTATATTGAATAAGCAAAATTAAAAAAAACTTAAGGAGATCAACCCATGGACTTAGATTTACGTCTGTTAATAGTATTATTACCTATTATCGCTGCTGGCGGTTGGGCTGTTTTTAATATTGGTGCAGTGGCTTTGAGACAAGTTCAAGCATTTTTGAACAAGGAAGCCTAAATTTTTCTGAGATTTTTCCATACATCTTATCTTTTTCCCTGAAATGCCGACTTTTTTGCTTGATGAGGTCGGCATTGTTTTGTTTAGAGAGATTTATTATAATGACTTTTTCACTTAATTTTAATCAAAATGGCGATCGCAATTGACTTTGGTACAAGTAATACAGTAGTTTCTCGCTGGAATCCTGCTACGCAACAAGCAGAAACTATTAAACTACCTAATTTATCAACTATTAGTAGTCAAAATCCGCCTTTGATTCCTAGTTTGCTGTATTTAAAGGATGCTATTGAGCCGGCTATGCTGATCGGTCAACAGGTGAGAGATCAAGGCTTAGATATTAGTAATAATTCTCGCTTTTTTCGTAATTTTAAACGGGGGATTGGCTCGAATATTCAAGGTTTTTTACCTGCAATAGATGGTCAAACTATTTCCTTTGAAAGGATTGGGGAATTATTTTTAACTAATATTGTGGCAAATATTAAAACTATTCCCTTACCGATTGACTCCTTAATTTTTACTGTACCCGTAGATAGTTTTGAAACCTATCGTCATTGGTTAGGTCAAGTTTCTCAATCTTTGCAAGTGCAACAGGTACGGATGATTGATGAACCAACGGCGGCGGCTTTAGGTTATGGACAAAATGAGGCAGAATTATTATTAGTGATTGATTTTGGCGGTGGCACTTTAGATTTATCTTTAGTCAAATTAGATCGCTCTGTTAGTCAACAAAAACCTTTAGGTTTTATTCTCAAATGGGGGGAAAAGAATTTAGCCGAATCTACTAGCCAAAAATCTAAAATAGCCAGGGTTTTAGCGAAAGCTGGCCAGAATTTAGGCGGTGCGGATATTGATCATTGGTTAATGGATTATTTTGCTAATACGCAAAATTTACCGAAAAATGCTTTAACTCTCCGTTTAGCCGAAAAATTAAAAATGCAATTATCTGTACAACAGCAGGCAAGTGAAGTATTTTTTGATGATCAAACTTTAGATAGTGGGGAATTGTCATTAAACCGTGAACAGTTAGAAAATATTTTACAAGAACAACAATTTTTTGCGAATTTAGATGAGGCGATTCAACAAATATTTCAGCAAGCTCGTCGCCAAGGGATTGAGAGTAAAGATATTGATGCGGTTTTATTAGTAGGAGGCACGGCTCAAATACCAGCGGTGCAGAATTGGGTAAAACAGTATTTTGATAATACGCAAATTAAATCTCATAAAGTATTTGAGGCTATTTCTCATGGAGCCTTACAGTTAAGTTTAGGCATAGAAATTAAAGATTTTCTTTATCATAGTTATGGTGTGCGTTATTGGGATAGACGGAAAAATACCCATAATTGGCATCCGATTATTAAATCCGGGCAACCTTATCCCATGGATCAGCCAGTGGAAATATTATTAGGGGCTTCTTTAAGTAATCAACCGAGTATTGAGTTGATTCTAGGTGAATTAGGTAACGAAACCGGAGCCACTGAGGTGTATTTTGATGGCGATCGCCTGATCACTCGCAAATTAACGAATAGTCAGGCAGTACAACCATTAAATGATACCAGTCAGGGGCGTAATATTGCGACATTAAATCCCCCTGGTAATCCGGGGAGCGATCGCATTAAAGTGCAATTCCGGGTAGATGAACAAAGATTTTTAAGAATCACCGTTGATGATTTATTAACTAATAATACTTTGCTGAATAATCAACCCGTTGTGCAACTTAGTTAACTTTTTGTCTAATAGCATAATTACCATAACGAGGATCAAAATTAGGATTGTAATAGCGATCGCCCGTTTCTCCTAAATTTTGCCAGGTATCCAGCAATAACATATAGTCAGTCTGATTATAATTGGCTAAATTATTATAGGGAGCTAACTGATTAACTAAAACAGCACGGGGTGTGAAGATCACCCGTTTACCGATATTTTGTAAACGTAAACAAAAATCAATATCCTGCCCATCCTGATAAAAATAAGTATTAAATCCACCTAACTCTTGAAAAATATCTTTCCTCACCATACAGGCATCACGACTAACCGCTGTGACTTCCCTGGCACAAACAAGGGAACCGGCATAACCATCATCACTATTATTCAAACCTTCCATGGCATAATAAATAGCTTCATGACAAACTATTCCAGCGTGTTGCACTGTACCATTGGGAAATACTAAATAGGCTCCGACTATTCCCACGTCATGTTGTTCTGCGTAATACAATAAATGACTTAACCAATCTTCTGTTAAAGGTTTTCCCCCACCTTTTAAATATAGCAAATATTCACTATTAGCAATGTCAGAGGCTATATTATAAATTTGTGAGCAATTACTAATATCCATTAGATTAATTGTTCTGACTGGTATATCAGCAATAACAGTATTTTTAATATTAATATTGCGACCAAAGGCAAGAATTTCATAATTAGGATAAACTGTTTGCTCAATTAGTTTTTGCAAATATTCGGCATGATTGACCTGAGTATTAGCAAAATTAATAATCAGACTGATTTTAGGATGAGTTTCTCGTGGTAAGGGATTAATATTAATCCGATGTCTGCCTAATCCTGGTTCTGCCTGGGCTGGCAATCCTAACCTTTGTAAATGTCCGTTAACTGCTACTTGTTGTAACTGTTCTATGCCATCTTTGGCATCCACATCACCGGAAATACTGCCCCGGATTTGTCGCCAATGATAAAGTATTTGGGGGATATGACCGATTTTGCTAGTTTTTTCTGATACTCGTAACATCAGTTCATAATCTTGTACGCCGTCAAATTCTTTATTATAGCCATCTACCGCTAATACTAAATCTCTTTTAATCGTTAATAAATGACCGACATACATCACTCCTCGGAAATATTCCGGCGACCAATCGGGTTTGAAAAAGGGATGTACATAATTTGTGCCGGAGAAATCTATTTTATCCTCATCAGAATAGACAACATCAAAACCCTCTGATAATTTCTGTAAACTAATTTCTAAGGCTCTCGGTGTCAGGGTATCATCATGATCTAAACAACAAATAAATTCACCTGTTGCCATAGCGAGGGCGTGATTGGTTGCCGTACTAATATTACCGTTTTCGGTGAATTTGACTTTGATTCTTGGTTCTTTTGCACTCAAACCTTTTAATATGGTTTTAATATCCTGATTAGCTGAACCATCATCCACAATACACCATTGCCAATTACTAATAGATTGTTGTAAGACACTTAATACTGTTTCCACAAACCAATCCAAAGAAGAATTCCAAGTCGGTGTCAAAATACTAATAATTGGAGTAATCACCGATCTTTCAGGGCGATCGCCCGTCATAGCATTTTCTTGAAGAATCGGGTCAACTATTTGCCAAAACTTTTCGACGGTGACATCCGTCAAACCTAATAGAGCAAAGTTTTCTAGCGGTTTTTTGTCTACTTGAGCGGGATTAAATTGTAACTTAATTGCCTGACTAGTTAACACATTAACTTGATTATTTTTACCAGGTAAATCTTTAGTAACTAAGGGCTGAATCTCTAAGTTATGATCAACAGGATTTTCTGTATTAACCGTCTGTTGTAAATTATCAAAATTTGTTTCTGGAATATTACTAATATTAGGTAATTTGCGTCGCCATATTGGGGTTTGAGTTGTCTTAATAGCCGTTGGCAAATTAGCTAAAACTGGTTTTAAATCATAAAACCAAGAAATACCTACACCTTTTTTCAATACGGGAGTAACTGTTAATTGACTATTACTTAATCTTTTGGCCTGTTCCCCTGGTAGAGACACTCTTAACTCAAATCTGGATTGATCAGCCTGGGGTAAATGGGGATGGGCGATCGCAATATCATCACTAGGTAAATTTAACTCTTGAGTAAATTCTAAGAATTTTTTACCATCAATTGATAATTGAAAACCTTGAATCGAATCTTTATAACTACCTACCCAACCAGATATTAATAATTGATTTTCCTGCCAAGTTACCTGCTCTAACAATCCTACTGTATCAATAATCGTCTGGGAATTGATGATAGGGGAAGCAAAAGTTACCTGGGTTTTATTTTCCTGATTTGCTTTGGCAGGACGACCTTTTTGCCGTAGTTCTAAAGCCTGGGCATAAAGCTCCATATCCTCAGTATTTAAGGCTTCTAGTTGCTTAACAAAATCTTGATCTGCTAAAACTGCCTTTTTCAATTGGGAATATTCTGGGTAGGGATTTCTATTTTGATAAATCACCTCAACTTTCGGCCAATTTAATAATTTGCCTAGTTCCTGTAAATCTGATTCGTAATATTCCTGTAAGCCAATAAAATAGAAGTGATCCAGAGGATAGTTATTTAAACAATAGGATAATAAATTGCGATTACCTTCGGCAAATTCTAATAATTTTGCCTTAGTAAAATATTCTGCTTTTTTCTGTAAGCCAATATTCCTAAAACAATAATCAGACATCAAACGATGAATCGGTTGCCTTAACCAGGTTAAAACCTTGGCTTGGGGAAATAAACCCTCATATTTACCCGCCTGAAAATGTCCGTCAATCACTTTTATTTGGGAACTTACTGGCAGGGGTGGCGTTTTCTTAAACATATCCACCGGATCAGTTAATACCTGTTGTGGTCCATAAACCTGTAATAGCACCTGGCGAAAAGCTGTACCAGCAGCTTTCGGTACGTGAACATGGATAATTTCTACTGTCGCTTTTTTCTGCTGTGCTAAACGGGATGAGGTTTGTAGATTATTTGGTGTTGGTAGCATGACCGACGCTAAACAGGGTTTCGTGGCATTTAATAACTGCTCCCCTGCTAGATTATTCACCATCGGTATAATAGAAATTAAGACATCTTTTAACTGTTCACATTCTGCTTGACTAATCGCTATTTCTATAACAAAAGCTGCTTGACCAGAGCCTTTTACTTCAGGATGAACTTTCTGTACTCCCTCACTGGGTAAATTTTTCCGCCAACTAATTACAGGAAATTCTTTTTCTCCTATAAAAACCCGCAATTTGTCTATGGGTTCTCCAGTAAAGGATAAAGCCCAACCTGTGAAAAATACTTTACCTGGTTTGATTTCTATTTTATCTAAAAAGCCAGTAGTCGCAACAATATTATTAGAATGATCAGACATAGTTATTGTGTTAATTATTATATTGAAAATAATTTAAATGATTTGGCAAGTTTTAATTTTACTACGATTAATTTAATATTAATTATTAATTGCCGGTTTCACTAAAATTATTAGATCATCAGTAATATTAGAAGTCCTACCACACCAAGCACCATAAGCTCTTTCTTGAATAATAAAACCAGTTTCTTCTATCCATTGCAATAATGGCACTTCTCCTAAACCTAATGCCCTTTCTGGCAATTCAGGATATTTGACCCAACAGTCCCCTAACTGATGACTTAAATTTTGGGAACTGCGTCCTGCTCTCATTAACTCTTGCGATTCCGGGTTAATCATCCAACATTTGAATATGCAACGTCCGCCCGGTTTTAATACTCGACTAATTTGCTGGAGATAATATCTAAAAATATTGGGTTGCAGGTGCATAAACCAATGACTAACACAAACTAGATCAAAACTCTGATCATCATAGGGAAAAATAAACTGCTCAGGGGCGATCGCCCTGGTGGGATGATAAAGGGGATGATGAATATCATGTAATTGAAACTGATATTGGGGAAAATTAGCAGTAATATTCTCGGTCGCCCAATTAATAAATTGAGGAACTACATCAAATCCTGTATAGCTCCCCTCAGTTAATAAATGTACTAAACCATAAGGAATAATACCAGTATTACAACCGACATCTAAAATACGATGATTGCTCTTGACACCACATCTTTGTAATAAATAACCTAAAAACTGCCAAGCCATTAAATTAAATTCTTCCGTACTTGTAAAACCTGCCATTCCTATATTAGTAGGTGAAGAGGCTGGTAAAAGCGGAGAAAATACCTTAACTAAAATATTACCTGGTCTGCCTTGAAATGTTGGTATGACAGTAATTATTTGATGATCAATAGTATTTAGATCGGATTCACTTAGGATTAATTTAATCCTAAACCTAGCTTCGTCAGAGCCTTGCAACAAAGGATGTAATACTGCTACATCCACACTAGGTATGCGTAAAGTTTGTTCAAAAAAAGAAAATTTCGTATTACCAACAGCTATTTGTAACTGATCAACTCCACCCATATTTAAAGAGGCCGCCCAACCACTTAAATATAAAACCCGATTTCTAATTTCTGCTACATCAATAGCCCCCCAAGAAAGTACGGGTGAAATATTTACTTCTACAGGATGAAAACCATTATCACTAGGCTTTTTACCATTCTTAGTAACATCATGAAATTTAGTAATAATAGCCGAATGGCAACGCTTTTCCTGCAAACTTAAGGCTTCTTCATAAATATCTAAATCTAATTGATTGAGGCGAGAAATTTTACTAATAATATCCTGATTAGACCAGGTATTTTGTAAAAATTTGACGTATTCTGGATCGGGATTAGTATTAGAATTAAATATTTGATATTTTGGCCAGTTTAATTGATATTCTAATATTTGTAAATCTTCAATAAAAAATTCTTGTAAACCGACAAAATAAAAATCATTTAAAGATTGTTTTTCTAAAAATTTATTTGCCACAATATTTTGCATTTCTGGCAATTCAGCAAACTCTATTAGAGACAAATGAGCGTAGGGATAATTTAATATTTCTGCTTCTTGATCACTGGAACTCTCAGCCAAAAGTTGTAATGTTTTATGAAAAAAATAATGGGATAATAAGCGACTAATTGGTTTTCTTAGCCAAATAATTTTACGTGCGTGGGAAAATTTTTGATCATATTTTTTGGCGGGAAAGTGACCATGCACCACTTTTATTTGCGGTTGTTCAGTCATTAATATTAAATTTCTTCTTTTGCCTTTATAGGGATAATCAAAGAAAATTTCTTGGGCATGATAAACTTGCCGCAGGACATTTTTAAATGTACTGCCCGCCGTTTTTGGCACATGGATGGAAATAATATCTAAGGATTCACAATATGACACGGGATTAATAATAGATGACGACTGGGCATACTCCATACTGAAAATATTTATATCTTTGAAATTGACTAAGAAAAATTTATTGCAAAATTATTTAGATGCTGATTGGACCTGATTGAATATAGTATAATTGTGGCCTAATAATATTATTCCCAATTTAGGACAATTTATCAGCATTTCTGTGACCAAGAGAACACGATGGGAAAATTCCCTGATCATAAATTTTGTCAAATTAGCTTGCCAAAAATGGCAAAATCTTAATTAGTTCATTAAATAGTTCTTTTATAGGTATCACGTGACTTTCAAAATTGGTTTATTAGGATTAGGTACGGTGGGCACAGGTACAGCCCAAATTTTATTGTCGCCAGAGGGACGGCATCCTTTTTTAAAAAATTTATCTATTCATCGTATCGGGGTAAGGGACATTAATAAGGCTCGTTCGGTTCCTGTTCAGTTACTTACTACGGACTTAGAAGCGATCGTTAATGATCCAGAAATTGACATTATTGTGGAATTAATTGGCGGTTTGGAACCAGCCCGCACGCTAATTCTACAGGCGATCGCCCAGGGTAAACATATTGTCACCGCTAATAAGGCTGTCCTTTCCCGGTTTGGTCCCGAAATTTTTACGGCGGCCAATGAAAAAGGGGTTTATGTTATGTCAGAAGCCTCTGTGGGGGGGGGTATTCCGATTATTTTGCCTTTGAAACAATCTTTGGGGGCTAATCGTATCAATAAGGTGATGGGGATTGTTAATGGCACGACTAATTATATTTTGACCCGGATGCAGGAAGAGGGGGCAGATTTTGCTGATGTGTTAGCGGATGCCCAAAGATTGGGTTATGCGGAGGCAGATCCGACGGCAGATGTGGATGGTTTAGATGCTGGGGATAAAATTGCGATTTTGGCTTCCTTGGCTTTTGGGGGACGGATTAAATTGGATGATATTTATCGGGAAGGTATTCGACAAATTAGTGCGACAGATATTAATTATGCAAGTAAATTAAATTTTGTCATTAAATTATTGGCGATCGCAGAAAGGTTACAGGATGCCAGTGAAACTGCACCGGAATCTTTACAAGTGAGGGTACATCCAACGTTAATCGCCAAAGATCATCCGCTGGCTAGTATTAATGGGGTGAATAATGCCATTCTGGTGCAAGGTGAACCATTGGGACAGGTAATGTTTTATGGTCCGGGGGCAGGGGCGGGACCGACAGCCAGTGCGGTGGTAGCTGATATTTTGAATATTGCAGCGATTTTACAAACGGAGACAGAACCAATTCCCCATCCCCTCTTAAGTTGTGAACATCAACATTATTGTTATATTGCTCCCATCTCAGAATTAGTGACGCGCTTTTATGCCCGTTTTTCTACCTTTGATCAGCCGGGTACTATTGGGAAAATTGGTACAGCTTTTGGTAATCATCAAGTCAGTTTAGAATCTTTAGTACAAATTCAAATTAATCAGAATGGTTGTGCGGAAATAGTAGTAGTAACTCACGATGTGAAAGAAGAAAATTTCCGCCAAGCTATTGAGGAAATTAAGGGGTTAAATATTCTCAATAAAGTTTCTAATATTCTGCGGGTATTGTAAAAATATTCTGACTTATGGTTGCTAGATATAGCAATTTTCATTCTACGGTAGTAGGGGCAATTCATGAATTGCCCCTACGGTCGGCTAATCAAAAGATACTTGTATCCCGATAGACTAAAATTAGCTATATTAATTGATGCTTGCTTCTATCACAAAAAATCAACAGAACATAATAGGGGCAATTAATTTTAATTTCATCGCCGCTATCTTTATATGATTAATTTTAAATATGATCATCAGTTGATCAACAGAAAAAATATTTGATTAAATATTATCAATTGAACTAAGAGCTGGTTTCGGTTTTGCTAATGGCGGGCGGGTTGCAGGAGAAGTATTATCAGCAATAGCCTGAGTATGATCAACTTCGCCGATTACTTCAGCTTGTAATACATCCAGATCATCTAGGTCAATTCTTAGGCGATCGCACGGAATCTTATCTGAGAGAATAGAACTGGCCATCATGCCTGTATGAATTTCTAATAAAGCAATAGGTAGGGCCTCAAATACTAGCCGTTGTCCGGGAAAAACCACCCGTTCAAAATACCAATTAGGGAGATTAGTGACACGAGCAATCTGAATTTGACTGGTGGCATTAACATAGCAACAGAGAATTTTACCAGCGGCATCAGAAGGTAGAGGATCAAGAATTTGTGCCATGTATGAAAAGACCCAGGATAAAAATAAATTTCATTTAATATTCCCTTCAGTCTAACATCACTAGATATTAAACAGTTGTAAATATCACTACCGATTGTTTCGTTATATATAACGAACGTAACTAATTAATCATTTATAAGAGATATTTTCCCATTTGCAAAAGCGTATATTAAAATTAACCTTATAGTAACAATTTATTAACTATTACCCCTGCTGTCCTTGACGAAAAAATTAATTTGTGATAAAGGAAACTTTTAAAATATGGCCCATAATAAAATTTTATATGTGAGACTACCTTGTAACCCGATTTTTCCCATTGGGGTGGTATATTTAGCCGATCATGTCCATAAATTGTTTGCTGATGTTGAACAAAAAATATTTGATTTGGGGGCAGTACCGCCTTTAGATTATCAAGTGGCCTTAGATCAATGTATTGATCAGTTTCAACCCAATTTATTAGTGTTTTCTTGGCGGGATATTCAAATTTATGCACCAGTCGGGGGGCGGGCTGGTAATCCTCTGCAAAATGCTTTTGAGTTTTATTATGCGAAAAATCCTCTGATTAAGATGCGGGGAGCGATTGGTGGCTTAAGGTTAGCGATTTCTTACTATAGTGAACTGTGGGGAAATATTGGTTTAATTAAACGAGGTTTGCAGCGATCGCAAAAATATCATCCTGATGTAAAAGCAGTCGTTGGTGGGGGGGCGGTCAGTGTATTTTATGAACAGTTAGGCAATAGTTTACCGGCAGGCACAATTGTTTCTGTGGGAGAAGGAGAAATTTTATTAGAAAAATTAATCCGGCAAGAAAATTTTTCTGATCAGCGTTGTTATGTGGTGGGGGAAAGTACACCCCGTCAGCGGTTAATTCATGAAAAACCGGAGACCTTTGAGAAAACTGCTTGTAATTACGATTATATTGGCAAAATTTGGCCGGAGTTTGTTTACTATTTACAAGATCAGGATTTTTATGTAGGAGTACAAACTAAACGGGGTTGTCCTCATAACTGTTGCTACTGTGTTTACACTGTGATTGAAGGTAAGCAAGTAAGAATTAATCCGGCGGATGAAGTGGTAGCAGAAATGCGTCAGTTATATGACCGGGGCATTAGGAATTTTTGGTTTACTGATGCTCAATTTATTCCAGCCCGCCGTTATATAGATGATGCCATTGAATTATTAGAGAAAATTCAAGCGGCGGGCATGACTGATATTCATTGGGCTGCTTATATTCGGGCAGATAATTTAACTCCCCAATTATGTGATCTGATGGTGAAAACGGGTATGAACTATTTTGAAATAGGCATTACCAGCGGTTCCCAAGAGCTGATCAGAAAAATGCGGATGGGCTATAATTTGCGGGTGGTATTAGAGAATTGTCGGGATTTAAAGATTGCCGGTTTTAATGATTTGGTTTCGGTCAATTATTCTTTTAATGTGATCGATGAAACCTTTGAGACAATTCGCCAAACTATTGCCTATCATCGGGAACTGGAAAATATTTTTGGTGCTGATAAGGTAGAGCCAGCAATATTTTTCATTGGTTTACAGCCCCATACTTTATTAGAAGAATTTGCCTTTAAAAAGAATATTCTGAAACCGGGTTACGATCCCATGAGTTTAATGCCTTGGACGGCTCGTAAATTATTATGGAATCCTGAACCTTTGGGCTCATTTTTTGGAGAGGTTTGCTTGCAAGCCTGGCAACGCAATGGCAATGATTTTGGTCGTGAGGTGATGAATATATTAGAAGAAAGGTTAGGTAAATCTAGTTTAGATGAAGCCTTAGCTGCTCCTATGGTGGAAAGTTCTCCCAACCCAGCCCAATTATTGCAAGTTTAATCGCTAATTAAATCACTAGTTTAATCCCTATTTTATAAATCTATGGGGGAATAGCACAATCATCATAAATTAAAAATAATATGTGGGAATTTTGGCAAAAATATCGGGAAATCATTACTAGTTGGTGGTCAGAGTTTACTCTGCAAACTAAGTTAATGGCTGGCATTACCTTAATAGTTTCTCTGCTGATGAGTAGTTTGACTTTTTGGGCAGTCAATACTATTCAACAGGATGCCCGCATGAATGATACCCGCTATGGTAGCGATCTCGGTTTATTATTAGCCGCAAATGTAGCTCCCCTGGTGGCAACGGATGATCGACAAGCCGTTGCCCAATTTTCCCGCCGTTTTTATCGCAGCACTTCTAGTATTCGTTATATGCTGTACGCCGATCAGGAGGGAGCGATTTATTTAGGCTTACCCTTTTCGGAAGCGGAGGTAAAAAATTCTCTTACCCTACGGCGGCGGATTCAATTACCAGAAAATTTTGATCGCCATAATTTCCTACCGCTAGTGCGTCAACATATTACCCCTGATGGAGAAGTTACCGACGTTTTTGTTCCGCTGATTCACGATGGCAAATATTATGGTGTATTAGCAATTGGTATTAATCCTAATCCTAATGCGGTAATTTCTTCTAGTTTAACCAGGGATGTCACTTTAGCCGTATTTGTCTCTATTTGGGCAATGGTGATTTTAGGAGCGGTATTTAATGCCCTGACAATTACACAACCGATCAAAGAATTATTAACCGGCGTGACTAATATTACTAAAGGTAATTTTAAACAGCGGATTGATTTACCCTTTGGGGGAGAATTAGGGGAATTAATCGGTAGTTTTAATGAAATGGCACAACGCCTGGCTAGTTATGAAGAGCAGAATATTGAGGAATTAACGGCAGAAAAAGCTAAATTAGAAACCCTGGTTTCTACGATTGCTGATGGAGCCGTTTTATTAGATACAAACTTACAAATAATATTAGTCAATCCTACCGCCCAAAGAATATTTGGTTGGGAAGAAAAAAATGTGATTGGTTCTAACGTCGTAGATTATTTGCCGGCTCCCGTCCAAATAGAATTGAGTCGCCCCCTCTATCAAATAGCATCAGGCAAAGAGGAAGGAGGCGAATTTCGCTGTTCTTTACCGGAACCGAATAAACGCACTATCAGAATATTATTAACCAAAGTATTATTACACCGTTCATCTGTCATTGATCCTCTCTGTCATAGTTGTACTTATAATATTGATGATACTTGTACCTTAGTCGATCGCCCCCATGCTCATGAATGTGTACTTTATACCGATGAAGTGGAGCCGATTTCCCATCAATTTAATGATCAGGATATTGAATTAAACTACCGGGAAAGTGTGAAGGGGATTGCCATGACGATTCAGGATATTACGAGGGAAGTAGAATTAAATGAAGCCAAGAGTCATTTTATTAGTAACGTTTCCCACGAGTTAAGAACACCTCTGTTTAATATCAAGTCTTTTATTGAAACTTTACATGATTATGGCGATGACTTATCAGAAGAACAACGGCGGGAATTTTTATCGACAGCCAATTATGAAACAGATCGTTTAACCCGTTTAGTGAATGATGTATTAGATTTATCTCGCTTAGAATCCTGTCGTCTGTATCATTTTGAAGCGATTGATTTGGCTCAAACCATTGAGCAAACTATGCGGACCTATAAGTTAAATGCGAAAGATAAAAAAATTGAATTAGTACAAAATGTACAAGTTGATTTACCCTTGGTTGTCGGTCATTATGATTTGTTGTTACAAGTATTTGCGAATTTAGTTGGTAATGCTTTAAAGTTCACTGAATCGGGGGGCAAGGTGGCAATCCACGCCTATTCCTTAGAACCACAATTTGTCAGAATAGAAGTGGCTGATACTGGTTCTGGTATTGATCTAAAGGATCAAACGGCGATTTTTGAGCGTTTTTTCCGGGTAGAAAATCGGGTACATACCTTAGAAGGTACTGGTTTAGGATTATCAATAGTCAAAAATATTATGGACAAACATCAAAGCCAAATTCATATTATTAGTGAGTTAGGAGTGGGTACAACTTTCTGGTTTGATCTACAAATATATGATTCGACTCCTCTCACCCCAAATAAACTAGTAGGATTAGAAAACTCATTGACTTAATCATGTTTTTGCGGTAGAAAATGCCAAATTGTTTTAATATATTCTCTAACATATTTAAAAATAGCCAAACAATAGTAATTTTGGCCTTTAATACTAACTTAAAACCGTGGTCTAGGGCCATAGAGAAAATCTAGCCACATAATCCCATTGAATTTGCGTGGGTGAGATGATCAAATTCTCAAAATTTCAGTATTAAAAATAATGAAGAATTCAGGATAATTATTATGGAATGTCTTGCTTACCAAGAATTAGCATTAAGTCATATTAGATCAGCACGTCCGATGAATATTAGTGAACGTTCTCCTAAAAAATTTCCTTTACTAGCTAGATTGACAAAAATATTATTAGCCGGTGCAGTTCTAGCAGTTGCCATGACCATGAGTAATATTGCTCTAGCTGAAACTATTTTACAACGGGGACAGCGGGGAGAACAGGTGCGATCGCTGCAAACAGCACTGAAAAATCAAGGCTATTTTACTGGTAACGTCACAGACGTTTATGGATCAAAAACTGAAAATGCCGTCAAAAAATTCCAAAGGGAGAGAAATTTATACCCCAGTGGTCAAGTAGATCAAGTGACTTGGAATAGTCTTTTTCAACCTGGTCGGGTTCCTGTTTCGCCCCAAAATACTTATCCCTCTATTCCCTTCAATACCATACCAATTACCTCTCCCCGTCCTAATTTAAATCGAGTATTAGCCTGGGGAGAAATTAGTCTAGAAGTTGGTTTAGTGCAACAACGTTTACAAACCCTCGGTTTTTATAACGGTCCGATTAATAATACTTTTGATGTGTCAACCAGGGCAGCTGTAATTCAGTTTCAAAGACAGCGAGGTATTGCCCCAGTCAGTGGTGAAGTCGGTCCGACAACTTGGCAATATTTATTTGCCTTTAATCCGATAGTGGGTAACACTAGCGGCGGAAATTACCCCAACTTTGGCGATACTGGTTCGCAAGTCATCCTATTACAACAAAGACTGACTACCTTGGGCTTTTATCGAGGACCGCTTGATGGTTATTTTCATGATGCAACTCGCCAAGCCTTAATAGCTTTTCAACAATCGAGAAATATTACTCCTGTCGGTCAAGTGGGACCAACTACCTGGGCTGCTTTATTTAGTAATATGACTGCTAAACCTCCTGTTCCCCCGATTCCCAATGGCATCATCAATACGAATACGAATATTGCTGGTGTGCCACCAATATTCCCCTGGTTTCCTGGTTGTGGAGGCAATACAGCCGGTAGTGGTTGGTCAGATATATTCAAAACCTTACGTCTAGGTTCTCAAGGCATCGATGTGGTGTTTTTACAAAGACTATTAGTCGCTAGTAATCAAACTACGGGTGGAGTTGATGGCATATTTGGCCGAAGCACAGAAAATGCAGTAAAAAGTTTTCAGGTCAGTAAAGGTATTTGTGATAATGGGGTAGTAAATGCTAATACTTGGTTAGCTTTACTTTCGGCTAATTATGCTGGTCAAGCTGGTACAACTGCCTGTCCCTATCCAATTACGACTCTAGTTAATTCTTTTCCCAATATGGCAATTGAAAACCAATCACTGTTATTAGGTTTGCAACAATGGCTGAATTTTAATGGTTTTTATCAAGGTCCCTTTGACGGTACTAATAATCCTCAATTACAGCAGGCAGTTAGTCAAGTCCAATTGATGTATGGGGTGAGACCAGATGGTAATTAACCAAAATTTAATGTTTTGCTATTAGGTGATTAATAAAATTTCCCAAATCTCAGATATGGCAAGAAATAGTAATATTTGCCCATACGGAGATTTTTAAAGTAATAAAAGTCTCTCTGATTAATTCAGTAAACAAATAATTAGTATTAACGATTGCCTAATATTAAGAGAAAAATTAAGTTACTTGATTAATCTAAGATATTTTTATGATAAAATTGAGCGGACTTTTATACTAAAAAACTTGAGGTCAAGCTCAAGGCTATTTAGTAAAATACCGAAAAACTAAATAAAAAGTTGTAAAGTGTCCAAAACTAACTATTAAGTATGGGAATATTCAGTAGGTTAGTATGGGGACAAAATTGCTAAAAAAATAATTAGGAGAAGCAAAAGTGAATAACCTTTTTGCCAGAGTCAAAGAATGGGTTGGCCTTAATGAGCCCGTCGAATACGAATATGAATATGATGAAGAAGTGGATGGACAACAATACCGTAATGTCTATCAACAACAACAACAACAACCAGTTTCTAGCTTAACCGCCGGGGAAACCAGTGGCCGCACTGCTCGTCCTAGTAGATTAAGAGAGCGGGCAATGGCAAATACAAATAGTGGTATAGTGAGTCCCTTGAACACTTCCGTTTCTATGAATACAGAATCTTCAACTGGAATAGGATCAGTAATGAATAATGTGATTGGTATGCCGGGTTCATTGAATGGTATTTCTGAAGTGGTGGTCATGGAACCCCGCTCCTTTGAGGAAATGCCCCAAGCAATTCGCGCTTTAAAAGAAAGAAAGTCCGTAGTATTAAACTTAACGATGATGGACCCAGACCAAGCTCAAAGATCTGTGGATTTTGTAGCAGGTGGTACTTATGCGTTGGATGGTCATCAAGAACGAGTAGGGGAAAGTATTTTCTTGTTTACTCCTAGTTGTGTACAAGTGCGTACTCAAACTGGTGTCGTGCATGAAGTGGCCCAGGCTCAAGCGAGACCTCGTGTGGCCACAGGTGCAGGCGCATGGCAAGGGGAATCAATTCAGGCAATGCAATAATTGCCGTAATTACAATAATTATTGCAATTGTTATTGGCAATTTTCGCTTCTTTGGAAAAACCCGGTTTTACTTATTTGTGAGTAAATAGCCGGGTTTTTCGCTAGGAATAATAAATTATTTATTATTTTAATTACACAGCGTAGGGGCAATTCATGAATTTGCCCCTACGAGACTGGGCAGAAAATACTATAAATACTTACATTTAGGGAAATATGAAAGAACAAATTAAATTTGGCATGATTGGTGGCGGGGTAATGGGAGAGGCTCTATTATCCCGGTTGGTCGCTCAGAATATTTATCAACCGCAGGAAATATTGGTGAGTGAACCTTTAGAATCTCGGCGGGATTTTTTAGCGAAACAATATAATATTAATGTCACCAATCACAATCAATTAGTTGCTAGTGCAACTGAATCGGCTATTTTATTAGCAATTAAACCGCAAATTTTTTCCCAGGTAGTACCAGATTTAGTCAATGCGATGGCTGGTAAGGATGAAAAACCTTTAATTATTTCTATCTTAGCAGGAACTACTTTACAAAAATTAGAAACGGCTTTTTCTGGTTTTCCTGTAGTGCGAGTCATGCCTAATACTCCGGCAATAGTAGGGGCGGGCATCAGTGCGATCGCCCCTGGTAAATTAGTGGAACCCAGTCATTTAGACTTAGCGAAAAATATTTTACAGGCGGTCGGTCAAGTATTGGAAGTGCCAGAAAGTATGATGGATGCGGTGACTGGTTTATCGGGTTCTGGTCCGGCTTATGTGGCTTTAATTGTGGAAGCCTTAGCCGATGGTGGGGTGTATGCTGGTCTGCCTAGGGCGATCGCCTCTCAGTTAGCTTTGCAAACCGTATTAGGAACGGCTCGATTAATAGAGGAAACTGGTTCTCATCCTGCTCAATTAAAGGATCAGGTAACAAGTCCGGGAGGCACGACGATTGCTGGGGTTGCTCAATTGGAAAATCATGGTTTACGGGCTGCTTTAATTAATGCGGTGAAGGCGGCAACGGAGCGATCTAAGGAATTAGGTAGTTAATTAAATTTTCATCAGGTTTGGTGAAGTATAAACAAGATACCCCTAGCCCCCCTTAATAAGGGGGGAAAAGTCAAAGCCCCCTTATTAAGGGGGTTTGGGAGATCAGGAGAATAGGTGTACTACCCTAAGTTCAAATGAAAAAAACCCGCCCCTGCGAGATGGAAAAAATCAAGAAAAAATCACACTATAATGAATTTACCCAATTTACCGAATATCATTACCTTTTCCCGCCTATTAGGCATACCATTTATTTTATATTTGTTAAATCAACCGGATGAAACGAGTCAATGGATTTGTTTAATAATCTTTGTGATCGTGGCATTCACTGATTTTTTAGATGGTTATTTAGCTCGCAAGTTAAATCAAGTGACAGAGTTAGGCAAATTTTTGGATCCCTTAGTCGATAAATTATTAGTATTAGCTCCCCTATTAGCATTTATTCAATTACAAAAAATTCCTGCTTGGGGAGTATTTATTATTTTAGCCAGGGAATTAACTATTGCTGGTTGGCGGGTAAATCAAACTAATATTAGTGGTGCAAATATTTGGGGTAAGGTGAAAACTGTTAGTCAAATTATAGCGATCGCCCTATTAATTTATCCATGGAATATTAATGTAATTATTCCCTTAACAGCTTTTTGGTTATCAGTATTATTCACCGTGATTTCAGGTTTAATTTATTTATTACCAACCCCGCAAATACAGCAAAATTCTTGAGAAAATCAATAATTGTATTTTAAATATATTTAATTATATCAATTTCAATATGAATCAAATAAAAAGAATATTTTATACTATTATTAGTTTGACGAGTATTTCTAGTTTATCTGCTTGTAGCTATTTATCAGGATTTGAGAAAAACTCTATTACAGAAAATAATTCAAATATTAGTCAAAGTCAATTAAATATTGATCAAAATTTGCCGATTGCTAATACTATTTCTAATAGTCAAACATCTCCTGCTATTCCGCAAATTGTCAAAGAAAAAGCCGAAATGATCCCCATTTTAATGTATCATTCCATTGCCGATCAACCGGACAATGATTTAATGGTGGCTCCCCAAAATTTTGCCACACAAATCGCCTATTTAAAAAAAGCCGGTTTTCAAACTATTAAATTCCAAGATTTACAAGATTGGCAAGCGGGTAAACCAATTCCTCGTAAACCAATTTTATTAACCTTTGATGATGGCTATTTAGATAATTATACAGAGGCTTATTCTATATTAAAAGAACACGGTTTTCAATCAACTTTTTTTATTAGTACCAATTATATTGGGGACGGTCGCCATATTACCTGGGAACAAATAGCCGAAATGTCAAAATCTGGTTTAATTGAATTTGCTTCTCACACCAAATCTCATGCAGATTTAGCCGTAATTTCTCCCACACAATTAACCACAGAATTAACAGAATCTAAACAAATTATTGAGACAAAAATAGGTAAACCTGTTATTGCTTTTTCCTATCCTGCCGGTAGTTATAATAATGCCGTAATTGACGCAACAGAACAAGCCGGTTATCAATTTGCTGTCACAACTAAACCGGGAAAAGCTAATATTGATCAAGGTGTATTAACTTTACATCGGGTGCGGGTACATGGTTATTATACGGCTGATGATTTTGCTGAGATTTTGCCATAAAGTATTTTATTTAAGTTAATTGAAAATTAATCAATATACTTATCAACAAAACTCTGTAAACCAGTATTAAAACCCTGTCCTACCGCCTGAAAACGCCATTCACCAGCTTTTTTATATAAACGCCCAAATTCCACAGCAGTTTCCCTAGAAAAATCTTCCTCTAATTCATATTTAAGAATTTCTTGATTATTAACCCGGTCGTAAATTCTAATAAAAGAATTACGCACCTGCCCAAAATTTTGTCGTCGCTGATCAGCTTCATGAATCGTCACCACAAATAATAATTCTTGAATTTGGGGATTGACTTTACTCAGATTAATAAATACAGTTTCGTCATCTCCAACCCCCGCCCCGGTGCGATTATCTCCCTGAGATTCTACTGAGCCATCAAGGGATTTTAAATTATTATAAAAAACAAAATATTGATCCGCCGGAATCTTACCATTTTCCCCTAACATAAATACCGATACATCTAAGTCAAAATCTTTACCCGTATCATGATAATTAATATCCCAACCTAAACCAACCCCGACATTTTTTAAACCAGGAGCGGACTTAGATAAATTAATTCTTTCGCCTTTATGAAGATGCACTGACATAAAATAATTTTCTCCCTTAGTATTTGTGATTTATTAGTATTTGTTAATAGCATCTAAAATTTTAATTTTATCTGAAAATGTGCAATTTTTACCATCTATAAAAAAATAAAAGGGTAATTATTCATTACCCCTAATATCTGACAATTGATAATTATTGATCGCTGAATATGAACGAACAAAATATTAAGCGTATTTATCGACAAAGGCTTGTAAACCAGTATTAAAACCCTGTCCTACCGCTTGAAAACGCCAATCTCCATCTTTTTTATAAAGGCGACCAAATTCTAAAGCAGTTTCCCTGGAAAAATCTTCATCTAATTCATATTTGAGAATTTCTGCCTCAGTTTCCCGATCATAAATTCTGATATAAGCATTACGCACTTGCCCAAAATTTTGTCGCCGTTGATCTGCTTCATGAATCGTCACCACAAATAATATTTCTTGAATAGCAGGATCAACCTTGCCTAACTCAACATAAATAGTTTCATCGTCCCCACCCCCTTCACCCGTGCGATCGTCTCCTAAAGATTCTACCGCCGTATCAGGGGATTTTAAGTTATTGTAAAAAACAAAGAATTTTTCATTAGGAATTTTGCCATTTTCCCCCAACATAAATACCGACACATCTAAATCAAAGTCTTTCCCTGTATCAGTCGCATTAATATCCCAAGCTAAACCCACCCCAGATTTTTTCATACTGGGTGCTTCCTTCGCTAAATTAATGCGATCGCCCTTATTTAAGTTAATGCTCATGTTCTTTGTCCTCAATATATTTTATTCACAACAGTGAGTTGATCATAGCAATCCCCACACCAAAAACGTTATTTCCCGAAAAATTATAGATCAAAAAGATTACATACCAGCAATAAATTGTTTTTCGTATTCATCTTCGGTAATTAAATCCATGGTTGTTTCTACCCGATCTAAAAATACCTTACCCTCTAAATGATCATATTCATGTTGAAAAATCCGGGCAACAAAATCAGTTAATACTTGTTGTTGAATTTTGCCCTCTGGACAAGTGTATTCCACCTCAATCTGTTGATGGCGAGGTACTAAACCCCGTATTCCCGGAATACTCAAGCAACCTTCCCAATCTTTCACTGTCTCATCAGAATAACTGCAAATGCGAGGATTAATCATAGCAGTGGGAGCCATATTAGGAGCATGGGGATAACGTAAATTAGGACGAGAAGCAATCACTAATAATCTTTGACTTTCACCCACTTGAGGGGCTGCGATACCTACCGCATTAGTTTGATGTGCTAGAGCAATTAAATCATTAATTAATTGCTGTACAGCTTCATCTCTAATTTTTTCAATCGGTTGAGCATGGCGACGTAAAATCGGATTACCTAATTGCACAACTGTTAATTTTTCTGACATAATTACCTCAGAATTTAGGTTAATGACTAATGAATTAACTTAAGATCATTATATCACATGATCTTTTTATTATATTGACTGATAATATTGACTAACTGTTAACTATCGAGTTCTTAATTAAATTATGTTATAGTAAATAGCACTTTACATTTAAAATTTATGCAAAATCAAGAAAATCTTGTGAATAAGTTATCTCCATTTACCTTAATTACCACAATTATTTTAGGGGCGATCGCCCTGTTTTTGATTATTCAGTTATTAACAGGCGGAAAAATCCCTATTTTTGCTGGCAGTCAACCCACTAATATTGGGGTGACAAACGCTACACTAGCCGCCTGTCCGAGTTCCCCTAATTGTGTCAGCAGTGATAGTCAAGATAGTCATTATATTGCACCTTTCAGCTATACAGGTAGTGGGGAACAAGCGATTAAAGATGTGGCAAATATTATTAACTCCCTACCTCGCACCAAAATAGTAGAAATCACAGATAATTATATTTACAGTCAATTTACCAGTCAGTTAATGGGTTATGTAGATGACATAGAATTTTATTTAGACCCTAGTAAACAGGTGATACAAGTGCGTTCAGCTTCTCGTTTAGGCGAATCAGATTTGGGGGCTAATCGGGCAAGAATTGAAAATATTAGAAGTCTATTAGAGAGAAAATAGTAATTAATAGCCTAATTTTCTTTATCTGCGGTTGGCTTTGACTTTTTGGCAAATACCCATTTATCACTAATTGTATAGTTAACAACTGCTCCTATAGCAATACCAATTAGAGTATTAATTTGATGGTTGACACCTAACCAATTTAATAAAGGAAAAATCACAAATATTCTTGCTAATACCGAACCACCAAAAGTAAGGTGAAATTTCGGTATTTCTTTTTTTAATATATCTGACCAATGCCATGTTTCTGCTGTCCATACCCAGCTTTTATAGACAAAAAAACTGAATATTAAAGATATTTCAATGGCGATCGCATTAGCAATATTCTTCATGAAAGGGGAAGTAATATTACCAAACCGAATAATTAGATCAATTACGAGGATATTGAAAACAGCGGTGATTAAACCACAGAATATATATCTAATAATTTTTTTATCAATAAATTTTCTATAATTCATTATTTGATTATTTATTTATCTTTTTCATAATAATTAATAGAGGACTTTTAAACATTATTAAATAATTGTTCAATTGCTACTTGCACTTTATCACCTACTGCCTGCCAAGAATATTCTGTTTTTACTTTTTCATAGGCATTATTAGATAATTCCTCACCCCAATCAGGTTTTGCATACAACTCAATCACTCCTGCCACAATATCTTCAATATTATCTCTAATTAATAAGTGTTTGCCATCTTCTGCCTTTAAGCCTTCTGCTCCTTTTTTGGTACTGATCACAGGACAACCAGAGGCAAAAGCCTCCAAAATTTTAAAGCGAGTGCCACCGCCCTTTTGCAAAGGCACAATCATTATATGAGCGATCGCTAAATACGGTCGCATATCACTCACTTCCCCCGTCACAATAATATTAGGGTTTTTGTGACTAGCTTCTTGCATAAAATTTGTGGGTTCACGCCCTACTAATAATAGATGACAATCTGGATATATTTCTCTGATTTTTGGATAAATTTGTTCTATTAATAATTCAGCAGCTTCAATATTCGGTACATAACCAAAATGACCAGGAAATAAAATATTTAATTGACTTTTTTCTGAGTTATGTAAAGTTTGATATTTCTCTGTATATACCGATTCATAATACTGAATATTAATACCATTAGGAATTACATGACTGTGATCAATTTCACCATATAAATTTTTCAATAATTCCTGATCTTGGTTACTACAAACCCACACCTGATCTGCTTTTTGAATAAAGCTATTTTCTATAAATTTAATTTGTGGTAAATGTAGTTTTTTTCTCACCCAAGTTCTAAAATTAGGCTCCGAACATTTAATTGTTTGAAAAAGATTTGCTTCTATATTATGTTGATCAAAAATTATACGAGATTGGTAATTTTCAATAACTGACAGGTAATGATAAAGCCATAATTCTTCAACAATCACTAAATCAGGTTGAAATTCTTTCATCATATTATTGAGCTGTTTGGCTGCCGGCTGAATATAAGCCCAAAAATCGTTTAATCCTAATAATCGCAACCACCAAATTCCCTGTTGTATTTTCAATAATAGTGAAGAATCTTCAGACACATAATAATGATGAAAAACAGCTATTCCATCAATTTTCTCAATACTGCAATCTTGATCAGATATAGAAAAAATCCCTACAGGACCAAATTTCATCATCATTGTAATATTTTGCCAATTACGCATTGACACACCACCGATTAGTGGATAAGACATTTTTGTAATAAACAGGGTTTTTATCGTGGGAATAGTCATAAAAAATTAGTTATTTTAAATATAAATATTTTGATTAAAATATTGAAGAAAAGCAAAATAAATAATAGTAGTTTTTATGTATTATTTAATGTGCGAAAACGGTATTTTTCATATAACTTATATGGTAAATTTTTTCTAATTGCGACTAACTTACAAATGTCATCTATATTTAAGTTGCTGATTGCTGGCTCGGAAGTTATCTGCTTTTGCTGATTATTTCTGGCAAAAATAGGTAAGTTGTTAACATATTGAATAAACATTTTATATAAAATTATCGGCAATAAAATATATACATCATGGCGTAAAAGTAGCATTTGCCAGTCTAAAGATAAACTTTTTTTTAACCAAAGCAAACTATCCACATACTTTTTTGCATGAACACTTTGATAAGCTAAATAAAGATAAAAATTACTACTAGACCACCGATAAATTTTGTCAGGAATTTCTGGATATTTTTGTCGGCTCATTTGCATCACTAATTGATAAAACTTAGCCATAGATTGATCTTTATAAGATGTACTTAAAGAACTTTTCCGATAACCAATTAAAAATTCTGGTACAACCCCAAATTCATAATATTCAGCAATCCTCAGATAAAGTTCCCAATCCTCTGAACCATGAGAATTTTCATCTTTTAATTGTTCATAATTATAACCACCTACTTTTTCCAAACAACTTTTTTTGATTAAGACAGCACTACCATTACCAATAAAATTATGATATAATAGTTGTAAGTAAACTTTTCCCTCATATTCCGCTACATGAAAACCACCTGTAAGCAGATCATTTTCATTAATATCAACTGACCAAGCATAAACTAAACCAACAGATTGATCAGATTTAATCATACAGTTAACTTGTTTTTCTAAATTTTCAGGATACCAAATATCATCTGCATCAATCGGTGCAATTAATTCTCCTTTTGATTGGGCAATACCTAAATTACGAGCCACTGCTACCCCAGAATTAGCTTGTTCTAATAGAATAATCCGAGAATCTCTTTTCACAAACGATTCAATAATATTAACCGTTTGATCTTGAGAACCATCATTAATTACTAAAACCTCAATATTTTGATAGGTTTGAGAGATAACAGATTCTAAAGTTCTGGCAATAAATTTTTCTGCATTGTAAGCAGGAATAATCACCGATACTAAAGGTAAGTTATTTGTCAGATGAGAACTAGTCATAATTCATTAAGTAGAAATTAAGTTTTCTAATAAATTTAAAGTTTCTTGCACCATTCTTTCTTCTGAAAAATCTTGTACTCTCAATTTAGCATTATCAGCCATTATATTCATTGCTTCAGGATGATTTAAAGCCCAACGAATTGCTTCTAGTAAATCACAACTATCACCAGTGCGAGTTAATAAACCATGTACTTGATTTTCTATTACTTCAGGAATACCACTAGTAGCAGAAGTGATAATTGGTAAACCATAGGACATCGCTTCCAACATAGCAAAAGGTTGACCTTCATAATAGGTAGGAAAAACAAATAAATCTGAACCTTGTAATAATTTAGGTACATCAGAACGATAGCCTAAGAAGAATACTTGTTCAGTTACACCGTATTCTTTCACTAAATTTTCTAAAACTTGTCTTTTTTCCCCATCGCCGACCCAAACAAATTTTAATTGAGGAAATTCTCTGACTAAGTGAGGAATAGCGGGGACCAGATAATCATGACCTTTTTGATCACTTAAACGGGCAACAGTCAGAGCTATTTTTGTATTTTCAGATAATCCTAACTCTTGTCTCAGTTCGTGACGTAATTGTGTCAAATTTGCGGGTGGTTGATAATTATTGTATTTCGCCCCATTATAAATACAATTGATTTGTTTGAGGGGAATTTTAAAGGATTGGCTGACAAGTTGACAATTACTTTGACAAATTCCTAGCCAGTTTTGATTTCTATTTTTTGCCCATTCATATAATTTTAACTTGATATTACTGAGAGAAATTACTTGAGGAATTAGGTGAAAAACTACTACTGTCGGAATATTCAATAGAGAGCAAGCGAGAATACTTCCCATTCCATGATCTGGCCAAGGAAGATTAATCATTACCACATCAGGTAAGATTTTTTTTAATAAAAATAATGACCGCACAAAGTGTGGTAATTTATTCAGATCAAATAGTAATCTAGGAATAATTAAGGAGGGCAAAATAGAAAGTAAACTGAGGTTTTTTTGACTGAGTTCTGCCCAACTAGGAATAGCCACCTCACTAATTTCTAAAGGGTGATAAATAATTCCTTGTGTGGTAAAGTCTTTAATTAAAGAAGTTGTACCAACTGTTTGAGGAAAAGCTCCATGAACTTCCCAATTATGTGTTATTACAGATGAGGCTATTTTGAATGTATATTCTTCTACTCCCCCTCGTTGATTTGAAGGAAAAATAACTAGTAATTTCATAGTGAATTTTTAATAAAAACTTGCATGGCAGATTTAAAAGACTGCTGAGGTTGAAAACCTAAAAGAGTTTGAGATTGTGATATATTAGCTTGAGAATCTTTAATATCACCGAGACGAGGTTCATCTAATTTAACTTCTCCTGACCAATGGGGAAAACAAGTTTTTAAAACTTCGACTAGATTCAGTAAAGAAATCACTCCTCCACCTCCAATATTACAAGTAATAAATTTACCTGAATCTAAAACGACAGTTAACCCTTGATAAAAGGCTGTTGCTACGTCTTTAACATAGACAAAATCTCTAGTTTGACAACCATCTCCGTAAATGGTAATCGATTTATTTTCTTGCATTAATTTAACAAAAATAGAAATTACACCAGAATATTGAGAATTAGGCACTTGTCGAGGACCAAAAACATTAAATAAACGTAAGTTTACTGCTGAAAATTTATATTCAGGAGCAAATAAATTAACGTATTGTTCACTGACTAATTTTTGCAAACCATATGGAGAAATTGGCTCAGTAGGATGAGTTTCTATGATGGGTAATTGTAAAGGATGTCCATAAACTGCAGCTGAACTGGTAAATACTAAACGAGGTATAGATAAGGCTTTACAAAGTTGAATAACTGCAACTGTTGCTGATATATTATTCTGATGAACTGCCAAAGGTTGTAGCCAAGATTCCGTAACTGAGGGTGTAGCAGCTAAATGGGCAATTCCATCCAAAGGTTCTGAAAAATCCTCGGGTTGACAATCCAGAACATTTTTCTGTAAAAAAGTCAAATTTGGATGAGTAGGTAAGTTATTTAAATTCCCTGTTGATAAATTATCAACAACTGTTACTTTGTGACCTTCTGAAAGGATTTTTTCAGTGACATGAGAACCAATAAAACCTGCACCGCCAGTAATTAAAAAGTGCATTTTTCACCTCATTGAGTGATTTGATAAATTAACTCCACGATAGCCCATCATAAAAAAACTTGGCAACATCTATGGTAATGTCTCGAATTCTCTCCACTTCATCTTGATTCAGATTTTTTCTCCAAAGATTCGGAATAGCACGTGAATCACGTTGTAATACATGAATATTTTGTCCTAATTCAACAATATCTTGACTATTACAGTATTGTTGCATAGTATTTTTAATTTCTTCATTAAATGGTAAAGACAACCAAGAATATAGCTGATCAAAACCTACTATAAAATCCTGGCATAGGTCTTCATGTCTAATAAATAACCATTCTGGATAAAGTTGTTGGTAACGATGAATGACATAGTGACATATTTTCCAGCTTAATGCCGCATCTTCTAAATTATAACCATCATCATTTGGATGATGCTCTATTTGCCTATGAATTTCTGATATTAATTGAAGTGGGAGAGTTGCCATAAATTCTTTTTGCGTGGCAAAAGAAGTCAAGGACATTTCCCAATTAAGTCGCTTAATACTACTTACATAGGCTGCTGGATGTCGAATGATAATGATAACTTGACACCCATATTCCTGAGCGAACCAATCAGCCGATAATAAGCCAATAGGATATTTAATCAAGATTCTTTTTTGATGAGTTATTAAATTTAATAAATTATTCATTCCCCTATACAATTTGACAATCTTATCCAGCTTTTTTTCATCCCTCACTCCTCCTATATAAGTGGATTGATCTGTTAATACTGAATATATAATTCGACTATTCACATATTGTTTAACTTGAATAGATTCTGAGGGAATTACATAATGATAGTGATCAGAAAAGGGGGGCTTGACTAAAGATTTTGGGTGAATGAATGAGATAATTAAAAGGTTCATACACCTCCAAAAATTGATTAGAAAGAGATAACATTTTACCTAACCATGTTGTTCCAGAACGGTTTGAACCTGTGACTAAAACTGTTTTCACAATCATCCTCTAGTATTGATAAAAAAACTGAATTGATCACAAATATTTTTGACAAATAGGAGCAAGAAATCTTGTTGCATCAATTTGCATTTCTGGGGATGGATAATAATTATTATGAGTCCATTGTTGCTCAAAATCCTGACGATCAGGATCTTCAGCCAGATTAATTGTGATAGATTGGCCTGTAAAACGACTCACAAGTAATTGGGGACTGCCTTGGTGTGAAATACACTGAACATAGTCATCACAATTACCCTTGATTTGATTGATCATTTCTAAGTTAATTAGTTGGGGAAATTCACCAAATAACGCCCCCAAACTAGAATATCTTTCCTGATAGTCTGGTTTTCTTTTGGAGAACCAAAATAAAATTTTAGGAACTTTAATTTTATTTAGTAATTGGTGATAATTTTCTACCCAATTCTGACGAGTTTCAGTAATAATCTCTTTAACTTTCGGATTTTCTGTTAAAAAACCAACGATTTTTCTCCGCCATTTTTCCAATGCTTCGGGATGAGGTGAGTAATTTTTTTCTAATAATTGTTGATAGGCATCTTGAGCCCCTATTTTTACACCATCCATCCGTCGGGTTAAATGTTCTAATCCACCACTATCAAAGAGAGAATTGCTTTCACTTCTTCCTGACATAACTTGAACAATAACAAACTTAGCATTATTAATATAATCCCATAAGGCTTGATGTTTTAAGAAAAAATAAGGACCTGCTCCTCCATATCCTAAATTTAATGTAGGGAATTGTAATTGTTCTTGTAATAGTAGAGGATAAGGTTTTTCACAAAAACAACCAAAGGTTTGAGCCGCTCCTAAACAAACAAAATATTTTCCTGGTTCTAAAGATTGAGGTTGTGGGCCTCGAAACCATAGGTCTGTTTGATCAAGAATATAACCTTGATAGTCAACGATTTCCCAATGAACATCTTGATAACCCATTTGCTTTTTTCCCAATTAGATTTAGTTGATCATCATTTATTTAACATTCAGAGAGCGATATCGATATTTTTCCCATTGAGACCACAACCATTGACGAACGGGGGGAGACAAAATTTTTCTGCCGAGCAAAAATAGATAACTTTCTATTCCATTAATTAGGTTGTAATAGCCTTGAATTAGACTCGATAGTTGAGGATACTCATAATGCCAAAAAGCCCCTTTAATGGCTTGCCAAACTTCAGGATTAGTTACTCCTTGATCCGATAAATATTTCTTAACCCAATTCAGGAAAAATAAATGACTAGAAGCCGCTTTTCCCTGTTTATCATCAGTCCTCGCAGAAGATTCTGGATGTATTCGATACTTATACCAAGATTCGCTAGATACATATACTTTGGATACTAGACAAACTTTAGTATGTACTACTGCGTCTTCATAGGGACCTCTAAAAATCACTTCCGAACCTCCTACTTTTTCAAGAATCTGTTTTTCGATTAACACTCCAGAAGGAATTAATGACGTATAACGAATAAATAAACAGGCTAATTCTGGTGGATTGATTAAACGATTGGCTTGAATATATACCCCATTAGTCTTTAAACCATACAAAAAATCCCGTTCTTGATCTTGATGATTGCCCGTCCAACTATACCAACAAAGCAGAGGTCCATAAACCATAACTGCTTCTGGTTGGGATGTTAAAATTTCTAATTGTCGCTCTAATTTATTCAGCAACCATACATCATCCCCATCTAAATAAGAAATATATTTACCCTTCGCTTTACTTACCCCTAAATTACGAGAAGCACTCATCCCTTTATTTTCGTGTTGGGGATGATCTAAATAACGAATTTTATGGGGATATTTTTCTGCATAACTTTGGGCAATTTTTGAACTCTGATCAGTGGAACCATCATCTACTAATAACAGTTCCCAATTCTCATAGGTTTGAGTCAGAACACTTGTTATAGCTTCTTCAATAAATCTTTCCTCGTTGAGAAAGATAATAATTGCTGAAATTAAAGGTTGTATAGTCATGTTTGTTATTCATTTTCTAGCCAATTTAACAATTTTTGTTCAAATATTTGACTATCCCAGTCAATAACTTCAAAGCGTGGTAGTTGATAACTATCAGACCATTGCCAAACCGTTTCTTCGACTGTGGAACAAGCACAAGTAAATCCTGATGCTTTGACTAAAGATATTGTTTTTTGATCATATGCCCCAAAGGGATAAGCAAATGTAGTTACCGAATGATTTAAGGCTCTTTCTAAGTATGCTTTACTTTCCTCAATTTCTTGCTTCTGATTAGCTAGACTATGGGCAAAGAGTAAGGGGTGATTGACAGTATGTGCACCAATTTTGATAAAACCACTGGATTCTAACATGGGTAATTCTTCTCTTGTCATAGGACGATGACTTAAACGAAGTATTGGCTTATAATTAGCCCATTCTATAATACTATTAATTACATTTTCTCTTTCGGCATTTGTTAAATTTTGTAATGCTTTCCATACCGAATAATACAGAGACATTCTTGTATTTGGTTTTGCTCTTTCCGCTCGACTATCATAATCCTTTTTTTGTTCATTTTCTGTATAATTAACTGCTTTACCCAAATGCCATTTATAAAGTTTTTTTTGAATAGTTAAAGTTAACTGATCTGGTAATTGTCCCGGTTGAAAGAAAATATTATCCAGTTCATCCCACCAATATTCTCGCTGTTTTTCTGTATATCCATTTGATACAAAAACGGTTGCCGGAATTTGATATTGATCTAAAATTGGTTTAGCATTATATAAATTATTAGCGTAACCATCATCAAAGGTTATACTTAATGCTCTTTCTGGCACTTTTCCTGCTTGATGAGCTTGAGATAATTCTTGTAAACTTAGAGGTTGAGTATGTTTTTTTAAGATTTCTAAATGTTGGGTAAAATGTTCTGGAGTAACAGCTAACGACCAAGGATCAATATCTTTAGCTTCTATTCTATGATACATGAGGATTAGGCTTTTGGGAGTAGGAATAATTTTTTTCAATACTTTCTTCGCTCGTTTTTGCCATTTTTTAGCATCTATAAGAGGCATTATTTGGTTACTCCTTGTAAATTTTTAATAAATAGTATTATCTTAAATAGATAGGGATGTTGGTAAGAAAATTGACCATCTTTAATAATCTTTCTTATTTCAGGATTATCATTTTTTTGCTCAATTAAATAAGTTTCTAACCAGTTTAAAAATTGCTGACGTATTTGATGATATTTACCTTGGTTATGAGAAATAGAGGTGCAGGCTTGAGGATGTTGACGATAAAGATACCAACATTCGCTAGATACATAAACAGGAAAATTCAAACATAATTTGGTATGAAATACTTGATCTTCATACATTCCCTTAAATATATTTTCATAACCTCCAATCTGGGCGACAATATCAGTTTTTACTAAAATATCACATAAAGAAGCCCATTCGTCTTTTAAAAACATCAGTAAAATGTTTGGAGGCTGTACTAAGCTATCAAGAGTAACTGTAAATTTTTGTAAAAAATCTTTTGCTTCATCTTCAGGGTTTCCTGTCCAACTATACCACCATTGAGTTCGTCCACAAACCAAAGCAGCACCAGGATACTTGGTCAAAATTGCTACTTGCTGTTCTAGTTTCTGAGGTAGCCAAATATCATCAGCATCAAGAAAACCAATATATGCTCCTTGAGCGTAATTAATACCTAGATTACGGGATGCACTCATTCCCTTATTTTGATGGTTTTCATGTTCTAAATAACGAATTTTATCAGGATATTGGTGAGCATACTGTCGGGCAATATTGGTGCTGTTGTCAGTTGAACCATCATCCACCAGAATAAGTTCCCAATCTTCGTATGTTTGTGCTATAGTACTTTCAACCGCTTCTATCAAAAATTTTTCTTCATTAAGAAAAATAGTAATAATTGATACTATTTTTATATTATTCATATTCTTAAATTAAGTTTGTTTATCTAAGGACTCATAATTATAACGTTGACGAATCAAGGAATGTTCTCCGTTTTCGACCCAAACTTCAGGAGGAGTGGGATGACTCAAAAAACCTAAAGGACTGGCGGTTCGTCCATACGCACCTGATTGAAAAACACCGATTAAATCACCAATAGCTGCGGTTGGTAGTTGAATAGCACGGGCTAAAGTGTCTAAAGGAGTACATAATGGTCCAACAACATCAACAGTTTCAATCGCAGTTTCAGTTAATTTATTTAAAATAGCCACAGGATAGTTCCGTTTAATTACTTGACCGAGATTTCCTGATGCGGCTAAATGGTGATTCATACCACCATCAAGAATCAGAAATTTTTTGCCCCGTGATATTTTAATATCATTGATTCTAGCCACATAAATACCAGCTTCACCGACAAGATAGCGTCCAGGTTCGATTAAAAATTCTGTTCCGTTAAATAAAGGATTTTGTTTGGTTTCAGCAATTAATTGAGTTAATTCTATATTTAATTTAGTTAAATCTAACGGGACTTCATTGGTAAAATAGGGGATACCATAACCCCCACCAAAGTCAATACGATGTAGAGGTTTTTGCAGTCTTGTTGCTACTTTTTGAGCAATTTCTAACCCTTTACGATATTGGGTAATTAAAACTTGATAATCAAGAATTTGCGTTCCTGTAAAGAGATGAATCCCACGCAATTCAAGGTAAGGATCATCTAAGATTTGATCAAGAATACTATCGAGCATTTCTTCATCAATACCAAAGGGAGCAGATTTACCCCCCATTTGCATTGCTCCACCCTGGGCTTCTTGACTGGGATTAATTCTGATAGCAATTTTAGCTATAATTCCTAGTTTACGACTGAGAGAACTAATACGATCGCACTCCTTAAAAGACTCAATATGAATTTCACCAATACCATGTTTTAAAGCTAATTCTAATTCCGCTTCTGTTTTTCCTGGACCTGCAAAGAGAATCTTATCTGGAGTACATCCCGCTTGAAGTGCAAGATTTAATTCCCCTGCTGAAGCAATCTCTAAACCCAAACCTTGAGCCAGAAATAGTTTTAAAATAGTCGGATTTGGATTGGCTTTAACCGAATAACTAATCTCAAATTCAGGCGGAAGGGCATTTCTTAAAGCCAACCATTTTTGCAAGATAATACCTTGATCATATACAAAAAAAGGTGTACCGTATTGATCAGCAATCTGTGATATAGGTAAACCACCAATATTTAATTCTTGATTGGAAGTACTAAAGTATTGGATGACTAGTGCTTGAACTTGTTCCATAGATTAGTAATAGGTTATTAATTTTTTTAGAGAAAAAATGTGATTTTATTTTATTAAGGTTAACTATTAATTATTCTTCCTCTCGCCTTCTTAAAGCTGGATAATCAACCTTACCACTTGTTGTCTTAGGAAACTCATCTAAGCATTCTACTACTTTAGGTGACATATAACGAGGTGCTTTCTGATAAAAAAAATCGAGCAAAACTTGAGTATCAAAATTACCTTTTTCTTTGGGTACAATAAAGGCTTTTACCGCTTGTCCTAACACTTCATCGGTAATACCAATTACCGCAGCACCTTCGAGAAGATTACTTTGCATCAAAATTTCTTCAACTTCCGTAGGACTAATGCGAAAACCAGATGATTTAATCATCGTATCACGGCGACCGACAAAATAAATGAAGCCTTCCTCATCTAACTTGACTAAATCCCCTGAATAACAAACTTTTTCTTGATGTGCTAGTTCTTGTGGTAAAAAGGGGTGAGGTCGCAGGACTTTGGCCGTAAGTTCTGGTTGTCCCCAATACCCTAACGAAACAGTGGGTCCACGATGGACTAATTCGCCAATTTCCCCTGGTTTACAGGGTTTTCCTTGTTCGTTAACTACTAAAATTTCCGTGTTGGGAATTGCTTTCCCAATCGAACTAGGACGCTTATCTAATTGTTCTGGTGGTAAGTAGGTTGAACGAAATGCTTCTGTTAATCCATACATTAAAAAGACTTGGGTAGTTGGCAATATTTGGCGAAGGGTAGCTAATACCGTTTGGGGCATTCTACCTCCGGTATTGGTAATGTAGCGCAGATCAGGAAATTGATGTTTATACATGGATGAGCGAGGTTGTGCTAATAAACTCCACATAGTCGGTACACCAGCAAGGGCGGTAATGTTCTCTCGGAGGAGCATTTGTACTATTTCTCTAGCAAAGGTAAAGGCCATCAGGACTAAGGTGCTACCTTGTTGAAAAGCGGTCATTAATTGATTAATTCCGGCATCAAAACTGAAGGGAAGTACGGCTAAAATGCGCTCTGTTGAGGTAATTCCTAGATATTTGGATACAATTGATGTTCCGGCTAGAATTTGAGCATGATTAAGCATAACTCCTTTAGGTTTCCCGGTTGAACCTGATGTGTAAAGTAGGGATGCTAAATCGAGTTCGATGTTGAAGTCGTTTAGAATTGCTGGAGCTTCAGATTGAGTTAGAGTGAGAAAAGAATAGCTTGGAATAGATAACTCTGAAGTTTGTCCATCTTCTAGGATAATGATAAATTCTAGGCTGGTTATTTGCTGTAATTCGGTGTTAATGGTTGTTAATTTTTGAGATGTGGTAATTATGCCCTTCATTTGGCAATCTTTGGCGATATGCGCTACTTGTTGGGGGAAAAGAAGGTTATTAATGGGAACAAAGACTCCTCCTGCCTGGGAAATGCCAAAAATAGAGAGAACTTGCGGAATTGAGGGATCGAGATAAATACCAATACGATCACACCGTTGTAAACCGATTCCTCTCAAACTATGGGCAAGATTTTTAGCACTTTGGGCTACTTGAGCATAGCTCAAACGCTCTTTCCCGTGAACTAAGGCTTCTTTGGCAGGAAAACGGGTTGCTGTGGTTTGGAGTAGATGGTGAACTAGAAAATCCATAAGCTAGTTTAATTAGTGATGTTGTTTAGATTGCACGAAATTGGCAATGTCAGCGATGCTTTGAAAGTTTTCAGGCATAAATTCCTCATCATCAACAGTAATTATAAATTCTTTTTCTATAAAAGTCACTATTTCTAAAATCCCCATTGAATCAATAATATTATTACCAAGTAATAAATCCTCATCAGTAATATTCTGTTGTCGTGCGGTCGGAAAATGTTCAAGAATAAATTCTCTAGTTTTCTGTCTAATGTCTTGACTGTTAATTTTTTTGGTCATTAGTTTTAGCTCCTTAACATGGTTGATCTTACCTACCAATTTTTGTTTTATAACTTATTTGTTGTCAAATCGCAACTTTTCTTTGATTAAACAGATTATAGCTTGCCATATCTCGTCTGGGCTTGGCATTACCCCAAGATTTAATAAAATAATTTCTGAATATAGAGTATCAATATCTTCTGGCATCAAGCTAGATGATTTATGTAGTCTAGGTAAGTAAAAAGGTAATACAATACTGAAGGGAATTTTGAGATTTTTAACTAACCTTTGATCAACTACAACTAATTTGCTTGAGTTTTCTTGTAATATCGAGTTACAAATTGTCTGGCTTGATCTTGCAAATAGTTCTCGATTACTAATATACTGAATATGTGCAAATGGAATATTTGTATAACGAATTGCTTTATACTGATGAGTGGTATAAATAAGGTAGCAGTAATCTTGCTCAGAATAAAACAATAAATGGTGACATGGATAATTTTTGTGATCTGTCAAAATTTTCTGATCTTGCTCGCTGAGATGTTTATAAATTAAAGTTTTATCGTGTGTAATTTGATAATTATTGGATAAGTAACTATTAGCAAACAACTTGAAAGGCAAAATCAAAACTATCCTAGAATCTAATTCCTGAAAACCTAGCTTTTTAGATATCTGACAAACAGCATATGAAGGACTTAAATCGGTAATAGTATAACCTTTTAATCGCACCACAGGCATCATTAAAGACAAACTATAATCTCTAAATTCTTTCTGTACAAACCAAGTAGTAAGATTACAAAACTTTTCTAATTTGTTATTGATAATTCTTTGACTAAAAATAAGTCCTAAAAATCCTACTACTTTTTCATCGTTAAATAACGCATAACCACAATAATCTTCTTGCCTATCCCAATTATTATTAAACAAATTTTTCCAACTAGATTTTGGAAGTTCTGACAAATCAAATTCTCTCAAAAGTGGATAAATATCTTCAAACATTGATGGATAAACTTTCTTTAGAGAAACCATATTACTATCCTACCTATTTTGTACACAAAATTAACACACTATATTCAGAATCAGATGGAATTATCTCAAGATTTTGAAACCATTTTTTAAGTCTATCTATAAATTTTTCGAGTGTGTAATCTTCAATCATATACCTAGAATAACTATCTGATATCAGAGTATTAACATTACAATCTTGATGAGAGATGAACTCTACAAGTAACCATTTTTTTGAAAAACTCGCAAAAGTTTCAACCATCTGTTCAAAGGTTAGATGCTGTTCAAAGACAAGCAACTGGACTAAGGATAAAACTAACACCAGATCACATGGTAAACGCTTGAGAGCCGGAGCAATCAATCTATTACCTGTGCCATGTCCTGGTGATGGATAACGAATATCCATCACCAATGACAGAATCGGTAAATCCTGTTGTTGAGCCGCTTGATAACAATGAGCTACCTGCCGATCATCAACATCCAGAGCAACTACTTTACTTCCGAGTGAAGCAGCTAACCGTGAGTACCAACCTTGACCACAACCAATATCTAAGACAGTAACCGGATGTAAATCAGATAATAGTTGATATACTGAACGATGTTTTTGAGTCCAACTAACGGCAGGATTCAGTGGTGGATCATGGTCTTGTTGTTCTGATATCTGTCTAATTGTAGAAGGCATAGTAATGCTTTGTACATCCCGTTGTAATTTTTGGATTAAATTAAGATCAATTAAATCTTTATTGTTAGGATTTAATTTAGATAATTTTGATTGAATAAATTTTAAGCCCCTTATAGTAAATGAAAGTGTTGATTGTGGTAGATTTCGCTTGGCTATAGATAACAAACTATTTGGGTGTTGAAAATTATATATTTGAGATCCCATTAAAGCTGCAAATTCCGCATGAATTATTCGATGTTCGTAGTCAGATAACAGCCATCTTGCTAAATTTCCATACCCTTGAGACATTAGCTTGAGTGGGCTAATAAAATAACTAAGAAAATCATCTCTAAGGGCTTGACATTCACCATAGTAAGAGTTAATTGGATCTATTGAACAAATATCTACGAAAATAGGATGACATCCATCAAATAAAATATCCCAAGTTCCAGCATCAATCGCCAGGTTATCCTTAAATAATTCCATTAGTAAATCAACAATTAACAAAGCAGCATCCCGCAACATTTCTGGACACCATTCGTTGGCATAGGAAACAAATGTTAAACGGCGATGTTTCACAACTAAGGGATAATTGTTTAATGTCAAATTGGTTCTCTCGGTCTCGATCAATAACTTTTTATCAACTAGGTTTTGAATAATACCTTGTTCAAAAAGGTTACTGTAAAAATCTACTCGATCTTTGACAATACCACGGTAAAGTTCTTCATTCCACCAAAACACTCTTCCCTTATTATCGCAAAAAGAAGTGGCATGAAAATTTATTTCGTCAACAGGTATCTCTATTAATTCCATGTTTATAATTTAAGTTCAAGTTGGATAATTATGTATAAAATTTATTTTATAATCTCAGAAGTTTAGCTTTTTAACATCGGAAGATATAGTCTTGCAAAAAGTCGATATCTTGATATTCTTTCTATATATTTATTGAACGGAGATTTGATTAAACTTTTCATAAATAATGATCGGGCTTCCCGTAAATCTCCATTTTTTTCATATTCTAATGCCAACTCATGATAGCATAAAGATATTTTTTGAACAAAATTCTTATTGTATTTATACTCAAGAATCGGATTAAGCTGTTCAAACAGCTTAATCCTTTTGGTTAGCTTACTGACTTGATCAGAACCATGATACGAAGAACCAGCATTTCTCCTATATGTAGCCATCACCTCGTCAATACACCCAATTCTACCTTGCTGAATGAAAAAAATTGTCAATTCCCAATCTCCAAACACACAGTTTTCGTACCAATCTGGAAGTGAAAACTTTCGAGACATGACTGCTGCGGTGTGCATAATTGGTCCTTCTAACAAATCTTCAATTAATAGTTCCCTTTGCTGATGCCAAGATGGTGAAACACGAGGTTCTTTACTACCATCTTCATAAAAATCGATAATAGGATGAAAACAACATGAATGATCAGGATGAGTGTCAAGAAAATCAACTTGTTTCTGTAATTTATGGGGTGATGTCCAATAATCATCTCCTTCTAACCAAGCGATATATTGACCATTACAAGTATTATAGGTAGCTATCTCATTCTCAATTCCACCGATATTTTTTTCGTGGAGTAATGCTCGAATTTTATCAGGATGTTTGTGTTGATAGTCAATAACAATTTGCCTAGTATTATCTGTAGAACAGTCTTCACCAATGACAATTTCATAATCAAAATTGACCTCTTGCATTAGAACACTATCTAGGGCTTGAGCAATATATTTTTCGTGATTGTAAGTTACGATATGAACACTAACTTTCATGTTTTTATAGCCTTTTTTTGCTCTTTGTAAATTATACAATTACGGGATTAATGATCCTGTAATTGTAGTTGGTGATTGATTTCAGAACTGTGTGTTATGCTCAGGCGAATTAAATTACATATTTTAATAATATCATCTGACTGAACACTTGTTCCTGTAGGTAAAGCAATAATTTTTTGAGTTAATTTCTCAGTTTCTGGAAGTAGTAATTTTGCATGGGGATAATAGGAAATATAGGGTTGCATTCGATGACAACCAGGATAGAAGTATTTACGTGCTAAAACATTTTCTGCATGAAGAATTGCGACTATTTGATCTCGACTAATACCTGTAATTTCTTGATCAATTTCTAATATTATATATTGATAGTTACATTTTTCTGTTTCATTATATTTAACTAGTTTAACTCCAGGAATATCTAGTAATTGTTGGTATTGTTGATAGTTTTGGTGATTTTTAGTAATGAATTCGTCAAGGCTTTCTAGTCCTGTTAGACCCATAGCAGCCGAAACTTCGCTCATTTTACCATTTGTGCCAATATAAATCACATTATCATAACCAGAAAAACCAAAGTTCTTCATTAAGTTAATTTTTGTTGCTAATTCATCATCATTAGTAACGACTGCACCACCTTCAAAGGTATTGAAGAATTTGGTGGCATGGAAGCTAAAAACTTCCGCATTCCCAAAACAACCAATCATTTGTCCTTGATGGCTACAACCAAAGGCATGAGCGGCATCAAATAGTAGTTTGAGGTTATATTTTTGTGCGATTGAGTTCAAAACTTCCACTTCACAAGGGCGACCCCAAAGATGAACACCGATAATACCTGTAGTTTTTGGTGTAATCAATTCTTCTATTCTGTGAGGATTGATATTATGAGTAATCGGGTCAACATCACAGAAAACAGGCGTAATTTCTTGCCATTGTAGAGCATGAGCAGTTGCAACAAAAGTAAAACTCGGTACAATTACCTCACCAGTTAGACCCACAGCCCGAATCGCAATTTCCAGGGCTATTGTGCCATTGCACATAAGAATACAATGTTTGACTCCAATTAATTCAGCAATAAGTTGTTCTAATTCTTGTTCAAATGGACCACTATTGGTTAACCATTTTCTATCAACTAGATCACTAATATATTGCAAAAGCCTGTCTTTATTACCAATATTGGGTTTGCCAATGTGCATCACTTCAGAGAAAGTAGGCTTTTCACCAAAAATTGCTAATTGTTCAATCTTAGTTTTCATAAAATAAAATTAACTAAAAATTATTATATAAGGTTATTTTTCGATTTATTTAGGTTCCTCAAGAACAAATCAACCAAATTCTCCTTTACGATAAGCTGGAAAATATTTAGTTGGCAAAATTTCCTTACTTTGTACAAGTTTCTCATATTTCATCTGATCAAAAATGCGACCACAAAAATAGAGAGGGCGTGTCTGGTTACACCAACCTCGCTTATAATCACTCAAACCATCTGTACCATCACTATTAACTCCTGCACCACCACCAAAATAAAGCCAATGAACTTGAGTAGAAAAATACTCTAGTGCAAACCAATCCAAAGCATATGATATTTTTAATTTATAACCTAAATCACTAAAAGCAGCTAAGTGTCCATAGACTACATCACCTTGTATGTACCATAGTGTTGCTCCTACGGTAATATTTTCATATATAGCTCTTAATAAAACTGTTCCAGGAAGACTTAACTGTTTAACAAAGGCTTTTTTAGAAAAACTGTTAATACCTGAAATTTGATGTTTTTCAGCAAGATTTTGGTATAAACTTGTCCATTCATCAATAAAATCAATAGGAGATTCGCAATTTTCAATGATTATATTTTTTAATGCTTGTCTTGATTTTTTTTGCCGTTTTTTGGAAATGCTATCACGCCAAGATTTGCTAAAATCAATTATAAAACTATCTTTAAAATCAAAACAAACATCTGGAAAACATCTTTCTAAGTCTTTAATTTCATAGTTTCCAAAAGGATCAGCTACTAAAGATATGCTTACTAAATCTTGACTAATTTCTTCTAAATCAATTGCTAATTGTGACCAATCTTTACAACAAAATAGAGGATAACACCCCATGCCATCACGATCTAATGATCCTGGAATTTGACGTTCTAAAATCCAACCACCGCATCTCGGTAAATAACGAGGTTGGCCAAATTCACTTAAGGATTTTGCATAATTAGGATTTAAATATCCTGTCATGTTTTTTATGTTTAAGATGAATATTAATAAATATTACGTTGTCGTAACCATAGCGTGGCTTCATAATGCAAATGTTTGAGTTGATAACGCATTTTGCCGAAGGTTCGTCGAAAAAAGGGTTGTTCATCCCATGGTTGTACATATGGACGAATTGGCAGAGGATAATTAACAATTTCAGCTTGAAAAAGATTAGCTAAACGCTGACTAAAAGTCTGAAATTGTGTCCGTGAAGCATGGGAATATCTGGGAGAGTAACATAGACAAATTTGTTCAGGAATAGGGAATAATTGACACTGAAAAAAGGCTTCTACTTTTGTATTGATAGTGTCTTGATCATATTCACTACAGGCAAAACAATCCCAATCGATATTTAGAAATATACCTTCTTTCAAACCATCCCATTGACTAAATTCCATTACTTCATAATTTAAGGGGATACCTTCTTTGCCAGTAAGAGATAACCACCACCGTAATGGTTGTACACTCAAATCAGTTGAATACATTATTGTACCTACATCATATTGTCTGCCTCCAGGTATAAAATGTACCCAGCAAATACTTTGGATACGTCTTTCTAATATAGCATGGGTTAAAAAATTACCCTCATCTACTTTATCTAAGTATTTGATCGGATAGGCTTTTTGCTCTTGACGATCTACTAATAAGCCACGCATATCACAATGAAAATCTAAATGAACTAATTTGATAGCTTGGGCATTTTGTGATCGCCAAATTTCTAACAATTGATCATGTTGTTCAATAACATGAATAACAGTCATATTTAAATATTTTCTATTTAATAAATTTTAACATCAAAGCGATAGTAGGTAGCCGGTTTATCAACACTTTCTGAATGAAATTCACAGTTTAAATTTAACTCCTGACAGACATTCTTGATAAACTTTTGATCCCACCAAGTCCCCATCACATCTTTACCGGAAAATTTATAATATAAGTGCTTCAGCTTACGTTGAGGTGTATCAAAAAAATGCCATTTTTTAGAACTATCAGGAATACTACTTAACAGAATTAATCTTGGTTCTGAGGTTAACTTTAACATATTTACTAAAATGGACTTAAAAGATTCTGGCTGAAAATGTTGTAAAGCGGCGTGAAGTAAAATTTTATTGAAAAACTTTTCCTTTGAAGTTAACAGTTGATCTAATTTCAAAATATCAAACCTTTCATAACTAACATTTTCCAGCGTATGAACTCGATTAGCAATCTCTATCAATGGTTCAGAAAAATCTACTCCTAGAACTTGCTGACACTTTTGAGCGAGTTCCACTGTTACGATACCATTACCGCAACATAACTCTAAAAGAACATCATTTTTTTGTAAATCTAAACGTTCACAAAGTCCCAATACCATTGCCGTAAAATCTTCTTGAGAGTAAGGTTCACCCTTAACAGTATTATTAACCTGTTTTTGATATTCATCCTCACCAACTGTTTTTGGATAATTTGCCCAATAATTTTGCCAATCAGTCATAGCTGTTATCTCCTAATAATTTTTTATAAAAAGTTTACTACTAAATTAGCTATTTTTTCCATGGCATCCTCATTATATCTTTGATCGCAAGGTAAAGTCATAATTTCCCTTGATAACCGATGACTATCCTTAAATTTTTCAGGGACAATATCTTCAATTAACCAATGAATAGGAGGATAAATTTCTTGGCTAAATAACAATTGTCGCAATGAATCACGATTTTGAATCCGAATCGGAAACCCTAATGGAATTACACCAGAGGAAAGTTGCTTGAATAAAGCAATATCAGCTAGTTTTTCTTGAAAAATTTGATAATTTTGAACTCTCTTTTGGGAAATTTGCTCATAATTAAAACTAAACTCTAAGAGAATTTGTGATAATTCACTCATACCATAATAACCAATAGGATAGTTCAATTCAGTTTCTTGAAATAAGTGATACCAGTGGCGTTCACCTCCATAAATATCAAATTCTCGTCGTAAAATTGTAGCTGACAATGATTTTAACCACCAATCTTTAGGGGGAGATTGTAACTCAATTTGTTCAAAATCAAATTGATAATTACAGTTTAAAATACCACCATCCGGTATGCCTAAAAATTTACGAGGACTAAACAGGAGAAAATCGGAATTTTTGTTGATATTTTGTGATAATAGAGCTTGACTAGCATCTTCTAATACGAGTCCTCCCTTGTTCTTAATTTCAGTAGCTAAAACATGATTAATCGGCCATCCAAAATAATCAATTAAAATTACTAAATCATCCTTTTTAATTTGTGATAACCAATCCCAATTAATAATATTTAAGTCATAATTAACTTCATAAAAAATAATATTTGCTTTGGCATAATTTAAAGTTTTTACTATTGAACTACATAAATAAGAAGGAATCCAAACTTGATTTGGATTGAGAAATTTAATAACTAAAAAAAGACCTGAAGAAGCATTATTTAATAAAATTGATTGATTATTAATGAAAAAAGGTTGATTATTAGTTGAAAAATTTAAGGAAGATAAACCCAACATTCCTCCTATAATTCTTGGTTCAATGTTTTCTTCACTTAACCATGTTTGATCTTGTAATAATGTCATTATTTCATCTCCTTTTTTACTGAATTACTGAATTTAGATATGTAAATAGCTCTTACATTCTTCAAAAATCACTTTAATATATATACTGATTTTATTAAAAATGTTAGTAGGTTCTAATTTAATAATTTTTAATAATTTACTAAAACTTAATTGTTTCTCATGTTGTGTTAAAAGATTTAATACACGCTCCATACTAAGTTCGCCATATTTCTTTAGCCATAATTGATATTCAGTTAATTCCTGACTTTTCACCATCCAAGCCAAAACTCCAAATAAATGTATTGATTGCATTAGAGATAGGCTTTTTAATTCTAAATTTGAAAGTTTAATTGAAGATAAATAACCTGAGATTAAAGTTTGATTAAGTAAATCTAAATCTTGTTCTATACTATTAAGTTTACCATCTAAATACAATTCATATAAATGGTTTAATGGTGCTGTTATTTCATAAATTCTAGGTCCATAACCTAAGTTGTCAAAATCAAGAATGCTCAGATCATCCCCATCCCAAAGAAAGTTATCAAAATGACCATCTGTATGAATTAATTGATGAGGCAATAAAGACTTGATTTTGCGGTAATTATTGCATAAACGATGAGCAATATTAATAATATTAGATTTAAGTTGCCGTTGACTATCATCTTGTAAGAACTGATGATTAGCATAAGATTTTGTAAATTTTTCTAATGACCAATTAATCAAATCTGCTCCATCCCATTTATCACGTATTCTTGAAGGAGAAGGCATAATTTTTAGATCAGCTTTTTGTAAGGCTAAATCAAGGCATCCTAAATTTTGTCCCACCTTGAAGATCAGGTCAGGAGATATTATATTAGTAACTGTTTGACCCTGAATAAAAGAAAACATAGCTACTGGTATTTGACCATAATCTTGATTAGTAATTAAGGTTAATAATTGACCCTGTTTGTTATTTAACGGCTTAGGTACTTGAATTGAAGAAAATTGACTTAAATAAGTTAATATTTTTAATTCTGCCTCAATTAGTTGGTATTTTTGACTATTCGCTTTATAAATGCGTAAAACTTGCTGATGATTTTCTGAGATCAAAATTCTATAAGTTTCATTAGCATCTCCTGCTAATGGTAATAATTTTGAAATTAAAGGAATTTGATAAATTTGACAAATTTGAGTCCAAATTGATTCTTTTATATAATTATTCATAAAATTTATCCATTTTCCTAAGTAATTTAGATTAATTGATTTTATATTGTACTTAATTGAATTAATTAGACTTCTTATGAAATAGGCTGAATGTTTATAATTTGAATATAGAACCCATTTGGTATCTTTTGTCATAACCCTTACTACCAAAAGATTTGACCTTAAACTAGCTTTTGGTTGAAATCCTTGCTGGGCAAGGATCACATAATAGATCCAAAATGAGTTCTATAAGGATTCAGGTATATCAAACGCATTCACAGAGAGGCTTCTAAAATCCAAGAACTCGCTAAACCAATCATTTCATTAAAATGCTTACACAGTAAGCGAATAAGCACTTTTTGTCTGACCTGAATCCTTACATTTTACATTTGAATGAATAAATTTTGCAAAAGTTCTATCGGTTATACTCATTCCTCGTTTTTTACTTAATGTTTGTTAATTAAATAATTATTTAGGAATCTTGATTAATCATTAGAAAAAGATCTTATACTTTGAGTTTTATATAATTTACTAAATAAACCATTCATTTGTAACAATTCCTGTATATTACCTTGTTCTATAATTCTGCCTTTATCCATCACCACAATCTGATCAGCGTGTTCAATAGTAGAAAGTCGATGGGCAATAATAACTACTGTCCTATCTTTACCTAGTTTTTTGATCGATTCTTGAATTAAATGTTCTGAAATACTATCTAAAGCATTAGTTGCTTCATCTAAAATAAAAATTTCAGTATTTTTTAAAATAGCTCTAGCTAAAGCAATTCGTTGTTGCTGGCCACCTGATAGTCCCACCCCTTCATCTCCAATAATCGTATCATAACTATTTGGTAACTGTTGAATAAATTCATCAGCATTAGCTAAATGAGCCGCCTCAATCACCTCATCTAAACTGGCATCCACTCGCCCATAGGCAATATTATCCCTAACAGTAGCACTAAAAATATGAATATTTTGGCTGACTAAAGCAATATGTTTACGCCATTGCTGTAATTGTAAATCCTGTATTAAGTGACCATCTACATAAATATTACCTTCTGTCACATCATAGAAACGACAAATCAAATTAATAATAGTGGTTTTGCCTGCCCCCGACGAACCAACAAATGCCGTAGTTTTGCCCTGAGGAATATACAGAGAAAAGTCTTGAATAATATTATTTTCCTTGGGATTATATCGAAAGGCTACATCCTGAAACTGCAAACCCTTACGTAAATGTTCTAAATACACATCACCTGATTTGGTATCATGTTTTTCCGCATACTGAATAAAATCAAATAATTCTTGCACTGCCTTCTGGAGAGAAATTAAACGTAGGCGATGACCATCCATTTGACTTACTTGGGGTTGCAGACGATATAACATGAAGATAAATGCCAACATGGTAGGAATAGAAATATTAGTTTTAATGGATATACCTAATATAGAAACCAAAATAATCACAGACAGAAATTCAAACATTGGTTCCACACTGGCAGACAACATTTCCATTTTTACTTGATTTTGCATCATCTGACGGGAAGTAAATCTAAATCTTTTTTGTTCATAGGCTTCTTGTCCAAAAGACCTGACCGTTTTCATGCCATAGAATATCCCAAAAATGAGGTTATACAATCGAGAACCAATTTTAATATTTTCCTCCCCTAACTTTTTCATAGGATAAGCAATTAACCTAATCACTTTAGAAACTAAAAATAGGGCTACAACTACTCCTAAAGTCATCGGCCAAGATATTAATAGCAGGATGCAACCAAATACCACTAAAGTGGAAAGATTAATAATAATGCGACTCAAGTACAGTAACGCTTCTGCTACTTTTCCCGTATGACTGGAAAGAATATTCATCATGTTGCCAGAAGAATTTTGATCAAAAAAACCATAGTCAACTAACATGATTTTTTCCATAATCTGACAACTTAACTTATGGTTAATATTGGTTGACCACCAGAAAGATAAGAGCTTTTGACTATAGGATAAAAGGGCCTTCAGTCCTATAATTAACACCATCATGACTAAGATAATTATGGGGCGATTCGTGCTAGGAACAAAACTAAATATATGTTGAATTATCTTGAGGAATTGATTATCAACTATTATAGGATTATTATTAGTATTATTTAAACTTTGTAAAAAAGGAGCCAACATACTAATCCCAATACCTTCTGATAAGGAAGATAAAACCCCTAAAATAGTAATACCAGGAACTGCCCAAGGGTATATTTTAAACAAGGGCGTGAGCTTTTGAATAGCTCTTAATTCTTTCATCATATTTTTTATGTTTTTACTATGGAAATTAATCCTGACTAAGTTCGATTTTTGGCATGAGCTGATGTAATATTAAACTGACTAATGATTTGAGTTTCATACTAATATTTTTTGTTGGCAAGTTCCTGATATTCACTAACTTTTCTGGTTGTTTAGATACAATTTTACTCGATTTACTTGTGATTTTTTTCTCTGACGGTATGATGGGTAACTTATTTACTAACCAATCCCAAATACAGGCGATCGCTAATCGATAGAAAGGTAATCTTAACCATAGAACAAATGGTTCAGCTTGCCATGATTTATATAACCAATGCCTGGTTCCCTGATAATTGAAGTTTTGATAATTTTCTTGGGCTAAATATAAATAAAATGTACTGCTGGAAATACGATAAATAGTATTTAATATTTCTGGGTGCTTTTGTCGATGAGCCTTTAACATTAGATCATGGGACCTAGCCATTTGTCTATAGTCCTTAGACATGGTATTGGGTGTTTTACGATACCCGATTAAAAATTCAGGTACAACTGCAAATTCATAGGACTCAGCAATTCTCAAATATAAATCCCAGTCTTCACAACCTTGAGCTTTTTGTTGTTTTAATTGCCAATTGTATGAGCCAACTTTTTCTAAAACGCTACGTCGGATCATAGTGGAACTGGCATTATCAATAAAGTTTTGCCAGATCAGAGTAGTATAAACATTACCTGTAATATTACCGGCACAAAAACCGCCAGTCAGTAATCCTGTCTCATCTATATAAACTGACCAGGAATAGACTAAGCCAACTTGAGCGGGCGATCGCTCGAAACATTCTACTTGTTTAGTAATATTATCTGGATACCAAATATCATCAGCATCAATTGGGGCAATAAATTCTCCTTGGGCTTTGGCTATGGCAGTATTACGGGCGACGGCTACACCACTATTTGCTTGTTGAAATAATTTGACTCGTTGATCAATTTCCCTAAACTTGTTGACTATTTCCACCGTGCCATCCTGAGAACCATCATCAACAACAATTACCTCAATATTTTCATAGGTCTGGGCCAATACTGATTTTAAGGTTTCTTCAATAAAAAATTCCGCATTATAGGCGGGAATAATCACAGAAACTAATGGCCTTTCATGTAAAGCGGTTATCTGTTGGTCCACCATAACCTGCGATCTCCTAAAAAATAATTAACTTATTATTGATGATGTTGAGAGATTTGATGAAATTGAGTTATTAAATTTTTTTTTAAGTTGTTTGCCGTGTCAATTAGTCATAATAACCGAGAATAATTTGATATTCATCCTGATATTTGTGGGCCAATGGTCAAATATTAATAAAATTAATATAATTAAGGAAATATTAAAAGCAACTTTTATTTCTCCATTAATCTATTCATGAATAATATTAACTTACAGGAAATCTCTCGCCAGTTAGAAAGTGAGAATTTGCGCGATCGCCTATTGGCTTTAGCGTCTTTGCGAATGGTAGAACCGGCAGATGCTGTGCCTTTGATTAAAAAGGTTTTATATGATGAAAGTGTACAATTACGCTCTATGGCAGTATTTGCCTTGGGTATTAAGCCCACTAGTGAGTGTTATGAAATACTATTAAATTTATTAACCCAAGACCCTGATTATGGGATTAGAGCCGATGCCGCTGGGGCTTTAGGTTATTTAGGGGATATTCGGGCTTTTGATCATTTAGTGCGGGCTTTTTATGAGGAAACTTCTTGGGTGGTGCGGTTTAGTGCTGCGGTTTCTTTGGGTAATTTAAAGGATCCTCGTGCCCATGCGGTTTTATTACAGGCCTTAAATAGTGAAGAAGTAGTAATTCAACAGGCAGCGATCGCCGCTTTAGGAGAAATTCAAGATTTAGATGCGCTGGAGCAAATGTTAAATTTTGTCAGTGCGGAGGATTGGTTAGTCAGACAAAGATTAGCTGAGGCTTTGGGGAATTTACCAGGGGAACAAAGTATAGCGGCTTTGGAATATTTAGCGAAAGATGCTCATCATCAAGTGGCTGAGGCTGCTCAATTTTCTTTACAACGTTTGACGGGTAATTTGTCTCAAATAGCATAGGTTTTTAATAGTTTTTTTAATAGCATAGGTATATGGAATTAAGTTTATGTATGATTGTCAGGGATGAGGCAACTAATTTACCGGCTTGTTTGGATAGTGTGCAGGATTTGGTAGATGAGATAGTGATTATTGATACGGGTTCCACTGATAATACTATTGCTATTGCTGAATCCTATGGAGCCAGGGTAGAATATTATACTTGGCAAAATGATTTTGCGATCGCCCGTAATTACGGTTTGCTATTCGCCCAAGGGGAATGGATTTTAGTATTAGATGCCGATGAAATTTTAGATGCAGACGTAGTTCCCCAGATTAGTCAATTAATTAATCAAGATCAATATATTTTAATTAATTTAGTGAGGCAGGAAGTAGGAGCGTCACAATCTCCCTATTCTTTAGTTTCCCGGCTATTTAGAAAACATCCTCAGATCAAATTTACCCGTCCCTATCATGCGATGATTGATGATAGTGTAGAAGCGATTTGTCAGGCAGAAAACTATTGGCAGGTGATTAATTTACCGATGGTTGCCATTAAACATTATGGTTATAGTCGCAGTGTAATTAATCAAAAAAATAAATCTTTATTCGCAGAAGCTACTATGGAAAAGTTTTATGCTAGTAACCCCGATGATCCCTACGTTTGCAATAAATTAGGGTCATTATATATAGCTAATGGGGATTTAGTAAAAGGCATAAAATTATTAGAAAATGGGTTAAAAAATCATGGTAATAGTGACGATCAACTAGGTTATGAATTACATTATCATTTAGGTTTAGCCTATTCTCATAATTCTCAGTGGGAAGATGCACTTTTTCATTATCAGATAGCGATTCAATCTAATATTTTTGCGGTCTTAAAATTGGGGTCTTATAACAACTTAGGAAATCTCTTATTAAATGTCGGTAATTATCAAGATGCTAAAATAGCCTATGAGACTTTAATTAGCGTTGATCCTAATTTAGCGATTGGTTATTATAATTTAGGTTTAGCCTGTAGAGGCATGAATGATTTAGCAGGGGCGATCGCTAACTATAGCAAGGCAATTGAGATCAGTCCCGAATATGCCGAAGCCCATCAAAATTTAGGAGTTGTCTGGTTAAAATTAGGCAATATTAATAAAAGTTTAGAAGCGTTACAAATAGCAATTGATTTACACAAAAAACAAGGAAATTTTACAGAATCTGAAAAATTAATTATTAATCTAAAAGCCATGGGTTTTTCCCCTACTAGCACAGCCTAATAATTAATAGTTAAATTACCCATTACCTATTACCCATTACCTATTCCCTAACTATTCCCCTGCACAATATACTTAATAGTAGTTAAACTCTCAAAACCAATCAAACCCCGACGATAGCCCTTCTCATTAGACATTCCCAAAAATACAGCATCACCCCGTTTAGGATAACGATAAAAGCGAGGTGACTCATTAATAAATGAGGCCGCACTATTCACCTCTAAAGCAAATTTGCGACTTTCCTGATAAGACTCAGTAGCTAAACAATCAGCGTGTCCGCTACTATAATGATTAATCCAAGAAATAGCATCATCTAAACTTTCTACTACCTTAAAAGCAATAGTCTTATTCAAATAAGGTTGACCCCATTCCCCATCATTAACTAATACCAGATCAGGAAATTCCTTTAATAAATTAGCATCACCTCTAATTTCAAAACCCTTTTCCTGTAAAACATTCCATAACCTAACAACAGAAGAAAACTTTTGATTAGGATCAAGTAATACCTTTTCCACAGCATTAACCTGATCTGGTTTACTCTCGTGACTATCCAAAATCATCGAGCGAGCCATATCCAAACTAGCACTAGCCGACCAATATAAATAACAATTTCCAATCGCCGTCCTTAATATGGGAGCCGTAGCCGTTCTAATAGCCCGTTGTACCAAAATCGGTCGTCCGTAGGGAATCACTAAATTAATATATTGATCTTGAATCACCAAATCTTCTAAAGCATCAGGACTATTTTCCTCACTAAAGAGAATACTATCCTTAGATATATCCGTATTTTCTAAAGCCGATTGAACAATTTCTCCCATGACTTTATGGGTATTTAATACGCCATTACTAGCCTGCAAAATAATAGCATTAGCTGTTTTTAAACACATCCCCGCCGCAATAATTGCTAACTCAGGAAAAGCCTCATAAATTAAAGCGATTACGCCTAAAGGTATGCGCTGGGAATAGGCATAGGCATAATCCAATTGATAGGCCACCCCTACCATGCGACCCATCGGATCACTCAATTCAGCTAATCGCTCTAAAATTTGAATAGTAGCTTGTAACCTTTCTGGGGTAAGTTTTAGCCAATCCACCATTACTTCTGGCAGTAAATCATGATCCCGACTATCTTCCAGGTCTAAGGTATTCGCTTCTAATATGTCGTTTTTTTGCTTTTTAATCGCCTCAGCGATCGCTGTAATAGCGACTTCCCGATCTTTTGCCTTACTGCCGGCTAAACCTAATGAAGCATAGTGGGCACGGCGAGGCAACTCTAAATCATTACTCATAAGAACCTAAACGAGGATAATGAGACATTAATGTCCAATTAATTCTATTAATTGTAATGGATATTTACTTGATTAAACTTTGATTAACGTCGGGAGGATAACCAAACGATCAAGGCCGGCAAAATAGCCAAGCAAAAAGAAATGATCGCCCAAAGAATAATCGGACCTGTGGAATGTAAAACTAAGGGCAACCAAATGATCACAGGAATAATAAACGCCAAAAATAACAAAGGAATATTAACTTTTGGTCCCGCATTCAAACGCAACCAATAATTACCTGTCCATTGCCAAATAGGTTTATAAGGATAATGAACAGCCACCTGTTCAATTTTGTAACCGCTCTCATCCACGACAAATATTTCTTGACAGCGATCGCACCCAAAGGCCTCAGTCAGGGTAATCGGTATTAAACAACCCTTACGCCGACAAGGACAGGGATAGGACTGTTGCAAATCAATCCGTTGACATTTAGACTTAGCCACAAATAAACATCAAAAAGGTTTTTTAATAAATTCATATTAGATATATTTTTAACCTAATATATAAAACCTGATATTTATCTATTTATTGGATAATTATTTGTATAATTATTGGAATTTAACGGGACTGACGGGGCTCGAACCCGCAACTTCCGCCGTGACAGGGCGGTGCTCTAACCAATTGAACTACAGTCCCTTACTGTAGATAACTTTGATTGACGAACAGTTAACTATTGCTTTAGCAATTTTTTATTAACTAACTCGTTTCTCAAGTCCTTAAACATCATTATTCAAATACCCTGGTTTTGTCAACCCCTCCCCCTAATTTTTTCTGTATAACTTTTGTTATACCAGTCCTTTAACTTTTAGTATCCAGAATTGGGTTGATTGGATACTCTGAAAATTATTATCACTGACCAAAATGACAGATTGACTACCATCGCTAAATCGTGGGCCAAAAGTCATACCTTCAATATTATCGATAATCAAGTCATTTATCCCGTCATTAGTTTGATCGTTAGTCCCGTCATTAAATTTTTGCATTTGCCACAAAAGTTTTTTATCTAGTGGTTGAATTGTGCCGGCATGACTTTTTAAACTAGGAATATTTTTCATCGGTTCTGCCCCAGTTAAATTGACTAAAAATAGTTGAATAACATTACCTGTATTCAGAGCAAAGGATCTTTCTAATACGATTAATTGATGATCATTAATCGCTAATAAATCAGTAATACCATTAGTATCTGTATTCAAATTAATTTGACTATTAATAGCTTGACCAATAATTGGGTCTGTCAAATATAAAAATTCTTTGGCGGGTTGATTAGTTAACAAATCATATTGGACAATCCGACAGAAAGAACCTTGTTTGAGAGTAGCAATATTACCATCTTGTATTAAAGCATTTTCATTAGCAGTAAATAGGTAATAATTATCAGGAGAAATAGTGCTACTTTCTAAAGATAAATTATTTCTCACACCACTATTTTCTCTCATGAAAAATTTATCATCTAGGTTTAAATATTTTAAATGTTCACCAGTATTAGTTAATTCTTGGATCGCCGGTTGAATTTTTTGAAAAGTATCCCCTTCCGAACTAATAAATAGGGTTTGAGTTGTCTGATTAAAAGCGATACCTTCAGGATCAATTGTGGATGGTGAATATGGTTGTCTATTTTTATCTAATAGGTTGTGAATGTTTTGCAATTCAATATTAGGAGATGGTAAATTAGCAGTATTTAACGGCTGGTTTTCTAAACTTTTTACATCTATTTTTAACTGATAAAAACGGGCAGGAGCTTTTGTACTTCTGTCATCTGAAATGGCATAATAAATATCTGATTGTCGATCATAAGTAATACCAGATAAACCACCAACTTCTGTATTTTCGTATTGAAAACCAGTGGGAAAAGTTTTGACTCCTAATACTTCTATGCTAATTTTGTCAGTATTAGCAAAACTTTGATCAGATGAAGCTATTGGCAGTAATGCACTGATAATACTGATCATCATAATACTTACAGCCGAAAGCAGAAAAGTAATAATAAATTTTTTAATATTTTTATTTTTTAACATGATTTTAATATCATTTAGTGTAGCGGTTTTCATTCTAGGGTAGTAGGGGCAATTCATGAATTGCCCCTACTGTTAGTTGAGGCAAAGACGCTTGTATCCCGATAGACTAAAATTAGCCATATTTAAAATATTTAAGAATTTTCATTAATAAATTGAGTCAACCATTTTTTCACCTGATAAGTCGCATAACAATCATCCTCATTATATTGTTTAATATTTTCTAATAAAGTGCGATTGCCCGTATTTAACCATTGTTCATACCAACAGACCGATTGGGCCCCATTTGCCTGGGGATTACGCCACTGAAAACCCAACCATTTAGCAATATTTTTTAAAGCATAACTTTCAATCGGTAAAATCACTGTTTGAGTCACTAATTTATGTAAATCAATACATCTTTTTAATAAAGGTTGCCACTGATAAATCGGAGTTTGATAAACCTTGGCTAACCTTTTAATAGTTTGTGCTTCATATTCGCAAAAATGATAAATCGGAGCCACCGGATATTGCCAAACCAAATTTAAAAATTCTTGCCAAATTTTTCCCTCATCTGCCGGAGTTTCTGCGACGAGAGAATAAAAAGTTTGTTGATTTTGCCGATGATCAATAATTAATACACCATGTAAATAATCTAAATTTAATTCCGGTTGTGCTTCAATATCAAAATAAATTTCTACCGGGGCAGTTAATAGGTGTTGTTTATGTTTAACAATTAATTCTGAAGGGCGAATAAAAGGCTGATTATGTAAAACAGATTGAGCTTGTTTAATTAAATTTTTGCCAATACCTTCTGTCAATTCGGGATAATTTTCTAAATCATTAGCTTCACTCTCAGCCAAGGCTTTTAAACTAGTAATATTTAACTCTTTTAAGGCTTGATAACGTTTGGGGCTTACCCCTGCTAAAAGGGATAAATGATCAATTTTTGTAGCAACTTGATGACAACTACTATGCCAATTACATAAACCGCATTTTTGCCGACTAATAAATACTTCTGGTTCCTGCTGATGTAGAAATAATTTAGCTAAACCTAATAAACTTTGTTCAACTTCCTCTAACCTTTTGAAAACATTAACCGCATAAATACCTTTATCTCTAATAAATAATTCTGCCGTCGGTGGTAAAAAATCCTGAATTTTCCCTAAAAGATAACTATGAAAAGCACTGACAATTTGATACTCTAGTTTCGGACGTTTACCAAATTTTATATCCAGGGGATAATAATAGTAATTACCTAATTTGGATGCACCATTAATTTTAATTAATAAGGCAGGATGACTTAATAAATTAATATTGATTTCTTGATTATTAATATTTAAAATCTCTGGAGCAAATAAAACCCCATTTTCAATAATATTAACTCCCTGTTTCATTAATTCCCAAGTTTTTTGCCAACCATCTTGCCAATTTTCCCGTTGATAAATTACTTTTTCATAACCATCATTTTGTTCCCGATAAATCGTCATGACATGATGAGCAAAATCCCGACTATCCCTATGTAATTTTTCTAAAAATTCGCTGGGTAATTGTCGTTGATTTCTATCACCAAAGGTATCTAAAAATACTTGGCGATCGCAATGTTGATAGGCAAATAAATGGGTTTCATTAATTAGCATTCAGGTCCTATAATATTTTCATCATCTTTTTGATAATTGCTGATTATTTTTCATAAATATTACATAAATATTACATAAAATCACCCATGAATGATCCTAATTTTCCTTGGCAAAATTACCGTGCTGACTATCGCACAAAATATCGGCAAAATTTCCCAGCTTTAGCTGATAAATCCTATTTTAATTATGGTGGTCAGGGGCCAATGTCCAGACAAGCCTTAGAGGCAATTTATCAGGCCTATGAATATTTACAAACTAAAGGTCCTTTTTCTGGACAAGTAGGTATGTGGATCAAAGAGCAAACAGGCGATCGCCCAAGAAATCAATGGGCCGGTGGACAGTATTACCTTGACCGAGGATGTCACCGTCGGTTGCAATATTCCGATGTGGGGTTTGCCTTGGCAAGCGGGCGATCGCCTCTTAATTTCTGATTGTGAACATCCGGGAGTAGTAGCGATCGCCCAGGAATTAGGGCGACGTTTTCAGATTGGTATTGATGTTTGTCAACTATTACCGACGGTGAATGGTGGTGATCCGGTGCAGATAATTGCGGAAAGTTTAACGCATCAAACCAAATTATTAGTAATCAGTCATATTTTTTGGAATAGCGGGCAGGTGTTACCTTTAGCGGAGGTAATTAACCTCTGTCATGGGCGGGGAGTGAAAGTATTAGTCGATGCAGCCCAATCCGTGGGAATGATCCCTGTCGATGTAACAGCACTCAATGTAGATTTCTATGCTTTCACGGGTCATAAGTGGTGGGGCGGACCGGAAGGTTTAGGGGCTTTATACGTCAATCCTAATTTGTGGGAAACTTTAGCACCAACTTTTATTGGTTGGCGGGGAATTATCACTGATCAAAATGCTCAACCGGTGCGTTGGCAAAAAGGTGGTAAACGTTATGAAATAGCGACTTCCGCCTATCCTTTAATGTTTGGCTTACAACGGGCGATCGCTCTGCAAAATGAATGGGGTAATATAGAAGAGCGTTATCAACAAATTGTACATTTGAGTCACTATTTATGGTCAAAGTTACAAAAGATTAATCATATTCAATGTTTATTAAATACTGCTCCCGCATCGGGTTTAGTTTCTTTCCAATTACCTGATCAAAAGCATCATGAACTATTGGTGACGTTTTTAGAAAATCAGCACAATATTCTATTAAGAACTATTCTTTATCCTAGTTGTGTGCGGGCTTGTGTTAATTATTTCACAACAGTGGAAGAGATTGATCAAATGGTATTGAGGATAGAGGATTTTATAGCAGATTATTATGCCAGTAATTGATGGTTATAGCGGTTTTCACCCTACTGAAATACACTATAATTCCTTGATTCCTTGTGATTTAAGGCTTAATATTAAACTTGTACCTCATCAAAATGAAAAGCACTATATCTCAAAAATTTTGACTGAGGAAAAGATCAATTGATTTTGACATATTCTAAGAAGTCAGGGCAATTCATCAATCGCCCTGACTATAATATTATTAAGGATTTCAAAAAAATATTTTATTAAAAATGTTTTTCTATTCTTCTAAGAGCGATCGCAACATCCAAGCAGTTTTTTCATGAATATCTAAACGTTGGGTTAATAAATCAGCAGTAGGCTGATCATTAGCTTTATCTACCACTTCAAAAACACTGCGAGCTGTCCGAGCAACAGTTTCATGACCTTTTATCAGAATATCAATCATTTCAGTCGCTTTCGGCGGTTTAGCGGGAGCATCTGGTACAACACTCAATTCAGCATAAACTGCATAGGAACCAGGAGCGGGAAAACCGAGGGAACGAATCCGTTCGGCAATCGGGTCCACAGCATTCCATAACTCAGTGTATTGAGCCATGAACATGGTATGCAGAGTATTAAATTGCGGTCCTGTCACGTTCCAATGAAAATTATGAGTGGTTAAATACAAGGTATAAGTATCCGCTAAAAGACGACTTAAACCTTCTGCGATGCTTGAGCGATCTTCTTCAGAAATACCAATATTAATGGTAGATTTCTTTTTGGACATATATTTCACCTCATTTTTGTTGACTATCTTATTTATTGTTAACTATCGTTTATGATAATTTAATGAAAATTTAAGATTTATTCCTATATCATATACCAATTTAATCATTTAGAGGGGAGAATTGATAAATTGCCCTCGCTATAAGTCATTGAGACTGACTAATATTAATCCCTACAATGATTTATTACTTTGCTGAAACCTATTTTTTGCTGTTTCTAAAGCCTCCTGCATGACTAATTGAATCTTAGCGGGATCAGGTTTTTTGCCACCCATCAAATCGCCAAAATAGACGCAGGCTCCTTCTCCCAACGCCCAGGTATAAGTCGTTGCCCAGGAAGCAGCGATCGCACTGCCAAATACGGGAATAAATTTTAATAATTCCCGCCCAATCATCTGAGCTAAAAAACCACCAGCGATCGCACTAATTAAACCACCCGCTTGGGAAGCCGTTAAATTCTGCCCATACAATTTCCCTAAAAGAGTCACCATGGAAACCTGTAGAGACGTTAATACGGGCATCGTAGCAAGGGGTAAAGGCACAGCAGCTAAAGCCCCCGCCATAATAGCAAAGGGTAAAATATAATGTCTGGCAGTATCCCGATATAAATTACCAATTTGTTTACTGACATCTTCATCTAATAATTGATAAATTGCCTTAGCTTCCGCTTCTGGCAATAATTCCGCTAAACTATTACAAAAATTTTCTCGCCCATAAAATACCGGATCATAACCATCATCTTCTAAAGTAAAATCGACTAATACCATCCGATCATATAAACCAGCAAAATTCTCCGCAATAGTTTCAGATGCTCTGACTAGATCAGAATAATCAGGTGGATAGGCGGGGTGATTTTCGGTATTAGGGGGGTAAATTTCATGTAAACAGGTAATTGCCAATAAACAGGGAATATAAGGATATTTCGCCCGCAATTTTTCTACTATTTGCCGTAAACTATCGGTAGCAAAATCATTAATTTTCACCGTCAGAATAAATATTCTAGCTCCCTTAGCAGTTTGTTCTAAGTCATTACTTAATTCCCTAATAATTTTTTCTGTATCCTGATTAATATCACCTAAACCAACGGTATCCGTAAAAATTAGTAGAGGTAAATCATTAGAAGGATAAGCATAACGGTTAGTATATTGGGTATGGGGGCGAAAACCTTGCCCAACTATGTCCGCCGAAACCCCGGTTAATCCTCGCACTAAGGAACTTTTGCCAGCCTGCGGCTTCCCAATTAATAGGGCTTCTGTCGTAGGTAAATTGCCCCTAACTTTCGTTAATATTTCTGCAACTTCCTCATCACTCACCTGAAACCATTTAGTAAAATTATGAGTAAATTTATGAGTGAAATTATGAGGTATTTTTTCAGTTAATTTATTAATATTTAATTTATTGAAAGGATTTTGCCACTTAGATTTACTGTGATCTGTTGGCTGATTTGGCAAATCTTGATTATCTAGTAAATTTTGATCATTTTCAGTTGTTGCAGAATCAATAGAATTTGTAGAATTTTCCGCTGTCGTATCTACCTGATTAACTTCTTGATTATTCATAACCTTATACCTAAAATATTTATTCTATGGCAAGGATCATAACATTACTCAAAGAGAATTAACTAATTGCAACGTCTTTCCCTACTGTCTAGGGCGGATTTCTCACAAATGCTTGTATCACAAAATTTCTAATTGTAATCATAATTTGCTATATAATAAAATTAAGAACTCTTGAAAATATGATCTGATAAATATAGTTTTATCAGCCTGAATAGTTTATAATATATAATTATTTACTATTTCATCAAAAAGGTTAGGTTATTTAAAGGTAGTTGTAATCAAGTTCAAAACAAAATTAATTCAAAAGAAGATTTATAAAAAATAAATGTTTAAAATTAAAAATAGAACTACTTACAAAATTTCTGTGTGTTTTGCTTATTATGATGGGGTAAGTGGGACATGGACATCTGAAGGTTGGTGGAATATAGAACCATTTGATAGTACGGTTGTTTACTCAAAAAAGCTAACAGGAACAACATACTATTTTTATGGTCACTCTTATGGACATGAAGAGACAAAATGGATTTGGTCAGGTGAACAAACATTCCAGACAGATCCAGTAAATGCCTTTAAAATTCACAATGCAGATAAAAACTGTGACTCAAATTGTCTGATGTTTCGTAAAGTAGATGTTGGTAATATGTCTGAATTTACTTATACTTTATTCACTAATGATTTATATGAAGCAAACCAAACCTTAAATAATATGATTGGGATGCAGACTGTTAAAGATTTTATTGAACGCAGAATTGCTTGGTTGGAAGTGCAATTGAAGAGAAAAGCAAATGGCATTGATACACCTCCTATTCGTTTACACTTAGTATTTAAAGGTAACCCAGGTACAGGAAAAACCTCTATTGCTAGGATATTTGGAAAAATCTATAAAGCAATGGGGCTTTTATCTAAAGGTCATGTCATTGAAGTAGATGGCCGTGGTCTTGTAGCAGAATATATTGGTCAAACAGCCTCCAAAACAAATCAAATCGTGGATCAGGCTTTAGATGGAGTTCTTTTTATTGATGAAGCCTATGCTCTTACTCCTGCTGATAGTTCTAAAGATTTTGGTCAGGAAGTAGTTGCAACATTGCTAAAAAGAATGGAGGATGACAAAGAACGTCTAGCAGTTATTGTTGCAGGTTATGTTGAAGATATGGATCGATTTTTATTATCCAATCTTGGTTTGAAAAGTCGGTTTACCACAGAACTAATTTTCGATGACTATAAACCTGATGAACTTATGCAAATTCTTAATATTCATATTCGTCAAGTCAATGGAGTATTAGACTCTGACTTAGAGAGAAGGCTACTTAAATTATTTAATTCTATTTATTTGAAACGAGATCAAACCTTTAGTAATGCTAGGTTGGTCGAAAACCTATTTCAAAAGATGGATGAGATGAGGGCAGTAAGGGTGACAAAAAATGGATTAGATCCACTGAAAGCAAGTTATACCTACGATGATTTACCACGAGAGTATTGGATGGACAATATTTTTCCTTTCGACTAAAAACAGGTCTAAGGTAAAATAGCTATTATTTCTGAATACACACAGAGCCTAATCTAGTTTCCTTTATTAAAAAATTTTTTTACAACATGATTTTCCGCAGGGTTTGCAAATAAGCAAATATTAATCAAAACCTTTATCTTTTGTTCCATGAGAATTTTAGTCCTATTAACTGCAAAAAACTGTTTACGCCCTTTTATTAACTAAAAATTGCTCTCAAAAAAATGTAGGGAAAATAAATATTTCCCCTACCAAAATTTTTTAGCTAATAAAAAACTAAACAGCCACCTCATAAGGACTAGTTAATTTTTCCAACTGTTTTAGTAATAAACTCAGGAATAATCCTACATCAGTCACCACCCCAACAGATTCAATCGAACCCCGATCACTCAATTTCGTTACCACCGCCGGGTTAATATCCACACACACCATTTTCACACCCGATGGAGTCATATTCCCCACACCAATGGAATGCAACATAGAAGATAACATGAGAATCATGTCAGCCCCTTTTAATAGCCTGGCGTATTCTTCCTGAGCTTTAACTAAATCCATTTGTGTATCAGGTAAAGGACCATCATCCCGAATAGAACCAGCCAGGGCAAAAGGTATATTATGCTTGACACAATCATACATAATACCTTTGCTAACAAAACCAGCCTCTACCGCTTTTGCAATACTGCCATAACGTCGGACTGTATTAATTACCTTTAAATGGTGACGATGACCACCATGTACCGCTACACCTCGTTTCATATCTACCCCCAAGGATGTTCCCATAGTAGATTGCTCTAAATCATGCACAGCGATCGCATTACCACCCAAAAGAGCCTGTACATAACCATCCCGAATTAACTGCGATAAATGTTCGCCACCACCAGTGTGAATCACCACCGGACCAGCGGTTACAACTACTTTACCAGCCCGATCACGAATTTGCCGTAATTCCCAGGCGACCTGTTCTACTATTAATTCTACTCGTCGTTCACTGGAGACACCGGCTGACATAAAACCAAATTCTTGGGTGGCTCCCCGTTGTTCTCTGGCTTCCGTCTTCCGAATAGTTCTTAAACCGGCTACATCGACTACGACTTTTTCGCCTACTTTCAAATCTCGCAGAATCTTACATTGGGCAGTAATCCCAATAGCAGTTTCCGTAATAGCGATCGCCCCATCCATCCGCTGATTATCGACAATTATCCACTGATTATTCACCCGGACTTCCGTGGGGTAAATAGTGGAAACATAAAAGTCATCAGGAGCTACCCCATCCAGAATCACCGGCTCTAACTTAGCATCTTGTACATCATCCGAGGGAATCACCGCCCCAATTTCAATCAACTGACTCATGATGTCTTCCATCACCCCATGGGAAGGAGCCGACACCCTTACCTCAGCAGCAGAAGTGCTTTGCCGTTGTTCCCCTAATTGGAAATTGAGGACTTGGAAACTACCACCATTTTCTACCACCATATCCAATGCCCGGTTAATTAAACCAGCATCTAATAAGTGACCTTCCATGCGAATAACTTTACTTTCTAACTGAATAGTGGCATGACGATCAGTAATTACAGGTTCTGTCACACGCAAAGTTAAACACTTAGCCGCTCCTCCCGCTTTTAAAAATTCTGTCAAAGGAGTTTCTAATACTTGGAAACCCGCCCCCTGCAAATCAGACTTTAACTGATCACTAGCCTTATTCATAATAATTTTGTGACCAATATTCACGGCATTACAGGAAAAAGTCACGGCATCCGGTTCCTCTACCACAATCCGTTTTTCTACCGGCACACGCATCTCAATCAAGCGATTAGAATAGGAGTCAAAGGCTGGTGGATAATATAATAAATATCCGCCGGTTAAAGGACAAAAACAAGTATCTAAATGGTAAAAACGCTCATCTACTAACCGCAGAGATAACACCTCAATATCTAACCAGCGGGCAATAAAGGGGTGAGAATCTAACTCTGAACGGAAACCATAACCCGCCCACAAATAGCGACCTTCCCTGTCTAATAAAGCGTCGCCGGCTCCCTCAAAGGGTAAATCCTTCGGTAATTCATGCACAGTAAAACCATTATTCTCAAACCATTCTTTGAAATAGGGTTCTTCCCCTTGTCGTTCCTTATGGAAAAAGCGACTTAATACCACCGTATTTTCTAATACTAAACCAGCATTAGCCGTGAAAACCATATCAGGCCAACCTTTGGCCGGCGGTACTAAATCGACAATAGCGTGTTCCTTAATCAGATGATATAATTTTTGCCATTGTTCTACCGCCCGATCTCTGGAAGACTTATGAATATTACCTTCCATCCAAGGATTAATTACATAATCCACATCGTAATGGTCAGGGGCACATAGAAGAAAACGCAGTTGTTCAGTCATAATATTTTAGTTCAGTTTTTAGTTCAGGTATTTTGTGAGATGGAAATAAAATTGATTGTCTGATTGCTTGTCTAGTGAATTGTCTGACAAATTTTTAATATTGTTTGACAAATACAATGGCACGACAATGCCCTTACTAATCCTATGCAAAGGGTTAGCAATCTAGGCAAGTTAAAGGCCAACAAGCAATCGTATCATGTTATTTATGTTTACAATTAGCTAAAGTATTATAAATAACTTTTTCTAATATCTAAAAAGTCAAGGTATCAAAGGAATTGTATAAAAGGGTTGCGGGAAAAAAAGAATTAATTGTTACAAAATACTGATGAGATAGTAATATTACTCATAAGGTTATCGAAATCTTTTCTATGGAAGCAATTCATAGTTAAAACGTAATTTTTTATGAAGAGTCAAATTATTCTATCAACATTAGCAAATACAAAATCATTAATAAATGGGAAAAAAGAAATCTTTTTTTTCTAGCTTGGCATTATTCAATCCCCTCATATTCTTGTCAAATAGCCTACGATGATCAAAGATTCTAAAAAGTTTTCCTTACGCAAAGGCTGGCTACTCTGGCTATTAGGAATATCAGCGATCGCCTATTTAATAATTTTTCAACACAACTGGATACACTTAATTTTTCCCCCAACCGATAGCAAAGAAAAGGTTGTTCCAGTCCCCGTCAAAAGAAAATTTGTTTCGGCTCTTGGTCGTTTAGAGCCAGCCAGCGAATTAATAGAAGTTTCTGCCCCTGTTTCCATGGAAGGAGCCGTCATGCAAGAGATTTTAGTGAAAGCCGGTGAGCGGGTGAGAAAAGGGCAGATTATCGCTATTTTAGATAATCGGGATAGGTTAATGGCTGAATATAATCAGGCGATCGCCCTAGTGAAAATTAAAGAAGCTCAATTAGACCTGGTAAAAAGTGGGGCAAAACCGGGCGAAATATTTGCCCAGGAAGCAGAAGTCGGGCGGGTGAAAACTCAGACAGCCAGGGAAATAGAAGGGGAAAAAGCTAATTTAGCGGAAACAAAAGCCCAGATAGAACGGCAAACCCAGGCAGAACAAGCTAATTTATCCCGGATCAAAGCCCAAGTTACACGGGAAATAGAAGGAGAACAGGCTAATTTATCACGAATTGAGGCAAAAGTTGCACGGGAAACAGAGGCAGAACAAGCTAACCTGAAAAAATTACAATTACAATTACAGCGGGATCAGGAAGTACAACAAGCTAATATTAATAAATTAATATCTGATTTACAAGGGGAAGTTTTAGCGGGCGAAGCCACGATACAAAGGGTGCAATCTGAGTTAAAAAATTCTCTAGCGGAATATCAGCGTTATGAGTCCTTACATGAACAGGGAGCTATTTCCACTTCAGAATTTGAGACAATTCGTCTAAGTTGGCAAACTAATTTAGCAAAATTAAAAGAGGCTGAAGCGATTACCCAAAAAAGTGTTCAGGGTATTAAGGAACAGATTAAACAAGCGGAAGTTACTTTAAAGGAAATCAAGGAAACTGGAGAACAGGAAGTATTACAGGCAGAGGCTAATGTGCGACGGTTACAAGAAACTGGTTTACAAGAATTAGCAGAAACTCAAACTAATGTACAACGGTTACAAGAAACTGGTTTACAACAGGTACAAGAATCAGAAGCTAATGTGCAACGGTTACAAGAAACTGGGTTACAACAATTAAACCAAATAGAAGTAAATTTAAAACGTCTGGATGAAACTGGGCAACAACAACTAGATCAAGCTAGTGGCACTTTAGCCCAAATAGTGCAGGTCCGCCCGGAAGATGTAGCAGTTGCCATGGCTCAATTAGAAGAGGCGATCGCCCAAAAACAAAGGGCAGAAGCTAACCTGAATACCACTATTGTGAAAGCTCCGATTAGTGGCACGATCTTAAAAGTGAATATTCAACGAGGGGAAGGGGTACAAAATAATCAGAGTGTAGTGGAAATGGGCGATACGCAAACTATGTATGTAGTGGCAGAAATTTATGAAACAGATATTACCCAAGTAAAATTAGGTCAATCAGCGACTATTAAAACTAATGTTGTAGCCAAAAATTTAAAAGGAGAAGTAGTAGAAATTGGTCAAAAAATTGGCAAAAAAGATATTCTGGAAACCGATCCTTTAGCTGATACCGATGCTAGGGTTGTGGAAGTAAGAATTCGTCTGGAACCAGAATCTAGTCAACAGGTTGCTAATTTGAGTAATTTACAGGTTGAGGTAAGGGTATTAATCGATTAATATTAATTTGTAGTAGGTACAATTGAATAATAGCACAACAAATTGAGCAAAATTATATAAAATCACCAAAATATCAGTAGTACAAACCTATGTTTAAGTTCGGTTTTAACGACTAGGAGACTCTAAAAATTAGTTGTTATACTGACACTTAATAGAAAAAACAAAATAGATATAATTAACAACTAGGTAAACAACTTTTATGGATAATCACTTGACTCAACAAACCCCTGAATTTTCCGATAACAAACAAACTGCTAATTTGTTATGGAATTATGTACAGAATCTCCATCCAGAAACTATTAGTCAATTATCTAAACCTAATTCCGAAGTGAGCCAAATCATGGAAAGAAATTTAAATAGTATATTGGGGAACTTGCCGCCTGAACATTTTGGCGTAACTGTCACCACAACCAGAGAAAATTTAGGACAGTTATTAATTTCAGCCATGATGAACGGTTACTTTTTAAACAATGTAGAGAAACGCATGGAATTAGAAAAAACGCTCTCTTGTGAATAATCTCCAATACTAACCAACAACGCAAAAAGTTTAGCGATTTAATCAAAAAATAAGTCGCTAAATTTTTTATTTATAAATTTCTATAATAAATACTTGAAATATTACTGATAATATGGGCGATACAGGATTTGAACCTGTGGCTTATTCCTTGTAAGGGAATCACTCTACCGCTGAGTTAAGCGCCCGTGCAATTAATTAACTGATTAATCAACATTAAACATAATAATCACAAAATAATTTGTCTGTCAAGTCTAAAAACTGTTATTTTCAAAATAATTTCTTTTTACTGCAAAAAAAATCTAAAATCTAAGGATAATGCCCTCTGGTAGCACCCATGATCGTGTAACTTTGTGGACTTTGCCAATAGTTGCTGGTGTGACTTTTGGCCAAACCCGCAGTAGTCAAATAACTCTATTTGTCTCCACTGGTTATTTGCTAGGTGGTTTGATTTTGGGGCCAGATTTAGATATTTATTCCCGGCATTTTCAACGGTGGGGCTTTTTCAAATATTTATGGCTACCCTATCAACAAAGTTTAGCCCACCGCTCTTTTCTCTCCCATGGGCCGATTATTGGCACAATATTACGGGTCATCTATTTGACAACCTGGATTGCCATTATTGGGGTTTTAGTTATCTCCATTGGACAAATGTGGGGAGCAAAATGGGATTTATCTCTGTTTTTAGACCATATTATGCGATCGCTCTTTGTCTATAAATTAGAATTATTAAGCGTATTTATTGGCTTAGAACTAGGGGCAATGTCCCACTATGTTACTGACTGGGGAAATTCCACTTATAAACGGGTAAAAAAGCAAGGTTTAGCAATATTAATACCACAACCGAAAAAACGGCGGAAAAAGCGGAAAAAATCAATTAAAAATTCAGCACAATATAACCCACCAATAGTTAAGATCAAAAAACAGCGTTCTGCTTCTAAGACTAGATACTAATTGATAATTAAATTCTAATCAATTTGATGTGTTGGATTTGTCTGATTAACAATCTCTAAATCATGACGATTTTCAACAAAAAATACTTTAATAAGTTTCTCTTTACCAAAAATTGTCACGATTTCGCTGATAGTGCAGTAGAAAAATAATAAAAATATTAACCAAATTTTTGTTGCCCAGAAATGTGACCAGACGATTTCTTGTAGCATTTTCTCATTAGCGATCAGCAAATTATGATATTCAGGAATAAAGTGAATAAGATGTTCTAAATAACTAAAAATAATGGCAAATATAGCATAAATAAAAGTTTTCCATAATAGATTATAAACTAGTGGTTTTTCTTGAAATCTATGAGTAAAAGGTAGGTGTTCTGATACTAAAACTGCTTTGGCAACAATCCATGCACCAATCGTAGTGATCATGGAATTGTAAAGTGTAATACCATATTTACGCATGATTAAAGACTCAGTTAAAGCCAGAAAGTGAAAGGTAATTAAAAAAAATATAGCCGGTGGTAAAAGAGCTTTAAATTCTTTTTGGATAAATTGGAGCATAAAATAGTAAGAGATTATTTAATAAATAATTTTTGCAAAATGAGATATTGCTTAAGTTTACTAAAATTTGAGCATAAATCTCATTATCAGTTAAAATAAGTCTGAATGATATTCACCAGTCATATTTAATTTATAATATTTAATCAGCAGTATGTCCACAGAAATAGCAAAAAACAACCCTGAATCTTTCCCTAATGCTACCTTAAAAGCATTAGAAAAATTAATAACTATTGTGGCAAAACTGCGATCACCAGAGGATGGCTGTCCGTGGGATTTAGCCCAAACTCCCGCCAGTTTAATTCCTTATATTATTGAGGAATCTTATGAAGTAACCCACGCCATTAGAAGTGGCAATACTAATGATATTTGTGAGGAATTAGGTGATCTGTTATTACAAGTAATATTACAAGCTCAAATAGCCTGTGAAAACAATCAATTTTCTTTAGCTGATATAGCTGAGGGTATTAGTGAAAAATTGGTAAGAAGACATCCCCATGTTTTTGGTGAAGTAACAGTGAATAGTGTGGCAGAAGTACATGAGAATTGGGAACAAATTAAAGCCCAAGAAAAATGGGAAGATCATCAATCAATTAAAGTGGCTAAAAAATTAGAAAAATATGCCCGGCAATTACCACCTCTTACGGCTGCGATGAAAATCTCTCAAAAAGCGGCTAGTGTCGGTTTTGAATGGGATAATGTGGAAGGGGTATGGGATAAGTTTCATGAGGAGGTACAAGAGTTTGAAGAGTCTTTACAAACCGATGATGTGTTACATCAACAGTCAGAACTAGGGGACATTTTATTTGTGGTGGTGAATCTAGCTCGCTGGTATAATTTGGATCCAGAACTTGCTTTACAGGAAACTAATGAACGGTTTATTAAAAGATTTTCTTTGTTAGAAAATACGTGCGATCGCCCTTTATCAGAATATAGTTTAGAGGAGTTAGAAACTATCTGGCAAAAAGTTAAATTATATTTAGCAGAACAAAAAAATAATAAATAATTTTTAGGTTATGAGATGTTAAATAATTAAAGAATTAATTTTAATATTCATTAAATTCATAGTCAATTTACATAGTGAGAATAGTTAGGACAAATAAATTATGACAGCCCAAGTAGTTAGTTTAATTAATTTAAAAGGTGGTGTGGCCAAAACGACAACTACCGTGCAATTAGCCGAATGTTTAGCGAGTGAATTTAGTCAACGAGTTTTAGTGATCGATTTAGACCCCCAAACTAATGCGACAATTGCTCTAATTGGTGAGGATAAATGGGATAAATTAGACCGAGATAATAAAACTATTTTTCAGTTATTTAATGATAAGTTAGAAGGCACTAACCATTTTGATATTAATAAAGCTATTCAAAATAAAGCATCTAATTTAAGGTTATCTAATTTAAGTTTATTAGCCTCCAGTATTCGGTTTATTGATATTCAAGATCGCATCGCAGAAATTGCGGTAAAAACTCACCATTCTATTGCCCCCATGGAAGTATTAAAAAGTGCGATTTCTCATAAGTTAGATAGTTATGATTATATATTAATAGATTGTCCCCCTAATTTAGGTTATATTACCCAAAATGGTATAGAAATTAGTGATTATTTTTTAATACCTACTATCCCGGATCGTTTATCAATTTATGGTTTACCGCAAATCATTAAAAATATTCATAAATTTTCAGAAAGACGGTCTTTAAAAATTAGATGTTTGGGTTTAGTTATTACTAAATATTCTTCTAGTTCTGGTTTACATTCCAAAGTGATGAAAGGTGAATTAGCAGAACGTTATCAACAAAGTTTTGCTGATTTACATATTGATCCTGCCCCGATTTTTCAAACAACTATTCCCCAGGCTAATACGACGGCTGAAGCTATGGAATATGAAAAAGGTCCTAAAACTTTTCGAGAAAAATATGGTTATAGTAAGTCAGGTGATTTACCTTTATACAAGTATGTAGTCAATTTAGCTAAAGAGTTTATTGAATATGTTAATGACGGTTAAATCAATAATATTATTATGCTGAAAAATCATCCTCAATAAATTATAAGTTAATTAGGAATATTACTTATGTCAGAACATCCCCAAAATATTGATCAAAGTTCAGAAAATAATGATAATTTATTTCCTAAGTTATCATCAGAAAATACTATTAATTCTCAACCTACTATACTTCCTGAGTTATTAGCACCTATTTTGCCAGAAAATACGGTTATTAATAACGAAAATATATCTGAGATTACACCCATTGATTTTCCTGTAGCAAAATCAATCACAGAAAATTCTACGGTAGAAATAATTAATTCTGTTAATTCTTCTGAACAATTATTAATTTCTAATACATCTGAACAAATTGTGCCAGAACTTTTTGAAAATTATTTTGAAAATTATGTAAACCAAGACATAGTTATTAATGATTTAGTGGAAAATAATCCCTTAGATGATTGGGAATTAGCCATCTTAAATTTGCCTAATCTTGATACAAAACCTCATGATGAAGATTATTTGGACAATTCCTCTCACCAATTAAATACAGGTTTTTACGTAGAGCAGAATACGGTGACAATGGAAATGATTTACACCAAATTATTAGACTTAGAATCTGAAATTTTTGATCTAAAAAAAGAGATTAATAGTCTGAAACATTCTCCTAAATCCCATGAAACTAAAACAGAATCTAAAAAGACGAAAAAACCTGATTTTACAGAAGTATTTAATCCTCTCAAATCTCTACGAGAAAATGGTCCAGATAATTTAAAAAATCAATTGGATAAAATGACCAATGATGAATTAAAGGAAATTATCCGTTCCTACAATATTAAGAAAGCTAAAGAAATGAAGGGGATTGATCGGCCTCAAATGGTCTCAGATATTATTCAATACGCTGAACGGGAGTTGAATCGGGGTGGTGTTTTTCTCCAGGATCGTTAATTCATAACTTTAATATATGAATATATGCAATTAATAGTTTTGGCCTAATCAATCTGCCTTTTGTCTAAATATTATCAACTGTTACAAATCCTTACAAAATCTTGGCAAAATCGAGATGGGTGATAACATTCCTAAAAATGGTTTATATCATTGAGGAATCTATGGCAGAAGGATTGACAGGACAAGCTCCTATTTTTGGGGGAAGCACCGGAGGCTTATTAACCAAAGCCTCAGTCGAAGAAAAATACGCAATTACTTGGACTAGCACCGCCGAGCAAGTATTTGAAATGCCGACTGGTGGAGCCGCTATCATGGTTAATGGCGAAAATTTAGTTTATTTGGCCCGGAAAGAGCAATGCTTGGCCCTGGGTAAACAATTACGGACTAAATTCAAGCCAAAAATCGAGGATTACAAAATTTATCGTGTATTCCCAGATGGTTCAAATGAATATCTGCACCCGCAAGATGGCGTGTTCCCTGAGAAGGTCAATCAAGGCCGTCAAGCAGTTGGGACAATAGACCGAAATATCGGTAGCAACCCCGAACCAGTTACTGTCAAGTTTTCTGGTAAACAAACTTACGAAGTTTAAAAATGTTTGGCCAAATCCTTATTTGGTGAGACCACTTTTTATATAAAAGTTGAAAAAAAATAAACTCAGTCTCAAAGGTTTGACTTTTGGGGCTGAGATTTTGCTTTTATCGGTACATAGCAGTTTTTGTTGTAGGCAAGGTACAAATGCGATCCCCCCTAGCCCCCTTATTAAGGGGGGAACAGTTAAAGCCCCCTTATTAAGGGGGTTTGGGGGATCAAAAAAGTTGGTGTATTACTATAGATTGCAAATAGCTGTATCTTAAAATCGGTATATCTTAAAAATTGACAAAATATTAATAATAATAAAAATGGTTTTCCCTAGTTTTTCCCAATTTTCGCAACTTGCCCAGCAAGGTAATTTTATTCCGGTTTATCAGGAGTGGGTAGCTGATTTAGATACGCCTGTTTCCGCCTGGTATCGGGTATGTGCCGGACAACCTTATAGTTTTTTATTAGAGTCAGTGGAAGGTGGCGAAAAAGTTGGACGCTATAGTTTATTAGGTTGTGATCCTCTTTGGGTATTATCGGTGACTGGTAATACTATTACCCAAATCTGTCGGGATGGTCAGGTGAATAATTTTACAGGTAATCCTTTTCAAATATTATCGGAATGTTTACAACCATTTCAGCCCGTAAAATTGCCAGAATTACCGCCGGGGATTGGTGGTTTATTTGGGTTTTGGGGTTATGAGTTAATTAATTGGATTGAACCTCGTGTGCCGATTTACCCCAATACTGCTGATGATCTGCCCGATGGTTTATGGATGCAGGTGGATAATTTATTGATTTTTGATCAGGTAAAGCGGAAAATTTGGGCGATCGCCTATGCGGATTTACGGGACCCGCATACGGATTTACAAACTGCTTACAATAAGGCTTGTCAACAAGTTGATCAATTAGTTAATAAATTACAATCACCCCTTTCCTTACAAAGCACCCTATTACCCTGGACACCGCCAACTATTGCCGGTAAAAATGCACCAGAATTAAACTACGTCAGTAATACAAGTCAAGAACAATTCTGCGCCAATGTGGTGAAAGCCAAACAATATATTAAGGCCGGTGATATTTTCCAGGTGGTATTATCTCAAAGGTTATCGGCTGAATATGTCGGTGATCCTTTTGCCTTATATCGATCATTACGCTTGATCAATCCTTCTCCCTATATGGCTTATTTCCATTTTGGTGATTGGCAAATTATCGGTTCTAGCCCAGAAGTCATGGTGAAAGCAGAATTAACACCGGATGGTAAAAAAGTAGCGACAGTGCGACCGATAGCTGGTACTCGCCAAAGGGGGCAAACCGTATTAGAGGATGATGCTTTAGAACAGGATTTATTACAGGATCCAAAAGAACGAGCCGAACACGTTATGTTAGTTGACTTAGGTCGTAATGATTTAGGGCGGGTTTGTGAGAATGGTACTGTCAAAGTTGACAAATTAATGATCGTGGAAAAATATTCTCATGTTATGCACATTGTCAGTAATGTATTAGGGGAATTAGCTAAAGGCAAAAATGCTTGGGATTTATTAAAAGCCTGTTTTCCCGCTGGTACTGTCAGCGGTGCGCCGAAAATTCGAGCGATGGAAATTATCCACGAATTAGAAGGTTGTCGGCGGGGTCCTTATTCGGGAACCTATGGTTATTATGATTTTGAAGGTCAGTTGAATACTGCGATTACTATTAGAACCATGGTCGTGAGAAATCAGGGCGATCGCCATTTAGTCAGTGTGCAGGCGGGGGCTGGTATTGTGGCGGATTCTGTACCTGAGAAGGAATATGAGGAAACTATTAATAAAGCCAAGGGGGCATTGGTAGCAATTCGCTGTTTACAATAGTTATAGATCAACTACTCCAACAAAAATATTGGCAAACGTAGTATAGTGATTTTTTTCAAAAAAATAGTAGGGGTAATTTATGAATTACCCCTACTAGAATATTAGTCTATAATATCATTCTCAAATATCATCAACTATTCGCCTAATACTCTCAGAATATATTTACCCTTACCATCTTTATCATAGGCATTAATAATCAAACGATAATTACCATCAGCCGGTAAGGTGACAGATATTGCAGAATTAGAATCTTGTTCGCTAATATCATCATGTTCTGCTAATAAATCTCCTGCCGGCGTAAAAATTGCGAGATAAGTATCAAAGTCTTTACTTTCTGACTTAATAGTGATTTTCTGATCTTTTTTGCCTTCAAAGGTATATTCATCATAAAGACTATTATCTGTCGGCAGAATTTTATCACCAGTAATTAACTCTCCCTGTTTATCTAATAACATTTTACCGCTGGGTATTGCTGGCGGTGATGGAATATTCGGCGATGGAATAGTTGGTGGTTTTGGTGTGGCTGGCGGCGATGGAATATTAGGTGATGGAATCGCTGGTGGTTTTGGTGTGGCTGGCGGTGATGGAATATTCGGCGATGGAATAGTTGGTGGTTTCGGTGTGGCTGGTGGTGATGGAATCGCAGGAATACTTGGGGATGGTTTCGGTGTTGATTGAGCTAAAATATTAGGCTGTGTGGCCTTAGATTCATCGATATTATAGGAATTGGCCTGGACTAAGTTGGGAAATATGAAGGGAATACTAGAAATGGCCAAACCCTGTAGAATACTTACAGTTAAATAGTTTTTTCTGTGTGAAGATGATTTACGCATTAATGAAGACCTCAATTTATGACAATTAAATGATTCTGATTATATTAGGGATAGGCAGTCAAATGTATTGACTATTTATTACAAAGAATTGTTCAGACTATTTACTACTCATTCAGGATAATCTTTATTTGCCGACCATAAAATTGTTAGTTAAATTATTAACGGGGTTGCATATCAATATTCTTTAATGGTTGCCTAGTCTGCCGATCATAAATCACTAAATCCCATTGGCCATTAGCCGCACTTTCCCAGGCAATAATTTTACCATCCCCACTAATAGTTGGATTCCGCACCGCTATTTCAATATCAGGGGTGAAATTACGCAACTGACTAGTATTCCGGTCATATAAATAAATACTCGATTTCCCCTGTTGGGTGGTAGCAAAGACAATAAAACGACCATCCGCTGACATGGCAGGATCAGAGGCGATCGCATCCAGGGAATTTAAACCGGGTAGATTCACTAATTGTCTTTGTAACAGGTCATATAAATAAATATTTTGTCTATTCCGGCGGTCAGAACTGAAAATAATATATTTTTGATTGATTTGCGGTGAGTTGTCGCCTTGTAAACTATTTACACTAGTATTTTCAGAATTAATAGGAAAATTTATTAAACGGGGATAACCAGCACAACTAATTAAAGTGCAATTAATGAAAACTATTTTGCTGAAGTTTAATAATATTCTGGTTAACATTCTTTCGTTTACACCTATAGCGAGCGAGACGCTCGCAGTCCTTTTTGTAATAATTAGAAATCATTAAATTATTACGATTCAAATAGCATCATTATATTTTTTTCCTATTATCAGAGTAGGGGCAATTCATGAATTGCCCCTAGATCAATTGATTTAGGTTAAACTTACTAATTAAGCTACAGCCCGCTTAAAGGCTTCATCTACCACCTCAGATAAAGTAGGATGAGCATGAACATTAAAAGCTAAATCTCTGACTGATTGCCGTTGGGCGATCGCATTAGCAGCCTCTTGAATCAGATCAGAAGCATGAATACCAATAATATGCACCCCTAATAATTCCCCTGTATCTTCCCGATAAATAATCTTAGTGATACCTTCCGTTTCTCCCTCAGCGATCGCCTTAGAATTACCTTTAAAATAAGTTCTCACCGTTTTCACCGCAAAACCTTCCGCCTGTCCTAGCTCCTTCGCCTGCGGTTCTGATAAACCGACATAACTAATTTCTGGGTGAGTAAAAGCCGCAGCCGGAATAGCCCGATAATCAACCTCCCTCGGACGACTACAAATAGTTTCCACCACCGCTATTCCCTGGGCAGAAGCCGTATGAGCTAACATCATTTTCCCAGTAGCATCACCAATCGCCCAGAGATGAGGAATATTTTCCCCGTTAGCAACAACTTCTAAATAATCACCGACCGGAATAAAGCCCCGCCGATCCACTTCTGCTCCCACCGATTCTAAACCTAAATTTTTCGTATAAGGTATTCTACCCGTTGCTACTAAACAAGCATCAACCTCTAATACTTCCACAATTTCCTTCGTTTTCGCATCAGCCAACTCCACCACCACCGGCGAACCAGGAGTCACCTTCATAGCCAATAAACCCACCCTAGTTTCAATATCTCTAGGTTGAATTAAAATTCTTTCAGCAATTTTAGCAATATCAGGATCAAAGGTCGGCATTAACTGATCTAAGGCTTCAATCATCGTTACTTCCGAACCCAAAGCCGTATAAATATCAGCAAACTCTAAACCAATATAACCGCTGCCAATCACCGCTACCCATTTCGGTAAAGACTCTAACTTTAAAGCATCATCACTAGTAAATACGGTTTTACCATCCACAACTATGCCTGGTGGGACAAAAGGTACAGAACCGGGAGCTAATAAAATATCCTTAGCTGTAATAGTTTTTTCACCGCTACTAGTTTCTATAGAAACTTTCTGTTTCCCAGCCACCTTACCCCAACCTTGGATCACATCAACCCCCAGACGCTTCATACTATTACTCATATCGCCCCGAATCTTCGTCACAATATTCACCGCATGATCAGCGATCGCCTGCCGGTCAAAAGACACCTGCCCTAATTGAATACCAAGATTTTGTAAATGATGCTGATTCCGTAACTCCCGCACCTTACCAGAAGCCGCTAACAAAGCCTTAGAAGGAATACAACCCCGGTTAACACAAGTGCCACCCATTTCCCCCACTTCAATAATCGCCGTCTTCAGGCCACAACCCACAGCATGAATCGCCGCCCCATGACCGCCGACCCCAGCCCCAATAATCACTAAATCATAATCAAACACTTCACTCATTGAGAAATACTCCTAAAATTAATTTACTTTTGGCAACTTATAACATTACTGTTCTGTCAAAATATTAGGCTATGACTTTTCAGCCATCACTAAGAAATAATATCATCACAACTATGGACAAAAAACTGTCCAATTATAGTATAATTCCCTTGAAAAATAGAGATAAGAAGTAATAAGGAGAAAATTATTGTGCGGGAAATCCTAATTAGTTTCGGGGTAATGGTATTTTGTGGCCTAATCCTGATTATTGCCCAAATTGCTACCCCCCAACCATCAGCGATCGCTTCTAACTTGCCCACCACAGCCGTTATTAGTACCCAAACTAATAGCGAAAAACTGCCAGCAACTGCTACCATTGCCCAAAGTACTAATGCTCAGGATCTCATGACAGACAATCAAGAAAATATTGTAACTACTCCTTCTGGCCTAAAATACGTAGATATTCTTGAAGGGACAGGGGCCATGCCCAAGGCTGGTCAAGCCGTCGAAGTTCACTACACAGGGACATTGGAAGACGGCACAAAATTCGATAGTTCCCTTGATAGAAATCAACCTTTTGTCTTTCCTATTGGCACAGGCCGAGTAATCAAAGGATGGGATGAAGGGGTAATGACCATGCGAGTAGGCGGTAAACGTAAATTAATTATTCCCCCCGACTTAGGTTATGGAGCCCGTGGAGCCGGTGGAGTAATTCCCCCGAATGCCACTCTGATTTTTGATGTAGAGCTACTACGGATTGGTAGTTAAAGTATTGTAAATTGGATAAAGAACCCGCTTGGTATGAAAGTCGGGTTCTATTCTTTGCAATAGCAAGTAATATTTTATATTTTTCATCAGTAATAGTTCTGTATTAATCAAAGTAAAAAAATTATTAATCATCTCAATCCTATGGAAACAACAGCTATTACTGACTTAGAAACAGCTCAAGCTAAAATTATTCAACTAGAAAAAGAATTAGCCACTAAAACCAATGAAATACGTCAACAAAAAGAAGAATTAGAATACACCAATTCTCTCTTAGATGAAGTAATGGGAGAGCTAGAACAATCTCACTCAGAACTATCTTTATTAAAAAAATTTCAGTCTATTTCAAATAATCATTTAACTCAAGTAGGTACTCAAAATACTTGGCAAAAAACTCAAAATAAATTAAATCAATCATTAGAATTATTAGAAAAGTATCAACAACAACTAGAAAAAATCATGGCAGTTGTTAAAAATCCGTCGCCACCAAAATCCAATAATAGTCAAAGGTGTATTCAGTCAAATACAACTGATGAAACTACCATTAAAAGAGTTTATATTAGGGGATGCCCTCGTTCTGGTAACACATTGATGTTGTATTTGTGTAGTGTAGGATTTGCAAATAGTCATATTTTGATAAATCAATGTATTCCCACCATAGCTAATAGTGATCCTCGTAAAATTACTTTTGCTACATTACCAAGCCCTGAAACTTCACCTGACAAACAACATCAAGCACAAAACTTTCTTGATCAATCTGATAGTGCCATTATTTTTATGGTACGAGATCCCAGAGATGTATTAGTTTCAGAACATGGTAAAAAACCGGGTGAACCTTGGGTAAAAAATCCTCAAAAGTGGGTTAATAACGCATTAATTTTAGAAAAATTACAATCTCATCCCAGAGTTGTTGTGGTTAAATATGAAGATTTAGTTAGTAAACCCAATAAAGTACAAAAAAAAATATCTGAAAAATTGGGCTTTACAATAGTTATGCCTTTTCGTCAAGGTTGGCAATATGCTAAACCAAGTCCCCATGCTATTCAATCATTAAATGGCTTGCGAGAGTTGGAAACTAGTCGGATTGGTAATTGGCAAAGTAGTATTCAGAAGAAAAATTACATTGAAATACAACTGCAAAAACACCCCCAAATATTTAATTTAATGAATAAACTGGGTTACACTAATACAGTATTTGTGTCAACTTCCACTACTATGCCTACTACCCAGAAAAATCAGACTCACCAGGCACAACAAATAGCTAGTTATAATAAACCACCCAAAAAATTTGTTTTATCTACTAATGATTGGGTTATAAAATATCGCCAAATAACACAAAATACGGAAGCGGAATCTAAAAAAGTTTATGATTACCAAACCTTACCATTTATAAAGCCAAAGACTATTGAAACTAGCTTACATGAAAACTTTTTTCATCCTCAATTAGAAAACATAAGTTCTTTTGTCTTTTTAATTCCTAAAGGCAGAGTTATCGGTATTAAGGGAGCAATAATCACTCCTGACAATCAATTAGCACTTGATATTTCTCGTGAAAATAGAATTAAGATTGGTAATGTACATAGACATTCTGTGATGAGGATGCCTAAATTACCACCAATAATTGAGGTAAAAGGGAATGTAGTTAATCTTTCTTTATTTGCATCAACAGCTAATTATTTTCATTGGACAATGAATTTGTTGCCAAGAATAGATATTTTAAAGAAAGGAGGAATTGATACTTATGAAGTAGATAAATTTGTTATTAACAAGTATAAATATCAGGCTCAAATGGATGCCATCAAAATTTTAGAAATACCTGAAGAAAAAATTATTTTTAGTAATCCTGATTTGCACTTACAAGCAGAAAAATTAATAGTTCCTTCTATTTCTAGGACATCTATTTACGCCATTAATTTTCTAAGACAAGAGTTCTTATTACAAGATAAATATAATGATTATAAATTATTAGATACCCCTAAAAAAATATATATTGCCAGGGGCAATACTAACCGTCGTAGTATTATTAATGAATCTGAAGTTATTGCTTTTCTTTCACAAAAAGGTTTTCATTGTTTAGATTTAACGAATTTTTCTCTCCTGGAACAAGTATCTTTATTTTCTAGAGCAGAAATAATAATTGCTCCTCATGGAGCAGGTCTTACTAATATCGTCTTTTGTAATTCTAATACTAAATTAATAGAAATTTTATCTCCCCACTATGTCAATAAATGTTTTTGGGAAATCAGTTGTATTTTAGAAATGGATTACTATTATCTCTTAGGAGAGAAAACAGTTGTTAAACAAAAAGCAAAAGTTAGTTATGCCGGTGAAAATATTCTTGTAAATATTGATAAATTAGCATCTACTATACAATTAACTGAGTAATCATAATCATTTTTAAGATTTAAGAGATTTTAGATTTTATCTGATTCTCTTTCATCATTTTGGGTTGAAATTTTGATTCTTGGTTAGCTATAATCTAGAAAATTAGTTAGATTTTCCGAAGGTAATGAAAGAGAGCTAAAAAGGTTTAGTTTGTTAAATGAATTTTGGCACTATTAATTAAAAATATTATTGCTTTTTAGGTAAAAATATGTTAGGATATTAGTCTTATTTGAGTCGTAATTTTTTAAAACTGTAATTCTCACTCACTGTATAAATAATTCACGCATGGTCTTTACCATAACCTATGTAGGATTGATATATATCTATCTTAAAAGAGAATAAATGTTTTGAACATTTTTAATACTTCTTTATCAATTAAAATCTAATTCATGGAAAATATACTAAATCAACAAGCAGTTCAAAAGGCTTTAGAACAAACTCAAATGCAGTTGAATCAATCTTTACGACTCTTGGATCAATATCAGTTGCAATTAGAAAAAACTATGGCAATAGTCGAAAAACTCTCCCAAAAATCTCTGGAGAACAAAATAGATTTATCTATCGACCAGCCTCAAATAAAGAGAATTTATATTAGAGGGTGTCCTCGTTCAGGTAATACCCTAATGTTGTATTTATGTAGTGTCGGGTTTCAAAATAGCTATATTTTAACTGATCAAGATATTCCTACTTTGGCAAAAAGTCATCCAGATAAAATCACTTTTGCCACTTTGCCCAGTCCTCAATCTTCTCCAGAAAAACAAGAACAAGCTAATCACTTTCTTGATCAGTCAGATGCATCTATAATATTTATGATGCGTGATCCTAGAGATGTATTAGTTTCGGAACATGGTAAAAAACCGGGTGAGTTTTGGGTGAAAAGCCCCCAAAGATGGATCGATAATACACTAATTTTGGAAAAAATACAGGATCATCCGAGGGTTATTATTGTTAAATATGAGGATTTAGTCACACAGCCGAATGAGGTACAAAAGAAAATTGCAGAAAAATTAAGTTTAACCTCTGCTATTCCTTTCAGTAATAGTTGGCAACATTTTCAATTAACTGCTAATGCTTCTAAATCATTAAATGGATGGAGAAAATTGGAGAGCAGTCGTATCGGTAATTGGCGTAATAATATTAAGAAAAAAGAATATATTAATAATCAACTACAAAAATATCCTGAAATGACTACGTTAATGGCAAAATTTGGCTATGAGCCTGAGTTAATTAGCCCAGTTGGTTCTCAAGTTAAGTCATCAGAAGAAAATACAATTAAACCTGTTACCCAAAAGAAAAAAACTTTTATTTTAAGACCGATACCATTACTAACACCTGAAGCCATAAAATTCTTAGAGGAATTTTGCCAAACAAATGATCATCCTCGCATATTAGAGTTTGGTAGCGGAGGTTCTACGGCATGGTTATCTAAGCTGACGAAAAACTTGATTTCCATTGAACATGATAAAGGTTGGTATCAGAAAGTAAAGAACTATTTAAAAAATGAACCTTCTTGCTATCCTGTAGATATAAGGTTTTTACCGAAACCATACGATTTTGTTTGTGAACAATTTCCTGATCAATTTTTCGATCTAATTATCGTAGATGGTCGTGATCGGGTTAAGTGCATAACTGCATCAGTCAGAATCCTCAAACAAGGTGGCATTATGATGTTAGATGATGCTCAAAGAGAACGTTATCAAGAAGCACATGATTTATTACAAAAGTGGCCTTTTACTAGGACAGTTTGCCCTGCTCGTGAAACCCATTGGTGGAAAAAGTTGTAATAAATATCATAAGTGTAATATTTGCTATTTGACATATTATTTCTGAAAAGTAATAAATTCAATTCAATTAAGCAAACAAAAAATTATAAGGATAGAAAAAAAGCAATTATGGGCGGTCTTAAATACCTAGTTCTGGCAACGCCAAGGAGTGGTACAACATTTATAACTAAAGCATTTAATAGTATAGACATTAATTGTGGACACGAAAGAATATTTGGTCCAGAAGAAGGGATATATGAATTGACAGAAATAATTATTCAAAAAAGAATGATGAAGTTTGTTGATACGGTAGCTGATTCAAGTTGGTATGCTGTTCCGTTCCTCAATGTAGAAACTAGTGTAATACCAGAATTAGCTACTATCATTCATCTTGTACGTCATCCTTTAGCAGTTATAGAATCATTGTTGGCTATCCGATTATTTCGGCGGGAACCATCTGATTTTTCTATGATGTATGCAATAAAACATACTCCTAATATAGAAAGTAATGATTCAGAAATCACTAAATGTTGTAAATTCTATTTACATTGGAATCGACAAATTGAATTAAGCAATAAAGTAGCTTGGAGACATAGAGTTGAAGATGATATAAAGTTACTATTTAACGTATTAGGTTTAAATTATCATGAAAAAAATATTTTTAACAATAAGCAAGCTAATACACGGAACAAAAAAGATCGTGTATTAATTAGTATTCAAGATATTTCTAGTCAAGAATTGTTATTTCAGTTAAAAGAAATTGCTGTTAATTATGGCTATGATCTTTCCTCTAGGGAAATCACACCTGCTTTCCCAATATTTGTAGGTAATCGGCAAATTTCAGCATTCCAAAATGATTTTGAGGCAAACCAATTAAGAAAAAATATTTTTACTCAATCCCAAATTTTGGAATGGTATAGATGGAAACTTCAAATATCTATAAATAAATTCTTGCAATATGAATAAAATTATTTAATTACTATTAAGATTATTGGCTAAACTTATTAGGAAAATTATTAATTTTAAACATTTATGGATCAGTATAATCTCAATATAGTAAATATTGTTTTATTACATAATTATTTCTATTTTATAAATTCTAAACAGACTTTCAGTAACGAGGAAATCTAAGGATGCAAGACAGTGACCATAAGGTAAACTTAAGTATTTGTGCCATCATGAAAAATGAAGGTCCTTACTTAATTGAATGGTTAGAGTTTCATAAACTTTTAGGTGTAGAAAGATTCTACTTATATGACAATTGTAGTGATGATTTTACTGCTAATATTCTCGATTACTATATTAATACTGGTGAGGTGATTTATCATTATTGGCCAGATCGTCCAGGACAAGTTTCTGCCTATAATCATTGTTTAGACAATCATCGATTAGAATCCGAATGGATGGCTTTTATTGACTTAGACGAGTTTTTATTTCCTACGGTAGGTGATAACTTACTAGAGATTTTAGAAGAATTTTCAGATGTATCAGCTGTAGTAGTAAATTGGTTGATTTTTGGAACATCAGGACATCAAAAGCAACCACCTGGTATGCAAATTGAAAACTTTAATCAACGAGCTGAGAACAATTTTGGAGCAAATTTAAACTATAAATCAATTATCAGACCATTAAAAGTTTTAGGCTGTAAGAATCCTCATAGTTTTTTCTGTGAAGAAGATAATTATGGAGTTACAGAAAACTCAGAAACAGTTACTAATAAAACAACACAAATACATTCTGTTACTAAATTAAGAATTAATCATTATTTTACTCGCTCATGGCAAGAAGCACAGAATAAGATTAAACGGGGACGAGCAACTCTTAATACCAAAAGAAAATTAGAGACGATTAAGTATCATAATCGCAATGATATAAACGATTTGACTATTCATAGATTTATTCCTCAACTAAAACAACGAATTGTCAATATACAGAAACTAATAGCTAATACTACGGTAAGTAATCAAAAATTAGAACCTAAAGTGTCTGAATTATTTCCAATACCTGAAAAAATTCATTTGGCTATTTGTGCGATCATGAAGAATGAAGGTTCTTACTTAACGGAATGGTTAGAATTTCATAAATTAGTTGGGGTAGAAAAGTTTTATTTATATGATAATAACAGTATAGATAATACTATTGATGTAATCGCTCCATATGTTAATAGAAATGAGGTTGTCTATCATTATTGGCCCGAACATCCAGGGCAGATTTCAGCATATTCTCATTGTTTACAAAATTATGGTAAAGATACTGAATGGATTGCTTTTATCGACTTAGATGAATTTTTATTTCCGATGGAAACAGATGATTTAAAAATAGTTTTAGAAGAATTTATAGATTATTCGGCTGTAGGGGTGAATTGGCTATTATTTGGAACATCAGGGCATGAGAAAAAACCAGAAGGTTTACAGATAGAAAATTTTACCTTGCGATCGCCTAAAAGTCATGGTCCGAATAAGCACGTTAAATGTATAGTTCGTCCTCCTCAAATACTCGGACCAAAAAATCCTCATGTTTTTCAGTATATTTCTGGTTATGCTGTAACAGAAAATAAGGAACCATTGAAAGGGCATCATTCTACAAGTCATTCTGTGAAGAAATTGTGTATTAATCATTATACCACTCGTTCTAAAGAAGAAAGTTTGGCTAAAATGGAACGTGGTAGGGCTACTCGTAAGGAAAGTAGAGATATGGCTTATTTTGAAAACTTAGAAATAGTTCTTAACAAGGAGCAAGATTTAACTATTCAGCGATTTCTACCTAAATTAAAGTTAGCTTTAGAAGAATCTCATCAAATAGCGACTGATCAACAGTCTTGTACAAATGAGTTATTAAAATATGAGGCTCTATTAGAAAAATATCAATTTCAGTTGAAGCAAATAGAATCACAATTGACAAATTAGATAAAATTGCTTGGTATTATAAATTAGGTTGGTAAGTCAGGAAAACTTTACCAACCTAATATTTTTGCCAAACTCCTAATAATAAAAATGAATCAATCACGACACTTGATCGCCCTGTTTTGGCGTGTATTGTTAATAATAGTCAACCTTACCGTTAATTTTCCCCGTGTAGCGAAAACACAGCCGATAGGATTAGGATCAAAGCAACCTGATCAAAATTGTGGAAAATTATCACCACAACCTCAATTTCTTATTCTGGGTGGTGGCGGGCGACCGGAAATTAATGAAATAGCTATTGAAAAAAATATTTTATACTTTCAACGGACTTTAAATAACTTAGGATATGACCCTAATATCGCAACAATATTTTTTGCTAGTGGCAATGATGGTCAGGCAACTATTCGTTATATAGATGGGGATGGGCAGGAAAAATTTAAGGTAACGGAAATTCCTAATATTAGTGGTGCTTCCTCTCTGCGTAATTTACAGTCATGGTTTACTCAGCAAAGTCAAGAATCAAAAAATCAACCGATCTTTTTCTATTTCACAGGGCATGGTGTAGAAAATCCTGAGAATTCAGATAATAATGCTTTAATTCTTTGGGATGATGATTATTTAACGGTACAGGATTTTACCCGAATATTAGATAAGTTACCTGCCTCTCAGCCGATTGTAACTGTTATGGTGCAGTGTTTTTCTGGCAGTTTTGCTAATTTTATTTATGAACAGGGTGATCCGAAAAATAAGGTAGCAATGCAAACTAGATGTGGTTTTTTTGCGACTATTAAAAGTTTACCTTCCGTTGGTTGTACACCAGAAGTAAATGAGTCTGATTATCGGGATTATAGTTCTAGTTTTTTTGCCGGGTTAAGCGGGGTGAGTCGCACGGGGCAAATAGTAGCTTCTGCTGATTATAATCAGGATAAAATAGTGAGTTTTGCGGAAGCTCATGCCTTTGCCAAAATAGATGAGCAAGCGGCTGATTTACCTGTTTCTACTTCGGAATCTTGGTTACAGGAACAGGCGACAGATGCTGATATGAAAACTATTTTAGAGAGATCGCCCGCTCAATTATTAAGAAAAGCTCGCCCTGAGCAGGAATATGTGGTTAATAAATTATTACAAGCTCTCAATCTGCAAGCTCAATCATCCTTTTTTCAGCAAATAGCCGGACGGGTGGAGGAATTTGAAAAGTTACCAGAAATTCAACAAACTTATTTGATGCGTTTGACTATGGAGTTAATAAATATTGGCATGGAACAAAAAATTAGGGCGGTGGGGTATCCAGAAGCGATCGCTATTTTGGAGAAGTTATTAAATTGTGAAGCGGGTAGTTTGTAGATTTAGGGTGGTGGGAATTTGTGGAATTGTCGTCTGTATTTGTTATGATTAAGTCAAGGGGTAAAAATCAACTGTTGCCAATATCTTAATATTAAGAAAAATTTAATATTTCCTTAATTATTGTAGCAAATGCAACTCAGTATTAATTTATCCCTTGATCAATATTTAGCAATTTAACAAAACTTTTTTAGTAGGGGATAATTAAAAATGAATAGAGATAATACTATGGCACGGCAGAATATTCGCTGTCCGCATTGTGGCTCTGTGGCAGAACGTTTTGTTAATCAACAGTTATTACAAACTCAATGTCAAATTTGTGACTATTTATTAGTAACTTGTGTAAAGACTGGCAAGGTATTGGAAACTTATGCTATGGGAATTTACGCCCGCAAATAGGATTTCTCACCAACAGATAAAACTAATATAAAAAAAGGGTATGTCATAAATCACATACCCTTTTTTGATTAGTATCACAAATTATTTTTTCTTGTCTCCGCCACCAAAGAGACCACCAAAAAAACCACCGCCTTTTTCTGGTTTATTATCTTTTTTACCAGAGCCAGATTTACCTCCAGCCGATGTATTCTTGGTTGCTGTTTTAGCTTTGGCTGCTGCTGTGCCAGTCGGCGCATTAGCTTTTTCAAATAATTGTTGTGCTTCTATCGCTTTTGGTTCCTGCGGATTCAGGGCGATCGCCTTCTGAATTTCTAATTTTGCCATGGTCGTTTGATTTTGTTGCAAATAGCAAATCCCTAATAGGGCGTGTACCTTACAGTTATTAGGTTCTAGCTTTAAGGCTTCCCGTAACTCTGATACTGCCTGGGTAATATTTCGAGTAGCAATCAGTTTTTCAGCCCGTTGACAGGATTGTTCGGCTAAGGAAACCTTAGCTTTCATTTTAGGTGGCGGATCAGCTGTCTGGCCAGCATTTTTTGCTGATGTTGCCACTTTGGCTGAATTGCTTGTATTTGAGGCGATCGCACTAGGAGATTTACTATCTTTACGGGATAAATAAGCCAAATTTAATTGACTTATTTCTTCAATAGTTGCCAAACTTGCCTGAATATCAAGATATTGCTTTTCTGCCAATTCACCTAAACTATTTTGGTAAATCTTGAGAAAATCCGGGTTACTAGCGATTTGTTTGGCAGCTTCCGTTGTCACAGGTAATTGATTTTTTAAGAGAGAAATATTTTGGGTAATCTTATTCAACACAACATAATATTCCTGCCGTTCACTTTCCTTTTCAAACTTATTGTAGGCAGGGGTAACTAACTTAGATAAAATATCCTTTGCCAATTCCTTATCCTCAGGATTTTCCAAAGGACAGGTATCAGGATGCAAATGACGGGCAATTTTAATATAGCGTTTGCGAATTTCATTAAACTCCGCATCAATAGAAACGCCTAAAATTGCAAAATGATCGGTAAATTCAAATTGAAATAAACCCTGAGAAAATTGAAATGCCATATTCTTTAATATCCTTCAGACTTGTAACTTATGGGCAGTTTTTTTAGATGGGAGAGTTTAATATACACAAGAAGTTGTCCGCTATTCGTGCAACTGAATTAGTGCAACTTACCAAGCAGATAAGGGCGAAGTTTCCAATAAAACCTGACTCATTGCATCATGCAGTTTACTGTTACTAGCCAAAATTCGCCCGGATTTCAGGTCTATTGGCCCACCATCATAGGCAGTCACCTTGCCTCCCGCTGTCTCTAATATAACTATTCCGGCGGCAATATCCCAAGGTGATAACCCTCTTTCCCAATAACCATCTATTCTGCCACAAGCAACATAAGCTAAATCCATGGAGGCAGCTCCCGATCTTCTTACCCCCTGAGTCAGGTGTGTGAAACGACAAAATTCGGCATAATTATTATCTGCCGTGTCCCGCCGATCATAGGCAAAACCAGTGACTAATAAACTACGATCTAGAGTTTCAGTCTGAGAAACTCTAATCGGTTGACGATTACGAGTAGCTTCTAAACCTTTGGCTCCCCTGAATAGTTCCTTATGCCAAGGATCATAAATTACCCCGATTTGAGGAATACCATCTATTAATAATCCTACCGATACCGCAAAACAGGGATATTGATGGGCAAAATTAGTTGTACCGTCGAGCGGGTCTATTGCCCATAAATAGGAACTATGACTATTACCTAAAGTACCGCCTTCTTCCGCCAAAATAGCATGATCGGGAACCTGCCGACTTAATACATCTAATATAGCTGCTTCCGAGGCTTTATCTGCTACCGTTACGAGATCGCCTGATCGCCCCTTTTCCTGAATATCATTACTATTCTCATCTAATTTTCCCAAATAACTTTCTAATACTGCTCCCCCCGCTAAAGCCGCTTCTGAGGCAATATCCAATAAATTTAATAATTCCTTTGCCGATTCATTCATAATTAATTTTTTGATAAATTTTTGATAAATACTTAAGTAAGAAAATCAAACTATTCAGACTGATTAGCAATAACCTAATTCTGATCAATACTTGACGAATTTTGACTCCTAAATTCTTGGGGGGTTAAACGCATAGGAGATTCTGGTTGCCAAATACCTAACCCCATAATCCTCGCCCACTCCTGAGCATGGGCTAAACGCTCACTATATTTGCGGTTAGGAAATTTGTCTTCTGCTAAAACTAAACCCTGTTTGACTAAGTGTTCATTGATTAACAGGTTATTCTGCCATAAATAACCCTGTTGACGTTCCCAGCGATCGCTCTTTTCCGTGTCAGTTTCCAGTAAAAGCTGTTTGCCTAAAGTTAATTTTTCTAACTCTATTTTGGCCTGAATACCCCAGGGATCCTGTTTTAGGTCCGGGGCCGCAATACCAATTAAGCGGACTTGTTTTAATACGGTGAGATTATCTGTCTGACTAGCAATTTCAATCGTATTACCACTGACTACCCGTCCCACTGTCACCTTTTGTCCTGTCGGTAAGGGGGCCTTTGTACAACTTGTTAAAACTAATAGAGAAGCAGTGAGAGCGATCGCCCTCACTATGAAACTTTGCCTAATCCTCATCGAGGGGTAATCCCGCCTTTACCTTACCCTTGGCAAAAAAGCGGCCAAATTGCAACATATACACCTCATCCTCATCCTGAGTTTCTACCTCTAAGTCAGATTTAGCATAGCTAACACAGAGCAAAGCATAACCTTTCTTTTGTAATTCCGGCGAAAGGCCCATAGCTTCTGGTTGATAAATTTCCCCGGACAATACTCGCACAGCACAAGCGGTACAAGCCCCATTCCGACAGGAAAACGGTAAATTTAAACCTTGATTTTCCGAGGTCTGAAGAATATAACGGTCTTCTGGAGCCTGAATCACGCAATAGGTATTATTCCGGCGATCGTGTATTTTTACTTGATAAGTTTTTGTCATTATGTTTTTTGTTTTAGATTTTTGATTTGTAATTAAATTGAGTTATCTACAGGTTAATTGTAGGACAAAGAAAAATTTTTTTGTCTAGGTATTGTCAAATTTTAATGATTGATGTTAATGTATAGAACTTGTGGGTAAAAATTAAATATTCCTGCCATTGGAGAGGTGGCCGAGTGGTTGAAGGCGCAGCACTGGAAATGCTGTTTAGGGGTAACTTTAACGAGGGTTCGAATCCCTCCCTCTCCGTTGCAAATATCAAAATAATAAAAAGTAGGGTTAACTGATTAAGTTAACCCTACTTTTTTGCATAATTATTACAATTCTCAAAATTAATTTTCTGGTTCTGCTAAACCAAATACCCGACAAAATACTTTCTGTACTTTATAACCAGAATCAATACTTTCTAAAGGATCTTTGCGCAGACGATGCCGTAAACACAGGGTAATAATCCGCCCAATATCATCCACAGTCACCTCGTTACGACCTTCAAAGGAAGCTAGAGCTTTGGCTGCTCGGTTAGTGACAATATCACCCCTTAAACCATCCACATCTAATTCAGCACAAACTTGAGAAATTTTTAAACGTAAATCGTAATCTAATTCGACTTTTGGTAATAATTCCTGAGCAGTGACTAATTTTGCCTGTAACTGCTCTTGGGGTGATTGATACTGCCCTAAAAATTCATGGGGATTTTGATCAAAGTCGGTTCTTTGTTCTACTATTTGCACCCGTAAATTTGGTTCTTTCACCGTTCTAATTTCAGCGTGCATCCCAAATCGGTCTAATAGCTGAGGTCGTAATTCTCCTTCTTCTGGATTACCAGAACCAACTAAAACAAAGCGAGCAGGGTGACGAATCGAAATACCTTCCCGTTCTACCGTATTCCAACCACTGGCAGCCGAGTCTAATAGTACGTCAACTAAATGATCATCTAATAGATTCACTTCATCTACATATAAAATCCCCCGGTTAGCTTTTGCTAATAAACCCGGTTCAAAGGCTTTTACCCCTTCCGATAAGGCTTTTTCAATATCAATCGTGCCACAAACCCGATCCTCCGTTGCCCCCAAGGGTAAATCTACCATTTGTACTTTGCGGGGTTCCACCGGCACAATTTCCCCGTTGGTAATCCGTTGCCGTAATTCATCACTCATTAAGTCAGGGTCAGTCGGATGACAATTGAAAGGATCATCGGCGACCACTTCTATTTCTGGTAATAAATCAGCTAAGGCTCTAATAGTGGTTGATTTACCTGTACCACGATCGCCCATAATCATGACTCCCCCAATTTTCGGGTCAATCACATTTAATATTAAGGCCAATTTCATTTCTTCCTGGCCTACAATCGCTGTAAAAGGAAAAACTACCCGGCGTGCCTGGGGGGCGGTAGGCAAGCTAGACAAATTTTGATTATTAACGGCTTCTGCTACTAGACTCACAATATTTTTTGTATAAGTAATTAATTGATCTTTCCCATTATACAGGTTTTGGCTTGTCCTTCCACAGCAAGAACTGGACATAAATATCCAGTTCTTACTAATAATTTGCTAATCAAATTAGTTATCAATTATTTAGTTTGACCAGCACAATAGTGATCATCTACGATCAATGATTGAACATCTATTGCTTGCATATCTGATGATTTTGGTACAGGTCGATCTTCTGGTTGCACGATCACCTTTTTGCAAACCTTTTCCGTACTACCGACATAGGCGTATTGCCAGATATAAGATTCTGATGGGGTGGATGTAGCATTAGCGGGAATCAAAACCGACAAAAATATTAATTCCAGAGTTACCAACGCTACAAGCAAATACTTCAGCATAGGTCTATACAAATAAATTAGTTAATTATTTTTCTATTGTACCCAAAATTTCCTAATAAATTAAAGACCAAAAATTAAAGCCCGAAAAAATAGTCAGGATAATTGATCAATTATCCTGACTAAATTAACTAAATTATAGATACAAAGAATTGTTCTAGGAAATTTTCGATTCGAGCGATCGCAATTTGAGAAACTCAGTATTCACACCAGATTCACGCACCATAGAAATCTTACCTGTGCGGGCAATTTCCTTAATACCGTATTTATTCAACATTTGCACAATTGCCACCATTTTACCGGGATCTCCTACTACTTCAACGGTAAGAGAATCATCACTGACATCAACCACCCTAGCCCGGAAAATATTAGCAATTTCAATAATTTCTGAACGATTAGTAGCCGTAGTATTCACTTTAATTAACATCAATTCCCTTTCCACACAAGGAATTTCTGTAATATCCTGTACTTTTAATACATTAATTAACTTATAAAGTTGCTTAGTCAACTGTTCAATCACCCGATCATCCCCTGGCACTACCATGGTAATCCGAGAAATACCAAGTTGTTCAGCCGGTCCTACCGCCAAACTCTCAATATTAAAACCACGACGGGCAAATAAACCAGCTATTCTGGTTAAAACGCCTGCCTCATCCTCTACTAAAACAGAAATTGTATGTTTCATTCCTCTAAAATTTGTTTTAATTTAACTTCTTCTATTTACACTTAATATAACTTGTCAAATTTATCAAATATTCCGCATACAGTTTGGTCAGAAAATATTAATAAGTCAAATTCTTAATTATATTAATTATAATAACCAGATATTCCCTATTAAATTTTCTTAACCCCTATTATGCAATATTGCAAAAATATTTGAAAAAATATTTTAACCAGAAACCTCTGGATTAGCTAATTCATCAGGTTTCATTACCACTCGTAATAAAGATGGTGCAATAAAAGTGGTTAAAATTACCATCATAATAATTGCCACATTTAACGACGGAGAAAGGGTACCACTAGCTGTACCAATCGCCGCAAATACTAAACCAACTTCACCCCGTGGAATCATACCCACACCGATGGCTAAACGATTAATTTGATCAAAACCAAATACACTAAAACCGCAGGCAACCTTACCAACAATCGCTACAACTATTAAAAAGATAGCAATCACTAAACCTTCCCGATTAGCAGGCACAGCCGGATTAATTACACTTAAATCAGTCTTTGCTCCCACACAGACAAAAAATATCGGTACTAAAACATCAGAAATAGGTTTGATCAGTTCTTCTAACTCCTTACCTACTTCAGTTTCATCTAAATTATCTAAGATTAAACCGGCAGCAAAAGCTCCTAAAATAGCTTCCAGATGAATAGCAGCTCCGATATAGGCTAATAATAAAGCTAAAATCAAACCAGGGATAACAGCCCGCCCCCTAGTCGTAAACTTTTCAGCAAAAAAGATGAAAGTTTGATTTAACCACCGTCCTAATAATATTGCTCCTACTAAGAACACTACGGCACTGACTATTAAGACAATCAGATTGACTAGATCAATTTCACCTGTTTTCGCCAAACTAGCCACCACAGCCAGAATAATGATACCTAAAATATCATCTATTACCGCCGCTCCCAAAATAATCTGACCTTCATTAGTTGATAGACATTTTATTTCTAACAAAACCCTAGAAGTAATACCAATACTGGTCGCCGTTAAAGCCGCTCCAGCAAATACAGCAGGAATTACTGGTAAATGAAAAATAGCAATTAAACCAGCGGTTCCCGCCACAAAGGGTAATGTCACCCCTACTACTGCCACCACAAAAGACTGCCAACCCACCTTAATCAAGTCTCGCAAATTAGACTCAATACCGATTTCAAACAGCAGAATAATTACCCCTAGTTCTGATAATACTTCTATTACTTCTCCCTGAGTAGTGAAAGTGGCGATCGCCCGACTAGGATCTAAACCAGCCGTTAATTCTAAAATTCTAATCAGATAAGAATCGGCAACATCAGTCAATTCACCAGGAAATACTAAAAGTTTTAATCCTGAAACTCCAATAATTACCCCGCCGACTAATTCCCCTAAAACCGGCGGAAAACCTAATTTATTAAATAATTCTCCACCAATCTTACTAGTTATATAAATAATTGCCAGACTCAGTAATACCCCCGCCACCACCATTGGCAACTCGGCAGAAGCATTCGTCTCTGTTGCCAGCCAGAAAAACTCCGGTAAAATATTTCCCATATTTAGATCAATCATGATTTTATGAATATTTGAACAAATCAGCCAATCAATAAGTTAACAAACTTTTTTAAAATAAACGATGTTGTAAAGATGGCATTTGTTGACGAATTTGTCTGAGCCTTTCTGGATTAATTTCACCGATTGCCACACCAGGGCGATCGCCCGCATCAGCCAAAATCAGCCCCCACGGATCAGCAATCATGGCGTGTCCATGGGTTTGTCGTCGCCCATAATGCCAACCAGTTTGGGCAGGAGCAATCACATAACAAGTATTCTCAATTGCTCTGGCTTTAATTAAAACTTGCCAATGATCTTTACCTGTATAGGCCGTAAAAGCTGCCGGCACAAATAATACTTCTGCTCCTTCTTTAGACAAATGGCGATACAACTCAGGAAATCGCACATCATAACAAACCGATAAACCGAGACGGCCTAATTCCAGAGAGTTATAAACCTTCGGTAAATCCTGGCCTGATTTCACCGTATTAGATTCCCGATAGGTATTGCCATCAGGTAAGTCCACATCAAATAAATGGACCTTTTCATATCTCGCTAATTCTTGACCATTCGGTCCCACTAATAAGGCCACATTATAAACTTTGCCATTATCAGTAGGAACTGGAAAACCTCCCCCTAATATCGTTACCTGATATTTTTGGGCCATGGTATATAAAAATTTTTGGCTACCATCAGCGATCGCCTCAGCCTGAGCCAGTTTATCCGGTTCTTCTCCCATAAAGGCAAAATTTTCTGGCAAACAGACCAATTCCGCCCCCCGATTTACAGCCAGATCAATTAACTCTTCCGCCTGTACTAAATTCTCTGCCAAATCAGGCAAACTGGTCATCTGCACTGCAGCCGCAAGATATGATTTCATCCGTCAAAAATTAAAAGCTAGTTACCAGTTGTCAATTATACAACTAAGTAACTAACTTTTTTTTCAGTTTTGCCTAAGTCTAGGCTAAATTTTCACCGATTTTCTTTGGGTAATAGCTACCTCGGCGATCGCCCTAGAGGGGATGGAATAACAAGTCAGGATAAAAACGATTAAATTCAATTAAAATCCCAGCAGTTACAATCATCCAGGCGGCCGCTAAAACTGGTGCAGTCGAAAGATATTTGAGCAAATACTGCATGAAAATTTCTCCTCTTGGAAAACAATAAAAACAATTATTCTTTAGCGGTAGAAACCGCTAAATTTGCAAAAAATTTGCCAGTTTATTAACGGGGTGAAACGGTGATTTCGTTATCTTTAGCGAACATTTCACCAGTGGTAGCTTCTTTTAATGCCATTAAAGGCCAAGCAAAAGCCGCAATCATATATTTAACGGCAGTAGGCACGTCAATAATGATTTCTTTTTCTTCTGCATTACCAGATTTTTTGGCAGCCTGTAAGTAAGAACGACCAGCCCAGCCAATCCAGCCAGCAATATAGAGGAATAATACGCTAGGAATCAGGAAGTCTCCAGCGTGGGATAGGCTACCGTCCACAATTAAGTGGGGTAAACCTTCAGGTCCACACAAGGCTTGGGAATAACGCTCAAACCGGGCTTTGCCAGAGTTAGGATCAGCAGTAGTAGGACGAGCGTTTTTGGCCCGTGCTTGGAATGCTGGTGTCTCTGAACAAGGAGTGAGATTATATGCTTCAGCTTGGGGGACAAAAGTGAACCAAAGACTAATGGCTAAAACCATAGCGAGAATGCGCCGCATTTGATTGTTTCCTTTTGTTACAAAAGTTTAATTTTTGTTTACAATTATTAATTGTTTGCTAAACAAACTAAACCTATTAAAGTTGATCGGCTTAATTCTGACAATAGCAAATAACAATTTAAACTAATTTACATGATATGACTACAGTTTTAGCAATTGAAACTAGTTGTGATGAAACCTCCGTAGCTATTGTTAAGAATCGTGAAGTTCTCAGTAATTTTGTTTCATCTCAGGTTAAAATCCATTCTCCTTATGGTGGGGTAGTGCCAGAGGTGGCATCCCGTCAACATTTAGAAGTTGTCAATCAGGCGATCACCCTAGCTATGCAGGAAGCGGGGTTAAATTGGTCGCATATTGATGGGATTGCTGGTACTTGTGCTCCGGGTTTAGTGGGAGCTTTATTAGTGGGTTTAACGGCGGCGAAAACTTTAGCGTTAGTACAGAATAAACCGTTAATTGGCGTACACCATTTGGAAGGGCATATTTATGCTAGTTATTTAACTTCACCTGATTTACAACCGCCTTTTTTATGTTTATTAGTATCAGGCGGGCATACCAGTTTAATTCATGTGCAGGAGCATGGGGTTTATACAATATTAGGGAAAACCCGTGATGATGCGGTAGGGGAAGCCTTTGATAAAGTGGCACGTTTATTAAAATTAGGTTATCCGGGCGGACCGTTGATTGATCGTTTAGCGAGTGAAGGAAATCCTGTTGCTTTTCCCTTACCAGACGGACACATCTCTTTACCGACAGGCGGTTTTCATCCCTACGATTTTAGTTTTAGTGGTTTAAAAACTGCTGTTTTACGGTTAGTACAAAATTTAGAACAATCTTCAACAGAATTACCAGTGAATGATCTAGCAGCCAGTTTTCAAAATACCGTGGCAAAAACTTTAACAAAACGGGCGATCGCCTGTGCCTTAGATCACGGTTTAAATACTATTACTGTAGGTGGTGGAGTAGCTGCTAATACTGGTTTACGGCAATATTTACAAACGGCGGCTGAGGCACATAATTTACAAGTATTATTCCCGCCTATGAAATTTTGTACAGATAATGCGGCCATGATTGCTTGTGTGGCAGTTAGTCACTTGGAAAGGGGAGAAATCTCACTTTTAACTTTAGGAGTGCAATCGAGAATGAATATAACTGAAGTAGGAAGTCTTTATTTAAAAAAATGATAGTTCATGCAAATTAAAGATTTAGGTGAACAAGGAATTTTACAAATAGTACAAAAATTCTGCCCCCCTGATATTATTGGGGATGACGGCGCAATATTAGATTTTCCTAACTCCCGCAACTTAGTTGTCACTAGTGATATGTTAGTTGACAACGTGCATTTTAGCGATCGCACCACTTCCGCCTTTGACGCTGGTTGGCGAGCCACCGCAGCTAATTTATCAGACCTAGCAGCCATGGGAGCAGAACCTTTAGGAATTACCATCGCCCTCGGTTTACCCGCATCAACCGAAGTCAACTGGTTAGAACAACTGTATCAAGGTATCAAAGAATGTTTAGACCAATATCAAACCCCCATAGTGGGCGGTGATCTAGTGCGATCGCCCGTGAAAACTATTGCTATTACAGCTTTTGGTCATAGTCGCCTTGATTTTAAAATTTGTCGGCACGTCGCTCAAGTCAATCAAGTAATTGTCGCCACAGGAATACATGGTTTAGCCAAAGCCGGTTTAGAAATACTATTAAAACCAGAAATCGCAGTCAACCTCAGCGATCAAGTCAAACAAAAATTTATCCAAGCCCATCAACGCCCCCAACCCCGCTTAGATGTATTAAAAATATTAGGGGAAATATTAGTGAGTGAATCCCTGCCCGGTCAATTTCAGCAACCCATAGCGATCGCTGGCATGGATAGTAGTGACGGTTTAGCTGATGCTATTACTCAAATTTGTCGAGCCAGTAAAGTCGGTGCTTATATTGACGGTAAAAACATCCCTATTCCACCAGAAATGGAAAAACTTGTATCGGAAAAAGAAGCGATTAATTGGGCTTTATACGGTGGCGAAGACTTTCAATTAATATTATGTTTACCAATCAATATTGGCAAAAAACTAGTACAAAAACTACAATACGGTGCCACGATTGTGGGAGTAACCACTGCTTGCGACACCGACATTGTATTAGTGGATAGTCAAGGACTTCGGCAAAAACTAACTAGCGATCGCAGTTTTCAACATTTTTAATTTAAATAACTAAAAATGTTTACGCCCACTTCTCAGCCACTAATTCAGCCAAGTCAACTACCCGCTGACTATAACCCCATTCATTGTCATACCAAGCAATAACTTTTACTAAGTCGCCATCCATAACCATGGTTAAACTAGCATCCACAATAGAAGAAGCATCATGCCCTTTATAATCGCAGGAAACTAATTCTAAATCGCTATATTCTAAAATACCTTTCATCGGACCATTGGCAGCGTGCATTAATACTTCATTAACTTCTTCTGTAAAAGTCCTTTTCTCTACTTGAGCCACAAAATCTACGACTGATACATTAGGAGTAGGTACACGCATAGCAATACCATTTAATTTCCCCTTCATTTCTGGGATAACTAAAGCCACAGCCTTAGCTGCACCAGTAGAAGTTGGTACAATATTCATCGCAGCAGCTCTTGCTCGACGGACATCTCTATGACTAGCATCTAAAAGACGTTGATCACCAGTGTAACTATGGGTTGTAGTCATAGTACCTTTGATAATACCAAAGTTTTCATGTAAAACCTTGACAACGGGAGCTAAACAGTTAGTTGTACAACTAGCATTACTGATAATATTGTAATCAGCATGATTATAATCATGATGATTTACTCCCATCACAAAAGTTCCTACTTCAGAACCTTTACCAGGAGCAGTGATTAATACCTTTTTTGCTCCAGCTTGCATATGCTTAGAAGCTCCAGGACCATCAATAAAAACACCAGTTGCTTCAATAATTAAATCTACTTCCCATTCTTTCCAAGGTAAATTTAAAGGATTGCGATCAGATACACACTTGACTGTATGACCATTTACCGTAATAGAATTTTCATCAGCTTGAATATCAACACCCTTCAGGGTCCCTAGCATGGTGTCATATCTTAATAAATGTGCATTAGTTCTAGGATCAGAAGTATCATTAATACCTACTAAATTTAATTTACTATTCTCTCTCCCTAACCAACAACGCATAAAGTTACGGCCAATACGACCAAAACCATTAATGGCAACTCGAATCACCTTCAGAACCTCCTAATAAAGAACTTAATTAAATTTGTTGATTTTATACCCAGCATGGGCATTGACCACAATCATACAGCAAAGGGTGACAGAATCTTACAGGTTTCTCCCATGTCATTTATCCCGATCTATTGAGAACAAATGCTTACATTTTATAATTTATTGATTTTTGATTTCTGGTTAAATATTGAAACAAATTGCTAAATTTTAGGCAAAATCTGATAAATTGCCTTGAGGTGTCTGTTTAAAAAAATTGATTTTTGATATGATAGCCGCTGTTGTTGGCGTGGTGTGGTGTGCAAGGAGTAAGTAATGCCAAGTTCAGTCGATTTTAGTGGTAGGCCATTTCATTTCATTGGAATTGGCGGAATAGGAATGTCAGCTCTGGCCTATGTTTTGGCAAAACGACAGTTGCCTATTTATGGTTCAGATCTGAAATCAAGCCATATTACAGAGCGTTTACAAGCATTAGGAGCCCATATTTTTTGGCAACAGGACGCAACCAATTTTGATGTATTTCAACCATCATTAGTTGTTTTATCTGAAACTGTATTACCTACTATTAGGGCCAAAGAACAAGAAAATCATGAGAAAATTGGCCAATCAATCACTTCGGAAGTCCAATCATGTATTAACAGAACTGCTAGTCCATCAGATAATGACACCTTGCCCCAAGTTATTTGTTCAACGGCCATTCATCCCGGTAATTCTGAATATCGAGCAGCTATTGACTTAGGATGTCCTATTTTTCACCGTTCGGATCTATTAGCTGCCCTGATCAAAGAATATAGAAGTATTGCTGTAGCCGGCACCCACGGAAAAACCACCACCAGTAGCATGATTGGTTTCATGTTGTTACAGGCAGGTATTGACCCGACCATCATAGTGGGAGGCGAAGTACAGGCCTGGGATGGTAACGCACGATTAGGCCACGGTCCTTTCCTGGTAGCGGAGGCTGATGAGTCGGACGGTTCTTTAGTAAATTTGTCAGCGGAAATAGGCATTATCACTAATATTGAACTAGATCACCCAGATCACTACACCAGTCTGGAACAGGTGATTGATACTTTTCAAACTTTTAATGATAATTGTCAAAAATTAATTGGTTGTATTGATTGTCCCATCGTTAAAGAGCATTTAAAACCATCTATTAGCTACAGTTTAGCCAGCGAGACAGGAGCTGATTACCTTGCTGATCAAATAGAATATGGGGCAGATTATACCCAGGCCCGTATTTGGGAACGGGGAACCCTATTAGGTACTGTGCGAGTGCGTTTGTTAGGTTCCCATAATCTGAGTAATACCCTGGCTGCTATTGCTGTCGGGCGTTTATTAGGTTTAGATTTCTCAGTTATTGCTGAAGCGATCGCTGATTTTGGTGGGGCAAGAAGAAGATTTGAGAAACGGGGCGAATACGGCGGTATTACCTTCGTTGATGACTATGCCCATCATCCTAGTGAACTGCAAGCAACTCTCGCCTCTGCCAAATTAAGAAAAGAAGGAGTCACTACGGATCAGTCAGCCCAATCGATTAAAAGAGTATTGGCTATTTTCCAACCACATCGTTACAGTCGCACCCAGGCCTTTATTTCCGAGTTCGCTCAATCCTTTTATGATGCAGATGTCGTGATCATTACAGATATTTATAGTGCGGGCGAAAAAAATCCTGGTACGATTAGTGGCAAAATTTTGAGCGATTTAATTGCCCAATCCCACACCCAAGCACAATATGTCCAGACTTTAGATGAACTGAAACAAGTATTAAAAAATTTGTTGCATCCTGGTGATTTAGCCCTATTCTTAGGGGCAGGTAATCTCAATCAGATTATTCCTGAAGTGATGGCCTTTTATCAGGAAAAAGATAATTAATTACTAAGTATTTATCTATAACACTAGATTTATCTTGAATTTTAGGCTAAAAAAAAGTCGGTTAGTATAATGTCCGAATACGGAATTTCTCTACCTTAAAAATTTTGCAATAACTATAAGTGATGACTATGACTCTTTCTTATTACCAAACAAGTTCCGAGCAGCAACAAGCATACCGGCCTGTAACGTTGATTGGTAAAGACTGTATGATCAAATCACAAGTATCCCTAGCTCCTCTCACCTCTTTTCGAGTAGGTGGTCCTGCTGAATGGTATGTTGCCCCAAAAAACCTGGCAGAAATCCAGGCAAGTTTTCAATGGGCATCCTCGGAAAATTTATCTGTCACCATGTTAGGAGCTGGTTCTAATTTATTGATTAGTGATGAAGGTTTACCTGGTTTAGTAATCAATAGTAAGTATTTAAGACACAGCCAATTTGATGAGGAAACGGGCTTATTAACAGTAGGAGCCGGTGAATCTATACCTCGTTTGGCGTGGCAAGCGGCTCGCATGGGTTGGCAAGGTTTAGAATGGTCTGTCGGTATTCCTGGCAGTGTCGGGGGGGCGGTAGTCATGAATGCGGGAGCGCAGGGCAGTTGTATTGCTGATGTTTTAGTGAGTGCCCATGTTTTAACTATGCAGGGTGAATCATTGGTCTTAGATAAGAATGATTTATCTTATAGTTACCGTAAATCTAAAATACAAGGCCAACCAATAATTGTTACCCAAGCAACCTTCCAGTTGCAACCGGGGGCTAATCCTGAGCAGGTGATGAATACGACAACAGAAAACTTTGAAAAACGTCGTACATCCCAACCTTATCATTTACCAAGTTGTGGCAGTGTATTCAGAAATCCAGGCCCCAAAACTGCTGGTTGGTTAATTGAAGAAAGTGGTTTAAAGGGTTATCAAATCGGTATGGCACAGGTTGCCCACCGTCATGCAAATTTCATTTTAAATTGTGGTGGAGCTAAGGCTAATGATATTTTTCGCTTGATTTACCATGTCCAGGAGCAAGTAGAACAACGGTGGTCGCTATTATTAGAGCCAGAAGTAAAAATTATGGGACAATTTCCGGTGAGTTAGTAGTTATTGAAGAAATAAATTAAAATCTGGTAGATACTTAAATACAAGAGACAAAATTAAACAATTTTACAAATACTATGACAAAACAAGGACAAGGATTTGGTTTCGGTTTAGGCAAAATGAAAGAATTAGCCGAGGCCTTCAAAAAAGCTCAACAGGTACAGGAAGGAGCTAAACAGTTACAGGAAGAGTTAGATCAATTAGAGGTAGAAGGTACTGCTGGTGGTGGTCTAGTTAAGGTTTATTTAAGTGGCAACCAAGAACCTCGTCGGGTAGAAATTTCGCCTGATGCTTTAGGGGAAGGAGCTGACGTGGTATCTGAACTAGTCTGTGCAGCCATGTTAGATGCTTATAATAGATCTACAGCGACTATGCGGGAAAGAATGGAAGAATTAACTGGTGGTTTAAATCTACCTGGTTTAAGTTAATTTTCTAGTTAAATTTAGTTGAATTTGAGCTACAGCATAGGTTAAGGAAATATTTGGTTACTTAATAAAATCCATAATTTTCCCAAACTATACAAAATAATTGCAAAATAATAAGGGGTAATCATAAATTATCCCTTATTATTATTTTATGGTAGTTTTTTATTACACTTGATCAATAACAGCTTTATAAAATATGGCTTACAAAATATTATTTGTTTGTTTAGGAAATATTTGTCGCTCTCCAGCCGCTGAAAATATTATGAATTATTTGATTAATCAGGAAGATTTAAATAATCAAATTACTTGTGATTCAGCCGGTACAGCGGGTTATCATATTGGTAGTCCGCCTGATCGTCGCATGACCATAGCTGCTAAAAATAGACAGGTTGAAATGATTGGAGCCGCTAGAAAACTGACAGTTGATGATTTAGCTAATTTTGATCTAATTTTAGCGATGGATGGGGAAAACTATCGAGATATTTTATCTTTAGATCACTCTGGTAAATATCGGCAAAAAATTAAAAAAATGTGTGATTTCTGCATTAATTATCAGTCTCAAGAAGTACCTGATCCCTATTACGGGGGAGCTTCAGGCTTTGAATACGTAATAGATTTATTATTTGATGCTTGTCAAGGTTTATTGCATCATATTAAAATTACTGAAAATATTTAATAGATAGGCTTCACCCTAAATAGATTGTGGTTAATATTGGAGGGGGAGCGTCTCGCTCCCTATTACTCAAATTCATAGCAAGCAAGACGCTCGCAGTCATTTTTCTAATAATTAAATCAAAGGTTTTGGAATAGAGCGGTACTTAAATAACGTTCACCAAAACTAGGTTGAATCATCACAATTAATTTATCTTTATTTTCAGACCGCTGACCAACTTTAATCGCTGCACAAAGATTAGCTCCGGTGGAAATACCTGATAAAATTCCCTCATCTCTAGCTATGCGTCGACCATAAGCGATCGCCTCTTCATCAGTCACCGTGATTACTTCATCAATCACATCAGTATTTAATACTCCTGGTACAAAACCAGCACCAATCCCTTGAATTTTATGGGGGCCCGGTTTTCCCCCTGATAATACCGGACTATTACTCGGTTCCACTGCTATTACTTGAAAACTTGGTTTTCTCTGTTTAATTACCTCAGCTACCCCGGTTAAAGTTCCCCCTGTACCTACTCCTGCAATCAAAATATCTGCCTGACCATCCGTATCTTCCCAAATTTCTACCGCCGTAGTTTGCCGATGAATTTCCGGGTTAGATGGATTCTGAAATTGTTGCAACATATAAGCATCAGGTATTGCATCTACTAATTCTTGGGCTCTAGCAATACAACCTTTCATCCCTAAACTACCAGGAGTCAATTCCAATTGAGCGCCGTAAGCCTGTAACATCGCCCGTCGCTCTAAACTCATGGTATCGGGCATAGTCAAAATTAAACGATAACCTCTAGCCGCCGCTACCATAGCTAAAGCAATACCTGTATTACCGGAAGTCGGCTCAATTAAAATTGTTTTACCAGGAGTAATTAATCCTTCCCGTTCAGCCGTATTGATCATATTCACACCAATCCGATCCTTCACCGAAGCAGCTGGATTCATTCCCTCTAATTTCACAACAATTTTTGCCAAACAACCTTCTGCCTGGGGAATTCGATTTAATTGGACAAGGGGGGTATGACCAACTAGTTCTGTAATATTATGAGCAATTCGCATAACGTTTAATAATTAGGTATTTGATAAATAGAAAAATTCCTACCCTTATTTTAATGGCAAATCCCCACAAAAAAGCCCTGACAAATCAGGGCTTTTCACAAAAATAATTTGATTACATCAATGAAAAAATGTAATTAGAACTGGAATGTTGTTCTCAAAGTACCAATTACAGTGTCATCATTGTCACTATTCTGATTAGGATTAGTTACCCAAATCACACCAGGAGTAATAGAAATATTGTCATTAACTTGATACTTGTAGAAAGCCTCAAAGTGCCAAGAATCGTCGGTTCTTAAACCAGTATCTAAACCACCTTCGATGTCTAAACCACCTAAATAAGGCTGACGACCAACTACTAGACCGCCTAAGCTACCGGGACGACCTAAATTGGGGAAGGACAAAGCCATGCCATAATACCAAATTTCAGCGTCACCGTCGGTTTTTTCTTCCCTGTAACCATTGCCATCATTAACGCCATCACCGTTAGTATCTACAGCACCGTAGGTTTGATAGCTGACTCTTTTCAGAGTAGCATCGGTGAAACCACCCCAGCCACTGAGAACGAAACCAGGGCTAACTCTCCAGGACATTTCTAAACCATAGGAGTTAGCTTCAACTGGTGAAGCTACATTAGCAGAACCAGGCATCCGATTATTCAAACCAGAGTTCAAACCATAAAGGGTATTAGCCTGACCTGTACCAGTGAAACCAGCATTAAAGCTATTGTAATAGTCACCATCACTCCATTTACTTAAGCCATTGGCTTGACCATTATCAAAACCGAAGTTACCTGGTCCAAAATAGCCATGGTTATAAGTTAAGCCAAATTGTAAACTGTCACCGGCGTTCAAAGTTAATTGAGCTAAGGCAGAATAATCACCGTTGAATAGGCCATTACCTTCTTGAGCTTGAGATGCGTTAGCAGCTAAATAACCAACAGAGAAGTTAGTCGGACCAAAAACACAATCAGCTCTATCCGCACAACCAAAGTCATAGGATAAACCTAAACCAGCTCCACCACCTAAACGATAGATAGGGTTTCTTTGACCAAAGGCACTGAGAGAACCGCTACCACCGTCATAATCTTCCATGTAGGGGTTAACAGTAGGAACGAAGTCATCCCAAGAACCTCTATTAGCGGCTACAGTCATGCGGAAACGGTCGTTGATAGGGAATTTATACAATAATTTGTCTAATTCCACTTCACCGCTAGTATCACCAAATACATTAAAGGTTTGAATGCCTTCTGCATCTGCCACACCGGGTCTAAATCTTTGGGCATTACCTACTTGTAAACGGGTTAATAGTAAATCTTTACCACTAAAACTAGTATTGAAGTTTAAACGCACCCGATATTGGAAAACAGTTTGGGCATCTCCACTACCATCACTGTTTGAATCACTCACTTGATCAGAAATATCATCTGTCAGAGCCAGGATTGCTTCCCCAGTTAATTTGGTAGTTGTAGAGAATTGATTAACTTCTAATTCAGCAGTTCTTGCTTCTAAAGCATCAACTCTGCCTCTTAATACTGCTAATTCTGCAGCAAATTCTTCTTGCAGTTTTTCAACAACTTCTAAATCTTCTTTACTAACTGTGTCTTCTAAGGATGCTTGTAATAGTTCTGTGATGCGATCTAAACAGGCATTGACACCAGCTGCAAATTCATAACGGGTTAAGGAGCGATTTCCTTTAAAAGTACCATCAGGATAACCTGCAATACAACCGTAACGTTCCACAAGGGATTGCAAAGCCTGAAATGCCCAGGCGGTTGGTTCAACATCAGATAATTGAGAAACTGATGTAACTTGTCCCTTACTGGTGTTCTGCATATTCACACCACGATTAGGCTGGCGCAAGTTGCGACCTTCCCGCATATAGCGGTTGATGTCCTTAATAGTGGTGGTATTTTGAACAGTAGAATTATTATTAATTGTGCTTGTTGGTAATTGAGCTAATAATTCATTAGCATTTACGTCCATGGTCGGAATAGTTGTACTAGAAGTAACTACCGCCATTTGGTTAGTAGGTTCTGCTAATTGTCCATCTGTTGCCATAGCGGCAGATGTGGCAACTAGGGTCGCCCCCAACACTGCTGGACTGAATCTAAGTGTATTCCAAATAATCTTATACATTTTTCCCTCTTATCCTCACACCGTCCCCAGAGAGACTAAATTGTTTGGTTTTATTTACTAGCCTAGCTTTGATACCAAGTATTAGCCCCATACGGCTTCTCTTGGGCTTAGGTTATCACAATTATATTAGTTTTGTCATAAGCTGGGGACATAGAGACCCTCAGTTAAGACAAATTTAGATGTGATTATCCTATCAGAAATCCCTTTTGTCAAGAAATTTTCAGGAAGGAATGTGATTATAGTGTTTTTTTCTTACTCGTGATTAATTACTTTTTCTGGGCTCTCACAGGTTTATTCAGTGACGAATAAAAGTTAATTAATCGGTCTAAACTGATTGTAATTCTGTTTCCAGACAGTGTCCTAAAACAGTGAACACTTGTCTGGCTTCAAATAATTCTAATATTTGACTATTGATCTTGTATTGGCCAGCCTCTGACCAGAGAATTTTCAAGGCAAAGTCTGGTGAAACCCCTTGTTTATAAGGGCGATCGCCCGCAGTCAGAGCATCATATATATCAGCAATCACCATGATTTGGGACTGAAGGGGAATATCTTTTTCCTTCAGGCCTCTAGGATAACCAGAGCCATCCAGTTTTTCATGATGTCCATAAGCTATGTCCGGTATATTTTGTAATTCCTTTGTCCAGGGAATACTTTTCAGGAACTCGTATGAATGGGTAACATGGGATTCAATTAATTTTCTTTCATCCGGGGTTAAATTACCTCGTAAAACCATCAGTTGCACCATTTCATCGGCGGTAACTAAAGGTTTATATTGACCGTCAACATCTTGATATTGATATTGGGATAACTGTTGCAAAATTGCTAAAGGTTTTTCTGCTAAAACTCGTGGTTCATTCGCTTCTAATAATGCTTGCCAATATTTATCTAATTGTTCAACTAAGTTATCTAATTTTTGATCTAACTGTTCAATATTTTGACAAAGAAAACAGCCAGCAGTTTCTGTGGGAGAATGGGTAGGACCGACAAAATGTTGTTGTAAATACTGATATTTTGCCTGCATGGTTTTTAATTGCAGGGTTCTTTGGGCAACATGGAAACGCTCTCTAATCAGGTTAAGTTGTTCGGGATATAATTTTTTCCTTTTGGTCAAAATACCTTCTGGCACGCCTATTTTGCCAAAATCATGTAATAGAGCTGCATAACGAACTTCTTGTAATTGTTTATCACTAAAAGAGACAGTAGCTAGGGGGCCATGATTTACCCCATTTAATTCTTCCGCCAATCTCACAGTCAATTCTGCTACTCTTTCTGAATGACCAGAAGTGCAAGGGTCTCTAGCTTCAATTGCTTGCACAGATGCTTTAATAAAACCTTTAAATAAATTCTCAATACTTTCTATTAACTGATTTCTCTCAATAGAGATGGCTGCCTGAGAAGCGAGCGATCGCACGATCTTTTCTTCCCATTCAGAATAGGGCTGAGTTGAATCTATAGTAATTTCTGGGCTGAGTTTTACATCACTATTGACTTTTCGATTAATCAGTTGCAATACACCAATAATCTGACGTTGCCGATCCTGCATGGGTAATACCAAAACAGAACGGGTATGATAACCAATATCCTGATCAAAGGTAGGCGCAAAATGGTAGGGAACGTCCGCTGGTAAATTGTAAGCATCAGGAATATTCAGACTCTCCCCCGTGGATGCCACATACCCCGCTAAACTTGATTTAGTCAGAGGAATAGCAAATTCTTGGAAGGATAATTGGGGTAGAGAGTCATTTTGAGCAGCTTTAAATAATAATTTCGGGTATTCGTCTGTATAATCTACTAAATATACACTGCCAGCATCGCTACAGGTAATCAGGCGACTTTTTTCCAAAATTAAATTAAGCAATTCTGATAATTCGTGGGTATCAGATAAAGCAATCCCAATCTGCAACAGTTGTTCCAACAACTCAGTTCTCTTAGCAAATTCTGGATTATTTTCTGATAATTCTAGTTCCGTCGGCAAAGAGCTGGAACTAATGGGGCGTTGCATATTGGTTCCTCAAATTTGCTGAAACGAACGAAACATTTTATTGATCTATTGCAAATGGGAAATTTCTTTGGCTAAGATAAAATCTTGCTGGGTTAAACCTCCCGCATCATGAGTAGTTAAATAAATTTTTACCTGATTGTAGGAAATTTCTATGTCTGGGTGATGATTAGCTGCTTCGGCTGGTTCCACTAGTTTATTGACAAAGGCGATCGCCTCTATAAAATTAGTAAACTTTTTTAGACAAAATAATTTCTTATCAATCACCTGCCAATCTGATAATTCGCTCGATAATTTTTGAATATCAGCTTGGTTTAATAATGTCGGCATTTTTAATTTCTCTGAATAAGTGAATGATTCTATAGATTAATCTAATTGTATTTCTAAAAAATATAAAATTTTCCTTAAAATACTATCCGCTCCCACCTTTATAAATAATGTGAAATAGACTAGTTAAACATTTTAACCATGCTTAACATTATGACTTGTTCACATTAAATTTAGATGAGAGCGGTGTAGCGGGTCAACAAATGGGAATCTGACTGCCGGGAGAAACTGCTAAAATCTTAAACCTTAACTAATGAAACCTAATCAACCTCATACAAGAAAAATTAGGAATTAATACTTAGCTTAATATCTTATCTTAATATCTTGGCTTAACATTTTATTACAGAACAGCCCCGGCGCACAGCCGATATTCTCCCAATTGATGACCCAAGGTTTTACTACTATCTATCATGGGCATCACCTCCTTTATCCCTAAACGGTTACTTATTTAAAAAACTAATGATAGTGTATTGAGAGAAAATAGAAGTGTCAAGGGAAAAGTCAAAATTTTTTTCTTAATCACCCCTTGATTGAGTTACAGCCATCACAAAAAAATAAATCCTGACTAATATTGCCAGGATTTATTCTATTAATCAAATATCAGAATTAAGTTATAAAAACTAACACTCTAGTAATAATTACTTACAGAGCGTTACCACGAGGTAATACTTCTTCAGGGAATACAAACTTCTCATGAGGTTGATCTTGAGTAGCCATCCAAGCTCTGATACCTTCATTTAACAAAATATTTTTGGTATAGAAAGTTTCAAATTCTGGATCTTCGGCCGCCCGTAATTCCTGAGAAACGAAGTCATAGGCCCGTAAGTTTAAAGCTAAACCAACGATACCAATAGAACTCATCCACAGGCCGGTAACGGGAACAAATAACATGAAGAAGTGTAACCAACGTTTGTTGGAGAAAGCGATTCCAAAGATTTGAGACCAGAAACGGTTAGCTGTCACCATGGAATAGGTTTCTTCTGCTTGGGTGGGGTTGAATGCCCGGAAAGTATTAGCAGCTTCACTATCTTGGAATAAAGTATTTTCTACTGTGGCTCCGTGAATAGCACATAATAATGCACCACCCAGAATACCAGCTACACCCATCATGTGGAATGGGTTTAATGTCCAGTTATGGAAACCTTGTAAGAATAATAAGAAACGGAAGATAGCTGCTACACCAAAACTGGGAGCAAAAAACCAACCAGATTGACCCAAAGGGTACATTAAAAATACGCTAACAAATACAGCGATAGGACCAGTAAAGGCGATCGCATTATAAGGACGAATACCAACTAAACGGGCAATTTCAATTTGACGTAAGCAAAAGCCAATCAAAGCGAAAGCACCATGTAAAGCAATAAATGCCCATAAACCACCTAGCTGACACCAGCGGGCAAAATCCCATTGAGCTTCAGGTCCCCATAAGAAAAGTAGAGAGTGGCCTACAGCGTTACCAGGGGTACTAACTGCTGCGGTTAAAACATTACAACCTTCCAAGTAAGAACTAGCTAAACCATGGGTGTACCAGGAAGTAACAAAAGTTGTCCCTGTTAACCATCCACCAATAGCGAAAAATGCACAGGGGAATAAAAGTATGCCGGACCAGCCGATAAACACAAAGCGATCGCGCTTTAGCCAGTCATCGAGGATGTCAAATACTCCTCTTTCTGTCTGCGCACGTCCTACTGCAATGGTCATTAGACGATTCTCCAAAATAGGTATAATAACAAGACGGTTTTAATGGCCAAACCCTTTTGACAAGGTTGACTTACCAGAAAATAAGGGTTTTGTGAAAAATGTTTACTTTTCTTTACCGTTGTTCTCATTATAGAGATAATCATCTCTATGATCAAGCAGGGAAGCTAATATAATTATTTTTATGAAATTAATTTATACTTATAGTAGTAGGGAATAGGTAATAGGGAATAGGTAATAGGGAATAGGACGAAAACTATTCCTAGAGAAACTGATGTAAAATAATGAACCGTACTTAAAAATTTTATTAACCAGTACTAACTAAGCGATGTTCACCATAGATGTGATTGCCAAATATACGCCTGCTCCTTTTTCTGTACAAAGAAAAAATGCTGAGGATGCAGAAGCTGTTTATCAACAAGTATTATCTGCCATTGAAACTGGCAATCCTAGAGTATTAGAGTTAACTTGCGAAAAGATGCCTGATAAAAAAGTGGCAGTTCTGAGTAGTGAAATTATTGCTACCCAAATTTCTCAAAAATCCGGTAGTCAGAATACTGGTAAACCACCTGGTTTTATGGCGATGGTGGAATGACCGCTACATCAATTACTGTTGAAAACTTAAATTTTAGTTGGCCTAATGGCAGTCAGGTTCTCCGTTCCTGTTCTCTGACTGTACCTCAAGGTCAATTTTGGATGCTGTTGGGGGCGAATGGTAGTGGTAAGTCAACCCTCCTAAGGTTGTTAGCTGGTTTATTGCATCCCCAATCAGGCAATATTTCATTGGGAGGCAAAATGGGTTTTGTTTTCCAAAATCCTGACCATCAATTGGTTATGCCAACTGTCGGAGCTGACGTGGCATTTGGCTTGGTTGATGAAAAGTTATCCCGTTTAGAAATACGGGAAAGGGTGGCGGAAGCCTTGGCTGCGGTCAATTTATTAGATTTACAACGGCGACCTATCTACGCTTTAAGTGGTGGCCAAAAACAGCGGATTGCGATTGCGGGGGCGATCGCCCGTAATTGTGACATTTTATTATTAGATGAACCAACTGCCCTATTAGACCCAGATAGTCAATTAGAATTAGTAGCCCAAGTACAGAATTTAGTGAAAAACCGAGGAATTACCGCTCTGTGGGTGACTCATCGTCTTAATGAGTTAGATTATAGTGATGGGGCATTTTTCTTAGAAAAAGGTCAAGTTGTCGCTCAGGGTCATCCAGATAGTCTCAGGAAATATGTCACTGATTCTTAAATTGAGAAAATTGAGACAAAGAAATTTAATATTTGTTTTTTAACGCATCAAAATATTACTTAATTCAGATAGATCAAATCTGATCGCAAACGTAGTTTTTTAGCACGATTACAAATAATTTGGTTAATAGTTTCTCTAAATTCTTATGTTAGTATGAGACGATTATTAACATTTATTAAGAGGAGTATTGCTTTGAATTATGTCAAACTCTATGAAACGGGCTGTATTACTTGTCGATGGTTATAATATGATCGGACTCTGGCCAAAACTTCAGGCCAGTCATTATTTTAAAGGTTTAGAGATCGCTCGTCGGGATTTGGTGGAAATCTTAGTTAACTATAGTGCTGTGGAAGATTTAGAGACTAAGTTGATTTTTGATTCCCAGCATCAATATACGCCGAAAGTCAAAGAGATTATTACTAATAATTTATCTGTGCATTTTACTGACTACGGACAAACGGCTGATACTTTTATTGAAAAATTTTGTGCAACTTATCGTCATCAATTTAAAATATCAGGCCAAAGATTGATCGTGGCGACTTCTGACCGAGTGCAAAGGTTAACCGTCGAGGGTTATGGAGCAGAACTTATGTCCGCTCAACAATTAGCTCAAGCAGTAGATCATATCGCTCGCCGTTATCATCATCGCTATAAATCTGGCAAACAGACTACCAGTAGATTTTTATTTAGTTCTTTAGATGCAGAGGCCCAAAAGCGTTTAACAAAAATGAGAATGGGTCTCAAGGACTAATGGATCGATTTTAATAGGTGTAAGCAGTCCATTTTATTACTTAAATAATAATGATCCTTGTAAAATCAAGGCTTTTCAAATGCCAAGACTGTCCAATAAATTAATCAAGTCACTGGAAAAAAATTTTTTTCTGATAGGGCTTGTCAAATAAAAAAGTTTATGTTTATAATGAATAACTGTGACTGAGAAAACAGTGATGTAATCCTCGATAGCTCAGTGGTAGAGCGGTCGGCTGTTAACCGATTGGTCGTAGGTTCGAATCCTACTCGGGGAGTTTAAATTAAAAATTAAATTAATACTCTCAGAAGTATTTGTTCGTTTTGTCTAATTTTTGTAGGCGAAATCAATAGATACTTCTGGGCTTTTTCTTATGGCATTGAATCCTTATAAATCCTATTGGTCATTAGATCCTCAGGTAACTTTTTTAAATCATGGTTCCTTTGGGGCTTGTCCTTTACCTGTATTAGCAACCCAGGCAAAATTCAGGGAACAGTTAGAAAAACAACCCTTACTTTTTTTCAATCGGCAATGGGAAGTTTTATTAGATGAAGCTCGTGCTTGTTTAGTAACATTTCTCAGCACTGATGCAGAGGATTTAGTATTTTTACCGAATGCCACCACTGGTGTGAATACGGTATTGCGATCGCTCCAGTTTGCTCCTGGTGATGAATTATTAACCACAGATCAAGAATATAACGCCTGTCGCAATGCTTTAGATTTTGTAGCAGAAAAAAGCGGGGCAAAAATAGTTGTGGCTTCTATTCCTTTTCCGATTACCTCCGCTGATCAGGTAGTGGAAGCAGTATTAAGTCAGGTAACTGAACGGACAAAACTAGTATTAATCAGTCATATTACTAGTCAAACAGCCCTGATTTTCCCCGTTGAGAAATTAGTGAAAGTTTTATCTAGTCAAGGCATAGATACTTTAATTGATGGGGCTCATGCGGTGGGAATGCTTGATCTAAATTTACCAGAGTTAGGGGCTACCTATTATGCCGGTAATTGCCATAAGTGGTTATGTGCACCGAAAGGCTCTGGTTTTTTGTATGTAGCAAAGGAAAAACAAGAATTAATTCGCCCTCTGGTGATCAGTCATGGAGCCAATTCTCCCCGCACAGACAAATCACGTTTTCAATTAGAATTTGATTGGCAAGGAACTGTTGAACCCAGTGCTTTTCTGGCTGTGCCGTCGGCGATCGCTTTTTTCCGTGATTTATTACCAGGCGGTTGGGCAGAATTAAGAGAACACAATCATCAACTAGTATTAACAGGGAAAAATTTATTGCAGTCAATATTAGGCTCAACTGCCGTTTGCCCAGATGAAATGATTGGGGCGATGGCAGTTATTCAACTACCACCTGATACTCAACTAGATAATCCACGCAGTTTTCTCGCTCCCTTGCAAGATAATTTATGGTATCAATTTAATATTGAAGTACCAATTATTTATTGGCCGGCAAAACCCCAACAGTTATTAAGAATCACTGCTCAGATTTATAATAGTTTGTCAGATTATGAATATTTAGCAGAATCTTTGCAGAAATTATTAATTTGATTTTTCTCAATCTCATAAAAAATAGCAGAAGTAATTGATCAACTACTTCTGCTATTTTGTTTGAATTATCAATGGGAATTATTAAAATAATTCCCTGAAATTAACTTCTATCTACCACAAACAATCTTTTGTACAATCGGTTGATCTTTGACAAACTCAATAGCATTTCTACCAAAGTTAATAGTTTCCTTGGCTAACTTGACAATACCATCGCCATTAATCACAATTTCGTCAGTCCATTGGAAATTTTCAATTATTTCTATAATCCCTAATTGACCATCCATCGTGACAGATTTCATACTAGCAATCACTTGATCTTTGATCTGATCAGCCTTGGTATTAGGACCAAAATAATTACTAAACTCACTGATAGCTAATCGACCATAACGGGAAGATAAAATTTCATCAACGAAAGTAGATTCTACCTTAGCAGAATAATTTAAAATTTCTCTAGTCCGCTCAATCTGTTCAGGTGAAGCACTAGCCGTTAAAAACATTGATCTAATTTGTTGAGATTGTTCACCAGTTCTAGCAAAGGTGACTAACTCTTGCACTTCGATGGGTAAACTAACTCCACCAAATTGAATTTTAATTGTATCAAGTGCTTGGGCTGGCTTACTAGTGAAGAATAGTAAACTAGCAACTACCATGAAGAATACACCCACAGCGAGCGATAAGAATTTTAAAATGCGGTTTGACATTATTTTATTAACCTCATTAATTGTAATTTGTTTGTCATCAATAAGTTTTATGGCTACATGAGAGCCAATAATTTGCGAATTATACCAGAATCCTCACTATTAGGTAAATTATTTAAGTAGTTTTCTAAATCTAAACGGGCTTCTGTCCATCGTCCTAGTTGATAATAGATAATACCCCGATCCCGCATTTCACTGAGAGCATCAGGATACAGTAATAAAATTCTTTCTATGGCAGCTAAAGTACCAGCAACATTTTCCTGATTAATATAAATAATTTTTAAATTACTTAACATTCTTGCGAGAAATTTCCGAGGACTAATCGGGGCCAAGAATTCTGGTTGTAAGGAAACTGGCTGGCCATAAATTTCCGTTAATCTGGTCAAACAATCTTGAGAAAATAAAATTTCTCCTTGATTAAAAGCATCGACAAAAATATCTGTGTCTTCTATATTGGGGCGAATTAAAAAATGTCCTGGCATTCCCACTCCCAGCATAGGAAAATCAATACGACGGGCAATTTCTAAATAAACTAAAGATAAACTAATGGGAATACCTGTACGACGTTCTATTACTTGATTGAGAAAACTATTGCGGGGATCATAATAATCAACCTGATTCCCCTTAAAACCCAGATCTTTATATAAATATTCATTGATAGTTTGAATAATACGCAAAGGATAACGAGCTGCTGGTAAACGCTCAATCACTTCTTCTGCCATCACATCCAGGGCGTTAATATATTCTTCTGGATCCAGAGTAGGTTCTTCTTCTAAGGCGATATATAAAGCTGCTCTCGCTAAATCTATTTGTTCATCCGGTTGATTAACTGTTTGGTAGAACAATTGTCTGGCCTGGTTTTCATCCATGCTTAGTTGTTTTAAGTGGTTTCAAGAGTTAGTTATAAAAAATGCTTGGTGATTGAAAGATTCGCTATACTCTTTTTTTCCATACTCTGGAATTAATAAAATATATAGATATTTGGGCTGGTTGCCATTAATTATATTGATTACCAAATTCAATATCGACAGCTATTCCCCAAATCACCCTGATACTATTTTGATTTGTAACTTTTATAACACAAATTAATAAGTTTTGTAAAGTGTCAAATTTATCAGAAAAGTCAATCATTTTATGCGTATTTACACGGAGGTTTTTCAATAAAATTTTTCTATACTAGCTAATATTAGTGAAAATACTGAAGCAAAAAAACTTTATTTTTATTAATACTTAATATAAGCAAAACTTGTTAATTATCAGTATTTATGAGAATTTTGCAGGTGATTTTTTCAACAAATTAAAATACAAAATTTTTACAGTTGTTTTCTCTTAATTGTATTTTTTCTGCGGTTATAGACAGATCAAATGCTTGTCTTCCTGATGTTTTAAATCTAAAATATTTTAAGCCTGAAAAATATCCAGTTGTTCCATACTTTCCTGATCATTCACGTGCTTTTTCTTACCAATACCTGTACGTAAACCGACGGCAATTTTACTGTGTTTTTCGATTTGTTGCATGACTAGACGGGCTCGTTTAATCACACTATCAGGTAAACCGGCTAATCGAGCGGCTTCAATCCCATAGGATTTATCGGCTCCGCCGGGTTGCACTTGATGTAAAAATACTATTTTATCGGGTAATTCTTTCACCGTCACTTGATAATTTGCTACATTTTCTAATATAGATGCGAGTTCATTCAGTTCATGATAGTGGGTAGCAAAAATAGTTCTCGATTGCAATACCGTTGCTAAATATTCTGCTACTGACCAAGCGATTGATAAACCGTCAAAGGTGGCTGTTCCCCGACCAATTTCGTCTAATAATATTAATGATTTGGGGGTAGCATGATTGAGAATATTAGCAGTTTCGTTCATTTCTACCATGAAAGTTGATTGACCAGTCGCTAAATCATCCACTGCCCCCACACGAGTAAAAATGCGATCGCACACCCCTAATACAGCCGATTGAGCTGGTACAAAACTACCAATTTGAGCTAATAATTGAATTAAACCTACTTGCCGTAAATAACAACTTTTGCCACTGGCATTCGGTCCCGTTAAAATAATTAAATCCGGGGCATTTTGCTCATGTTCTTCCCTACTGCCCAGCATAGTAGTATTAGGTACAAAAAAACCCGCCGGTAAAGATTTTTCTACGACAGGATGACGACCTTGAATAATTTTAATTTGCCGACTATCCTCAATCTGGGGGCGACAATACCCCTGATAAACTGCTATTTCCGTTAAACCACATAAGACATCTAAAGCAGCGATCGCCCTGGAAATATCCCGAATTTGTTCGGCGTATTCTCCTACTTCCTGGCGTAATTGTACAAAAATATCATATTCTAACTGATTCAAATCATCACGGGCTGTTAATATTCTCACTTCCCGCTCTTTCAATTCTTCCGTAATATAACGTTCTTCATTGGTTAAAGTTTGTTTGCGACTGTATTCTGCTGGGGCGAGATTTGCCTTAGATTTGGTAATACTAATATAGTAACCAAAAGCCTTATTATAACCAACTTTCAATGTTGGAATACCAGTGCGTTCCCGTTCCGTCACTTCTAAATTAGCAATCCATGTCTGATCATCTTCCGCTAATTTCCGCATTTCATCTAAATTTTTATTCACACCAGGATTAATTAAACCGCCTTCTTTTAATTGCTGAGGTGGATTTTCTACTAAGGCATGACTAATTTTGTCACCTAATTCTTGTAAAATTGCCGGCACTTTTTGCAAAACTTTTAAATAGGGTGATGTGCCTTGTTGGGCTAATTCTGATAATTCTGGCAATTTGCCTAAAGAATCCGCTAAACTAACTAAATCTTTGGCATTAGCCGTACCGGAACCCGCCCGCCCCGCTAATCTTTCCAGATCATAAATTTGTTTGAGTAATTGTTGAATTTGCTGACGTAAATCAGGATTTTTCATCAATTCTTCAATTGTCTGATGTCGCCCCTGAATACCCTTAATACTTAATAAAGGTTGCAAAATCCACCGCCTTAAAGCTCGCCCGCCCATGGCAGTACAACAGCGATCTACTGCCCATAATAGGGAACCCTGAAACGTGCCGTCCCGCACAGTTTGGGTAATTTCTAAATTACGACGAGTTTGGTGATCAATAATCATAAAATCACTAATCATATAAGTTTTTAACCGTTGCAAAGGAATATCACTGGCTTTTTGCGTATCTTCCAAATATTCCAACAATCCGCCGGCAGCTCGCACACTCAGAGGAAAATTCGCACAACCTATTCCTTCCAAGGATTTCAAATTAAATTTCTGTAATAAACGTTCCCTTGCTTCTCCTTGAGTAAAAGGTAAGGGCGATCGCAAAGTATAACAAAAAGTTGTCGGTAAACACTCTGGCAAATAGGAGGATTTTTCCCCCGGTCGTAACATGGCATTAATATCAGGGGCATTCACCGGATATAAAATTTCCGAAGGTTGCAGACGCATTAACTCCTGGGTTAATAATTCTAAATTAGCTAATTGGGTGGTCAAAAATTCTCCCGTAGAAATATCTGTATAAGCTAAACCCCAATTATTCCCAGCTATTACCACCGAGGCTAAATAATTATTACAACGGGCTTTTAACATGGCATCATCGGTCAAAGTACCAGGGGTAAAAATGCGTGTAATATCCCGTTTCACCTGCCGATTTTCCCTGGCGGCAATTGTTGCATCTTCCACCTGATCACAGACCACCACCGCATAACCTTTTTCGACTAATATTGCTGCATAACGTTCTAAAGCATGGTGAGGCACACCCGTCATCGGTACTTTTCCTACTTCCTTACCAGCGTGTTTATAGGTCTGTACTAATTCCAATTCCCTAGAAATAGTGACGGCATCCTGAAAAAAGCATTCAAAAAAATCACCCACCCGAAATACTAATAAGGCTTGGGGATATTGTTCCTTCACCTCGATATAACGGTACATCATTTCTGATAATTTATCTTTTTGGATTAACCGATAATCAGCATTAGGTGGTAATTCTTCCTCTATGGGGGGGGGAGTATTAGTATTAGCGGTGGAATATTTCATAGGTGATAAAGTTGACTTTTATTTAGAATATATTTATTAATTTACTAATAATATTTTTTCTTGCTGTAAGTTAAAATTTTAGGTTTAGGAATAAGGAGACCAAGGACCAATAACAGTTATCCCTTGCTTCTCTTTCTCTGCTAATTCTTGGTTTAAAGCAAATAATTTCTCTAAAATATCATTATCAGTTTGAAAATCATAGGCTTCCATGACTAACTTGTCTAGTTTTTGATGCAGTTGATGAAGTTTACTACTAGGTTCATGAAAGAATTGATTATATAATTGAGTGATTCCCCACTGTTTTTTCTCCATTTGTTGGCTACGATATTCGTGTAATTCAATAGCAGTTTTACGGATTTTTTCGACAAGTTTAGCTGAGGGTGTCTGGGGAAAAGGAAACGTTTCAAAACAGGTGTTGTGAGTGTAAGCAATATCAGCTTTTAGAGTGGATTTTTGAGCGTGCATCCAAGTTCGGTGAATGTCTGAGAAAAGAATACCTAAAATATAATAATCATCAGAAGCAATTACTACAGATTTATCCCCAGGGAGCCAGTCAAGAGGTGCTGGAATAAAGACTGCCCATTTAGAGACTCGTGGAACAGTAAAATAACATGAAAGGCTGGTGATCGTTTCTCGCATAGATATTCTTTTTCCCTCATATTGCCACCAGTAGATTTTCAGTTTTTCATTTCTATTATTTTTCCTTTCATTTGGAATAATTGATTTAATGTATTGGAAAGGTTCTTGATATTGACTAGCATCTTCCAAATCCATCTGTGCGAAGTCAATAATCCATCTATCTGGTTTAGCGTGAGGATTTTTAGCTAAATTAGCACCCATGGAAAATAATTTTAGAACATCTTTATTTTTAGAGTCTTTTTGTAACCATTCATTAACTTGTTTTTCACTTACAACAAAACCTTTTCCATTAGGAATTACCCCTTGAAAACACTTATTAAGATTAGCTTTTAGTGTCTCAGACTTAGAGACATCCAGACTAGCTTGTAATGATGAATTAATTAGGGAAACTAAACGATCATCTAAATAATAATTGACCGGATCAAGTTTACTCCAATTCACAATACTAACGTGAACCTTAGCTTCACCCGACCAAGGCTGAGTTGAAATCGCCTCATGAATATATCCCCCATTCTCAGTAATATAATCTAAAGCTGCCCGACGACTTTTCCCTTGACTAATAGAATTAGTAGCCACTAAACCGGCCCTTCCTTGCTCATCTAAATTATCGTGAGCTAGACGAAACCAATACGAACAAAAATCAACAGAATCTTTTACATCAGAAAATTTTGTCAACACCTTATCAACATAATCATCACTAAGATTTAATCTCATGTGTTTACCGCCCAAAAAAGGAGGATTACCAATAATGGCATCAGCCTTTTGCCATTCAGTAAATAAAGCATCAGCACAAATAATATTATTATCCAAAGTATCCAAAGGCAAAGCGGGTTCTTCTAAATTAAACTTATCAATAGCCACTTTCCTGGCAATCATTAAAGTCACCCGTGCTAACTCTACAGCAAAAGGGTTAGTATCCATACCATAAAACTGATTAGGAGTAACAAAACTCATCTGTAACTGATCACTAGAAGAACGGCGACGCTCAGTTATTTTATCAATTAATAATTGTTCAACGCGCTTTAATTCCTGATAGGCAATATAAAGAAAATTACCTGAACCACAAGCCGGGTCTAACACCTTATATTGCTGTAATTCTAACTGAAGTTTAGTTAAATCTGAGATTGTTCCTGCCGCCTCTATTCTCTCTTCCCAATAACGACTAATAGTCGGACGAACAATTTTCATAATATCCGCTTCTGAAGTAAAATGAATACCATAGGCGTGGCGTTCCTGACTATTAGCCGTACCCTCAAAAATATTACCAAAAATTGCCGGACGGATCTTATTCCAATCCTGACGACAAGCTACATCTAAAAAACTTAATTCCTCTTTAGTTAATTCAATCGGATGAATTTTGGCAAACAACCCGCCATTAAAATAATCTACTCCCTGATACTTCCCTACCGGCGTAATACCCGGTTGATTCATCTGCTGAAATAATCCTCCTAAAACATCATAAGAATTAGCCCCATTTAAACATTCCTGCACACAAGAAATAAATAAATCCCTTGGCAACAATCCCCTATCCTCAGCAAACATAGCTAACACACACTGAAGAATAAAACGCTGGGCTGTTAACTCATCAAAACCACTTTTCCGACTACGTTTTTTTAAAACCTGAAATAGCTCACCCATCCGACGTGCTGCTGTTTCCGTCACCTCAACCTGATTATTCTGAAAAATGGGAAGACGATTTCCCCTTTCCATAAAATTGAAAGCACTTACCCGATTTATCAACTCAGTGATTTTCACCCGATCTACCGGCTCATCAATTTGCTGGTCAAAATCAAAAATCCAGAACTCATCAAAATTACATAGCAAAACATAACGAGGCCGATTAGGCACTAAGCGACTCCAGTATTCAAAGGCTTGGGCGTAGTGCTTATTCAAATCTTCCCCTCGCTTTTTCATCTCAATCAAAACATGAGGTTTCCAGACTAAATCAGCAAATCCCGTTTTACCTTTCTTACTACCTTTATTAATTGCCTCTTCATAGGTCGCCCCCGCCTCTAAAGCCCCTTCATAGCCAAAAGATTGAAAAAAACGGTCTAGGAATATTTGGGCTTCTTTCCTTTCCTTACCAGTAATATGTTGCTGGCAAAAATCAATGAATTTTTGTAAACTTTCAGGAGTAGCACTCATTAGTTAGTTAAACAGTTAATTTAGACTGCAAATATTGATTAAGTATTATAAAGAAATTAGTCAAAGTATTAACTAATAATATAGCAGGAGCAATTGATCAATTACTCCTGCTATGTAGTTAATTATTATTAACTAATCTATAAAATAATTAAGATAGCTCACAATAACCTACCTTAATCATCCTATTCTACGCCTTCAATCCGATCTTCTACCTCCTGATACAATTCTCTCAATTTATCTAAATTATCGTCTGATGTCTCCCAATAGCCCCGTCCGTTCACTTCTAATAAAGTACTAACTATTTTACGGAAAGAATGGGGGTTTAAATTCATCAGCCGTTTTTGCATTTCCTCGTCTTCAATAAAGGTAGCATTCACATCCTCATACACCCAATTATCAACGGCTCCCGCAGTGGCACTCCAACCCATGGTATTAACTAAGCGTTTGGAAACTTCCCGCACACCTTCATAACCGTGTTTTAACATCCCCTCATACCATTTGGGATTTAATAGTTTAGTGCGGGCATCTAAACGGACAGTTTCTGATAGGGTACGTACTTGAGCGTTAGCAGTAGTAGTATCAGCAATAAAAGATGATGGTTTTTTACCGTCTTTTCGTAAACTACTGATTAATTTAGTTGGATCAGAGTCAAAATAGTGAGAAACGTCGGTTAAACTAATTTCCGATGAATCTAAATTTTGGAAAGTGACATCAGCGGTTTTTAAAGCTGATTCAAATATGCCCCGATCCTGTTCCATATTACCGGGATTATCAGAGGAGAAAGCAAAGGATTTCCGGGCTAAATACATATCCTGTAGTTCTGATTCACTTTCCCAAGTGCTATTTTCTACGGCTAAATTAACATTAGAAGAATAGGAACCGGAAGCATTAGAGAATACCCGTGTGGCAGCTTGCCGTAAACTTACCCCTAATTCTTCTGCCTGTTGCAGAGCGTGTTTACGGACAAAATTCATTTCTAAGGGTTCATCGGCTTCCGCTGCCATTTTCACAGCTTTGTCTAATAAATTCATTTGGTTAATGAATAGATCACGGAATACACCAGAACAGTTGATCACTACGTCAATCCGGGGACGACCTAATTCCTCCAAGGAAATTAACTCGATTTTATTTACCCGTCCTAAAGCATCGGCAACTGGTTTTGCTCCCACCATCCACATGACTTGAGCTAAGGATTCGCCGTAGGTCTTAATATTATCGGTTCCCCATAATACCACAGCAATAGTTTCAGGATATTGACCGTTATTATCAGCGTATTGGCGAGCAATTAACCGATCTACAATCATTTTCGCTGATTGTATCGCAGCCACTGTGGGAATAGATTGGGGATCCAGGGCGTGCATATTTTTACCAGTCGGTAATACATCCGGGTTACGAATCGGATCACCACCGGGACCAGGTAAAATATATTCCCCTTCTAAAGCTCGTAATAGTGAACCTAATTCATTATCAGCACAAATTTGTTGTAAGCAAAATTCTAAATATTCAAACAGAGGTTTCAGGTCATCTTGATCAACTTTGTTATAACCTAATTGATGTAAGGTCTCTACCCAAGGAGCCCGTTTACCCATGTTGAAAAAGTTGAGTTTAGATACCAAGGAAACTCGCCCTTCTGCGTCGGTTTGCTCTTTCACTAAAGCACTTACCGCTGCTCTGGTGGCTTGCACAATTTGCTGTTGCAATTCCACATCAGCTAATATTCCTTTATTAGTATTTTGGTAAATCTCGTCAATATCACGATGCAAACTAGTTGCAATAATCCGAGGTAAACCTTTCACGCCTTCTTCTTCCCGATCTAAGCTGGCAATATTCACCAGGGTAGCGATCGCCTCTTCGGCACTAGGTGGTTTACCGATCACGTGCAAGCCGCAGGGTAATAAGCGGGATTCTATTTCCATTAACCGCTGATAAACTTGCCCGACAATGTGATCACGTTGTTCGGCAGTTAAATCCTGAGCATCACTGTTTGGTAAATGTACATCCTGATCAAGGTTAACGATCCGGCATTTATCCATGATCGTATTGACAATGGGAATACCTCGCCCGGAATCTTTTAAAGTTTGATAGGAAGCAATTAACTCGCTTAATTCCTGCAAACCTTTATATAAACCGGCATTTTCTGCTGGCGGGGTTAAATAGGAAATAGTTTCGGCATAACTACGTCGTTTAGCAATAGTTGCCTCACTGGGATTATTAGCAGCGTAATAGTAAATATTCGGGGTGCTGCCAATTAAATTATCCGGGTAACAATCGCCAGACATCCCAATCTGTTTACCTGGCATGAATTCTAAGGAACCGTGTGTACCAAAGTGTAATACGGCATCCGCTTGCCAAATTTTTTCTAAATAGGTGTAATAGGCAGCGAAACCATGGTGAGGACTAGCCGAACGGGAGAATAATAAGCGCATCGGATCGCCTTCATAACCGAAGGTTGGTTGCACCCCAATGAATACATTACCAAAAGATTTACCGTAAACTAATAAATTTTCCCCATCCGTATTTAATGTACCGGGTGGCGGTCCCCAATTTTCCTGTAACCGTTCAGAATAGGGCGTTAACCGTTCGTATTCTGCCACTGACATCCGGTGAGCAATATTTAACTCTGGGCTGTTGTATTGAGCGGCTGCATCGTGAATCACTTCCTGCATTAACTCTTGAGCAGAATCCGGTATGTCCTGCACATCATAACCATTGCCCCGTAAGGCTTTCACGACTTCATAAATAGAACCAAAAACATCTAAATAGGCTGCTGTTCCCACATTCCCTTTATCCGGTGGGAAACTGAAAATAGTAATAGCAATTTTCTTCTCTAACTTCGGTTTCCGCCGTAAATTCGCCCATTTCAATGCCCGTCCAGCGATCGCCTCAATCCGATCCTGTAGGGCGATCGCCTTACCAGTCGTACCATCTCGCCCCGACATAATAATCGGTTCAATCGCTCCATCTAACTCAGGAATAGCAATTTGTAAAGCCACCTGAATGGGATGTAAACCTAAATCACTTTCCTCCCATTCCTCCGTCGTTTGGAATACCAACGGTAAAGCCACCATGTAAGGACGATTTAAGCGTTTTAAGGATTCAATTGCCTTGGGATGATCTTGACGAGCCGGACCACCCACTAAAGCAAAACCTGTTAAAGATACAACAATGTCAATGATCGGGCTAGGAGTTACACCTTTGGGAGTGGGTTCCAAAAAATAAGCATCGACAGGTTTAGAAAAATCTAAGCCACCGGCAAAAACCGGAATCACTCTCGCTCCCATCGCTTCCAATTCCTGTACCACTGCCACATAGTGCGCATCATCACCCGTCACTAAGTGGGTTCTTTGTAATACCAAACCAACACAGGGAGCTAAAGGATCCTTAATATCTTCACTAATATCATCCCGCTCATTAAACCACTGCAAATATTCCTTCACATCCTCAAACATTTTCGGGGCGAGGGGATGCCAAATACCCATGTCAGGATAAACTACCGGCTCTAAAAACTGTAAATTATGTTGCCCTTTAAACACATATTTATCGGCTAACATTAACAGGAAATTTTCCAAATTTTCTGCCGAACCACCTAACCAATATTGAAAACTCAACATAAAGTTACGGGCATCTTGAGCTTTATCAATCGGTAAATATTTTAATACTTTCGGCAAAGTTTGTAATAATTTTAACATCCCATCTTGGAAGGAACTACCAGACTTTTCCTTCCGTTTTTTCATGAACTCACCAATCGCACTTTTACTCTGCCCCAACTGTTCCATGGAGAAAGTACCCATTTTGTTCAAGCGCATCACCTGAGGCATGGAGGGAAATACGACGGCAACATCCAAATTATCCCGATGAGGTTGCACTGCTTCCACCACCTTATCTGCCAAGTCCTCAATAAAAATCAGGGAGGCAATAAAAATATTAGCCTGGGCAACATCCCGTTTTAATTCCTCATAATTTTCGGGACTACGCAATTCCTCAATTAAATAACCACTGATTTCAATGGCCAAATTAGGATGATTGGCATTAATTTCCCGCACAGCGGCCGATAAGGCACTTTGGTATTGGGCCTCTAATACCACATAAACAATTTTCAAGAGCGATCGCCCTTTTAGGTCATCCGGGGCAATATGACGAATAGTAGGTTTGACTTGTGTAAACATCCAGTGTTACTCCTTGGCAATAAATAAATTATGAAAGTATGACGGGTATGAAATTATGACTATTTGTTAATTATTAGGTATTTTTACCAAATTTTTTGGGGTATGGCAAAGTGTTAAAAATTGTCGATACATTTTGATACAATCATTGACAAATTTTTCTTTATATGTATGTTGATGAAAATAGGGTCAATTGATAACTTTCGCCCATAGTTAATATCTGATGATAATTGAAAAGTCATCAAAAAAGCGAATACAAGTTAAAGTCTCATTAGGTAAAATAGTTTGTTCAATTTTCTTGCTAACTTTAATACTAGATGAACTGAGAGTTCAATTAAAATCTTTTTTCTATTGAATTTTGACTAATAATAAACTTATGACCCAAGATATAATTGCTAGAAGAGCTGACTGGATTGAAGAAATACGAAAGCTCAGTGGCAATTTTGCAGAAGATGTTGATCAGTTAGAAAAAAAGTTAGCTAATGAAATAGCTCAATCTGATCCTCAGGTATTAATAGATCATTTACGTTTGTGTGGCAATATGCCAGAGTGTTACAGTCATGACTCTAGCGAAGAAAAACTTTATTCAAAATACACTGATTGCTTATTAGCAGAAGCATTTAAACAAATTGGTTTAAGAAGTATTGTTCTAAAAGAGAGAGCTGATGTAGCTGATGTAGAAGTATTTGCTCCATCTTATAGTTTTGTCGCTGATGCTAAATCATTTCGTTTGAGTAGAACAGCTAAAAATCAGAAAGATTTTAAAATTGAGGCGATGGATAGTTGGAAATATGGTAAACAATATGCTATGGTAGTTTGTCCGATTTATCAATTACCCAATAAATCAAGTCAAATTTATCAACAAGCTACAGTTAGAAATGTCTGTATTTTCACATATTCTCATTTGGCTATGTTAGTTGGATTTTCTTTACAAAGCAAAAAGGAAGAAGCTATAAATTTATTACAGGAAATTTTTAAAACAGTTTCTGCTATTAATCCTAGCAAAGATGCCTCTAATTATTGGTTAGCCATTAACAGAAAAATGTTAGATTATTCTCCCATTGTAGGAGAATTTTGGCTTAAAGAAAAACAAGCAACCATTGAATCACTAAATTTAGCTAAACAAGAAGCACTAACTTTTCTGGCACAGGAGCGAGAAAGAATTATGCGGATGACTCATGAAGAAGCTGTCCAAGAAATTCTTAAATTATATAAGATTGAAAATAGAATTAAAACTATTAGCTCTATAAGTGATAATCAAATTTTAGCGACTAAGTAAAAATATTATGTCTATTGAAAAGTTTAAAAATCAGATTATTCATGGTGATTGTCTGGAAATATTAGCTCAGTTAGAAAATAATTGTATAGATATGGTACTAACTTCCCCACCCTACGATAATTTGCGTAATTATAAAGGTTATATTTTCCCCTTTCAGGCGATCGCTCAACAACTATGGCGAGTGATCAAAGATGGCGGTGTGATGGTTTGGGTGGTAGGTGATGCAACAATTAATGGCAGTGAAACAGGTACAAGTTTTTCCCAAGCACTATTTTTTAAGAGTATTGGATTTAATTTACATGACACCATGATTTTTAAAAAGAGAAATCCCATCCCACAAATTTATCGTCGTCGTTATAATAATGAATTTGAATATATGTTCATATTAAGCAAAGGACAGGTGACAACTCACAACCCCATATTAGTAGATTGTTTATATGCCGGTTTAAAATTAAATGGTACTACTTATAAAAATTATTCTAAAGATGAACAAAAACGGGGAAAAATGGCTAATCCGGTGAAAGATCAAAAAATCAAAGGTAATATTTGGGAATATGTGGTAGGAAAAAATTTGGAAGATCAAGAAGCCAAAGGTCATCCAGCTCCTTTTCCCTGTGAGTTAGCTAAAGATCATATTGTTTCCTGGTCAAATCTAGGTGATTTAATACTTGATCCGATGTGTGGTAGTGGCACTACTTGTAAAGTAGCGAAACAAATGAGTAGAAATTTTATAGGGATTGATATTAGTAACGAATACTGTGAAATAGCTAGGAATAGATTACAATCTGTGAATAATTTGCCTAAATCTTTAGGATAATCAAATTAAAGAAACCCGGTTTTTGAAAAAACCGGGTTTCTCTGAAAATGATCAACTACCCCGCAAGAATATTCCTGAACTGCAAATATTATTTGTAAATATCAGTAAATGGTTTTTCCTCTGATTTCGTGTGATTAGTTGGTACATGATCAGTATGAGAAATATTACCATTGCCGTTACTATTACCATTGCCATTACTATGCGGAGCATGATCATGTACCGCATGATTTTCCTTCCCTAATACCTGATCAGCCTCAGCGAAATATTCTTGCCAATTGTGTACTTTCGGTGGAAAAATTCGATTTTGTAAATTATTAGCAATCACATAAAATACCGGCACAACAAATAAAGTTAAAATTGTCGAAATTAACATTCCCCCTAATACCGTTGTCCCGATCGCCTGCCGACTAGCCGCCCCCGCTCCCGTAGCTATAGCTAAAGGTAAAACCCCCACAATCGTAGAAAAAGCCGTCATTAAAATCGGTCGAAATCTTAAATGACAAGCCTGTAAAGTAGCTGCCACCAAAGATAAACCCTGTTCCCGTAACTGGTTAGCAAATTCCACAATTAAAATTGAATTTTTCGTTGCCAAACCAATTAACATAATGATGCCAATCTGCCCATAAATATTTAACTCTAACTGAGCAATCCATAACGCTCCAAAGGCTCCCAATAGAGATAAAGGTACAGCAATCAGAATAATTAAAGGATCAACATAACTCTCAAATTGAGCAGCTAAAGTTAGGAAAATGAAAACTAGGGCTAAACCGAATATATAGAGGGTCGCTTTCCCTGCATCTCGAAATTCCCGTGATTCACCTGTTAGGGTAAAACGCATATCCGCTGGTAATACTTCCTTTGCTAAATTTTCTAAGGCATCGAGAGCCTTACCTAAACTGACATTAGGAGCCGGACTCCCTTCAATCGTGGCAGAGCGAAAACGTTGGAAGTGATTGATCTGGGGTGGGGTGGTAGATGATTTTACTGTGACTAAGTTACTTAAAGAAACCATTTCACCCGTATTAGAACGTACATATAATTCACTAATATCTTGAGGACTACTACGGTCTGCTTCTTCACCCCTGACCGCTACATCGTATTGTTGATTACCTCGGTTAAAATTAGTAATATTCTGCCCGCCTAACATAATTTGTAGGGTGCGAGCAATATCTTGGACTGATACCCCTAAATTACCGGCTTGTGCCCGATTTACTTCCACATTTAATTGGGGTTTAGTTAATTTTAAATTAGTATCAATATTAACAATTTCCGGTAATTGTCTCGCCCTATTGACAAAATCCTCTGATATTTCGGCTAGTTCTTCTAAATCATTACCTTGTAAAACAAATTGAATAGGTTGAGTTTGCCCAACTCCTGGCAGGGAACCGGGATTAATTGGAAAAACTAAAGCATCGGTAATACTAGAAAATTTACCAAATAATTGTTGCACAATAGACATTTGGGTCTGATCGGGGCGGGTGCGTTCTGACCAGGGTTTTAATTTGACAAAACTAAATCCTGAACTAACATCACTACCACTTCTACCAAAACCAGCCACCGCAAAATAGCCTTCCACTTCTGGTATTTGACTTAATTGTTTTTCAACTTGCCGAATAGTTTGGTCGGTACGGGGGAGGGCTGTACCTTCGGGCCCCCGAATTGGAATAAAAATCCGTCCCCGATCTTCAATCGGTAGAAAACTTTGCGGTAATTGACTAAAAAACCACCAAGTTAAGACAAGACAAGCAACAAAAACCATTAAAACTAGCGGTTTACTCCGCATTAATAATTTTAAAGACCGAGCATAAAGATTAGAGGAGAAATTAATAATATTCTCAAATATTTGAAAGGGTATATTAAAGAATTTTTTAAATTTACTTTCTTTATGATAACTCGATGGTTTTAATAAACGGGCAGACATAGCGGGAGCAAGGGTGAGAGCCACTAGCGAGGAAAATACGACAGCAGCAGCAATAGTAATGGCAAATTCATTAAATACTCGCCCCGTCGTCCCACCGGCAAAAGCAACTGGCATAAATACAGCAACTAATACAACAGTAGTGGCAATAACGGCAACAACTACCTCTTGTACCGCCGCAAAAGCTGCGGCAAAGGGTGATAAATGTTTTTCCTCGATATACCGCACAATATTTTCTAGCACCACGATGGTGTCATCTACTACTAAACCAGTGGAAAGAGTCAGGGCAAATAGGGTTAATGTATTAATAGAAAATCCTAAAAAATACATGACACTAAACGCCCCAATTAATGAGATGGGAATTGTGACAGTGGGAATTAAGGTAGCCCGCCAATCCCTTAAAAAGAAAAAGATAATTAATACGACCAGGGCGATCGCAATAAATAAACTTAGCCAAACTTCATCAATGGCTATTTGCACAAACTCAGAATAATCGACAGCAAATTCATATTTTAAACCATCGGGAAAATTAGCAGAAATTTCTTTTAATTTATCTTTAACCCCCTGAGATACTTCTAATAAATTTGACCCTGATAATTTACTAATTCCTAAAGCTAAACCAGTTTGTCCTTTAAATCGGGTAATAATCCGATCATTGGCTGGTCCTATTTCCGCTCTACCAATATCCCGTAATTTTAGTTGGGAACCATCGGCATTCCGTTTAATAATTAAATCTTCATATTCAGGGGGCGTTTGTAACCGCCCCAAAGCTCTCACCGGATATTCTAAGGTTTGACCTTCAATTCGACCAGCCGGTATTTCTACGTTTTGCCGTCTTAAAGCATTTTCCACATCGCCGACTGTAATCTGGCGAGCAGCCATTTTCATGGGGTCTAGCCAAATTTGCATAGCATAACGTCTTTCCCCAGCAATAAATACACTATTCACACCGGGAACTGTCTCTAATTCATTTTTAATATATCGGTCGGCATAACTACTTAATTCCAAAATAGGCATATTAGGAGAACTAAAAGCAATCCATAATATTCTTTCATCATCTCCTGACCGTTTTTCTACCACCGGCACTTCTGCATCGTCAGGTAAGTTACCTGTAATTCTCGCCACCCTGGTTCTTACTTCCTGTGCCCCGACCTCTAAATCTTCATCTAGGTTAAATTCCACCACGATGGAACTACTACCCTCCCGACTTTCTGATGTAAGGGTCTTCATGCCTGGCACGCCATTTAATTCCCTTTCAATAATTTCTGTCACTTCTGTTTCTACTACTTGCGCACTAGCTCCCGGATAATCTGTTCTGACCGTAACTACTACGGGATCTAAGGTAGGGTATTCTTGCACAGCTAGGCGAAAATAACCGACTATGCCAAATACAATGATTAAAATTGAACAAACTGTGGCAAAAACAGGTCTTTTAATAAAAAAGTCGGTAAACATAATAAATTATTTTTGCGGTAAGATGACTGGTGCAATTTTTATGGAATATGCGGTTTTCATTCTCGGTTAGTAGGGGCAATTCATGAATTGCCCCTACGGTGGTTTGATCAACAGATTCTTGTATCTCGATGACTAAAATTAGCTATACTAAGGTTTATTAGGTTTACCAGGCTTACCCGGTTTACCCGGTTTACCGGCTCCTGGTGGTTTTGCCAAAGATTTATCCATAATCGGCGCACCATCCTTCAATTTTTGTAAACCGGAAGTAATTAATTTTTGCCCAACCGTTAAGTTTTCTAATACTTCAGCTTGTTCACCTTGGATCAGACCTAACTTAATCATCTGCTGTTTGGCTTGCATATTTTCCCCTGAACCCTCGGCTAAAAAGACAAATTTTTGTTCCCCTTGAAAACGCACAGCACTCATTGGTACAACTACACTTTGTTTTTCACTCCAGATAATTTCTGCCTTGACAAACTGCCCATCTTTCAGTTGACCTTGATTATTATTGACACTAGCTTTTGCCAAAATAGTTTGAGATTCATTAACACTGGGAGCAATAAAACTAATTTGACCAACCGTTAAAGGTTTACCATCTGATGTCAAAATTCTTACTGGTAGCCCTATTCTTAACTGACCTTTCTTCTCTAAGGGAACTGGTAAACGTAATTCTAGGGCTTGATTTTGGGTTAATTTACCAATCACATCACCATTTTTTACATAATCGCCAGTTTTCACTAATACATCACCCATCACCCCAGCAAAAGGAGCCGTAATTACCTTATCCTGTAACTGCACTTGATAACTTTGCACATTAGCGATCGCCCCTGCCACTTCTGCTTCAGCCTGATCTATTTCCTCCTGCCGAGTCCCATTCAATAATTCTTGTAACTGACTATTAGCCTCCGCCACATTCGCCTCTGCCTGAGCAATATCTTCTAGCCGGGAACCATTTTGTAAATCCCGCAATTTACTTTCCGCTTCCATCACTTGAGCTTCCGCTAAAGCGACATCCTCCAGGCGAAAACCACTAGCAATCCTTTGTAAATCCTGACGTAACTCTTCTACATCAGCCTGCTTCTCTTTAATATCTGACAGGCGATTTTGTTCTAACTGTTTTAAACGACCTTCAGTCGCCTCTAATTTTGCCCTGGCTGACCGTTCCTCCTTTTGCAATTCCTCAAAAGTTAAATCAGCGATCGCCCCTTCATCTCTCAAGGATTCATTCCGTTTTACCTGTTGCTCTGCTAAATCTAACTCAGCTTGACTGACCGCAATTAAAGATTTCGCTTGAGCCATTTCCTCAATATAGGAACCTGTTTGGGCATCAGCTAAACTGGCTTCTGCCTTGCGTAACTGTGCTTGAGCGGCTGCGATTTCCTCAGGCCGATTACCAGTTTTTAATTTTGCTAAATTCGCTTTTGTTTGATTTAAACGAGCCTGAGCCGCTGTTATTTCTTCCGGTCGGTAGCCAGCTTTTAACCGTGCTAAATTCGCTTTTGTTTGATTTAAACGAGCCTTGGCTGCCGATATTTCTTCTGGGCGACTACCTGCTTGTAATTGAGCTAAACGACTACGAGATTGAGCTAAATTAGCTTGAGCCTTCCGCCAATCCGCTTCAATATCATCTATTTTTAAACGGGCGATCGGTTGCCCAATAGTTAACTTATCCCCCGAATTTACCAAAATCTCAATCACCCGCCCATCACTTTCAGAACGTAGATCAACCACTTTTTCTGCCTGGAGAGTACCAACAAATTCCGTTGTATCCTGCACCACCGCCATTTTGACGGGAGATATTTCCACCAAAGAACTACGGTTACGGGGACCAGCCTCTGCCACTGGTGCATCCTTGCCTGATTTAACTTGATTAGCCTGCCACCACTGCCCGCCAAAAAAGCCAATACCTAAAGTTAATAAAGCAATAGTCAATAATTTCACCGGGATAAAATCTTGCTCTAATTGATTACTATCAATTTGTTTAGTATCAATTTGTTTAGTATCAGTGGGATTATTATTATGATTATTGACTGATATTTCCGAGTTTTCTAAATCCTCTGACGTAACAAAGGTATTAGGTATATCGGATTGTAATTTGGTTTCAACGCCCTGACTTGATGTAGATGGATTGGTTTGCGACATAATAAATACCTGGTTTTTAATGAGTGGGTAAGTTGACTAAATTAACGGAAAAAAAATTAATCGGAAAATTACAAACTTAATAACGACATTTCTTCTGTTGGTGATGGCTTTAAACATAATTGTTCATACCGCAATTTCTCCTGTAGCCATAAAATCTCATCTTGCAAAGTATTTTCGGCTCTTTGCCAAGCTAATACTTGATAATAATCATCAATCCTATTGTCACTGGAATGATCTTCTAATTCCTTTTCTCTTAACTGACAAGCCTTTAAGCGATTATTAATTAATCGTATTCTTTCCTCTGGCTCTAACTGACTAAAAAAGAAAAATTTAATTAAGAATCTTGCCCGACTTTTCACCCAGCTTTCCTGCGGTTCTTCCAACATTTTTTGTCGCCAGCGATCGCCTCCCTGGGGAGTAATTTGAAAAATCTTTTTAGTTCCCTCTGTACCATCCAGGGCCAAAATATAACCCTGTTCTTCCAAACGTTTTAACAGGGGATAAATGGCCCCATAGTTAACCGTCATACAACTCCCCATAAACAGCTCTAATCTCTTTTTCAAGAGGTATCCATGCAGGGGCTGTGTTTTTAATAATCCCAAAGCTGATAATTCAAGCATATATCAAACTGATATATTTAGGCCAATATCAACTTAACACATAAATTTTGTTTGACTTTTATTTTTTCTTAATAATTATTTTGGGATGAAAAGTATGCTTTTAGGGACTATTTTTCGTTATACTTCTTCATTAAAAACCATAAAAAAATAGGGGTAAACTTTACCCCTATTTTAATTATTTGGATATGATATTCAAATAATTATGATTCAGTTGACTTAGTTGGTTTTTCTTTCACAGGTTTTACAGTTTTTTCTGCCTGATCATTTTCCCCAATATTTTTACGAGGTCTATCACTATATTTATCACTATCCGATCTAGGTTTAAAGCTACCACCTCGGCCTTTACCTTTAAAACCAGGTTTACTATTAGGTTTAACGGACAGGACACCTATATCATTTCCCTGCTGAATACAGAGGCATTTGCCCTGTAACAAAATATGTAAATCCCAGAAATGGTTAACCGGGCGATCGCCCAAATTACCAGATATTTTCAATTTAAAAAACTTCGGTTGTTCTGTCGGCTTTTTCGGGGCTTGCTTAATTTTTACCACCACATATTCTTCTTCTAAGGACTGAAAAATTACCTCACCCCGCACAGAAAAATAATTATTATTCAGATCAATAAAAGGGGTAAAAACTTGAGGTTCTGCCTCACTAATAGCCATGGATTTCCTGAGGGTTTCTGGCTCCCAAACGCCCATAATTTGTAGATGCAGATCATTTTCTAACTGCCGACTACGGGGATAAACTACCCAAAGATGTTCTTTACTTAGGTCCAAATGATTTTTTAACAAAGTCATCACCCGCCCTAATAACACCGCATCAATTTCTGTACCATCGCTAGTGATTAGCGTACCCCTGGTAAATTGTTCTTCCGAGGGAATATAACGCCCTAAAACTAAACCAATCGCTCGATATTGTTTGTCTTCACCAGGAGGAGAAATCGGTGTAGTTTTTGGTCTGCCACCGACAGATGCCGGTTTTTCATCGACTATTTCTGCTATTGCCACTGGTTCAGCAGAATTTGTCGATGATTCATCTACTGTTGCAGTAATTTGATTGGCAATATTTTCAGCAGTTTCCTCAATATTTTCAGCAATATTTGTTGTCTCAGACTTTACGGCTGAATCAGTCATTACCTCTGTAACTTGGCCTGATTCTGTCACATGAGATATTTCATCCGATGGGGAGACACTTTCCTCCACCTCTGGTAATATTTCCAAATCTTGCTCTAAAGTAGATTCCTCATCTTTCTTCTTAGCTTTACTCTTAGTAGTTTTGGCCTTAGTAGAGGAGGCAGTAGTCTTAGTAGTCTTAGTAGTCTTAGTAGTCTTAGAGGTTTTCGCAGAACGATTAGTAGAAGGACTCATAATAATTTTTTTTTATTTAAGGCGATACATCCCCATACGGGAAAAGGAATAACTCATTATTTAATCTAATTAATTATGACTATGCAGGTTAGTCAATAACTTTTAGAATTTGATGATTGATAATAAATCCCTAAATATAATGAATTGATCAGTAATTTTTATTCAATTTATATAATTAGACTCATGATTTTCGCCTATTGTCTAGTTATTTGTCAATACTTGGCCAAAAATATTAACTACTACCGATCTATGAATAATAAGCGAGAGAGAATTTTATACCCGGATCTAGTATTAACTACGTAATATTAGCAAGATATTTTTCAATACATTTTTCAATATATTATAGTTTTAAATAAAATCGCTTCAGATTGGACATTTTTAAGGATAGGAATAAATGGCAGACAAACAACGCCGTGGCTTTTTAATTATTGTGATGGTTTTATCGGTATTAGCATTTGCTGGCTTTTCTTTGGCCCCTTTGGTCGGGGGTATTATTAATAGCACTCAGCAAACGGCCAGCCAACCCACGCCGACACCGACCCAAACTATTAATGCTAAGGTTAGTGATCTTCAGGCCCAAGCTAGGGGTTATGAGTTAGTTTTACAACGGGAACCAGAAAATCAGACGGCCCTACGAGGTTTATTAGAAACTAGATTGGAGTTAGTGCGTTTACAACAGGGTGAAGTAAAAGACGTGATTCCACCTTTAGAAAAGTTATCTAAATTGAATCCCACTAATACGGAATATAGTATTCTGTTGGCCCAAGCTCAGGCTTTTAGTGGGGACCCAGAAGGTGCAGCCCAAATCTATCGAGGTATTTTACAAAATAAACCGGGGGATATTCGGGCCTTACAAGGTTTATCAAAGTTATTAATGGAACAGAAGCGACCGGAGGCAGCGATTGGTTTATTACAGGACACTTTGAAAGCGGCTCCTCAAGTTAATCAAGTAGATGCGGGCAGTATTGATGTGGTTTCCGTGCAGTTAATATTGGGTCAAATCTATGCCGGACAAGGACGGTATGATGAGGCGATCGCTGTTTATGATGAGGCAATGAAAGGGGATCCCCAGGATTTTCGTCCGGTATTAGCTAAAGGTATTATTTTCAAGGAACAGGGTAAAACCAAGGAGGCTGAACCTTTATTTAAAAAGGCTCAGGATATGGCTCCGGCTAATTACAAAGATCAGATTAAGCAACAAGCAACTGCCACCCCTGTATTACCTAATAATGTCAGTCCTAATCCTAAAACTAGCGCGAGTGGTGTACCTGTTGCACCGACTACCAGTCCTAGTCCGACACCAACAGAATCACCTAGTGGCAATTAATTATTGATTTATTGATCAAAAAGAATTGCGTAGGGGCGAACGGCTGTTCGCCCTCTTTAGGATTGTCATACCTAATAATTTTTCCAATAGGGGCGACCTTTCCAAAAAACACCAATAGCGATACCAATCAAAGATGGTTGGGAAAGGGATATTAACAGGGCGGGTAAAGGTAAAAAAGATTTAATTAATAAACAAATTAATAAACTGAATATTAAAGCCCAGAGGGTAGAAGTATTTAACAACCATTTTTTTTCCCACCATTCCAATAGATAAACAGCTAAAGCACCCATGCCGACAGCCGTTGCCACTGGAATAATAGTGGCAAAAGTACGTGAGAAAAATACTAGAGTTAAAATATCTCTAATACCGACAAAATAGGTGACAGAAAATATTAGGGATAATTCTAAGATAATGACGATTAATAAACTAATAAAACTGACAAGAGAAATTTCTAACCAGGGCAGTCTCTGTATTCTTTGCCAAAAGTTATTCATTAAAAAGAGAAAATTTATTTAGATTGATTGTTTAATTGTAACTGACAGAATATTAATTTAAGTAGGATTTAATAAAATTAATCACCTGCTCTAAACCAATTTTTTCTTTTAAATTAGTAAAAATAAATGGTTTATTTTGACGCATGGTTTTCGCATCTTTTTCCATCACATCTAAACTAGCTCCTACATAAGGAGCTAGATCAATTTTATTAATCACTAATAAGTCTGATTTAGTAATACCTGGACCACCTTTTCTAGGGATTTTATCACCGGCTGCCACGTCTATTACATAGATTGTTAAATCAACTAATTCTGGGCTAAAAGTCGCCGCTAAATTATCACCACCACTTTCCACAAAAATTAAATCTAAATTGCCAAATTTTATTTCTAATTGCTCAATCGCTAAAATATTAATTGAGGCATCTTCCCTAATAGCAGTATGGGGACAACCACCCGTTTCTACCCCGATAATTCTCTGACTATCTAAGGCTTGATTTTTTACTAAAAATTGAGCATCTTCCTGGGTGTAAATATCGTTAGTGACAACGGCAATTTCATATTGCGATCGCATATTTTTACAGAGACATTCTACTAAGGATGTTTTACCAGAACCGACCGGACCAGCCACACCAATGCGAAAAGCATTCATAATTTTTTTTAATATTTTTAATTAAATTATTGTTGATTTTAGATGTTGAAATTTATCTATTGAAATTAATTAAAAATCAACTTCTAAATAACCTACTATATTGACTTTCATGGGACATACTAGCTAAGGATAAACCCCAATTACAGGTAACTAAATCATCATCTGTTAATTCTAAAATACTTTGAGTTGTTTGATAAATTGCCGGTTGCATTGACCATAATAACTTCTGTCCGTCGGTTTGTCCCAGGGGAATTAATTTCACTCCGGCGTTAATTAAATTGGTTAACCAACTATGTAAATAACCTAAAATAGCCGTATTTAGATCTATTTGCCAATCAGCCGCAGTAATACCATAGGCGATCGCCCAATGACAAAAATGATTATCTATTGCTATTTGGTGGCGAATTTGATCAATCATATTTGACTCTAAATCTTGATCAATATTTACCGTTTTTTCTGGTGACGCAGATAAATTTAAAAATAACTTAATTAAACTACGACCCATTTGTAAACTTTGTTGCCGTAATTCAGCCGTATCTCGTGAAGCATCTGCCCAATTTTGCCAATATATTAACTTAGCAAAATCCTCTTGATTAATTGCTAAATAAGCTCTTACCATAATAGCTGCTTCCATCTGAATAGCACCAAATTTTAAGTTATCACTTAACCAATTTTCTAACTGTATTAAATTAGTAACTATGCCATCATTGACTAAACTTTCTAAGCCCTCAGAATAACTATAGGCTCCCACAGGTAAAGTAGGGCTGGCTAGTTGTAATAAATTTAAAATATTTACATTATTAATGCCTGCTTGATTAGTCATGGTTTATCCATAAAATAGCAATTTGATAAAACAAATATAGGGGTAACAAATAAATTACCCCTAAAATAATTATAAAACTAATAATAATTTAATTGATTATTAATTAATGATGATCATGATTATCGGCATGATGATGAACATAAGCCCCAATTTCTGGATAAAAAACTGTTATTTCTTCCCTTATTTGTAAACCGATACTTTCTAACATTTTTTTCAATACAGGATCGGGTAATAATCGTAGATAATTAGGATTTACTTCTAAGGCAATATGGCGATTACCTAAATGATAAGCAGCCTTTAATAGTAAAAGAGAATTATTAGTTAATACCGTATAAACAGCCTCTGATTTTGCCACAACTTTCACGACAAAATCACCCTGTTCGGTTGTCAACAAATCCTCATCTTTTAAGACTATTCCCCTCGGTAAACGTAAATGTAAATCCTCACCACCGGCTGTCTGAAAACGATGTTGACTACGGGTCCGTTCCTCCGCTGTCAATGGTAAAGTATCATCAATCAGAATGTCAGAACTATTCGGTAGAAGTCTCACAAGAGTTTTCATGACAACAGATTAATGATCATAATATTTCAACCTAATAAACCTATTGACCAGCCTGTTGTAAACGGACTAATTCTGCTTGGATTCTGGCTTTAATCGCTGGATTACTTTTTTGAGCGAGAGTAATCGCATTAAAACGAGCTACCGTTAAGTTATGACTTTCAATAATTTTTTTCGCCTGATCACAATAATTAACAGCGATTGTCCTAATATTACGATTCAAATCATTAATGCCTCTGGTTTCACTACACACCACTGGTGGTACTGAGCCACCGGATATGCCTTTAATTTCCTCGTAGGCCTCTTTTCTTCTGGGTTCCATGGCCAATACGGCTCTGGCATAATCAGTTACTTCCTGATCAGTAAAATCCTGAGCTTGAGCTATATTTTCCCAACTCAAACCATAGGATTGGACACGAGAAATACTAGGGGCCAATCCTGTCAACCATCCTAAAGAAGTAATGGAAGTAATTAGCAAAGATCGGCCAATTATTAGTTTGAGGTTATTAATTAAAGGTAATGTGTTCATATTGATTTATGGAAAAAATGTCGATACATAAATGAGCATACTTAATCATTTTCGACTATCTTCCCTTCAGTAAGTTCCTGATAATGGGAAAATTTTTTTGGCGTATTTAGAATGGTGATTGATGTCCTCTAGTTCTTGTATTTTCTGGCAAACCAGATAATTTTATGAAATTTTGCTGATCAATCTCAGGCAAATTGTAAGATAGCCATTGGCTGAAAATACCTTGCTTTTAATATAGTTTAATTTCTTGCTTAAATAAGATATTTTTATCAACTTTATCTTTATTTTATTATTTGTTTATTTGATCCCCTTGACTTATTAAAATTATGTTTTTTACTAAAAATCATGGTGTAATTGCTGCTGGCCATCAGGCAACGGCCCAAGCCGGTATAGAAATATTAAATTTAGGGGGTAATGCCTTTGATGGGGCGATCGCCTCCATGTTAACTTCCTGTGTGGCAGAACCGGGTTTAACTTCTTTGGGCGGTGGTGGTTTTTTCTTGGCTCATACTGCTGAGAATCGTAATATTTTGTATGATTTTTTTCCACAAACCCCTTTAAATAAAAAACCGCCGGAGTATCTAAATTTTTATCCAGTAGATGTCAATTTTGGTGGCAGTATTCAAGAATTTCATATTGGCTTAGGCTCGATGGCTGTACCTGGTCATATTGCTGGAATTTTTCATATTCATCAAAAACTTGGTAAATTACCTTTGCGAGTGGTAGCAGAACCAGCGATTAATTACGCTAGAAATGGTTTGGTAATTAATGATTTTCAAAGGTATTTGATGGGTATTTTACAGCCGATTTTTTTGGCGACGGAGACAGGACAAAAAATTTATGCTTCTGCTGGCAAATTATTCAGCAAAGGCACTAATTTGATTATGTCTGATTTTGCTAATACTTTAGAATATTTGGTGGCAGAAGGAGCAAAGGCTTTTTATCATGGTGACATCGGCAAAAAGTTAATAGATGATTGTCAAGCCCAAGGAGGATATTTAACAGCCGATGATTTAGCCGATTATCAAGTAATTGAAAGGGAACCTTTATTAATTAATTACCGAGGTAATACTTTTCTCACCAATCCGCCCCCTAGTGCTGGTGGTACTTTAATAGCTTTTGCCTTAGAATTATTCACAAAAATTGATTTTACTAATATTGCATTTGGTTCAGCCGAACACCTACATATATTAGCTGATGTCATGCGTTTAACTAATATTGCTCGCAAAACAGGTTTTGATCAAAATATTTATCAATCTCAGGTGATTGAACAATTTTTAGGCGAAACTAATATTAATTACTATCAACAAATGTTAGTTGAGCAAAATAATTCTGTAACGAAAAGAGTCAATAAATTAGGTAGCACCACCCATATTAGTGTGATTGATGATCAAGGTAATGCCGCCAGTGTCACGACTTCTAATGGGGAAGGTTCCGGTTATATTATTCCTGGTACGGGTATTATGATTAATAATATGTTAGGGGAAGAGGATTTACATCCCCATGGTTTTCATCGGTGGCAAGCCAATGTGAGAATTTCCTCAATGATGTCACCTACTATTGTTTTGAAGAATAATCAACCAGAAATAGTTTTAGGTTCCGGCGGCTCTAATCGGATTAGAACTGCTATTTTACAAGTAATTTCTAATATTATTGATTTTAAAATGTCTGTTACTGATGCAGTGAATAGTCCCCGTGTGCATTGGGAGAATAATTATTTTCATCTTGAGCCGGGTTTTGCTGAAAGTGAGTTAGATCAATTAAATTTATCGGCAGATAATCAAATAAATTTGTGGCAAGCAAAAAATATGTTTTTTGGTGGTGTCAATACAGTATTAGAAACAACTGATGGCTTAATTAGTGGGGCTGGAGATGGGCGACGGGATGGGGTAAGTTTACCTGATCTTTGACTCTCAACGGGTTGACCAATTCAATAAAACTGCTATGATCAAATAGAATAAAAATCATTAAATTCCTGCATGGAGGACAAAATTATAAAAATCTAAGAGTCAAAATAACATTTATTTTCCTATGCAATAAGAATGTCATCAACTTTAAGTAATCAATTCAATAATTTATTCACCCTATTTTTCAGTCTCCTCGTTGAGGCAATACCATTTTTACTATTAGGGGTGTTATTTTCTGGCATCTTATTATGGTTTGTCGATGAACGTAAATTAATAGCTATTCTGCCCCGTCATCCCTTTTTTGGTGCTTTAGTTGGTAGCTTAGTTGGGTTTTTATTTCCCGTCTGTGAATGTGGGAATGTCCCGGTGGCTAGACGTTTATTAATGCAAGGCATTCCCCCGCAAGTAGCGGTGAGTTTTTTATTAGCCGCTCCTACCCTGAATCCCATTGTGATTTGGTCAACTTGGGTAGCTTTCCGAGATCAGCCCGAAATAGTTTTATTAAGAGTTTTATTCTCCTTAATCATCGCCACAACTATTGGTTGGGTATTTAGTTTTCAAAAAGATTTACGTCCCTTATTACAGCCAGCGATCGCCCGTTTTTTACCCGATCCTAATTTAGCAGAATATCCTGATTCTGTCTTAATTTCACCCTTACTGAAATCAGGCACATTTCTATTAGGGGAAAGTGAAAAACCTTTACGTTTAGATGCCATGCCTATGTGGGAAGCCACCATGAATCCCGCCCTGCCCCTGAAGAATAGAGAGAATGAGAAAAAATCTAGCTGGTTTGTCGTACCCGATCAGGCCGGTATTATTGCCATGCTGAATAGTATGGTACAGGAATTGCGGGAATTAGGAGGAATGTTGGTACTCGGTAGTGCGATCGCTGCGATCATTCAAGTGGCTATTCCCAGGGAATTAGTATTGAGTTTAGGGCAAGGACAAATCAGCTCAATTGTCGCCATGTTATTATTAGCAAGCATAGTTTCGATTTGTTCCACAGTAGATGCCTTTTTTGCCCTCTCTTTTGCTGGTGCTTTTACCAGTGGCTCATTATTAGCCTTTCTAGTATTCGGACCGATGATTGATATTAAAAGCGTCGGTTTAATGTTATCAATTTTCAAACCCAGGGCGATCGTTTATTTAATTGTTTTAGCAGCTCAATTAACTTTTGTCATGACTCTCTTGGTTAATTTATATGCTAGTTAGTGCAGATCAATAGGTTTAACTTTAATAGAGGCAATCAATTATGAAAAATAGTCAACGTAAATTTATTAAACCATTTCTCAAATCAGGCGAATGGTTAGAAGGTTTAAGCATTAGTGCTTGGGGAGCATTATTATTAAAATATTGGTTAACATCAGAATTATATATTCTGATTCATCCTAATTATTTTGCCTTAAGTATTGCTGGCGGTTTTGTGCTATTAGGGTTAGGTATTTGGAAATTATGGCAAAGTTTTCGCCAATACAAAAATCGCTTAAAAGCTGGTCAATTATCTAACCAATTATTAGATCAATCCTCTACCAATCCAAAAAATCAACATATCACTTTATTTCCAGCCAATCTGAGTAATATTTTATTATTAACAACCGCTTTAATTGGTTTAACTACTACACCCCAAGTATTTGCCAGTGAAACAGCCCTACAAAGAGGTTTAACCGAATCTTTACCTGTCACCCGTTTACAAACCCAAAATTTCCGCACTGCTACCAAACCGGGCGATCGCTCTCTGGTAGAATGGGTAAGAACCGTGAATGCTTACCCTGAACCCGATGCCTACACTAATCAACCAGTCAAAGTCACAGGTTTTGTCTTACATCCCCCCGGTTTAACTGATCAATATTTTTGGATTGCCCGATTTATCTTAACCTGTTGTGCCGCCGACGCTTATCCGATTGGTTTACCAGTAAAAATAGAAACAGGTAATAGCACTCAATACGCCCGTGATACCTGGATTGAATTAACCGGCAATATGATCACCCAAGAGTTAAATGGTAAACGTCAACTAACTATTTTAGCCAAGGAAATCAAACCTATTCCCAAACCTAAAAATCCCTACGAATATTAGAATAAGACAAAAATATTCCCTATTACCTATTCCCCATTACCTATTACCTACTGACTCTCAATCCACTCCAACACCCGATTCCAAGCCCACCAAATATCAGGATCATTAGCGAGTTTTTCACCTTTTTTACTACTAACATGGGCAACATGACCACCATATTCTGTTAATAATAAATCGACATGAGGATTCTCACTACATAAACTTTTTAATTCTGGCACTAATACCGGTGTAAACATGGGATCATTAGCCGCATAAATAATCAACGTCGGCGTAGTCAAATGGGGAATAAAAGGTAACGGACTACTCGCCTGATAATACGCTTCCACAGTCTCAAAACCCAAACGATTAATTACTAACTCATGATCAAACGCCCAAATACTATTAGCCCTGGCGATCGCCTCTGGATCAATATCAGCGGGATGCGTATCATAAATTTCCTGGGCTAATTTTTTTAAATTTTGGGCGATCGCCTTTTCTAAATATTTGCCCCAAGGATGACTCTCTAAGTAGGTGAGAGACCTATTAGCATCTAAGTTAGGGCTAATGACTGCCACACCGCCTATATCTTCCGGTATTAGACCTAAATTTAATAATTCGTCACTTAAAGGTTTAGCGTATTTCGCCGCCCATAAAGCTAATTGTCCACCCAAAGAATAACCACTAAACCAGAATTTACTAGGACAGCCAAGGGTTTTCGCTTCCGCCGCAATTCTGATGAAATCTTCCCCCTCATACAAACCATCGGAAGTCAAAGTCGATGATAATAAAGCCGTTTTACCGTGCGCTCGCCAATCAAATAATACCACAGCATAACCCTGAGCAAAGGCTTTCCGGGCAAATATGCGTAAAAACCACTGATTATCTAAATTTCCCGTAATACCGTAAGTAGCGATAATAGTACCTTTCGCTTGAGGAGGAATAACCCATAAACCGAAAATAGGAATATTATTAGTACCATTGAATATGTGTTCTTGGTAATCAGGTTCCGGTAAATCAATATATTTTTGCCAGTATTCATTCATCCATAAAGCAACGAATACGGTCATTAATAAACCGTTTTTCAGCAGTAAAGGCGGTAGATAAGGGGTATTGAACATGAGGAATGAATATATTGAAGAGGTTTTGGTATTGAGAATATTAAGTTTGTTTATTAACTAAATATATTTTTAAGTTTGACCTAGATTGGTTTAAGAACTCTTATAACTCTTGTTCATAATCCGCTACTAAATTGCTTTGATTCACAATGCCAATAAAATCAGCTAAAGGATCATGTACATTATTCGTATCTACACTTAGATGAAACTGATGCAATGATAAAATATTAGGATTGGGGATACTTTGCATTAACTGTTCAAGCAACCATTCTTTGTCCTCCAAGGATAATTGATCAAGTTTTTCAGCCAATTCTTTCACTTGTGCAGATAGCATAATTTAATTACTAGATTGTGTATAGGATTTATACGTGACAATTATAATATAAGATAATTATTATGTTTTTGCCTAACAAAAAGAAACCCGGTTTTTAACCGGGTTTGCTAATCACATTTTTCTATTTAAAGAAGAGAGAGAAGGGCGAGAAGACTGTTGCGGTAAATATAACTCTGGAGCAGGAGCCACTTCCACTTGTTGCGATCGCTGAATTAACCACCACCGCCATAATAGGGCAAAAGAAGCAGTACCTAATCCCAAAGATAATAAAGACCAACTAGCATCAAGACCACCAATTACAGTATTAACAGCCCCGATAGTAATAATAAAACTAGTAATCGGTTCTCGCCGATAAGCAGATCGTAAAAACTTCGACCAAATAGCGTTCATTTTTTTACTCTTGATAATTTATTAATAAATTTATTTAACAACAATAGATAGCCTCAAACCAAAATATTCACCTAGTGAAACAAAGAAAAATCTATAATGATCCATAGTTCTTGTTTCTATTGTACCCAAAGAACTACTACTATTACACTTGATATACTACGTATTCATCATTTTTCTGGATATTCTTCACAAATTAGGATGAAACAAATAGTTAATAACTTAATTTAAACCTAGCCATGACAATAAACCTTGACCAGTAAAATACTCAATCAGTAAAGCAATAATAAAACCTATCATGGCCGCTCTGCCATTTAATCTTTCAGAATAGTTATTAAACCCAAACTTTGGTTCATCTAATTTAGGAGTTACAGAGGGTTTTGGTACTTGTGTCATTGTTAATGATTTATTATTAATGTTTAAGTGATTTACGTTTAAGATTGAGATTGTATCATAAACAAGAAAATATGGTAAAAGATTTTGACCCGTCAAGCCTACCACCAGCAGTAAAGAAGGTCGCTATGGCCTTACGTATTGCTGGCTGGACTGCCTTCTGGATTCAGTTGGTACTCGGCATAATATCAGCCTTGATTTTTATGTTTGCTCTGATTGGCCTACCATCGGCAAAAAACTCTGAGAGTATTGGTAGTGGTATTTTATTTGCTGGTGTGGCCATTGTTATTTTAGCCGTCAGTATTTATCTTTCCTTCCGTTATACGAGATTGGCCAAAAAACTACGATCGCCCTCGGCTTCATTACGTCCGAGTCGGGCGGAGACTAGTAAAGTGATTCGTCTAACCTTATTAGTAAATTTAGGAGGAATGTTTATCACCTTAATTGGTTCCGAAGCCATTAACGGTATTCTTTTAGGTAAATCTCTTTCTCTGCCTCAAGGTGGCTTAATCGCTTCATCAGTAGATATTCGGGATTTTATTCAACCCCTTGACTTATTTATAGTTTTAGGTAACACCCATATTGTTTTTGCTTATTTTATCGGTGTGGCAATTTCCCTCTGGTTATTAGATCGGGTTTATACAGAGTAATTAATATTACAAAATTAATAATAAAAATTAATAATAAATTTTGCACCTCCTATCTACATGGGAGGTTTTTTTATACATTTTAGGTGAAAAGTTGATCCGGAATCATCAGGCAACGGACGAATTAGTTAACAGAAATAACTTGATCTGCATTAACTAGAGAGTTTGAGAATTATGGAAATTTATAATATTCTGCCCCAAAGTGTTGCTCTTTTACCCGCTGCCTTACCCCGACTGATTGAGAATGATTATGGTAAAACAATGGGCGATCGCCCTGCGTCAATATTTGGCGAAATAGAACGGGAACTTTTAGAGAGTGAAATATATCAATTGCTTTCCACCAAACTAGAAGCAACATGGGGAGGAGGAGTAGAAAAACTATTAAGAATATTTAGTCAAGAGGTGATCCAGTTAACTAAAAAATATTGGGAAAATTTAGGTGACTTACAGCCAATAATTAATATTTCTCCTTCAGAATTATTAGATGCAGAATTAACAGAGGATCAGTCAGTTACCCCAAATACTTCAAATATTGATGAAATTGCTCAACTGCGAGAAATGATCAAAGAAGGATCGCCGAAACATTCCTTACGAGATATAGTGAATAGTTCCGATCCAGAAGAAAGATTACGTACAATCATGACTCTCAATCAAATTAGTCATGATCCAGATTGTTTAGAGGTAAATACTAACAATCCAGCGAAAAAACCTTTAAATACTATTCCGTTGCCAGAATTAAAAATTGCCCCTGATGAAAAACCATCATTAATTCATGTATTACCAGATGGCATGGGTATGACAGTGGAAGTGGGAGAACATTTAAAAGAGCCAGGTAAACCCCGATTATCCTACGCTGAAAAAATGAACTTGGCTTTAGCCCAACAACGGCAAGAATTTTTAGAAAAAATTGCCCAAGAATTTCGCCAAGCCCGTTTAAATCATGGTTTATCCTTAGAAGAGTTAAACAGTAAAACTTTTGTCCCCTTACATCACATTGCTGCGATTGAAAATCAAGAATGGCACAAATTACCAGAAGATATATATGTGAAAGGTTTTATTCAGCGTTTAGGGGATGCTTTGGGCTTTGATGGTAAAGTTTTGGCTAATAATTTACCGATGCCCGATAAAGGTTTACATATTCCTAGTTTAGTGGCAGAAGATGATCAACTAGATTTTAATTTACATCCTTTACATTTATATTTAGGCTATGCCACATTAATGGCGGGGGCAGTAGGCGGCATGAGTTGGTTATCCCAACAATCTCAGCCCAGTGCGCAAATACCTGTTATTCCAAGTCAGATCACACCTTCCCAACGCCAATCGGAAGTAAGAAAATCACCCCAATATCAAAAATCTTTGCATAATCAAATAAAAAATCTACGTCTAGCACCACCGGAGATGATTTAGAGCTAATAAAAATAATTGTGATCTATTAATAAACCGACCGTAGGGGCAATTCATGAATTGCCCCTACTAACTTGCAATAATACTTTTAACTAATACTCTTGCATAGAATTATTCTTACTAATATCATGATCAATAAAACCCACCACCTCTGACAAAGTATAAAGAGGGCGACCCTTGACTTCCTCATAAATCCTGCCTATATATTCACCCAGAATACCAATACTGACTAATTGCACCGCCCCCAAAAAGAATATCGCCATGATAATAATAGTTAAACCAGTCAAAGCAGAAGCTGGATAAAATACTCGCCAATATAAAACTAAAATTGCCATCAATAGAGAAGCGATCGCAGCTAATAAACCAATATAAGTGGCTAACCTTAGAGGCACTTTAGAAAAAGAAACTAAACCATTAATTGCTAAGGAAAAAGACTTAGTAAAAGTATATTTTACCTCACCGGCAAAACGAGGGTCTCGCACAAATTTCACCGCCGTCTGAGAAAACCCAATCCAAGCCCGCAAACCTCTAATATAACGATCTTTCTCTGGCATTTTATTTAATACATCAACCACACAGCGATCCATCAAACAAAAATCCCCTGTATCCGTGGGAATATCAATATCAGCTAATTGCCGTAATATTCGATAATACAAATAAGCCGGTAAACGTTTTAACCAACCTTCCTGCTGTCGTTGGGTCCGCTGGGCATAAACTACCTGATAACCCGCTTGCCACTTCTCGATCATCGTCGTAATTAATTCCGGTGGATCCTGTAAATCCGCATCCATTACTATTATCACCTGACCCCTAGCAAACATCAAACCAGCCGTCACCGCTATTTGATGACCAAAATTCCGAGCTAAACTTAAATAACAACAGCGTTGATCCTGTTCATGCAATTCCCTTAATAAAAATAAAGACCGATCTTGACTACCATCATTAATAAAAATTATTTCCGTCAAATCGTCTAATTGATCAATAATCTGACGTAATCGCCGATACAATTCCCTAATATTTTCTTGCTCATTATAAATTGGTATAACCAGGGAATATTTAATAGGATTTTCATAAATAGGTTTTGCATAAAAATTTGACATAAAATTTCGAGATAGTTGATGATAATTTACCCGATAATCACCAATTGGCAACTTTATTGATTATCACAAATAAGATACTTTATTTGACTTTAAGACAATTGTCTGATATTTTTGGTTGATATTAGGAAAAGGTTTGTAAAAAAAGTCAGAAAAAATTGACCATCATTCCGCCAATATGAGGCTAATATATGATCAATCAGGGGTAATCGCTATTAGCAAATCTCTATAACCTTCTTCTGTAAACCACCATGCTAGATGAATTGGAATCGACTATGCTTGGCCAACTGATTGATAAACGATATAAAATCGCTAAAGTTATTGACCGGATTAATACAAATGGCTTAGGACAGACCTATTTAGCCAATGATACCCGTCGCCCTGGCCAACCAGCCTGTGTCGTAAAAGAAATTTATTTAGGTAATCAGGATACCGCCAAGCAACAACATTTATTTACCCTATTTAGGGATAAGGCGGGCATTCTCGACGAGCTTAGTCAAACGGAAAAAATACCTAAGTTACTCGCCTATTTTTTAGAGAAAAAGAAATTATATCTAGTAGAAGATTTTATAGCAGGTGAACCCCTCAGCAAGGAGTTAATTTCTGGTCGTTCTTGGACCGAAAAGCAGGTGGTAGATTTACTGCAAGAAACTTTAGGATTGTTGGCAGAGGTACATAAACATTGTATTATCCATGGCAAAATTAAACCAGCTAATTTTATTCGACAGGCAACGAATAAAAAACTAGTATTAATTGGTATTGGTTTTGAACAGCAAATTAAAAATAATGGGGATAATGAACTAAGTGAACCGGCTATTCCCGTTGATATTGGTAATGAGGATGACTTTGATGTCTTGGATGAAACAACTCTTTATCAAGCCTACGAACAGTTACAGGGTTCTTTTCATTACAGTACAGACATTTATGCCCTGGGTATGATCGCAGTACAAGCCTTAACGGGGCTGTCTCTGTCTGAATTATTAATTCTGCGTGATGTTAATTCTCCCCGCCAAGTATCAATTTTCTGGCAACATCGCACGAAGGTTTCTTCTAAGTTAGCTAATATCATTGATAAAATGATCAACAATGATTGGAAGTTACGTTATCTTTCGGTGCAGGAAGTTTTAACTGATCTACGAGAAATATTATCTCCGCTTATTAAAAATCAAGCAGCCCAGGATATACCAACTCTGGATACTGTATTTGCTCATTCTACTTTTGCTGAAAATATGCAAATAGATAACGATGACAATGAAGATTTAGAAGATCAAGAATTATTAAATTCCTTCTCAGGCAAAACTCAGGCGACAGCAAAGAAAAAAAGAGGTTGGCATTGGGGATTTTTATTACTTTTTCCTTTATTGTTGGGGGGAGTAGCCGCTACTTACATTTGGTATCAATATCTACCAAGTCAAGCAAAACTGCTGGCTAAACATGGGGAAAGTCTGCTAAAACAGGGCGATCAACAAAAAGCAATGGGTTATTTTAATAAGGCTCTGCAACTCAATCCTAAAGCAGCGGAAACCTATTATCAGCGAGCAAATTCCCATTATAAACAAGGTGCTTTACAATTGGCGATCGCCGATTATAATAATGCGATTAAGGTTAACCCTGACTATATTGACGCTCTCTATAATCGGGGATTGGTCAATTATGAATTAGGCAAAATGCCCCAGGCGATCGCTGATTTTTCCCAAATTATTTCTTCTCAGCCTTCCGACGCAGATGCCTATTATCAAAGGGGTTTAGCTTATTATGATAGTAAAAAATACCAAGAAGCGATCGCCGACTATAATACGGTGATTAAACTATCGCCTGATTTAGCTAGTGCTTATATTAACAGAGGTTTGGTGAAAATGACCATCGGCGATCGCAGTGGTTCCTTAGCTGACTATACAGAAGCCATTAAATTAGACCCTGCGGATGCCCAAACCTATTATGAAAGGGGACGAGTCAGGTTTTATTTAGCAGATTATCAAGGAGCGGTGGAAGATTATAGCCAGGCAGTCAAATTAAAACCCGATGACGTAGATAGTTATATCAACCGTTGCAGTGCTTACATTAACCTATCTAATTATCAAGCTGCTGTGAATGATTGTAGTAAAGCTATAGAAATTAATTCCCTTGATGTGGCAGCCTATAATAATCGGTGTATTGCCTACTTAAATTTAAACAATTATCAACTTGCCTCCGAGGATTGTAGTATTGCCATCGGCATGAATCCTAAAGATTCTAAATCCTATAGTAATCGGGGTTTAGCTCGCTCCAATAGTGGTAATAAATCAGGGGCGATCGCCGACCTCAGCCAAGCTATCAGATTAAATCCCAATGATGCAGTTGCCTATACTAACCGAGGCAAAATTTACTCAGAACAGAAGGAATACAATTTGGCACTTATCGATTTTGCTCAAGCAATTCGTTTAGCTCCCCAAAATCCTCAAGCCTATTACAATCGGGGTAATGTCTTACGCATATTAAAAGATAAAACCGGGGCGATCGCTGACTGGGAAAAAGCGGCTAGTCTATTTTTAGAACAAGGACGAGCTAGTGATTACCAAAATACGAAAAATCTGATTAATCAATTAAATTAATCTCTTAATTTTAATCTGTTAATTAAAAGCATCTCTGCCGGTTGCAAGCCTACACCTGGTTAAATTTACTTTAAAAAACAATCAGGTAAAATGGCCTTAAAACCAATTAGCCCATGGACTAAGAATACAAGGCCAGAGAATTTTCTCTGAAATACCATGACTAATTTGTTTGATTTGGGGATATATTATGACGGATAAATAGGCAATAGAAAAATCCTGAAAATATTACTCAGAAAAACTTCTAATACCATCTGAAAAAAGACTAAATAAAATTTTCAGATGCCTAGCTGTTGCAAAATATCTGATTTAGTGTAAAATCTCCCTTACAGTCCATTTTTGCCTAAGTTTTGGCATTATTTGGACATACAATTTAGTATTTACCATTGAAAAGGGTTAACAGTGCCGTTTTTTGGACTGTATTACTCAATATGCCATAACAATATATATAGTCGCCAAAAGGCATTAGGCCTCTTACGCAGACCAATGACGGAGACTTTAAACGGACGTAAACAAAGAAAAATCTGATTAATTTCTGATAATTCTACTGATAACGTCCACTAACTAAAGATAAAAACAATAATTGTTGTTTTCATCCGAAGTAGTCTCTATTCCTGACCTGCCGAACTAAGCTAGTCAGAAGCCTAGAGAAAATCAAAAATATCTGTGATTAAACACTGTCATTAACAGTGGGAACCAAACTAAAAAAACTATTTAATCATGTTCCTGAGATATATCAAAACCAATTGGTGTGAGGAAAATTAAAGATGACAAAGATTATTTGGAATGTCCTGAAACAAAGTCCCACTTTGTTGGGTGTGGTATTAATGGCTAATGCCGCCGTGGCTACCACTGCTAATACAGATAAGATTAGTAAAATTAATCTTAATTATCAGGAAAATTTAACTAACAATCGATTATTAGCTGGCGGCACTAATAGCTTTGAGATTGCTCAAGCGATCAATGTCCCTATGGAAAGTGCCACCGATGCAACTGCTATTGATCAAGCCTTCGTTGATCCAATGGGACAGGTGACATCAGTATCTCAATTATCTGACGTTGACCCGACAGCATGGGCTTTCCAAGCATTACAATCCTTAGTAGAACGTTATGGTTGTATTGCTGGTTATCCTGACGGTACTTTCAAAGGTAATCGGGCAATGACTCGTTATGAGTTCGCGGCTGGTTTAAACGCTTGTTTAGATCGAATCACCGAACTAATTGCCGCTTCCACCGCTGATTTAATTACCAAAGAAGATTTAGCAATATTACAAAAATTACAAGAACAATTTGCCGCAGAATTAGCTGAAATCAAAGGTAGAACAGATGCCTTAGAAGCTAGAACAGCTGAGTTAGAAGCCAATCAGTTCTCCAGCACAACCAAACTGAATGGGGAAGTACTATTCTGGATGTCTGGAATAGTAGGTGATTCTCCTAATAATGGAGTATTAAACTCTAGCAATAGTGAAGACAACGAGATTAATTCCGAAGTAACCTTGGGTTCACGGGTCCGTTTAAATTTTGATACCAGTTTTACTGGTTATGACTTATTAAGAACCCGTTTACAAGTTAATAATTTACCGGATTACGGTCAAGCAGATGCTGGTAATACACCGGAAGCTCGTTTATCGGCAGCTGGTACAAGTAATCCGAATAATAATGTTTATTTAGATAAACTCTATTATAAATATCCCTTTGGTGAGAAAGGTTCTTTCTTTGTTGGTGCTAACGCAGCCGATTTCGATGATTTTGCTACCTTAGTCACCCCATTTAATAATGATGGTGATGCCGCTATTTCCCGGTTTGGTCGTCGTAATCCTCTGACCATGCGTGGTCCTAGTAATGCAGCTGTCGCTTTTGGTTATAACTTTAGCGACAGTTTTAAATGGACTCTTGCTTATACTGCCGGAGATCCAGCTGATGCCAGAGAAGGTAGAGGTTACTTCAATGGTAGTTATACCGGCTTTACCCAATTTGCCTACCAACCCAGTGACAAATTAGGTTTTGCTCTGGAATATTCCTACAAATATTTCCCGAAAGATCGGGTAAATTTAACTGGTGGTACAGGTAGTAAGTTAGCTGTTGATCCTTTCCCCGGTGATGTGGGTGCCGAATCAAATAACGTCGGTTTACAGATGAACTGGAAAATTAGTGATGGCTTCCAACTGGGTGGTTGGTACGGAGTAACCTGGGCATCTCCTAAAGGTGGCGGTACAGACGCTGTTACTCTGATGAATGGTGCTATCACTTTTGCTTTCCCTGACTTATTTAGTGAAGGTAGTTTAGGCGGTTTAGTATTAGGCGTGCCACCGATGATTGTTGACAGTGATAGCAGTTCTTTAGAGGAAGATACCCCCTATCACATTGAGGCTTTCTACCGTTATCAAATCAACGATAATATCTCCATTACTCCCGGTTTCTTCGTTGTGATCAATCCTAACAATAACGAAGATAACGATACTATTTGGGTTGGTACTCTACGGACTCAATTCAAATTCTAATATGCCTGTCAGATATTGGGTGACAGTATTATCTGCTGTTTTCTTAATAGAAATTTATCAGCCCATTACTTGACCAATATTAGTAAAAAACCCTCCCTAATTTAGAGAGGGTTTTTTACTTTTATCCATAGAAAAACTTGCAATAATCAATATTTCAGGTTAAAATCTAAAATATAAAACCGAGAAAAACAGGCATAAAAGGAAAAATCATGTAAAATGGCATAGTTAATTACTAACAATCTTTATTGAAAGATAGTAATCAACTAAATTTGATATTTATTAAAAAGGTCGAAACCATAATATTTATGTCTTTTGACTAAAAAAAAAGGCAAAAAGGTTTTTCCTTGCATGAAAAACGTCCGTTAATATTTTCCTAGTCTTACAGCGGGGAAATAATCTGAGGGTTTAGTAAAATTCTAGCCCAGTCCTAAATTTAGTGTGAGGATAGATAAAAATGAAAAAAATTATTTGGAATGCTCTTAAACAAAGTCCTACTGTATTAGGGGCAGTGGTCTTAATGGCCAGTAGCTCTCTTGCCACAGAGGTAAGTGTAAAAGAATTAAATACTAATCAGTCCACAACAGCTAATGTTAGTTTTCCCTTAGAACTAGCTCAATTAGGTGAAGACATTGAAATGCCAGCTTTATCTGATTTAGCTGGCGAAGAAGATATGATGGAACAGGTGACATCTGTATCTCAGTTGTCCGACGTTGACCCCACAGCATGGGCTTTCCAGGCTTTACAATCCTTGGTAGAACGTTATGGTTGTATTGCTGGTTATCCTGACGGTACTTTCAAAGGCAATCGGGCAATGACTCGTTATGAGTTTGCTGCTGGTATGAATGCTTGTTTAGATCGGATTACTGAATTAATTGCCGCTTCTACAGCTGATTTAGTAACAAGAGAAGATTTATTAACATTACAAAGATTACAAGAAGAATTTGCCGCAGAATTAGCGACGATCAGAGGGCGGGTAGATGTATTAGAGGCTCGTACTGCTGAGTTAGAAAATAAACAATTTTCTACTACTACCAAGTTAGATGGGGAAGTTATCCTATATGGTGCAGGTGTGACAGGCGATAAGGCTGCTGACCCCAATTATTATAATGGTAAAAATGGTGATGATGGTGGCGGTGATAATGGTGTAGAAGCATTCCAAGGCTATCGGGTCCGTTTGAATTTCAGTAGTAGTTTTACTGGTAAGGATTTATTATTTACCCGTTTACAGGTAGTTAATAGCCCTAATTTGGGTGATTCTGATTTAACCAATTCACCCGAAGCTAATTTAGCCATAGGTAGTTCTTTTACAGGTAGCGATGCTAACAAATTTAGAATTGATCTATTGTATTATCAATATCCCTTTGGTAGCGAAGATCAAGGTAGTATTATCGTGGCTGCTAATGGTATGGATATAGATGGTATTGCTGATTCAGTTATCCCTAACTTCAATTCTGAGGGTGGTGGTTCTATTTCCTACTTTGGTCAACGTAACCCTGCTACCTTAAGAGGTCCATCTAATGCTGCTTTAGGTTTGAAATACGGTTTTAGTGATGATTGGAAAGTTAATTTAGGTTACTTAGCTGGCAATCCTGGCGATTCACGGGAAGGTTTCGGTGTATTCAATGGTGCTTATAGTGCTGTTGCTCAGGTAGTATTTACACCCAGTGATGTTTTCAGCATGGCTGTAGATTACAGTTATGAATACTTCCCCAGAAATCAAGTTAGTTTGATGTCTGGTTCTGGTAGTAGATTAGCCAATAATCCTTTCCGTCCTAGTGCTGACTGTGATAAGTGCGGTAACAGCAATTATTTTGGTTCTGATAGTGATGGTGAGTCTGCCAATTCCAACAACGTTGGTTTACAGATGAACTGGAAAATCAGTGAAGGTTTTGAATTAGGCGGTTGGTTTGGGGCAACCTGGGCTTCCTCTAATAGCAGTGATGAGGATGTAACTATTCTGAATGGTGCTTTAACTTTAGCTTTCCCTGACCTGTTAAAAGAAGGTAGCTTAGGTGGCATTATTGTTGGTGTTCCCCCGATGATTGTTGACAGTAGCAATAGCAATTTAGAGGAAGATACCCCTCTTCATGTTGAGGCTTTCTACCGTTTACAACTGAACGACTACATTTCTCTGACTCCTGGTTTCTTTGTTGTTACTAACCCTAATAACAATGAAGATAATGATGCTATCTGGGTTGGTACTTTCCGTACTCAGTTCCGCTTCTAATAATTTTCAATATTATTAATTGTTGAATAAAAAACCCGGTGTACGCCGGGTTTTTTATTTATTTGTATATTTATTTTTGATCACCGACTTGCGTATAGGTAGTTAAACCAAATATTGCATCATAATGATAATAGTATTTAAACTCTAATAAGTTATAAAAAGGATCTTCCAGGAAAAAAGTGCGATGTTCTAAGGGTAGATCAGGAAAACGATGTTTAGCAGATTGATAAAATTTTAAGTGATGATCGGTTGCTCGTTTTAATAAAGTTTCCCACTCTTTTTCTGCCGTAAATATTAAACCAAAATGTCGAGGATAAATGCCTTTTTGTGGCGATACTTCAGTGGAAACATGGGCTACTATTTGATGACCATACATATTCATAATAATAGAACTATCTGATTCTCGCCCTGCCTCACAACCTAAACTATTAATATAAAAATCCTTGGTCTCTGGAATATTAGCAACGGGAAAAGCTAGATGAAATATAACAGCCATAAAATAAGTCCCTTATATTAATTACAACGGAATATGCAAAAAAGCATTTGCTGAATCTTAGCAAATGCTTTTAAGTTTTATCTTTAGAACAATGGCGGGGAGCGGATTTGAACCACTGACCTTCGGGTTATGAGCCCGACGAGCTACCAGGCTGCTCTACCCCGCGTTAACTTCACTTTTATAGTAAAGCATACTTTTTTCAGGATAGCAACCCCTATTTAAAATGTTTGGATTTAAATCATGGTCATTTCCCCGATCACTTCTAATCGTTTGAACTGACTGAGGGTTAAATAGGTATCGGAAAGAGTTTCGGCAATCATCGGACTAATCCACCCCATTTGAGTTAATAAATTAATCGCTACAGCATATTTAGCTCTTTTGGCCCCATCTACTACCTTAATACTTAATCCCATACCTTCTCCCACTTTGCCAATACATTGCACCCCTTCGGCTCCTGATTTACTAACTAGTTCACCGTTGGTCAATTCCATTAACTGGGTATCAAATTCTCCTTCGCCGGCAATCATGGTGGGATGGTGGGTCATTGCCCTGACAATTCTTTCCATATCGACGTTATTACCGGATGCCAATTTTGCGTATAAACTAGCCATTTGCCCAATTTGTAACATATATGTGGGAACTCCACAGTCATCTCTTGCCCCAATAAATTCCTGGGGAGGCATTCCTAATAGTTCTGCCAGTTTTTCTAAAATAAATACTTGTACAGGATGGCGAGGCTCCATATATCCTTCTAGCGGCCAATGACGTTGTTGACAGACTGCTAACATACCGGCGTGTTTACCAGAACAATTATGTTCTAGGGGACTTTTGCCACCTTTGGGAGTGGGACATTGTAATTTGGAAGGATCTACATCGGCTCGCCAGAGAATATTAAATGCTTGCCTTGATTGTTCTATGCCACCGTTATGGGAACTGCAAATAATAGCTAAGTCTTTATCGGTTAAATCAAATCTTTCTAATGTACCTGTGGTGGTTACGGCTAGGGCTTGAAAGGGTTTGAGGGAAGAGCGAATAAAGGCTGTATTTTCAGGATTACCGGCGATAGATAGGGTGCGTCCCCGATTGTCGGCTAATACGGCTTGTACGTGATGGCTTGATTCAACAATTCCTTCTCTTAATAATCTGACTTCTAATTCTCTTGATGTCTGATTTCTTTTGCCTCTAGTCATAAACCTCTCGGATAAAATTATTTATTCTAAATATAGATATGGATTACAGAAAATTTAGATCAAATGCTGACGGTAAGCAATATGTTTACCTAATACTAGGCAATCTGACCTAAAAAATACCAAGAGACTATTCCTAAACTAACTAAGCCCATTAATCCGGCAAAAGTGCGGTGCAGTTTCTCAAATATCGGTTGCAGTTGATAGTTAACAATTAATTGATCCTGGGCGATCGCCTCTGGGGTTTTTTGCCACATCTGACCATCGTACCAGCCTGACTCTTCATAGGAAATGACTGGCTTAATCAGGCGCGATCGCACATAAAACCAACCTAAATATAATCTGATTAATATTAATCCTAAAAAAAATAGGGCGATCGCTGAAGCCATTAGGAAAAATTGTCCAGGATAACGGTGAAGGGAAAAACTATTATTAGCAATGGGACCACCCACTAACCAGGCAATTAACCAAACCCACATCAGTTTTTGGCAATATGCTGGTAAGGATAAAAATACCCAGCCATAAAACCAAGATTCCTTTAATGCCTGATATTCATTGAGTGGTTGTTGTTCAAAAGGAATAGGACAAAATTTTGTTTTTTCCACCATAATCATTGACAAATGTCAAATATAATCAGCTATTCTGCCAAGGGTTTGATTTCATTTAATTTGATGCAATTAAATCATTCACATCTATTTTTTCGGCATGACCCCAGAAGGCTTCTAAGTTATAAAACTGTCGTTGTTTTGGCTGTAATACGTGAACAATCACATCGCCGTAATCTATTAATACCCAAGAGGCTTCCTGTTGTCCTTCCATTCCATAGGGATTAACTTGCCAATTGTCTTGCACAGTTTGTTTAATACTATTAGCGATCGCCCGCACTTGCACCGGGGAAAAACCACTAACAATCACAAAATAATCAGCTAAATAAGAAACTTCTTGAGCCTTAATAATAATGATATTTTCACCCTTGCGATCTGAAGCGGCTGTGACAATATCTTTCACCAAATTGAGACTATCACCATAAGAGACAGTATCAATAGATGGGTTATTGAGAGTGGAAGAAAGAGATATATTTTCAGTCATTAAATAAGTTTTTCCTCAATATAATTAGGTTGATTATGAAAATTACATAGTTGTTTTAAGCAGATAAAAACTAGTAAAATCTCAGCAGAAAAACATTTTTTAATTGTTTATCTTATGTTTATTTTTCAGAGACAATTGTGAGATTTGGTGTCTGAACCTCTTGTAAAAACCAATTACGGGTAGCAATGGTGCGAGGATGAATCAGCCGTTCTTGTTCCAATAGGTATTTCAGAGAATAGTCACTAGTTCGCCAAACTGCTTTGGTCAAATTATTATAACTCAACTGCCTTAAAGCATCTAATTCTGTGCTGTGGCCCCGTCCTGGCTCCAAGGTATCAGCTAGGTAAATAACGCAACTCAAACTATCCATATTAGGACTGCCTAAAGTATGGTTAGCGATCGCCTGAAGAATTTGCGGATCATCAATACCAAATTCTTCTTTGGCCACAATTGCACTGACATCAGCGTGTAATAAATGGGGATGGGCGGCGAAAATCGGGTCGATAGTTAAACCATTTACCTCAGCCATATTTAATAATTTTTCCGAGGGAAAATATTTAGCTAAATCGTGCATCAAGGCTGCCACACTTGCCTTACGCACATCTAAACCATGTTCCATCGCTAAACTTTCGGCCATTTGTTCTGTCCGTAGAATATGTTTAATGCGGGGAACTGAAACGTGATTTTCTAACCAATTCAGGACATTTTGTCGGAGTTGATTCAGTTGTAAAGTATTTTGCAGTTGATTAAGCATTTTCTAAAAAAAATTGTTAAATATGACTTTGATTATACTATTTACTTAAATTTTCGCCGATCTAGGGTCAATTAGCTGGTCGGCAGTAGAGAAATTTGTCCTGTTTTTATCAGAAAACTTCGTAATTTAACCTAAGTAAGATTAGTGTCCAATAATTGTAGTCTTGTCTAGCAAGATTTGCATATCGATAATTATAAAATAATAGTAAAAATCATTGGTAAATAACGTATTATCGGGTTTGATCATATACAAAATATTGCGAGGAAGTCAACAACCCACCGCTTTAGCGGGGGCTTGAAATACAGCCCTAGTTGACCAGACTCAGGTAGCAATACCTACGTTAGTGGTAAGCGTTCAAGTTCTTACCTACGGATGCGTAGCTAGTCTGTAGCTCTAAAACTCAAAGGTTAATCAGTCATTTGGGAGACAGTGCTTTTGAGATAGTACCGGCCACTAACATTGTCGCCCTCGGTCTCCCAAGAGACCTAGCTCACATTACCCTAGAAATAGGAGGCTCTTAGGAGCTAAACCATTATGCGTACAGGGTTGCAAAACTTGAAACAGTAATTGTCCTGTTGAAAGTGCATCACAAAAGTACACCGGGTCTAGCAACTCCAAGGCGTTAATGGGCGAATACTCAACAAGAAAGGTTATTGTTATTGTTATGGATTATAGACCCCTACCCTCCATTTCTCCCACCGCTAAAGCGGGGGCATCCTGGAGGGCGGACAGATGAACTATTGATCTATTCTGTGATTTATTCAGCTAATTGTTAATAATCATCTGATCTGTATAAATTTTCCAGTAATCTAGGGTTTTACCGTTTGATGTGACAATACATCTAGCAGAGAGAGGGAGCATCTAAGTATAAATAACAAATAAATATTTAACTCTAATCACTAAGTAATTACCAATAACTTTTATTTAAACTATCTTTTCAGTTTTTGTCTATAAACGTCATTAGTCAATGGTTATAATACCAGTTATGACTATGCGTTCAAGTAGAAAAAGCTACATAGATTAATATCCTTTCTTCATCACTAAAAACTATGGAAAACCTGCATATTGCTCCTGAAAATGATCATCCTTTCATTGTGAAATTTTGGGGGGTCCGGGGCAACATCCCCACTCCCGGTAAAAAGACTGTCAAATATGGTGGCAATACCTCCTGTGTAGAAATGCGTTTGGGGGATAAATTATTAATATTTGACGGTGGCACAGGCTTAAGAACTTTGGGTTTAGACCTATTGAAAAAAATGCCGGTGGAAGGTCATTTATTTTTTAGTCATACCCATTGGGACCATATCCAGGGTTTTCCTTTTTTTGTACCAGCTTTTATTCCGGTGAATAAGTTTAATGTTTACGGGGCGATCGCCCCTGATGGCACTACTATTAAAGAAAGATTATCGGATCAGATGTTACATCCGAATTTTCCTGTACCAATGCAAGTCATGAGATCCGAGTTGAATTTTCATGATCTGATTCCAGGTGAGAGAATTTTCATAGATGATATTGAACTAGAAACAGCGCCTTTAAATCATCCGAATATCGCTACAGGTTATCGGGTAACGTGGCAAGGTAAAACCGCTGTGTATTGTTCTGATACAGAACATTTTGAAGATCGGTTTGATCAAAATGTTCTCAATTTAGCACGGGATGCAGATTTATTAATTTATGATGCTACCTATACCAACGCTGAATATTATGATCATAAATTTCCCCGTGTCGGCTGGGGACATTCTACTTGGGAAAAAGCTATAGAGATTGCTGAAAAAACAAAAGTAAAAAAAGTTGTCATGTATCAACATGATCCTAGTCACGATGATGATTTTCTTGATCACATGGAAAATCAAGTAAAATCAGTTTTTCCTAGTGGTTTAGTCGCTCAGGAAGGTATGGCGATCACTATTTAGTAATATTTTTATTTATTCAATCAAATCAGGCTATATGTACTATCGTCGTCGCCCCCAAGTCTTTTTATTATTAACATTGTTAGTATTATGGAGTAGTTTAATAGGGCTATTGATCACGCAAGTTAGTCATGCTAATCAGTATTATTCATCTGCTGTGGAAAAACCTTTAATTGCTAATGTGGATATAGTGCCAGCCCGTTATCAATTATCGCAAGAATTATATTTAGAGAATTGTGCAAGTTGTCATGTCGGGATTCCGCCCCAAGTATTACCGACGGAAAGTTGGCGACAAATTCTCAGTCATCCTCAACATTATGGCGTAGTTTTACCAACTATTTTAGAACCGGGTCGCCAATTGATTTGGCAGTATTTACAAGTATTTTCTCGTAATCCTACCAAGAAAGAGGAAAATTTACCTTATCGTTTATCTAATTCCCATTATTTTCAAATATTACATCCAGGGATAGAATTACCTAAACCGACTAATTTGAAGACTTGTGCCGTCTGTCATCCCCAAGCTGATCAGTTTAATTATCGGGTTTTGTCAGCAGACTGGCAAAATTAAATTGCTACATAATCAGAATTTAACTGGTGCAGATTTTTGACGTATTGTGCTAAGATGAGCATCAGTGTTTCAATCAACTTATTTTATTATTTTAAAATAGATTAAATTAAAAATAATATGATGACAAATTTATAAAAAACAAATTGCTTCATGCTAAAAAAAATATTGATTGCTATTTTACAAGGTTATAAAAAAATTATTTCTCCGCTCCTACCGCCGGCTTGTCGTTATTATCCGACCTGTTCCGAATACGCTATGGAGGCAATTGATCGTTTTGGTATTTTTACAGGTACTTGGTTAGCAACTAAGCGGATTTTGCGTTGTCATCCTTTCCATCCTGGTGGTTATGATCCTGTACCAGAAAAACATTCAGCAGATTGTCACTGTGATCATAAGTAATTGTGAGAAATTTCTAGCAATTTGAAATATAATTAATAATTACAAAAAATTTTAGAAAATTTTAGAAAACCATTGATATAGGTGTATTTTATGACTGAAACAAATCCCAATTCCCCTAAAAATAAATATATTACGATGACAGCGATCGCCGGTGGCATCGCAGTTATCATGGGAGGTGCGATCGCCCTGATGACTCAGCAACCGGCAGAAGAAATTGTACAAAATCAACCCACCCCATTAACCAGTATTACACCAAATATTGTCATATCTCCTTCTCCTCTGGTTTCTAGCTCACCAGCTATTTCACCGATTCCTTTAGCGACAACCAGCCCGATTCCTAGTATTTCTCCGGTTAATCCTTCTAATATGGCGATCGCCCCTATACCTCTTGGCGGAAAACAGGAAAGTAAAGGGGAACCGAAATTATATTTACTAGGAGACAATAACGGTCGGCGAGAAATCATTGCTAGTAATCAAATATTACCTAATACAGGGGATGAAAAAACTACATTAGTCAATGCCTTTAATCAATTATTAGCCGGTCAACCGGAGCCTAATAGCCCAGCACAAACAGTCAATGCTATTCCAGCCGGCACAAAATTATTAGGGTTAGAAGTCAACCCCAATGGTATATACGTCAATTTATCCCCAGAATTTAACAGCGGTGGCGGTAGTGAAAATATGATCGGACGTTTAGGGCAGGTGATTTATACAGCTACCAGTTTACAACCTGATGCTAATGTCTGGATTATGATTGATGGTAAACCGTTAGAACTATTAGGTGGAGAGGGTTTGGAAGTAGCTCAACCAACTAATCGGAAAAACTTTACAACAGAATTTGCTAATGAAGCAGTCAATCCATGATTAACAAGTAACCTATTTAATTTTCAAAAATTTGCTTTGTACAACCCAATAAAACTCGACATTGTGCTGATTTAACTAATATTCTCAAAAAGCTGTAACGAAATATACAGAATAACCTAGAGAAATTATTGAGAATGTGACGAACAATAAGAAAGTTCTTCATTTATCAAGTGGTTTGTACTAATGGTCAATCAAACAAAACCGAGCCGATTAGTATTAAGTAGGAAAAATCAGACAAGCCAAGGATTTTCCTCCCCTGTATCAGGGAAACGAGGCCGGTCAAACTTTTTAGCTGGATGGAATCCAGAATTGAAATGGTCTCAATTAAGTTGGTTCGCTTGTATTCCTCTCATGGCAGTTATTGTTGTGGTGTGGGATATGTCAGCCCACGCTCAAGAGACAGTAACTGGAGCGATGGCAACCGAAGCATCAATAGCAGATTTACAAGGTAAATTAAACGCCATCTGGGTGTTCATTGCTACTATTTTAGTGATTTTCATGAATGCTGGTTTCTGTATGTTGGAAACCGGTTTCTGTCGGACAAAAAATGCCGTAAACGTTTTAGCAAAAAACCTGATTGTATTTGCCTTGGCAACAGTCATTTTTTGGGCAATTGGTTTTTCTTTAATGTTTGGTGGAGATAATCCTTTTATTGGTGGTGGTGGTTGGTTTTTAAGTAGTTTAGACCCTGCTACCTATGGTTTAAAACCATTCCCTGAAGGTTTACCCATTACCGTATTTTTCCTTTTCCAAGTAGCTTTTGCTGGTACTGCTGCTACTATTGTTTCAGGAGCAGTAGCTGAGAGAATTGAATTTATTGCATTTTTAATTTTTAGTTTACTAATTGTTGGTATTGCTTATCCCATCACCGGACATTGGATTTGGGGTGGTGGTTGGTTAATGGATTGGGGTTTCAAAGATTTTGCTGGTTCTACGGCTGTTCACTCTGTCGGTGGTTGGGCTGCTTTAATGGGGGCAGCCATATTAGGACCCCGTATTGGAAAATACGATGGAGAAGGTAACGCTAGAGCAATTCCCGGTCATAATCTAAGTATTGCTACTTTAGGCTGTTTAATTTTGTGGGTCTGTTGGTTTGGTTTTAATTCCGGTTCTCAGTTAGCTGTTGATGAGGCAGTTCCCTATATTGCTGTGACAACTAATCTATCAGCTGCCGCCGGTGCTATTAGTGCTACAGCTACATCTTGGTTAAAAGATGGTAAACCTGACTTATCTATGATTATTAATGGTGTTTTAGCTGGTTTAGTTGGTGTAACTGCTAGTTGTAACCTCGTTGATTATTGGGGAGCAACAATAATTGGTTTAATTGCTGGTGTATTAGTTGTATATGCCGTTGCCTTTTTTGATCGAATTATGGTTGATGATCCGGTTGGTGCCACCTCCGTTCACTTAATTTGTGGTGTATTCGGTACAATAGCAGTCGGACTTTTTGCTAATCCTAATATCTCTATTGCTGCTGCAGAAGGAGCTCCAGCCGGTTTATTTTACGGTGGCGGAATAGATTTACTATTTAAACAGATAGTAGGAGCCTTAGCTGTCGGTGGTTTTACCGTATTATTAAGTACAATATTCTGGTATGCTCTGAAATCTACTGTCGGAATTAGAGTTCATGCCGACCAAGAGTTTGAGGGTTTAGACCTTGCAGAACACGGTATGGAAGCCTATAGTGGTTTTATGAAAGAACCATCTATGGGTACGGGTGATAGTGTTTTTACTACATCTACTAAAGGTCCTGTCGGTACTAGTAGTCATAAGTAATTAAATTACTTATTTGTGGCTAAAATCAATTTAGGTAAATTTGCAACATTTCAAAAAAATGACTATTAAATAAATTTTAATAGTCATTTTACTATTTTAAAAACAACAAAAATTGGGCGTAATCATTCTCAAGTAAACTTTCGAGGTTTGTAAAAAAATTCACATTAATAATCATTGTTGACAAGTTATGAAAAAATTGATCTTGCTCTGTGTAATTACTTTAGGATTTTTATTGGGTCCTGGTTGTGATGTTGCCTGGGCTGCAGAAGAAAATCCGATTAATACTGGTGACACAGCTTTTATGTTGATTTGTGCTGCCATGGTATTATTCATGACCCCCGGTTTAGCGTTTTTCTATGGTGGTTTGGTGCGATCGCGCAACGTGCTGAATACCATGATGATGAGTTTCATTTTGATGGCTATAGTAGGAGTCACTTGGGTATTATGGGGATATAGTATTGCTTTTGATACTTCCACTCCAGCCAGTGAAGGTTTTGCCACAGGAATGGAAAGATTTATTGGTGGCACAGATTGGTTATTTTTACACCATGTTGATGCGGATAAACCTGACCCAGTTGGTTATGCAGGTACAATTCCCCATCAGTTGTTCATGGTTTATCAAATGATGTTTGCCATTATCACCCCTGCCTTAATTTCTGGTGCGATCGTCGAGAGAATGAATTTCAAGGCTTACTTTTGGTTTATTCTATTATGGTCAATTATTATTTATCCACCTTTAGATCATTGGGTTTGGGGAAGAGGTTGGTTGCAAGCTATAGGTGCTTTAGATTTCGCCGGCGGTACAGTAGTACATATTAGTTCTGGTATATCCGCATTGGTAGCAGCCTGGGTGATTGGTCCCCGCAGAGATTTCATGATTAATCCGATTACTCCCCATAATATTCCTTATGTCTTATTAGGAATTGGGATGTTATGGTTTGGCTGGTTTGGCTTTAATGCGGGTAGTGCTTTAGGGGCTGGTGCTTTAGCAACTGTTGCTTTTGTTGCCACCATGGTATCTGCTGCGGCTGGAGGCTTAACTTGGGTAATAATGGAATGGATGTTAAGAGGTAAACCTACAGCCATTGGTATTGCTAGTGGATTTTTAGCAGGTTTAGTTGGTATTACCCCGGCAGCTGGTTTTGTCACTCCCTTATCAGCGATTTTTATTGGTTCTTTGACGGCGGTTTGTTGCTTTTATGCTGTTCTTTATAAAGCAAAAATCAATTTTGATGATTCCTTAGATACTTTTCCTGTGCATGGGGTAGGGGGAACAGTAGGAGCTATTTTAACGGGAGTATTTGCGACAAAATCTGTGAATCCAGCGGGTTTTGATGGTTTATTGTATGGTAATCCTGCTCAAATGATTCCCCAAATAATAGGGGTGGTAGCTACTTACATTTTTGCCGGTGTTGGCACATTTGTTATTTTAAAATTGCTGAGTAATATTATGCCATTGCGAGTTAATCCCAATACAGAATCTCAAGGTTTGGATGTGAAAGAACATGGTGAAGAAGGATATAGCAACGATTTTCTAGGAGCTTAGTTAAGTTACACAGAGTTTTTTAGAAAAATTTACTTGTCAAATAAAATTTGTGATGCAAACCCGGTTTCTGAAAATAAAAAGAAGCCGGGTTTCTCAATTTATTTTCTATTCCTCATAGAAATGTCTTAATTTTTTTCAATAAATTTTTTTGCAACATTCAGGAACTAACGGGTTAAACTAGCATTTGTCAAGGCAATAAATATGTGATTGATGTTCAGTTTCCCTAAAAATATAACCCGCTGGGCCTTAATATCCCTCTCTGTCAATACACTATTTTTTATAGTGTTGGGTAGCGTTTTGGGTGGTGTACCTAAGTCCTCTGAGAAAAATGAGACATTTGTCTCTTTAAATGAACCAAAACCGAAATTATCTGATATTGCTGATCGCCCTGGGGCAAAACTGATCAGACCGAGTTTTCAAGGTATAGATTTATTAAGTTTAGCTCGTCAACATAAATGGACCTATGAACAATGGGTAGCCCAACTGGAAGAAGAAGCGATCGCCACGGTAGAGGCAAAACCCCAGCGGTTAACAGTTTTATTAGGGGATTCTTTGAGTTTGTGGTTTCCGGTTTCTCTATTACCGACTAATAGAAATTGGTTAAATCAGGGGATTTCTGGGGAAACTACACGGGGCTTATTTAAACGTTTAGATATATTAGAGAGAACTAGACCAGAAACAATATTTCTGATGATCGGTATTAATGACTTATTGAGGGAAATTGATGATTTTACCCTGCTGAATAATTATGAAAATATTGTGAAAGACTTACGTTTAGTACATCCCCATTCCCAAATAGTGGTGCAATCTATTCTGCCCCATGGTGGCGAAACAGCGACTTGGGAGGGAAAAAAACGCTTATTAAAAATTCCCCAATCTCGCATCCGAGAACTTAATCAGCAATTACGGGCGATCGCTCAAAAACAGGGAGCATTTTATTTAGATTTACATCCCCTGTTCACTGATCAGAATGGTCAATTACGGGCAGAGTTAAGCACCGATGGTTTACATTTAAATGAACAAGGTTATATGGTTTGGCGAACAGCGATTGAATTATATAGCCAAGTCAAACTTAATCAGCCCGATTAATTTTATTTGACGCAAAATAGCTGTATTTGCCCGAAATCTCAAAGAAGTCTAAAATCAGTTAAAACCCGTCAAAAACATTAACTTAAAATCAAATTAAATTTATCATAATGGATACAAAAGCCTTTACCAGAGCCTTAAAACAGTCAGAAAATTATCACCGCCGGGGATTTGGCCATGAAAAAGATGTGGCCCAAACCATGGAATCATCCTATCAAAGTAATTTAATTCAACAGATTAGAGAAAATAATTATATTTGGTCGAAAGGCAATGTCACTATTAAGTTAGCCGAAGCCTTTGGTTTTTGTTGGGGTGTAGAACGAGCGGTAGCAATGGCTTATGAAACTCGGCAACATTTTCCTAATGAGCAGATTTGGATTACTAATGAGATTATTCATAATCCTTCTGTCAATCAGCATCTCCGCAAAATGGAGGTGCAGTTTATTCCGGTGCATGAGACAGAAAAAGATTTTACGGTAGTAGGAAAAGGCGATGTGGTAATATTACCAGCCTTTGGAGCCAGTGTGCAGGAAATGCAAATTCTCAGTGAAAAGGATTGTAAAATAGTTGATACTACTTGCCCTTGGGTTTCTAAGGTGTGGAATACGGTAGAAAAACATAAGAAACGTCAGTTTACTTCAATTATTCACGGTAAATACAATCATGAAGAAACCGTGGCGACTAGTTCCTTTGCTGATAAATATTTGGTAGTTTTAAATTTAGAACAAGCTGAATTTATCTGTGATTATATGTTGCACGGGGGCGATCGCCAAATATTTATGGAAAAATTCCAGCGATCAGTTTCCGCCGGTTTTAATCCTGATGAAGATTTACAATATGTTGGTATTGCTAATCAAACAACCATGTTAAAAAGTGAAACAGAAGAAATTGGTAAGTTGTTTGAAAAAACCATCATGAAAAAATACGGACCAGATAAATTAAGTGAACATTTTCAAAGTTTTAATACTATTTGTGATGCTACTCAAGAACGGCAAGATGCGATGATTAGTATTTTGCAAGAAAAGTTAGATTTAATGTTAGTGATCGGTGGTTTTAATTCTTCTAACACTACCCACTTACAGGAAATGTCAATAGAAGAGGGTATTCCTTCCTATCATATTGACTGTGCCGAGAGAATTTTACCTAATAATTGTATTGAACATAAACCCTTAGGGAAAGATTTAGAAATAGCAGAAAATTGGCTACCTGAAGGTAAGATTATTGTCGGTGTTACCTCCGGTGCTTCTACTCCTGACAAGGTTGTAGAGGAAGCGATTGAGAGAATTTTAGCAGCCAAGGCTTAATATTAATCACCGGGTTATATAGGAAATTTGTTGATCTCATCAAAAAATATTTGAGAGAATAACTATTTGCCGATAACCCGGTTAATTTGCCCTGTGCATCATCATTAAACTATTGCTTGCATAGTCGTAATACTATCATTACCAATAATAAAATCTGTGGCAGTTAAAGTCGCTTTATTAGTCAAGGTGGCAAACTGTCCGCCTGTACCAAAACCAGCTTCATTACCATTGACGTTATAATACAATCCACCAGAACTAGAGTTATAGACTATTTTGGCAATACTATTAGCCGCTAAATCCTCACTATTAACCACGGCAAATTCACTAATTACACTAAAACCATTACCTTGTAAACTGACTAAGTTTGTGAAAATTTCTGGGTCTAAAATAATTTTATCTTGTTCTAAACTAGCCAAATCAGTTATTTCATCCGCAGAACTAATACCAAATCCTGTACTTGTACCAAAGATAAAATAATCTTGACCGTTGCCACCAGTTAAAACATCCTTACCAGCTCCACCATTTAGAATATCATTACCAGTTAATCCGCCTAATAAAGTATCATTGCCATTACCACCAGTCAGAATATCATTACCTTTCGCTCCATCTAATAGATCGTCACCATCTTCCCCATTCAAAATATCATAACCTTTTTGCCCTAATATTGTATCGTTACCAACATCACCATAAAGTACATCCGAGCCTCGCTTGCCTTGTAATTCATCATTACCAGCTTTGCCATTAATAATATCCCCAGCATCTGCACCAGCTAGATAATCATTACCTTCTTTGCCTTCTAATAAAGTTGGTAAAGTGACAACTTGGTCAAAATTCAATGAAGATATAGTTCTTAAGGCACTAGGGGCATCCTCGACCAAATTCATTAACTCATCAAAACCAATTTGACTAACTTGGTCACCAAATAGATCAATCAAGTTTAAATTACCGTTGGCAGAACCTTCTGCTATATCTAATAAAGTTTCTAAGTCAATGTAGTTCAATAATGTACCTGAAACTTTGACTAAATCAAGAACTAAACCGTTACTCAACCCAAAAGGTAAATCAACAAATCGCCCAATAATATCTAGGGGTAGATTAACAACTTTACCTAAATTATCAACAACGAAATTACCAATACTATTAAAAATACTCATTTTGACCTCTAGTTTATTTCTGTTCTGAATACCATCAATATCCAGTTTAACTAGAAGTAATTCAGTAGATTTCTTTAACTTCGTTAACTACCTTAAGTCATTCTCTATCTGGTTTTAAGACTATTTTATTGAAGTTAATTTTCTCAGACTTGTATCAAATTTTTCAGCCAGTTAAGCACCAAAATGAAAGGATCAAACCCATACTATAGGGGCAATTCATGAATTGCCCCTACTATCCTAGAATAAAAATCACTATCGCAATATGTTACGAAAAAAATGACTGCGAGCATCTCGCTTGCTATAGGTTTGCAATATTCACTAAGAAAGTATTTTACGAATCATTGGTTCGGCAAAAAATAATTGAGTATCCTTAATTAACTTTTCTCCCCAAAGATTATCTTCTAAATATTCAATTTCTCCATAACGTACATCCATCCGCAAAGCACTTTCCCCTAATAATAATGCTTCTTCCCGATCGCCCTGAATATAAAGTGCGACTGCTAATGCTAATAAAGGTTCGGCTGCTTCCTTGTCAATCGCTAGGGATTCTCGCCATTTTTTAATTGCACCTGCCCGATCACCCATTTCATATTTGACTAAACCAATATTATTAATTGCCGGCCAAATATTTTTATCCAGGGCGATCGCTTTCTCATATTGGGCGATCGCCCTGTCGTAAGAGGCTTGTTTATAGTAAGCATTACCCAAATCAAACAGAGCATTAGGAGCCTCTGGTTTAATTTTCAAACCCTTTTCTAAATTAGCGATCGCCTTAACAAAATCATTCTGCTGAAAATGAGCCCGTCCTAATACAAATAAAATCTCCGCTTCCTGGGGTGCTAAAGCCTGAGCTTTTTGTAATGCCACAATACCAGCATCTAACTCTTCATTTTGTATATACAAACTACCCAATAAGGCCCACGTCTGATAACGATTAGGGGCCAACTGTGTCGATAATTGCGCCCGCCCTAGGGCCATAGGTAATTGTTGAAATCTTGCCAACTGCACTGCTTCTTCTGCCAGACTCAAACCAGTTTCCTCTAACTGCTTTTGGTCTAACTCCAAAGTAAAAGGCAATAAGGACTGTGCTATAACAGCAGGCATATTGATTGCCCAACTAAAAGTAACTAATAAACCAACTAATATTTTTTTACGCAACACAGGAATAATAGAAAAAATAAACAACTATTGTTAATGTAACATAACCAGTTCAAACTATTGGTAACAGCACTTCAAATTCAGTTTGCTGACCAGGCATAGATTTAAAACTTAATTTACCATTATGTTTTTCTGTAATAATTTGATGGCAGATGGTTAAACCAATCCCCGTACCTTTACCAACTTCTTTCGTCGTAAAAAAGTTTTCAAAAATATAATTCTGTACATCTTGGGGAATACCGACTCCATTATCAATAATTTTCACGCTTACCCAATCAACACCATGTAATTTGATTTCTTCCGTGGTAATTGTTAAAGTCGGTATCCATTCATCTGTATTTACTCTATCGTCTTTTTCCAACAGAGTGACTTTTTCATATAAAGCATCAATGGCATTAGAGAACAAGTTCATAAAGACCTGACTTAATTGACCAGAATAACAGTTGATAATCGCTACTTTACCGTAATTTTTGATCACCTCTATGCGATTTTTCAGCCGACTATTTAAAATGAGAATAGTACTATCCAAACATTCATGCACATCAGCCGGTCGCTTTTTAGTTTCATCCATATAGGAAAAATTACGCAGACTATTAATAATATTAATTAACTGTTCGGTCGCTACCTTAATCGCATCAATAGTTTCTGGTAATTCACTTTGTAATTCATCAATATCTATTTGACTTTTCACTGCTTCCACACTAGGGGAAACATTTGGATAGGATTCTTCGTAGGCAAGAATTAACTGCATCATTTGTTCCACCTGAGTGGTCGTAAATAGCAAATTATTCCAGATGCAATTCACCGGATTTCTAATTTCATGAGCTATTCCCGCCATCATTTTGCCTAAGCTAACTAACTTTTCAGTTTGCATATTTTTAGCTTGGGTCTGTTTTTTCAAAAGACGACAAGTTAGTTCATGAATTTTGGAGTGAGCTACTAGTAAATTGTGAACATCTAATATGCGATAATTTTGTGCACCTAATTCTACAATAATTGGTTCATATAATAGCTCACTTTCCCTCTGGAGAACCTGTTGAGCCGCTTGGACAATGAGGGTATCGCAACTAACAACTAAAGGTATATTTTGGGAAAAACGATAGAGTATTTCAATCGGTCGTTTGGCAAACATTTCTAAACCATAACGTCCCCCCATCTTTTCAAAAAAGAGTCGACGAGATACCATTCCGACAAATTCCCCTTGTTTACCCGTCAAAATCACTCCCGGTAAAAGGGGATTAGCTTCAAAAATAGGGGCAACAGATTTAGCAGGGTGGCTTGATTCTATTTGAAAATAATACAGGGGTAAACCTTGTATGCTTGATTCTAAACCTAAGTTATCTTCGTCCATTTGAGTTGTTTTTTATACGTAAATCATTATAAACCCTTTCTAAAACAATCGGCAAAATAGTGAAATTTTCACCGAGCAAAGATTATAACAATTTACTATTCAGGTTACTATTAGGCTGACCTGATCATAGTCATAATCAATTTGATTTTAATTTCCCAAAACTTTAATAAAATCTTTATTCTCACCAATATGATAATCAACACGCTGGAGAGACAATTCAATGAATTACCCTACATTGGGATAAGAAACGCTATATTAAATTTCACTAGCCGATCATGACTAAATTAATTTAAATATTAATATCCTGTAACCAATCTCGTAGTTTTTCCGCCACTTGAGGTTGTCGTAATTTACGCATAGCCTTCGCTTGAATTTGCCGCACCCTCTCCCTAGAAATTTGGGTTAAACCGCTAACTTCCTCTAAAGTATGAGGCTCCCCAGTGAATAGCCCATAACGCATGGTGATAATATCGTATTCCCTTGTATTTAATACCTGATTTAACACCTGTAATACTTCTTGCCGTAACATAATATCACTGATCTGAGCCTCCGGGGTTTGACTCTGATCACCCTCTAAAAAATCTAATAACTCAGAGTTTTCTTCCGTACCTAAGCGATGATTTAATGACAAGGTTTGCCTAGCTAACTGTTGCAGTTTTTGTAATTGTATTTGATCAATTTCTAATTTTTCTAATAATTCTCTCTCACTGGGATTACGATGGAGCGATCGCCGTAATTCCCGATAAACCCGTTTTAATTTATTTAACTGTTCCACCACGTGTACAGGTAAACGAATAGTCCGAGACTGATTAGCAATGGTGCGAGTAATACCCTGGCGAATCCACCAATAAGCGTAGGTAGAAAACTTATAACCTTTTTCTGGATCAAATTTTTCCGCTGCCCGATGTAAGCCCAAAGCTCCTTCCTGGATTAAATCTAAGAAAGGTACACCCCGATTAATATAACGCTTGGCAATGGATACTACTAACCGCAAATTAGAGCTAATCATTTTCCGTTTAGCTATTTGCCCCTGGTAAATCAACTGATTTAATTGACTTTCTGTAATACCCAGGGCGATCGCCCATTCCCCTTGACTGGGATAATAACCTAGCTCCTTTTGTAAACGCTCCCGCACCAATTCATATTTCACTAATAATTGAATTTTCCTCGCTAATTCTATTTCTTCCGTTGGATTGAGCAAAGGATAACGAGCCATTTGTTTAAAGAGAGAACTCACTGCATCACTATTGACTGCATGATTAGTTTGAGTATCCCGCAGATATTGATCAGGGAGAGTAAACGAGGTGTCAAACATAAAAAAAATCCTCCTACTGATTGCTCACTTTTTCCTATTATAAGAGACTATTTTTTAGACATAAAAAGGTATATGGCACTACAATATTTCAGTTTTTCTCAGAGATTTTTATCAAATTGTCAGGTAGAAAAACGAAAACCGCTGAATATCAGAGGTTTAGCCTGTAATTGTCTCAGGTGATTTATTTAATAGTCAGAATATTTAATTATTTATATTTGATATAATTTATTTGACTTGATTAACATATCAATCTTTAATCGTCAATAGTTAATAATACTTATGGCTGGCATGATCGGTAAGAAAAATATAGTAAATTACCCTGTAATAAAATAGGAGCAATTGATCAATTGCCCCTACAGTGTGTAATTAAGATAATATTGTTGAACCTGAACAGTTAAAAATTGCTCTAAAAATTATTTTTAAGGACGAGCCGCATAACGATAAGGACCATTACGCAGAGCCTTACCTAATTCATCATTATTAGCTCGGATCGCTTCATAGAAAAATAAAACTTCGCCATTTATCCCTAAAGAACGATTATATTCAATCGCATTTAATAGGTCTGCGGTAGTAATCCGATAACCACTCAACTGAGCCAGAATACCGGGGGAAAATATCGCCAATTCATTAGATCTTAACTGTTGAGTCACCACCCGATAAACTAAAGATTGATAACCAGCTAAATCCCGCCGATATAATTGGGGATGTAATAAATCAACCAACCCCCGATCTAACCAAGTGACATAATCCTGTAAATATTCATCTAAACCCCAGCGATAAACACTAGGAGACAAAGAAACTAAGGCTTTGGGTCGAATCGCTTTCACCTGTTTATATAAATTTGCTAAGAAATTAGTGAGAATATCAGCCCGCCATTTCAACCAGTGAGAATCCTTGCGGTTAGCTGGTGGATATACACCAAATTGTTGACGATAAAGGTTCACAGTTTTATCATCATAACCACCCTCTGTCGGCATAGCGGGTAAACGATCATCCCCTTGAATACCATCCACATCATAGTTACGCACTACTTCTAATATTAAATTAGTCATAAAGTTTTGTACTTCTGGATCCAGAGCATTCATCCATTCAAAACCATTCTTAGTCAGCAATTTGCCATAATAATCACGCCCTGCCCAATGAGGTTTTTTCGCTAAAATATTACCACCATTAGCTTGATAGGAACTAGCAAAACCATATTCAAACCAAGGAATCACTTTTAAATTAAATTTTTTCGCCTCTGTAATTACTTCCTGTAAAGGATCTCGTCCTCTATGTAAAGGATCAATTTCTATACCAAAATTCTGTGCCATCACCTTACTAGGAAATAGGGTGACACCTTTATTCCAGACCACCGGAAATACTACATTAAAACCATATCCAGCAATATATGCCATGGCCTGAGCAATATTAGCCCGTGAATATAAAACCCGGCTATCTACATTAGTAATCCAAACACCACGCACTTCCATAATTTTTATTTGCCTATTTCAATAGTTTAATAATTTTAATACTTGCACTATTTATACTACAAAAAAGCGTTAATGGGTTAATATCACAGTTAAATTAAAGAAGAAATACTAAAGATAACTACCTATTTTTAACTATCCTATCAATTTTACCGACGACAAGAAAATTAACTCCCACCCAACTTAAAAGTACCGACTGAAATACCCGCACTTGTACCCTTATCCCAATCAGCAATACCATCACCATTTTCATCAACGAACGTCGGGACAAAAAATCCACATTCTACATATACCCCGTCAGTTGAGGTCGATAAGTACAAATTCCCACCCTTGGTTGCACAAGTAAATTCGGCCTGACTCATTTCTACCGGATACTGTTTTTTTAATTTATCTACAGTTTTCTCACATTGACTATCCACACATTGCCAATGACTAGTGAAAGGAGCTGTTTCGCCTGGATAGGGCAAAATTCCTAAACCAGACCCCCAACTTGAACCATTTTCTGGCGGGTCCCAACATTGAAAACTCACTACTTTCATAATCGGGTCCTGATAAACGGCTAAACCTAAACGGCGATCGCCCTGACAATCAGCCTCGTATTTTTGCACCATTTCCGGCCAGGCTTCCCGCATTTTAACTAATAATTCCCCACAGTTTTCCCCGGCACAATCACCTAATATTTCTAATTTAGAATTTTCTGTCGTATTATCAGTAACAATCTCAGTTTTTAAACTAGGAGAATTAATCTGATTAGGAACCTGTGACAAAAAAGATTGTGGTACATTCACCACACCAGAAAAAATCAAAATTAAACTAGCAATTGTTGGGTTCATATATTTTTTTAAAAGAACACTAAATGAAACAATCTTTCAACTTATTAACGATTGTTTCCTGTTGACTGAAGAATAATTCCGGGAACATAGGTAAAGATAATACCTGATGAGAAATTGCCTCTGCTATCGGTAGTGAATCAACAGTATAACCAAGATTTTCATAAACCGGTTGTAAATGCAAAGGAATCGGATAATAAATCATTGTACATATTCCCCAATTTTGCAATTTTTGACGCAATTCATCCCGATATTTTATTTGACTGGCTGGGTTATTCAAATCTGGATTAATAGCTGAATAATTTAGTTTTATCGTATATTGATTCCAAACAGATTGACTATTTGTGACAGTTTGCGGACAGGTTAAATAGGGGATATTTTGGCAAAGCTGACGATAATTTTCTGCGATCTTTTGCCGTTGACTATTCCACTCATTTAAGTAACCTAATTTCACCTTTAAAATAGCCGCCTGCAGGGCATCTAAACGACTATTAATACCGATTTCTTCATAATAGTAGCGGGCTGATTGTCCATGATTTTTTAAAATTTTTACCTGGTTCGCTAAATTTTCATCATTAGTGACTACGGCCCCGGCATCACCACAGGCCCCTAAATTTTTTGTAGGAAAAAAACTAAAACAGCCGATGTGTCCGATAGTGCCGGTTTTTTGTCCTTGCCAACTGGAGCCGGTGGATTGGGCACAGTCTTCAATCACTAATAAATTATGTTGATGGGCGATCGCCATTAAACGGGTCATATCTACTGGTTGCCCAAACAAGTGGACAGGCATAATGGCTTTAGTCTGGGATGTAATAGCTTTTGCCACTTGCTCTAAATCAAAGTTATAGGTATCAGGCTCAATATCAACAAATACAGGTTTTGCCCCCACCGCACTAATTACTTCTGTCGTTGCAAAAAAAGTAAAGGGCGTGGTAATGACTTCATCGCCTGGTCCGATATTCAGCGATCGCAAAGCTAGAAATAAAGCATCAGTACCAGAATTACAACCGATACAGTATTCTGCTCCTAAATATTCAGCAAAGGATTGTTCAAAATCTTCTATCACTTTGCCTCCAATATAATTACCAGAGGCCAGTATTTCTTGGACTAGCGGATTAATTTGCGGGCTAAGGGTAGCGTATTGTTGGGTTAAATCTAAAGAAGGAATATAATTCACTGTAGTTTGACTTTTTATTAATTTTTTTAGATAGCAATTTGAGTTATCAAACTTTTATCATTTTTTGACAATCTTAGATCAAAAATTTCATATATTCTCAATTATTGAAAACCTAAATATCCCCTCGGTGTAATCATCCAGTTTTCATAAATCCGGGTAGATTGATTACCAATAATAATCACCGTTAACATATCTATTTCAGTTTCTAATAATTTTTCTAAGGTTGTCAGAGTAATCTTTTCATCGTTTCTATAGGCAGAATGCACAATTGCCACAGATGTGTGAGGGGAACGATATTGTAAAAATATTTTTTGTGCATCTGTTAATTGCGTCGTCCGTTGTTGAGATTTCGGGTTATAAATAGCAGTAACAAAATCCGCTTGAGCGGAGGCTTCTAACCGTTTAATAATCACCGACCAAGGCGTTAATAAATCACTTAAACTAATCGCACAAAAATCGTGCATTAAAGGAGCCCCGACTTTAGAAGCAGCCGACTGTAAAGCACTAATTCCCGGTAATACTTGTAAAGCCGGTGTTTGCCCGTTCCAACCCTGTTCTTGTAATGTTTCCAATACTAAACCAGCCATGCCATAAATACCGCTATCACCAGAGGAAACTACTACCACCGTTAATCCCCAATTTGCCAGGGCGATCGCCCGTTCGGCTCGACTTTTTTCCTGGGTAATCGGTGTTTTCTCAACTATTTGCCCTGGTCGTAAGAGACTAGTAATTAAATCAATATATAAATTGTAACCAATCACCACATCAGCCTGATTAATTGCCGCTTTAGCTGCCGGTGTAATTTGAGATAAATCACCCGGACCAGTTCCCACTAATATTAATTTGCCCTTTTTCCCTGTGTATTCTAAGGGGGCGACAGCCACTGCCATGGTGACGGCTCCTGCTTGTTCTGGTTGGCGAAATATTTGTTTTTTCACTAATAAGTTATCACTTAAATTTTCTAAATATTGAGAATCTAATACTGACTCTGTATCATGTTTAGCTGCATTGTCAAGATGATCCAGTATCAAACCATGATCAAAAGAAAAATCACTCGCTAAAATCGCCGCCGCTTCTGCTACACTAGGGGTTCCTACTTCTGCCTCAACATTAGTTGATGGGGTGGGTACAGGTACTAATTTTAATAAGTCTGCTGGAAAAATTCGTAAAGGTAAATTTCGCTTTTGACAAACTTCTAATATACCGACTTCATCCGCTTTTAAATCAATCGTAGCAATCCCAGCGATCGCCCCTTCTGCCAAATGATATTCATTAAATATTTGATTAATAGCATGATCAATTAATATTTGGGATGTTCCCCGTTCACAACCAATACCAATCCATAAAACCTTTGGATGCCAATACACTTGGGGAAAACTAGATTTAACGGACGGCTCTTGCCAATCAATCATTACTTGCACTGTATATTCTGATTGATTTTGATTACCAGGTTGATCGATAAAATCAAAAGTATGATTAGCTGATAAATGATTTTGCCAAATTCGATTACCGGCTGTTTGATATACCGCCACTTTTTCCCCACGGGCGATCGCCCCACTGACTGCCGTCCAATCTCCCTGTCCTTTTTGCCAACCAAAGGGATTACCTATTATATCCACCGCCGGTAAACCTAAACTCGATGCCACACCCGTTAATACAGGTTCTGCTCCTAATAAATGGGCGATCGCCTCAGTTAATTGATCAGCCTTACCTTGATGACCACCAATTAAACTAATCACATATTTCCCCATCGCATCAACTACAATCACCGCCGGGTCAGAAGATTTATCCTGTAATAAAGGGGCAATCATTCTCACCACAGCCCCCGCCGCCATACATAAAACAATTACTTGAGTCTCTTGCCAAACTGCTTGTAAATGAGTTTTCAGATCAGTTTGATAAATTTGTATGTGGGATAAATTTTTTACTTCATCCTGCATAGAAGAAGGACACCAGAGACGTTGACCTGTATTAGTTGCTAGGGGAGATAATACTTTCACCGCTATTTGAGTAGGAGCGATAATCACTAAATGGGGAAAATCTTGCCAAATTAATTCCATGAGTTACCAATTACGAGAATATTTAAAATATATACCTATGCAAATCTTAGAGCAAATTGCCTACAAAATATGACATCTACTTTAATTGCACTAAAAACTCATAGGAAAAACCTCGAAAATTAGAATCTAACTCTAAAGTGTAAACACCAGTTTCTGTTAATTTACCTTGCCACTGCTTGGGCGGATTCGGACTAGGTTCTCCCGCCAATACCTGACTACTAGGGGTAATAATTACAGGAAAAATAGATTGATTTCTCTGCACCGTCAACGTCTGTCCTGCCTGAGCCTGTAAACGATAAACATGGGAACCTGTACCAATAATTTCCCCTTTAATTAAAACATTTAATTTTTGCGGTTTCGCATTAATATCTAAATCAAGATTAGCACAACTACTTTTCGTTCTATTCGCCGCAATCCAACCAACCATTGGCTCCGTAATTCTCAACCAACCGGCTTTTTCCTCTGCCACACTAACTAAAGTATTATTGGCTAATGTTCCTACTACTTGACTATTATTACTATCAGGTAAACTTCTCACATTTAAAGGCGGTTGCGGATCAGCCACTAAGGCCATACGAATTGCACAATTACTAGTGGGAGCAGTAATAACTATTGCCGTATTTTGAATATTCTGAGAATTTCCTAATAAAGGTGGAGACTTTTCTCCTGACTTTGGTGTAGGCGATCGCCCGTTAGGAGTTTCCAGAGTTAAAGCTGGTAAATTATTAGAATCATTACTAGAAGAAGTTTCATTATTCAAACGAGAGCGAGATTGCATAGTCAGATATGATACCAATACCGCCGTTAATAGTCCACTTGCTCCAGTAATTAATATTTGTTTAGGAGTAAACGACATATATAATAATTTTGCATTTATATTAATAAAATCTTAATTTAAATTACCTAATATGTCACCCACTTATTTATCTAAATATCGGCAACAATTACTATCCAAGGTACATAGTGAGATTTTACAATTGCGATCGCAATCCCTACACCAGGCGATTTCTCAAGAGTTGGCCAGTCAACCCGTGGAAAAAACTCGTCCCTGGGACATCAATATTAAAGTTGGTAAAAAGCCTAGCACTCTCTTACCTAGCCATTTAAGTGTATCCGATGTATTTGATGAAATGGGTGGCAAATTATTAATTTTAGGCATAGATGGCGGTGGTAAAACTTCTACCCTATTAGAATTAGCTCTTAATTTGTGCGATCGCTCTCCCACCTCCCGTTATCAATCTGATTATCCCATACCCATATTATTAGACCTGCAAACCTATTCAGAAGTTAGCACAACCACCACAGAAAAATCTAAAAATTTTGTCAAATGGTTAACCAACCAACTCCTAGAAAAATATGAAATTCCTGCCGTTATCACCAAATTATTATTAGAACAAAAACAATTAATTCCCCTCCTCGATAATTTTGATCAGGTAAATCCCATAGAAATTGAATCATGTTTACAATCTATTAATCAATTTGTTAGCAATTCTCACCCTCCCCATTTAGTAGTTTGTAGTAATTTTCAAGCCTATAAAAATTGTCAAGGACGTTTTCGCCTCAATGCGGCTCTAGCCTTACACCCTCTTAATTTAGAACAAGTACAAGAATATTTACTCTATTCCAGAAGTCGAGAACTTTGGTATGCTATTAAGTCAGAACCAGAATTATTAAAATTAGCGCAAATTCCTTTCTATCTAAATTTAATGACCCTTGCCTATGAAGAAATATTAATAGCATCGTGGCGACGGATTGATAACATAGAAGACCAGAAAAAATATTTATTTAATGCCTTTGTGCGTCGTCAATTGAATAAAGATAATTATGCTAAAATTTACCCTGCCCATCAACAAATTTTGCCAGAAAAGACCCGCCACTTTTTATCACAATTAGCTTGCCATATTAATCATACATATCCTAGTTTTAACGTAAAAAAAATTTCTCCCCAATGGCTCAATACACCAAAAAAAATCCAACTTTATCAAATCAGTATTAAATTACTCAGCATGATTTTATGGGCTATTATATTTAGTTGTTTAGTAAACCTCATCAGTGGTATGCCCTGGGCATGGATTGCTTTTATCATAGGTTTATGTTTAGGTTGGTTTATTAACTTTCCAGGTATTCCCCGCCTCTCTCTTCACTTCATATTATGGCAACAAGGTGATATTCCCTGGAACTATCAAAAGTTTTTAAATTATGCTAATACTCGTTTATTCCTAGAAAAAAACGATAAAAACTACCAATTTACTCATCGTTTACTACAAAATCACTTTGCAGAATTATCTCAACCGAAAAGTCATCAATAAGATTTTTCATCAATTGATCAATCAGAACCACAAATTATAGGGACAATTGATTAATTGCCCCTATAATTTATAATAAAATTACTCTCTAAAAATTAATTAAATAATCTAAAGAGATTGCACAAAACTAGCTAATCTAGCCATCCCTTTTTCAATAGTTGGTAAATCCGTAGCATAGGAAATCCTAATATGATGATCATCCCCAAAAGCAATGCCAGGAATAACGGCTACCTGCTGTGTTTGCAACAAACCATTACAAAAATCCAAAGAATTTAAACCAGTTTGACTAATATTCACAAACATATAAAAAGCCCCCTGTGGTTGACAACAACTAATACCAGGAATCGCATTAATCAAATCATAAATAATTGCTCGCCGTTCAGCAAAAGATTGACGCATAACTTCTACACATGATTGATCACTATTCAAAGCTGCGATCGCCCCATATTGAGCAAAAGTACAGACATTAGAAGTAGCATGATCCTGAATCAAATTACAGGCTTTAATAATTTCCTCAGCCCCCACCAAATAACCAACCCGCCAACCCGTCATCGCATAGGCTTTGGCAAAACCATTACTAATTAAAGTGCGTCGATAAATTTCCGGGTTAAGGGAAGCAATACTAAAATGTTTGGTATCATCGTAAACAATCTTTTCATAAATTTCATCAGATACCACCAAAATATCTTTTTCTACAATAATAGCCGCCAATTCCTCTAATTCCGATAAACTATAAACCATACCAGTCGGATTAGAAGGGGAATTCATTACGAATAATTTAGTCTTTTCTGTAATAGCAGACCGTAATTGAGCTGGTGTAATTTTATAACCAGTTTCCTCCGTAGTTGGTACAATCACCGGCTTACCACCAGCAATTTTCACCATTTCAGGATAACTCACCCAATAGGGAGCCGGAATAATCACCTCATCCCCCGGATTCACCAAAGCTAATACTAAATTAAAAATTGAATGCTTCCCGCCATTCGTCACAATCACATTAGTTGGCTGATAATTTAGGCCACTATCCCTCTGGAATTTTTGGGCGATCGCTTCTCTTAATTGTGGCTCACCGGCTGTCGGGCCATATCTCGTTTTACCTTGATCCAAAGCCAATTTAGCCGCATCCCGAATATGTACCGGCGTATCAAAATCTGGCTCCCCAGCACTGAAGCTACAAATATCAATCCCTTCAGCCTTCATTGCCTTTGCCTTAGCAGAAATTGCCAAAGTCAGGGAAGGAGTGAGAATATTTACCCTATCAGCTATTTTCATAAAAAATCTACTTAATTTAGAATACCAGCTTAATTTTAGGTTGGACCAGCTTAGGATTCAACCTCTTAACCTATTGATTAGGTAATGATGACAGAAAAAAAAATGTCACAATTAATACAATTGTCAGAATGAACTATAAATTATTCCGAATTACTCAAAATAATCAATTAAGGAGAAAGTTTTGCTTTACCTAAACGACTTTTCTCATACCATTCAGCAATTTGAGGAACCCAGTCTTGAAAATGCGGCCAGATCAATTCACATAATCTTTGAATTTCAATTTGAGCATCTTTTTTAAAACGTAAATCCAAAAAGTGCATCAAACTACGACAATTAAAACTCACCACAAAATGTTGCCGATAATCAAAGGGTAATTTTCCTCTAGCGTGTTCTTCTGACATTCCTGCTTCTATATCCTGAGCATAACGTTTAGTTGCTTCCAAACACCAAGCTAAATCACTTTCTCTTTGCTCAGGTGAATAAAAATATTTTTTCCCCTGGCGATCGCCATAATAATCAACAGGACGTAAATAAAACACCTCTTCCACATCCCTTCTACCTTCTGCCACATCAATTACACGCTGCCCCGTATAGCGCATACTCTGACAATCGAAAGAAATTCCCACCCGATGAGTCCTTGCCTGTTGCATCACACCATGGGGAAAAAAACCACAATTAAAAACAATACTAGGATGTTCCAGAGAACCATAATGCCCCCGATCACCTACTAATAACCTTTTTACCGCAATTTCTCCACACTTTTCTTCTGACGGCCAATTGGCCTGATCAGCAAAAACAAAATTTTCACTATAATCCTGATGTAAAGCGGCATAAATCACCTGTTGAGGATTAGGTGTTTGAGCAATCACTTCTACCCTAAATTTATCCATAAGATTCACTTTAAAAATTAATTACTCAGGTTATTTTAAGACTTAATCACTCCATTCAGATCAATTAATTCAATCTGAAAACACTCAGTCAATGCTTGAGTCAAAGCCTGTATGACAATATTTTGTAAATCTAAACCTGTTTGAGAAAATTTACTTGATAGTATTTGCCTAGTTGTTAATATTTGTTGTTCAGCCTCAGCACCAAAAACCAAACCAAATAAATCAGGTTCTGCCTCTAACAAGATCGAACCATGTTGTAAAACACTTTTCCCCTTTCTCACCTGCGCACTACCAATTAACTTATAACCAGGATCAATCACCAAATCAGCCCCGGTTGATGTCGCAAAACAATTAGCATAATTAACATAATCCTTACCAGCTTTACCATAGCTTAAATCTACACCGAGCGATCGCCAACCCAAAATCAAAAACTGACAAATTTGACGATAAATTTCCCTACGATTACCAAGCAATTCCGAGGTAATTACCGTATAAGTTAAATCCCCCTGATGTAATACTGCCCTACCTCCCGTTGCTCTCTTCACCAAATCTATAGGCTGATTTTGCCAAGTTAGGTGATGCCAAAATTCAGGTATTTCTTTCTGATGATAACCCAGAGATAATGCCACTGGTTCCCAACTATAAAACCTAATCACTGAGGGAATCCTCCCTAAACTATTTTGTATTAATAACCATTCATCTATAGCCATCTGTATAGAACCTGAAACAGAAACAAATGGTAATAGCAACCAGGGTTGAGAATTATTCACAGAATGAAAATTTTTACCGTAATACATAAAAAACAAAAAATCCCTCTCTATAGTGTAAAGAAGAGAAGGAGTAATTGTTATTGTGAAATATTAAACCTGGCATCGAGCTATTTTACCAGACAGCTACCCATCAAGTATCTTCGCCACCGCAACGTTTAACAGCCGAGTTCGGGATGGAATCGGAGTGGGTCCATTGCGTCATAGACACCAAGAAATCC
>Ga0209575_10000027_pt1 | contig 219330 bp, 173 predicted proteins | sample Medcelwee11metaG_FD_187172 | JGI IMG/M metagenome (GOLD analysis project Ga0209575, IMG submission 187172) | Freshwater pond sediment microbial communities from the University of Edinburgh, under environmental carbon perturbations - Medium... | ecosystem: Environmental > Aquatic > Freshwater... | reverse complement strand
AGTTTAGTGAAAAATTTTGAGAGGAATCTGGAAAATGCAAGAACAAAACTTAATCTTTGTTTTATCAGACTTATGTTGAAAAGACTAGCATTGGAAGCTACCTCATAGATACCAAATGAGTTCTATATAATTTGTTATTTATATATTAAAAACTATGAAAGTTGTTATTCTAGCGGGTGGTTTAGGAACCCGATTAAGAGAAGAAACTGAATTTAGACCAAAACCAATGGTAGAAGTAGGTGGTCGTCCAATTCTTTGGCATATCATGAAAATATATGCCCATTATGGGTTTCATGACTTTATTATCTCATTAGGCTATCGAGGTAATATGATTAAAGAATACTTCCTCAATTATGAGGCAATGAATAATGATTTCACAATATGTTTAGGCAAACACAATCAGATTACTTATCATCAAGAACATCGGGAACAAGATTTTAATGTTACTTTGGCTGATACAGGACTTGACACAATGACAGGTGGTCGGATTAAGCGGATTGAAAAATATATCGATGATGATTTATTTATGGTGACTTATGGCGATGGTTTAAGTAATATAAATATTGGAGAGCTAGTTGCTTTTCATAAATCGCATAATAAATTAGCAACAATAACTACTATGCGTCCGATTTCCCGCTATGGTATTTTAGATGTTAATGACAAAGGTAAGGTTTGTGAATTTAAAGAAAAACCGCAAGTAGATGGTTGGGCTAGTGCCGGTTTTATGGTCCTGAATAGAAAAGTATTTAATTATTTATCTGGTGATGATTGTATATTTGAACAAGCTCCCTTAGAACAATTAGCGAAAGAACAACAATTAATGGCTTACAGACATGATGGTTTCTTCTTTGCCATGGATACCTATAGAGAATATAAGCAATTAAATGATATGTGGGATAATGGGGATGCTCCTTGGAGGGTTTGGTCATGAGTAATTTCTGGAGCGATCGCTCGGTATTAGTAACAGGGGCAACCGGTTTATTAGGTAGTTGGTTAGTACCTGAGTTAATTCAACGGGGGGCGTTAGTTACCGTTTTAGTCAGAGATTTAGTACCTCGTTCCAAACTGTATGAAGAAAAATGGCAAGAGCAAGTCAATATAGTCAGAGGCTGTATAGAAGATTTAGCAGTTTTAGAAAGAAGTATTAATGAATATGAAATTGACACAGTATTTCACTTAGCGGCTCAAACTATTGTCGGGGTAGCTAATCGGGAGCCATTAGCCACCTTTGAAGCGAATATTAAGGGAACTTGGAATATTTTAGAGGCTGGTCGGCGGGTTGGTTGTACTAGTCGTATTATTGTAGCATCTAGTGATAAAGCCTACGGTGATCAAGAAATATTACCATATAATGAAACTACATCTTTACAAGGAGAACACCCCTATGATGTCTCTAAAAGTTGTGCTGATTTAATCAGTCACACTTACTATAAAAGTTATAATTTACCTGCCTGTATTACTAGATGTGGTAATTTTTATGGGGGAGGTGATTTGAATTTTAATCGGATTGTGCCTGATACTATTCGTTCTGCTTTACAAGATAAACCTGTGACGATTAGAAGTGATGGTAGTTATATTCGGGATTACTTTTATGTAAAAGATGGGGTATTAGCTTATTTACATTTAGCAGAACAAATGGATAGAAAAGAAATTTGGGGTGAGGCTTTTAATTTTAGTAATGAGTTACAAATTACTGTGTTAGAGTTGGTACAGAATATTTTAAGTATTATGGGGAAAACTCATTTAGTTCCGATAATATTAAATCAAGCTAATAATGAAATCAAGCATCAATATCTATCTGCCGAAAAAGCTCGGCAATTGTTAGGTTGGCGATCGCACTATTCATTAGAACAGGGTTTAAAGGAAACTATTGATTGGTATGAAAAATTTTGCCTAAAGTAAAAAATCATTAAAGTATGAATTATGAGTAAGTGTCGTTTTTGTGATCACCCATTAGAAAATACCTTTGTTAACTTAGGTATGTCTCCTCTTTCTAATGCCTATATTAAACCTGAGCAAATTAATTCTGCTGAAAAATTTTATCCGCTACACGCCTATGTATGTAAAAACTGTTTACTAGTGCAACTAGAAGAATTTGAAACCCCTGAAGAAATATTTAGTGATTATGCCTATTTTTCCTCTTATTCAGAAACCTGGTTAGATCATGCAAAAAAATATACAGAATTAATGACAGCAAGATTTAGTTTAAATCATGATAGTCAAATTATGGAAATAGCTAGTAATGACGGTTATTTATTGCAGTATTTTCAGCAAAAAGGTATGTCTGTATTAGGGATTGAGCCGGCGGCCAATGTGGCGAAAGTCGCTGAGGCTAAAGGTATTCCTTCTTTAGTAAAGTTTTTTGGTGTATCAACAGCAGAAGAATTGGTAAAGGCAGGTAAGCAAGCGGATTTACTATTAGGTAATAATGTTTTAGCTCATGTACCTAATTTAAATGACTTTGTAGCTGGTATGAAGATTGTCTTAAAACCAGCAGGAATAATTACCATGGAATTTCCTCACCTGTTACAATTAATCCAACAAAATCAGTTTGATACTATTTACCATGAACATTTTTCTTATTTTTCTTTTTTAACAGTAGAAAAAATATTTGCCCATCATGGTATTCAATTATTTGATGTGGAAGAATTACCAACCCATGGAGGGTCTTTAAGGATTTACGGACAACATGATGGTGGAAAACAATTAATTAGCGATCGCCTTTCCCGTTTAAAGGAACAGGAAATATTAGCCGGCTTGGATCAGTTAGCAACTTATCGAGGATTTGCTGAACAGGTAAAAGCAACTAAACGTAATTTATTAGAATTTTTAATCAATGCAAAAAAACAGGGTAAAATAATAGTAGGTTATGGGGCTCCGGCTAAGGGTAATACCTTATTGAACTATTGTGGGGTAAGGACAGACTTTATAGATTATACAGTTGATCGTAGTCCTCATAAACAAGGTTCATTTTTACCGGGTACTCACATTCCCATTTATCATCCTGATCAGGTGAAAGAAACTCAGCCAGATTATTTATTAATCTTACCTTGGAATATTAAAAGTGAGATAATTGAACAAATGGCTTATATTCGAGAATGGGGAGGAAAATTTCTTGTACCTATTCCTCAAGTGGAGGTGATTTAGGTGACTGATTTGTCTAGCTTGTATGAGCAAGATTATTATCTGTGGTTAGAAAAAACATATCAGATATTGGAGAACAAAGAAGTTAATCAACTAGATTTACCAAACCTCATGGAGGAAATTTTTAGTTTGGGCAATGAACAACGGCGTAAAGTTAATAGCTATTTAAGACAATTGTTAATTCACCTATTACTTTATCAATATTGGTTTTCAGAAAGAGAACGTTGTGGTAAAGGCTGGCAAAGTGAGATTGATAATTTTCGTTTTGAACTAGAATTATTATTACAATCTCGGACATTATATAACTACTTCTTACAACAAATTGCAGAAGTTTATATTAAAGCTAGAAAACAAGCCATTAAAAAAAGCGAATTATCTCCTGAGATATTTCCCGATATTTGCCCTTATGACCCGAATCAATTATTAGATTCTGAATTTTACCCCAATTAAGATTTTGCCATTTGCCTAACCATTATGAAATTTATTAAAACTAAACTTGAGGGAGCTTATATTATAGAAATAGAAAAGATGACAGACGAACGAGGTTTTTTTGCTCGTTCTTGGTGTGAAAAGGAGTTTACAGAACACGGTTTAAATAGTAAATTAGTACAGTGTAATATTTCTTTTAACCAGAAAAAGGGTACTTTAAGGGGAATGCACTATCAAGCGAAACCTTATGAGGAAGCCAAATTAGTTAGGTGTACCCAAGGGGCAATTTATGATGTAATTATTGATATTAGGCCAGATTCACCTACTTTTCAACAGTGGTTAGGAATAGAGTTAACAGCCGAAAATCGGCAAATGTTATATATTCCTGAAGGTTTTGCCCACGGTTTTCAAACTTTAGTAAATAATACGGAGGTTTTTTATCAGATGTCAGAGTTTTATTATACCAAATCGGCTAAAGGTATTAGGTGGGATGATCCGCAAATAGGTATAAAATGGTTAATTACAGATAATTTGATTATTTCTGAGAAAGATAAATCTTATCCGATATTTCAATGAAATAAATTGTTGGCCTGACTAAATTAACCAAAGAATGAGGTAAAATGAATAATAGATATAATGTTTTTGCTTAAAGCTACCTAATATTTTAACTGACAGTGTTTCTTTTATTATAATCAGGATAATTAATATGAAAAGTTTTTTCTTCAATATAGATACTTTGGGAGTAGGTCAATGCAATCTCCGTTGTCCTTCCTGTCCAGTTGCTAACAGTGATGTGAAAAATCCTACTGGGTTTATGTCACCTGAGTTACTTCATGACATCTTAACTAAAGCAACCCAAGAATGTCATGTTACGGGTGTTGGACTTTTTAGCTGGACTGAGCCGTTACTTCATCCCAGATTACCAGAATTAATTAACATAACTAATTCCTTTAACATCCCTGTATCTCTCAGTTCTAATTTAAACCTTAAGAAAGATTTCAGACCAATTTTGGAGGCTAATCCCGCTTCTTTCCGAGTATCTACATCTGGTTTTAATCAGCCAATATATTCACAGTTTCATCAAGGAGGAAATGTTGAAATAGTCAAAGAGAATATGTTAAAACTAGCAGAGGCTCAAGCAGAAGTCAATTCTTTAACTGATATTCATGTTTTATATCATCGCTATTTAGGTAATATTGATGATGAAGTATTAATGAAAGAGTTCGCTACAAAATTAGGATTTAGTTTCTGGCCGGTATGGGCTTATTATATGAATTTAGATAAAGTTCTAGCTTATTTCAATGGAGATCAATTTGCACTTACAGAAAAGGACCTAGATATTATAAAACAGATGACATTACCTTTTTGGGAAGGAACAGAACTTCTTAAACAATATAAGAATAATCCTTGTTCTTTACGTGAAGAGGCAATAACTTTAGATAAAGATGGTAATGTTCTTCCTTGTTGTGTAGCCTATGATGTAAAAAAACATACCATTATAAATTATTTAGAAGCTAATATAGAAGAAATTCAGTTATTGAAAAATAAATACGATGCTTGTTCAACTTGTATGGATAATGCTTATCACATTTATGCAGTTGCTGGAACTTGTGGTTCTCAAGAAATCAATATAGCGTCTATGCAAAATATTACAGATTATTATCTTGAAAAATTAGGGATTTTTATGGGCATGATATTATAGGATTTTTCAAAAAGTTTAGTGTAAATAATTAGGGAAGACTAGTTTTCTCTATTATTTTTTAGAATAAAAATAAAGTTGTTTAGATATATTCAATTTAGACTTTTAGAAACCATTATTTTGTCGATTTTTAAGTTGATTTGATGAGATTTAACTAAAAGATGAAACATAATAATTAATTACAGCGTATGAAAAAGGTAGTTGTAACAGGAGCAAACGGTTTTATTGGTAAACACTGTTTGCTAACTTTACAGGAAAAAGGATTTGAGGTTTATGGTATTTATTCTCAATCATTACTGGCAAATGATTCATCAATTCAATGGTATCAAGCTAATCTATTAGATGTAAATCAAATTCAGACATTAATGTCTGAATTAAAACCCACCTACTTATTACATTTTGCTTGGTATGCTGTACCAAAAAAATATTGGCAGGCAGAAGAAAATTTTTTATGGGTGCAATCTAGTTTAGAATTACTCAGACAATTTGCTTTAAATGGTGGTCAACGAGTTGTGATAGCTGGAACTTGTGCCGAATATGATTGGAATTACGGTTATTGTTCTGAAATGATCACACCAAGAAAACCTAATACACCCTATGGTATTTGTAAACAATCTTTACAAGAAATGGTAAAAGCATATGCAAACATTAATAATTTGAGTAGTGCTTGGGGCAGTATTTTCTTTCCCTATGGACCTCATGAATATGATGAGCGTTTAGTACCTTCTGTAATTAAATCCCTGTTACATGGAAAACCTGCTCTCTGTTCCCATGGTAAACAAATTAGAGACTTTATTTATGTACAAGATGTAGCAGATGCCTTTGTTGCTCTATTAGAAAGTAATGTGACAGAAGTTGTGAATATTGGTTCAGGCATACCTATCACTATTAAAGAAATAGTTTACAGAATTGCCACTATACTTGATAAAATAGAATTATTACAATTAGGTGCTTTAGCAACAACTATGAACGAACCTCCTTTATTGGTAGCTGACATTACCCGTTTATCCAATGAAGTAGGTTATTTACCAAAATATGATCTTGATCAGGGATTAGAATGTACTATTAATTGGTACAAAAATTATTCATTATAAAAAGCTATTTTCCTAGTTATGAAAAAAGGTTAAATATGAAATTAATTATTGATACAGATAGTCAAAGTTTAGTTTGTGAAGAAGCCGGTCAATCAAATGTTATACCTTTGTATTCCAAAGAGGCTTTTAGTATTCTTAGTCAACAATGGTTAAAGTTAGGTTGGAATCAAAAATATACTTATACTTTTACTTGGATGGGACGACCGATCATACAATTACCAGAAGATATGATTAGAATACAGGAGGTCATTTATCAAATCAAACCAGACATCATTATTGAATGTGGTATTGCCCATGGAGGCTCTTTAATATATTATGCGAGTATTCTGAAGGCTATGGGAAAAACAGAAAGTCGCATAGTTGGTATTGATATTGAAATTCGTCCTCACAATCGTCAAGCGATTGAAGCACATGAATTATTCCCATTTATTACTTTAGTTGAAGGTAGTTCTATTGCCCCTGAAATAGTCTCACAAGTCAAAAACTTAGTAAATCCTGGAGATCAGGTATTAGTAATACTTGATTCCTGTCATACAAAACAGCACGTTGCTCAGGAACTAAAAGCATATCATGATTTAGTAACACCAGGTTCTTATATAGTAGCAACCGATGGCATCATGAAAGATTTATATGATGTACCAAGAGGCACACCTGACTGGCAATGGGATCACCCTACAGCCGCAGCAGCAGAATTTGTGGCTAATCACCCAGAATTTTTACTAAAACAACCGGAATGGCTGTTTAATGAAAGTGAGTTAACGGAAAATATTACTCACTGGCCGGGTGCGTGGTTACAACGATTATAAAAACCCAACCTAATACTTTTAAAGACCATCTGTTTTTCATCTCACTCAAATATCTTAGGGATTAGCAGTTTATCAAAATATTAATTCCTATTTTTACCAGATTTTTACCCGTTAATAGTTAAAGTTTATAAAATCGGTACTTTTTTTCATATCCATTATCTGATTAAATCATTCTAAAAATTATGTCAGGACAACCAACTTTTTCCGTTCTTATTCCTACACGCCAAAGACACGATACACTTAAGCACTCTATGCAAAGTGTAATGAATCAGAACTATAAAGATTTTGAATTAATAATCATGGATAACCATAGTAGTTCAGAAACTTTTGAAGTAGTTTCGTCATTTGGTAAAGATGAAAGAATTAGATATTATCGTGCTAATGAAAGATTAGCAATGTCTGATAATTGGGAATTAGGTTTATCTCATGTTCAAGGAGAATACATTTTTGTTTTAGGCGATGATGATGGCTTAATGCCAGATGGAATGGAATTAGCATGGAAATTAATTAACCAATTTGATATTCAAATAGTTTCCTGGTTTCGTTATCAATATTGGTGGTCTAGTGCAATTGTTCCTTGGATGAAAAATAGATTGCATTTAAACTTAACACAATTAGCTGAAATGTTTGATTCTAAGGAAATTTTAAGACTTTTTTATGAATCAAGAGCTATGTTTGAACATTTACCAATGGTTTACAATTCTTTTGTTCATAAGAGTGTTATTGCAAAAGTCAAATCAGTTTACGGTAGATATTTTATGACCCATACTCCAGATGTGGAATCTGGAATAGTCAATGCTTACTTTTCGGAAAAATATTTATATTCTTTTCGGGCACTGTCTATTGCTGGATTATCAGGACATAGTACAGGAACATCTCAAGGTTATTCTAGTTTAAATAATAATTCTCTAAAAGAATTTAAAAAAGAGTATAAAAAAGATATTTCTAGGGAAATACACTCTAGTTTAACACAAACATCTAGTAATCAAGAAATATACGTAGCCGATGTGCAATTAAAAGTTAAAGAATTATATTTTCCTAATGATAAAATAGATTTAGATATATATGGTCTCTTAAACTTAGTTGCAACTCGTATTAATAGAGATAGTGGATTATATGAAAAAACTTTACAGGAAATTAAAGATATAGCAAAAAAACATAATATTGATATATCTAAATTAAACATTCCTCCTAAATCAGAAGAATCTGAAAACGAAGCATATCAAGGACCAATCTATAATTCTGATGGTTCTTTCAATACATTAATCATTAACTGTGAGCAGTTAGGTATTTTTGATGTTGCTAAAGCCGCTCTTGTCTGTCAAGGAATATTACCATCAGCTAGTTATTTAAGAGTAAAAGTAAATCCTATTGTAAATGAAAAAGATTATAGTCAAATTTCTTCTAATATCAAAACACCCACTATTGTAGTCGATGGTGTATTTTTCCAAATGTACCGCACAGGAATAGCCAGAGTCTGGCGATCGCTCTTAGAAGTATGGGCAGAAAATGGTTTTGCCGAACACATTATTGTATTAGATCGGGTAGGAACTGCTCCCAAAATCGCTGGGGTGAGATACCGTACTATACCAGCATACGATTATAATAATACTGATGCAGATAGGCAAATGTTGCAACAAGTTTGTGATGAAGAGGGAGCAGACATATTTGTTTCTACTTATTATACAACACCTATATCAACGCCTTCCGTATTCATGGCTTATGATATGATTCCTGAAGTCATAGGATATGATGTATCTGATCCTATGTGGCGGGAAAAACGTTATGGTATTAATCATGCTTCTAGCTATATTTCCATATCACAAAATACAGCCAATGATTTAGCTAGACTTTTTACTAATATTCCTGTAGAGGAAGTTACCGTTGCTCATTGTGGGGTGGATCTGAATTTTATACCTGCTACGCTAGAAGAGATTGCTAATTTTAAATATAGATATGGTATTACTAAACCATATTTTTTATTAGTGGGAGCAGGTGGTAATTATAAAAATGCTGGTCTATTTTTTCAGGCATTTTCTCAATTAGCGACCAAACAAGGTTTTGATATTGTTTGTACTGGTACTGGTATCAACTTAGGTAATGAATACAGAGAATATATTGTAGGTACAGTATTACATCCCTTAATGCTAAGTGATGAAGAATTAAGATTAGCTTACGCCGGAGCGATCGTCCTAGTTTATCCCTCTAAATATGAAGGTTTTGGGATGCCTGTAGCAGAAGCTATGGCTTGTGGTTGTCCGGTGATTACCTGTCCTAATTCTTCCTTACCGGAAGTAGCAGGAGAAGCCTCTATTTATGTGAATGATAGTAATGTCGATGAATTAGTGGATGCCCTGTGTGAAGTACAAAAACCTAGTGTGCGTAATTCATTAATTATGGCAGGTTTGACTCAGGCTAAGAAATTTTCTTGGCAGAATATGGCTGAAAAAGTAAGTCAAGCATTAATTGAGGCGACTTTACTAAGATTAAATTTAAGAGGAATTAATTTAATTGTCTTTCCAAATTGGTCACAATCAGAAGAAGTGATTTTTGCCGAACTATCCGAAGTAATTAAAACGGTTGCCAGTCACCCTGAGCAGAATAGTATTACTCTTCTCATAGATAATTCTAATATTGCAGGGGAAGAAGCGGATCTAATATTATCTAGTATTCTGATGAATTTAATGATGGAAGAAGAAATAGATGTGACAGAAATTTTGGAAATAGTTTTGATTGGTGAATTAAGTGATATACAGTGGCAAGTATTAATACCAAAATTAAAAGCTAGGATTATTTTAGAATCGGAAAATCAGGAGCAAATATCACAGGTTAAATTAGCTGATTTGATGGCGATTAAAACTGATGATATTGTGTCTTATAATTTTGACGGTTAGAAATATTATCTTTTGATTTTTATCCATATTAAAAATTTTAAATCGGTAGATCAGAAAATCTCTAACCTACCGATTTGTTTTATTTACTGGAAATTAGACTTTGGCTAGTTCTGGTCGCTTGGCTTTGAAGGCTAAACGCTCATTTTCCACTGTCACTAATATGGTATCACCAGCGACAAACTCACTACGTAGAATACATTTGGCAATGGGGGTTTCTAATTCCCTTTGGACTGCCCGTTTCAGTGGTCTGGCTCCATATACTGGATCGTAACCAACTTCTACAACAAAATCAATAGCACCGGGTGTTAAGTCTAATAATAGTTTTCTGTCGGCTAAACGTTGCGATAAACGTTCTACTTGTAAATTAACTATTTGACGTAGTTGATCTTTTTGTAATTGATGGAAAATAATTATTTCATCAATCCGGTTTAAGAATTCTGGACGGAAACTATTACGCATGGCTTCCATTACCCGGTTACGCATTTCCTCATAATCACTGTCATTGGTAACTACATCTAAAATATATTGGGAACCAATATTAGATGTCATGATAATTACGCAATTTTTGAAGTCAACGGTGCGTCCTTGGGAGTCGGTGACTCGCCCGTCATCGAGGATTTGTAACATAATATTGAATACATCGGGATGGGCTTTTTCTATTTCGTCAAAGAGGATGACAGAATAGGGTCGCCGGCGGATCGCCTCGGTTAATTGTCCGCCTTCATCGTAGCCAACGTAGCCGGGTGGTGCGCCGATCAGACGGGAAACGGCGTGTTTCTCCATATATTCTGACATATCGATTCTGACGATCGCTTCTTCTGTATCAAAAAGATAACTAGCAAGGGCTTTGGCTAACTCGGTTTTACCGACACCTGTCGGACCAAAGAAAATAAAACTGGCGACGGGACGATTAGGGTCTGCTAATCCGGCTCTGGATCTTTGGATAGCTTCGGCAACAGCGGTGACAGCTTCATCTTGACCAACTACTCGTTTGTGTAATTCATCTTCTAATTGCAATAGTTTTTGCATTTCCGATTCCACTAGTTTACTGATCGGAATACCTGTCCATTTAGAGATGATTTCAGCAATATCGGATTCTCTTACTTCCTCCCGTAATAGGGTTTTACCGCTGGTTTGGGTGGCCGCTAATTTTTCTTCTGTTGCCTGGAGTTTTTTCTGCAAGGCGTTTAATGTGCCGTATTTTAATTCGGCAGCTTGGCTTAAGTCATAACGTCTTTCCGCTTGCTGAATTTCTAAGTTAACCCGATCAATTTCTTCTTTGATGGTTTGAATATCAGTGATTACGCCTTTTTCTGATTCCCATTGACCGTTGAGCGATCGCTGTTGTTCTTTCAGATTAGCTAAGTCTTTTTCTAACCGTTCTAATCTTTCCCTAGAAGCAATATCGCTTTCTTTTTGTAAAGATAAACGTTCCATTTCCAGTTGTAAAATTTTCCGATCAATTTCGTCTAGTTCTTCTGGTTTAGAGGTGATTTCCATTTTCAATTTAGCGGCTGCTTCATCCATTAAGTCAATTGCTTTATCTGGTAAAAAGCGATCGCTAATATAACGGGCTGATAATACGGCGGCGGCGACTAGGGCGTTATCGGCAATTTTTACGCCGTGGTGAACTTCATAGCGTTCTTTTAAACCACGTAAAATAGAGATGGTATCTTCCACATTAGGCTGATCGACAAATACTTGTTGAAAACGGCGTTCTAGGGCGGCATCTTTTTCAATATATTTACGATATTCATCGAGGGTAGTTGCCCCAATACAGCGCAGTTCACCACGGGCTAACATGGGTTTTAATAAGTTACCGGCATCCATTGCCCCTTGAGTGGCTCCGGCTCCTACGACGGTATGGATTTCATCAATGAATAGAATAACTTTGCCTTCTGATTCAGTAACTTCTTTTAATACGGCTTTTAAACGTTCTTCAAATTCACCCCGGAATTTTGCCCCAGCAATTAAGGCTCCCATATCTAAAGCGATTAACTGCCGATCTTTTAAAGATTGAGGCACATCGCCGGCGAGAATCCGCTGGGCTAAACCTTCGGCGATCGCTGTTTTACCGACACCGGGTTCACCGATTAAAACGGGGTTATTTTTGGTGCGCCGACTTAATATTTGAATAGTGCGGCGAATTTCGTCATCTCGTCCGATCACCGGGTCTAATTTACCTTGACGGGCATATTCTGTTAAATCTCGCCCATATTTTTCTAAGGATTGGTATTTACCTTCTGGATTTTTGTCAGTCACTTTTTGATTACCTCGAATTTGTGTAATAGTTTGTTTTATTTTGTTTTCATCAAGTTTTAATTCTTGATATAAGCCTTTGCCGAACCGATCATCTTTGACAAAACCTAATAGCAGGTGTTCAACGGAAATAAATTCATCACCATATTGTTTTTTATATTCGTCCGCCCGGTCTAATAGTTTATCTAGGCTCTGTCCCAGGTAAACACTACTTTCACTATTTTTGATTTTGGGTTGTTTGTTAATAAAAGCATCGGTTTTTTCTCGCACCGATGAGACAGTTACACCGGCTTTATTGAATAGGGCGATCGCTAAACCGTTATCCTGTTCTAACAAGGCTTTCATCAGGTGTTCGCTTTCAATTTGTTGTTGTTGACTAGCTTTCACGAGATCAGGTGTCTGGGCGATCGCTTCCCAGGCTTTTTCCGTAAAAAGATTAGAATTATTAGGTTGCATAGTTAATAATAACGACTCCTATAGTTTTGTGTATGTATTCTATGATAATACTTTCATCGGATGATTGCTAGGGAAAATACCGATAGATTAATACGGTTTTTTCTCTCAAATCAAGTAGGAATAATTGATCAATCATCCCTACTATTCAACAAATTCAACAAATTCAACAAATTATAATACTAAGTTAACTAATCGGACATTCTTGAATTAAAACATAGGGAGCAACGATTAATGACTGAAATTGCTTGGCAGGTTGACCGTTCCATAAGGATAATTGATCAATAGAAGGTTTTGCTAATAATTGTTGAGTTAACCAAGTTTGTATTTTCTCAGAATCATCACAGGCGATCGCTTCTCCCACCGTTAATAACTCTAAATCCGGTGATACTAATACCACCACATCCCTTTTCACATGAGGAATTAACCAATTCCATTCTGCTACATCTAAATTTTCGGCTAATTGCTCTCTAAAATTTTCCATTAGTTAATCCTCAAATAGGCTAAAATCACCTGAATAATTTTGACTTTAATCCTATCATACAATCTGTTAATTAGCACAAATAATCAAGTGATAAAAGTTACTATTCCCTATTACCTATTCCCTATTACCTATTCCCTATTACCTATTCCCTATTACCTATTACCTATTCCCTATTACCCATTCTTGATTACCAAGGACTACCAACAATCGTAAATCCCGACCAATAATAGGGATGGGAAAAATCCAGATTACCAACTTGCGAAATTTCTTGCGGTAAAGTAATATTCGTCATACCTCGACTTTGTAATAAACCTTGAGTTAATTTTACTTCCCCCTTTAATAGAGCTAATTGCGCTTGTCGGAGGGATTCCGATTTGATCTGACCTTGGATTAATTGTTGATAAAATTCATTCATTAAACCCAATGTACCAAAATCACTGACATACCATAAACTACCTAAAGCCGATTTTACGCCCGTCGCCACTGCCAAACCAGCAAAACCTAATTCTGCTTGATAGTCACCCAAAGCTGTTTGACAGGCGGATAATACTAATAATTCCACCGGCGGATTTTGCCAACCCAATTTTTGTATGGCAGCTAAAGTTAATTTTTCTTGCCACAATTGAATATAAGAATCATTACGATTACCCGGTTGAAAGTCCGCATGGGTAGCTAAGTGAATAATTCGATAGGGAAAATTTAGCCGTTGTTCAATTAAATTATTGACAGTAGAATTTTCGTTTAATAACATACTGCTTTTTTTCACTTTATCGGTAATAGCAGTCAGTTCAACGGGTACACCGGGCAAAGGATTTAATTTTTCAAATCTACTTACCCCCAAAGCTAATATTGGTGCTTGGGCTAAAGATTCGTAATCGGTTTCCATTAAACTAATACTAGGAATTAAACTGAGGCGATATTTCTCAATTAAAAATTTCTCCCCATCATGAATAGCAGCTATTGGTAAACTTCTTAAACCGGCATCCATACTAAATAGAATAGTATCTATACCTTCTGCCTTTAAAGTTGCTTCTAAGGGTGTAATTAACCAGCGATATAATTGTTGAGCTGATGGTAAATAGCTTTTACTATTTAAACGACGGGGATTAGTAATTTCACTGCGAAACTCTTGAACGGTATCTAATAATTTCTTTTGTTCAGCTTCTGCCACAGTTTTTAATACGGTTTCCCCTTTTGCCGTATATAATACTAACTGCAAATATTCAGGATAGGAATTGACGTATAATACAGCGGATTTAGTATTAGTTTGAGCATCAATATTTTTTAGTAAATCCCTGACATTAGTAGTTGTGATGGTTTGCATGGAAAAGTGCAAACCTAAATATTCAGAAAACTCATTTAGCCGATTTTGTTCTAATACAGGTATAGTGGGAATCGTATTCAAATTATTTACAGGTTGATTATTAAAATTTGGCAATTCTCCTGGTGGCAATTCTCCCGGTGGTGGCGGTGGTAAATCATCACCCGACGGCAATTCTCCTGGTGGTGTCATACCTGGTGGATGCGGTGGCATTTCTCCTGGCGGTGGTGGTGGCATTTCTGATAAAACACCGGGGGGTAAATCTAAGGGAGCTAACATATCAAAAGGAATAGTCAGAGGATCGACTAAAGGAATATTAAATTCAGGGGGCAAATTACCTAATGGTTTTTGTTCTAATAGAGGCACTATACCAGGATTAGGGTTAGGTTGATTAAAAATAATTTTGCCTAATTCGCCATTTTTCGCACTAGTATCGATATTGCCCTGGTTATTAATAATCTGATTGCCGTAAAATGCGATTAATCCACCATCGCCTTTGGTTTCGCCACCTGTGGCAGTTAATTTGCCGGTAAAATCTGTTTTGCCATCAGACCAAATAATAATTTTCCCGCCCTGACCGTTGTTAATAGCAGAAACATCAATCACGGTATCTTCATTAATAAAAGTTTCTGCCTTCGGTACTAATAGACTAATATTGCTATTAGTTCTAGTTTTAGGGTCTAAAGGTGTGATTGCTGGTGGGCTAATATTGCCACCGATGAATACTTGACCGCCTAAATTTTCGCCTGTAGCATTAATATTAGCTTTCGATAAAAAGAGGCGATCGCCCAATAAATTTACTTGACCGCCAATACTATCAGTCCTCGCTACGTCTAATTCACCGGCAATAATCACAGCCCCATTAATATTTTCTACTTGAATATTGTTATTAGGATTATTAGGATTATTATTAGCGGTAGAATTTAAATCAACCGTATTAACACCCGCCTGATTAATATTGTCAGTTTTATTAGCTGTATCACTAGGATTAGTTAAACTAATTTCCCCATTTGCATTAATCACAATACCATTAGCTTGATTATCACTATTCAGGGTTAATAGAGCGGGCAAAGCATCGGGGGAAAGTTCTGGTTTAAAAGCATTATCTCCAGTAATACCAGCATTTTCTTGATCTTTTAAAGAGTCTAATTTTTCGCCAGGTATTTCTAAATTTAAGATATTGCCAGCCACTGAAATACGTAAAATATTCTCACCGGGGACGGCATTAATCGTAATATTCCCACCGGGGACGGTGAAGCTACCTGTATTAATAATACTGCCACCCACTAAAGTGAAACTTTCCCCTCTTGCTAATATTAAATCTGCTTGATTAATAATAATGCCGGTTTGTAATTGGGTAAAAGCAAAACCACTAGGCGGAGTATTCAATTTTTCATAAGTATTAGTACCGCTGGCACTAAACCACTCTTGATTATTCAGGAAACCGATATTAGTGGCAGTGGTGACGGTGAGAGAAGCCGGTAAATTTAAACTAGCATTTTTGCCAAAAATAATACCAGCGGGATTCATTAAAAACAGATTAGGAGTACCACCAGTTATTTGTAATACACCGTTAATTAGAGAAGCACTACCGCCATTCACTCGCCCTAAAATATTTTTCAGATTAGGATTAGCCAGAAAATTAGCGGTTTCACCACTTTTTACGTTAAATTCTCGGAAACTATGAAATAAATTACGACCATCTTGACTAGTTTTGCCTCCGCTAATATCAATTTGATTGCCATTAATACTAACGCTAGTACCTGTATTATCAACGGCTGGAATGACAGATTGACTAAGGACAGCCTGCTGATTGACCATACCAGGTATTAGGCTGGTGATCATACTACTAATCAACAGTAAAGAAATTTTTTTCAAATTTTGACTAGACATATTGGGTGGGGATAGTCTGAATTTTATTTAATATGTTAGTTAGTATAGCAAATTTCAGAAAACTTTTGGGTTTAGTAAAGTATAACCCATACTCTAAAAATTCCAAACCAGTAGGGATGATTCATGAATTACCCCTACTAGGTTTCTTGATTCTCCTGCTGTAATTTTCTCTCCCGTAATTTTAATAATATTTCCTCATGTACAGTTTGGGTAATTGGATATAAATACGCCAGAAATACTCCACAAATTAGAAAAAAAGTCGGTAAAGGGGCGATCGCTATTCTAATGGCAAAGAGGGCAGATTCTGGCTGGACGGGAATTGGATCACCTATTCTTTGAGTGACAAAACCAGACGATTCCAACATTAGACCAACTAGAAATAAACCTAAAGCTAACCCAATTTTTTGTAATAAAACCATGAATGAATAAAAAATACCTTCCCGCCGGCGATGAGTATTTAATTCATCCAAATCAATTACATCAGGAATCATCGACCAGGGAACCAGATAAGCGGTGGAAATACCAATACCAGCCAGAACAGCGAGAAAATACATGAAGCCATTTTGACCGGGTTGCAGAAAAAATAAACCGACCTGAGCCATAATATAAAAACCACTACCCCAAAAATATACAGCTTTTTTCCCAATTTTTTTACTAATCGCACTCCAAACAAATAACATAGCGAGAGCCGTAGTTTGCACGACAATCGCAATCACCGGCACTTGCGTTTCGGGAATATTCATCCAATACATGACAAAATAGGGAATAATTGTCGTAGTTAATTGCACCGCTAACCAGGAACATAAATAAATGCCAATTACATATAAAAAAGGTTTATTACTAAAGGCGATTTTTAATTGCTCAGGAAAAGGTAAATTTTCATTGCCTTCATCACCTGCCTCAATGTACTGAATATTAGTCATCACTTGTCGCCAGGTTCCCCAGACAGAAAAGTAAATGGCAAGAATGGCAATCACTGAGCAAATAGCCGCCAGAATTATATATTTTTTCTCCGGTTCTGATGCAAAAATATTAAATATAATATTAGCTAAAACTAGGGCGAAAATACTGCCACCAATAGAAAAAGCAAAGCGAAAACTATTTAAACTAGTTCGCTCGTTATAATCTTGGGTTAATTCCGGGGTAAGAGCTGTATAGGGTAAATTAACCACGGTATAAAAGGTATTAGCAATAATAGCGATCGCTACGTAATAGCAAAATAAAATAGTTGTATTCTGACTGGGAACAATCCATTGTAAAAATAAAAATATGCCGAAAGGTATCGCTCCATATATCATCCAAGGATACCGCCTGCCCCAAGGATGCACCGTGCGATCGCTCATTACCCCGACAATCGGATCATTAATAGCATCCCATATTTTACTGATCATTAAAATACTACCAGCTAGACCTGCTGGTAATCCTGCCACATTGGTAAAAAATAGTAGTAAGAAAAAAGCACTTAATACTGCCCCCATAGCTGGTCCTAAATCTCCGGCCCCATAAGCAATTTTCGTCAAAAGATTTAATTTTTGACTAGGAGGAGTATTTAATTTAGCTGGATGATCATTCATAAATAGAATTAATAATCAATAACTTTGCCAATATAACAAATTTCAGGGAGTTTCTTAAAAAATACAAATACATACCAATCTAAAAGTATTGGCCTCATCATACTAATTCTCAAATTGCTTTGGCAGTCTCAATCTTTAATATCAAGTAATATCAGGTACAATTAAATAAATTTGTATATTTACCTATAAATTAAAATTAATCAAAATATGTCAGCGACAAAAGAATCCTTAGAAAAATTTGTCACCTATTGTCAACAGTATATTAAGGGCGATGAAAAGGGCGAAGCTCAAATATTTTTAGATCGTTTTTTCCAAGCCTTTGGACATGATGGAGCATTAGAAGCAGGGGCAATTTATGAGGAAAGAATCAAAAAGGCAAGTAAAGCTGGTAGAACAGGTTTTGCTGATTTGGTTTGGAAACCACGGGTATTAATTGAGATGAAAAAACGGGGGGAAATTTTAACTAGACATTGGCGACAAACCTTTGATTATTGGACGTATTTAGTACCAAATCGGCCTCGTTATGTGATTATCTGTAACTTTGATGAATTTTGGATTTATGACTTTAATTTACAGGTTGACACACCTGTGGATATTGTGCTTTTACCCGAATTACCAGAGCGGTTAAGTGCCTTTACCTTCATGGAATTATCGAATAGAACACCAGTTTTTCAAAATAATCAAGTAGAGGTGACAGAAAGAGCAGCTAAACGGATGGGTTTATTATTTAAAACTTTACAGCAGCGGGGTAAAAAGAAAAATTTATTTGATGACATGACCGCCCAACGTTATGTCTTGCAGTGCGTATTAGCCATGTTTGCCGAGGATCGACAACTATTACCAAGGGATTTATTTCTTACCTGTATAGAAGATTGTGTGAATGGTGGTAGTTCCTATGATATTTTAGGCGGTTTATTCCACGCTATGAATAATCCCCAAACTATTCCGGCTGGACGTTATGAAGGGGTAGAATATTTTAATGGTGGTTTATTTTCTATTATTCAACCGATAGAATTAACCAAAGAAGAATTAAGTATTTTAGAATCCTGTGGTAAGGAAAATTGGAGTAAAGTCAGACCGTCAATTTTTGGTAATATTTTTGAAGGAGCAGTGGGTGGTGAGGAAAATCAAGCCAAGCGTCGCCAATATGGGATTCATTTTACCTCTGATGCGGATATTTTAGCGATAGTCAAACCGACGATTACCCAATATTGGAATGAAAGAATAGAACAGGCTAATAGTATTAAAGAGTTACAGGCTGTTCAATTAGAATTACAAAGTTATCAAGTATTAGACCCGGCTTGTGGTTCCGGTAATTTCCTGTATTTAGCTTATCAAGAATTAAAACAAATAGAACAGGATTTATTCAATAAAATTGCCAGCAAAGGGCGGGGGAAAAGTAATCAACAACAAATCAGTTTTGTTACACCGTTACAATTTTATGGTATTGATATTAATGCTTTTGCGGTGGAGTTAGCCAGGGTGACATTAACTATTGCTCGGAAAGTAGCGATTGATAATTTACACCTGAATGAGCCAGCTTTACCTTTAGATACTTTGGATAAAAATATTATTTGTGCTGATTCCTTATTCACAGAATGGCCGAAAGCTAATGCTATTATTGGTAATCCACCATTTTTAGGAGCAAAACATTGCCGATTAAGATTAGGTGATGAATATATGGAAAAAGTTTTTCAAAGATTCCCGACGATGAAAGATGTGGATTTTTGTAGTTATTGGTTTAGATTAACCCACGATCATCTAGGAAAAAATGGTCGAGCTGGATTAGTTGGTACTAATTCTATTTCTCAAGGAAAAAGTCGCATTGTAGCTTTAGATTATATTTTAGGTAATGGTGGTTTTATTCATAATGCTATTTCTACTCAACCTTGGTCAGGTGAAGCAAAAATTCATGTTAGTATTGTCAATTGGTCTAAAGAAAAACCAAAAGAATTATATTTGGATAAAGATTTAGTTTCTAGTATTAATTCTTCCCTCAAATCTAGTATTGATGTTACTTCTGCCATTCGATTAAACGCTAACTTAAATAATTGTTTTCAAGGTGTAATACCTGTGGGTAAAGGCTTTATTATTACAGAGAAACAAGTTAATAATTGGATCAAGAAAGATCGCAAAAATCAGGAAGTTTTAAAACTATTTTCTATGGGAGAAAATTTAGCACAAAATCCTTACGGTCAACCAGAAAGATGGATTATTGACTTTAATGATATGAGTTTAGAAGATGCTAGTAATTATAAATTACCCTTTCAGTATGTGAAACTTAATGTGAAACCAGAAAGAGATTATAACCGGATGAAAAAACGTCAAATAAATTGGTGGTTATTTGGTTCTAATGCTGATAAAATGCGTATAGAGATTGACCAATTATCTTCTTATTTGGCAGTACCTGAAGTTTCTAAATGGGCTATTTTTTTACCTTGTCCTGCAAGTTGGCTTCCAGGCAATAAAACTAAAGTTGTGCCAAGTCAAGATTTTTATGTTTTAGGTATTTTAACATCAAATATTCATCGAACTTGGATGCACGCTCAAAAATCCACATTAAAAGCAGATATTGCTTACACACATAATACTTGTTTTGAAACATTCCCATTTCCCCAAATAGTCAGCAAAAAACTAGTGACTCAAATTCGTCAACAGATGGAAAAGTTACACCAATATAGAATAGAACAAATGCAGGAAAAACAATGGGGTATTACAACTTTGTATAATGAATTTTTTGACCAACGGCAAAGTAAATTATATAAACTGCATAACAAATTGGATGAGCTAGTGATGCAGGCTTATGGCTTGTCAGAAGAAGATGATTTATTAGAAAAATTATGGTTATTAAATCAGGAGTTGGCTAATAAAGAAGCGGCGGGAGAAAATATTATTGGTCCTTGGTCTCCTTCTGTATCATAGTTTTTTAGCATTGTAGTAAAAATTCATGAATTTTTACTAGATCAACATACCGTAGGGGCAATTCATGAATTGCCCCTACTACCCTGGGGGAAAACCTTTATACTGCAATAAACTAATACTACAAAATAATAAGGAATATAAATTATGACTGACTCATTATTAATAGATGATCCCCTCTGGTTTAAAGATGCCATTATTTATGAAGTGCCGGTGCGGGCTTTTGCTGATAGTGATGCCGACGGCGTGGGAGATTTACGGGGACTCACTAGTAAATTAGATTATTTACAAGAATTGGGTATCACTGCTATTTGGATTTTGCCGTTTTTTCCTTCTCCCCTGCGGGATGATGGTTATGATGTGGCCGATTATCATACGATTAATCCGATTTATGGTACTTTAGATGATTTTCAAAATTTAGTACAGGCTGCCCACCAACGGGGCATCCGGGTAATTATTGAATTGATTATTAATCATACTTCTGATCAACATCCTTGGTTTCAACGGGCTAGGCGATCTCCCCAGGGCAGTGTGGAAAGGGATTTTTATGTGTGGAGTGATACGCCGGATAAATATAGTGAAGCTCGGATTATTTTCCAGGATTTTGAAACCTCTAATTGGACGTGGGACCCGTTAGCTCATGCTTATTATTGGCATCGTTTTTATTCCCATCAACCGGATTTAAATTTTGAAAATGAGGCAGTACAAAACACGATTTTAGACCTGTTGGATTTTTGGTTAGAAATGGGGGTAGATGGTTTACGGATGGATGCTGTCCCCTATTTGTATGAACTGGAGGGAACTAATTGTGAAAATTTACCGGCTACCCATGTTTTCTTGAAAAAGATTCGGGAACGGCTGGATCAGAAATTTTCTAATCGGATGTTATTAGCTGAGGCGAATCAGTGGCCGGAAGATGCGGTGCAATATTATGGTTGTGGCGATGAATGTCACATGAATTTCCATTTTCCTCTGATGCCCCGTTTATTTATGGCGGTACAACAGGAGGATAGTTTCCCGGTAGTTGATATTTTACAACAAACGCCAGCTGTTCCCGATAATTGTCAATGGGCTTTATTTTTAAGAAACCATGATGAGTTAACTCTGGAAATGGTGACAGATGAGGATCGGGATTATATGTATCGGGTTTATGCTTTGGACCCGCAGGCCCGCTTAAATTTGGGGATTCGTCGCCGTCTGGCTCCCTTATTGGGTAATGATCGCCGGCGTTTAGAATTATTAAATGGTTTGTTATTTTCTCTGCCCGGTACACCCGTTCTCTATTACGGTGATGAGATCGGTATGGGCGATAATATTTATCTGGGCGATCGCAATGGGGTAAGAACACCGATGCAATGGAATGGCGATCGCAATGCCGGATTTTCTCAGGCGAATCCCCAAAGGTTATATGCTCCCGTGATTGTCGATCCTGAATATAACTATGAAACCATTAATGTGAATACCCAGAGAGAAAATTTTAATTCTCTGTGGTGGTGGATGAAAAAATTAATCGCTCTGCGAAAAAATTATAAAGCCTTTGGTCGGGGTAGTTTAAATTTTATTACGGTGAATAATCGAAAAATTCTCGCCTTTACCCGTACCTTTGGCGATGAACATATTTTAGTCGTTGCTAATTTATCCCGTTTTTCCCAAGCAATAGAATTAGACCTGAGTGCCTTTCATGGTATGACCCCGGTAGAAATGTTCGGTCGTAGTGAATTTCCGGCGATTACTGACCAAGCCTATTTTCTCAGTATTGCTCCCTATCAATTTTTCTGGTTTGCCCTGCGGTCAGTTAATCACGCTTTACCCGTTAGTCAATCTCCCCGCTCTATTCCTAATCTTACCCTGAGTAGTCAGAAATTACCCTGGTCAGAAATTTTCACCCATAGCACCATGCAAGGTTATATGGAAAAAATATTGACTAGCTATTTGCCTGAATGTAAGTGGTTTAGTGAAAAACATCGGACGATTCAAAATTTATCAATTTTTGATACGATTCATTTACCTAATAGTAAGGAACCGATTGAAATATTAATTCTCCATTTAGAATACACGGAAGGCGATCCTACCTATTATTTACTGCCTGTCACCTATGGTGAGAGTACGAAAAAATTGATAGATGGTTGGCAAATAGAAGATGCCGTGATTGCTAATAATTATGTGATTGCTACGGTTAATCAGAATATGAATAATCCTAGCGGGAAAACTGGTTTATTATTTGCCCCAATTAATTTACCAGAATTTTTACAGCTACCTTTACGGGCGATCGCCCAAGGGGAAAATTTTGCCGGTCGCAGCGGTCGTTTAGTATCATATATCAATAATCCAGATGAACCGTGGCAAGATGATTTAGAGAATCTATTAACCAGTGGTTCCCAGAAAAATCTTGGTAATAATAAAACTTTCATTATTTATGGCGATCGCCTAATTTTCAAACTATACCGGCAACTAAATCAGGGGATTAATGCGGACTTAGAAGTTGGTAAAATTTTCACCCAACTAGCAAAAACCGATAATCCAACCATTAAAGATCATTTTTCGCCGATCATCGGTTATTGGCAATATGAAAGTAAAGTGACCGAACCAATCACCCTGGGAATTTTAGCGAAATATATACCTAATGTAAAAGACGGTTGGGATTATTTACTAGATAGTTTACGGGATTATTTTGATAAAGTATTAACCCGCCCGCAGGCAATTAGTGAAACTAGTTTAACTAATTGGTTTGCTGTGACGGAAGGAGAGACAGAAATTCCCGCTATTGCCCAAGATTTAGTCGGCGGATTTTTCCCTAGTATAGAATTATTAGGCAAACGGACAGGAGAAATGCACCAAATATTAGCCTCTGTGCAAAATCCTGCTTTTACCCCGGAACCTTTTACAGGTTTTTATCAGCGTTCCATTTATCAATATATGCGTAACCTGACGGGGCAAGCCTGTTTAAAATTGCAAAAACAATTACCGATGTTTTCCCCTGGTTTACAATCCCAGGTAAAAATATTTCTTAATCAACAACAGCAAATTTTAGATATGTTTGGTTTAGTCCTAGACAAAAAAATTATCGCTGTCCGCACCCGTTGTCATGGAGATTATGATCTAGGAAGGGTTCTATATACAGGTAAAGACTTTATTGTGATTGATTTTGAAGGGGATCCTAGTCGGCCTTTAAGTGAACGACGGATCAAGCGATCGCCCCTACGGGATGTGGCGAGTATGATGCAATCTTTATATAGTGTCATGCAAACAGCTATTCAGCGGGAACAGGCTGACGGTATTCGGGAAGAAGAATTAATGTTATTAGAAAGATTTGCCCATTTTTGGTTTTTCTGGGTAAGTGGTATTTTTCTTCGGTCCTATTTAAGAACTGTCAATGAAGCGAACTTTATGCCAATAGGGGCAGGAGTTTGGCAAATTTTATTAAGGGCTTATTTAATGGAAAGGTCTATTCAGGACTTAGATTATCGCTTAGATCATCAACCAGAAACTATTGAATTAGCTTTAGCGCAAATGTATCAATGGTGGGAACTGACTGGCATGAATGGCATGGGGTATGAGTAGATTTATTGTCATGTGATTTGACATAGTATTTTTCTTTCAGTGGGGGCAATTCATGAATTGCCCCTACGTTATAAATTATTACCCCTACGTTATGAATTATGAATTACCCCTAGGTTTGATTGAATTGTCCTATCGTACAAACTATGTTATTCTAAAGAAGTCCACATCATGAAAAAAATATAATGAGGGAATCACAAGCAATTAAATTAGGAGCGAATTATCTTGCCAATGGAGATTGTCAATTTATCCTCTGGGCACCACAAGTCAAAAAAGTTAGTGTAAATTTATCTACGCCACAACCACAAACTATTGCCCTAGAGCCAATTATTGACCAACCAGGCTATTGGCAAACTATTATAAAAAATTTACCCATCGGTAGTTTATATAAATATGGTATTGATCTAGGAGATGGTCTAGCAGAAAGAGCCGATCCCGCCTCCTACAGTCAACCAGAGGGAGTACACGGACCATCCGCTACAGTTGATCATAGTTTTCCTTGGCAAGATCAATCTTGGTCTAATCTGCCCTTAGCAGAAATGGTAATTTATGAATTACATACTGGTACGTTTACCCCAGAGGGAACCTTTACCGCTATTATTCCTCGGTTGGCAGAACTGAAAGAACTGGGAATTAATACGATAGAAATTATGCCGGTTGCTCAGTTTCCCGGTGAAAGAAATTGGGGTTATGATGGAGTATTTCCCTATGCTGTACAAAATTCCTATGGTGGCGTGGCAGGGTTAAAAACCTTGGTGAATGCTTGTCATCAGTTGGGAATGGCCGTGATTTTAGACGTGGTATATAACCATCTAGGACCGGAAGGTAATTATTTATGGAGTTTTGATCATTATTTTACGGATCGCTATTATACCCCTTGGGGCAGTGCCGTTAATTATGATGGGCATTGTAGTGATGGGGTGCGATATTATTTTATTGCGAATGCCTTGTATTGGTTACAGGAATTTCATTTAGACGGTTTGCGTTTGGATGCAGTGCAAACTATTTATGATTTAGGTGCTAAACATTTTTTAGAGGAATTACAGGAAAAAGTAACGGCTCTATCTGTCACTTTAGCAAAACCTTTATATTTAATCGCCGAAAGTGATCTGAATGATGTCAGAATAATTCGCCCCGTATCCCACGGAGGTCATGGTCTTCATACGCAATGGGCGGATGATCTACATCATGCCTTACATAGTTTATGTACAGGGGAAAAGTGGGGCTATTATGATGATTTTGGTACTATTGATCACTTAGCAAAGGCTTATACTAATCCCTTTGTGTATGACTGGCAATACTCCACCTATCGTCAACGCCATCATGGTAGTGATCCTAATAATACTAGTATCGAGCAAGGTTTTCGTCCAAGTGAACAATTTGTGGTGTGTAGTCAGAATCATGATCAAGTAGGTAATCGCCCCCACGGTCAACGTTTATGCCATTTATTAAATTGGCAAGCCAGTAAATTAGTCGCAGCTGCCTATCTGTTTTCCCCTTATATTCCCATGTTATTTATGGGGGAAGAATACGCTGCTAGTACACCATTTTTATATTTTGTCAGTCATAGTGATGCTAATTTACAAATAGCTGTGAGTGAAGGTCGGCAACGGGAATTTCCTGATGCTCCTCGTCAAGGCGAAATAGCTGATCCGAATAGTGAGAAAACCTTTACCGCTAGTTGTTTAAATTGGCAAGAACAATATGCGGGAAAACATCAGCAAATGCGGGCTTTTTATCAAAAAGTTTTACATTTAAGACGTACTATTCCGGCTTTGAGTCAGTTAAAAAGAGAAAATTTAACGGTGGAAATTTTAGCCTCTGATCAGGTTTTACAAATCTATCGTTATTATGAAAATAGTCAAATTTTACTATTCCTCAATTTTAGTGACACTCAACAGAATTTGACTTTTCCAACCTTAGATGGTATTTGGCAAAAAATATTAGATACCGATCATCCCGATTGGGGTGGTAAAAATATAACTGCTCCTGAGCAATTACAAGCTAGTGAAACATGGGCGATCGCCCCTCATAACGGTGTATTGTATCAATTAGATCATCTGGATAATTGATAGATTATTTTTATTTGGTGAGGTAATAATAGAAATAGAGTACAATAGGTGAAAGCAATACAAGGAGACGATCATGAGAATACCTGTATCCACCTATCGGTTACAATTTCATGGGCAATTTACCTTTGATCATGCTGCCCCGATTTTGCCTTATCTACATCAATTAGGCATCACTGATATTTATGCTTCCCCTATATTCAAAGCCAAACAGGGCAGTCAACACGGTTATGATGTCGTAGATCCTAATCAAATTAATTCTGAATTAGGCGGTATTGATCAACTTTTATCATTAAGTAAACAATTAAAAGAATTAGGCATGGGCTGGTTACAGGATATAGTTCCTAACCACATGGCCTTTGATAGTCAAAATCAAACTTTAATAGACCTATTAGAAAACGGTCCTGATTCTCAATATAGTGATTATTTTGATATTAATTGGAATCATTTTTATCAAGGGATTAAGGGGCGAGTATTAGCTCCTTTTTTAGGAAGATTTTATGGGGAATGTTTAGAAAAAGGAGAATTACAATTAAAATATAATGAAACTGGTTTAAGTATTAATTATCATCAATTAAGTTTACCGATTAAAATAGAATCTTATTTAACTGGATTAACTCTCAATTTAGATGAATTACGGCGAAAATTAGGGCGAAATAATCCTGATTTTATTAAACTATTAGGGGTATTGTATGCCTTGCGTTATATTCCTTCTGGGCAAGAACCGACAGAAAGGTATGATCAAATTAGTTTTATTAAACAAGTATTATGGGAGTTGTGGCAAAATAATCAGGAAATCCATGACTTTATGGAAAATAATATTAATATCTGTAATGGTCAAGTCGGGCAACCGGAAAGTTTTAATTTATTAGATAAGTTATTATCAGAACAATTTTTTCGTTTATCTTTCTGGAAAGTGGGAAATGAGGAATTAAATTATCGGCGGTTTTTCACAATTAATGATTTAATTTGTACCAGGGTAGAGGAAGCCAAAGTTTTTGCCCATACCCATGATTTGATTTTACAATTAACGGCAGATCAGGTATTTACTGGTTTAAGAATAGATCACATTGATGGTTTATATGATCCAGCTAATTATTTAGAACGCTTACGAGAAAAGGCTCCTGGTACTTATCTTTTAGTCGAAAAAATATTAGAGTTAACAGAAAAGTTGCCGAATAATTGGCATTCTCAAGGGACGACGGGTTATGATTTTCTCAATTATGTTAATGGTATTTTCTGTCAAAGACAAAATGCTAATAAGTTTGATCGTTTGTATGAGGAAATTTTAGGTTATGCCCCTGACTATCAATCCTTGGTACAGATGAAAAAACGCTTAATAGTTAGTAAACATTTAGCCGGTGATATTGATAATTTAGCGAATTTGTTAAAAACTATTGGGGATCGTTACCGTTATGCCAGTGATTTTACCCTCTATGGTTTGAAAGCTGCTTTAACGGAAATTATGGTATTGTTCCCCGTCTATCGCACTTATGTTAGTAAAAATGGCGTGAGTAATGCTGACCGTCAATACATTGAACGGGCGATCGCCCTAGCGAAAAAGAATGCCCCCTTATTTACCAACGAATTAAATTTTGTCAAGAAATTTCTGCTATTAGAATTTGATGAATATTTAAGTGATGCGGAAAAAAATCAATGGTTACACCTCACCCAACGTTGGCAACAGTTCACCGGACCGCTTATGGCGAAAGGGGTAGAAGATACGGTGATGTATAATTACAATCGCTTATTATCACTGAATGAAGTGGGAGGTGATCCGGCCAAATTTGGGATTAGTTTAGAAGAATTCCATGAATTTAATCAAAGTCGCCTACAGAATTTTCCCCATAGTTTAAGTGCTACCGCTACCCATGATACAAAGCGGGGTGAGGATTTGCGAGCCCGTTTAAATGTTTTATCAGAAATACCAGAGGCATGGCAAGAATATCTCTATAATTGGCAGAATATTAATGACGCATATCTCACCACTATTAACGAAGAATTAGCCCCTGATACGAATGATCAATATTTTCTTTATCAAACTTTGATTGGTGCTTTTCCCTTTGGTGAAATTAATCAGGAATTTGTTAACCGCATCAAAGAATATATGATCAAAGCGATTCGAGAAGCGAAAGTACATACAGGCTGGTTAGAGCCAGCGATTGAATACGAAAATGCTTGTTTAAATTTCATTGAAAAAATATTATCATTAGAGCCAGAGCCAAAGTCAGAGAATGTATTTTTATCATCTTTTCTCAGTGTATGCAAAAAAATTCAGCACTATGGGGTATTTAATTCTCTCTCGCAAACTCTGATCAAAATGACGGCGGTAGGCATCCCTGATTTTTACCAAGGTACAGAATTATGGGATTTGAGTTTAGTTGATCCTGATAATCGGCGACCAGTAGATTTTGACCAACGACAAATTTGGTTAGAGGAAATTATAGAACGGTGTAATAGTGATATTTTGGGATTAATGGCTGATTTATTAGGTAATTATGGCGATGGTCGGGTTAAATTATTTTTAACTTATCGCTGTTTACAAGCCCGGAAACAATATCCCGATGTATTCCAGCGAGGGGAATATCTATCATTAAGTCCGGTCGGGAGTTTACGGGAACACATAGTTACCTTTGCCCGACAATTTCAGGATAATACAATAATTGCGATCGCCCCTCGCTTTTTTACTAGTTTGATCAAAGAAAATGAATTACCTCTAGGGGAAAATATTTGGCAGGAAACCAGGGTGAATTTACCACCTAATACAATTAATTGTGAATGGTTAGATATTATTTCTGGCCGAGTGATTAAAGCAGAAAATACTCTCTGGTTAAGGGAAGTATTACAAAATTTTCCAGTAGCTTTATTAGTCAAACAAAATTGTCAAGCATCCTGTGAAGTAGCAGAATAAGGCAAAATTTTCTGATAGGATTAATCAATAATTTAATCTTTTCCCAGAAATTCTCATAAATATTTTACAAATTCCCAGAGAAATTATGATGTCAATGTCATGGCTCACTCCCAGCCATTTTATTATGTTCGGTTTATTAATATTATTTGCCTGTGCTCACAGTGGCCTGGCTGCCCTGCGTTCGTGGGGAGAAAGTAAAATTGGCCCCAGATTATACCGGGTATTATTTGCCCTAGTCAGTTTACCCCTCGCCACCATATTAATTGTTTATTTTATCAATCACCGTTACGATGGACTGCAAATCTGGCAAGTACAAGGTGAACCAATCGTCAGACCAATAGTTTGGACCCTCTCAGCCATTTCCTTTATTTTTCTCTACCCATCAACTTTTAACCTATTAGAAGTGGCAGCGGTGCAAAAACCCCAATTACATTTGCATACCACAGGTATTATCAGGATTACCAGACATCCCCAAATGGTTGGTCAAGTTATTTGGTGTATTGCTCATACCCTGTGGATTGGTACGACTTTTACCTTGGTGACATCCCTGGGCTTAGTGTTACATCATTTATTTGGCGTATGGCATGGCGATCGCCGGTTAAAGGCCCGCTACGGTGAAGCCTTTGATAAATTAAAAGAGCAAACCTCTGTGATTCCCTTTCTGGCTATTCTTCAGGGCAGACAAATATTAGAATTACCAGAATTTGTCAAATGGGCCTATTTAGGCATAATATTATTTGTCTGGGGATTTTGGTCAATTCATGACTGGTTAATTGGTGTCACAGGCAACCTAAACTGGTAGGATAATTTTAATAATAAAAATCCGAAAAATATTAACATTATCAATGAGGCTGCGTAGTGCTGTCAGTTAATGAAAAAAATTTTAGGCAAGAAGTTTTAGAGGCAAAAGTACCTGTCTTAATAAATTTCTGGGCTCCCTGGTGTGGTATTTGTCGCTTGATAGAACCGCAATTATTCCAACTTCAAAGAAAGTGGCAAGGGGAATTAAAGTTAGTTAGTATTAATGCTGACCAAAATATTAAGTTAGCTAATACTTATCGTTTAAAGATTTTACCGACAATTCTTTTGTTTGAGAAGGGTCAAGTTTTAAATCGGTTTGAACACTTCCAAGGTCGGGAAGAATTACAAAAGACGTTAGATGCTTTTCTGGTTAGTTACACTAATCGGCAAGGTGCTACACTGCAAGTTTAAGTTTTTTAAATACAAATTTTTCAATATAGCGGTTTTCATTCTAGGGTAGTAGGGGCAATTCATGAATTGCCCCTACTGTCTTTTGATCAACAGATTCTTGTATTCCGATAGACTCAAATTAGCTATATTTCTGAGAAATTAAATATTTTTTGATTTTGTTTATTTTAATCACATAAATGGTATGAGGGGCAGTTGATTAATAGCCCCTAAAGTAAGGTCTGAAATCAAATAGAATTGCTATATTGACAACTTTGCACAGGTATGTAATTATTTACAATGTCTAGTGACTTAAACGGGCGATTAGCACAGTGGTAGCGCGTTCCCTTCACACGGGAGAGGCCACAGGTTCAAATCCTGTATCGCCCATTTTTGAGAATATATTAAGTGGATCTAAATTGATCGGTTGCCCCGGTCATGATCATTGGTAACTTTTGCGCACAGGCAAATACTAAGTAAGTATTAATTGCCTTCATATTCCCATGATTTTTTCATGCGTATTCAAACATGATTCAAAAAAATTACCATGAAAAATCAATCTTTGGTACTCAATTTAGTGTTAATTTAACTAAAAGAAAATAAATACAGGTACACATAATAATGACAGTGACAGATTCTAATAATATTCCCGCTTTTTGTCAAGGTATCCAATACTTTAGTGATAGTTTTGCCGGTTTAGACACCTATGGTAATAGTCCGGCAATCAAAGAAGGTAGCAGTGCGATCGCCTCTACCAGTGACCCGCAGGCAATTTATCAAACCCTATTATATGCCGATGCCCTGCGTTATTTAACCCTACAAGTTACAGCTAGTAAGGCATCAGGACACCCCGGCGGTTTTGCTAGTCAAGCTGAAGCCTATGCCTCTTTAGTCATGTTAGGTCATAAAAATATTGTGACGGAGGTCGGACACCACGCCCCCGGTTTTTATAGTGCCGTATTTTTAGATCGTTCTCTGGAAGCTATGGAAATTTTCACCGTGCAACAAATGCGCGATCGCTTCCGGGAAAAGCACGGTTTATTAGGTCACTTATCCGGTTATATTCCCGGTTTATTAGCACCGGCGGGCCCGCTGGGACAAGGACAGCATTTTGCTATGGCAGGGGCTTATTTACATCGGGATAAATTATTTGCCTTTACTATGGGTGATGGTGGTATGGGTGAACCCTATCCGATGAGTAGTATGATGCACTTCCATACTGCCTATCCCCAGATCACTAACTTTTTACCCATATTAGTGTGGAATGGTTACAGTCAAGAACACCATAGTATGGTTTCCACTAAGTCTAATCAAGAAATGTTAGATTATTGGCGGGGTAATGGTTTCCAGGAAGTAATATTAATTGATGCGAAGGATTTTGATGATCAAAATCAACCGGGTGCTTATGTGGATAGTACCAAGTTTTCTTTAGATAAACGCATGGAATTTACTAAGGCTGTTTTAGAGGGCGTAGAAAAAGCTAGTCAATCAGCGATGAATGGTAAGTTAACGGCTTTTATTATTAAACAATTAAAAGGGGCTGGCGTACACGCTTTAGGTGCTAAATCCCATAACCTTTATCCCAAGGATACTTTAGATAGTCCCCATATTATCACTGCTTTACAAAATAGAGCTTTACCTGTGGCAGCTTGGCAGTTAGTTAGAACTAATTGTGAGCGGGCAGGCGGTGGTCCGGCGGCTCAAACGGTGGTGACAGAATTTGAATTACCCTTGGCTAAGTTAAATGATTTACATTTAGAAGAATATGCCGTCGGTGGTGATCCGAAAGTGGCAACCACTGCCATGGGGGCGATTGTAGGGAAAGTCGGTCAGAGCGATCGCCTGTTTTTAGTAACTAACGCTGATGGTAATGAGGCATCAGGTATTGGTAATATTAACCAAGCTCTGAAAATTGTTCACCCAACTACCGATGATTTATATTATCAATCACCCCAAGGACAGGTTTATGAGCCTTTGAGTGAAGATGCCTGTGCTGGTTTAGCCGTTGGTTTATCCCTATTTGGCGGGCGATCGCTCTGGTGTTCCTATGAATCTTTTGCGATTAATGGTTTACCCATCTGGCAAACGGTCACTCAAGCTATGGCAGAATTACGCCGACCGACACCTTCCACTATTACCCTATTTACCGCTGGAGCTTTAGAACAGGGGAGAAATGGCTGGACCCATCAACGACCAGAAATTGAAAACTATTTTGCGGCGATGATGCGCAACGGTAATATTTTCCCCCTATTCCCCTGTGATGCGAATAGTATTCAGGTGTGTTACGATTGGGCCCTGACTACTAAAAATAAAGGGATTGTGATTACGGCTAGTAAATCGCCTTTACCGATTAGAACTACCTTTGCTCAAACCAAACAAGGTTTAACCGATGGGGCAGTAGTATTACAGGAAGTAGTCGGCGATAAAAAAGTCGTATTTGCTGTGATTGGTGACATGACCTTAATCCCAGTATTTGAAGCTGCTGCCTATTTAGAAACAGAAGGCATTGGCGTGAAAATAGTTTCGATTATTAATCCCCGCCGCTTATACCGTCCCCATGATGTCTTATGGGAAACCTGTTCCCAACCCGATGACGGTTTCCTCAGTGATGAAAAATTCCAGGAAATATTTGGCGGTGATGCTTTAATTGGCGTGACGGGTGGTACTGCCGGTATGTTAGAACCGATTATGTTACGCAGTAATGCTCACCGTGATGTATTTGCTTGGAAACGAGGAGAAACTACGGCTAGTGCAGGGGAATTAATGGCGTTTAATGGTTTAACGGCTGAGACTTTGACAAAACGAGCTATTGAGTTAATTCATTAGAATTAATTAATTTAATTTTCGCAAAATAATAGGGGTAATTCATAAATTACCCCTATTCACTAATCAATAATAAAATTAAATAGCGGGCAAAATACCCGCACCATCAATAATTTTAATAAATAAATTACAATTTACAATTAACTAACCAGCAATATAAGCCGTAGAAAGAGCCCACCAAATTAACAAACCGATACTACCTAAAATCATAATAGAAGAAATAGCAACTATGATAGGTTTGTCGGCCCCTTTGAATTTCATTATTCCTCGATCTAAATCAGACATAGTAATAATTGATTCCTAAGTTTGCATTGACATTCTAACTAATATTGCCGATTATTCTTGATTAGTCCAGGTATTTTTACTGTATTCTAAAATCTAAAATATTTTTCCATAACATCTACACCTATTCAACCCTTATTAATAATTGATCCCTTGAACTTATGAAATGGTGGCATAACCTAAAGAAAAACCCCTTAGCGAAATGCGGGGCAATCATTCTGATGATTTTTTACCTAACAGCGATCGCCGCCGAATTTGTTGCCCCATACGATCCCTATCAATCTCAAATAGACGGTTCTCTCCTACCGCCCACGAGTATCTATTGGCGTAATCCCCAGGGCGAATTTATTGGCCCTCATGTTTATCCCACAACTCAAGGACCAGTGGATATTAATACGGGGGAAAGATTATTACGCCAAGATAAAACCCAACCTTCTCCCCTGGTTTTGTTTGCGAAAGGAGAACCCTATAAAATTTGGGGACTGATTCCGGGCGATCGCCATTTATTTGGGACAAAAGGACCGGGGAGGATTAATATTTTAGGAACCGATGAACAGGCCAGAGATCAATTTAGTCGGATTGTCCATGGTAGTCGGATTAGTTTAAGTATTGGTATTTTTGGGATTGCGATCGCCTTTCCTTTGGGGATGTTGATGGGGGGAATATCGGGTTATTTTGGTGGTTGGCTGGATGTTTTTATTATGCGAATCGCCGAAGTATTAATGACAATTCCCGGTATTTATTTACTAGTTGCTCTAGCTGCTATTTTGCCACCGGGTTTAAGTAGTACCCAAAGATTTATATTAATCGTCGTGATCACCTCTTTTATTAATTGGGCGGGTTTAGCCAGGGTAATCCGGGGGCAGGTTTTGTCGATCAAAGAAATGGAATTTGTGCAGGCAACCAGGGCGATTGGAGCTAATCCTTTATATATTATTGTTCGTCATGTCTTACCGCAAACAGCTACCTATGTAATTATTTCGGCGACCTTAGCTATTCCTAGTTTTATTGTGTCAGAATCGGTATTAAGTTTAATCGGTTTAGGTATTCAACAACCGGACGCATCTTGGGGAAATTTATTATCATCAGCCACGAATGCCTCTATATTAATCTTAAATCCTTGGTTGGTCTGGCCGCCAGCAATTTTGATTATTTTTACCGTATTAGCATTTAATTTATTAGGCGATGGTTTGCGAGATGCTTTAGATCCCCGTAGTATTCGGCGGTAAGTTTTGGGCAAATACTAGCAAGTTTTTTTTGTAAAAGAGTATGGGAGCGAGACGCTCCCACTCCTAATATTTGCCACTCCGATTGATGAAAGTTATTAACCAATCACCTATATTTAAAATATTTTATTTACAATATTTTAAATATTTGAAGGAGTGCGAGCGTCTCGCTCGCTATAGGTGTTTTTAATTATTAAAATAGACTTGCTGGGTCTGATATTACTACATTCTGGAGAATAGCTAACTCTTGGTTATCGCTATAAGTAATCACTGTGCCACCATCACGGGCGGTAAATTGTAATTGATTAATAGTCAAACCATCTATTAATACTAATCGATCTACTCCAGATTGAAAGTCGGTAATCAAATCTACACCTTGATTAATAGTGAGATAAATCAGATCATTGCCAGAACCAGCGGCAATAATATCGTTACCTAAACCACCCGATAGAATATCATTACTTTTACCACCAAATAGACTATCATCACCCGCTCCACCTGATAAAGAATCGCTACCATCGTTACCAAATAGATTATCATTACCATCGCCACCGATCAGTAAGTCATTAATATCAAGCAATGAACTATCAATATTATCACCATAAATACTATCATCACCACTATTCCCGACAATAGTATCGTTACCGAGACCACCGATTAATAAATCATTACCAGAGATACCGTCTATGTCATCATCACCAAATAATAGATCATTATCTTTACCACCCCACAAAGTATCGTTATCGGCTCCCCCTAATAAAGTATCATTACCTTGATGACCAAGCACTAAATCATTACCAACCCCAGCAAATAATAAATCCTGATCAGTTGTATTTCCCTCGGTATCTGCCCCTGAGTTATTATCACCTAATAGGGTATCATCACCATCCTCACCAAAAATAATATCATTACCGACATCACCAAATACCCAATCACTAGCTAGTCCGCTTTGAATCCAATCATTACCAACATCACCAGAAATCGAGTCATTTAGATTCCCACCTTGTATTGTGTCATTACCAGCTTGCCCATAAATCAGGTTATTACCATCTGTCACAACAATCCAATCATCTCCCCCTTCTCCTGCCAGGGTGTCATCATCTGGACCAGCTTGCAGAAAATCATTACCACTACTGGCTAAAATAATATTATTACCAGCTTCTACTATTAATGTGTCATTACCAAGTGAGCCGAATAGTACATCATCACCAATACTACCGACTAACCAGGTACTAGCTATTAGATTAGGGTCATCTTTAGGAAAGGCAACTAAGGTATCATTGCCACCATTTCCTAAAATAGTATCATTAGCACCGTCTGCATAAAGTGTATCATTGCCTTCGTTACCAATTATATTTCCAGTATTAGGAGTCGGAATATTTAAAATACTGAGGGGATTTAGTACCGGAGCAGTTGGATAAGTAAAATCGGCAATTCCCCCTGGTAGTGTTGGTGTCGGAGTGGGAATAGGAGTGGGAATAGGAGTGGGAATAGGAGTGGGAATAGCTTGATCATCTACGGCATTCACAATAATATTAGCAGAATTGGAAGTTAAACCCGTCAAATCAGATACCACATAATCAGTAATAGCCGTTGATCCGATATTAAAATTTTCACTAGGTGTGAAAACAACTTGCCCAGCGGTGGCGACACTAAAAACACCTTCGGGTAAAATGGCTAGATTTTGAATATCGGGTTGATTTGGTTCCAGATCAATACTATTCGGATCAAGATTGTCTAGCTCAATATCATTGAGTAAAACATTAATAAAAACGGGTGTATTAGGTGTAGTCGTGGTAGAATCATCAGTAGCAATCGGTCCTGTAGTTTGAGAAAAGAAGCGATCGCCCTGATTAACAAACAGTGAGTTTTCTTGGGAAGATAAAGACATGATTTTTAGCTCCTGTAAAGTATTGAGTTGAATTAATGAAATTAGTTGAGATAGAGTATTAGGTAAATATTAAGTCAATAATATTATTGAAATTATTTGGGATATAAATAATTCATGAAAATTCATCCTGTTTAAACTTGTACTGGAATTATTACCAAGGACTGCCAATCATCGTAAAGGCGGCCCAATAATAGGGATGAGATAATACTTTGTCATTAATATCACTTAATTCTGCGGGCAAAAGAATACCTTCACCCCGAAAACTATCCCTTTGAATGGAACCTTCTTTAATGCTAATCCTACCCTGAATCATGTCAATCTGCGTTAACCGCAAAGCCTCAGCTTTAATAGCTGCTGATTGTAAATAACGGTAAAAATCCGCCATAAAACCTAAAGTACCAGCATCACTCACATACCATAAACTAGCTAAGGCTGATTTCGCTCCGGCTTGTACTGCTAAACCAGCAAAACCTAGTTCCACTGTTTCATCTCCCACCGCTGTTCGACAGGCACTTAATACTAATAAATCTAGGGGCGGATCTGACCATTTTAATTGCCGTAACTGATCTAACCTTAATTTTTCATCCCATAATTGAATAAAAGAATTACTTAAGTCTCCTGGCAAAAATTCTCCATGGGTGGCTAAGTGGATAATTCGATAGGGGTAAGCCTGACGACTTTTACGTAAATTATCGAAAGTAAAATCCCTATTTAAAAAATATCTACCTTGCCATTCTGTAGTAATCGTTGATAGTTCTAAGGGAACAGCAGGTAAAGGATTTAATTCTGTAAATTGTGATGCTCCCATCGCTAATACATGAGCGTCTGCCATACTGCGATAGGTCATATTAACTAAATTAATACTAGGAATTAAACCTATACTATAATCCTCAATAATAAATTTTTCACCATCGTGTAATGTGGCAATCGGTAAGGTACGCAAACCACTATCTAAGACAAAACCTAAAGTATCTATTTGTAAATCTTCTAAGTCTTTTACTAAAGGATTCATGATCCATTGATACATTTGTTGGGCAAAGGGTAAATAACTTTTCGTATTACGCTTGACTGGGTTAGTAATTTCTTTGCGTAAATCATTAGCTGTATTTAATACCTTTTCCCTGGTGACATTACCGACAGTTCGATAAGTTATTTTTTCCTTATCTGGTGGCACAATGATCAAATCTATTTGGTCTGATCTGAGGATCACATAAATAATAGCGGGCTTTTTACCTGTTTGTTCTGCCACTGCTTGCAGGTTAGCTTGCACTGTTTCAATGGAAGAAAAATTATTATTAAATTCTGTATTTAAATGTTGAGTAAATTGATCAGTCATAATATTATCAATGGTGCTAGTGGCTTCTCTAATATTGTCATTAGATACACTTGGTAATACAACTGATCCGGCAGTAATCAGGGATTGATCACCTAATAAGTTCTCTAAATTATCCTTAAATGTTTGATCATTCTCTAAATTATCCTTAAATGTTTGATCCTTTTGTAAGGAACTAGTAATTGTCTCAGCCTCACCCGGCTTTATCAGAGATTGGGAAGGCGGCGGTGTAAGTTTGGGAGCCGGAGGAAAATCAGGAATAATTGGCTCTGGAATAAATCTTTCCGGGTCTATACTACCAGGTGGTTTCAGGTTAGGCGGAGCCGGAAAACCAGGAATCTCCGGTTCTGGAATAAATCTTTCCGGGTCCATACTGCCAGGTGGTTGCAGGTTAGGCGGAGCGGGAAAATTGGGAATATTAGGGCTAGTAATTATTTCACCCGCACCTGGTAGAGGAATATTTGGCACACTAGGAAAGTTAGGAATAGTTGGGGGAGATATACTCTGTCCTGGACTACCTGTATTATCACCTGGTCGTGGAATATTAGGATCATTGGGAAAAGCTGGAATACTAGGGATAGGGATATTTTGTTGAGGAGTGTTGGGATCAGTATTATCACCCGGTCGTGGAATATTAGGGGTGTCGGGAAAAGCTGGAATACTAGGAATAGGGATATTTTGTTGAGGAGTGTTGGGATCAGTATTATCACCCGGTCGTGGAATATTAGGGGTGTCGGGAAAGACTGGAATATTTGGTTCTGTCACTGCTGGTGCAGTTTCGTTTGGAATATTACCAGTATTATTATCGTCAGGTAGTGGAATAGTCGGCGGTTCTGGAAAAGCCGGTATTTCTGTATCTGGTAAGGTTTCTTCTAGTTGAGAGCTACTGATCAAAGGCGATTGGCTAATATTAATACTACCGACTTGACCATTAATACTACTGACATCAATATTACCCTGATACAATAAATTTCCCTGACTAGAAATTTCCACAAAACCGCCATCGCCGCCTAATTGACCAGCGATCGCCCGTAGCGTACCAGCAAAATTAGTATTTTCCTGTGACCAAACAACTATTTCACCACCATTACCGAGAGTTAAAGCATTAGCATTAATTTCTGACTGAACATCAATTAAAGTTTGGCGAGCTGACGGGAAAATATTTTTGCCTTGGCGATCGCCACCTAGAAGGACCCTACCACCACCATAGTCACCATTAGCTTGAATACGGCTATTAATTAATTTAACTTGATCACCAAATATATGAACAACTCCGCCCGTTGTACCCGTATTCAGATCAGAGACATCAATATTACCAGAAGCGATCGCCTGTCCTGAGGAAATTATTTCACTATTACTTTGTAAAATAACCTGTCCTTGTTCATTTATCCTAATAATGTCAGCCGCTATTTGCTCAATCGGTCCAGTTAATAGGGCTGGTAAATTGTGAGTTTGTTGCGAAAAATCAGCCGGCGTATTAGTCGTAAATTCCCAATTTAAAACATGACCAGTGGGAGACACTTTTAAAATATGTTGATCAGGAGCCATAGCTGTGATGGTAATATTGCCCCCCGGCACACTAATCGTACCAGTATTCAGCACAGCATGACCGAAAAGATTTAAAGACTGTGCCGGTAATAAAGACAAATTACCATGATTAATAATTATCGCTGGTTGTGTCTGATTAAAACTATAGGCATTAGGATTATTTAATAAATTAGTATAATCATTATTCCCAAACACATTTAACCAAAATTGATCAAACCGCAAACCAGTCGCCGTCGTAGCCGTAAAAGCTGCCGGTAAATTGAGACGAGCTTGGGAACCAAAAATTATGCCTGCCGGATTAATTAAAAATAAATTAGCTTGACTACCCGTAACTTGCAATAAACCATTAATAACAGAAGTCTCGCCTCCCCGCACCTTACCTAAAATATTCTGAACTTGGGGGGCAGTAATAAAATTGGCAGTTTGCCCCGGATTTAAATTAAACCGATCAAAACTATGGAATAAATTACGGCGATCGCTATTATAACTACCACCCTCAATATTAAACCGTTCACCTTGAGTATTAATCACTGTTCCTGTACCATCAGCAGCCGGTTTAATTACCTGGGCGATCGCCCGTTGCTCTAGGCCATTAATTAAAGCCAGAGAGAACACCAGGGAAAAAACTTTTAAATAACGTAAATTCATTGCCTGATTAATTTAAAATAGTTAATAAATTTGATTCAACTAATAATTATAGCAAATGAATCTTGATTTGACTTGCTAAAAATATTCAGAATTACATCTAAAAAAACTATGACAAACTCTTTAATCTTAGTCAGCGGACCTGCTAGATCAGGTAAAAGTGAATGGGCGGAAAAATTGGCGACAAATATAGTAGAAAATTCCGGCAAATCAATAATTTATATGGCAACAGCCATAATAGCTGAAGACGATCCAGAATGGCAATTGAGAATTAAACAACATCAAGAACGTCGTCCGTCTGATTGGCAAACTATTAATGTACCTTACGAATTATCAGCAGTAATAACTAAGTTTTCTCAGACAGAAAGTTGTTTATTAATTGACTCTTTAGGCACTTGGTTAACTAACTTTTTAGAAACTGATCAATTAACTTGGCAAAAAATAGTCGATGAATTATTAAATACTTTGCAACAGGTTTTACAAACAGGTAATTGTCATCTAATTTTTGTCAGTGAAGAAACTGGCTGGGGTCTTGTTCCTGCTTATCCCATAGGCCGGCTATTTCGTGATCGTTTAGGTTCTCTCACTAGAAAAATTGGGGCGATCGCCCATCCTGTCTATTTAGTCACCGCCGGTCATGTTTTAAATTTAAGCAATCTCGGTACACCGTTAACCAATCACTAACAAACTAAGCAAATCTTAAATTTTCCTTAAATATTCCAGATTAACGACGGTAAATGAACTAGGCTGTTATTACCAGTAAAAATCTAGGATAAAATGGTTATAATAGAGAGAAATTGCTATATATACCTACGTATGGCGAAATCATATTAAACAATCATAATTGAATTGATTGTTTGCGGGTAATAGTGCAATATTCTACTTCCCTAATAACATTCTTACAGAGACGTAATTAATTATGGCAGAGCCTGAACAAATTAGAAAATATTTAGCTTATTGGTTTCAGTTAGGTAAACGAGTAGCCGTGAAAAACGGTCAGAGTTTTCTGTGTCCCCAACCAGTAATTACAGCCGGTCATTATAGTCAGGCCTTTGAGGAATGTTGGCAAGTTATTACGGCAAGCGAATCTGGTGATTGTTATTTAGAGGGAACGGCAGAGACTATTCAAGAATTATTAAGTCCGCAGTGGGAAATAAATGACTGTGCCCGCTGTGAGATGCCGGTGGCTTTTAGGATTCAAAATATTTATCCCGTCTCTTGTCCTTGTGATGATTTACCGTCCTGGCCTGATACAGAAAATCCGAGGCCGCGATCGCCCGTTGATAGTCAATGTCACTTATCAGGTATTTGTGAACGTCTGAAAATGATTCAAATAGAAAATTTACCACCCCGTCAAGTTAAGCCGAAATTAGATAATGATGTGCAATTTAAGGCATCTTAATTGAACTATCTCATTTGAAAATTTAACCGATGATTTCTCCCGCAATTAATGTATTATTCAATCATATTTTTAGTAAAACATTGAAAATTTATTAATAGGGAGTTAATTCTATGGTGACATCATCGGTCACTGATCCTGAAAATATTGATCAAAATATTTTAAGTAGTAAGTTTCGGGAATTACAGGGTTTATTGCGGGAAAGATGGCATAAATTAGAATCTTCCTTAGAGGATGATAGCGATATTTTAGTGATTCCTTCTCTTTCCCTCGATCAAGAGCAGTTAGAAAAAGTGGCGGGAGTACATCACTATGAAGAAAGACATTTATTTTCGCTGATCCGTCTGAGAAATCCTAAAACACGCTTAATTTATGTAACTTCTCAACCGCTCCATCCTAGCGTTATTGACTATTACCTACAACTATTACCTGGTGTACCTTTTTCCCATGCCAGAGAACGTTTATTATTATTATCTACCTACGACGCATCAAAACGGGCTTTAACCGAAAAAATATTAGAACGTCCTCGCTTAATGGAACGGATCAACTTAGCCCTGCGTTCTCATCACTCTTACATGATTTGTTTTAATGCCACGGACCGGGAAAGAGAATTATCAGTTAGGTTAAATATTCCTCTCTGGGCCCCCGACCCTGATTTGAGTTATTGGGGAACGAAAAGTGGTAGTCGGCAAATTTTTGCAGAATGTGATATTCCTCACCCGGATGGTAGCCCTTTAGTGCGTAATACAGAAGATTTGGCGATCGCTACTGATGAATTATGGGGCAGACAACCCGATTTAAAAAGGGTAGTGATTAAATTAAATGAAAGTTTTTCGGGGGAAGGTAATGCCGTATTAGATTTACGACCTTTGCAAAATTTTAGTTATCGACAAAGATTGAAAAAAATTCAAGAATATTTTGGCAAAATGAATTTTCAGGCAAAGGGAGAAACTTGGCAAACCTTTAGTCAAAGAATACCGGAATTAGGCGCAATAGCAGAGGCTTTCATTGAAGGAGAAAATAAGCGATCGCCCAGTGTGCAGTGTCGGATCAATCCTGATCAAACCGTCGAAATATTATCTACCCACGATCAAATATTAGGGGGCCCGGACGGTCAAATATTCCTCGGTTGTACCTTTCCCGCTGATGATAGTTATCGTTTAGCCTTACAAGAATTAGGAATGCGGATCGGCGAAAATTTAGCAAGTAAGGGAGCCTTAGAAAGATTTGGGGTAGATTTTGTGGCGGTGCAAGAGGGGGGAAAATGGTCGTGTGAAGCCATTGAAATTAACTTGAGACGGGGCGGTACAACCCATCCTTTTATGACATTAAAATTATTAACTAATGGTCATTATGACTTAAATACCGGCTTATTTTATTGTAAACATCAGAAACCGAAATATTATAAAGCGACTGATAATCTACAAAAGCCTCAATATCGAGGTTTATTACCGAATGATTTAATGGATATTATTGCCCATCATCATTTACATTTTGATACAAGTACAGAAACTGGCACAATATTTCATTTAATGGGTTGTTTATCCCAATATGGCAAATTAGGTTTAACGACGATTGGTAATTCACCAGCGGAAGCCGAAACATTATTTGCTCAAGTGGAAAATGCTTTAGATGCCGAAACTAGTCATGATCAAAGTTGGGGTTTACAGCCCCAAAATTCGATTACTTGGCAAGGTAAACCGCAATAAAATTTCTATTTTCATAATTTTTCAACGAATAGTATAGAACGTATTTTTATCACCAATTTTTATCAAGAAAAATCTCATGCTTGCTAATATTACTAAATAGCTATAGAATTATCTGAATCGATCAAGAAAAATTCCTATTTTCAATAGTTTCAGTATTTTGTCACTCAAATTCACACCATTAATGAAGGAGCAAAAATGACCCATCGTCCCATTATTTTAGGTATTGTTGGAGATAGTGCAGCCGGCAAAACCACCCTGACCAGAGGTATTGCCCAAGTATTAGGACCAGAAAATGTCACAGTCATTTGTACCGATGATTATCACCGCTATGATCGGCAACAACGAGCTGAAATCGGTCTGACAGCTTTGCACCCTGACTGTAACTATTTAGATATTATGCAACAACATCAGACCTTATTACGCACAGGTCAGCCTATTCTCAAACCGATTTATAATCATCATACAGGAGCCTTTGATCCACCAGAATATATTAATCCTGGTAAATTTGTCATTATTGAAGGTTTACTTGGTTATTCGACTAGAGGTTGTCGGGATTGCTATGACGTAAAAGTATATTTAGCACCGCCAGAAACCTTACGCTATCAGTGGAAAATCAAACGGGATACGATGAAACGGGGTTATAGCGAAGCACAAGTATTGGCAGAGTTGGAAAAACGAGAACCGGATTCCGAACAATATATTCGACCCCAAAGACAATGGGCTGATGTAATAGTTTCCTTCTATCCAACGACCGATGATGCAAGTAACTTAAATGTTCGATTAACCTTACGGCCAACGATTCCTCACCCGGATTTCACAGAAATATTAAATCAAGGTAGCGAAAGTTTTAAACCGTCGGTACGTTTAGGTTTAGATCGGGATATGGGTAAACCTGTTGATTTATTAGAAGTGGATAGTCACGCTACTTTAGCACAGGTGCAAGAATTGGAAATGATTTTATGTAATGAAATGCCCCATTTACGTAATTTTTGTACTTTGAATGGTAATCCAGAAATTGGTCAATTGGTGGGAACCACGGGGGAAATATTACAAAGTTATCCTTTGGCTTTAACTCAATTATTAATTGCTTATCACATGATCCGGGCAACTAATCCATAAATTAATTAATTAATTAAGGGATATAGAGGGTTTTGATCTAGGTTAATACACTAAATCCTTCTGATCCCCCAAACCCCCTTAATAAGGGGGCTTTGATTAATGCTTTTCTTTTCTCCCCTTATCAAGGGGGGTTTAGGGGGGATCCTATTTGTCAGCCTACTCATATTAGGGAAAAACCGCTATGGCCAGTTAATATTGATCGTGCCTTGATAGACAAGAAAAATCTCTGTTAAGATATGTCAAGTAAATTTATTAAAATAGAAAAAATACAAGAAAATGCGGGTTGCGATCGCTGGAGCAGGATTAGCAGGCATGATAACAGCTATGGAATTAGCGGATGCCGGCCACGAAGTAGAAATATTTGAAGCACGTCCTTTCATTGGGGGAAAAGTTGGCAGTTGGGTTGATCCAGAGGGCAATCATATTGAAATGGGATTGCACGTATTTTTCGGCTGTTACTACAATCTATTTGACGTAATGAAAAAGGTGGGAGCCTTTGAAAATCTCTTATTAAAAGATCACACTCACGTTTTTATTAATAAGGGTGGTAAAACCGGCGAATTAGATTTTCGGTTTATTACCGGCGCGCCCTTTAATGGTTTAAAAGCATTTTTCACCACATCCCAATTATCCTTACAAGATAAATTACAAAATGCGATCGCCCTGGGAACTAGCCCAATAGTTAGAGGTTTAGTCGATTTTGAGGGAGCTATGGGTAATATTCGGGATTTAGATAATATTAGTTTTACTGACTGGTTTAAAAAACATGGTGGTTCCGATGGCAGTATTCAAAGAATGTGGAACCCTATTGCTTATGCTTTAGGCTTTATTGATTGTGATCATATTTCTGCCCGCTGTATGTTAACAATTTTCCAGTTTTTTGCTGTGAAAAGTGAAGCATCAGTATTAAGAATGTTAGCCGGTTCACCCAATGAATATTTACATGAACCGATTAAAAAATATTTGAATGAACGGGGGGTGAAAATCCATACCCGTAGTCAGATTAGGGAAATTTTATTTACAGAAAATGGTGATGAAACTTTAGTGACTGGTTTTGTCGTCGGGCAAGCTGATCAAGAATCAACTGTCACCGCTGATAAATACGTTTTTGCCGGTGATATTCCAGGGGTGCAAAGAATTTTACCAGAGGCTTGGCGCAAATGGCCGGAGTTTGATCGGATTTACAAATTAGATGCCGTACCAGTTGCTACGGTGCAGTTACGTTTTGATGGTTGGGTGACAGAATTACATGATTTTAAAGAAAGTCGTGAACACCCGACGGGCAAAGGTATTGATAATTTATTATATACCCCCGATGCTGATTTTTCTTGTTTTGCTGATTTAGCGATCGCCAGTCCGAAAGATTATCATAGAGAAGGGCAGGGTTCGCTATTACAGTTAGTATTAACACCGGGAGATCCTTTTATTAAACAAAGTAATGAGGCGATCGCCCTGCACGTAGAGAAACAGGTAAAAGAACTATTCCCCTCGGCTCGTGAATTAAATGTCACCTGGTCTAGTGTAGTGAAACTCGCTCAATCGCTCTATCGGGAGGCTCCCGGTATGGATGCCTATCGTCCTGCCCAAAAAACCCCGATTAATAATTTCTTTTTAGCGGGTAGTTACACCCAACAGGATTATATTGACAGTATGGAAGGAGCAACTCTTTCCGGTAGATTAGCAGCGAAGGCAATCTTACAAACGATTGGTTAGTTAATATTGATCGATTGTAGGGGCGAACGGCTGTTCGCCCCTAAATAATTTATAAATAATTGTAATTATGTTCGCCCCTAAATAATTTATAAATAATTGACAATTAACCCGGCAAACGAATAGTGAATACACTACCCTGCCCCAAATCACTAGTCACTTGAATATCACCCCGATGCGTTTTCACAATTGCCTGGGCGATCGCCAACCCTAAACCCGCTCCTCCCGTATGACGGGAACGATCATCCATCACCCGATAAAATCTTTGAAAAATCCGGCTTTGTTGTTCAGAGGAAATCCCCATACCCGTATCTTTGACGCTAATAATAGCATAATGATCAAGATAATTTAACGTTACTAATACCTCACCTCCCGCCGGCGTATATTGAATAGCATTAACAATTAAATTACTCACCAAACGATAAAGTTGATCCTGATTACCCCAAATATTGATCAATTCTGTCACTAAAAATTGATAATGCAAATTAATTTCTTTCGCCAAAGCTAACGAAGCAAATTCTTCTACTAAATCACTAATAATATCATGCAAACAACAGGCTTCTTTTAACTCAGTTTGCGGTTGATAATCTAAACGAGCTAGAAATAATAAATCAGCTACCAAGGAATATAAACGGCGGTTTTGTCGTTCTAGTTGTTTAAAGATCGGTTCCGTTTCCGTATTTAATAATTCTGGGCTGAGTAAAGCTGATTCTAAAGTTGCCTGAATCGTCGCCAAGGGTGTTCTTAACTCGTGAGCAGCATCAGCCGTAAATTGTTGAATTTGCCGATAAGATTGATAAATCGGTTGCATAGCTAATCCCGCTAATCCCCAACTAGCACCACCGACTATGAATAAAGAAATTGGTAAACCTAAACCTAATATCCATTTTACCCGGTTCATATATTGCTCATATTCCGTAAAATTTCTCCCCACCTGTAAATAACCCCAATTTTGATGATTAGCAGTATGTAACAAGAGAGAAATTTCCTGAAATTTTTTACCCTGATTGTCAGTGAATATTTGGGATTTTGTCGCTCCTACTGACATGATCATATTAGGGGTAATACCTAATTGGGCGATCAAACAACCCGATAAATCTAATAATCTCACATAATAATTACTATGGGCGATCGCACTGAGATTATGGGGAGAGGTAGGGGAATATAGAGAAAAATTATTAGGGATTTGCTTTGTACAATTACCATTAATAGTTAAATCTGGTAAAAGTTGTCTGACTACTGGTTCTAATTGCCCAGGATTATTTAATTTTAGTTCTAAACTATCATGCAAAGTTCCCGCCACTGATAATAATTCTCTATCCAAGGCGTGTACATGGGCATGGGCGATCGCCCGATAAACTCCTAAACCTAATAAGGTCAAAATACCACCCATGACTAAGGTATAACAGACTGCTAATCTTAATTGAGTTTGGCGAAAGAGTTTTTGTGAAGTCATATTTAGCGGTTGATAATTTATAATTTATCAGGTAAAAAACGATAACCATAACCCGGCACAGTTTCAATTAAATTTTTCAAACCAAAATTTTCTAATTTGCGTCTTAATAAACGAATTTGAGCCGCCACTACATTACTAACCGGCTCCGCATTAACTGCCCATAACTGACTACGTACCTGCTCACTAGAAACAACTTGCCGGGGATGTTCCATGAAATATTCTAATAGTTGAAATTCCTTATTAGTCAAAGATACTTTGATCTGTTCTCCCTGCGGTTGATTAATCCAAAAAGTTCGACTATTATAATCCAATACCAAGTTACCGACGGTTAATTGACTAGCTTGTAAATCGGGCGATCGCCGTTGTAAAGCACGCAAGCGGGCTAATAATTCTGCCATACCAAAAGGTTTCACTAAATAATCATCAGCCCCCGCATCCAAACCCGCCACCTTATCAGTCATTTCATCCTTAGCCGTGAGAATTAATACAGGTAAAGTGATTTTCTGTTGACGCAACTTGCGACACAATTCTAAACCTGATATTCCCGGTATCATCCAATCAAAAATAGCTAACTGATAAGTCGTCCAAGGATTTTCTAAATAATTCCAAGCTGTATTACCATCAGTTACCCAATCCACAATATATTTTTCCCGACTTAAAGTTCTTTCTAGGGTTGCCCCTAAATCTGGTTCATCTTCTACTAATAAAAGTCTCATAGTTAGTTATATTAACCTGCGAAAAATCAAAAATTAATAGTTTTAAGTTTAACTGTATTTAAATTAATATACATAGCAATTTTTTCATCGCATGAGAATATCTTTTTGAAAATTTCATGCAAATTTCATTTGCTCATGACTATGATAATACTATCACCATAAATTAAAAGAGTTTTGTCATCATGCAAATTTCAGTAAAAAATATCTTTGTTGCCGTTGCAATTACAACAGCTACATTGTCCAGTATTCTGACTATTAATACTAAATCAGCTAATGCTACAAGCATAGATAAAATTGATCAAGCTCTTAGCACCGTTTCCTACAATAGCTGTCATAAACATGATGCGGAAGCAAAAGATAAGACTAATCAAACTACTTCCACTACTCAAAAATAACAGTATTAACCGGGGCAATTGATCCATTGCCCTGACAATTATTCATTATTCATTAAAAATTTAAAATTACTATAACAATTTCTCTCCCCGTGCAATACAAAACTGTGATGATTAATACACCGTAGGGGCGATTCATGAATTGCCCCTATTAGACTGGGAAAAACTATTATTAAAATTATTATTCAGAATTGAGATGGCTAAAATTACCAGACGTAACTTTCTACAATTTAGTACCAGCTTAGGTTTAGCTACTGGTTTCCATCAACTGATGCCGATTGCTACTCAGGCTATTGGGCAGGGAAAAAATAATATTAATAATGATCCGAATATTATTAAACTTAGTATTAGTAAAACACCCTTTAGAATAGGCAAACAAACCGGCACAGCCGTCACTGTTAATAATAGCCTACCAGCCCCCCTAATTCGCTTAAAGGAAGGTCAACTCGCTACTATTCAAGTAACTAATACTTTGAAAGAAGATACCTCTATTCATTGGCATGGTATTATTCTACCAGCTAATATGGATGGTGTACCGGGTATTAGTTTTGCAGGTATTAAACCAAATCAAACTTTTACCTATGAATTTCCTGTTAATCAAGCTGGTACTTATTGGTATCACAGTCATAGTATGTTGCAGGAACAGGAAGGGCATTTGGGAGCAATGATCATTGATCCGATTACACCAGATCCCTTTGAATATGATCAGGATTACGTCATATTATTATCAGACTGGACCTTTGAAAATCCCCATAGTGTCTTGGCAAAATTGAAAAAAATGCCATCTTTTTATAAATATAAAAGACGGACGATCGCCCATTTAGGAGAAGATTGGGCTTGGCGGGGAATGCGGATGGATCCCGTTGATATTGCTGACGTGACGGGTTTAACTTATACTTATTTAATGAATGGTTTATCACCGGAGGCAAATTTTACTGGTATTTTTCAACCGGGTAATAAGGTGAGATTGAGATTTATTAACGGTTCAGCCATGACTTTTTTTGATGTCAGAATACCTGGTCTATCCATGACAGTGGTGCAGGTAGATGGGCAGAATGTGCAACCAGTCACTGTTGATGAATTTAGAATTGGAGCGGCGGAAACCTATGATGTGATTGTGGAACCGCAAGCAGAAGCCTATACTATTTTTGCGGAAACAATGGATCGTAGTGGTTATGCCAGGGGAACTTTAGCGATCAAAGAAGGAATGACTGCACCAATACCAGAACGACGCAAAACTCCCGTCCGTACGATGGTTGATATGGGGCATGATCATGGTGATCATTCTAATCATTCTCAGATGAATCATGATATGCCAGCAGTTGATCATTCTCAGATGAATCATGATATGCCAACAGTTGATCATTCTCAAATGAATCATGATATGCCAGCGGTTGATCATTCTCAAATGAATCATAATACCACCCTTGACACCACGCCAGTTATGCACGGACCTGATCATCATGGTTTAGGGAATGCGGCTGTACCCATGATGGTAAAAAATCGTTTAGGGGAACCGGGTATTGGTTTAGAAAATAGTGAGAGAAAAGTTTTAGTTTATACTGATTTGCGGAGCCTAGAACCTTGGCCGGATCAAAGAAAACCGGATCGGGAATTAGAGTTACATTTGACAGGTAATATGGAACGTTATATGTGGTCATTTGATAGTAAAAAACATTCAGAATCACCGGAAATAGATTTTTATTATGGGGAAAGATTACGCCTAACTTTTGTCAATGACACGATGATGGAACATCCTATTCACCTACATGGAATGTGGATGGAATTAGATAATGGTGCTGGTGCTAATAAACCTCGTAAACACACCCTAATAGTCAAACCAGCCGAAAAATGTTCTGTAGAAATTAATGTGGATGCTAAGGGAAAATGGGCGTTTCATTGTCATCTTTTATATCATATGCACACTGGTATGATGCGCACTATTGTGGTGAATACTTAGTATTAATTAATCACTAGATCACTATTTTTAATATCATATCAATTAGATCAAATCATGAAATTAACCAAAACTTCATTCGGTATAACCTTATTAATCAGTTTAGCGAGTATTCTGCCAAATCAATCTGCTATTAATGCCCAGGAATTAAACTTATCCCAAATATCAAAAAATATTAAAAATACTGCTGATACTACACCCGCTAATAATTATTTTTCTGATCAGATGATTTTATCTGAAGATAATAATATTAATGATCAAAATACCGTAGGGGCAATTCATGAATTGCCCCTACTAACCGGGAATATAAATCAAGATATTAATGTAACTGTAAATGATTTATTAGCAGAAAATATTTCTCAGGATAATCATGATCATCACAATCACCAAGATCACGAAAATCATAAAAATACCTCTGAACCATTGGATAAACCAAATCAATCAGATGATCAAGATCATCATAAATCCAATAATAGTGACGAAGAAAACTTACACCTACATTTTCACGATAATGCTATTTATTCTTTCTTTTTAGTTGATAAATTTGAATACAAAACAGAAAATAGTTTACATTGGGATGCTGTTGGCTGGATTGGTGGCGATTATCAAAGACTGTGGTTAAAAATAGAAGGTGGTGTCAGTTTAGATAATAGGGCGGGAGAAGCTGAAATACAAGTGCTTTACGGTAAATTAATATCACCTTTTTGGGATTTACAATTAGGGGTAAGATATGATCAACATTACGGCGGTGATCATAATCCAGGCAGAGGTTTTGCTGTATTAGGGGTGAGAGGTTTAGCACCCTATTTTGTGGAAATAGATACCGCCCTTTTTATTAGTCACGAGGGAGATATTTCCGCCCGTTTCAAAGCTGAATACCAGTTACCCCTTTCCCAAAAATTAATATTATCACCCAATTTAGAAACTAATATTGCAGTACAGGAAGTAGAAGAATTTGGCATTGGATCAGGGTTTAATAATATTAAATTAGGTTTACGTCTGCGTTATGAAATTAGCCGACAATTTGCTCCCTATATTGGTATTAGTTGGGAAAAACTTTTCGGCGATACAGCTAATTTTGCAGAAGCAGAAGGAGAAAACACCGATCATGTTTCGGGGGTAGTAGGATTAAAATTTTTCTTTTAACTAAAATCAAAAAAACTCCGGTTTCTCAAAGAAACCAGAGTTTTAGCCTCAACTGAAGGCGATCACTTCACCTACGGAATATAGGTTTCAGATATTTGCAAAAATCTCAACTACCAACTTTGCATTTGCTTAATTTCTGCACTTTGACTTTGAATAATAGACTGACCGAGCTTGCGTAACTCAGGATGAGAACTATTTAGAATCATAGATGACATCATAATAGCCATTTGATGATGGGGAATCATTTGTTGCACAAATACTTGATCAAAGTTAGGAGCATTTTGCAAAGCTGTTAAATCTGTATTCATCATCCCCATCATGTTTGAGTGCATTCCATGATTCATACCATGATTCATTCCTTGACTAGACTGCATAGACATATTAGAAGTATTTGGCACATCAGTTTTGTACCATTGCTTATACCACTCTTTCATTTGATTAATTTCCATGGTTTGAGAGATTTTAATCGCTTCAGCCAATGTCTTCAATTCAGGATTTTTGGCTTTTGCTAAAGCTAAATTTGCCATATCTACCGCTCCCTGATGGTGGGGAATCATCATTTGAATAAAGTGCTGATCTTTTTGTTCCTGATTCATTCCCATACCCATTCCCATTCCCCTGCCTGGAGGATTAGGCATATTGGGAGGATTTTGAGAATTTTGAGTATTCTGTCCTAATACGGTAGAACTTTCTCCCATAACTTGTCTTTGATTGATGAACAGAATACCTGTCAGAGTGCTACCAGTAACTAAACTGACGAGGCTGTAAATTAAGGTTTTATTCTTCATGATTTTAAAATTAGTTTGTATTTGAGATATATCAAGGAAATTACTAGTTTGATGATTTGACTAGCTAACTACTATTATGGAGCTAATACTATGAAATCAGGGTGAAATTTGAGTTTTGCCTCTTCAGAATACGGGCGATCGCCCGGTGCGAAAAGAATATTGACAGACAACCCCTTGTGGGATAATCATTAATAGTAATTATCAAACTAATTCTCAAAATCCTCACTAGGTTGTCTTTGTATGATCAATAAAGCGAAAGTCCAGGTATCAGAAGAAAATCCATCAAGTTATCTGACTGATGAATACGTAAGTATATTATTTTTATTAAATCTCTGTAAGTTATCAGAGAAAAACTTAATAGAATCTAAGCATAAAGGTATATCTGTTAATAGTTTAAAACGGCATTCTTTAGGTAAAAAATATATTGAGCATACCCGTAAAGAGGCGATTATTGAGCGGTTGAAAAGTGATCATTTGGTCGAGTTGAAGATAGAAAAGAAACGGGAATTATTATTTTTAACTGAGGCAGGCAAAGCTCATCTAATCAAGCAGTTAGCTGATGCTAATTTTGATTTTCTTGGTACTGTGATCGGCACTCGCTTAGTTAATACCGTATTAGACTTAATGCGTTCAAATGTTAATAATTCTCCCAGTATTCCAGTTAGTAATAAAATCACTTCCTATGATAATTTTCAAGTATTAGTTATGGCAATTTATGACCGTTTAAATAAAGAATATAACTATGGTCATTTAGTCCCAATTTACAAAATACGTAGGGAAATAGGTGATCAGGTGTCCCGTTTAGATTTTAATGAGTGGCTATTGGAAATGCAGGCTAATGACATTTTACAGTTGCAAGGTGGCAGTATTGAAGACGGGGCCAAAGATAAAATGGAGGATTCCATTTATACAGAAATAGGTGGTTATCGTTGTTATGCCAAAAAGTTAAATAAAAATTAGATCGTCAAATTCTCATAGTTAATTGCAATAGTTAAATTTAGTTAAATTCCCGGAGGATATTTTCGCTATGAATATGAACGTTGACCAAATAAATGAATTGATCAAAAATCATAATCCCTTTGCTGGTCAGACAATTGTTAAGTCTCATCAAATTTGGGAAAATACTTTTGCTGATGTTCCCACTATTAATAATCATGCTTCTGACGCTGTTTTTTCTGCCTTAGAATTGATTAATTCTGGTCAAAGGCAAAGTGTGGTAGGAATTACTATTGTCGGTGACAAAGGAATTGGTAAAACCCAGGTAATTAGCAGAATACGTCACCACTTACAAAAGGAAAATTCTGGTATTTTTATTTACGTCAGCGAATACAGCGGGACAAACGTTAAATCTGTGTTTTTAAAACGTTTATCTGAAAGTATGAAAAAAATTGGCTCTCTACCTAAGATTAGCCAATGGCAAGAAATAGCAACTCTTTTAATTAACGAGGCAAGTGGTAAAAATCTGTTGCCTGCTCGGTATATTAGTTATTTCACTGAAAGACCTGATTTTGAAAAACGCATAGAAGAATTTAATTTTGAAAAACGCATACAAAGAATTTTGCAAGTTAGATCAGATATTAATGACCTTTATTTAATTAAAGGTATATTATTAACCCTAATTCCCAAATATTCTGACTATGCCGTTCGTTGGTTAGCGGGTCAAGAATTAACGCAAGCACAATTAGAGGCAATGGATTTACCACCAGTCAAAGATAATGCGGGTGAGGCTTTTAATCAGGCTTGTGAACTATTAAAAATTATTAGTAAATATAAAACTCCTGTTATCTGTTTTGATGAATTAGACTCAACAGACAGAGATTCGAGCGGCCTGAAATTATCCCACACAGTTCCTAGTCTCGGTAAGGATTTATCTAATAGTTTAGAACGTTGTATTCTACTTTTTGCTATGTATCCCCACACTTGGCAGGATGACATCAAAAGTTTACCTCGGACAGAAGCAGTAGTGGATAGAATAGCAGATTATCCTCAGCAAGGGGAACCAGTTGCTTTAAATCGTTTGAATGGTGATCAGATATTAGAGTTAGTAAAAACTTGGTTAAATAATTTTTACCAAAAACATAATATTAATCCACCTGATCCTTTATATCCTTTTACAGCAGATCAGTTAAAAAATTGGGGTAGAGAAAGGTTAACAGTCCGACAAGTTTTACAGGAGTGTGATAAATATTGGCGTTCTCTGACGTTTTCCTCGGAACAATCAGAACATCCGGTCACAGATAATATTACGGTCACAGAGAATACTGATAATATTATAGAGAATAACGCTGTTAAGGAAAATAATTTAACGAAAATAGCCTTTACCAGTGAGTTAGAAGAGGTTAATAGTAAAATTGATAGTTTAATGAATGATAATCAAGTAATTATTGATGCTTTGGGTTTTTGTTTTACTCATTTAGTTGGTAAAACAATTGAAAGGTTTAATATTGAGAAAATTGAACCCTTAAAGATAAACTATTGTTTTAAAATTTTTGGCACAGATCATAATACACCCATCACTATTGGTGTAGCAGTATCTCAATATTCTAATATGCAATCATTAGGAGCAGTCTTGAAACAATTAGTGAATTATGAAAAACATAAATTGACTAGAGGCTGTTTAGTCCGTTCTAAAGATACCAGTCCAGGAGCCAGAGGAGTTAGACAACAATTAGATGTTTTATTAAATGAAAAAGGTGGCGAATGGGTAAGTTTTAAAGAAGAACATATTAGTCAAATTATTGCTTTACGAGAACTTTATCAAAATCGGGCAGATTATGATCTGACGGAGGAGCAAATTTGGCAGTTTGCCAGCCACGAGAAAATTATTACTGAGAATTATTTGGTGAAAGAAATATTGAGCGCACCACCCGGCAAAGAACCCGATAATCTGACTGATGAAGATGCCGATCTTTAAGCTGACCTTTAACTTGTACTCAAACAATTAATATTAGTTTTTATGTCTAATGAAGTTGCTTTCTGTTTACCGGCTCCTGATGCGATCGCCCTGCAAGAGGGTAGATCAATTTTAGCGATCGCCCCGGTATTTCTCCAGAATGATCAAAGTTTTTTGATTTATCCTGGACCTGTACCAAATACTTTACCCCTAGAAACCTATTATCAACCTAATTTCCTTCCCACTGCCCAACGGGCGATCGCTCAATATGCTCAATATGAACAATCTGATCACAAGAAAGTTAATATGTGGGCAAGGTGTAAACGCTGTGAAATTGTCAGCGATCCAGCCGAATTAAAAACTCTCTCAGAACTGACTATTTGGTCACTAGCAACCTTAGAAAATATTATTAAGGAAAAAGACTGTATATTTTTCCTGTATTTACAAGTGCATCATTTGACCAAAGATCGAGAAATTATGGAGAAGCAAGCCGGTAACTGTATTGGTTTGCATAGGATCACGATTAACGCTAAACCACCGGAAACTAAAGCAGTTTTAAGTGATCATTTATGGCAGGAACGCTATCAACAAATATTAAACCGACAACCACCCACCTATCCAGAATTAGAAAAATTACAAGGGGCGATCGCTCAACTGAATACACCAGATAGTATTAAGTTTGATCAATACTTGCAAACCTTTTTCGGCTGGCAAGAAGCCAAACCAGTTAATTTAGATGATTTAGCCTTAGACAGGATCAAAGATATTAGTAAACTAGCCAATTCACCTGACGGTACTGAAGATGATTCAGCTTTAGACAGGATCAAAGATATTAGTAAACTAGCCAATTCATCTGAAGGTACTAAATTTGAAAAAATTGTGAGGAAAAGTTTATTAGTCCTAGGCTTTAGTAATTTCCTCAAGAATCCCAAAGCTAGTCTTGATCCTAATGCCACAGGGGGATCAGGTGGTATAGATATTTGTACTAATGACCCCTATTCCTTAGTGGGAGAATGTAAAGCTAGTGGTACTGGAAAAGTAGATTCTGGGGTTTGTCAACAATTAATCAGAATTGGCACAACACATCTCACAAAAAATAATTATGATAGTGCCATTAAAATTATATTTGCCAGTGGTGAATTTACTCCCGATTCTAAAAAAACAGCAATAGAACACGAAATGAATGTTATGAGTGGAGAAACCTTAGAAAAATTAGTTAAATTACACGCCCAATATCCCGGCTGTATTGACTTGTTGGAATTACGGGACTGTTTAGTTACTCAACCTTTTGGTCAAGAATCTAATGAAAAAATTAATAAGTATATTGCCAAAGTGCGACAAAGATTACAAGTGCGATCGCAAATTATTGAGGCAGTAAAAAAACTAAAAGAATTTGGTAATGAGAAAATGAGCGTTACTGAAATTAGGACTCAATATAATTCTCAATATGCAACAGATTCTAATAATGTTCTTTCTCAAGATACAGTTAAAGATATATTAATTGAATTATCCTCACCACTAACAGGATATTTAGGAAGAGTTGCAAACACTGATAATTTTTATTTTCTCAGGGATTTTCCGCCTATTAATGATTAAATTAATGAATGCAAACGAATGATTAAAGGACAGTCAGAATCATCAAAATGACACCGCACTGCATCCTTAATCATTTCCTTTAAACTATTTATGTCATCAGCCTGAGTAAAAATAGCTTCACCTATAGCCCTAGCAGTGTAACCTGCTTCTCGATCATCTTCTACTAAAAATATAATTTCTTTAGTGGTGATTGTCATAGTTAATCCTCTATTATTTATGAATATTTATTAATATGTATTAACAATTATGTCTTTAAGAAAAGTTGCCACCAAACGGCAAAAAGCCCTAGAAATATTAATCAGATTAAAACGGCTCTACCCTGATGCTACCTGTAGTCTCAATTATGAAAGCACAGTGCAATTATTAGTTGCTACTATTCTATCAGCTCAATGTACAGACGAACGGGTAAATATGGTGACACCTGCCCTATTTGCCAAATATCCTGACGCTCCCGCCTTAGCCAAGGCTAATTTAACCGATTTAGAAAATTTAGTCAGATCAACAGGTTTTTATAAAAATAAATCAAAAAATATTAAGGGTGCTTGTCAACTAATAGTGAGTAAATTTGGTGGGGAAGTTCCCCAAGTAATGGAAGAATTATTAGAGTTGCCGGGAGTGGCTCGCAAAACTGCTAACGTAGTATTAGGTCATGGTTTTGGTATTAATATGGGGGTGACAGTCGATACCCATGTAAAAAGATTAACTAAAAGATTAGGTCTGACAGATAGTGATAATCCTATTCAAGTTGAACGGGATTTGATGAAACTATTACCCCAACCTGACTGGGAAAATTGGTCTATTAGATTAATTTACCATGGGCGGGCAGTCTGTCAGGCTAGTCGTCCCAATTGTGGCGAATGTATGTTGGCTGATTTATGTCCATCAGCTATGGCATAGGAAATAGGGAATATTTTGACAAAATTATATTAAATTGCATTAAAAAAACTCTCAATAGGATATAATACCTACGCTAATTAATAGTAAAATTTCGGCACCAAAAAACCTAGGGATAATAAATATTTTCCCTAATCATTAATTGAGGAGCCAATACAAAACTAAAAAATCTATATGTTAGGAGTCTTTTCATCATGTTTTGGATTCAACCACAAGGAAAATATAATCAACCCAGTTATGTTGCTTATAATGGCGAGATGCCAGAACATTTTTGTCCAACTGGCGAAAATTGGGGAGCTTTTACGCCGGCAGAATGTCAACAAATTATTTCTCTATCGGAACAATACCCAGAGAAAATCCCGACTATTTCGGGTGATGGTAAGGGCATGGTAGAAAGTGATTATCGGTCAGTACGGATATGGTATCTCCCCTATAGTCAGGACCTGCATTGGTTATGGTCAAAGATTATTAATAATGTGGGGCAGGCTAACCAACAATATTGGAATTTTGATCTTTACGGTATTATTGAGCCGATGCAATTATTATGTTATGACGGCAGTCGTGTTGTTGATAACAATAAGGATCATTATGATAAACACTTGGATGTGGGAATTATTGCTCCCAATCGCAAACTAACTTTTAGCATACAATTGACCGATCCCCAGGAATATGACGGAGCAGAATTAAATATTTATCGTCATCGTAACCCAGAACAAATTCCCACAGCTCAAGGTTCGATGATTTTATTCCCGTCTTATATGTTGCATGAAGTAACCCCGATTACCAGAGGCAAAAGATGGGCTTTGGTTTGTTGGGTGAGTGGTCCCCAATACCGTTAGTTTGCAACGATTTCACTAATTTACTTGCCAATCAATAATCTATTGATTAAACTTTAGGGGTAATTGTCTAATTACTCCTATTAAGTTTTTTTATGTTATCTGTCAATGATTTACCATTAATTAATGATCCGCCTCAATTAAAGAGAATTTTAGGGGAAATTCCCTTAACTCCTGGTGTGTATTTGATGGGCGATCGCCATGGAGAAATTTTATATATTGGTAAATCTAAACAGTTAAGAAATCGGGTGCGCTCCTATTTTCGGGAAGGGGAAAGGTCAAGTCACCGGATTTCCTTGATGGTGAAACAAGTTACTAATATAGAATTTATTGTCACCGATACGGAAGCAGAAGCCCTGGCATTAGAAGCTAATTTAATCAAAAAACATCAACCCCGCTTCAATGTTTTATTAAAAGACGATAAAAAATATCCCTACGTTTGTATTACTTGGTCGGAGGATTATCCCCGCATTTTTATTACCCGCAAACGTAAATTAGGTAAGGCTACTGACCGTTATTATGGTCCCTACGTCGATAGTCGTTTATTAAGAACTACATTACAGATTATTCAACAAATTTTTCCCCTGAGGCAGCGATCGCAACCCCTATTTAAAGATCGCCCCTGTTTAAACTATGATATTGGTAAATGTCCAGGAGTCTGTCAAGGTTTAATTAGTGGGGAAAATTATCGGCAAATTATGCAGAAGGTAGCCATGATTTTTCAGGGCAGAACCAGTGAATTAATTGAAAACCTGACAGAGCAAATGTTAGCAGAAGCGGAAGCATTAAATTTTGAAAAAGCCGCTAATATTAGAGACCAGATTAATAGTTTAAAATCCTTACATTCTGATCAAAAAGTTGCCTTACCCGATGACCGAATAGCCAGAGATGTATTGGCCCTGGCTCATAATCAAAAATTAGCCTGTGTACAACTATTCCAAATTCGAGCAGGTAAATTAATTAATCGTTTAGGTTTTACCGCCGAAATACCAGCCCAAGGAGAAATCACTGATACAGACCTAGGATTAATATTACAAAAAGTATTAGAATCCCATTATCAAACCGTTGATGCAGTGGAAATTCCTCCCGAAATAATTTTACAATACGCCTTACCTGATCAAGATTTTATTAATGATTGGCTATCTGTCAAAAAAGGCAAAAAAATAGAAATAGTCATTCCCCAAAAACAGATGAAGGCTTCCCTCATAGAAATGGTTGCCAAAAATGCTGAATATGAATTAATCCGCCAACAACAATTGAGCGATCGGCAATATTTAGCCCTAGAAGACTTAGCTAATATTTTAAATTTACCAACTATTCCTCACCGTTTAGAAGGTTACGATATTTCCCATATACAAGGCTCTAATGCTGTTGCATCCAGAGTTGTCTTTATTGACGGTGTGCCGGCTCCCTCCCAATATCGCCATTATCGGATTAAAAATCCCACCGTACAAACGGGGCATTCTGATGATTTTGCCAGTATGGCAGAGGTCATACAAAGACGTTTTCGGGATTATCAACCCAATGCTACTGATCACCCTGATGTAATTATGATTGACGGCGGTAAAGGGCAGTTATCAGCGGTGATGACAGTATTAGAAACTATGAATATTGCTGAAAATTTCACCGTGATCGGTTTAGCGAAAAAACAAGAAGAAATATTTTTACCTGGTCAATCTACTGCCCTTGCCACCGATCCAGAACAACCAGGCGTGCAATTACTCAGACAATTACGCAATGAAGCTCACCGTTTCGCCGTCAGTTTCCATCGGCAACAACGGACAAAAAGAATGGTGCGATCGCACCTCGATGAAATTCCCGGTCTAGGGCTGAATAAACAAAAACTATTATTAGGACAGTTTCATTCCATTGATTATGTCCGCATGGCAACCCATGAACAATTAATGACTGTGCCTGGTATTGGTCCCAAGTTAGCCAAACAAATTTATGATTATTTCCATCCTCCCGCTAATTAAACCTTTACTCATTCATATTCTTATAAGTCGCCACAGCCGAAGGAGAACTCCGATTCAAATAACGGAAAATCCAATATTTAAAAACCGCATCCAAAATCACCGGAAACGTCGCAATAAACAAAAAATTAAAATCCCGACTTTCCGGTAAACCCAAATGCCGAGAAAGATTCTCTAATATTACTTCCCAACCATGGGGCGAGTGAAAACCGACAAATATATCAGTAGAAAGTATTAAAATAAAAGCCTTAGCACTATCACTCAGATTATATAAAACCCCATCAATAAAAGTTTTTAATATTTTGACATCTTGCCGATTAGAACTGAGGATAAAGACAAAAGAAAAAATGGCAAGAATATCAGCAAAAATATTTTTCACTGCATTAGAACCCTCACCCAAATAAGCCCTAGATATTTCCTCCGCTTTTTCTTTCAGTTTTGTCTCCCTTTCCTCTATTGATAAAGTAGGAATTTTACCCGTATAAACATCAAAATTCAGTTTTCGTTCAAACCGCTCCATTTCCTCTAGGGCTTCATTCTCCATATCTACATTAATAAAAACCTCTGTCGTCTGGGTGACTGGACGCAAATATTTATCAACTAAAGGACCTACCAAAAAATTTTTAGATAATTGATGCACCAATAAGGGTACTAATATTAACAGCAAAATAAACCGAATAGAAATAACAGTTCTCACCTTAGACTGGCGAAAATTATTAATCACTTCCTTTTCCGCATCAGGATCCAATTCTTTTTTAATCCGATTAATCGTCCCCAACAGAGTCCTCGGCAAAAGACCCGTTTGCGGTCTCACGTTGGCAGTTGGAGGAGTATTTTCAGCACTAGTATTAGTTAGATTATTTGTATCAGTCTTCTTATCAGTAAAAGTATTATTAGTTAGACTATTAAACTTATTCATAAAACGATCCGCCCCAGATTCTTCCAAAATATAAGCAGAATCCAACTTAGATAAAGGTTGAGGCGGCACCGTCTCCTCTGTTGCCAACAGATCAGATTGTTTTTGATATTTACCAATCACCTGATCAATAAATTCTAATTTAGCTAAAACAGCCTGTTCCTGAGGCATCTCAGGTAAAGTATGCAGTCGATGACCATTATTATCATGATTATGATTAATCGTTCTAAGCTGACCATTATTAGTGAAATTAGCAAAAGAACTACTAGCCCGAAAAATCCCCAACTTAATTTTGATCAAATTCAAATGTTTACGACATTCCTGATCAAAAAAAGCCTGCACACTATCACCATATTGCCCCGTCATAGCCGAGATAATATTGCCATTAAAATGTTCATCTTCTATATTCTTAATAGCCATCGCCGACTGATATGCCTGTTCTAAGACTTTAGTCGGAGTCTTTTGTAACCATGCTTGGGTACTTTTCCAAGGATTATCCATTAATTAACTCCCATGAATACTGACTTTGGCCAAATACGGCAGAAAGGAAATAGTCTATATTTCTATGACATTAGTCAGTCAATGATAATTCATTAATCTATTAAGGTAATCGATAGAAAATATTTTTTGTGTATTGGGGCGCAATATTCAATCATGGGACAATCGCCAACTAAATATTAGGGCCAGTATTAAAGACGGGGCAAGTACAATAATCAGAGGAGACGGAGCAGGTAGAGGTAAATATGGCCCACCGTATTTGATTAGTATTGAGAGAATGGCTGATATGATTAGGAGCTTACTTATAAATAGACTGGGATTATTCATAATTATAGAGATTTATTATGGGTCCTTTCGGATCCTATCCATTAAGAAAAAAATTTTTGATCTGATGATATATCTTTTGAAAAAATAGGGTAAGTTAAGTTTATGAGTTGGAAATAAAAAAAATTCCATTTAGGAGGAAAAGATTATGAAGACCGAATTTAAAGCCAAATTCTTACAAAACATCTCCAAAAAAAGATCAGAAGAAGGCTTCACATTAATTGAATTATTGGTTGTTATTATCATTATTGGTATTTTGTCAGCCATTGCCTTACCTTCATTCTTAAACCAAGCTAACAAAGCTAAACAAACAGAAGCCAAACAATATGTTGCTTCCATCAATAAAGGTCAACAAGCCTATTATGTGGAAAATTCATCCTTTGGTAATAGTGTTGATATTTTAGGTCTTGGAATAAAAACACAAACAACTAATTATTCCTATGGAGTATCTGTAGATGCAAGTGGTGCAGGAGTTCTTGCCAGTTTTATGAGTGGTATTAAAGGTCTGAAAGGCTACGCAGGTGGAGTCGGTTTAGTTACCGTAGCAGATGGCAAGAGTACCAATTCTATTGTTTGTGAATCTGTTGTAGATGTACAACCTACCGCTGCTACCTTTGGTGCAAGTGGTGCTTCTTGTGGAGCTAATATGACTCCACTAACTAAGTAATCTGCTAATTAGCATAGCAAAAGAATAAGCTAATAAGTGTCTAATTATATCGTAATAATGGGTAAGCGAATTAATCTTATCCATTATTATTTTTTTGCTATATCTTTTGAAAGAAATGGAAAATTAAGTTGACAAGTTCAAATTAAAAATACTTTTCTTTAGTAATATGATCGCCAAAAAATTGCGATTCTTTTGTGGTGGCAGTTTAGCGGTTGCTATAAATATTTTGTTGTTAAATTTATGGTGTCTAATTATGGTATCTAATACTAAAATATCATCTGATTTAAACAATCAGGCTTATCAATTTTTACTATCTAAAAATTACTCTAAGTCTATTCAAATTTATGAAAAATTAATTACTGAACAGCCAGAGGAAAGAAATTATTACTGGTATTTAGGGTTAGCTTTATTACTGAAGGGAGAAGAATTAGAGGCCCAAACTACTTGGTTAACAGCCATTGCTGATAGTACAGATACAGAAATAGATTTATTAACGAATCAATTAGTAGAAATTTTAGATAAAGAAGCAGAAAGGTTGAGGTGGGATGACACAGATGATGCACTTTTAGCCTGGGTGGTCCGTCAACACATTAGGGAACTACAGCCTAATAATATTAATAATATTTTACATTTATTAGGGATTGCAACTTTATGTAAGACTTATACCCCTGAAATGTTAGATGAATTACAAGTCTTAGATTTATTAAAATCACCCGATGATATTACCCCTATAGACGAGGAATTATTATTACAAATTTTAAATAATATTTTAAAGGAAGCCAAATTACTGAAATCTTCTTATGATCTATTAGAAGCAAGTGTACCTTATATAAAAGACATTGACTACTTTATCACTTTTTTAATTATCAATATTTATGATATAGTCTATTCCGGTAAAAACTATAATTTAGGGATACTATATAGCAAACTAGGTTTACAACTTCGCCCCAATCAGTTTGAACTATTGTATTGTTTATCATCATTTTATCAAGATACACAAGAATCCAAAGAAGGTATCGCAACCGCCAAGTTATGTTATGCAGCAGCTGAAAGTTTAGTCGATAAGATTAATGCTAATTTTATATTAATGCGGGCTTTCATGTGTGTAGGTGGTTATTGGAATGATTTTGTTTCAACCTTGGAAAAACATAAATTGATGTTAGCTGAACTATTACAAGAGCCGCCCACCAATTTAGACCCTGGCAGGAATAGTCGCTTGTTTAATTCAGTCTTCTTTTTGCCTTACTTTCAAGATTGTCCCAGAGAAAATTACCAACTACGCCACGAATTAGCAAAATTAGCTCAGTTGAATGTGGAAAATTATGGACAAGAAATATTAGCAAAATATCGTAGTATCACAAAAACATCTAATGTTCAGAAAGAACGCCGATTAAAAATAGGATATATTTCTCACTGTTTTAAAAGTCATTCCGTGGGTTGGTTAGCCAGGTGGCTTTTTGAATACCATGATCGAGAAAAATTTGAAATAATTATTTATATGGTAGCTGCTGAATTGAGTACCAACACTTTACAAAATTGGTATATTAGTAAAGTGGATAAAGCTCATAGATTAGGTATAGAAGGCTTACAAATTGTAGAAACTATTTTGCAAGACGAATTAGATATTTTAGTTGATTTAGATAGTGTTACTTTAACCACAACCTGTGAAATTTTAGCCTGTAAGCCGGCACCGATTCAAGTAACATGGTTAGGGTGGGATGCTTCTGGTGTTCCAGCCATTGATTACTACATTGCTGACCCTTATGTTTTACCAGAAGATGCTCAAGAATATTATTCAGAAAAAATTTGGCGTTTGCCTCAAACATACCTAGCGATTAGTGGTTTTGAGTTAGGTGTTTCCCATTTAAGACGTGATGAATTAAATATTCCTGCTGATGCAGTGGTATATTTTACTGCTCAAAGAGCCCATAAATATCACCCTGATATGGCGAAAGTACAAATGCAAATTCTCAAGTCAGTTCCTAATAGTTATTTTCTCATTAAGGGTTTAGCAGATGCTCAGTCAATTCAAAAGTTTTTCCTAGAAATAGCGGAGGCAGAAGGTGTAGAGCCAGAGAGAATCAAGTTTTTGCCGATGTCTTTAACAGAAGAAATACATCGGGCAGATATGAGTATTGCTGATATTGTCTTAGATACATATCCCTACAATGGTGCAACTACTACTATGGAAACCCTCTGGATGGGAATACCAATAGTGACAAAAGTAGGTCAACAGTTTGCATCCCGTAATAGCTATACTATGATGGTTAATGCGGGAATCACGGAAGGAATAGCTTGGACTGATGAAGAATACGTAGAATGGGGTATTAGATTAGGGAAAGATGAAAATTTGAGACGAGATATATCCTGGAAGTTAAAAAAAGGGCGACAAACCTTTCCCCTCTGGGATGCCAAACAGTTTACTAAAGATATGGAAAATGCTTATCAACAAATGTGGAGAAATTATATAGAAAATAATTAAGTTATGTTCAAAAATTTAGATGCTTCAGAAATTAATACTATATCAGAGAAAGCCTATCAGTACTTGGTTACAAATGCTTATGATCAAGCCATAGATTTATATGAAAAGTTAATTAACTTATTGCCAGATAATAAATTATATTACTGGTATTTAGGGTTAGCTTTATTGCTAAAAGGAGAAGAAGTAGATGCACAAACTACTTGGTTGATAGCTATTTCTAATAGTTCAACAACAGAAATTGATTTATTAACTAATCAATTAGTAGAACTTTTAGAAAAAGAAGCGGAAAGGTTAAGCAGTCGAGAAAAAGACAATATACTTTTCGCCTGGTTAATCCGTCAACATATTAGGGAAATACAGCCCAATAATATTAATAATATTTTACATTTATTGAGTATTGCTACTTTATCTAAGACTTATAACCCAGAACTATTAGAGGAATTTCAAGTCTTGGAGTTATTAAAATCACCAAACGATATTACCTCTATAAATGAAGAATTATTATTAGAAGTTTTAAATAATATTTTAAAGGAAGCAAAACTACTAAAATCTTCTTACGATCTATTAGAAGCCAGTGTACCTTATATAACAAATACTGCATATTTTATATCTTTTTTAATCATTAATAATATTAATGACATAGTTTATTCCGGTAAAAAATATGATTTGGGGATACTCTATAGCAAATTGGGTTTAAAAATTCAACCCGATCAAATGGAATTATTGTATTGTTTATCATCGTTTTATCAAGATATATGCGAATATGAACAAGGCATAGCAACCGCCAAGTTATGTTATGCAACAGTTGAAAATTTGGTCGATAAAATTAGTGCTAAGTTTATGTTAATTCAGGCTTTTATGTCTGCGGGAGGATATTGGAATGAATTTTGCTCAACCTTAGAACAATATAAATTGATGTTAGCTGAGTTATTGCAAGAGTCCCCTACCAATTTAGATACTGTTGCAAACACTTGCTTATTTGTTGCTGTATTCTTTTTTCCCTATTTTCAAGATTCTCCCAGAGAAAATTACCAACTACGCCATGAATTGGCAAAATTAGCTCAATTGAATGTGCAAAATTATGGACAAGAAATATTAGCAAAATATCATAATATTATAAGAACATCTAATGCTAACAAAGAACGTCGCTTAAAAATAGGATATATTTCTCACTGTTTTAAAAATCATTCAGTGGGTTGGTTAGCTAGATGGCTGTTTGAATACCATGATCGGGACAAATTTGAAATAATTATTTATATACTAGGTGCAGAATTGAATAGTAATTCTGTTCAAGATTGGTATATCAGTAAGGTAGATAAAGCTCATAAACTAAGTATTGTAGGTTTACAAAATGTGGAAATTATTTTTCAAGATGAACTAGATATTTTAGTTGATCTTGATAGTATAACTTTAAGTACAACCTGTGAAATTCTAGCCTGTAAACCTGCACCAATCCAAGTGACCTGGTTAGGCTGGGATGCTTCTGGTATTCCAGCCATTGATTACTACATTGCTGATCCCTATGTTTTGCCAGAAGATGCTCAAGAATATTATTCAGAAAAAATTTGGCGTTTACCTCAGACATACCTAGCGATTAGTGGCTTTGAGTTAGGCGTTTCTCATCTAAGACGTGATGAATTAAATATTCCTGCCGATGCAGTAATATATTTTACAGCCCAAAGAGCCTATAAGTATCACCCTGATATGGCGAAAGTACAAATGCAAATTCTCAAGTCAGTTCCTAATAGTTATTTTCTCATTAAGGGTTTAGCAGATGCTCAGTCAATTCAAAAGTTTTTCCTAGAAATAGCGGAGGCAGAAGGTGTAGAACGGGAGAGAATCAAGTTTTTGCCGATGTCTTTAACAGAAGAAATCCATCGGGCAGATATGAGTATTGCAGATATTGTCTTAGACACCTATCCCTATAATGGAGCAACTACTACTATGGAAACTCTTTGGTTAGGTATTCCCATAGTGACAAAAGTTGGTCAACAATTCGCTGCCCGTAATAGCTACACTATGATGATCAATGCTGGCATTACAGAAGGTATTGCTTGGACCGATGAAGAATATGTAGAGTGGGGTATTAAATTAGGCAAAGATGAAAACTTACGGCAAGAAATATCTTGGAAGTTAAAAAAAGGGCGACAAACCGCTCCCCTTTGGAATGCCAAACAGTTTACGAGAGAAATGGAAAATGCGTATCAACAAATGTGGCAAATATATTTGGATGACGGAGGGAAATAGTTTCTGCCAAAATTTTTTTGATCTATGATGTATCTTTTTTAAAAATGGGGTAAGTTAATTTTATGAGTTGGCAATAAAAAAATTCTATTTTAAGAGGAAAAGATAATGAAAACTAAATTTAAAACTAAATTTTTACAACACCATTGCCGAAAAAGCAGAGAAGAAGGTTTCACATTAATTGAATTATTGGTTGTTATTATCATTATTGGTATTTTGTCAGCGATCGCCCTACCTTCATTTTTAAACCAAGCCAGTAAAGCCAAACAATCTGAAGCTAAACAATATGTTGCTTCTATTAATAAAGGTCAACAAGCCTATTATGTAGAAAATAGTTCTTTTGGTAGCAGTTTGGAAATATTAGGTCTTGGCTTAAAAACACAGACCACGAATTATGCCTATAATGTTAGTGCAAATGCGAGTGGTGCTGCAACTCTTGCTAATAAAATAACTATTGGATTAAAATCGTATTCCGGTGGAATAGGTTTAGTAGAGGTTGCTGATGCTAAGAGTACTAATTCCGTTTTATGTGAATCCCCAGTAGATGAATTGGCTGTAGCTCCTAATTTTAATACTAGTGGTGCAGTTTGTGGTAGTGGTAGCACAGAAGTAAATAAATAATTTAATTATCACACTAAAAAACTGCAAGTGTTTTGCTGGCTATGGATTTGATCAATAGGGAGCGGTGGAACGCTCCCACTATTTACAAGAACTTACTTAGGATTCCTATAACAATTTAAGGATGATCTTGACCGTAAATTTTCAATCTTTCTCGAAAGTCATCAATAGTTAGTTTCAATCCCTGATCTAAAGGAATTTTTGGTTCCCAATCTTGTAAATATTTTTTCGCCCGACTAATATCCGGTTGTCGTTGTTTCGGATCATCGGCTGGTAATTCCTTAAAAATAATTTCTGCTTCGGGGTTCACCATATTTTGAATTTTCTGAGCTAACTCCAAAATAGTATATTCACCGGGATTACCTAAGTTGATCGGACCAATAAAATCATTATTCATTAGTCGCATTAAACCTTCTACTAAATCAGAAACATAACAAAAACTCCGGGTTTGAGAACCATCGCCATATACAGTTAAAGGAATACCCCGCAGGGCTTGTACGACAAAGTTACTGACTACCCGCCCGTCATTTTCTAACATTCTTGCTCCGTAGGTATTAAAAATCCGAGCTACCCTAATATCTACGCCATTTTGCCGATGGTAGTCAAAGGCTAGGGTTTCCGCTACCCGCTTACCCTCGTCGTAACAGGATCTAATACCAATACAATTAACGTTCCCCCGATATTCTTCCGTTTGCGGATGTACTTCTGGATCCCCATAAACTTCCGAAGTGGAAGCTAATAAAAATCTTGCTTGGACCCGTTTAGCTAAACCCAACATATTCAAAGTTCCCATCACATTAGTTTTAATAGTTTTGACGGGGTTAAATTGATAATGTACGGGACTAGCTGGGCAGGCTAAATGATATATTTGATCAACTTCTAAACGGATCGGTTCGGTAATATCATGGCGTACTAATTCAAAAAAGGGATGGTCTAGCCATTTTAAAATATTGCGTTTAGTACCCGTATAAAAATTATCTAAGCAAATGACTTCATGTCCGTTAGCCATTAGCCGATCTATCAGGTGGGAACCAATAAAACCGGCTCCCCCAGTTACTAATATTCTCATCTTTGATTGTTCCTCAAAATTATGTTTGTTGATGATCTGAAGTATTAATTTTGCAAAAGCAAAACTTACTTTCTTTTCAAATGTTGTTGAATAGCGTCAGTCACTGTTTGTAATATTTTTACCCTAGCAAAATGTTTATCATTACCTGCTACTATTGTCCAAGGAGCCGTAGGAGTGCTAGTACGCTGTACCATTTGATTAACAGCTACTTCATACAACGGCCATTGTTCCCGGTTGCGCCAATCTTCTTGAGTTAATTTATGTTGTTTAAAAGCATCTTGACCCCTTTCTTCAAAGCGTTTTAATTGTTCCTCCTGACTAATATGTAACCAGAATTTTACCAAGACATAACCGCCACTAGTTAATTGTTCTTCAAATTCATTAATTTCTTGATAAGCCCGTCGCCATTCTGTTTCCGTAGCAAAACCTTCTACCCTTTCGACTAATACTCGTCCATACCAACTGCGATCAAAAATACCGATTTTGCCAGCATCCGGCAAACGTTGCCAAAAACGCCATAAATATTGATGAGCTTTTTCTTCTGCGGTGGGAGCCGCAAAGGCATGAACTTTATAACTACGAGGGTCTAAATTATCTGTGAGTCTTTTAATTGCTCCCCCTTTACCGGCAGCATCCCACCCTTCAAATAATACTAAGACGGGAATGTCATGACGGAAAATTTCCAATTGCAGTTCTAATAATAGTTTTTGTTGATGCCGTAATTGTTGTTTATATTCCTCTTGACTTAAAGTTGAATTGAGATCAACCTGCCCTAAAAAATCTGGTTCTGTCGGATCTAATTTAGCTTGGGCTGGTATTTTGGGGGCAGCGGTAGCTAAAGCCGGGCTATGTAAATGTAAATTATCTAAAGCCTCCGTTAAACTTGCCACCATGCTAGTTAATACTTTCACCCTTGCCCACCGTTCGCAATTTCCTTCAATCAGGGTCCAGGGAGCTGGTCCCGTACTGGTCTGCACAATCATGTCTTCTGCGTAGGCAGAATACTTTTTATAATTTTCTGCCTGTTGCCAATCTTCTGGACGCACCCGCCAGGCAGTTAAAGGGTCCTTGGCTGATTCCTTCAGACGACTTTTTAATTCTTTCTTACCTAAATGAATCCAAAATTTGGCGATCGCACAACCATCATCAACCATAGACCGCTCAAAAGCATTAATCTGACGCAAAATTAGGGGAACTTCTGCATCTTCCACCCGATTGAATAAACGATCTTCTAAAACTCTGGTGTACCAACTATGATAAAAAATTGCTATTTGACCTTTGGCTGGTAACTTTTGCCAAAAACGCCACATAAAAGGAAATTGCGCTTCATAACTATTAGGAGGCCAAATAGGATGGACTGTAAATCCCCGTGGATCCATATAACCGACCATCTTTTTAACTAATGTCCCTTTACCAGCAGCCGCCCAGCCCTCTAATACCACAATCATGGGTAAACCCTTCTCATGACAAGCCTGTTGGAGCGATCGCATCTTCCGCATGAGAGCTTCCATCTTCTGCTCATAGGTTTCCTTATCGAGGGATAATTCTAAATCTAAGGTTTGTAACATATATATGAGTAATTCTGAAATGATATTCCAAGTTAATTGTATTAACTGATCTTGCTCTGCGATAAAAAACCTTCCTTTTGCTTTAACAATCACCTGGCAAACCACTATATTTTTTCCTGCACCTCAAGAAAAAATGACGTTAAATCAATATTCCTAGGGAAATTCATCACTTAAAATAATTAAAACTTATGTTTTGAGTCAAAAACATAAGGCAATCAAATATCAAACCTCTTTACATTGCTTGATGGTTGTATTACTATCTAGTCATATAGCAATCAAGTTAGCTATCTGAACCAAGAAAATTAAATACATTCATCCAACAGCCATCATAAATTATGACTACATTGCTCCAACGTCGCCAAGGCGACAATACCTGGGAACGTTTTTGTAACTGGGTAACCAGCACAGAAAATCGTCTCTACCTCGGTTGGTTTGGTCTGATCATGGTCCCTACCCTATTGACCGCCACCATCTGTTTCATCATTGCTTTTATTGCGGCTCCGCCCGTTGATATTGATGGGATTCGGGAACCTGTATCTGGTTCTCTCATGTACGGCAATAATATTATTACTGCTGCTGTCGTGCCGTCTTCTAACGCTATTGGCTTGCACTTTTATCCCATTTGGGAAGCCGCCAATATGGACGAATGGTTATATAACGGTGGTCCCTATCAGTTAATCGTTTTCCATTTTCTGATTGGTATTTTCTGTTACATGGGACGGGAATGGGAATTGTCCTACCGTTTAGGCATGAGACCTTGGATTGCTGTTGCTTACAGTGCACCTGTGGCAGCTGCTACCGCTGTTTTATTCGTCTATTCCATCGGTCAAGGTTCCTTCTCTGACGGTCTGCCTTTAGGTATCTCTGGCACTTTCAACTTTATGATTGTTCTACAGGCCGAACATAATGTTCTTATGCACCCCTTCCATCAACTTGGTGTAGTTGGTGTATTTGGTGGAGCCTTATTCAGTGCCATGCACGGTTCCTTAGTTACTTCTTCTTTAGTCAGAGAAACAACTGAAATTGAATCGCAAAACCAAGGCTACAAATTTGGTCAAGAAGAAGAAACCTATAATATTGTGGCCGCTCATGGTTACTTTGGTCGTTTAATCTTCCAATATGCTTCTTTCAATAACAGTCGGGCTTTACACTTCTTCTTAGGTGCTTGGCCAGTAGTCGGTATCTGGTTTGCATCCTTAGCTGTAGCTTGTTTCGCCTTCAATCTGAATGGTTTTAACTTTAATCAGTCAGTCTTAGATTCCCAAGGTCATATTCTGAATACTTGGGCCGATGTGATTAACCGGGCCGATTTAGGTATTGAAGCAATGCACGAACGTAACGTTCATAACTTCCCCTTAGATTTGGCATCCGGTGATGCGTTACCTGTAGCTCTTACGGCTCCTGCAATTCACGGTTAAATCATTAACGGTTCTGAAAAATAGTTTCTAATAAACAATTTATATTTGGATGAGCCTGAAAAGCCGGTCACTTAAGAGTGACCGGCTTTTCTATTGGCAATATATAAGTTTTAGTTATTGGATACATTAAAAAGAATGTATATGAGAAGTCTTTACAAAACAAAATAATAAAGTTAGATTAATCCCATCGGTAGAGAAACAATCAGAAACGACTACCACCGTACATAGAAAACTTCATACATAACGCAATCATAACCAAAATGACCACAGCATTACAACGTCGTGAAGGCTCTAACGCCTGGGAACGCTTTTGTAGTTGGATAACAAGCACTGAGAACCGGATTTATGTCGGTTGGTTTGGTGTTTTGATGATCCCTACTCTGTTAACCGCAACCATTTGCTACATCATTGCTTTCGTAGCGGCTCCTCCCGTTGATATCGACGGTATTCGTGAGCCTGTAGCTGGTTCTTTAATGTTTGGAAACAACATCATCTCTGGTGCAGTTGTTCCTTCTTCCAACGCAATTGGTTTACACTTCTACCCCATCTGGGAAGCTGCTTCCTTAGATGAGTGGTTGTATAACGGTGGTCCTTACCAATTAGTGATTTTCCACTTCTTGATCGGTGTATTTTGCTACATGGGTCGTGAATGGGAATTATCCTACCGCTTAGGTATGCGTCCTTGGATTTGCGTAGCTTACAGTGCACCTGTAGCCGCTGCCACTGCCGTATTCTTAATCTATCCTTTAGGACAAGGTAGCTTCTCTGATGGTATGCCTTTAGGTATTTCTGGAACTTTCAACTTCATGATCGTATTCCAAGCCGAGCATAACATCTTAATGCATCCTTTCCATATGTTAGGTGTAGCCGGTGTATTCGGTGGTTCTTTGTTCTCCGCTATGCACGGTTCCTTAGTTACTTCTTCTTTAGTTCGTGAAACAACTGAAATCGAATCTCAAAACTACGGTTACAAATTCGGTCAAGAAGAAGAAACCTACAACATCGTAGCTGCTCATGGTTACTTTGGTCGTTTGATTTTCCAATATGCTTCTTTCAATAATAGCCGTGCTTTACACTTCTTCTTAGGTGCTTGGCCGGTTGTAGGTATCTGGTTCACCGCTTTAGGTGTTAGCACAATGGCTTTCAACTTAAATGGTTTTAACTTTAATCAATCTATCATTGACACTCAAGGTCGTGTAATTAACACCTGGGCTGATGTGATCAACCGGGCTAACTTAGGTATGGAAGTAATGCACGAGCGTAACGCTCACAACTTCCCCTTAGACTTAGCTGCTGGTGAGGCTGCTCCTGTTGCTTTAGTAGCTCCTCAAATCAACGGTTAATTTCTAACCTGATATAAAAAAACGCTCCCAAATGGGGGCGTTTTTTTTGGAAATTTTTAATTTATCAATACCAAGAAAAATAAGTGATAGTCTGAATCTTGTCATTTAAAAAATTTGATTAAGAAATTCACATAATTATGAGTAATATTCATAAAGTTTCTTTACGAGAAGAATTACACCCGATGATTCGGGAACTGGCTAATATTATTGAAAATGCTTGGGAAACCCATCTTGATCTACAGCATTATCAGATACCAACTGATTTGGGTTACATTGAGGGGAAATTAGAAGGGGAAAAGTTAACCATTGAAAATTTGTGTTATCAAACTCCCCAATTTAGAAAGTTACATTTAGAATTGGCGAAGGTTGGGCAAAATTTAGACATTTTGCATTGTGTAATGTTTCCTAGAGTGGATTATGCTTTACCGATGTTTGGCACTGATATTGTGGGGGGTAGAGGACAAGTGAGTGCAGCGATCGCTGATTTGTCACCTTTGAATGCTACGAGAGTTTTACCAGAATCCTATCGGCAAGAGTTAGGGCAACTAAATTTAAAACAATTTTCTCAACCGAGGGATTTGCCAGAGTGGGGTAATATTTTTTCAGAATTTTGTTTATTTATTCGACCAGGTGATGAGGCGGAAGAGTCAAAATTTTTAGCTATTGTCAAATCTTTTTTGGATGTGCATTGTCAACGGGCGATCGCCCTGTCGCCAGCATCAGAAAAAGAACAGGCCGAAATTTATGAAGCTCAATTGTATTATTGTAATCAGCAGCGACAAAACGATAAAACTCGTCGGGTATTAGAAAAAGCCTTTGGTGACGCATGGGCAGAAACATATATGCAGAATATGTTATTTAATAATCCCTAGAATTGAAGTGTATTAATGGTTTAAGGCAAAAAAAATAGACTAATTTACTAAATTAAAATTCAGAAATTTGTCTATTTTATTACGATCAGAAAAGAGTACCGACGACTGGCCGTGTTTCGTCTCGGTACTCTTAACTGGTTCGCTCCTCACACATTTGCCAGTCTAACTGATCTTTCTTAATTTGTCACCCCTTTCCAGGATTTTTTCTGGCAATATCATTTTTAATCTTTTCTCACTATCGTTATATTCCTTGCAAACCTTTGATTAGAAGCAGTTTGATTTGATGTCATGACAAATTTCTAATTACTGAGATAAATTTTTCTGCAACCAGTCCACAATAATCGGGTTAACGAGATCAGGTCGTTCATCATGGGGGCAGTGACCAGTATTAGGAATGGAAATAAATTCCACTGTTTCACCGTTTTCCGCTAATTGTTCATAAATTTTTGCTCCACTAATCGGAGTCCAAGGATCCTCTGCTCCCCAGATGACTAATAGGGGTTGATGAATTTTCTCTAATAGTTCCGATGGTTGGGGACCGGGTGGGGCAGTGAGAATAGAGGCAAAGACTTTTTGCGCGCCGGGATCACAAGAAGGACGATGGATAATTTCTACTAATTCATCGGTGACGGCTTCTTTCTGACAATAAACTTGTTTTAATGTGCCTCTAATCCGAAATTTTTGTCGGACATTGGCAAAAAGAAAAGGACCGATGAGGGGAGAACTGACCATTTTGGTGAATAAACCCATGACCAGTCTTAAGGGTAAATTAAATTCTTCTGGCCGATGATTTAAACCGCCGGCTGCATTTAATAAAACACCCCCACAAGCTGTTTCCGGGTATTCGGCCAACATCATTAAAGCTAATAGGGCCCCGATGGAATTGCCAATAAATACGGTGGGTTGGTTAATGTATTCTGCCCAAAAATCCCGTAATAGTTCGGCCCATAGTTCTAAACTATAATCCAGGGCCGGTTTATCAGACCCCCCAAAACCTAATAGATCGACGGCATAAACCTGATAACCAGCTTGGGCTAAGACCGGAATATTATTGCGCCAATGACCAATGGAAGCCCCAAAACCATGGATTAATAATAAAGGTTGGCCTGTGCCTTGGACGGTGTATTGGATTTGGTGATCACGCCAGGACCAGGTAAAATTTTCCAAGGTACGGGGAGTTAATTCTTCGGTTAACACTGATTTTTATATGTAAATTTTTGTAAAGTTCTTTTCTCATGATAGATAATATTTTTTCACCTTGGCAAGATCAGGGAATAATTGATCACGGTCAACGGTTAGTCAGCAGTTTTCAATATTGGACGGGTAAGTCTTTATTAGCCAATTTTTCTCCTATACCCAAAACTCCTAAGGCGATCGCCCAGCAGTTATTTTATGCTCCTTTTGTTTTGGTATCCCATGGCAGGGAAGCTGATCCAGTTTTAAATTATGGTAATCGTCTGGCTTTGAAGTTATGGGAAATGGACTGGCAGGATTTTATTGAGACTCCTTCCCGTTTAACGGCTGAACCGGTTGAACAAGTTGAACGGGAAAAGTTATTGGCAGAAACGAGGGAAAAGGGATTTATGACTAATTATCAAGGGGTGAGAATTTCTAGTCAGGGGAAAAAGTTTTTTGTGGTTAATGCGATTATTTGGAATGTGATTGATGATCAACAAGTACATTGTGGGCAGGCTGCAATGTTTTCGGAATATCGTTTTTTGTCATAAATAAATATTTAAAGTTTTATTTAAACGTTATGACGTTTTTTCTGCCAGGGTAGTAGGGGCAATTCATGAATTGCCCCTACTGTCAGTTGATCAACAGATTGTTGTATCCCGATAGACTAAAATTAGCCATAAATACATTAACTCAACAGGTAAAAATGTTTTATCAACCTATTAAAATAGCGGTTATTCTAGGTACGAGACCGGAAGCAATTAAACTGGCTCCGGTGATTAATATTTTAAAAAGTAGTGCGAAATTTCAGACAACTATTATTGTGACGGGGCAACATAAGGAAATGTTAGCTCAGGTTTTAGAGTTATTTAAAATTACACCTGATGCGGATTTGCATATTATGCGATCGCAACAAACTTTAACTGATATTCTTTGTCTGAGTTTACAGGGGTTAGAAAATTTATTCAAGGAAATCCAACCGCAATTAGTATTAGTACAGGGTGATACTAGTACCGCTTTTGCGGCGGCTTTAGCCTCCTTTTATCAAAAAATTCCGGTGGGTCATGTGGAGGCGGGTTTGCGGACTAATGATATTTATAATCCTTATCCAGAGGAAGTGAATAGAAGGTTAATTTCTCAGGTGACAAAATTACATTTTGCTCCGACGGATTTAGCGGTAGAAAATTTAGGTAAATCAGGTGTATTAGGGGAAGTGCATCAAACAGGTAATACGGTAATTGATGCTTTATTACAGGTGGCTGCTCAACAACCTGATTGTGTTGTACCGGGTTTAGATTGGCAACAATATCGGGTGATTTTAGCAACGGTACATCGACGGGAAAATTGGGGAGAACCAATTCAACATATTGCTGAGGCTTTTTTACAAATTTTAAATTTATTTCCTGATACGGCTTTAGTTTTACCTTTACATAAAAATCCCACGGTACGGGAGCCTTTAACTAATATTCTCGGTAATCATCCCCGTTTATTTTTAGTAGAGCCTTTTGATTATCAGGAATTAGTGGGAGCTTTACAAAGAAGTTATTTAATTTTGACTGATTCGGGTGGTGTACAGGAGGAGGCTCCCAGTTTAGGAAAACCAGTTTTAGTATTGCGGGAAACGACGGAAAGACCGGAAGCGGTGATGGCGGGAACCGCAAAATTAGTGGGAACGGCTACGGCTAATATTGTTAATCATGCTAAAGAATTATTAGGAGATGTGACGGCGTATGAAAAAATGGCGAATGCGGTGAATCCTTTTGGGGATGGGCAGGCTTCCCAAAGAATATTACAAATATTAGAAAATTATTTTGGGGTTTAGTGTCTAAATGCTAGTATTTGGTTTAACAATTTATTGATTCATAATACTGGGAGGATTTTTTGCCATTACTTGTACATACAATTCAGAATTGATTAAGGTATCTAACCACCTGTGAACATAAGACCAGGGCTGTTGATCAAACCAGTCTTTATCTGTATGAGCAAATTGTCTGACAAAAGGGGCGATCGCCATATCTGCCAAGGTAATATGATTGCCAAATAAATAGGTATTTTCAGTTAATTTTTGTTCTAATCGTTGTAAATATAGTACACATTCTTGTCTGTGAAAGTGAGGAATAGGATCAATATCCTGAAAACGATTGGGGTATTTATAGCGATCTAAATGATATTTAAAACATTGATCAAATTGGTTGATCAATTCTTTCATATTTAATAAAGTACCGTATTGGGGGCTTAACCAATTTTCTGGATCGTGTCTGGTTAACGCCCATAACATAATATCAATACTCTCGTCAATGATTCGCCCGTCAATATCAATTAATACAGGAACAGTGCCTTTAGGTGAGGCTTGTAAAAGTTCCGGTGGTTTATTTTTTAAGGAAACTTCCCGCAATTCATAGACCTGTTTACTAATCTGTAAAGCCAAGCGTGATCGCACAGCAAAGGGGCAACGACGAAAGGAATATAATACAGGATATGTTAAGGACATCATCTAAGTAGAAAAAAATATTAGTAAATTTAGTGAATATTGATCGAGTGATATTAACATAATTATCTTGCTTGATAATTAATCAAAACTAATAATAAATTATGATGATCACCATACCGTAGTGGCAATTCATGAATTGCCACTACTAGACTACAGAATTAAATTTTCGCCCAATTAATAAACTTTTCTCCCTGTTGAGCCCAAAATTCTGAACCCCAATAAACAAAACAACTCGTCTCTGCTAATAATAGAGGTTTGATTTGTTCGGGCTGAATTTTACCTGTTTGCAAGGCTTCGGCGTATTCTTCACTCAACTTTTCCACCTGTGCTAATACCCGTTTTCGTAAATCCCCCTCCTGCCAACTTTGATGACCACCAATCCAGGAACCACCATCAGCCTTTAACTGTACTTCAGTCACAGGACCATTCGGTAAATATCGATCAATATATTCACTCACCGTCATAAATCCTATATCAGACCAATTCTGGCGTTGAGAAAAGAGAGGTACAAAACTATTACGGAAAAATTCAAACATCATCACATTACCATTTTCTCCATCGGAAGTAGGTACAATTAAAGGTGGTATTGATGCTTGCTCAGATAACTTATCTTTTAATAACGTTGATTGAGCAATCACTCCCCCCCGATATTTAATATCATTAATACAGCCGTCTGTATTCTGCCCACTTTGTTGACGAATACCCATGTCTGTATCTCTCACCACACAAGGTATTCTTTCTATTTCTCCCTCTGCTTCTACGGTTAACCAATGTACTAAATTTTCTAACTCAGGAGTTTGCCAACCAGTCGGATGTTTTAAGGCAGAATTTGGTAAAATCAACCATTCATAACCACATTTTTTGATTAAGCGAATTAATCTTACAGCTTCAATACTATTCCCCATCATGCCCATTTCTGGCAACCAAAAACCTCTGACTCTGGCTAAGGCTTCTTGCCCAAATAAATCAGCAAATACTTGTCGCCACGTCATAATTTGAGCCTCATGATCTCGCTCTGGTGTAGCAGGAAAATAACAATGACTATAGGCTGTGCCAGCAAATTCTACACATTCAGGATAGTTGGTTAAAACTTCCCGCCATAAATCTATGACATTACCAATCGGTTCCCCATCTACTGATAAATGATCAAAAGTGCCATCCTGAGACAATTTGGCTAATTCTTCTAATAAGATCCCAGAATAGTCCACGACGATGCGGGGATGTAAACCTTCTTGTCGTAACATTTTCACGTAACGGGCAGGATTTTTATAAGCTAAAGCATACCATTGAGCATTCCAATGTTCTTCTGAATTGGGTTCCCCATGCAACATTTTTTCTAAATTTCCCATACTTCTGGCTTGCTCACCATCACCTACCCAAATAGGCGGTTGATGGAAATGTAACCATTGTACAAATATTGCTTGATAGTTAATACTTTGATGATTAATAACTTGCGGGCGATCGCTCGTGGATAAAGACATGATGTCACCATTTACCTTGGTAGAATAGTATTCATCTTACTCTACTTGTGGAATGTTTTTGTACTATTCTGTACTATATGGAACAAACATGATGATCTATGGGAATTTTAATAATAAACTGCGTCCCCTTACCAATTTCTGAAACACACTGTAAAGAACCGTGATGCCTTTCCACAATAATTTGATAACTGATCGATAAACCTAAACCCGTACCTTTGCCGACTGGTTTAGTGGTAAAAAAAGGATTAAATAAACTATCTATTACCGCCGGTTCAATCCCCGCACCATTATCACCAATTGTAATCACCGCCCAATTATCTGCCTCTACCGCCGTAGAAATATTAATTGCGGGTAAAAAGTTAGCATGACGTAAACAATATTCTTCTAAAGCATCAATCGCATTGACAATAATATTCATAAATACTTGATTTAACTGCCCGGCAAAACATTCCACGTAGGGTAATTGACCGTATGCTTTATTCACTTGAATATTGGGGATCATCTCATGAGCTTTCAGACGATTTTGTAAAATTAATAAGGTACTATCAATCCCTTCATGAATATTTGCTAACTTCATATTAGTATCATCCATCCGAGAAAAATTACGCATGGATAGAATAATTTGTTTAATTCTCTCGGTTCCCATTTCCATGGAATTCATCACTTTTACAAGATCTTCTAATAAAAAGTCAGCGTCTATATCCTCTGCCACTGCTTCTACTTCTGCTAATGGTTCTGGATAACATCTTTGATAGGTTTTTAATAGTTCTAATAAATCTTTTAAATAATTTTGAGCAATAGATAAATTACCATAAATAAAATTAATTGGATTATTAATTTCATGGGCAATCCCGGCAATCATCTGACCAAGGGAAGACATTTTTTCGGTTTGAATTAATTGAGATTGGGTATTTTGTAATTTAGTTAAAGTTGCTTGTACTTCCTGGGTTTGTTTTTTTAATAGGGATTCTGACTCCCGTAAATCTGCCTCAACCCTTTCCCGTTTTCTAATATCAGCTTGTAATTGTTCATTAATTAAAGATAATTCGGCTGTTCTTTCTTCTACCTGTTGTTTTAAAGTATCATGGGCAAACCGTAAAGCTAATTCAGCTTTATGACGTTCCTCAATTTCTGCCTGTAAATGTTGATTAGTTACTCTTAATTCTTTGGTCTGCCCATCGACCATTTGTTGTAATAACTCTATTACCCCATACATCTCCGTGGGATTTAATACTTGCAACAAATTTGCCTGGGAAACAATACCAATCATTTCATCCTGTTGATCAGTGACAATCAAACGACTGACATGATGTCTTAACATTTGTTGATGGGCAAACCAAATAGAATCAGTGGGTTTTAGGGCAAATAGGGGACAACTCATTACGTCCCCGGCTGTGGTATCAGAAAAATTTAACTCTAAGGCTTGAAATTGCACAATATCTCTTTCTGTGACAATACCACTAGGTTTAATCTGTGTTTTTTCCTGTTCATTCAATTGATGATGTTGATCATGAGATTGGTTTAAATCATCAGTTACCACAATACAACTCACCTGATTTTCTGCCATTAGTCGGGCAACCTCTAATACAGAGACATTTTTCGGCAAAGTAATCACCTGTCGGGTCATCACATCGGCGACATAACGAATATTAGTTAATAAATTAACTGGTTGCAGAGCCTGGCGTAATCCTTCTCTGGTCAATACTCCATATAATTGCTGATGATCGTCAAAAATTGGCAGATGGCGAATATGATGTTGGCGTAAATAGGACAAAACTGTGAAAATATCAGTCAATTCTTTTAAGGATAGGGAAAAAATTGATGTGGTCATTACCTCCTGAATGGTTACTTGTTCAAAATTAATATTACGAGCGGTTAATTTGACAATATCCCGTTCAGTGAAAATACCTAATAATTCTGCCCCTGCCTGGATTAATACATAACTACCCCTAGCTTCTTGCATATCCTGTGGATCTGCTGTTTCTGATGATTTTTCATCAATGGCACAAGATTCATACCAACTTGGTAAATTACAGCTACACCGGACATGATTCATTAATACTAAAACATCCTGCAATTTCATGCTAGGCTTGACAATGAGGGGATGGCGATCTATTGCTCCGGCGATCGCTGATGAATAAATTGCTAAAGTATTTTTTTCTGAGGTATGCAACGGCATGATTATTAACTATCTATCCATTGGTGACATTGACAATTGATGGAATTGCTGGGTTTAAAGAACATTCTTACTTATGAATCAAGATTTACAGGATTTTTGTAATAATTTGTAACATTTATTACATCGTATATGCAGGTTTAATTAATTTTTGTCGTAATTTCTGGAAATTTATCAGGTATTTGGATAATTTTTGGTCATAATACTTACTAGGGGAACAAGTCAATTTTTTACAAGAAAAGAAAAATAAGCAGAATATTAATATTTTACTTTAAATCATGCCTAGAGGAATTATAATGATTAACGCAAGCAGAAAAATGTTAACTCAATTTATTAAATTGGTGATCTGTATGCTTTGCTGTCTTTAATAAAATTCATGTAAATCAGGTGAGGTAAAATATTATGCAACTGATAGTCAAATCAGATACTATTTTCAAATTGCAACCAGTGGATTCTAATGCCCTGAAAGATGATCAAAAATTGCACGTGCCGGCTGGTGCAAGTTTTATCGTAGAAGAACTCCAGCCCAATGCCGGGAATGCCAATGACCATGATTTAATTACCTTTGAAACGTCCTTGGGTTCTGCCTTAAAATCGAGTAAATCTTGGTTTGTTTATAAGCCTCATGTGGATGTGATTTATACTAGTGCCACTGTCAAAACGAAAAATGGTAATCGTTTAAATGTGAGAAGTGAGCCGAATGTGTCTGAGAATAATATTATGGAAAAATTGCCAGCAGGAACAGAAGTAGAATTATTCCATGCTAATGTGGTTGATTGTTTATGGTGGTATGGTAAAGCGATTTATAGTGCGGAAGGGGAAGTGATTATTGATGCTAAACGGGGTTGGATGTCCGCAGAATTTTTAGAAATTATGACCGGAGCTTGTTAGTTCAAAAAAATCCCCGTAGGGCGGGTTAGCAGAATATCTCTATTGCTTACCAATATATTTATTAAAAACCCGCCTCTACAGAATACCTACTATTGATTTACACAATTGTTAATTATTTTAACTATCTCGTCTGAAAAATATTTTGTACCATTTTACTGTCAGAATTATTAGCTTGTTGATCCAGAGCCTCTACCTCATTAGCATCTAATTGCCAATTCAATGCACCAATATTATCCTGGGCTTGACTAATATTCTTCGCCCCAGGAATAGGGATGACACCCTTGCAAATACACCAATTTAAAGCCACTTGTGACATGGTTTTATGATGAATAGTCGCTATTTCCTGCAAACATTGTAACAATGACTCTAAACCTGGTAATAATTGTCTAAATAGTAAACCCCTGACTCCGGCTGGATATTTGCCGTTACCATATTTACCAGTTAAGAGACCTAAAGCTAAAGGACTATAAGCAATTAATTTAATCCCTAATTGATCACAAATATCTTTTAAACCTAATTCTGTGACGGGAAAGGTAGAAAGTAAGGAATATTGTACTTGCAGGGTAATAATTGGTACTTGCCGATCGCTCAATTGTTTATGTACCTTTTGTAAACGGGACGGACCATAATTAGATAAACCTACCCCTTTCACTAAACCTTTGTCATACAGATCCGCTAAACCATCTAATAGGGGTTTTTCTTGCCAGGGTGCATAATTAGCAGTTGACCAGTGCATTTGTACTAAATCAATATTACGACCTAATCTAGTAGCTGAAGATAAACCAGCGGAAACCATTGATTGGCGAGTTAATCGCCAGGGATAAGCAGCTAATTTAGTGGCGAGACAAATTTTTTCCTGATTAACTCCGGTATAGTTTTCGCTGAATTTACCTAATAATATTTCACTGCGTCCCTTTAACTGTCCTGTACCATAGGAATCCCCTGTGTCAAATAAAGTGACGTTATTCTCCACACATAAATTAAATATTTGTTGCAGTTCGTCATCCATGGTGGGATTATATCCCCACAAAAACCGATTACCCCAAGCCCATGTGCCACAACCCATGGTCGGTAAATATATAGGTGATTGATCTTGATTTGCCATAGAATAATAGAATAATATTTTATATAGTTTTCTTATTAGTTCACTATACATTAAATTGACATTGATCTATATATTTCCTAGAATAGGCAATATATTTTATCAGGTAATTATTTTATATGACAAATATTGATGTAAGTGTGATTATGCCTGTTTATAACTGCGATCGCTATATTAGTGATGCGATCGCCAGCTTATTAAATCAGGAATTTGCTGAGGAACCTTTAAATTATGAAATTATTATTATTGATGATGGTTCCCAGGATCAGACTAGACAAGTTGTAGAAAAATTTAGTGATCCGAAAATTAATTATTATTATCAAAATAATCAAGGGGTTTCGGTTGCTCGTAACCATGGTATTCAGAGGGCAACCGGCGAAATAGTGGCTTTTATTGATGCTGATGATTTTTATTTACCGGATAAATTAGATGCTCAGGTGAATGTATTTCGCCAAAATCCTGAATTAGGTATTGTGCATAGTGGTTGGCGACGGGTTGATCAGTATGGTGAAAAAATTAAGGATGAAACACCCTGGGATTATATTCCTCAATTAGATTTAGAAGATTGGTTAAAATGGAAACCAATTGGCACGATGGGAACCCTCATGTTTCGGCGGGATTGGTTAGAAAAAGCAGGCGGTTTTACCGAAGGTTTAGGTCATGCGGAAGACGTGGATCTAATATTACGTTTATCTTTACAGGGTTGTCAGGCAGCTTGGTTAGAACAAGTGACTATTTGTTATCGGCAACATGATCAGAATACAATGCGTAATGGTATTACTCAAGCCCAGTCGATTAATCGGGTATTAGAGAATTTTTTTATGCAAGAATTACCTTTAAAAATTCGTCTGATGGAAAATGAAACCCGTTATAGTACCTTAGTGTGGAGTGCTTGGTATTTGTATTACACGGGTTTTTATCAAGAAATGACTGAATACTTGAAAAAGTCTTGGCAATATAAATCTACTTCACCCATGGAAACAATGGTGAATTGGGCGGAAAATTTTAGTAAATTTTCCCAGGATATGTCCCAAGATTTTGATGCTGATGCTTTAGCGAAAACTCCAGAATGGCAAGATTTAATGGCTTGGATAATTAGTCAAATGGCTTTAAATATGCGATAAATACCCTGCCGGCCTAAATTGTCTATTACTTATTCCATATACTGTTTACCTGATTTTTTGCCAGAATATCAGACCAATGTGATCCGGATCAGTGGCCTCAATATTTTCACATCACTTGATGAAAAGAAGATAAATCACTAAAAAATCTCCGTATTTTCACAGAGAAAGGCGGGATCTATCACATCATTATTCAGTAAAAACACTGAGAATATGATTATCGAGTTAAAAGTTGGTAGGAAAAATGTTCAATCCTAAAAATAGACAAAACGAATCTATAAGTATTTCTGGCATTATTAATCATGTGCAAAAAACTGGTTGCCTGACCATTGAAGATCATCATTTTTTGATGAGTGCCACCTTTGATCATTCTTTGGATACAGTGACCAGACAATGCGTACAAGGATTATTACATTCTGTGCATCGGGGGCGAATTACCTTAGTAAAAAAGTCTGAAGCTATTGCCTAAATACCAAGAGAATTTTCAAATAGTTTGACAGCATCATCAATAATCACCTTTAACTCATCTGGAGCAAAAGGTTTAGTAATACATTTAAATATATCAGCCTGAGCAATACCTTGACCTTGCGAATCTAATTGTTCTTCCGTATAACCAGTTAAAAGAATGCGAATAGTACGGGGAAATAATTGTTTAAGTTTAATAAGAAAATCTACCCCGGTAATTTCAGGCATACTTTGATCAGAAATCACCACAGCCATTTCACCCTCCGCATCTAAAATATTCATGGCATCGCTGACTGTTTCACAACGAAATACATTAAATTGACGACGTAAGGTCCGATAAATTAGATCTAGGTTATTAGATTCGTCATCTACCACCATTACTTTTGGTTTATCAGCCATTTTTTTTCTCCTAAAGCCAGTATTCTAAAAATTTAGTTTAAGTATTTTAAATAAAACTCATCAGATAATTTATAGATAATTTATAGACAATTTATAGACAATTTATATAACCTATACCTATTCAGGGCGGGGACTAGTGGGCTGTTCCCGTCCACTAATTCTTTCAATGGCCATTAATACTGCTTGGGAAGCGGCTAAAATATCCCGTTCTTCTCCACCCAAATATAATCTGCCAAAACTTCCCACTGCCTGTACTTCTAATATATTAATCAGAGCTGCTTTTTCTGCCTCATTGGCAGCTAGGGCAGCATAGGCAGCCGGTTGCACTTCCAATATATAGAGAGTTTGCCCGGCTAAAATCATTTGGCCCCGGCGATTGCGGTTAATCAGTTGGGTTTGATGGGGATCAAGATTTCTAATAATCTGACTGGAAATAACCCTAGGTTTAATCCGATCGCCCTCATTCACGCCTAAAGCCTGTAAAATCGCCCGTCCGGCTGCCAAAGTTTCACCCTGTCGAGGGGAATGGATTTCTAATAAACCATATAACCTTTCGACAAATTGTACGCCTGGACGCACAGAAGTGGATTTGAGGGCAATATCCATAATGCGATTAATTTCAATACCCGGTGAGACTTCTACCCAGAGAGAGGTATCTCCTGGTAAGGGCAGAAAACCTAGGGCCACTGTCCCAATATAGGCAGCGTGTTGTGGTTGTAAATTATCAATGAAGACGTAGCTACGCAGTTCAATTCCCAACTTTGCTGGCTCCCTTTTGGTCAAATCTTTCTCATTTTGCCATAATTTGCCAAAAGTTCACAATTTGTTTACTTTGGTCAACTATTTTTCGGTTATAGCTGTTTTTATCCTAGGGTAGTAGGGGCAATTCATGAATTGCCCCTACGGTGAGTTAATCAACAAATTTTTGTATGCTGATCGCCTGAAATTGACTATATAAGATTTTTTGTGTTTCAGTTTTCCTTCGCTAAAATATAGTTATTTTCCCTAGGTATGGCACAAAAATTCAGAGTTTGAGGATATTTTGTACAAAATTATTAGGGGGGAATTATGGCTGATAATACAAGGATTTTAATAGTAGAAAATGATCGGGAAACGGCGGCAGAGGTAAAGCGGATTTTGACCTGGGCTGATTATCAGGTATTAGGTGCTTTTGCGACGGGGGAAGATGCGATCGCCCAAATACCATTATTAAAACCCGATTTAATATTAATGGATATTATTTTAGATGGGGAAATGGATGGTGTATTAACGGCAGAATTTATTAAAAAGCAATATCGCATACCTATCGTCTATTTGACTGGTTATCAAGGGGTAGAAATATTAGAGCGGGTGAAAGAGACAGAGCCTTATGGTTATATTATGAAACCCTTTGCTATTAAGGAACTGATCTCGGTTATTGAAATTAGTTTATATAAACATGAAATTGATCAACAAGTTTATCGCCAGGAAAAATGGTTACAAACTACCCTCAGTTGTATAGCCGATGGGGTGATTACTATTAATAATGAGGGGCTTGTGCAATTTATGAATGAGCAGGCAGAAAAGTTAACGGGTTGGCATCGGCAAGAGGCAATTAATCGGCCTTTACCAGAGGTTTGGCAAGTGATTGACCAGACCATTAGTGCCGTTAATTCGTCTGATTCTTTGCCTAATAGTTATGAACAAATTTTTACTACTCAGAATCAACGTTTTTTACTATCTAAACAAAAACAAAAAATTCCGATTCATGATCAAATTTCTCCTATTAAAGATGAAAATGATCATATTTGGGGAGTATTAATAGTATTTCGGGACTTATTTGCTGAACAGTATGCGGAGGAAAAAATTCAAATTCAAGAAAAAAGATTTCGGGGGATTTTTAATCATTCTTTTAGTTATATTTGGATGATTCGACCGGATGGTCTCGTAATTGAGGCAAATCAAACAGCTTTGGAACTCGCTTCTATTCCTGATCATCGGAATTTACGTTATTATCTTTGGGATCCTCTCTGGTGGAATTTATCGGTGACTAGTCAAAAACAGTTACAACAAGCGATCGCCCGTTCATCTTTAGGGGATTTTGTGCGGGAAGAATTAACCGTTATTAGTGCTAATAATGAAATATTAATCTTTGATATATCGATTAAACCAGTGACTGATGATCACGGTGTGGTTAACTTATTAGTAGTAGAGGCGAGGGATATTACCTACCGTCATCGGGCAGAAATACAACTACGGGAATATAATCAAAATTTAGAAACGAAAGTACAAGAGAGAACTTTTCAGTTAGAGCAAGCCGTTAAACAATTAGAGGCAGAAATAGCAGAAAGACAGGTAATTGAAACCCAGTTACGGGCGAGTGAGGAACGTTTCAAAAATTTAGTAGAAACTACTAATGATTTTATTTGGGAAGTGGATGAAAATTTCGTTTATACCTACGCTAGTCCGCAAATTGAGAATATTTTAGGTTATACGCCTCAAGAAATATTAGGCAAAAAACCCTGTGATTTAATGCTACCTGATGAAGTAGCCAAAATGGAGGAATTTATGAAGAATCAACTTCTATTTAATAATAATCATATTGATTGTTTAGAAAATACTAATTTACATAAAAATGGTAATCGTGTTGTATTAGAAACTAATTCAGTGCGTCTGTTAGATAAAAATGGTGAGTTTCGAGGTTATCGAGGTATAGATCGGGATGTGACAGAACGCAAAAAGGTAGAAGTTGCTCTATTCAATTCACAGCAAGAATTACAGGCAATTATTGATAATAGCACGACGGTGATTTATGGCAAAGATACAACAGGTAAATATTTTCTAGCTAATCGGGAGTTTTTACATCTGTTTGATCAAACTCCTAAAACTTTGTATGGCAAAACAGATATAGAAATTTTCCCTGATCATATAGCGACTGCTTTCCAGACAAATGATCAGCACGTTTTACAAGCTAATATTCCCCTGATTTTTGAGGAGATGGCTGAATTACCAGACGGGTTACATACATACGTTTCTATTAAATTTCTTTTATATGATCATGCCGGTGACCCCTATGCTATTTGCGGTATTTCCACTGATATTACGGAGCGAAAAAAAGCTGAAGAAAAATTACAACAAAATTTAGCTACTATTGAATCTTCTATTGATGGTATTGGTATTACTGATCAGGCTGGCAATTTTGTTTACTTAAATACTTCCCATTTACAAATTTATGGTTATAGCGAAGTGAGTGAATTATTAGGTAAAAGTTGGCAATTATTATATGATGAAACAGAAAGAAAACGCTTATTAGAAAAGGCTTTACCGGAAATTTATATCTGTGGTAAATGGCAAGGGGAAGCAATTGGGAGAAAACGGGACGGTAGTTATTTTGCCCAGGAAATTTCTATTACTCTCACGCCAAACGGACAAACTATTTGTATTTGTCGGGATATTACGGAGCGAAAATTGGCGGAACAGGCTCTGCGGGAAAGTGAAGGGCGATTACATAAAATTTTTAATAGTATGATGGATGGTATTATTATTCTGGATCAGTCAAAAGGTCATATTTTATTTGTCAATCCTGCTACAGAAAAATTATTAGGGAGAAAGGAGGCGGAGTTAATCCAAATTGAGTTAGGTCGTTTTATTGATGTGAGTAAGCCCCAAGAGTTGGAATTTATTACTCGCCAAAGAGAGGTGATCGCTGTGGAATTATGTTTAGTGGCGATTACTTGGGATGGTCAGCCGGCTTATTTAGCTTCCTTGCGGGATATTAGCGATCGCCTGCGGACAGAGCAAGCCCTCCGCATGAGTGAAATTCGTTTACAATATTTATTATCTTCTAGCCCCGCGGTGATCTACAGTTGTAAAGTTGATGGTGAGTATGGGGCGACATTTATGAGTGAAAATGTTATTAATATGATGGGCTATCCAGCGGTTTGGTTTGTGAAAAATAGGAGTTTTTGGTTAGATCATGTGCATCCAGAAGATCAATTCTCTGTGCAAAAATTCATGAAGGATGTAACAGAGAGTGGTACGAATACGGGTAGTTGTGAATATAGATTCCAACATCGAGATGGCAGTTATCGTTGGGTAATGGATCAAGTAAAATTGGTTCATAATGAACTGGGAGAACCTGTAGAATGTGTAGGTTATTGGGCAGATATTAGCGATCGCAAAATAGCTGAAGAAAAATTAAAAAACCTATTAAGAGAAAAAGAATACTTATTAAAAGAAATTCATCACCGGGTAAAAAATAATTTACAAATTATTTCCAGTTTATTAAAATTACAATCCCGCCATATTGAAGACCCCAAAGCCCTAGCCATGTTTAAGGATAGTCGTAATCGGGTGATTTCCATGGCTCTTTTGCACGAGAGATTATATCGTTCTAATGATTTAGCCCAAATTGATGCCCACGAATATATTAGTAGCTTAGTCAAACACTTAAAAAATTCTTTTGGTAGTCAGCCACAAAATATTACAATTATTACGGATATAGATCATATTTTTTTGAATGTGGATATAGCTTTACCCTGTGGTTTAATTGTTAGTGAATTAGTTTCTAATGCTCTGAAATATGCTTTTCCTCATGCAGAACAAGGTAATATTTCTCTCAGTTTAAGAGAGGATGAAAATATGTGTATATTACAAGTGCAAGATAATGGTATTGGTTTACCGCCGAATGTGGAGTTAAAAAAACAGCAATCTTTAGGTTTACAATTAGTGAATAATTTAAGTGAACAATTACAGGGTGAATTACTTGTAGAAAATCAGGCTGGTGTGTTATACCGTTTAATATTCCCCTTAGAAAATGGCAGAAAAACTGCCCAAATAAATTGATGATAGTATTGTAACAATTATGAGTAAGCAACCAAAAATTTTAATAGTAGAAGATGAGAAAATTATTGCCTGGGAGATTCAGGATACTTTAATCAGTTTTGGTTATGATGTCCCCGCCATTGTCAGTTCTGGGCAAATTGCCATGGCAAAAGTAGCAGAATTGTTACCAGATTTAGTGATCATGGATATTGAATTAGAGGGGGATATGGATGGGGTGGAAACAGCCGAGAAAATTAGTGCCTTATTCCATACACCAATTGTTTATTTAACTGCTCATACGGACCCCTTAACTTTTCAACGGGCCACCAAAACTGCCCCCTATGGTTATATTGTCAAGCCTTACGATGAACAGGACTTAAATGCGACTGTGGCGATCGCCCTTTCCAGAGCCAAGGCGGAAGCTGATATTAGGAAAGCACTGGAAACAGAAAAAGAATTAAATGAATTAAAATCTCGGTTTGTCACAACAGTTTCCCACGAATTTCGCACACCTCTAGCGACTATTTTGTTTTCCTCTGGTTTATTAGAAAGATACGGCGATAAGTGGAATATGGAGAAGAAAAAGTCTCATTTTGATCGGATTGAAATTTCTGTGCGGCAGATGGCTCGGTTATTAGATGATGTATTAATGATCAATCGGGATGAAGATAGTGAAATTGAGTTGGAACCATCAGTGATTGAGTTAGATAACTTCTGTGCAGAAATTGTCGAACAATATCAGACTTCTTCTCCTAAACATGAAATTTATTTTAGTATGACTGGGGAATGTGAGCGAGCAATTTTAGATGAGAAATTAGTGTCTCATATTTTACATAATTTATTATCTAATGCGATTAAATATTCTCCTGAGGGTGGTGTGATCAATTTTGATCTGACTTGTTTGAATACAAATCAGGAGAAAAAATTTGTCTGTAATGATGATGGGGTAGTAATTTTTCGAGTGAGGGATGAGGGTATTGGTATTCCACTGGAGGATCAACCCCATTTATTTGAGTTATTCCATCGCAGTAAAAATGTTGGGACTATTTCTGGTACGGGTTTGGGTTTAGCGATCGTGAAAAAGGCGGTAGATGCTCATAAGGGAAGAATTAGTGTGGATAGTGAGGTCGGTAAGGGGACTACTATTACGGTGGTTTTGCCTCTTAATCCACAGGCTTAGGCATAGTTTTTATTTAATTTATTTTAGTATAAGACAGACAAAAAACAAATAATATTTTCCTCTCCCCTCTCCCAAAGTTGGGAGAGGGGTTGGGCGTGAGGGCATCTTGAAAAATTTTGTATTGCCAATAATATCTTAAGCCCAAGCCGTAGAACCTAAATCAGGCGGTACATCTTGCCAACGACCTTGACCAACAGCTCGAATCGCTTCTTTTAAATCTACATCACCTGTATAGAGAGCTTTACCTACTATTACCCCTTTAACGCCTAAAGGTTCCAGAGCTAATAAACTAACTAAATCACTCACCTTACTCACTCCCCCAGAAGCAATCACCGGAATATTAATAGCCGTGGCTAAGTCTCGCAGGGCGGGAATATTCGGACCGGCTAAAGTGCCATCCCTTTGAATATCAGTATAAATAATCGCACTGGCTCCCAGTTTTGCCATCCGTTCCGCCAAATCTGTCGCTAATACCGTAGAAGTTTCTAACCAACCTTTAGTGGCGACTTTACCATCACGGGCATCAATACCAACGATAATTTGACCGGGAAATTCTTGAGCTAATTGGGCGACTAATTCTGGCTGTTCTACTGCCACCGTCCCTAATATCGCTTCTTTTACCCCTAACGCTAATACTTCCGCCACGTTAGTATAGTTACGTAAACCGCCACCTAATTCCACCGGAATATCGAGGGCTTCCACAATAGCGGCGATCGCTTTTTTATTCACCGGGTAGCCGGCTTTTGCTCCATCTAAATCAACTAAATGTAATTTACTCGCTCCCTGAGCTTGCCACTGTTTGGCCATCTCTACCGGGGAATCATGAAACACCTCTGATTGTTGATAATCTCCCTGATAGAGGCGAACACAACGCCCGTCTAACAAATCAATTGCTGGTATTACGTCCATTTTTCTAAGTTATGATCATAAATTAATTGGCTTATTATAACCCTGATTGGGTCTCACTTTTCTCCCATTCTGCTAGGGCGATCGCAATACCATTTTGTAAATCGGTCATTAAGTCCGGTTCCTGGGCAAGGCGGGTTAATTTTTTATAGGCTAAATCTGCATCTAATTTTTTCATGGCAGCTAAACAATGTAATCTGACTCTGGCATTTTCATCGGCTAGGAATAAGATTAAATAATCTATAGTTTTCACGTCACCTAAATAACCCCAAGCTAATACTAAACTTTGCCGAATTTCTGATTGTAATAGGGCAGGATGATCACTTTGTATGAATTTTAATAAAATATTAGTGGCTATTGGTTGTAAATCTGATGAAGTTACCTGCCCAAAACTATTAATAATTTCTTTGATAAACAGATGATCGGTGGGATTGTCTGGATCGTTGTATAAATATAAAGCATCTTCTAAATAACGCAGAGCAGTTGTATTAAGAATTTGCCCGAAAACCCGTATTACTTCTACTTTTAATTGTGTCGGTGTATTAAATGTTAGTAATAATTCATATAATAATTGCATGGCTTCGGCTGTGGCGATTTTTCCCAAGCAAATCACAGTTTGGCAACAAACGTCTAAGTTAATATCACTCAATAACGGTTTTAATAATGCAATTAAATCTGTGATTGCCAATAATGGCTGAATATATAGGCTAATTCCTGTTACCGCTTCTTTTCTTACTAGGGATGATAAATCATGAATAGCCTCGATTAAAATGGCTGGAATGCGAGGATCAGGATAATTAATTAAACTAGCGATCACCCGTTGTTTCACCTGGGGATCGGGGTCGTGAATAACGGTGAGTAAGGGGGTAATAGTCAATTCACTATTGATTTCACCCAGGGCTTTCGTGGCAAATAATCGAGTTTCTGGGTTTGTTAATAAATTACTTAGAGTGTCTATCGCATCACTACCAAAATTAGCTAAGGATTGACTAGCGATCGCCCGTAGTTCTTCATCGGTCGTCTGTTGCAACACTTGAGCGAGGGCTGGAATAACTGAAGTGGCGGGAAAATTCGCTAAAATCCGAGCAACAAACCAACGGTATTCCGTGTCTAAATCCTCATTTTCCAGAATTTCTAATAAAGGGGCGATCACCCGGTTGCCCAAAATAGGAAAAAGTTTAGCTAAATCCCACCTGGTGGCAAAATCACTATTTTCTAATACTTTTATTGCTAAATTAATTATTATTGGTAATTGTTGTTCTGTATCAGGCGATAATAATTGTTGTGATAATTGCTGTAACGATATTAAAGCCAAACCCCAATTGCTAGAATTGATCGAGTTTTCAGCTTGTGTTATCAGATTTTCTATAGTATTTTCTGACATTATATTTTAATATTAAAATTTTAACTTTAAATTATATAGAGGTAACTTATTAACTAGTTCTCGATCCATATCTTTCAATCTAGGCGGTTTTATGATAACATACCGATTAATCTTATGAATTTTAATATATTGACCAATAAATAATGATGTATGCAGAGGAAACCTCGGAACAAGTTGCTTTTCATTTGAATCAAAAGGCAGAGGTATATTTTGAGTCAGGTAATTTAGATGAGGCTTATGCGATTTGCTTACAAGTTTTAGAAATAATACCAGTGTATCCTTTGACCTGTAAGACTTTAGGTAATATTTTCCAGGCTCAGGGTAATTTATCAGAAGCAATGCACTGGTATGATAAGGCCTTAACAGAACAACCAGAATGGGCAGAGATTTATGGCAATTTAGGTAATTTATATGCCAAACAAAATGAGTTATCGGCAGCCATGTTTTGTTATCATAAGTCCCTTGATTTACAACCTTTGATGCCCGGTATTTATCGTAATTTAGCAAAAATTTATGAACAGGTAGGACAGTTGAATATGGCAGAAGAATTTCGGCAAAAAGCGCAAGAAGTGGAAATGGAAAAAGTAATTTATGATCAAATAGATTTAGCTAATCAGTCTTTACAGTCTGATGATTTGACAGGGGCGATCGCCTCTTATGAAAAAGCGATAGAGATGAACCCTTATTTACCAAATTTATATGAAGGTGTTGCACCGCTTTATGAAAAACAAAAAGATACTGCTAAATTAATTAGCTGTTATGAAAAATTAACAGAATTATTACCAGAACGGGGTGAATATTGGCAAAGATTAGGTAATTTATTAGTAGAAACTCCTGATGTGACACGGGCGGTAAATGCTTTGCGTCAAGCAGTAGAATTATTACCAAATATAGCTTGGGTGAATTTTCATTTAGCAGCTGCCCTACAAAAATCAGAGGATCTAACCGGGGCGATCGCCTATTTTCAAAAAGCAGCAGAATTAAACCCGCAATTATGGAATGCTTTTTATCGCTGGGGACAGTGTTTAAATTTAGATAAACAATATGAGGTGGCTATTCAGGTATTGGAAAAAGCCACAAATCTCAATCCTGAGATGGCAAGAATTTATATATCTTTAGGGGAGGCTTATTATCATTTTAATTGCTTTGATCAGGCAATTACCACTTATGAAAAAGTCACAGAGTTAGAGCCTAATAATTGGATTCCTTATGCCAAATTAGCTGACGCTCTGATCGGTGATCAACAATATGAACGGGCGATCGCTATTCTGCAAGCATTGGAAGAAAAACAACCAGAATTAGGTGGTTGGTTGCCGAAAAAAATCGCTGATACTTTAACCGCAAGTGGTAATTATCAAGAGGCTGTAGTTTACTATGAAAAAGCTATTAGTCAAAATCCCCAGGCTTTTTGGGTCTATTTTGCTCTAGCCGAAAACTATGAAAAAGCAGGGGAATTAGAATTAGCCGTCAGAACAATTTTAAGGGTCCTACAAACTAAACCAGATCATGCGATCGCCTATCAGAAAATTGCTTATTTCTTAAATCAACAGGGAGAAACCAGCGATAGTTTTATTTGTCAGAATAATTTATTCCCCTTAAATATTTTAGAAAAACATTGTAAATTTGCCCCAATTTGGGCTTTAACTTCTAATACACCCACTCCCTCTATTAAAAAAATTCCGATTTATAACAATGGTCCGGTGGATTTAGTGGCAGTCTATACAATTGAGTCAGAATTACATTCAACCTTGACTATTCAACAGGTCACAGCTCCCTCTGTATTCGTTACCCAGGTGCAAAATGGCAAAGGTTGGGGCGATGAATTTAATAGTGCTGTGATGAATCCAGATCACCGTTTAATTATTGATATTTCTAGTGGTAGCCCAGAATTAATTTTAACCTCGCCCTATTTGCCACCCGTGAAAAAATTAGAGGGAAAAGTCGCTTTTTTAAGTAGTCGTTGGGGTAATATTTATTTCCATTGGTTATTTGATGTGGTCGCCCGCTTTGGTCTTCTCACCTTAGCAGGAATAGAATGGGATAGTATTAACTATTTTGTGGTGAATGGTGAGAAAAAGCGATTTCAAGCAGAAATATTAGAAGTATTAGGTTTACCGTCTAATAAAATTATTACTAGTGAAGAATACCCTTATATCCAAGCCGATGAATTATTAGTACCTTCTTTTTCTTTTGTGGGGGGAGATTTAAGAACACCCTATTGGGCTTGTGATTTTTTACAAAAATCTTTGTCACCGCAACCAGCAGATAATACTAGTCGCAAACGTCTTTATATTAGTCGTTCCCAGGCATCTTGGCGAAAAGTGATTAATGAAACGGCGGTGATCAACTTTTTAACAAATTATGGTTTTACGGTAGTTAATCTGGAAAATATGTCTTTTCAGGAGCAGGTAGAATATTTGGCAAGTGCGGAGGTGGTAATTGCTCCCCATGGTAGCGGTTTAACTAATATTTTATTCTGCCCAGCCGGTACAACAATTATAGAAATTTTTTCACCTAATTTTATTTCTAATATTTATTGGCATTTGGCGAGTTCTTGTCAATTAGTTTATTGTTATATGTTAGGGGAGGATGTGGCTACTAAACCTAATATTCCACCGCAAAGGCAGGATATATCGATTAATTTGGATAGATTATTGGTGATGTTGCAATATGTCAGGATTGCAGCATAGAGAATTTTGTTGATTAACCCACCGTAGGGGCAATTCATGAATTGCCCCTACTAACGTATTGCGGTTATTGGAGTTATTTGGTCGAAAATATTATTGGCTTTTTTATGTTCAGCTAATACAGAGAAATTAATATACAGAAAAAGATTTAGCTACTTGAGCAAATTTATTTTCTACTTTATTCCAACGTTTATCAGTAGTAGAAATATTCAGAGTATATAATTTACCCCGACTAATCGCTACACTCGCTACATCATGACGTTTTTGACCACTGGCTAATTCTACGGCATATTCTAATAAATAATAAGTTTTACCCTTATATTCCTTACTACCAGCCTTAATTAACTCAGCTTTCCGACCACTATCTGGCGGGGCGATCGCATTTTTGCTTAACTTATAACCCACCTCACTAGGTGTACCAATATCAGTTAAAGTTCTATTGCCAGTAATCGGAGAAATTACCACACTGACATTTTCTGTTTCCTCAATCAAATCCCGAAATACCACGTCAGGGCCACTATTCACATTAATTCCCACCCAACCATTCGGATATAAAAACTCATAGCCATCTGCCGTATCTACATAACTTTTTAAACCAGCATAAGCATCCACGCAACCGGCAAAAGTAAGACTAATACAGATTAACAAAACTGTTCCTAATCGTTTCCACATGGGCAAATATTCCTATAGATAATTACTTGATTAATCAACCTTATCATATTGTGGCAAGCGAGTATTTTCCCCCAGTTAATCTTTACCAGCACGAGGGCGGAATAAATGATGATGCCCCGGATTATATAAACCAGATCGCATCGCCGGTGATATTTCACCTAAAGCCGGACTGATTACATATAAAGTGGTTCTAATCAAATTTTCCCGCTCAGTAACTTCGGCTATTTCTGCCAGCGGTGCTAATAATATTCTTTCATCCGGCCAACCTAAACGATAACAAATAGCAACGGGTAAATCCGCAGGATAATATGCTAATAATTGAGCCTGTGCCGATTCTATATGTCTGGCACTCAGATATAAACATAAACTAGCTTTATGGGCAGCTAAACTAGCTAGTTGTTCTGGTTCCGGTACAGAAGTCGCTTCTCCACTAGTTCTCGTCAGAATAATAGTTTGTACTAAACCAGGTAAAGTCAATTCCACTTGTAATTTAGCCGCCGCATCCTGATAGGCACTAATCCCTGGTATTACCTCTAAGTCAATATCTGCTGATCTTAAAATTTCTATTTGTTCATGAATCGCACTATACAAACTAGGATCGCCAGAATGTAAACGGACAACTGATTTACCATCCCTTACCCGTGCAATCATTATCGGTACAATATTTTCTAAGGTCTGATTTGCTGTCGGTATTAACTCGGCTGAGGCTTTCACCCCTGCTAATATTTGTTTCGGCACTAAAGAATCAGCATAAAATATAGCATCGGCATTTTCTAATATTTTCTGCGCTTTTACGGTCAATAAATCAGGATCCCCCGGTCCGGCTCCCACAATATAAACTTTGGCTGCTAAGGTGAAATTTTCTTCTGTCATTATGAATAATCTATTATCTATTATTTAAATTCGTTGAATTTGATCAATCAAATCAGATGAAATCTGATAGAATTATTATTAATATTACCTGATTTTATATATTTTAAAATATGGGAAGCAACAAAAAAAGCTAAATTCACCGGCACAGAATTACCAATCATTTGTTCTAAATTAGTTTTCGTTCCCACAAACTTAAATGAATCAGGAAAAGTTTGAATATAACTGCGTTCTATGGTTGATAAAGGTCTAATAGTAGAAATATCTATATTCTGTGGATCGCCACTATGTAACTGATAATTAGGAGGCATAGGACGATTTACTCCCCTAATAGTAGGACTAGGTTCATCAATAGAAAAAATACCTCGACGGGCGTAACTTCTGGGATGACGATAATAATACTGAAGATTTAATTTATCTCCTAAATAATCTCGAATAGTCATGGGTTGCTCAGATAAATTATTTGCTAAATCAGCTAAACTGTTATTTTTACCACCTAATTCACCAATTAAAAAAAATCGTGTGCGGGATTGAGGTACATGATAAAAACAAGCATTTAATACAATAGAAGATAAACCATAACCACTGTCTATAAATCTTTGAAAAATTTGTGGAAAAATATGACTTTTCGTGATTCTTGGTACATTTTCCATGACAAACCAGGTCGGTTTAATACTACAAATAATATTAGTAAAATTGTAAGTTAAATTGGCTTTTTCTCCATGAAAATTGCGTTTACCAGCACTGGAAAAATCTTGACAGGGTGGTCCACCAATAATCATATCGGGCATCAAGTTTTTGATAATCTTGATCGATGTCATTTCATCCGTCAAATCCTGTTCTACAGATAGATGATCAAAGTTTTGCCGATAAACATTTAAAGCCATGGGCCAGTTATCCATACCTGCTAAAATCTGAATACCGGCCCGTTCAAATCCTAAAGATAAACCGCCACAACCACAAAATAAATCAACGGCACTCAACATTAAAATAACTCCGGTGAATTGAAAATAATCGCATCAAATCTCCTTTCGGGACTCAATAAATTTTGTCCGCCTCCTAAAATAATATTTTTAATTTCGTCTTTAGTAATTCTTGGGTGTGTTAAATTTTCACAGGACATATAAGGATTGTTCATTTTACCGGAACAGGCAAAGGCTTTATCATTTTTTGTATTATAAGAAAGTTGATCAATAATATCTTGATAATCGCATTTGCCATTATTACATAAGTCTAAAAGCATTTTGTATAGCCAAATAGCAGTTCTAGTTGATCTAGTTATTTGAGGGGAGTCATGATCTTTCTGAGATATTTGAGAAATAAACCAGGCAAAGGCGACATCACTCCACACAAAAACATCAAGACAATTATCTGCTAGTTTCGGTGATTTACCAATAGTTTTCCAAATAGGTTGTAACAAAAATGGTGATTGATTTGTCTCACCAATATCAAGACTAATATTTGTCAGACAATTAATAATTTTTTCTATCTCTGGCTTGACGTTCCTAGCATCTGACCAATTTTCTATGATCACATTACTGGCAGTTATATGTTTTTTCACTACAGCCATATTTGCTTGAAAAATACTAGCCGCTAAATAGAGAATTGTATCAGGTCTAATAACAATTTCAGAACCAAATTGATCATCCGTTAAATGACAGGTTGTATTATCAGGTAAGGCAGTTAATTTGACTTCTAATCCTCGTAAACATCTGGCTTGGGAAGTATCTTGAATAACTAGATCAATTCTTGGCAAAATTCCTACTACATATTTTTGAAAAGGCGTGTATTGGGCTTCAAAGGCAAAATATGTATTAATATCGTCTGGTGATATAGCAAAAAGACTGGTTATATCAATCAGATTTATGCCAAATTTTTTATTGGTAATCGCCATATAATTTGCCTCAAGCCCTTTGTGATGGAGATAACAGCACAAAGCAGCCGGAAAGCTGGAATTAAATTGATTTTTCCCCCACGTCTCAGCTTTAGAAAAATCTCTATTGGAATTATTTAAGCCAAATAACCTAGCTTTTTCAGTCATTACCCAATTTCAACAATAATCTATTATCTATTTTTTCCTGATTTATAACCCTTTGTTAAGAGTAATGTAATGGTAGATGCACCCTGGTTTGGCCCTAGATAAGAATTCTAGGGCTTTTATTTTTGCCTATTTCAGGCAAGCATCATTAATTAACTTTTACTGACGTTTTCAGATTGCACCACATCGGGTAAAGGTTTACGCCATTGATATAGCCACAATAAACCAACAATTCCTAAGAATATACCCGTTAAACTAACTAATTGAGCGACCCTAATCGGACCGAACATTAAACTATCTGTGCGTAAACCTTCAATCCAAATTCTGCCAGAACTATAGGCGATTAAATACACGAGAAAAATACTGCCGGTTTTTAATTTTTTGCCTTGCCAACCCTGGAAAAATAGCGTTAATAATATAATTAATACGGCACAATTCCAGAGAGATTCATATAAAAAAGTTGGGTGATAATATGCTATATTTTCATAGCCTATCGGTCTTCTTTCACTCGGAATATAAAGTTTCCAAGGTAAATCGGTGGGAGAACCAAAGGCTTCTGAATTGAAAAAATTTCCCCAGCGCCCAATCATTTGCCCTAGGGCTAGGGATGGAGCAAATATATCAGCCATTTGCCAGAAGGAAGTTTTTTGTATTTTACAGAATATTAAGGCAGCGATCACTCCGCCGATAATTGCTCCGTGAATCGCAATACCGCCTTGCCAAATGGCAATGATTGTTTCTGGGTGTTGACTGTATTGAGGCCATTCAAATAGGACATAATACAGGCGGGCGAAGGGAATAGCACCGATCACTAACCAGATGGCTAAATCTCCTACTATTTCGGGATCAAGTGACCGATGTTTACCGAGGTATTGAGCTAAATACACGCCGATTAATACGGCACTAGCAATTAATAATCCATACCAACGTATAGTTAAGGGTCCTAATTCAAAGATTATTGGCCCTGGTGAGGTAAATATTGCCAGCAGAGGATTGTCAAATAATTCCACGTTCATTAAAAAGTTAAGTAACAATTAAGTAAAAATTAATTAAATTTAATTCAGGCTCTGAAATTCGCTAATCTGATATTAATTCACAATTGAACTTTATTAACGATATTAAAATTATTCAAAACATTAAAACTATGACTGAATCATCTATTGCACTATCGCCTCTTTTAGGTAAATCTTTACCGGAGTTAACTGTTTGGGTGGCAGAACAAGGTCAACCGGCTTATCGGGCAAAGCAGTTATATCAATGGTTATATGAAAAAGGTGCCAGGTCTTTAAATGATATTACGGTGTTTCCTAAGCAGTGGCGGGAAGCGATCGCCCATTTTCCAGTCGGTCGTTCGACTATTCATTATCGGGCGATCGCCCCGGATGGTACGGTGAAATATTTATTACAATTAGCCGATGGTAATATTATTGAAACCGTTGGTATTCCTAGTGAAAAACGGTTAACTGTCTGTGTTTCTTCCCAGGTGGGTTGTCCGATGGGTTGTGATTTTTGTGCGACAGCCAAGGGCGGTTTTACCAGAAATTTAACAGCGAATGAAATTATTGATCAAGTATTAACAGTACAGGAGGATTTTGAGCGGCGGGTGAGTCATATTGTCTTTATGGGTATGGGAGAACCTTTATTAAATACTGATGCTGTATTAGGGGCAGTGCAATGTTTAAATCAGGATGTGGGAATTGGGCAACGTTCTATGACAATTTCTACAGTCGGGATTAAAAATCGGATTAAACAGTTATCAGAATATCAGTTACAGGTGACTTTGGCGGTGAGTTTGCACGCTTCTAATCAAAAAATTCGCCAAAGTTTAATTCCTAGTGCGCAGGCTTATCCTTTAACGGAACTATTATTAGAATGTCGGGAATATGTACATTTAACGAAACGGCGGATCAGTTTTGAATATATTTTATTAGGTGAGTTGAATGATTTACCGGATCATGCTTTTGAGTTAGCGACAAAGTTACGAGGTTTTCAATGTCATGTCAATTTAATTCCTTACAATCCGATTAGTGAGGCTGATTATCAGCGACCGGATGAACATCGGATTAGGAATTTTAAACGCATATTAGAGGAAAATCGTATTGCGGTTAGTGTGCGGTATTCCAGAGGATTGGAGGCAAATGCGGCTTGCGGTCAGTTACGGGCTTCTAAGGCATTTATTGAGAAAATCAATGATTAGATGATAAAATGCTTACACTGAATTGCCAGAGTAATCAAATTTATCAAATAGTTAGATTTAATCAAATTTTAATTAAATTTATGTCTGAAGATTCAAGAAAAAATTTCTCTCATCAGAATCTAAAAGGCCATAATTTTTCTGGTCAAGATTTGAGAGAAGCTGACTTTACTGAATGTGACATTAGAGGAGCTGATTTTTCCTATGCCTATCTTATTGGAGCAAATTTTACTAAAGTCAAAGCAGGACTAGAAACAGAATCTATAGTGATTTTGTATTTTGTAGCTTTTGTTCTATCTTTAATATCTGGATTACTCATTTTTTACCAGACATCGTTTGTATTAAAGATATTTAGCTTTTCGTCAGAGGAACAAATTTCTGGTTTGATTTCATTAGTTACAATAATAATATGTTATATTTTCACAGTTCGTATAGAATTTCTAAGTAAGTTAATAGATTCACTTTATTCACAATTAATACATCAAAAAGTATTAATAAAAACGATTAAAAAACAAGGGACTTTAACTACTTTATTCTTTTTATTCGTAATAGTTTTTAGATTTGTTCCAGTATTATGTATTAGTGCATTAATAACTGTAGCTTTATTATTACTTCAAATATCTTCTTTTTTTATACTGATGGCAATTATAAATAACGAAGAACAAATATTGTTAACAATAATTCTAGCAATATCTGAAGTTTTACTTGGGATAGTAATTGGATTGTTTAATGTTGTCAGTACATTAAATCAATATGAATTATTAATTTTAGCTCTACTAACACTATCCCTATTAGCTGTGAGTTTTTACATGAGTCAATATTTATTGTTAGAAGATGACTTTAGATACAAATTCATTAAACACGCAATTCTGAGATTTTGCTCAATTGGTGGAACAAGTTTTCACGATGCAAATTTGAGTTATGCAAATTTTAATGACGCAACACTAGCCAACACAAACTTCCACAAGTCTAATATAACTCAAACCAATTTCAAAAATTCTAAAGGCCTTAATTTATGTAGAGCAGGAAATACAATACTAAACAATGACAAAGTTTTAAAATTACTTGTAACAGGTAATGGTGATGCAACTTCATATAAAAATCTAAATTTACAAGGAGCAAATCTTAGAGATGCACACCTTAACGGTAGTGATTTTTCAGGTACAAACATTTGTGATTCTGACGTTACAGGAGCTTTTATAGATTGGAAGATAGATAAAGAAACTAAACTGGATAATGTTCAGTGCCAATTTGCTTATTTTAAAGGGGTAAGGCAGGAATTCACAAAACCTAGTAGTGAATTCAAAAAATTTTGCCAAAAAAACATTACACAGTCTTTAAACAATAAATCTAAAACTAGACAGACAAAAACTACTCAAAATAATTTGGTGAGAGATACTGATTGTAATAAAGACTTGACATCAAACCCACCTCAACCTACAATTAATGTTAATGTTAGTGTTAATACTACAAATTCATTAGAAAATAAAACCATGAATAATAATTCAACAGATCAAAGTCGTAATATGAGAGTTAATGGCAACATTAATAATAGTGGAGCAGGAGCTTTTAATCAAGGTAATATTAGTGATTCAACTATATCTAACTCTATTAATGAATTACCAAAAAATCAATCAGAAATAAAAGAACTATTACAAGAACTACAAGAATGTATAAATGATCCAGAATTAACTTTAACTGAAGAACATAAAAATTTAGCTTTAAGTTCTTTACAATCTCTAGTAGAAGTAGCAAAAAATCCTAAAGATGAGGGGTGGAAAAAAAAGGCACAAGAAGGTATTAGTATATTAACTTTAATTGGAGGAGCTATTGCTCCTTCTATAAAACTATTTACATTTTGTCAAGATAAATTACCTTTATTAATTAATTGGTTGCGTTCATTATAAAAATTATTTGAGAGATTATGTATTTTAAGCGAATTTGTTATGAAAGGTCGTTTTGATTATACTTAACGACCAATTTTAGTTTTTATAATAATAAATCTATAACAAATAATTATTAGTAGTTTTTTGCCAAACCTGCACAATCATATCACTACTACCACTGGCTAAATATTCTGAGGAATAAGCTAGAGATAATACATCACCAGCATGGGCAGGCGTAACACTTAATAGATCACCCGTCTTCACCGACCATAAATAAATCTTACCCTGGCGATCGCCCCCGGCTAAAGTTTCCCCATCATGACTAAAAGCCACCGAAGAAATATCCCCCTGTTTCACCTGTAAAGTCCTAAATAAAGTCACCCTTGATAAATTTAAACCAATCTGCCATAATTTCACCGTGCCATCCCGACTAGCACTAGCAAATAAATTTTCCTGGGGATGAAAAGCGATCGCCCTTACCCAATCCTGATGTTCGGTTAAAGTAGTTAACTCTTTTTGTAACGTCACATCCCATAACTTAATAGTTTTATCCCGACTACCACTGACTAATACTTGACTATCCGGGCTAAAAGCTAAAGTATTCACACCATCCAGATGACCAGGTAAACTAAAAGCTAATTTCGCTTTTTCCACACTCCACATTTCTATGGTTTGATCACGCCCGCCACTAGCGATTATCTGTCCATTCGGACTAAATGCCACCGCATTCACCCAATCTTGATGCCCAGTCAGGGTAAACCAGCGTTTACCTTTCTGTAAATCCCATACCTCAACTGTTTGATCCCGACTACCACTCGCTAACATCTGCCCATCATTACTCAGGGCGATCGCATTAATCCCATCATTATGTCCGGTCAGGGTAAACCAACGTTTTCCCTTTTGCAAATCCCAAATTTCAATGGTATGATCCCGGCTACCACTAGCTAAAATCTGCCCATCTAAACTAAATGCTACAGCCGTTACTGTGTCAGTGTGACCCTTTAACATAAATTTAGATTCCAATAAAGATTTCGGTTGTTGAATAAATTCGCCAACGTGGGGTGTAAATAAGGAAGAACCTGTACTTTTATAAGCCGGTTTAGCACCCGACGCAGGCTGAGGTGAATTACTTCGACTCGGAAAATTAGGCGGTGTGGTAGTGGGAGCCGGCATACTGGGAGTATTGGGATGATGACCAGGATAAACTGGCGGCGGTAACATCGTAGGAACGTCAGCCGGATAAATTTCCTCGGATGGTATTTGGGCAGGGCGAGTTGTATTTGTCTCCGGTGTATTGAAAGGATAAACGGGCGAATTAGGAGTATTTAAGGAAATCGCTTGGGGATTTAATTCCTTTAATACTTCACTGGGTGATTGATAACGTTGGGATAAATTAGTATGCACCATTTTATCGAGAATCCGACTTAATAGACTATTAATCGGCTGTTTTAAATAATCCCGCCATACCCAAGCGTCTTGCCCAATATCATATAACTGAAATGGTGAAATATTCGTGAGTAAATGTAAACAAGTCACCCCCAAACTATAAATATCACTGGCATAAGTTGCCCGCCCTCGTGTTTGTTCTGGGGCAACGTATTCCGGGCTACCAATAATTGTACCGGGTTGTAAGAGGGAACCATCATCTAATACTTTTGCCGCACCAAAATCTACTAAAACTAATTGACCGCTATTATTAGAATTGATATTCACATTGGCAATATTAAAGGAACCCGTTAGACTATTCATAGACTTAACTCCCAGTCGCCGAATAATATTATCAGGTTTAATATCTCGATGAATAACTTGATGTAAATGAATAAACTCTAATACTGGCAATAGGTCTAATAATAATTGTTTAATTTCACCTTGGGCAAAAAAACTTTTTTCTTTTAATTCTTCCGACAAATTCGGACCGTCTATGTATTCCTGTACTAAATATTGATAATTTTCCTGTTGAAAATGGGCAAATAGATCAGGTATTTGGGGATGTTGCCCTAATTGATCTAGTCTTACTGCTTCCTGGTTAAATAACTCAATTGCCTTATGGGGATTATTAGTATTTTGTGGCAAAAATTGCTTAATCACACAGGGCGGTTTTGACGGTTTATCCTCATCCAACGCCAAAAATGTCCGACCAAATCCCCCCTTGCCAATCGGTCTAATCGGCCTGTAACGTTCCCTTAATAATAATTTAGCTCCACAACCTAAACATTGAATAATTTCATCAGTATTTTCCGGGTAGGGACAGAGGGGATTAAGGCAGTAAGTCATATTCTTAAATAGTTTTAATACAAGTTTTTTTATACAAATATATTTTAATATGAGATCATATATGATTTTAGCGATTTATACAAGGGAGGCCCCGTGTCCGAAGCAACTGAATTAGACCTCAATCAGTTACCATTATACGAATGGCGACTATTACAAGCCCTAGCTTTTTTTCGCTACAATCGGGATGTGAATACCCAGGCTTTGCATTGTTTATGTATGTATTTAAGACAGTCTGAGGGGCGGGTAATGTCAGAAGTTAGTTTTTATGCAAAACGGTTAAATATGACACCAGATCAATTATTAGATTTAATTGATTGTCAACCGGCACAAGCCTCTGATTTATTAAAAGAATTACAAGAATTAAAATAATTAATAAACTGATTGGGAAAATTATTTTGTTTATCAAAATACTTGCGGAATATCAGGCATAATATTTTTTCCTGTAAACATCCGACGACAGTAGGGGAATTCACGAATTGCCCTACGTTGGTTATGCAGTTTATGCGTGTATTGCGTCAGAATATTCAGGCAATTAGCACAAAAAAATTAAGGGTGCATAACCTCAATAATTGAGAATTAAGCACCCCTAATATAGTTTATAGAATGATAAACTAAGCAAAAAGTATTAAAAACTATTTAATACTAATTTTTGCACCAGCTTCTTCTAAACGTTTCTTCATGTCCTCAGCAGCTGCTTTAGCAATACCTTCTTTGACTGCTTTAGGAGTTGCTTCCACTAAATCTTTAGCTTCTTTCAAACCAAGACCAGTAATTTCACGAACGATTTTTAATATGGCAATTTTCTTGTCAGCCGGTACTTCATCCAGAATTACATCAAATTCAGTTTTTTCTTCCACAGGTTCAGCAGCAGCACCGGGCATCGCCATCATCATGCCACCAACCGGAGCAGCCGCACTTACACCGAAGGCTTCTTCGATTTGTTTGACTAACTCAGAGGCTTCTAATAGAGTTAGACCTTTTAGAGATTCTAAAATTTCATCAGTTTTAGCAGACATTAACAAACTCCTTATTAGTTGTAATTGGCAATATTTGCACTAGTAATAGATTTCATCAAATTGATTAGGCAATTTGATATTCGTAATTTTCCTGAGATTTGGTTAAACAGATAACTAGGCAGCATCCTTCTCGGACATTGCTTTGATACCACGACCAATGGAAGTAGGAACTTCTTTGATACCCACAGCCAATTTGGTTGCCACGCCATTGATTGCCCCAGCAATTTGAGCGTATAACTTTTCCTTGGTAGGTAAATCGGCGATCGCTTTTAAATCTTTGTCACTGAGCAGACGACCTTCTAATACGCCACCACGTATTTCGGTCTTCTTCGTGGTTTTTTGGAACTCTTGATAAGCCTTAATACCAGCACCCATATCCTCACCGAGGAAGATAACTGCATTGGAGCCTTTCAGTAAACTTTCCATGGCTTGCCAATTTTCATCAGCACCTACAGCGATTTTGAACAAAGTGTTTTTAGCAACCGTACAACTACCGCCTTTTTCTCGCAGTTTGCGACGCAAATTGGTAATTTCCGCTACAGTCAAGCCATGATAATCAATCACCATTGCTAAGTTTGCACTAGCAAAAGACGATTTAATATCGGCTAACATTACATCTTTTTGTGATTTAGTTTTGCCCATCCGGTTTCACCTCCTTTCGGCAAAAATAAAAAAACCTCGGACTTTTCACCAAGGTCAAGGTTTTCAGAATTAAACTAGAGTCATAGAATATCGCTAAATCCACATCAGCAGAAATTAGCCGTTCATTTCCCATAAAAAGTTTATTTAATTCTTGGACCTCGGCAGGTAATTAAGCTAAATAGCTCCTGCTGTCTTTGGTTCTCAAGTTGTTGTTGATTTTTTTAATTTGTTATTTGGCTTTATGCCAGTTTTTAAACATACTATTAAGAGATGTTTTTTGTCAAGAGTTATCGGGAAAGATTTATTTTGCCGTTTGGCTAATATTATAAGTCTTGTGTGTTATTAGGTAATAGGGAATGGGGAATAGGGGGGAGTGGTCAGTTTGGCTATTTTGTGGACCTTTAGTGCTTGGGGTTACTAAGGGGAAATTTGTTTGATCAATTCTTGGCAAATTTTTCTCTGTATTTTGCCGGAAATATCTGTCAATCCATGAAAATTTGAATATTAGTAATCATAACTGAGGTAAGTTCAGTGACTTTTAATAATGTAGAACTGCAAAACGATAATTCCCAAGAACAGTTAAGAGCTTTGGCTAAATTAGTGGTAATTAGCTCTTTATGGCATGGTATCGATTTATTAGACCGGAAGAATACTTCCTTGTCGGGCGATCGCCCGGTTAACAAAATTGAGGATAATTTAGTCAAGCAATCTGTACCTATACAGGAACGAATCAAATTAAATATTTCTGATATTGTTCCTAGCTAATCAGCATCGGATAGGCAATAAAATATGAATACAAATTTCTATTAGGTGGGGGTAATTAAATAATTACCCCTGCTTTTGCATTTGATGTTATAAAACAACACAGGGTTAGGGGTATCTATTTGTACCTGGGAAAAATGAAAACCGCTATAATATTAAGCAATTCCGCACAAACTATTCATCCTCAATAATAGCATCCCTTTCTAATACTAATAAATTCCGCAACTGATCCGTATCCATTTCCGTTAACCAATTTTCCCCAGCCGTCACCACCTGTTCTGCTAACTCCTTTTTACTCTCAATCAAATCATGGATTTTTTCCTCCAACGTACCAATACAGACAAATTTATGTACTTGCACATTCTTAGTTTGACCGATTCTAAAAGCCCGGTCCGTTGCCTGATTTTCCACCGCCGGATTCCACCAGCGATCATAATGAAATACATGACTGGCTCTGGTTAAATTTAAACCTGTTCCCCCAGCCTTTAACGATAAAATCATAATAGGCGGTCCCTGCGGATCCAACTGAAAACGATCAATCATTTCTTCCCGTTGATTTTTCTTACTGCCACCATATAAATATAATATTTGCCGGTTTAATTTCTCCTCTAAATAGGGCTGTAATAATTTACCCCACTCGGCAAATTGGGTAAAAATTAACGCCCGTTCCCCCTCTGCTAATACTTCTTCCAACATTTCTACTAACCGTTGTAACTTACCAGAATGATGTTCTAATAAGGTTCCCGCATTTTCTTCTTTCGTCAATAATACCGGGTGATTACACAATTGTTTTAACTTGACTAATAAAGCTAAAATCATGCCCCGCCGCTGAATACCTTTTGCCTCATCAATTGTATTTAAGGATTGATCAACAATTTGTTTATATAATTGTGCCTGTTCCTTCGCCAGCGGACAGAATACCGTATTTTCCTGTTTAATTGGTAAATCCTGAATAATCTCCCGATCCGTTTTCAGTCGTCTTAAAATAAAGGGTTGTACGAGCGATCGCAATACTTTTAAAGAATTAGTATCACCGTATTTCTCAATGGGAATCGCAAAGCGTCTTTGGAAAAATTGTTTTTTGCCTAAATAATCCGGGTTGAGAAAATCTAAAATTGACCATAACTCTAATAAGCGATTTTCTAAAGGTGTGCCAGTTAAAGCAATTTTAAAACCTGCCTCAATTTCTCGTACCGCTTGTGATTGTTTGGCTTCTGGGTTTTTAATATTCTGAGCTTCATCTAATACTAAACCCTGCCATTTAATCCCCCGCAAGGTAATAATATCCCGATAAATCAGATTATAACTAGTTAATACTAAATTTTTGCCCTTAATCGCTTTGACAAAATCCTTCCCCTTCGGACGTTTATCACCATAATGCAAAATAGTTTTCAGACTAGGGGCAAATTTTTTCACCTCCCTTTCCCAGTTGCCTAATACGGAAGTCGGACAAATTAATAATACGGGTGCTGATAAACCATTATTCTCCTGTAAATGTAAGAGAAATGCAATTAACTGCGGTGTTTTGCCCATCCCCATGTCATCGGCTAAACAAGCCCCTAAACCCCACTTTTCTAAAAAGGCTAACCAACTAATACCTCGGATCTGATAGGGGCGTAATTTACCCTGAAAGGCTTGAGGAACCGCAATATTATCAATGGTTTTATTATTCGTTAAACTATCTAATAAAGTTTGTAATTCACCGCTCACCTGAAAATCAAGAATCGGTAACTTTTCAATAGTTTGCGTATCTCCCTGGGCTAACCGTAAAGCATCCTCTAAGGATAAACTGAGATTAGCTTGCCGACTCGTTAAAAACGTCTGCACTGCTTTCACTTCCTGCGGTTGCAATTCTACCCATTCGCCATTTACTTCTACCAAAGGAGTATTTAACTTGACTAATTTCTCAAATTCTTTCCGGCTGATCCGATGGGAACCAATCGTTAACTGCCACTGAAAATCTAATAAACTTTTAAGGGTTAAGCGTTGGTCGGTTTTCTCCTGCATACCCGCTTCCAGACTTAAACCGAGCCGGCTGGCACTACTAGACCGATTCAAACTACTCGGTAATATTACCCCTAAACCACTATCCATCAATCGCCACGCCGCATTTTTGATCAACTCATAAACCTGCTGGGAATTGAGGGGACAGGTTTGGGGACAAGCCTCTTGTAAACTGGTCTCTATCGGTGGAAAAATGCGGGAAGCTAAACCTAAACCACTTAATAGAGTTTCTTGGGGAAATTTCACTTGCCGGCCCTGATAGGTGAACTGGGCAACCGGATTACTCCAAATAGTGGGGGCCGACACCACAATATTCGGATCATCCTTGGCTTGTAGGCCATATTCTAGGAACCAGGCATGATCAGCCGAACTGGGTGGCACTAAGCTAAAACAGGTGACAAATTGATTTTGATTATCAACTGTTGGTTGTAAAGGCGTTTGCCACTGCTTAATAATATTCGCTAATATTTCATTTTCCCTATTGACTGGTATTAATAAATTAGCCTTACTAGAAATTGCCCTTAGCCACTGTCTAATAATCGGGTTTAAACCCATTATTTTATTTTTCTCAATACTAATTTCTGTATTTCTAATTTGATATTCCAACATCAAACTCAAGAAATTTTCTAAAATCAGGCGGGGAGCAGTGAGAATAATATTATTAATATAATCGGTATTATCTGGCTGATTTTTGAATTGATAAGTCCGACAGGCAAAGGGCATTTTTTCGGCGAATTTTTGCAGACGATTTTGATCAATCCCACTGTCTAATAAAGTTGCCCATTGACATAAAAAATTATTATCTTTGCCGGCTGATAAAATTGGTAAAAATTTACATCTAGCTAATAAATCTAAACCCCAACGATTAATATGAGACCAGAATTTTAAATCACTACTAATAAAACTTAGATCATCATAAATATTCCCTAGGGGTAAAGATTCTAGGAAACTAATAGCCATATTAATGGGTAAGGAAATACCAGCAATCTGCCAGGGATAAATACCAATATTTTGCTTGCTAATAGGTGGAGATTGATCAGGAGATGGCAAACATAATTGATCAATATTAGTAGAGGAATGAATTGGTAATAATTTTTCTGTATCTGCCTGAAAAATCACTGGCAAACTAATAGTTTTTGTCGTGGCTAATCCTGCCAAATTTTCTTTGGCTAAATCTAATCTTTTACCAATTTCTGATAAATGTAATAATTCATCAATATTTAAACTATAGGGATAAACTTTTATTTCATCCGTATTACCCTGTTCATCTTCATTGATTTTTCGCCAATTTTCTGCCCAAATAAATAAACTACTATCCTGAGAATCGAGGGGATTAATTAACCAAATACCGTGTAAAATTGCCATGATATAAAATTTTTTAAAACTTATGAGAGAATTTAGGAAAAATTATTTTTGAAATTATTTGTTTAATTTAAAATAAAATTTTAGTGATACAGCCGTTACCAGCCAGTAGAAAGATTGCTGAAAGATAAAATTATCATGATTAACCATACACCGTAGGGGCAATTCATGAATTAACTGTACTTAACTCAGGTAAAAATTTTGATTAATAATCATTACTATTCTGTCTGAAAAGAAAAGACTCTTGACTAATATTGGGCCTTGTATCAGAATAATTAAGAATAATCCCTAGAAAATCGCTCTAAACCATCAGGAAAATCTGGTAAATATGAAAAATTGTTATGGTGATCGCAAGAAAAGCGAAATAGTGTTAGGATGACCACAATAGAAAGAAAAGTGGTCATAGAGAAGGAAAAAATCGGATGGTAGAAATGGTAGAAATCGATAAGTCAATATCTTTCGACGGACGAGATATTCGACTTAAAGTAGGATTATTTGCGCCTCAAGCTGGGGGAGCCGTTTTAATTCAATCGGGAGATACATCGGTATTAGTCACTGCTACCAGGGCAAAGGGTAGAGAAGGTATTGATTTTCTCCCTCTATTGGTAGATTACGAAGAAAGACTTTATGCGGGTGGTAAGATTCCCGGCGGGTTTCTGCGTAGAGAAGGTCGTCCCCCGGAAAAGGTTACTCTAACTAGCCGTTTAATTGATCGGCCTTTACGTCCTTTATTTCCCTCCTGGTTACGGGATGATATTCAAATTGTTGCGACTACCCTCTCTATGGATGAAGAGGTGCCACCAGATGTTTTAGCTGTGACGGGGGCCTCAGTTGCTGTATTACTTGCCAAGTTACCGTTTTACGGACCGATGGCAGCAGTACGGGTGGGGTTAGTCGGTGATGATTTTATTATTAATCCCACCTATCGAGAAATTAAAAATGGTGATTTAGATTTAGTGGTAGCAGGTTCACCGGATGGAGTCATCATGGTGGAAGCTGGTGCTAATCAATTACCGGAACAGGATATTATTGAAGCGATTGATTTTGGTTATGAGGCTGTTTGTGATTTGATTCAAGCTCAACGGGATATTATCGCTGAGTTGGGTATTGCACAGGTGATGGAAGAACAACCGCCCGTTGATAATACTCTGATTGATTATGTTGCCACCCATGCGAAGGCACAGGTAAAACAGGTTTTATCACAGTTTGATCTTGATAAAGGCGCTCGTGATCAAAAATTAGATGAAATCAAGGACGGTTTAGCGGAAGCGATCGCTCAGTTACCAGCCGAGGATCCAATTCAGGTGGCAGTCACCGAAAATAAAGCGGTATTAGGCAATATTTTCAAAGATGTGACAAAAAAATTAATGCGTCAACAAATTGTTGATGATCATATTCGGGTGGATGGTCGCAAACTCGATCAAGTGCGGCCTGTTTCTTGTCGTGTCGGGGTATTACCGAGACGGGTGCATGGTAGTTCCTTGTTTAATCGGGGTCTAACTCAGGTGATGTCAGCAGTCACATTAGGCACACCGGGTGATGCTCAAGAATTGTCCGATGATCTAACGCCTAATGATGAAAAACGCTATTTACATCATTACAATTTTCCCCCTTACTCCGTCGGTGAAACTAAACCATTGCGATCGCCCGGTCGGCGGGAAATTGGTCACGGTGCTTTAGCGGAACGGGCTATTTTGCCGATATTACCGCCAGCCGATGTATTTCCCTATGTATTACGGGTCGTATCAGAAGTATTATCGTCTAATGGTTCCACCTCGATGGGTTCCGTCTGTGCTTCCACCCTAGCTTTAATGGATGCCGGCGTTCCTATTATTAAACCTGTGAGCGGAGCTGCCATGGGTTTAATCAAAGAAGGGGAAGAAGTGCGAATCCTCACTGATATTCAAGGGATTGAAGACTTCTTAGGGGATATGGATTTTAAAGTAGCTGGTACAGATCAAGGTATTACTGCTTTACAAATGGATATGAAAATTACCGGCTTACCCCTGAGTGTGATCGCTGATGCGATTAAACAAGCCAGACCTGCTCGCTTACACATTTTAGAAAAAATGTTAAGCACGATTGATCAACCCCGCACTGAAATGTCGCCTTACGCTCCTCGTTTATTAACCTTAAGAATTGATCCTGACATGATAGGTCTAGTGATTGGTCCGGGTGGTAAAACCATTAAAGGTATTACGGAGGAAACTGGCGTAAAAATTGACATTGAGGATAATGGTATTGTCACAATCGCTGGTAATAACGGTGATGGAGCAGAACGGGCTTACACGATTATTCAGAATATGACCCGCAAATTAAATCCCGGTGATGTTTATGCTGGTCATGTGACTCGGATTATTCCGATTGGTGCTTTTGTGGAAGTATTACCTGGTAAAGAAGGGATGATTCATATTTCCCAGATTGCTGATTATCGAGTTGGCAAGGTGGAAGATGAATTAGCTGTTGGGGATGAGGTAATTGTTAAGGTGCGAGAAATTGATAATAAGGGCAGAATTAATTTAACTCGTTTAAATATTCACCCGGATGAAGCGGCTGCGGCGAAAGTAGCGGCGGCTAATCGTAAATAGTAATAATTGATTGCAATTAATCATTGCTGAAACGATTATAAAAACCCGGTTTTTCCAAAAAACCGGGTTTTTGGTTAATGGAATATTTTTATAAATATATTGAGCCTGTTTTTACTGTGATTTAAGAGTAGATTATGATATTTTTTCTTTATTAAGAACAATTTATGTATTGTCCTGATATTCGCATAAAAACTACTAGAAATCAGAATTATCAATGATTCAATAAAGATTAAATTTATCTTTGATCATCACCAATCATCACCCGCAAAAACTATTCCAAAAAGCTAAAAAAGCTATAAATTGCAATTTCCACTACAATTTCCACCACAAAATAAATAATGTCTTTAGTATCGGGCTTAGAGAAAACATAAGATTTTACTGCTTTTGTGAAATCTGCATAAGATTTAATGTCTTCATAAACTAATGTAGCAATTAAAAATTTTTGTGATGTTCCGAAAAGAAAAATAAGAAAAAATATTATAAAAAGAATAATTATCTTAATAAAAATATCAATATTAATAACCAGAACAAATATAGATGATGTGATAAATAATAATAATCTAACTATGAATTCCTGTAATGACAAGGCTTTTTTATGACAACCTCTAATATCCCAGACTTTGACGGATTCATCAAGACTGCTACTCGCAAATATATTTTTATTAGAACTAAACACTAAACAAGTAATAATATCTGAATGCTCAGTAACTGCAACCAAGTTTCTTTTTGGTAAATTCCAAATTTTGATAGTTTTATCAAAACTTCCACTCACTAAGTAACTAGCATCAGCATTAATAGTCAAGCAACTAATTCCTTCTCTATGTGCCGGCATATTGAAAATGAGATCACCTGTTTTTATGTCCCATGTTTTAATTAAGCCATCATTACCACCACTAATTAGAATTTGTCTGTTAGGATGAAACAAAATACAGTTAGTTCCTCCTTGATGACCAGGCAAGGTACGCACTATTTTTCCTTTACTTAAATTCCAAATATTAATTATCCCGTCATGATTAGCACTGGCTAAAAATTTTCCATTATTACTAAATTTCAGGTAATTAATAGGGTATTCACCATTTGATAAATGCACTATTTCTAGCTGAAAATGAATATTCCAAATTTTAATACTGTTATCTGCTTCTACACTAGCTAATAGCTCACCATTAGGACTGAGTGTAATAACTCGATCAGCATTTAATTCATCTCCAAAAGTACTAATATTTTTTTGCTGGATCATATCCCATAATTTTATGGGTTCATTTTTACTGCTTGTCACTAAAAGTCTTTGATCCAAACTTACATCAAATGCAGTAGCAGTTATTGCTTGATTCTGACATTTGATTTCTTGCAAATTATTTTTCTTCGAAATTATTTGAATAGATTTAGTATTTTGCCAATTCCAAAATATTATTCTCCCATCACCTTTAGTACAAATTATAGTTTGTCCTTGATTTATAAATCCAATAGCAAAAAAACCATAAAGTGAAGGTGATAATAATTCCTGAAAATTTAAATTTTCAAAAACATTTTTAATATTTGCATTAATATTTTGGGTAGTTTCCTTTGTTAAATTTTCAACTTCTTGAAATTTTTGATAAGCAATTTTTTGTAATTGTTCACTAGTTTGGTTGACATTGTCAGCTATATTATTTTTAACATCAGTAACTTGCTGCCAAGTTTGATCTACCGTTGTTGATGCGATATTTTGTACTTGCTGGGATGTATCAGAAATAGTATTTTTAAGTTCATCAACTTTCTGAAAGGTTTGATCTACCGCCTTTGATGTGACATTTTGTACTTGCTGGGATGTATCAGAAATAGTATTTTTAAGTTCATCAACTTTCTGAAAGGTTTGATCTACCGCCTTTGATGTGACATTTTGTACTTGGTGGGAAGTATCAAAAATAGTATTTTTAAGTTCATCAACTTTCTGAAACGTTTGATCTACTGCCTTTGATGTGACATTTTGTACTTGGTGAGTATTATCAAAAATAGTATTTTTAAGTTCATCAAAATTTGTTTCTAATCTTTGACTGGCTTCTTTAACCGCTTTTTTACCTATTTTTTTTAATTGTTGCCAAGGCTGATCAAACCCTGTTTCTGTAGGAAATGTAACCTGAACTTCAGATTTTTGAATTAACTCAACAGTTTGACTCCAAGCTAATACATCATTATCTACTTGCCTACCAGCAACTTGCACTGTTTCAACACAATTTAAACTTAAATCATTTATCAACTTAGCTATTAGTTTGCTCCAATCATCTTGGCTTGGCACAATATCAGACTCTAATATGACGTTTAAACAACGCTGTTCAATAAAAACTTTAGCAAGAATATTAGTGTTTTTTAACTGATGATTTAATAAAAGAGAAATTGTCTCACAAATTTCTTCTCTAGCCATTTCTGAAGAGTTGGGTTGATTCATAAAGTCTGTCGTTAATTAATGACCAGTAATGTGACAAGTACTGTGATATTCACCTTTTATTGATATATTAACACTATTTTTTTATCCTCAAAAGCCCGGTTTTTCAAAAACCGGGCTTTTAATCAATAGCAATAATTAAGCAGTGACTAGAAAAATCTATTAGGATAACTTCAAAGCACTCACCGGCACATCATCCCAAGATTCTACCGTTCGCATATTAGCCGTCCAACCGGCTTGCCTTTGTTCTTCCGTTAAATTATCTAAAAACGAATTGTGACAATCCTCCGCTTGCTGTTGATCAGCACAAGCAATACAGGAATAAATAATACCCGACGGATCAATTTGTTCATTTACCCAAATAGTCATAGATGAGATTTCCTAATATTTTGTTGTAAATAATTGGTGATTAATTATAAGTTACTTTCTAAACGTTTGCTAATATAGCTACTAATCCCACTGATTAAAGCTCCCCCCATTAAAATACCAATAGCTGGCGTAAAGAGGGGATTCCATAATTTGTACCATAATTCTAAACCTAACTTCAGGCCAAAAGAATTACCAATCACTGCGATCGCCAACCAGAAAAAACTCAGTAAAACCAAGAATACATCGGCAACCAACAGAAAATTTAACCATTGCCAAAATTTTTCTTTCATCATTCTCCCCTTATATTAAAATCAATCCTAATAGCAGTGCATCGTAACATCAAATCAGACCAATTGTGATCAATATCACTAATAATCATGATAACAATCACTGTTTTTCTCAGAAATAGTCACGGCTAGTGATCCCGGCTTAGGGAATACTAGAGATTAATAAAAAAGCTAATTTTCTATTTTCGTTCATTTTAATTAAAAAGTTCATTAAATAAACATCTTTATGAAAAAAGGTAGTTATCATGTCAAACAAACGTACTCAATTAATCAAATTTTTAAAGGGTGAGTTATCTATCCCCGAATCGGCGATCGCCACTGCTTTAAGGCAACAGGAGGACGCTGATCCAAACCAATTACCAATGATTTTATGGCAATACGGCCTAGTCAGTATGAAACAGTTAGAACAGATTTTTGATTGGTTAGATCGCTTTGGCACTGATATTACTGGTCATTCTCAGGCTTAATAGAATAAACTGATTTAGTTTTCACACAGCAATTACTTAACTTATAAAATACCAAAATATTATCTCAACTATGTAGGGTGTGTTAACGAAGTGTAACGCACCATTACAAGGGTCTATCAGAAATTTTGTCTTAACTACCTGAGAAGTGTAACGCACCATTCCAAGGGTCTATCAGAAATTTTGTCTTAACTACCTGAGAAGTGTAACGCACCATTCCAAGGGTTTATCAGAAATTTTGTCTTAACTACCTGAGTGGCTGCTATATATGGTTGGGTTGCGTGCCTTAACCCAACCCACGACTACGACTATGAATATTTGGGTTGAGTGCCTTAACCCAACCTACGACTACTGCTAATGTTCTAAAAAGGGAATAAAATTTCTCTGCTCTGGTAAAGAGGCAACTGGTTCTGTCAGGGTAAAATCACCGGCTGTAATCCACTGTTTTAACTCGATTGCCACCATGCGAGAAAGATGTAAACTAGCCAGGGGAGCGGTCCGTACAGTTTTCCCTTCTATTTTAATTTTGCCACTTTTTAATTGGGCATAATTAACGGAACCAAAGGTGGGACGCACCCGCCGAGGAATCGCAAAATCAACGACGGGTGCGACAATATCTTTATCCTGTACTAAACAGTTAGTGACAATTTGTTCGTTTAATACTGGTAAAGGCACACCCACCCCTAACATTAAAGACGGTCCATAATTACGAAAATAACAACCCCTTACCCATTTAGCCTGCATTTGTTTGGCATCACCAATAATCGCTAACGTTGCTGCCGGACCAATCGGTGTTTCATTCGGTAAACGTTTTTGTAAGGGGAAATGTTGCGTACCTTCCCAGGTAATATAACCGACACCACCACCTAGGAATATTTTTGTACCAATACCAATCGCCTGTAAATGGGGATCGTTAAATAGGGGAGAAATGGCTCCTGGATTGGAATAGACGGCATTTCCTAAATTGGGTAATAAGGGTCCTAAATAAGTATGTAAAGTGCGATCGCCCCCATTGATTCCCACGATAAAATTTTGATATAAATTACGGGGGTTAAATAAATAAAATTGATTGAAATTCTCTAGGGTAATATTCGCTTCTAATAAGGCTCTGGGATAACAGTCGGTTTCCTGACCAACGGCTTTAATATGTACTGATTTACCAGCTATTAGATCAGCGATCACATGACCACCACCCCGCCAATGATTTTCCTCCACGTCTTCGGCTTCTTTGGTCGCCCCTAAATACAGATCAACCGCTCCCAAACCAGCATAAGCGGAAACCCCATCTAACCAACAGGAATTAATTTTAATTGGCGGATCAGTTTGTCCTAGATTCATCATGGCTCCCGATGATTCCATTGGTTCAAAAGTACCTGTGGTGATCACATCAACTTTTTTCATAATTTGAGTAACGCTCATTTGTTCCGCCTGAGCTTTGACTTCTTCCACCGTCCAAACTACCGCTTTTTTCTGGCGGATTTTTTCATTAATTTCAGCAATAGTACGCATATTTTTAGCCTTTTAGTTTAATAAAATTTGCTTAAGTATAGCTAATCACCGTAGGGGCAATTCATGAATTGCCCCTACTAGTCTAGGAGAAAAATCACTATGTTCTCTCATCATAAATCAGTTTGTCAAATCTTTAAATTATTTACTTGCTAATATTTCACGAGCTAAATCGAGGGTGAAATATTTTGCTGTAATATTAGGTAAATCTGAATATTTAATATTAAAAGGTTGATCGACATCCCCTAAATGATTTAATACTAACTTTGCTCCGGTAAAATCCTGATCTTGGGTGTAATCGCTCATGGTAATTACGGTGCTTAAACCGGCTCTAGTCGATGCCGTTAATCCTTGATCCGTATCTTCAAATACTAGACATTGATCTGGATGTAATTGCATTTTTTCTAAGACATATAAATAAATATCAGGGGCAGGCTTTTTCACTGCTACCATATCACCCGCCGCAATCACTTGAAACCAGTTTAAACTTTCTTTACCGAGAGCAAATTCTAATAATGCTGTGACATTTTCCACTGCACTAGTAGAAGCGATCGCCAGTTGAATATTTGCTTGACGGGCTGCTTGTAATAAACGGACAACACCGGGACGCAGGGGAATACTGCCAGTAGTTAAGAGGGCTTTATATAGTTGATTTTTTTGGGCGTGTAAATTGGCAATTAATGCCGTTAATTCATCTGATTGATTAGCAAATTTTGTTAAAAAATCCGGTTGATATTTTTCTATGTAATAGCGGATGCGTTCTTTCCCACCGGCGATCGCCAAAATTTCTTGGTATAAACTCACCGACCATTCCCAAGGTAAACCAGCTTGGGCAAAGGCTTGGTTAAATGCCACTCGATGACCGTATTTTTCTGTGTCAGCTAAAGTGCCATCTACATCAAATATTAATGCTTTTAATTCCGTCATAATTAAATATCCCAATATTTTTTAGCAAAATCTAATAACATTTTTTGATGCAAATTACCGAGTGATCGCACCATTTGAGCCTTGGCAGAATAAGCATAACCAGCCTGCACATCGTCAATAGTTAATAAACCAAAATCCCAACCCTCATTTAAAGTTAACTCTGTTATCCCTACTGCTAAACACCCAGTAAAAACATATCTTTTTGCAGCTTGATCACCATAAATAGCAAAAAATTTTATATCAACTGGTACATAATTAATTTCCTCCGCTAATTCCCTAACTAAACCTACTTCTGGTGATTCCCCTGGTTCCAAATGCCCACCAAATAATCCCCAACGCCCTGGATGAATAATGCCTGGAATATTATCCCGCAACTGCATTAAAAATTGTTGTTGGTCGTTATAAATAATAGCGATCGCCACTTCTGGTAGAGATTTATTAGGAGATTCAAGGGGCAGGGGTAACTGATTCATTTTCCTCTGGTAAACGTTGTATTTCATTAATATAAAAATCGCCAAAATCCTCATTTTTCATGGCATTCACCGTAATACTTTGATATTTCACTTCTCCCCTAATAGTTAAATTTTTACTGACTACAGGTAATGGCTCTTTACTAAAAATCCACATACTACCCGTTTTATCCTGTAACTCATAAGCCCCTGTTCCCAGGAAAGGAGCAGTATTAATCACTTTGCCTTTCAGATAAACCTTAGCGTTAATTCTCTTTTGTTGTGATAAATCTTTGATCTTAGCAATATTCAAATTGTATTTAATCGCAGTTTCTTCAATATTCTGACAACTATTCAGGGGGATAGTAAAAATCAATATACTTAGCAAAATATGCCATTGTTTTTTTCCCATAAATTACTAAAAGTTTTTAAATATTTAACACAACCATAATATAGTTATTGTTCATCTAGGTAAGTACACCAATACTCTCTTGATCCCCCAAACCCCTTAATAAGGGGGCTTTGATTATTTCCCCTCCTCTTAATAAGGACTCTTTAATTATTTCCCCCCTTAATAAGGGGGGTTAGGGGGGATCTTATTAGACTTAATACAAATCTAAATCGGTAACTGCCCCTAAACTACTAGAAGAAACTAATTTAGCGTATTTCCCTAAAATACCTCTGGTATAACGAGGAGCCGGTGGTTGCCACTGTTGCCGACGACGCTCGATTTCCTCAGTTGGTACATTTAACTGTAATAGTCTTTGATTAGCATTAATTGTAATACTATCCCCTTCTGCGACCAGGGCGATCGCCCCACCGACCGCTGCTTCAGGAGCCACATGACCGACCACTAAACCGTAAGTACCACCAGAAAAACGACCATCGGTAATTAAACCAACGGAATCCCCTAAACCCGCCCCAATAATGGCAGAAGTAGGAGCTAACATTTCTCGCATTCCCGGTCCGCCTCTTGGTCCTTCGTAGCGTACAATAATCACATCACCGGCTTTAATTTTGCCAGCCAGAATAGCATCTAAACATTCCTCCTCAGAATTGAATACTCGTGCCGGTCCCGTAATCTCAGGATTTTTTACGCCGGTAATTTTTGCCACACTACCTTCTGTCGCTAAATTACCTTTTAATATTGCTAAGTGACCTTGAGCATACAAAGGATTTGACCACGCTCTGATCACTTCTTGATTAGTTGCCGGTTCTGCTGGAATATCGGCTAATTGTTCTGCCACGGTTTTACCAGTGATCGTCATCGCATCACCATGTAATAAACCTTGGGCTAATAACATTTTCATCACTTGTGGTACACCGCCCGCCTGATGGAAATCGGTAGTCACAAATCTACCACTCGGTTTCAAGTCACATAATACGGGTACTTTCCCTCGGATTGTTTCAAAATCATCTAAAGTTAACGGCACACCAATGGCATGGGCGATCGCTAATAAATGTAATACTGAATTAGTCGAGCCACCCACTGCCATAATCACGGCAATAGCATTTTCAAAGGCTTGACGAGTCAGAATTTGTTTCGGTAAAATCTGTTGCTTAATCGCATTGACTAAAACTTCCGCTGATTTCGCTGTACTATCTGCCTTTTCTCCATCCTCGGCCGCCATGGTAGAAGAAGACATTAAACTAATGCCCATCGCCTCAAAAGCTGATGACATAGTATTAGCAGTAAACATCCCACCACAGGAACCCGCCCCCGGACACGCCCGCTTTTCTATTTCTGTTAATTCTTGTTCATCAATTTTACCGGCACTATATTGACCGACTGCTTCAAAGGAACTAACTACTGTTAAATCTTTACCGTTATGATGACCGGGTTTAATCGTACCGCCATAGACAAAAATCGCTGGAATATTCATGCGGGCGATCGCAATCATCGCACCCGGCATATTTTTATCGCAGCCACCGATTGCCAATACACCATCCATACTCTGGCCATTACATACCGTTTCAATCGAATCAGCAATTACCTCCCTGGAAACTAAGGAATATTTCATGCCTTCTGTCCCCATGGAAATGCCATCACTAATAGTAATTGTGCCGAAGATTTGGGGCATCCCACCAGCTACTTTCACCGCCTGTTCTGCCCGCTTGGCCAAATCATCTAAACCCATATTACAAGGGGTAATCGTACTGTAACCATTAGCAATCCCAACTATTGGTTTCGTAAAATCATCATCACCAAACCCGACTGCCCGTAACATGGCCCTATTGGGCGATCGCTGGACCCCCTGCGTAACAACCTGACTTCTAAAATTGTCTGCCATAGAAATGCCTCAAAATGATTTGCAATAATAGGGAAAAAAACCCTCTGACAGTGCCATTTTACCTCTGAATAAACATCTTACATGGAGGAAACATAGCGGTGATTAAGGGTTGAAGGTAATAGTCAGAAACAAATCAAATAACTAAATGTCAACAGAATGACGACTAGATGAGAATTCCAAGAGACTAAAAATAGTATTTTTTGATTAACTTTTGAGATATGTTTGATAAGTTATGGAAAATCTTATATTAACAATTTTGTCCACCCACCGGACCAATTCATTTATATAAAAGTCTAAAATCTAAAGTGATTTGCTAAAACATAGAGGCAAATATAAATTATGGAAGCAGAAGAAATTTTAAAACAGTACGCCCAGGGTAAGAGGGATTTTAAAGCAGTTAGTTTAGTTGGTGTAGATTTGCGGGGGGCAGATCTAAGTGAATGTAATTTTACTAGAAGTAATTTTCAGGATATTCAACTGTGCGGGGCCAATTTGACTGGTGCTAATTTGCGGGAAGTGCAGATGATTGGTTCTCTGATGAATGGGGCAAATTTGTCTGAGGCGAATTTGATTGGTGCTGATATGACGAAAGCTAATTTTAGTAATGCTAGTTTAATAGAAGCTAATATTCGGGGGGCAACGGCAAAGGAAGGCAATTTTACTCAGGCGAATATTACGGGTGCTAATTTAACGGAAGCTAATTTCAGTCAGGCGAATTTGAGTGGTGCTATTTTAAGTGGTGCGACTTTGGTCCGGGTGAATTTGATTAAGTCTATTCTCAATGGGGCGATTATTGAGGCGGCTAATATGACTAATGCTTTGATGAATGAAGCGATTATGCAGCAGGCGAATTTAACGGGTAGTATTCTTTCCGGGGCGATGATGAGTGGTGCTAATTTGACGGAAGCTGATATGAGTAAGGTGACTACTTTGGGGGCGACGTTAAGTGAGGCGAATTTAACGGGGGCTAAGTTACGGGTGGCTAATCTCAGTTGGACGACTTTACGGGGGGCGAATATGACTGGTGCTAATTTATTTAGAGCAAAGTTGAATTGGTCGAATTTGTCGGGGGCGATTCTGGTGCGGGCTGTGTTGATTGATGCGAAAATTAATCGGGTGAATTTACGGGATGTGGATGTGAGAGGGGCTATTATGCCTGATGGTACTACTCATGAGTGATCTGTTAGGGAATAGGGAATAGGGAATAGGTGATTTTTAAAATAACGACTGAGGGCTTACAATAATTAATAATAATATTAACAATTTAGTAAATTGATGACGATATATGGAATTAAAAGAACTTCTTACGAAATATTCTAACGGCGAAAGAGATTTTGTTAAAGAAAATTTAATTGGTCTGGTTTTACAGAAGGGAAATTTAGAGGGTATTAATCTGGCGGAGAGTTCTTTGGCTGGTTCTAATCTGACTGGTACTCATTTGGAATCGGCAAATTTTCAGCGGGCTTTTCTCTACGGTACTAATTTGAGTTTTGTCAAAATGGGTAATGCTAATCTCATGGAGGCTGATTTAACTAAGGCAAATTTACAGGGTTCTTTTTTAGCAAAATGTGATCTACGGGGAGCTAAATTAAGTGGTGCAACTTTATTAGGGGTGAATTTACGTTCTGCTAATTTAACGGGGGTGAATTTGTGTGCCTCTAATTTAAGTGGGATTAATTTACGTTATGCTAATTTAACTAAGGCAAATTTAAGTTGGTCTAATTTGTGTCACGCCCGTTTAAATCAGGCTATTTTACATGAGACTATTTTGACTGGGGTGAATTTTAGTGAAGCCTATTTGACTAATGTGAATTTGGCTGGGCAAGATTTGAATGGTATTAATTTTAGTAAGGCTAAGTTAAAACAATCTAATTTGCAATATTGTGATCTCACCGCAGCTAATTTAACTAATACTGATTTATATCAGGTGAATTTACAGGAAGCAGTATTAAATGGTGCTAATTTAACTAATGCTAATTTGAGGGAAGCAAATCTTAGTCGGGCAGTATTAACTAGGGCTAATCTGACGGATGCTAATTTGGCAAATGCTATTATTCAGGATACTAATTTCAATTTAGCTAACTTAACTAATGTTAATTTACGAGGTGCTAATTTACGGGGTGCTTATCTCTGGAAAGCTAATTTGACTAATGCTGATCTATCAGGGGCTGATCTAACTAATACTAGTTTACGGGGTGCGGATATGACGGGAGCTAATTTAGAAAATGCCATATTGAGCAAAACTATGTTAGCAGATGGTAGTTTTAGTGGTGATTAGTTTGATCAAGTAATAGCAATTGAGCAATTGCCCCCTATTTTTAATATTTACTTTTCACTAGTTTTGCCACCACCTAATAAATACAACAACGCCATTCGCACCGCAATACCACTAGTTACCTGTTGAGCAATTAAACTAAAATTCGGATCATCCATTAATTCTGAACTAATTTCGACCCCCCGATTCACCGGACCGGGATGTAATACTTTGACGTGGGGATGACACAGTTTTAAACGCTGATGGGTGATGCCATATAACTGATGATATTCTCGTAAACTAGGTAATAAATGTTCGGTCATTCTTTCTTTTTGTAGTCGTAAAGTCATGACAAAATCAGCTTTTTCTAAGGCTGGTTCGATTTGCCAATGTAGGGATAATTTGCCGTGACGTTCTTTACCAAATTCTGCGAAAAATTTTGGTAATAAAGTAGGCGGTCCGGCTAGATGTACATCTGCTCCGGCTGCCGTTAAACTCCAAATATTAGAGCGAGCTACCCGTGAATGTAAAATATCTCCGACGATAGCAATTTTTTTCCCTGCTAATAGTTTCACATCAGGTTGTTTTTCATCAAAAATTGTACAAATAGTAAATAAATCTAATAAACCTTGGGAGGGGTGTTCATGTTGACCGTCCCCCGCATTTAATACTCTCACCCGCCCCCCTTCTGCATCCATGGCAGCGGCGATCGCCTCTGGTACACCCGCCTGTTGATGACGAATCACCATCATGTCCGTACCCATCGCTAAATAAGTTTTGGCAGTATCTAAAATAGTTTCCCCTTTGGTGAGAGATGAAGTACCGGGGGTGAAATTGAGGGTATCAGCAGATAAACGTTTGGCGGCTAATTCAAAACTATTACGGGTGCGGGTAGAAGGTTCAAAAAATAAGTTGGCCACTAATTGCCCCTGTAGGGTCGGCACTTTTTTCATTTTCCGCCCTAATACTTCTTGAAAACTAGCAGCAGTTTGTAATATCAAATTGTATTCACTCGGTACAAAATCACTGAGAGAAAGAATATGACGGCGGGTCCAATTATTTTGAGGCATAATATGTTAAAAGTGAGATTAAGGTTAAATTCACGATAAAAAATTAGATAATTTATTACTGATTGATCAGTCATATCTAGGAAAAATACAAGAGATTAATTTAACCATAAATCAGTGAAATTTGCTCACCCTCTATGAAAAGTTTACCTAAATATTTGCTTTTTTCCCTACTGACTGTCAGTATTTTACCGGGCTGTAATTCTCTGTCGTCCCGTACCCCTAATAATAGTCCCGTGGCTGTTCCCCGTCAAGGCGATCGCCCCCAACCTATTTTAAAGCCTTCCCGTTCCCCCGCTTCTTTGCCTTTAAGATCAGCTTTACCAGCTCAGTTAAATGATCAGGAAAAAACAGTAACAGTTAATATTTATCAACCTGATTTATATTGTGAAAAATTAGTGGCAAAACCGGCTAAGTTATCTACTGATAATACTTTAAATAGTGTTATTCAGCAAATATTAGAAGAAGGAGATGTAAATTTAGGTTATCGTTTAATTTTAGATCGGCAGAAAAAAGTAGCAACTATTGATTTACGGGTAGCAAGTAATTCACCTCGCCAAATTAATTCTTTATCTGTGTGTGAGCAGTTGGTAGTATTTGGTGGTTTACAAAAAACTTTAATTAATCATAAAAATTGGCAAATCAAACAGGTAAATTTTACAATATTAGGCAAGGAAATATTATTATAGAAAATTCCCCATTACCTATTCCCTATTCCCTATTCCCCATTACCTAATCAATCGTAAAACTCGTTCCCCGATAACACCCCTGAAAAGAAGTAATTTTCGCCTGAGTTAGCTTTTCCAACTCAGGAGGTAAATAAGGAAAATCAGATTTAGATTCTGAGCCTTGCCATTGATAAAGAAAATTACCTAAAATCGTACCTGTATCACCATGACTAAATTCGATAATCGGCACTTTCTGAGAAATACCAGTAACTTTTTGATCATAATAACCATTCAGAACAATTTTCTCAATCGGTGTATTACTCTCATTAATAATTTGCCATTCTACCGGCTCATGGGCCGACAGGGCTACAATAATTGGTTCTTTACCTTTGGCTATTTTTACTTGAATTTTACCAGTGGGATTATAATTATTATTATGATCGGAAGACGCTTCATATACACCCACTAAATGAAGTTCAGGCATAAATTTTCTCGGAGGAAACCTTTGCAAAGAGAGAGCATTACTGCCACCAATACCACAACTATTATCAGCGACTGGAGGAACTATAACCGGCTTGACTGCTGGAGAATCTTTCAGATTAAATTGGGGAGAAAAACGCCAGAGAGTATTTACCCCTAAACTTAATAAAGTAATACCGATAATCCAAGTTAAAAACTTTCTGAAGTGTAAAAGCCGGAAATTTTCCCACCATTCAAATAGTTGATCAACACTTTCCCGTAAACCTTGTACATAATCCTGGGTGCGATCGCCATCTAAACAAGCCAGTAAACTTAAACTACTAGTATCCTCAAATAAACTTTGAATAACGGCTTCTTTACCAATATAAAAACGGCGGGTTTGCCGGTCTAATAATAACCAATATTCAGCACTATTTTGTAATTGATATTTTTGTAAATCATAAACAATCAGATCATGTTGTAAAAAAATAGACCAAGCGGTATTATTAGCAGCTCCCACCTTCTGCCCATCCTGAAACATGACATAATTGGCTTCAGGTTCCCAATAGAAAGCGACCCAACGAGCAGAACCATTATATCCTAGAGTTTTTTCTATTTTGGGAGGAGCAATTAAATCAATATTATGAACTAAACTGGACATCTGGTTTACCTAAAATTTCCCTAAAAGTTTAGTGAAAAGGGCTGGTATTATACTGAATAGTCAGTTGTCCGATGAATAATCACCCCGGCCTTAATACTTAACCCAATTGATGACCACATTATAACATTTGTCGGGCGATCGCAACTATTTAGCAGTTATTCCCTGTATTCCCTATTCCCCATTACCTATTCCCTTGCGAGATAACAAATAGGGAGCGAGACGCTCCCACTCCCAATATTTAATGAAACCGCATAAAATTTTTAACCCGATTAAATTATCGATAATCCTGACTTTGAATATCCCGCAATCTTGCCTCTGGTCGCTTAAACCGATCTAACTGTTGTTCAAAAAAAGCCCGATTAGCTTGCAAATGTTCAGGATCAGGATCATCTAAAGAATATAACAAAGCCGTTCTCAGAGCCTGAATCACAGCAGATGTCACACAATACATAGAACGCTGAAAACTAATACCCAATTGAATTAACATATCATCCTTGCCCCGACAATGTTGACTATAATATTCCACTAAATAGGGGGGAAGAAAATGTAACATATCCTGCATTAATAATGTCGGTGGAATACCAGCCGTCCCGACCGGAAACACATCGGCGTAAAGTATCCCAAAATGAAAATCTTTTTGATTTTCCGGTACTTCCTTTGCTTGAGCATTATAAGATTTTGTACCTCGGAAAGGAGCCGTCCGGTAGAATACCGCTTCCACATACGGTAAAGCCGCTTCATATAACCAGGTAAAACCGGCTGATTTGGGGATGATTTCATATTTTTTCCCCTTAATATAAACGTGATGATAAATGGGCCGACCGGCGATCGCAAAAATACCATTGACAATAAAACTCATCGCTTCCGGTACAGTAGTAATTTTTCCCTCATCATAGAGATCAGACATTTCAAAAAATACAGGAGCCATCACCTCCCAAAATAGACCTAAATTACTGTAATAGGATAACTCCCGTACTTTTTCCAGGAACATTTCTGGGAATAGTTTATATAAACCCAACATCATCGGATTACCTTGGAAATAGGCTTTAATTGCTGTATCAGCGGCGGCTTTGTATTCAGGTGTATCTAAATAGGGATCAAACCTACCGCCCATGCCTCGATGCCAGAACATCGCATCTTTACAGGCTTCTGCAAACTCCATATTAATGCGATCGTGCCAGAGGTGATGCAATAATTTCGGCATATTTTTGCCAGTTTCACCCGTTTTCATAAACTCTAATAATTCTGGATGGGCGGTAGCTGGTCCTCGCCATACTCTCAAATCGGCGGTATCACCGGCATAATGATTAGGTAAATCTAAATATTCCTGGGGTAAAAAGTATTTGAAAAAGGGTAATGGCTCTAAAAATACCCGTTCGGCAATATACAATAAATCCCGCCAATAAAAATCCATGGGAACTGCATAGGCTTTATATAAACCAATAATCTGTTTAAGATTTTCGGGGGTATCGGGTAACATGGCTCCACCGGCTTCTAAACGATGAATAATATCGGCAAATTCATGTTGCGAAGGTGGTAATTTTGTATTAATCGTGGTGGTCATAATTAATTTCCTTTTTTAGTATTTTATTTGCTTTTCCCCCTTCTCAAGGGGGTTAGGGGGATCGTTTATTTCTGCATAGCAATGGTTTGATTTTGTACCGGCTGAATAGTTGCCACCATCGCTGTACTAGTCGCTTCACTCCATTTGACTAACCAACTAGGTTGAATACCTAACCAAAGAATAGCGACAACTAAAATAAAGGCTGGTATTTTTTCGGCGATCGTTACCAGCGGATAATAAGCAGTTTTATTATCTAATTTGCCAAAACAGGTACGATTCAACAAAATGACAAAATACACAGCCGTTAAACCACTAGCAATAATACAGAGTAAAGTTGCTACCGGAAAAACCGGGAAACTACCTTGGAATACTAAAAACTCGGCGGCAAACCCTACCATGCCAGGAATACCCGCACTCGCCATACCGCTCATAATCAATAAAGCACTAATTAAGGGCAAACCTCTAATTGGATTCATTAAGCCGTTTAACATAGATAATTCTCTGGTTCCCACCTTCTCTTCGATAATTCCCACTAAGTGGAATAGAATCGCTAGAATCAAACCATGGGCAACCATTTGACCGATAGCTCCAATAATACTTAATTCTGTACCAGCAGCAGCCGCTACCACTATGTAACCCATGTGACCAATAGAACTATAAGCCACCATCCGTTTAATATCATGTTGGGCGATCGCAGCTAAGGCTCCATACATGACGCTAACTGTGCCAATAATTGCCATACCAGGAGCGACTATCGACCAGGTTTCTGGAAATAATTGTAAACAAAATCTGATTAAACCATAAGCTCCTAATTTTGCCAGAATACCGCCTAATAAAATTGTCACGGGTGGCGAAGATTCTACATAGGCATCTGGTAGCCAAGTATGTAAGGGAACTAAGGGAATTTTTATACCAAAACCAACTATTAAAATCACTAATAATATTAATTGGGTGGTGATTGATAAACCAGTGGTATGAATACTTTGATAATCAAAAGTACCAGATGCACTTAACCAAGTAATTCCTAAGAAACCGGCTAATATTAAAATCCCGGAAAGGGCCGTATAAAGTAAAAATTTGGTAGCAGCATAACCCCGTTTTTCGCCGCCCCAAATAGCTATTAATAGGTAAATGGGGATTAATTCTAATTCATAGAATAATACGAATAATAGTAAATTAGCTGATAAAAAGGCTCCTGCTACGCCGGCATTCACCAGAAAAATTAAGCTGTAATACAATTTCGGGCGTTCTACATTACCACCATAACCAAAGATTACTACCCAGGTTAATAGGGCATTTAAGGCGATGAGGGGAAAGGATACGCCGTCTAAAGCCATATTATAAGTTAACCCTAATTGGGGAATCCAAGCATAATATTCTTGCATCTGCCAGCCAGTATTGGTTAAATCAAATTGACTACCAATATATAGAGTTAACAGAAATATTAAGGAGGCGATCGCTATGGAAATTTTCCTTAAGGATTGGGGGTTATCCCCACTGGGGAAAAAGCCTGTTAGTAAGGCTCCAATTATTGGTAGGACGATTAAAGCAGTTAACATGATTGACGATTAAGATAATTTTGATAGGTAATAGTAAATTTGCAGGTTTAGTGAATTTTCAAAATTTGCAATTTTTCAATTCTTAATTGCTGTAGGGGGAATTCATGAATTCCCCTAGATCATTCAGGCAAAAGAATGATTAATTGTTGAGAAATTAGTAATTATGATAGTTACAAGTAAAAATTTAAACCCTATACTTCATTCACCAAGCTAATTTCCCCAGTATCTAAATCATAATAACCACCGACTATTTTTAATTTCCCCTCATTAATTAAGCCTGAAATGACAGGAGATTTTTTCAATTTAGTTATTTGAAATAATACATTTGCTCTTGTCGCATTTAATAAAGCATCACCCGGTTTATCTTTCACCTGATCAACTGCCGGTTGAATAGCAGCTAAAATACTACCAATCTGTCCCGGTACTGGTTTCCCGGCAATAGTTGCCTGTACTGCCCCACAGGCCTGATGACCAATCACCATTAATACTTTTGTTCCTAATACTGCCGTGCCAAATTCTAAACTGCCAATTTCTTCTGGAGTAGCAATATTACCAGCGTTACGGACAACAAAAATATCACCTAAACCTTGATCAAAAACAATTTCTACTGGTACACGAGAATCAGCACAGGAGAGAACTGCTGCAAAAGGATTTTGACCAGCAGCCACTTCTGTTAAACGACTAGGAGTAATATTAGGGCTGGTACGTTTATTCGCAACAAATCTTTTGTTACCTGCTAATAATTCATTTAAGGCTTGATCAGGGCTTGCCGGTATATTTTGAGCTAATTTAGTTGATGCTGATTGAGCATTAGTAATATTAGGTAATACTCCTAAAGTACCAGCTACTGCTGTTGTACCGAGGGCGATAGAACCGTATTTGATCAAGTTACGACGGGAAATATTTTGTGAGTTAGACATGAATTAATTTGCTCCTGTTAATTGAGTTAATTGAGTTAATTTTATTCGCTTTAAAAACTTTGTTTAGACAAAACCTAAAGCTAATAATCCTAAGAATAAAGTAACACCGACCAAAATAGTTAATAAATAAAACTGTGATTGACCGGAAGCATTATATTTGAGACTTTGCCCACTGAATACGGTAGCAATACCTACTAAGTTAACGAAACCATCCACTAAGTAACGATCAAACCAGTAAATAATTTGGGATATTCCTCCTACTACAAAAATAATTGTCAGGCGGTAAAGTTTGGCTGTGTATAAGTCGTAAGCAAAAAAGTCTTGGATCGGTTGGGGAATAAATTTCACGGGTTTTTCCCAGTTATTATTCATGTAAATCATTGCCCCTGTACCAATACCGATTAAGGTTGATAATAAAACAATGCCGGCAATCAGTGGGTTAATCGTAGATAAATCTGGTAATAATCCCCAAGTTAATAATAATAAGGGCAGGTGCAAAGTAAACCCCATTAAAATAGTTGTGGGTAAAACCAAAGCCCATAATCCTTCGGGCGATCGCTCGGTCATTGGTTTCGTAGGACCGCAGAATATTAAGCCAAATTCCCTGATTAAACTAAAGGTAGTTAAACCGTTGACGAGTAACAGAATAAATACTAAAAACGGGTTACTTTGCCATAAATGATCAACCATTTCCAGCATCGTCCAAAATCCGCCCAAAGGTGGTAAGGCAATTAAACCAGCTGCTCCGACTAAATAGCAAATACCAGTAATCGGGCGGCGGGACCATAAACCGCCATATTGAGTTAAATCTTGGGTGACAGTATTAAAGATGATGCTACCGGCACTCATCACTAACAGGGCGATCGCACAGGCATAGGTTAATAATAAAGTTAATGCTACTTGAGCTTGATCAGTACCCACAGCGATAAATACTAAACCCATATAGGTACTGGCAGAATAGGATAAAGCCCGTTTCATATCAATTTGAGCGATCGCTATCAAGGACGCTAATACTGCTGTAACTACGCCAATCGCTACGGTTAAAGGATCTGCTATGGGTGATAATTCTAAAACCGGCTGAATTTTAATTAAAACCCAAGCCCCGGTAGCAACCACTACAGAATTACGCAAAATAGTTGAGGGTAAAGGACCTTCCATCGCTTCATCTAACCAGAGATGTAAAGGGATTTGTGCGCATTTACCAATCGGTCCAGCAATTAAAGTTAAACATAATAACGTGGCAATGGTTGGGTCTAAATGAGCAGTTTTTGCCCAGGTGGCTAATTCTGTATAATTCCAAGTATCAGCTAAAGGTAAGAGGGCAACAACTCCCATTAATAAGAATAAATCTCCCACCCGTTTCGTTAAAAAAGCATCCCTTGCTCCAGTCACTACCAAAGATTGGTTAAACCATAAACCCACTAATAAATAGGTTCCCAGGGTGAGAATTTCTAGGATGATATAACTCCAAAAGATGGAATTACATAAAACCAGCGCACACATTCCCCCTTCAAATAAGGCTAAAAGAGAATAAAATCTTGCCCAGCCCCAATCCATTTCCAGATAGGCGATCGCATAAATTTGTGCCAGTAAATTTAAAGCATTAATTAAAACTGTTGCTCCAATCGTAATTACAGACAGTTCAACAGGAATCGTAATATGCAAATTAGCAACATTTAACCAAGTTGCCTCTAATTGCAGGGGCGGTTGTTGCCAGGCAGCCGGCAGAGCAAAAATGCCATGGAATAAGCCCAGCAAAGTTGTCAAAGTATTAAAATAACCAGCAGGTCTTGGCCCCGTCTTGCGAATAATACCGGGCGACCAGGGCAGAGCCAATAAAGCTCCTGCCAAAGCATAAAAGGGAATAAACCAGGCCGTTTGAAATAGATATTCTGACATAAGTCTTAAAAGTTGAGTATAAAAAACGGGCGATCGCCCAGAATTAAATTAATTTTAGGTCATTTTATTGACCATCTGAGATTTTCTTTGTTTTGCTATTTAACCTTTATCTACTGAGTATGACAAGCATTTATTCATATAAATATCTTATAGATTTTATTAAATGATTATACTTTTACTCATAGATCAATAGTTATATAAAACAATGAGTATTTATACTTAAATAAAATATGGCTAATACATTATAAAATTAGACAAAAAACCGAATTATTGATCAAAAAAATAGGACGGCAATAATTTGCTAACTTATGTAAAATTGCATTGAAAATTGCCCTAAATATTGATCGTCAATTTGTCAAAAGACTCGTTAAAAAAATCACAAAAATAAATGAGGTGAAAACTGTCTATGTGGAGTTTTTTATTAACTTGGTTCGTAGCAACTGTTTCTCTAGTAATTACAGCCTATATTGTACCTGGGGTGACAATTAGTGGTTTTCAATCGGCTGCCATTGCTGCCATTATTATGGGTTTAGTGAATGCCGTCGTCAAACCAATTATTACTATTTTGACCTTACCTTTAACTATTGTCACTTTGGGGCTATTTTTATTAGTGATCAATGCTATTTGTTTATCATTAGTCGGATATTTTACCCCCGGTGTACAAATAGACGGTTTTTGGCCGGCAATTTTTGGGGCGATCGTTTTATCAGTGGTATCTAGTTTGATCGGTTCTTTTGTGAATATTGGGGAAGAATAAATCTATTCAATCTTTGAACATTGACAATTAATTTAAAATTTTCCCAATGTAAAAAAATGATATAGCGATTTTCACTGAGGTTAGTAGGGGTAATTCATGAATTACCCCTACGCTATGTTGATCAGCAATATTTGTTTACCCTATATCAATTGGAGAATAATGCTAGAATAATTGCCATGAAAGATGATTCACAAATAATTTCTGGGTTATCCATGGACAGTCAGCCATCAGCCCATATTAGTTCTCAAATAGACAGCAATATTACTATGGGTGTTGATTTTTCCTTGCCACAATTACCTGCTATTCTTGCTAATACTATTACCATGACTTTTCCTGATGGGAAACAACAAATTCCCGTTTTACATGAGGTGAATGTCAATGTGCCAAAGGGGTCGGTACAGCTATTAATGGGGCCATCTGGTTCCGGTAAAACTACATTATTATCTATTTTGGCTGGTTTATTAACTCCTACTCAGGGTACGGTGCATTTATTAGGACAGGAAATCACTAAAATGTCGCTGGCTACCTTAGCTAAGTTTCGTTTACAACATATCGGTTTTATTTTTCAGGGGTTTAATTTATTTCCAGCTTTGACGGCGTTGGAAAATGTCGAGGTGGTTTTAAATTTAAAGGGGATTAAAGGGAAGGTGGCTCGGCAAGAAGCCCAAAATTTATTAGAAAAAGTTAATTTAGCGGATAAGTTGCGGAGTTTACCGAGAGATTTGTCGGGCGGACAAAAACAACGGGTAGCGATCGCCCGTGCCTTAGCAGGTAATCCCCAGTTAATTATGGCGGATGAACCGACGGCTGCTCTGGATTCCTGTAATGGTCATGCGGTGATTGAACTATTAAAACGTTTAGCAAAACAGGATGGAGCAACCGTATTAATGGTGACTCATGATCCTCGGATTGTGGATGTAGCGGATCAAATAGTCTATTTAGAGGATGGGGCGATTAAGACTAACGCTTAATCTAATTATTGATCAGTCATGGCAGAAAATTGTTTAATAATTTTTACCCGTTATCCTGAAATTGGGATGACGAAAACCCGCTTAATTCCAGTATTAGGGGAGGCGAGAGCGACAGCCTTACATCGGTTGATGGTAGAAAAGACCTTAGAGAAAATGCGTCTTGTTACTAAAAATTTACCGGGGCAAATACGGGTTTATTTTACTGGTGGTAATCCTCAATTAATGGCTGATTGGTTAGGGGATGATTTGATTTATCATCAGCAATCTGGCGGAGATTTAGGAGAGCGGATGAATCGGGCGTTTATTCATGAATTTGCTGCTGGTTTTAGCAAAATAGTTTTGATTGGTACGGATTGCCCTGATTTGAATAGAGAGATCATGCAAACAGCTTTTGAGAATTTAGCAAATCATGATTTAGTCTTAGGTCCGGCGGTAGATGGTGGCTATTATTTAATTGGTTTAAATGCACCTAGACCGGACCTTTTCCAAAATATTACTTGGAGTAGTGCAGAAGTTTTCTCTCAAACTAGGGCGATCGCCCGGCGGGAAAATTTATTAGTATTTGATTTGCCAACTTTACGGGATATAGATGAACCAGCAGATTTAGCTTGGTTGCCTGAGTATTTTGATTTAAATATCTGTCAAACCAGGACTAAACCCACAAACCAGTAGGGGTAATTCATGAATTACCCCTACGAGACTAGGAATTTTAACCAAATACTAAATTACTATTCGATAAAGACGGTATATCTTTGATAATAGCTACCAAATCCCCCGTATCAGCCGTGGAAATATTCATAGAATTATTGATCAGATCAAAACGATAATTATCAATACTACCCGGTAACTGAATTTGATCTTGGGTTACATCAAAATTTTGAATTTGAGCATAATCATTATTTCCCTCACCCACATAGAAATAATAGGGATTAGCACCGATAATAAAACGATCAACCCCGGTTCCGCCATTCAAAATATCCACCTGCCCAATACCAAAATCAGTATCTGTCGTCACCTGCCCTGTCACACTATTATAGGCTAATAAATTTACGCCAGAAATAATTGTGATATTACCAAAGGCGGTAATAAAATCATTACCCGTATGACCAGTGAAAACCCCTACCCGATTTTCATTTTTGCCATAATCTACATAATGTTCTAAACCAGTGAGATTGTCTAATACTTCTGGATATAACTGGCGATAAATTCCCTCATTAAAAGCCCCACCCGAACGACCTTCGGTCTTACCCCAATTAGCAAAATGCTCTTGACCAGAAGCGATCGCCCCGCTATTCACAGCCGTTTGAATTTCTGGATAACGTTGCAAATATAAATTTTCATCAAAAAGGGGCGGTTGTACCGTCGGATCAGTATAGGCAATAGGCATAATAGGATAAGACAAATTATCAGGATTATTCACCTCTACAGCAGTAATTGCTACGGGGTAATCATCAGGCATCAAACCGCCTTCTTCCCCAACCATATAAGTAGTGGCTACCGGAAATTCATCTTCAGGCAAATTACCACCCTCTTCTCCCACCATACGGGTACTGGGTCCTGACTCTTCCTCTACAGTGGGATTATTGACAATAGGTGGTTGATCTGTTAGAAAAAGACCGCCTTCTTCCCCAATCGCTAAAGTGGTTGCTACCTGATTATTCTCACTAATAAAAGTGCCACCTTCTTCACCAAGGGCAAGGGTGGTTGCCACCTGATTATCTTCTGTGACAAAAGATCCACCTTCTTCCCCAATCGCTAAAGTAGTTGCCGTACCGGGTGGAATTTCATCTAATTTAATTTCGCCATTTTTAGCCATGGTGACAACTTTAATTTGACCACTTAAAGGAATATTAGCAAAAGTATTCTCTGACTGATTACTAGTTGTTTGTTGAGCAAATCGTTGAATATTTGGCCGATCTGGTGACTGCCAAATTTGTTTTAATTCACTTAAACTCAAGCTAAATGGATGATTTGACATATAATTGATCTGAGTAATTTAATTAATTTTATTTATTTTGTGGTTGGTTATAAAATTTGTCACTTTTTTGATTATAGATTATTTATTGAGATTTGTGTTGTAATTATTGATAACAGTTATTATTTCACAATTATGTCATAATAATATTGATCAATCGTTGTTGAGCGATCGCACTTCTCTTAAATTCTTAAATTTAAAATATTATTTATATATTTTTTATGAAAAAACTGATCAATCAAACTGTGAAAAATTTATGGAAACTGACGATTATTACATTAATTATCTGCGGTTTAACGTTTCCTACTTATCCTAGTTATGCTAATACTCCAGTTAATAACGACCGAGCGAAAATCATTCACGTATTGAATCGTTTAGCTTTTGGTCCGCAACCGGGCGATATTGAACAGATCGAAAGCCAAGGTATTAATAGTTATATTCAATCTCAATTAAACCCCCAAATGATGAGTGATCCGCCCGCTTTGCGATCGCAACTACAACAATTACCTGTTTTATCTTTAGACCCGGTGCAGGTATTTCAACAATATTGGCCGGTGAAGCCGAAAGTCCCGAAAAAACCTACTCCCCAGGATAATAAGGTGGCTCTACAGAAACGGCAACAGGTTCTTAATCAAGCAAGAAAAGCTAGATTAATCAGGGCAGTTAGCAGTAAAAAACAATTACAGGAGGTAATGGTTGATTTTTGGTTTAATCATTTTAACGTCGATGCTAGTAAAGCTCAAACTAAAGTTTGGATTGCCTCCTATGATGAGAAGGCGATTCGTCCCTATGTATTTGGTAAATTTCGTGATTTATTAGGGGCAACGGCAAAACATCCAGCTATGTTATTTTATTTAGATAATTGGTTGAATACAGCTCCTGGCAGTAAAGGGGTGAAGGGTAATTTCAAAGGTTTAAATGAGAATTATGCACGGGAATTAATGGAATTGCACACTCTAGGAGTAGATGGCGGTTATACCCAACAGGATATTATTAGTTTAGCCAAAATATTAACGGGCTGGGGGATTGAACGTCGACAAGGTAATACGGGTTTTCTCTTTGATAGCGATCGCCATGATTTCAGTGACAAGGTTTTCCTAGGTAAAACTATTAAAGGTAGCGGTTTACTAGAAGGGGAACAGGCTTTAGACCTATTAGCCAAACATCCCGCCACCGCTCGCCATATTAGTTATAAATTAGCTCAATATTTTGTAGCAGATCAACCGCCGGCTAGTTTAGTAAAAACCTTGACTGATAAATTTTTAGCGACCGATGGCAATATTAAAGAAGTATTAACCACCCTGTTTAATAGTACAGAATTTTGGCAACCGCAGTATTATGGAGCGAAATTTAAAACCCCTTATCGGTTCGTTCTTTCATCAGTGCGAGCGACTGGCACAGATCAGCCGAATACAAACAGAATGTTAAATATGATCGGTCAGTTAGGAATGCCTCTCTATACTTGTTTAACCCCCGATGGTTATAAAAATACTCAGGATGCTTGGTTAAATCCTGATGCGATGATGCGTCGGGTCAGTATTATTAATCCGATTGCTAGGGGTGAATTGAATATTGATAAGGCAAAACGAAAACCTGTTAACCCGCAGGTTTTAACAAAAACTTTAGGTAATAATTTTTCCACGAAAACTAGTCAAGTGATTGAAACTAGTCCGCCTAATTTACGTTCATCTCTAATATTAGGTAGCCCGGAGATGATGCGTAATTAGACGAAATACAGATGCTATTTTGCTTTGAAATCTTTAGATGATTTAATTCGTTGGTTAAATTCTCAAACTGAAGGAAGCAGTTGACTAAAATTTCACCAGAAATAGAGACCTCTTTTTCTCGTGAGGTAGAAGCAAATTTATGTTATTATATTTTCAAAGGAAAATCACAAAATTCATGGAAAAAGTTGTTACAAAAATCTCTCAAAAACACCAAAAAAGCGATTTTAATTACTGGCAAAAACAACCTTATATTAAGCGTTTAGAAGCCCTAGAACAAATTCGTCAAGAATATCATCAATATCAAAACAATGCTAAATCAAGACTTCAAAGAATTTATACAATTATTAAACTCTAATCAAGTAAAATATTTAGTGATTGGCGGTTATGCTGTAGCAATTCATGGTCATCCTCGCTATACAAAAGATATTGATATTTGGATTGATATGAGTGAGGAAAATACTGAAAAATTGATGTCAGCATTAACAGAATTTGGTTTTGGTGATGTAGGTTTAACTTCTCAAGATTTTCAAGAGTCTGACCAAATTATCCAATTAGGTTATCCTCCTAATCGAATAGATTTGATTACTACTCCAGATGGGATAGATTTTGCGACCTGTTATCAGACTAAAATAGAGATAATTATTGATAATATTTCTGTCAATTTCATTGATTTAGAAAATCTTAGGAAAAACAAAAAAACTTCAGGAAGATTACAAGATTTAGCTGATTTGGAAAATTTACAAGATTAAAAGATTGTCTAATTCTACTAAAACATCAAGAAGAATATATAAATTGTATTTTTAATACCGTAGGGGCAATTCATTAATTGCCCCTATTATTTTTTGTCACCCTCAAAAAAAAATATTTATTGCCTAACGCAGAAATCCGCTAAACTAACTGCTATTAAAATTTATCTACTTTTTTTACCAGGGGAAATTTCATATTATGGAACAATTTTGGCAATTGGTAGGAGGGGCTTTGAGCCTTAATCCTGAAGCCTTCACCCTTATTAATAATATACCCGATGGCACACAGGTTGCCCTATTGATCGTCCTACTGGCAGGTTTGGCCCAGGCTATTGGACAGTGTATCGTCTTATTTGTCAATCAAGTACCAAAAATCCGTTTCTTTTTCAGTTTATTTGTATCGGCAATATTATTTACATTTACCTTAATATTTTGGGGTTTAAGTACCTGGTTGATTGGGGCTTGGTTATTTCGTTTTGACATTGCTCCCTGGGAAATGATCAGAACCATGGGTTTAAGTTATGCCCCGGAAATGTTTACTTTTTTGGTAGCTTTACCCCATATTGGTATTCCTATTTCAGTGATTTTGTCAATTTGGAGTTTATTGTCATTAATTACTGGTTTACAAGCGATCACCACCGAATCAATGTTAAGCACCGGCATGGCTTTAGCTTGTACAGGTTTAGGTTGGATGGTTTTACAATTATTACAAAGAACTATTGGTAAACCCGTCACTGCTTTAGGTCAAGTATTATTAAATTTAACCGCCGGGCGTAAGTTAATTTATGATCCGGCGAAATTAGAAGAATCTATGGCGGCGGGTAATCCTGGTCTTAATCAATATTCTCAGGTGGGAGAAGAAATTTTAGTCACTGCATCCACCAAAAATACTACGCCTACTTCCCCCACTCATAAATATAAAACTTATATTATTATTGCTTTTGTTATCTTTCTCTTGATCAGTATTTTATCGCCTCAAACTCAAGGTGTATTTTTTACCTGGTATAATGCTTTAGGCAGAACTATTAAACTAGTTTTTGATATTGTCTGGATTAGTGCGATCGCCCTAATGTTCTCTATTTTATTAACACCGATGGAAGCCCTTAGTTGGTGGGCGGGTTGGTATGATGATTATACTTTAGATCCTGGTGAGTTAGTGGCTATTCCCCCCCCCAATACTAATATGCAAAGATATGTAGTTTATTTAGATGGGATTAATCAGGGAACTTATAATTATTTACCAGAAGTTAATAAATTTTTAGATGAATTAGCGCAGGCTGTACCTCGTAATATTGCGATCGTCAAAGGGATTATGCCCTATTCTGTGACTAATCGCAGTCTAACAGCAGATCGCCCCCTTGCCTTTTTATGGAGTGCTATTGACTCTTTAATAACCAAAAATCCTAATACACCGATTGGAGCCGTGATTAACCTGCGAAATGTGGCGGCGGTGGCAGTATCAGCGGATCCTCGTTACGGTCCGATTCAAAATCGGGGTTTAGCTCAGGTATTATTAAATAGTTTATTAAATTTTGGTTATCAAATTGGTAGTAAAACCCCTGTCACCCTGATTGGTTATAGTGGCGGTGGGCAGATGTCTATGGGTGCTTTACCCTTTTTGAAAAAAACTATTCAAGCTCCTATGGAAATAATTTCCTTGGCTGGTGTGATCAGTGGTGATGCTGGGGGAGCGATGGAAGCAGAATTTGTTTATCATATAGTCGGTGAAAAAGATTCCGTGGAACCGATTGGTCCGATTATGTTTTGGAGTCGTTGGCCGGTTTATACTTTATCTAATTGGAATCAGGCAAAACGGCGGGGCAAAATTATTTTTATTAATCTGGGTCCGGTCGGTCATAATGGTATGGGCGGACCGATGGGTGATGATTTATTAGAAAGTGGGGAAAGTAATTTACAACAAACTATTAATATTTGCACTGGTATTTTATTAAAAGATTGGGCGTTAACTGGTTTAAACAGAGAAGATTATTTTACAACTAGTAATTATCAACTATATCAACAGGCGATTTTTAATCAACATTCCCAATATCCGATTCAGCAAAATATTAATCGCCAACTATATCAGCCGGTGGCAAATTGGAGCGGTCGTTTAATATTACCAAATATCACAGAACGGGAAAAAGTGAAGGGAGTTTTCTTAAAACTTTATCATGCTCCTAGTCCTTATGAAAATCTGATCGGTAAGACTGTCACCCTGCGTTGGAGTGAGGCGGATCATGTGCAGAATTTTGTGCAATTAGTCACTACTCATGTCAAATTTGTCGGGCAAGCGACTGTCAGTATTCGGGCTGGTAATATTCACCCGGAGAGAATTAATAATTGGTTAAATGTCGATCCCTTAGAATCTTTGGCGGCTTCCCATCCAGAGGATGATATTATTGTCAAATTACCGGAGCCTTTGCAGGTAAATACTATTGATCATGATTCTGCTATTCTGACTATTGAGCGGGAACCAATATTAATTACCGGGCGATTTTATGGGGTTGTGATCTTTCTGCAATCATTAGATAATGATTTATATTTAGTGCGTCATTACAATAAACAAACTGGTTTATTTGACGGACCGACAGAGGAAGTATTAGTACCAACGGTAATTCCTGATCGCAATGGTATATCAGTTTCTTCGGCGGTTGATTTACATTTATCCCCGATGAATAATAATGGCTGGTATATTTACGGGGAAAAAGATATGAGCGATTATTTTGTCGTGCGGGCGATCGCCCCCTATGATTTATTATCAACCGTACCGTATCAGGTGATTAATGGGGAAGCCAAATGTTTAAAATTTATTAACCATGAATATTGGCAAAAGGAATTAACCCCCAAAGGTTACAGTCGGAGTTTTTGTTTAAATCCTGGAGTTGATGAAGAAGCAACTATTACCCCGAAAAATCTCCAGATGTGGCAAAGGGGCGATCGCTCTTTATTAATTCACCTGTATGGGGGAATTGGTGGGAAAATCCCAGAACTATCACCCATGGGTATATTCTTCGGTCATTTTGCCTATGGTGAAGTGGAAGTAATTAGGGATCCTTTAACCGATAAATTGCGTTTTGATATAAATTATGACCAAATTTACACCCATAATACAGATGGGGTAGTGGCTGGTAATAATGATTGGAGTCATTACATGGGCGATCGGCAATTCGGTTGGTTAGGAGTGCGGCCGGTGGCTGATATGTTAATCAAATTTCCCCCCCTAACAGAAGACTATGATTTTGAAGGAAAACATTTTTCGCCTTTAGAATTTGTTTTACGAGAATTAGATGTAATGGCTGCCCGTTATCGGATTGGTGATGGTACGGGAACAACTTTTGTCAGTAGTATTAATTCCTGTGTACAGGATTCTAGTCAAGCTCTTTATGTAGCGATCAAAAAAATGGTAGCCCAATTCCAACTAGAACCCCTCATTTTAAAATGGTTACGAGAAAATCCTGAGCATGAACAGGCTGATAGATTTCGTCTATTAGTCCAGTTAGTAGCTAGTTTAGAATCCCTCCTTTCTCCCACTGGTCAAACCAGAAAAGATTGGTTATACAGTTCGCCTAATTTAGGGAAATTCCCAACGGAAGCTCCTTTACAAACTTTATTAAAAACTATGGCTAGTTGGAAATCCTTATTACCCCGCTTGGCCGCCGATGATATTATCATGGTTTTATTACAATTAGGAGCGCAGGTGTGGGTGATCAGAACTAATCAAGTGGGCGGTTTTGATCCTGATATAGAAGCGATCGCCCCGACTGATTTTAGTTATCGGGTGCCGAAAGTGAAAAATAAGGAATATTAATCAGAGAAAATACAGTAGGGGCAATTCATGAATTGCCCCTACTAGATTAGAGAAAATTTCTGATGAGATAAAATAATATACAATTGAGTTTGTTTGGAAAATTATTAATTTAATGAACCAACTGACCAATACTGCAAAACAATTATACAAATAAAGGATAAATCAATTATGTCAAAATTTTTTCGAGAAATTAACTATTTGCCAGAAGTAAAAATTAATAAACAAACTACAGTAAATCCGTTAAAAGTCCTTTTCCTAGAAGCTATTGACCTATTTATTGAAGATCATCCTGAACATCAGCAAATCATTGAATCTTCTGTTTTGAAGAATAGTCGTAAAATTATTCAGTTTATGGAAAAGAGTGATTTTCGTGACTTAGAAAATGATGACAACTATGATATGAATATGCTTTTTGTCTTTTATTTATGCTTTCTGGTTGCTAAACCAACAACACTATGGTCAAATGACATTCTGAATCATGCTACTATCCAACTTTTTCGCTATGGTGGTCAAGATTTATTCCGTTTTGTTTTGCGTTTAGTAGATGAACCTCGTAAAAAAATATTGTCAGGGTATTTTGGTCATTGGCAAGAAATAATTTTAGATGATATAAAACAATATGCCAACAATAAGTTCGCTCAAAGTGTATTATTATTGAATAATGAAGAATGATTTAAATAATAATAATAATAATAATAATATTAATAATATTATTATTATTATTAATAACTTTGTTCTGTATCACGCCCAATGTTTCGATGGCTTTACGGCGGCTTGGTGTGCGTGGCAAAAGTTAGGGGATGAGGCGATTTATATACCTGTAAAACATGGTGAACCACCACCAGATTTGCCTAATAATAGTCGGGTTTATCTGGTTGATTTTGCCTATTCTCGGCCAATTACTTTGTCTTTACAGGCAAAGAGTCAATCATTAATAATTTTAGACCATCATAAAACTGCTCAAGAAGAATTATTAGGCTTAAAGTTTGCCCTATTTAATTTGGAGAAATCAGGGGCAATGTTAGCCTGGGAATATTGGCAGGGTGAACAACCACCGCCAGATTTAGTGCGTTATGTGCAGGATCGGGATTTGTGGCAAAAACAGTTACCTTTTACTGAGGAAATTCATATTGCTTTAACTACTATGCCCCAAACTTTTGGGCAATGGCAAATATTAGCAGAAAAGCCTGATTTTGTTGATTATATGGCAGCGATTGGTGAACCTTTATTAGCGAAGAAAAAAGCAGAAATAGAGGCGATCGCCCGTCAGCCTAATTGGGTAGAAATTGCCGGTTATCAGGTTCCCTGTGTACACGCTCCCCATTATTGGTCAGATGTTTGTAATTTATTGTGCGATCGCTTTCCTCAGGCGAAATTTGCGGTAAGTTGGCGAATGGATGATCAGATTAAACGGTGGGATTTACGGTCAGTCGGTGATTTTGATGTTAGTGCGATCGCCCGTTTATATGGAGGTGGGGGACATAAAAATGCGGCTGGTTTTCAAGGAGAAATTGACTAGTTATTGATTAAGTATAAGTGATTTCCGTTGGCACTAAATGAGCATTCCAAGGATCCTTCCAAGCTAAAGGTAAATTAGATTTTTTGATCTTATCCCTTTTATTAAAAGTGGTGACAGCACAATGTCTGACAATTCGATTACTATCATTGCCCAACATCGTTAATATATCCTCTGGAGTTTTGGGGTTAGAGGCGATCGCATAACGTTCTAACCACATAATTGATTTACTAGCCTTCACTAAATATTCTGGGGGAGTATGGTAGTGAAATAACAGCATTAAATAACTATAACTAGTACCCTGATGGCGGGGATAATGTTGTAATAAAATATCCATTCCTTCGGGTTGATGATACAAATAATGGGGAACCGCAATTTTTCTGACGGGTTCCGCACTATCGCCCACCAGTTTTAATAAAATATCCTCCGGTACTTTCATATTACTAGCTAAACTAATCCGCACATTTACATCCACATCATCGACTAATTCTCGTAATAAATTAACTGGTGCATAAGCATTAGCCGCTATTCTCTGGCGTTTTTCGGCAAATTGCGGTCCCTGTAACCGTGACAAAGAATTATCATTCAGGGTATTAATCATCGTATTCACCCGCTGATTTAATAATTCTTTCGGAGCAATATGAGGCAAAGAAGAAATTTGTTTTGGTAAAATTTTCATCAAATAATCAGGAATCATATTAATTTGAGCGAGACTTTCTAAATACTCACCAAACTTTTGTTTATTTAAAGCCGTATTCCACAGGGCATTAATACCCGGTTTATCCCAAGTAGGCATTTCTCCACTCAAACTCACATGAAGTCTAGCTAACTCACTAATATAATGATGTTGACTTTGACTTAATTTTTCTAAAATTAGTTGGGGTGTGTAAAGGTTTTGAGCAATGAAAATCAGGGAAAGGGCATCGTTTCTTAATAAATGAGATGCCATTTCTAACATAATAGGAGATAAATTGGGGCATTTAACTAAACTGGCTAATGTTTTAATGGGTATGGTTTTTATTAAATCGGGATTTTCTAAAAAATCGGCAAAATCAGGATGATTTAACAGAGCATCAGGAAAATCAGCCCCTAATCTTAATAGGGCGTGAATGGGTGTTAAAGGATTATAGGCAACCCGTTGACGCAGATGAATATCATTGGTATTAGCCAAGTCTTCTAAATGTGCCGGGCTAATTTGGGGATGATTGGGATGGCAAACTATTAATCTTTGAATTTGTGGATCCGGATCATCCGCTAACCTTCTTAATACTGCCGTTGATAAATTGGGGTTAGTGGCTAACTCCCGTCGGACAAAACGGTCTGGGTCTCTGGCTAATTTCTGCAGGAGATGGTGTGGTAAACCAGGATTTCTGGCTAAGGCTCGCCGCAGGTAAACATCTTCGTCAGCCGCCATAATTTCTAAAAGATATTCAGGAGTCTGCGGGTTAGTCGCCATTTTCCACATTTGAGCTAATTTTGTCATAGTTATATCTCAACTGTTTGGGGATAATTATTAAAAAAAGTGATGAGATGCACATAACCCTAATTGCTGAAATGTCCCGTAGATCTATTGAGTTTTAAGGCCTCCATACGGACAGGAGAATACTTAATTAATTCCCTCTATATCTATTATTATCTTAAATAAGAATTAATCCGGTAATTTTACAGAAACTTCATATATCTAGTCGTTTTCACGAATTTTTTAACATTGATCGGATTTTCTGCTGTAATCTGTTTTTGCCTTTCTCACAATTATATATGCCGACAATATCAGTGTTTACCGATTTTGATTGATCAGCCCGCCAATCGCTTATTTACGTAATTCTACGCAGATATTAATAACTTAAGTAATTTTGGGGATCAGTATGACTAAGTAGTTTTTAGGTAACGGGACAACCTATACTAAAAAATTGCTATATCCAGTAATACTGATGAAGTGTTAGTAAATTTTTTCTAAGTCGAGAAACCTTAATTTTTAAATATTTGTCAATAGTAAATTTATTAAAATATTTATCAAGTTAATACTCAGATTAATTACTTATATATTTACCCAATTTATTCAAGATTAATTAGTTAATAATATTATTAATATAAATATAAAAGTTTGTATGATTAATTGAAATTGATTATTGCTGATTATACTGGCTGATTAATATGAGATTATTGATGATCATTCATCCAGTTTGTAATCATGCAACAAAAACAGGTGAAAACCCTGTCAGGGTTGATCTACTTGCTAAACATCGATGATTATGCTATTGTCTATTGAGCAGTTTTTTGTGACAGGAGTGAAGCCGATGTCTGCCGGCAAAATTATGGAATTAATATTATGGGCGATCGCTAGTTTTTTGATTGCTAGTTTCTTTGAATATTGGTTACATCGTTTTATGCACCAACATCCCCGCCTTTGTAAATTCCATGCGGAACACCATGGAAAAAATGCTGGTCAGGGAGTATTAGGGGAATTTCGGGATTATATTAGGGGCGGTTTTATCCTCACCATTGCCCTATTTTTATATTCGATTCCCGTTGGTATTAGTTGGTTTATTGGCATGGTTGGTTATGCTTTTTTTGCAGCCTGGGCACATCAATTACAACATGAATATCCGGTTGGTTGTTTTTGGATGAAAACTCCTATCCATTATGTACATCATAAATACAATCAATGGCATCATAATTTTGGTTTAGGAGTAGATTGGTGGGATCGGGTATTTGGCACTTATCAACCAGTGGAATGGTTAACAGAAAAAGAAATTAATTTACCCCAGCGCCGTAGTTGGCAAATTAAGTGGTGGTAATTTTTCCCTAAATTAATGATGAATAATAGTTTAAAAAGTCTTAATAATTTTCATAGTTCTTCTATTTGCACAACCGCAACTTTAGTTGATTTATTACAGGATGTTTCCCAGGGTAGTTCCCCCAATATTGGCTATACTTTTTTAATCGATGGGGAAGCAGAAACTGTGACGCTTTCCTATCGCCAATTAGATGTACAGGCAAGGGCGATCGCCGTCTATTTACAATCTATTTGTCAACCGGGCGATCGGGCGCTTTTATTATATCAACCGAGTTTAGAATATATCACCGCTTTTTTTGGTTGTCTTTATGCGGGAGTTGTTGCCGTACCGGCTTATCCGCCTCGCCCTAATAGATCTTTAGCGAGATTGCAGTCAATTATTAATGACGCTCAAGCTCATGTCGTGCTGACTAGTAAAACCGTTTGGCCGACTTTAACGAAACAGGTTTCTCAAACTCCTGAATTACAGCAAATTAAATGGATTGCTACCGATAGTATTAATGAAAATTTAGCGACTCAATGGCAGCGTCCGGCAATTGATGGGGAAAGTTTAGCCTTTTTACAATATACCTCTGGTTCCACGGCAGCCCCAAAGGGAGTGATGATCACCCATGGCAATTTATTACATAATTCCCAATTAATTCATCAAGGTTTTGCCCATTCTCCTCATAGTCAGGGGGTGATTTGGTTGCCTCCTTACCATGACATGGGGTTAATAGGCGGGATTATTCAGCCGTTGTATGGTGGTTTTCCGGTGCTGTTAATGTCACCCTTAATATTTTTACAAAGTCCGATTCGTTGGTTACAAGCGATTAGCCGTTATGGTGGTACAACTAGTGGCGGTCCCAACTTTGCCTATGATTTATGTGTGCGAAAAATTACTGATGAACAGAAGGCAAAATTAGATTTAAGTAGTTGGCAAGTGGCTTTTAATGGGGCAGAACCGATTAATTATCAAGTATTAGAACAATTTGCGGAAACCTTTGGGGAATGTGGATTTGATCGGGCTGCTTTTTATGCTTGTTATGGTATGGCAGAAGCGACTTTAATTATTTCCGGTGGTGTCACTCCCCAATTACCTGTTTATAAAATAGTAGATGATCATGCCCTCAAACAAAATCAAATTGTACCCGTCCAATCTGGTGAAAATTATCAACGCACTTTAGTGGGATGTGGTCAAACTTTTTCTGATCAACAGATCAAAATTATTCATCCCCAGACCTTGCAAGAATTGCCTGATCTGAGTGTGGGAGAAATTTGGGTGAAAGGACCGAGTATTGCCCAGGGTTATTGGGGAAATCAGCAATTAACTACCGATACTTTTCAAGCCTATGTGGCAGATGAAGGCCCCTTTTTACGGACAGGTGATTTAGGTTTTCTGGAAAAGGGTGAATTATTTATTACTGGTCGTTTGAAGGACGTAATTATTATTAATGGACAAAACTATTATCCCCAAGATATTGAGTGGACGGTAGAACAAAGTCATCCTTTGATTCGGACGGCAGGGGTGGCCTGTTTTGGTGTAAATGTGGCGGGGGAAGAAAAATTAGTGATCTTGGCGGAGGTTGATCGGTTATGGCGGGAACTGCGGAATAAACCACTGCGGGCCGATACTAATGGTAAACCGAATGATGCAAAAGATTTATTTCAAGGGATTCGGCGGGCGGTATCACAAAACCATGATTTATCGATTCATGCCACCTTATTATTAAAGCCAGGCAGTTTGCCGAAAACCTCTAGTGGCAAAATACAAAGGCATATTTGTCGGCAAAATTTCCTGGATGGGACATTGCAACCTTTGGCCGAAAATCCCCATCCCCTAGACCAATTATCTAAGCATGATATATAATCAGCAAGTCTTTTAAACAGGCAAATTTGACTGAATTTATTATCGTGGTCTAGGAGTCAATTAATGGAATTGTTGAACCAACTGGGAAGTGATACCACATCCCAACTGTCCTCTAATGATAGCAAATCTTCAAATCATGATTTGCCTGCCATGCCATCGTCGGTGCAGGAAATTGAGTTATGGTTAGCTATCAAATTAGCGGAAAAATTGGAGTTAGGGTCAGCAGATGCTATTGATCGGCAAATGGATTTTGTGGAATACGGTTTAAGTTCGATTGAGGCGGTCAATTTATCAGGGGAATTGGAAAGTTATATTGGTCGCAGATTGCCACCGACTTTATTATGGGATTATCCCAATATTGAGGCTTTGGCTATCTATTTGTGGGAAGAAGTGGAGAATATTACTGATGCTCATAATATTAGCGATAATCCTGAATTAAATCCTCAATTACATAGTCCGACTCATCACCGGATTCATCAAGAAAATTTATTACCTGCCGGTGAAATACCAGCAGAATATTATCGTTTTGAATTAAACCCAAAATATTTACAATTAAAAGAGCAACAAAAACAAATTGCTAGTTTAGGTATTGATAATCCTTTTTTTCTGGTGCAGGAACGGGTTAATACGAATACGACGGTAATTAATGGGCGGGAGTTATCTAATTACGCAACTTATAATTATTTAGGAATGGCGGGGGATCCGCAGGTTTCTCAGGCTGCCAAAAATGCAATTGATTTATATGGTACTTCTGCCCTAGCTAGTCGTTTATTGTCAGGGGAAAAACCAATACACCGCCAGTTAGAAAGGGCGATCGCTGATTTGTTGGGAACAGAGGATAGTATTGTATTTGTCGGTGGTCATGCCACGAATGTGACAACGATTAGTCATTTATTCGGACAACATGATTTAATACTGCATGATCAACTCAGTCATAATAGTATTTTTTATGGCTGTATTCTGTCGGGGGCGACGGTCATGTCTTTTCCCCATAATGATTGGCAAGCCTTAGATCAAATATTACAGGATAGTCGCTATCGTTATAAACGGGTATTAATTGCCATTGAGGGTGTTTATAGTACGGATGGTGATATTGCTAATTTGCCACAGTTTATTAATATTAAGCATAAATATAAAACGTTTTTGATGGTAGATGAAGCCCATTCAATTGGTACTGTCGGGAAAACTGGGCGAGGTGTGGGAGAATATTTTAATGTGGATTCAGCCGATGTAGATTTATGGATGGGAACACTCAGTAAGTCTTTTGCTAGTTGTGGTGGTTATATTGCCGGTTCGCAGGCAATTGTCGAATATTTAAAATATACAGCTCCTGGTTTTGTGTATAGTGTGGGAATTTCGCCGCCTGATACGGCATCGGCTTTAGCTGCTATTCAGGTATTGAGGGAGCAACCGGAGCGGGTAAGTCGTTTACAAAGTTTATCTCAATATTTTTTAAATTTAGCGAAAGAAAAAGGTCTGAATACTGGTATGAGTAATGGTTCGCCGGTAATTCCGGTGATTGTCGGGGATTCGATGCGGGCGGTGCAGTTATCTCATAATTTATTGCAACGGGGTATTAATGTACCGTTTATGTTTTATCCTTCGGTTCCTCACAATGAGGCTCGTTTAAGGTTTTTTGTTACTTGTTTACATGAGGAGGAGCAAATTCGCCAGACGATAGATATTCTGGTGGAGGAGATTAATAAGTTATAAAAAAAAGCAAATAAAAGCCCAAGACAGGGGCAATTCACGAATTGCCCTACGTTGGTTAAGCAGTTTATGCGTGTGTTGCCTCAGATTTTGCAATATCAAATCATACGTCATATTGAGAAAATATGATGATTTTTACATTATTCACATTCAATGTTTATCAAATTTTTGGTGAAATTTAGGAAACAATGGCAGGTCTTTCTCTCTAGCAAACCCGACCGTGGGGCAATTCTTGAATTGCCCCTACTCAATATATTTTATTAAATAATATTAACCACAAATATTAACTACGACGGGAAAATTTCGGTTGAATAGCGGACTGTAAACCGTCTCCAATATAATTAATACTTAATACCGTTAGGAATATTGCGAGACCGGGAAAAATAGCGATATGGGGCGAGGTTTCCAGGAAGTTTAAAGCGTCGTGTAACATTCGCCCCCAAGTGGGAACGTCGGGAGGAAAACCGAGACCTAAAAAACTGAGGGTTGATTCGGTGATAATAGCGTTACCGACGGAGAGGGTGGCGGCGACGATGACTGAGCCCATAATATTGGGTAAAATGTGGAGAAAAATAATCCGTTGAGGACTGGCTCCGATCGCCCTGGCTGCGGTGACAAAATCTCTTTCTCGTAAACTGAGGAAACCGGCTCGTACTAAGCGGGCGACGGACATCCAATTTAAACCACCGATCACTAATACGATTAATACAAAAATACCTGTTTCTGGTCCGGCGATCGCCTTGAGGGGATTTCTGAATAGGTAGATGACTAATAATAGTAGGGGTAGTTGGGGTAGGGCTAGGAATAAGTCGGTGAAGCGCATTAATAGGTTATCAATCCAGCCACCGGCAAAACCGGCGATCGCCCCGACCAGAGTTCCCCAAAGGATAGCGACTAACATGGCTGTGATACCGACGCTGAGGGATATTCTACCACCGGCTAAGATGCGGGCTAGTTGATCTTGACCCATATCGTTTGTGCCGCAGGGGTGTTGCCAAGTGGGGGGTGAGGAGGCTTGGGCAAAGTCTATTTTATCGGCGGGAGTTTGATAAATGATCGGACCGAATATGACGGTGAGAATAATTAAACTTAAAATTATTAATCCGATGAATGCCATGCGATCGCTCGCAAATTTTTGCCAGCTTTGTCTCCAGATACTGGGGGCGGGTGGAAGGGAGTTAATCATGATCAGTTTTCCCAAGAGACCTAATGAAATTAATATTGTAGGGGCGAACGGCTGTTCGCCCTATTATAATTAGTGATCAGTTATCGTGAACGAGCCTGTTTCACCATAGCAATTAAAGTTTGATGAGCGTCTTCAGAATCAGCTAAAACATGATCAAACTTAATCTCTACATTTTGCGATTGATCATTCACCATGATATTTAACTGCATCGTCTCAGGATTAATGCTTAACATTTTAGCGGCCGTAGCTTCTGCAATACCAGCAAAAGCCTTAGCATACAATAATACTGCTTCCGCATGATCATCATTCATGTGGTGACAAATGCGATCGCTAATCGCTGGAGTAATAGGGTCAGCCATATTAATATTAAACTCAATCTAAACTAAACTGTTTCACTAATTTTAACAGATTTGATCTCTATCTATTACAGGTAATTTATTTTAATATTTATTTGAAGAATTATCTAAGCAAAAATCGCTCCCCGTTTACTTAATTCTGCCTGTGCTTCTTCATCTATTCCCAGACAATCAGTAAATATAGTATTTTCCAATTCCACAGCCGATAAATTAGTATTACTCAAATCAACCTGATATAACTTAGCATTTTTTAAATTAGCCCCCGTTAATACGGCGTGGGATACTTGTACACGAGATAAATCCGCATCCCATAACTGGGTTTTTAATAATTTTGCCTCATGTAATATTGCCCCGGTCAAATCCGTATTATATAAAAGACTATTAGCTAAATTTGCTTTTTCTAAATTAGTATTCCTTAACTGACCATGGATTAAATTGACATCCCGCAAATTAGTATTAGTCAACTTGGCATTAGTTAAATTCACATCACTTAAATTGGCATAACGTAAATTCGCCCCACTCAAATCCGCATCACTTAAATTTGTTTTACCTAAATTTGCTCCCCGCAAATTCGCCCCCCGTAAATCTACCCCGCTCAAATCCTGGGCATAAGCACCATAATTAATAATTTGTAAAATCAAACGCCCTTTTTTCTCTAACTCCGTTTCCTCATTAATTTTTAATCCCCGTAAATTAGCACCACTTAATTCTATTCCCCCAAATTTTGTATGATGGGCGATCGCATCTGATAAATTCAAATTAGTACCATTCACATCGGAGAAATCAGCATAAGTACAATCAGCCCGGCTGAGGTTAGTATTAGTTAAATTCGCCTTAGTCAAATTCGCATTAGTTAAATTAACATTAGTCAAATTCGCATTAGTTAAATTCGCTCCCGTCAAATCACATCCCAATAAACTAGCCCCCTGTAATTCAGCATTACAAAGATTAGCATGACATAATTTTGTCCCTTGTAAATTTGCCCCTTTTAAGTTAGATCGATTGAGATTAACGTGGGAAAAATTTGCCCGACAAATTTGAGCATCTTTTAATTCTGTTCGCCACAGATTCGCCCGCTCTAAATTCGCTTCATTGAGAATGGCATTAGTTAAACTAGCTCCCCGTAAATCTGCCTCATACAGATTCGCTCCCGTCATTTCGGCAAACCATAATATTGCACCACTCAAATTTGCTTGAGTGAGAATAGCATTAGTCAGAATAGTTTTTTTCAGATTTGTGCATAGTAAATAGGAACCACGTAAATTAGAACCGGCAAAATTCCAGGCATTTAGGTCACTCAAACTTAAGTCTGCATAGGTCAGATCCGTTTCAGCAAAATTTGGTTGATAGGATTCTAAACACGGATCAGCTAGACCCTGCATCAATTTTTGCAGTTTCTCTAATACTTGGGGGTTAGCCATGGGGACTCCAATCAAGTTAGGTGGGATTTATCAGGGAATTAATACTTAGGACAATTATACTAGATATTTGGACTATTGATACAATATATTTTTGTACAATACATTATGCGATAGAAAAAGTTTTGATCAGTTAATTTGCTTGTGATTTATCTCACTTGATTTAACTAATAAATTTAACTAACCAGTATAAATATTCTCTCAAGAAAATATTTTTTATTTGTATTTAAGTATAGCGGTTTTTTCAGTGGCGTACAGGCAATTAATCAATTAACCTAGAGTAAAAATTTCCGCTAAATTCACTACAATTTTCAATAATGATCAATCGTCATCGGATATTTGATAAATCGCCCATAATCCTGATTGGGCAACTATTTTGCCCTGAATATTCGGATGCCAATCCGTGCGGGTCAGAATATAATTAGCCTGGTATTGGCGAGCTACTTTCACTAAATTATCGCCAGTTTGCTGGGCAAATAAAATTTCCATTGCCCCCGTCGCTAATTGGGCATTGAGGGGAACCCCAAAAACTGCCTCCATGCGTTTACGCCATTCTCGTATTCCCGCCGTAGTTTGGGGAAAATGTTTGAAATTAATAATGGCAGACCGTTCTGCAAAAAATTGAAATTGGGAAATAAAAGGCGGTATTAAAATCAAACTATCTTGATCACTAATTTGCTTAAATTGCAGGGCTAATTTAGTTACATCATCAGTGGGAATATGATAAGTATTAACCTGTTGTTTAAACACTTTTAATAGGGGTGCAGGTAATTTATTAGCTAAACCTAAAATTAAAAATAAACTACTACAAATTGCTAAAAAATAGGTAATAGCATATTTAATTTGTTGTGAACTGTTAATATTAGTAATAATAAATGGATAGAGTAAAATTAAAAATAGTATTGATCCATTAATTACCCGCTCAAATTGATTTAAAGCATCGGCCCGCTCAATCACTAAGGCAACTATTAATAAAATAACGTTAACTAACCAAATAAAGTATTTGAGAAATTGGGGATTAAGTTGTTTGAAAAATTGTTGATATTTAGGAAAATTTGCAACTAAAAATATACTAATAGCTATCACAAAAAAACTGATACCTGCTCCCGGTAAATTCAACAGAATAATTAACATTAATCCTAAACATAAATAACCCCGCTGATACAATTGATCAATCTGGATAGCCACAGCCAGAAAAATTATTAATTGGGCAAAAGGCACGGTGCGGGCTAATTGTAATTTAGCGACAAAACTAAGGGGATAAACTTCCACAAAAATAGTGCCAATAATTAAAGCAATAATACTAGTGATAACAATGATAAAACCAGCTAATTTAATATTATTTTTAGCACTTTCAGACGAATCTTGATGATTAATACTATTACTAATATTATGGAATGTAATCACTCCAGCCAACATAAAAAATATTAAATCTAACCAATTTTGCCACTGCCAAAAAGAGGGAATAATATGATGGGGATTACGTACCCAACCATAAATAAAAACAAATTCATTATTACTAAATTTCAGCCCATCATTAGTATCACCTAAGATCATTGGTAGATAGACCAAACTAGCAATCCCAAAAAATAAAATCAGGGCGATCACACCTTTTTGCCAACGTCTATTTTTCCAAAGATCAATCACCATTATTGGTAAAATCATTAAGCCTGGTAATATTCCTACTAAAAATTGTAAAAGGGATGCTATGCCGAAAAATAAATAGGCTATTAGCCAATTTTTTCGCAAGGTGAAATAAATACCCCACACTGCAATACTCATAGCAAAAGTCGCTGGTACTGGTTTCGTGGGAAATATCTCTAAATACCCGATTAATGTGTAGCTAGTTAAACCAAAAAAACTGAGTATTCCGCCGACTAATAAAGTATTCTTTGACGATTTTGCTAGATCAAATAGGGCGGTAAGAAAAGACGTAAAGGCTAATATATAATAAACAAAATAAGCAGTGGGAATATTACTAATTTTACTTAGTAAATAAATTAAATATTGGTAATAATAACGAGGCGTAAATTTTAACATTTCCTGTACATAATAATCATTTTTATATAAGTCAGGATTGAGCATGGCTTTAATCTGTGGTACATGAGTATAGTGATTACCACCAGGGAAAATATAACCTCTGGCTATTAAGGAACCGATTAAAACAAAAATAATTAGGGCTAAAATAAAAGACCAGTGATATTTTTTTCTGATATTTACCATGTTTTCAATTATTGCAATTATTAAAACTAATTCACTTGTAAATTATTAATTTTGATATGACATTCATCACCAATTGGCTGATTTTTTAAATTTAATACTTCTAATAACAAGTAATCAGCATTTTGTCTAACTATTGATAAATCTAATTTAGTATTATTACTTGCGTAATTTTGTGTAACAGAATTAAGAATATTACCCCTATTATCTAATAGACTAAACCGCAGGTTAATTCCCGCACATTCAGATTTAAGAAAATCAATATTACCAGTTAATTTAATTTGTTCTGGTAGCTGATTAATATATAAAAAAGAATAGGCAGTTTGCGACAGTTGATCACTCGGCATAGTTTGCAAAGTATAAGTATTATTTTGTGCTTTATTTGGCACTTTTTCTACCGCCCGATAATTAACATCAATATGGGGTGATTGCTGAAAAGTAATCCAATCTAATTGTCTGCCAGGTATTTCACCCACCCTTTTTTTGATCTCTTCAAAAGTATTAATGGTCGTCGGTAAATCAGTCGGTTTTATTCGTTGATAAATATATACAATAACGCCATTATCTAACGTAAATTGCTCCGGTAACTTTTGAAAATCTTGGGCGATTTGCCAATTTTCATTAAAGGCATCATAAACCACTTTCACCACATCCTGTTCACCCTGTTTTAATACCTGTTCATCCGTTAATAATACCCCTTGAAAAGGTTGAGGTAATAAGACATATTGGGTAGATAATAATTCCGGTAAAGGATAGGTATCACGGGAATCAATATGCGGTTTACTAATTGCCCGTAATTTCCACCAATTTTCTGGCTCAATAATACGGGATGTATTATTAATAATACTGGCATTTAATTGATTAGAAGCTGCGACGATATAAACTAATTCTTGTTTCGGAGCAGCCAATTGATAAATATATTTATTTAATCTGATTATTTCACTAATATCATTGTGTTTAAGCGGTGGAAAACTATTAGCAAATAGAGGACGAATAAAACTATTATTAAATAAGCTAAATTTATTTATATCTGTTAACCCAATGACAATATTCATGATCAAATATAAACTAGTAATACTTAATATTATTAACCTTTGTTTTCCAGATAAATATAAATAACTATTTGCCAAAAAAGCCGTCAAACCTAAAACAATTACCGGCGTAAAATGTAAAGCATAATGAATATTACCATAACGTAATATTATTAACCATTCGATAGCTGAACAAATTGTATATATTGCTAAAAAAAGTGTAATTCTTGGCTGTAATAAACGATTTTTTGTCCCCCAAATAAAACCGATTAAAGTTAGTATTAATGTGCCTAAACCATAAAACCACACATACCGCCAACTTATCTGACTAAAAGATAAAGCCCAGGCTGAATATAGGGTGTGATAATCTTCCGTTAAAGAATTTTTCACAAAACCTTGGGCAACTATTGTAATTGTGAAAAAACAACTGAACACTATTAAACTAACTTTAATTAAAAATATACTGAGATTTTTTAAATCTTTTGTTAATAGATTTCTGAAAGCGGGCGAATTAAGAGATTTTTCTTGATTTATATAGTTCTTATAAAACTGATAAAAATAACTCAATAAATATTCCCCAGCAATCCCTATTAATACAGCAATCACACCATAACTAAAATGACGGCGTAAGAGAATAGATATTGCTAATAAAATGCCAATAGTGGGAATTTGCCACCATTTTTTTAAGTCTATATTATGTACATAAATTGCAATAGCTAACCAAAGAAATACGGCCCCGCCCGTGTCTGTATATCCCCGCAAAACTGTCGCCCAATTGATAGGAATTAATAGGGCTAAAATCACCGTTAACCAATATATTTTGCGGGGCTGAATAGTAATTAATTTACGGGCGATCGCCCCATTCACCAAAGCAAAAGGCAATAGATAAAATAAAGTGAGACTAAGAATATAGGCTAAACGGGTTTTACCAAATACATAGAGAAAAGGAACTGTTGGTAAAGTAACTAAAAAGTTTTTCTGTAAACTAAGAGATTTAATAATTTCATTAATTGCTTTATTAGGTGATTCCTTAAATAAATTAGTTAGGTTATTAGCTGCATTATTATAACCAGCAAAATCCCACCAATAAATTGTATTTTCTGCCTGTATATAAATAGTAGTGACTAGGGTGATTAATATTGCTAAAATACTAAATATTATAATATTTAATAAAATATTTTTTCGCTGATTTACCAAAAAATTCATGGTTTAATTATAAAGTTTATATGATTAATTTTTGATTAGTTTTAATAAAATTAATTGCAATCAAACAGGGTAAAATTTAATTATTTTTAGTATCTTGCCAGAAAATTATTGATAAGTCAATTAAATTATGTTACAATTTGCTGTTGATCTTGATTTTGCAAGTATTAGGCATACTACAAGTAAAAAAGAATTACTGATTTCTGTCAAATCATTTCAACAAATATTTGCTGAGATTTCGTAAAATATAACTGTATCTATGTCTTATAATTAATTGTTAATCAACTATATTCAATAATTCTGAAAAATAAATAAATTATCATTTATGAAAGCATTAATTCTTTCCGGTGGAAAAGGTACTCGTTTACGCCCTCTTACCTACACGGGGGCAAAACAATTGGTTCCCGTCGCAAATAAACCTATTCTATGGTACGGCATTGAAGGTATTGTGGCGGCTGGGATTACCGATATTGGTATTGTGATCAGCCCGGAAACGGGGGAAGAAGTGAAAAATATCACGGGTGATGGGGAATTATTTGGGGCGAAAATCACTTATATTTTACAGAAACAGCCCGCCGGTTTAGCTCATGCCGTGAAAATTGCCCAACCATTTTTGCAGGATTCTCCTTTTATTATGTATTTGGGAGATAATTTAATTGAAAGTCAATTAGATGGTTTTTTACGCACTTTTCAAAAAGAAAATCTTGATGCTTTAATTTTATTACGGCCTGTGCCTAATCCTACTGCTTTTGGCGTGGCAAAAGTGGATGAAAAAGGGCGAGTTTTAGAGTTAGTAGAAAAACCGAAAAATCCGCCTTCTAATTTAGCTTTAGTCGGGATTTATTATTTTTCTCCCAAAATTCATGAGGCGATCGCTCAAATTCAACCTTCTCCTAGAGGCGAGTTAGAAATTACTGATGCTATTCAGTTTTTATTAAATCAACAACTGCAATTAGGTAATAATAATTCTGTGCAAGCCTGCACAATTGAAGGTTGGTGGTTAGACACTGGTAAAAAAGATGATTTATTAAGTGCTAATCAAATTATTTTAGATGCAAAAATCACGCCAGTTAATGAAGGTGATGTGGATGAAAAAAGTCAAATTATTGGGCGGGTTCACATTGGTAAAAATAGTAAGTTAATTAATTGTAGTGTGCGGGGGCCGATTATTATTGGGGAAAATTGTCACCTACAAAATTGTTTTATTGGTCCCTATACTAGTATTGCTAATGATGTAGTTTTACAGGATGTAGATTTGGAACATAGTGTAATTTTACAGGGGGCAAAAATTATTGGGGTGCATCAACGAATTGTTGATAGTGTATTAGGGCGACGGGCTCATTTGACGACGGCTCCTCAACGTCCGAAAGCCTTACGGTTTATGATTGGTGATGATAGTCAAATTGAATTAGCTTAGGATGATCCCCCCTAACCCCCCTTATTAAAGGGGGGAAAAGAGTCAATTAAATCCTCCATGATTAAGGGGTTTTGAAATATTAAAATAATTGTAGTAGGGGCAATTCATGAATTGCCCCTACGGTTGGTTTATTAACAGATTTTAAATTAAGTGGTTATTTATTTTTTAACAGTTAATTATTATTCTAGTGAATTGTTAAAGACTTTAATTAATTCAATTAATTCTTTGGCAATTAATCAAGATATTTATAAACAATTAGTAATTGTCAATAATTCACCAGATGATTTAGCAGTTAAAGAATTAGTTGATAAGCAAGTTTTTTTAATTGAAGCAAATCAGAATATTGGTTTTGGTCAGGCCTGTAATTTAGGTTTAAATTGGATTTATGATCAGAATAAACAAGCGATTGTTTGGTTAATTAATCCTGATGCTTATTTACTGCCGGATTCTTACAGTAAACTAATCAAATTTTTCACACTTGATTCCTCTGTTTCTATATTAGGCACAGTGGTTAATACACCCGATCAGCAAGTTTGGTTTGCTGGTGGGATTTTCCAGCCTAATACGGGTTTAATTGATGTGCAAACTGTTATAGATTCATCAAAAGATTTATTAACAAAAACTCCCTGGGTAACGGGCTGTAGTATGGTGATTAATTTAGGAAAGTTTGCAGAATGCCCGCAATTTGATCCTGATTATTTTCTTTATTATGAAGATTTTGATTTTTGTCAACGTTATGAAAAATTAGGGCATATTGTGGCGATCGCCCCACAAATATCTGTGGTACATCAGCCGTCATCGATTACTAGTAAAAACCCTGATCTAAAAATTCAATATAGTATTTATAGTTATTTATTAAGTTTAGAAAAACATACTAATAGATTGGTTTTATGGTATCGTTTATTGAGAATTTTAGTCACAGCTTTTCTATTTTTACCCAAAGATTATCATTTGTCTATGAATAAACTTAAGGCTATTTTTAAGTATTTACAAAAAAATTAACACTCAATGTCTAACAAACTTTTAATAAACTTATCATTTTTAATACCCCAACCCACAGGAATTTCTGTTTATGCCTCTAATATTCTACCCTATTTAAAAAACTTAAATCCCACCTTATTAACAGGTTATAATCTGCCTGAATATGAATGTTGTCAAATCCCTAATAATATGACTCCCGATCAGGGTAGTAAAGGTCATTTACGCCGCTTATTATGGACCCAATTACAACTACCTCAAATATATAAAAAACAAAAGGCTAATTTATTATTTTCCCCCTTACCAGAAGCCCCCCTATTTACTAACTGTCAATACGTAGTAATGGCTCATGATTTAATACCCCTACGTTTTGCCCGTAAAGGTTCCCGCCTCACTACCTATTTTAAATATTATGTTCCCCAGGTATTAAAACAAGCTAAACATATTGTTTGTAATTCCCAAGCTACCGCCCAAGATTTAATAGACTTTTATCAAATTTCTGCTGAAAAAATAACACCTATTCCCTTAGCTTATGACCCTAATAAATTTAAATTTTTAGACCTACCAACTGCTAACTATTTTCTCTATATTGGTCGGCATGATCCCCATAAAAATATAGGAAGAATTATTACCGCTTTTGCTCATTTACCTAATTATCAAGATTATCAATTGTGGTTAGCAGGACCGACCGATCAGACCTATACTCCCGCTTTACAAAATCAAGTAAAAGAATTAAATCTGACTAACTACGTAAAATTTTTGAATTATGTACCAGATGATCAATTAATTCCCATGATTAATCGGGCGATCGCGCTAGTATTTCCTAGCCTCTGGGAGGGTTTTGGTTTTCCTGTGCTGGAAGCCATGGCCTGCGGTACACCCGTGATTACCTCGAATATTTCCTCCTTGCCAGAAGTGGCGGGTAATGCTACCCTTTTGGTCGATCCCTATCAGGTGACATCTATAACTGAGGCCATGAATAGTTTGACAAATACTCAAGAACGATTACGACTGCGTGATTTAGGGTTACAGCAGGCTAGTCAATTTACTTGGGAAAAAACTGGACGAATGACCGCAGAAATTATAGAAAAAAATTTGTAAATCCTGCCGGAATAATCAGTTAATTGATAGATTTTCCCTGAATATCAAACAACACAAATTATCTTTCTTAAAATCGAGAAATACAAAATAAAAATATGGTTGCTACACCAAAAACTATCGGCTTAAATTTATTTTCCCACGTTAAATCATCAGACCACACTTTTACTTTGGATATTAATAATTTACCCAGCACTCCTCTTTTTGGTACAGACGGTATTCGGGGCAAAGCGGGAGATTTATTAAATGCTCCTCTGGCTTTACAGGTAGGATTTTGGGCTGGTCAAGTATTACGGGCAGAACAATCTACTGGTCCGGTGATTATGGGACAAGACACCCGCAATTCTGGTAATATGTTAGCTATGGCCTTATCTGCTGGTTTAACGGCGGCCGGTGTGGATGTGTGGAATTTAGGTATTTGTCCGACAGCCGGCGTTGCCCATTTAACTAGTATTTCCGATGCGGTAGGTGGCGTAATGATTTCCGCTAGTCATAATCCACCGGAGGATAATGGTATTAAGTTTTTTGCCAACAATGGAGCAAAATTAAATCAAGAATTACAAAAACAAATTGAGGCCGGGATTCGAGGTAATCTGAATACTCCTATCAATCATGGTAAATGGGGACAACATTATCACCGGCCAGAGTTAATCAGTAGTTATTTAAATTCTTTATATACGCCTTTTAATAGAAATTCTCTCAACGGTTTGAAAATAGTTTTAGATTTAGCTTGCGGAGCAGCGGTGCATACAGCACCTGAATTATTCCAAAATTTGGGAGCGACGGTAATTTGTTTACATGAACAACCGGACGGCGATCGCATTAATGTTAATTGTGGTTCCACCCATTTAGATTGTTTACAACAGGCAGTATTAGAACATCAGGCCGATTTAGGGATTGCCTTTGATGGGGATGCGGATCGGGCTTTAGCCATAGATAATCAGGGACGGGCGATTAATGGTGATTATATTCTCTATTTGTGGGGGAAAAAGTTACGGGAAGAGAATTTATTACCGCAAAATTTGATTGTCACCACAGTTATGGCAAATTTAGGTTTTGAAAAAGCCTGGGAACGTCACGGCGGTATGATGTTACGCACACCAGTGGGTGATCAATATGTCCAGGCAGAAATGTTAAGAAGCGGGGCAACTCTAGGGGGAGAACAATCCGGTCATATTCTCTGTCCGCATTATGGGGTAAGTGGTGATGGTTTATTAACTGCAGTACATTTAGCCAATTTAATTGTTACTTCTGGTGTATCTTTTGCCGAATTAGTTGATGAAAGTTTCCAAACCTATCCCCAACTATTAAAAAATATTCGGGTAGAGGATCGGCATCGGCGGGTACATTGGCAAGAATGTGAACCTTTGATGCAGGTAATAGAAGAGGCAGAAAATGCCATGGCGGGGCAGGGTCGCATCTTAGTGCGGGCTTCCGGTACGGAACCTTTAATTCGGGTGATGGTGGAAGCGATTAATAGCGAGTTAATGGAACATTGGGCAGATAAGTTAGTATTTGCAGTACAAGAACATTTACTGTAATTATTATCCGATTGTTCTTCTTGCCCCCTAACCCCCCAATTCTGGGGGGAACCGGATTTTATAGAAAATAATATTTGAATCATGCTAAATATTGCTGATCACTTCACCCCCGACGCTGAAATAATATTATATTTAGGGGAAGCCTTAGATTATCTGCAAACCTTACCTGATAATATTATTAGCTTAATTATTACCTCACCTCCCTATAATATTGGTAAAGATTATGAAAAACAGGTGACACTCACCGATTATCTGAATAGTCAAAAACCAATTATTCAAGAACTCTGTCGGGTATTAAAAGAAGACGGTAGTATTTGTTGGCAGGTGGGGAATTATGTGAAAAATGGTGAGGTATTTCCCTTAGATATTTATTATTATGACCTGTTTAAACAAGCTAATTTATTTTTAAGAAATCGGATTATTTGGCATTATGGTCATGGTTTGCACGCTCAAAAAAGATTTTCTGGGCGGTATGAAACAATTCTCTGGTTTACTAAGAGCGATCGCTATATTTTTAACCTAGATGCCGTGCGAGTACCCTCGAAATATCCCGGTAAACGTCATTACAAGGGAGCCAACAAAGGTAAACCATCCGGGAATATTAACGGCAAAAATCCCTCCGATGTTTGGGAAATATTAGTTGATGATTGGCAGTCAGCCGTTTGGAATATTCCTAATGTGAAATCTAATCACCCAGAAAAAACAGCCCATCCCTGTCAATACCCGGTAGAATTAGTGGAACGTTGTGTATTAGCTTTAACTAATGAACAGGATTGGGTATTAGATCCCTTTGCTGGTGCGGGTTCTTCGATTATTGCTAGTATTAAAAATCAGCGGCGAGCCATGGGTTGTGAAAAATTACCAGAATACATAGCTATTACGGGCGATCGCCTGCAATCCTATCAAGCCGGTACATTGAAAACCAGACCATTAGGTAAACCCGTGCATATACCCACCGGACGGGAAAAGGTCAGTCAAATTCCCAGAGAGTGGCAAGATAATTAAGTTAATTAAGAAGTGCGAGCGTCTCGCTCGCTATCGCTGTTTGATTAACAGGATCTATATAAAGTAACAAATATAGTAAAATCTAATTTGGCAAATAAAATTTTAAACTAAAAAATTATTCATAATTAATTAAAAAATAATGAAAAATATTCTATTTGTATTATACGAGGACTTTCATTGTAATAGTGCTTTGCACGTGCATGAATTTGCGAATAACCTAGTCATGTCCGGTTTTGACTGTGTTGTCACTGTTCCCCATAATAAACATACGGTAGCCAGTCTCAGTTCCCAATCCCCGAATTCATATAACTATAATGAATTTTGGGAATTATATAAACTACCTGAATATTTCAAAAATTATCAAGGACCTGATTTAGTACATATTTGGAATCCCAGGGAAATTAACCGCAGCTATTGGGAAAAACTCAAGAAAATTTATCCTAATTGTAAATTAGTCATTCACATAGAAGATAATGAAGAATTTATCACCGAAAAATATTTGAACCGCCCCTGGTCTGATCTCATCGCAGAAGGTGAATCACTGGTTGTGCCTGATAATGTTTCCCACCCTGTGAAATATCAACAATTTTTAGCGAGTGCCGATGGCGTTACTATTATTATTGATAAATTAAAAGAATTTGTGCCACCCCAGGTTCCCCACATAGTATTATGGCCGGGAGCGGATATAGAACATTTTTCACCCCGCCCGCCTAATCGAGATTTATTGAAAAGATTTCATATTGATCCTGATCAAAAAGTTTTTTGTTATACGGGTAATGTTCATGCCGCTAATACGCAGGAAGTAAGAAGTTTATATTTGGCTGTTGCTATGTTAAATCGGCAAGGCACACCAGCTATATTATTGAGAACTGGTCAAGATTTTTGCAAATTCCTGGGAGAAAATGACCGCTGGGCCCGCCAATACAGTCGGGAATTAGGTTATGTGGATCGTTCCCTGTTGCCAGAAATATTATCTTTAGCCACTGTCTTAATACAGCCCGGTCGCCCAGATAAATTTAATGATTATCGTTTTCCCTGTAAATTACCAGAATTTTTATCTATGGGGAAACCAGTTATTTTACCAGCGACTAATATTGGTTTAGAGATGCAACATCAGCAAGATGCTTTCATTTTGCCGGCGGTGAATGCAATTCCGATTGTGGAAACAGTTGAATTACTGTTTAGGGATAATAATTTATACCAGCAATTATCTCAAGGGGCTTTGAATTTTACTGAAAAGTATTTGAACTGGCAACATAATACTAAATTACTGAGAGATTTTTATCGTAGTTTGTCATAGCGAGACCCTTGCCGTAATTTTTATAATAATTTAATTATTCCGATTGAAATAATTGGTAAATAGTCGAAAATTGCACGTTTAGTTTACATAATTGTTAAACTGTCAAACAATAAAATTCGAGACTTTAATTCTAAAAATTACAATTATAAAAATCACCTATTTAAAAAACCATGGCAAATAATTTACCGCCCCGTATTCATGTTTTAACTAAGCCGACTGGTGCTATTTGTAACCTCGATTGTTCCTACTGTTTTTTCCTGGATAAAGAACAACTTTATCCCGGTAGCAATTTTCGCATGAGTGACGAGGTTTTAGAGAATTATATCAAACAACTAATTGCCTCCCACAAAACGAAAGAAGTAACGGTGGCTTGGCAAGGAGGCGAACCCACCTTAATGGGAGTTGATTTTTTCCAACGGGCGATCGCCTATCAAGAGAAATACCGCAAACCCGGTATGGTATTTGAAAATACCATGCAAACTAACGGCACATTATTAAATGATCAATGGTGTGAGTTTTTTAAGGAAAATAATTTTTTAATCGGTCTCAGTTTAGACGGTCCTAAACATTTACATGATGCTAACCGGGTTGATAAAAAAGGTGGTGGTACTTTTGACCGGGTGATGCGGGGTTTACGTTTATTACAAAAACACGGGGTAGAATACAATATTCTGACTACTGTTAACCGGATCAATGGCGAATATCCCCTAGAGGTTTATCGTTTTCTGCGGGATGAGGTGGGGACTACCTGGATACAATTTATTCCGGTGATTGAAAGACTGAATGATGATGGTTCTACCCTGCGTCAGATGGGGGCAAATGTTTCCGATCATTCCGTTTTACCAGAACAATTTGGCAATTTTCTCAGCACAATTTTTGATGAATGGATTAGAAAAGATGTTGGTAAAATATTTGTGCAAACTTTTGAGGCAACGGTACGCAGTTGGCTGGGCATGAATCCTGCCATGTGTGTATTTGCTCCTACCTGTGGGCATGGGGTTGCCCTAGAACATAATGGTGATCTTTATTCCTGTGATCACTATGTGGAACCTGAATATTTACTCGGTAATATTCAAGATACTTTTATCGCTGAATTAGTCGGGAGCGATCGCCAACAAAAATTTGGGCAAGATAAACGGGATACGTTACCGAAATATTGTCGGGAATGTGAAGTATTATTTGCTTGTAATGGAGAATGTCCGAAAAATCGTTTTCTTACCACACCAGATGGAGAACCAGGTTTAAATTATTTGTGTGCTGGTTATAAAATATTTTTTAATCATGTTGATCGTCCTTTAAAAATGATGAAGGAAATTATGCAATCAGGGCAACCGGCTGATCTGATTATGAAAAAATTAGCGGATCAAGAAAAGGCAACTAAACAGCCGGTCGGTTTTGGCAAAAAGCCGGTTGCTGTTAAGGGAAATTAAAAAATATGTTACTTGAATTAACACAAATACCTAAATAATACCCGCTCATAAAAATGCCTAAACTGCCCGACAATTACAACATGACCAATGAGTTAGCAAAGGAGAGAAACCGAGCCGCTGCTGAACGCACCCTCATGGCATGGGTAAGAACTAGTCTATCTCTAATTAGTTTTGGTATTGGGATTGACCGGATTATCTCCGCTATTAATCGAGCTTTTACCAGCACGAAAATTGATCCTTATAATCTTTCCCGCACTATCGGTTTATCATTCATTATTATTGGTACTGTTTCCCTAATTTTAGCAGTGCTAAGTCATCATCGTAGTTTACAAAAACTAGATAAAGAATATTTTGTTTATACCCCCGAAATATCCCTTGGTTCCATTGTGGCGATCGCCCTAATTATGTTAGGAACCTTTGCATTTATCAGTATTTTAATTAAAGGTTAATCCAATTTTTTTCCCAACTATTTTCCTAACTAAATAAATTATCAGGTCATCATGGAAATTTTAGAATCATTAGAACATTCCCTTGCTAATTTAGTAGCGATCGCCAAATTTATCCTAGAAGGATTTTCCGTTATTTGCATTATTGTCGGTTTCTTGAAAACCTTACAGTTAGCCTGGAATATTAACAATAAACGTGGTCCTGTAGAACGCTTTAATAAAATTAGATTACAGTTTGGGATGTGGTTAGCCCTCGCTTTAGAATTCCAATTAGGAGCCGATATATTATCAACTACTATCGCCCCTAGTATTGATGCTTTAGGACAATTAGCCTTAATTGCCATTATTAGAACATTCCTTAACTATTTCTTAGGCAAAGAATTAGAAGCAGAGTTGGCACTGGAAAAAGAACATTTGCAATTATTACAAGAAAACGCCTCTATTAGATAAACTTAAACAAATATAGCTGTTATCAATATTTACCGCAACCTAGGATTGCTATTTTAGGATTGCTATACATCAGCAGTTAAATTACCAATCAATTATAAAAGTTTAGAAATAATTACTATAGGAATATATGGATCAACCATCTTTTATTTTTATTATTTTCTTCCTGACCCTTGGTCCGTTGAAAGTAATTCCTATTTTTTATCGGTTTACTTATAATGCCCCCTTAGCTTCTCGTCGTAAATTAGCATTAAGAGCTACTATATTATCCAGCCTGATCATTTTCCTAATTGCTTTATTAGGTCAAATAATTCTCAGTCAATGGGATGTTTCCCGACCAGCTTTATTAATCGCCGGCGGTTTACTTTTATTAATTTCTGCCATTCAGATGTTATTACAATTTAAGTTACCAAGACCTTTACGGCAGGACGCAGCACCGCCGACAGAAGAGAATATGCTACCCTTAGTTATTAATCCTTTAACTATTCCGACTATTATTACACCCTACGGAGTTGTAGCGATTTTAGTAACTACTAGCCAAGCCCAGGGTGATCCACAACGTCAATTAATAATTTTTACGATGTTATTATCTATAATAATTTTAAACTGGCTAGGTATGATTTTTGCTAAAACGATTATTGAAAAAATTAATATTGTGACTCTTTTAATTATTGGTTGGGTTTTTGCTGTATTACAAACGGGTTTAGCTATTGATTTAATGATTGAAGGTTTTAGAACGATTAAATAAAAATTTCTATGTAGGGGCGAACGGTTGTTCACCCCTACAATTGTTAACTTATTCAGGCTGATTAATCCGACGAATCTCTGAATAAAAAGAAGCTATTTCAGGACCACCTTTCACCTGAATAATACTAGTTCTCAAACGCAAATTAGGCATTAAATACCAAAATTTTTCTTCCATATATAAATTATCTGATTCAGTAATCATCGTTAATACTTCATCTTCACCTAAATGATAATTACCACTTAAATATTTATCACCCTTGACTTGTACTAACTTACCTTTTTGCAGATTTTCTCGATCATTCACCGTCACAATCATAGTAGAACCGGCATCCTTACTATCATCCTTATTTGCACCATCCCAACTAATTTTAATTCCTTGTATTTGGGATGAATCCAGATGATTTTCTGTACAAATTTTCTCTAACTGTGCATCAGTATTAGATAATAACTCTAAACTAAATTCAGCCTTACCAGCCTGTAAATTACCTTGTTTTAAATTATGAATAGTCCGCTGAGAAAACCATTTACCAGCAGAAAATTCCCAAAATTCTTGAATATTCATAAATATTTTGATGAAAGTTTAATATTAAATTTATGTTTTTATAATACAAAATTAAGGTTGTTTGAGTAATCGGAGAGCCTGAAAAGCTAAAAAGAAAAAGCCTAATGCTCCCAAAGATGTGAGACCTAACTCAAAAAGGAAACCAGGATTAAATATTTCACTCATAAAGCCCCCAAAGTTTTACTTTGATAGAATTAATTATTACTTAATTATTGCAAATTTTATGAATCTTACCATGGCGTAAGTATTATTGTAAATACTTTACTAAGTCAGATACCTCATAGCGGGCAGTGATGGCCATTCCTCAGAACAAATATGTCAGAGTAGAACATCAGGATATAAAATTAATACTATCAAATTAAGGGTATCAAATAATAGAGGTATCAAATTATGCAATTTCAATCAACCATGCAAGAGGCCTGTTATGAGAAAGTTGCCCTCTGGATGCGAGAATTATTTGGTAAATTTCCTTGCGCACGTGATGATGTGCCGGGTTTAGCTGTGTTTATGGGGTCTGCCTTAGTGGAAGTATTTATTTTCCCGGCTGGCGATAATGAGGCAGTGATTAATACTCGTTCCTACGTAGTGACGGAAGTAGAATTAAGCCCTGATTTAATGCGCTTTTTATTACGAGAAAATATTAATATGCGTTTTGGGGCTTTTGGCGTTGATGATCAGGGAGATGTGATTTTTGAACATACGATTGTCGGTTCTACCTGTGATAAACCTGAATTAGAAGCGTCGGTGAAAGCAGTATTAGAAATTGCTGATGAATATGATGACAAAATAGTCGAACGTTGGGGCGGTAAACGGGCTTTGGATCGGATTCGCTAGATATTAAGGGGATATTAATGGGGCAATTCAATTCATCAATTTGTCTGAATTGTGATAAAATAGGGCGGTTAATAGCGATTAATTAAGTATATTAAATATATTTTTCCTAATATAACTATTTTTTTTACCCTATGCCTAATACTGTATTTTCTGAAGTGAATCATCCTTTAATTAAGGCTATATTACATCACAGCGATCAAGAGTTATTAACCCTGTATCAAAATTATCCTGACCAAGGTAAATTTTTTACGGCCATTTTCTGTCGTTATGGGCAGATCGTACAAACTTTAATTAATCATTCTGTGCGATCGCCCGTACAATCAGATTATTTGTTTGCGGAGAGTTGGCGGGATATTTTTCATGAGTTGCGGGATTTAGACCTGCGACAGACGGGGGAAAATTTAACTTTGCAAAATTGGTTAATTAATCATACGGCTGTATTAATTAATAGTATAGAATTACCGCCGGTGGAGTCTATTCATTATTCTTTGAAACAGGCTCCTGTGCCTTTTTGGTGTTATCTTTGGCAAGCAATTGAACAATTACCGCCTTTATTGCGATTAACCATATTAATGGCACAAACTTTTCATTGGAGTGAAACGAGAATTGCCGCTTATTTACAAGCAGAGGGTGAAACTCTTTCGCCGGCGGCTGTGAAAGATTTAACTACGCAAGGTTATCAGGATTTACAAAAGGGTTTACCGGCGGATATTCAACAAATTTATTTGCATTAGTTTTTAGCCACCAACCAGTAGGGGCAATTCACGAATTGCCCCACGGTCGTTTCAGCCACAGAGAAACGCCTTCCATTTTTTCCAATGTTCCAGCAAAAATTCAATCAATATTAAATGCTAATCATTGAATAATCATCATGATATTCGATCAATATCATCTATTTTTAAATTGAAAAATCTGACGCAACACACATATATTGTGCTTAACCAACGTAGTGCAATTCGTGAATTGCCCCTACTGTTTTGGGATTTTGAGGGAACGAGACGTTGCAAAAATATTATTTACACTAACTTACTAAAATTTTTTGCCTCAGTTAATAACAGACGAAAATTTACCACATTCCCAATCACGGCGATGGCTGGTGCTTCAAATTCAGCAGCCTTCATTTGATCAATAATTGTCTGTAAATTACCAATTAATTCCGCTTGTTCCGGTCTGGTTCCCCAACGTACTAAGGCAATCGGTGTGGCTGGTGCTAATCCGCCCGCTAATAAATGGGGAATAATTTCCGCTAAATAGTGCAAACCCATATAAATTACAATAGTTTCCGCACTCTGGGCGATCGCCCGCCAATTTACGGCTGGTCGATATTTACCGGCTGCCTCGTGACCTGTGACAAAAGTAACCGACGAACTAAAATCTCGGTGAGTCAGAGGAATATTCGCATAAGCGGGAGCCGCAATCCCAGAAGTCACGCCTGGTACAACTTCCACTTGAATACCAGCCTTGACCAGATCAATCATTTCCTCCCCACCCCGCCCAAAAATAAAAGGATCTCCTCCCTTTAAACGCACAATGGAACTATGAATATTAGCCTGTTCAATCAACAATTGAGTAGTTTCATCTTGTAACAAAGAGTGCATCCCCTTACGTTTTCCCGCATGAATTTTCACCGCTTGGGGATTAATCATCGCTAAAATAGCGGGACTGACTAACGCATCATAAACCACTAAATCCGCTGATTCTAATAAACTTTTACCTTTCAAGGTGATCAAACCTGGGTCTCCCGGACCAGCACCTACTAAAAAAACTTTGCCCCGTGGCTGAATATCAGTCATGAATAATTTGTCTAATTGATTTAATTTGAGATCGCCTTATTTAATCTAAATGAAGACGGTCTTAAAATTCTAGTAATTCTACAATTAAACGCACTAACTCTACTGTCACACCCAAAGGGCTTGTCAATTCTAATTTAATTGGGGGATATTTCTGGGCGATCGCCTGAACATCCAGGGCGATCGCATCAGTAATAGTCCCCTCAAACAGAAAATAAGGTAAAACGCCAATATGTTGATAACCCTGTTCTACCAAATCCCGCACACAGGATTCTAAATTAGGCATAATTGACCAAAAAGCTGCATAAACAGGGATTTTTTGTAATAGCTGTAACTCATTGACTATTTTTAAAACAGGTTGATTCGCCCCATAACGTTTACTACCATGGGAAATCAAAATCCAAGCATCCGGCTCTGGTGTAATTTTTGCCAAAAGTAAATTTCTGATCTGGGGATGCAAACCTAAATGATGAGATAATTTAATTTCTAAAGAACATTGAGAAATATTATCTTGTAATTCATGATATTGACTTTCAAAATAACGGTTAGCCAATGCTATTTCTATTTGTAAATCCTCCTGTACGTGCACACCAGATAATAAAAACAGAGGAACTATTTGTACTTTGTGCAGACTGATCGCTAAAGTTTGCTCACCAAATTCTATTAACTGTTCATATAGAGAGGATGGCCCCAATTCTAAAACACCCATACCGACTAAAGGCATTTGTGCCATACCATATTTTTGATGTTTCCCCAAAATAGATATGCGTTCCGAGACTAAATCAGTTAATTGTACTAAGGCTTCACAGGGGCGAGGATCTCTACTGCCATGGGCAACGAGAAAATAGGTAGATGGTTGAGTTACTTTGATAGACATAGCATGATGTAATTAATAAATTGTTGCTCAACTTAGGCAAGGGTAAATAATATAAAACTGCATGAATAGAATTAATCCCTAGTCATTGTATATTAATGAAAATAGCCCACCTTGTGATTTAGTTCACACGAGTTAAAAAGACCAGAAAAATAAAGCAAGAAATAAATTAAATGTTAATAACTCTTAATAAATTCATATTGAAGTAACCAAAAAAAAATTATCAATACAAGAAAAATATTTAATTAATATAATGCTTGATCAAAATAAAGCACCGCTATTAGAAACCTTAAAAATTCTAAGTGCAAATAATCATGCTCCTTTCTATGCCCCCGGTCATAAAAGAGGTCAAGGTATATCAGCTACCTTAAAAAATTTATTAGGTGCATCAGTATTTTTGGCTGATTTACCAGAATTACCAGAATTAGATAATTTATTTCAACCAAATGGGGTAATAAAAGAAGCAGAGGATTTAGCTGCCGAGGCTTTTGGAGCCGATCAAACTTGGTTTTTAATCAACGGTTCCACAGCAGGAATCATAGCGAGTATTTTAGCAGTCTGTCAACCTGGGGAAAAAATTATTCTGCCCAGAAATATTCATCAGTCGGTGATCTCTGGTTTAATATTATCAGGAGCCGTACCCGTTTATATTCAACCGCCCTATAATCCTGATTGGGATATAGTTTTAGGTATTACCCCCGCCTCTGTAGAAGCAACTTTACAAAAATATCCTGAAGCAAAAGCAGTTTTTTTAGTTTATCCCACCTATCAGGGAGTTTGTGCAGATATACGGGCGATCGCCCAGATCACTCATCAATATAATATTCCCCTGATTGTGGATGAAGCACACGCACCCCATTTCACCTTTCATCCCGATTTACCAATGTCTGCCTTAGAGGCGGGGGCAGATTTAGCAGTGCAATCAATTCATAAAGTATTAGGAGCAATGACCCAGGCTTCCATGTTACATATTCAGGGCGATCGCATTGCTCCCCAACGAATTAGTCAAGCTCTGCAAATGTTGCAGTCAACTAGTCCCAGTTATCTATTATTAGCGTCCTTGGATGCCGCTCGCCAACAAATGTTTTTAGAAGGAGAAGCACTATTAACTAAAACTTTGCAGTTAGCAGATCAAGCCAGGAATAGTATTAGTCAAATACCGGGTTTATCAGTATTCCCTAGTGATGATCCGACTCGGTTAACAGTGAAAGTTTCTGATTTAGGTATTAGTGGCTATGAAGCAGACGAAATATTCAACGAACAATTAGGGGTAGTAGCAGAGTTACCCAGTCTGCAAAATTTAACTTTTATTATTAGTATTGGTAATACGGACGATGATATTAACAAGTTAATCCAAGCCTTTCAAGTTTTAGCAGAGCAAGCAAAAAATCGAAATATTGCAACACCGGCTAAAAATTCACAACAAATTTTAGATATAACCAATTTAGTTAATCAGATGACTATTCCAGCCATGACACCGAGAGAAGCCTTTTTTAGTCAATCTGTAACTGTGCCTATCAAAGAATCTGTGGGGAAAATATCAGCAGACCTAATCTGCCCCTATCCACCAGGTATTCCTTGCTTAATACCAGGGGAGAAAATTACGCAATCAGCTATTGACTATTTACAAGCAGTATTAGAATTGGGGGGAACTATTACGGGTTGTCGAGATGATTTTAGTAGTATAGCAATTGTCTGTAATTTCTCATAATTTAATAGTTGATAAAAAGGTATGAGAACATCTTTTCACTTTATCCCAACCGCAAATTGTAGGGGCAATTCATGAATTGCCCCTACAATTAAAAACCTCTTATCATTCACCCTGATTAATATCATGATCATTTAATTGATTGGATTGATCAGAGGATGGTGCGGGTAAGCTACTAATATCTTGAATATTATCGGGATTGGGCGGTAAAGTATTCTCAGCAGCCAGGGCATAATTCCTAGGATTACTTGTCACAGGTACAGTTTGGGGCATTTGCCATTGATTCATAATATCATTGATCAATAATTCCCTAATCCAGACTTGGCAAACTACCGTCAAAGGAATAGCTAATAATAGTCCTAAAAAGCCGAAACAAGTGGTGAAAAATACCTGAGCAATTAACGTCACTGCTGGTAAGAGGGAAACCTGTTGCGACATAATATAGGGGGTGAGAAAATTACTTTCAAATTGCTGAATACCAATATATAACAGTAATGCTAAACCCGATGTCACCGGCGATTGTAACAGGGCGATCGCCATCGGTAAAAAGACGCTTAAGGTGGGACCAATATTGGGAATAAAATTTAATAAACCAGCTAATACAGCTTGGGATAAAGCTAAGGGTATGCCTAATACCGATAAACCAATAAAACTCAGTAGGGCAACTACCGCCATACTAATCATCGCCCCTTCAATCCAATGACCTAAAGATGATTCACACTCATCTAAAATGTGGTCAGCCCGTCGCCGATAAAAAGAGGGAAATAATATTAAGAGAGCTTGTCTATAGCCACCAGGATTAGCTAAAAACATCAGAGTTAAAACGATTACTAATAGGAAACTCAAAACCGCTCCCAGAGTCGTACCAACAAAAGCTCCTGCTCCACCTACCACCTGATTTAGAATAGGTTGTACCTGTTGAATTGCCTCGTTAACATCAATCTTAGGGATTTGTTGCAACAAATCTATATCTAACTGTTGTTGTAATAGCTTAATCCACTCATTTAATTTATTAATACCTTGGGGAACCAAGGTGACTAATTCCTGAAATTGTTCGGCAATGGGGGGAACAATCACTAAAAAGAAACTAACTATAATTAAGATGAGGAGGGTGACAGAAATACCAGCCGCTAACCAGCGTTGAATTTTTAATTTTTTTTGTAAAAGTCTAGCGAGACGATTTAAAGCTGTGGCTAAAAGCATAGCAGCAAAGGCCAATAATAATACTTGGCGGATTTGCCAGAGAATATAGAGGGAAGCAACAAAGGCTAATAGCCCCATCCATTTACCAAGAGTCATAGGAATATAAAAAAGTGATTATATAAAGAGTAATAAAATTTAAGTTTTTGTTACACTATCACATTTTCTGAAAGTTAACTAATAATATCTGTGAATCCCCAGAGATTTCCCTATTACCTATTCCCCATTACCTATTACCTAATAATATTAACCCCGACTAGCTAACAAAGCCTGCCAATCAGCAATCATCGCCTCTGACCATAACCAATTTTGAGCTAATTCATGTAATTGAAATTTCAAAGGAGCCATACTTAAAACATTTTGACTTAATTGTTGAGCTTGTGCTAACCGCTTTTGCCGTTCCTCACCCGGTGATAATTGATTAGCCGTTTGCATCAAAACCAAAGCAATTCCCGCTTCTGCATTCACCCGATAAAATAATTGATCATTTTTATTCTCAATAGTATTAGCCCCCGCCGTAATTTCCAATACTTTACGCCAGGTCGTATAGGCTTTTTGCCAATTCTCCTCCCCATAATAAGCCGCCCCTAAAGCCGTGAGAAATTCTAAAGACTGCGGTTCCCCTTTCACCGCCGCCACCCAATAGCGTCTCGCATCATCCACCCCATAATTGCGATCGCCCTGTTGAACAAATTGCCAAGCTAATCGCCCATGTAAAAAATTAATAGTAGGATTATCTAACATGATGGGTGGCACATGAGTTAAAGCTGCTTTTGCCTGGGGTAAGGCTCCCCGTTCTAATAACTCCCGAATAGCAGCCTCCGCCTGGGAAAAATTATTACTACTAAAATTTTGCATAGCGATCGCCGTTACCTGATTAGTCGTAGCCTGACTTAAATTAGTTGTTTGAGGGATCGGTGAACTAATAATCATATCAGTGGGAATAGGCGGTAAATTATTAGTCACAGGTTGCTGTCTTTGCCATAACCATAATCCCCAAATACCTAGACTAATTAATATTAAGCCCCAAATTATTCTTTTTTGTACTGTATCAATTAGGTGCGTGGTTTGTTCTAACTTATTTAATAAAAATTTAGCAGATAATTCTTCCTTAATTTTATGCTGATATAAATTGGCCGGTACAGGAGCAATAACTTTTTCTGGTAGTTGAGGCTGAGAATTAGCGGAATGAATAGATACAGTATTTTTATTAGGCTGATTAACCTGTAGATTTTCTGAGGGATTTTGCAAAACTTGCCGTAAATCTTGAATCTCAGCTACTACTTTTTCTGTCTCACTTTCAAATAAATTACTTAATTCTTGCTCTTGTAAGGGTGCTGGTGATTCAGTAATATAATTTTTTGGTATGATCGCCCCTTGTTCTAAAGCATTAAAACTATTAGCGTTAATACTATTAACCGTATGAGGAGAAACCGAGGGAACAACCGTTGCCCTGGGAACAAAATGATCAACGGTCGATGCCATTAATACCCCGGAAAAATCAGGATGTAAATATAATACCGGCAGGGCCCAATACAACTGATGGGAACCGTAGGCAGAAATTAAACCTTGTCTCGCCCGACTCAGACTTAAATCAATCGGATAACCTTGCCACAAATTCCGATAAAATAAACGGGTCAAAGTTAAGGATACTTCATCCGGTATGCGTTCAGCCATCGCTAATACTGCCGGCACACCCCGACTCACCACCGTTTCCGCTAAACTATTAAAAATACTAGGTTTATCATCAGCTAATGGTTCTAAATGACTATAAGCACCTCGACAAGAATTAAACACCGCCATCAATACACCGTTATTCACTAATAAACCGGCTAAATCTTCCCCGCTTAAAGTTTCCGTTAAGCCGGTTCTAGCATTGACTAAACATAATTCGCTACCCGTATTACCAAACTGACTATGACCAGCATAATGAAATACTTGATATTGTCCCTGTTCTAAAGCCTGAGTTAACTGTTCCCGATCTGGATGACGCAGAATATCTAGGTGAATTTGCCCGGCAAAGTTTAATTTCTCAGAGGCTAATTCTTTTTGTAATTGTAAATATTCCCTTTCTAGTTGTAAATCACTTTGATCTGTGGGGGTAGCGATCGCCATTAAAATACGACAAGGAGCCGTCACCGGCGCTGATTTTAATAGGTTAACTAATTCGGGATGTAATTTAGTATTTAAACTAGCTTGATACCGGGAAAAAACTATATCTTTACCTGTTGCTAAAGGACGATCCTGGGCGTGTAAAATTTCCCAAGGTAAGCGTGGTAATAAAGAACCCTTTAAACCTAAACGTAATTGTAATAATTCCCGGCGATGTTGGGCGATCGCCTGGGCACTGTGCCAACTATCTCGAAAATTTCCCTGAAATAAATGATTATATAAATCCTGCCCCAAAGCAACAATCTGAGAAATTTGCTGGGAAGCCGCTGGATCATTCACCACCGTATTTTCTAATAAGCCCAAAACCGGATCATTTAATAACTGCTGACTGCGTTGTAGCCAAGCCTCCACAGGCCACTTGACCAATTCTTCCGCCAAAGGAACCCCAGGAGCTACCCGCTCAGTTCTCACTAAATATTCATCTTTGCCCACAGGGGTAATAGAAATTTGTAATTCTTGAGTCACTGTCGTCGCCCTCCTCTATATTTTGGGCATATTTATGAGGTCATAATTTCTTTATTAATTTTCCGGTTGATCATTATCACTTTCAGGATAATCAATAATGGACTTTATCTTATAGCGGTTTTCATCCTGGGGTAGTAGGGGCAATTCATGAATTGCCCCTACGGTCGGTTTATTAACAGATTTTTGTACATCGATAGGTTGCAATTAGCTATAATCAATGACAAAATATTAAAAAGTTCTTAAGAAAATGATGCTTATACACCTTCTGATATATAATCAGGTTCCTGCCACTTCAAAGCAAAATCATCAAAAAATTAGTAATTCTCACTAGTTAATAAAAACTGTCCCCAAAGTTAAAATATGCCTGAATAGAATAAGTATATTTATCAATTCCCAGCCTCAACAATACCATTTTAAATATCTGATAGGTTTTCCATCGGACATTCACAAGTAACTTGTCCTAACCATTTCTGCCCCACCTGTTTCATCGCAACAATTACTGGTTGTAAATCCCTGCCCTTATCCGTTAAAGAATATTCCACATGGGGCGGGACTTCTGGATAAACCCGGCGGGTAATTAAACCATATTTCTCTAACTGCCTTAATTGGCTGGTCAAAGTCTTAGCACTAATACCCGGCAAGGCTTCCAATAATTCATAGGTCCGGCGATCGCCACTAAATAATTCTCGCCAAATTAAAACCGACCATTTACTATCCAACAAACTTAAAACAAATTGGATAGGGCAGGTCCCTTTTTTGGGCAAATAATCACAATGATCGACAGCAGGTTTCATAAAAATTTACTTTTGATCAAGGGGGATAATGGGCTTAATAATATTTTAACTATATTTTAATCATATCCTGATCTGCTAGTCTTTGCAACATTTTTTTACTCTCAGAAACTAACTATCTTTTTTTATCCTATCTTGTAAAAAGTGAGAAAGTGGGAAAAAGTAAGAATTAAGTTATCTAGTAGATCAAGGAGTTAAATAGTTTACAAAAGTTAACAAACAAATATTTTGTTAAATAGCTAATCATGCTAAACTAAAAGGTAGTTAACAAAGGTTAAAAAATATTAATCAAACTGTCTATAATCCCTATTAAATAGGCATGACAGTCAGTGATAATTACAAATTATTGCAGTAAGAGACAAGCCAAATATTAAAATTTTATAGAAAGAAAAAATCGGTCATTAATTGATCAGATTTGGTAGGATTTCTTACCCAAAATTTGTTAAGTCAAAATTTTTCCAATCAACACAATTTAAAAAATAAACATCACATTTTTAATAGTTATTCAGTCAAAAGATTTATGATCAGAATTATTTAGGTCAACCCTAATAAGTTAACTCTAATCTGTCTAATCTGAGACAACAAACTAGAGATGTGACATCAGGAGGAATTAAAATTATGGTATCACGATCAGAAAGTTTTATTTTATGGTTTGAAGAAGTAGGAATTGCTGATATTCCTTTAGTTGGTGGTAAAAACGCTTCATTGGGAGAAATGATCCAACAATTAACCGCCAAAGGCGTGAGTGTACCAGGTGGTTTTGCTACCACAGCTTATGCCTATCGTTATTTTGTGAAAAATGCTGGATTAGAGCAGAAGCTACGGGAACTATTTGCTGATCTGGATGTAGAAGATGTCAATAATTTACGGCAACGGGGTAAACAAGCTCGTTCTTTGATCCTTGAGACTCCTTTCCCACCAGAATTAGAAAAAGATATTGTGACTGCTTATCACAAAATGTGTGAACGGTATGGGGGCAGTGCAGAATTTTGTGAAAAATTGACTGGGGCAGAAAAAGACAATTGCGAACGTTTTGCCAAACAAACTGATGTGGCTGTCCGCTCTAGTGCCACAGCCGAAGATTTACCCGATGCGAGTTTTGCTGGTCAACAAGAAACCTATTTGAATGTTGCCGGTGATGACGCAGTATTAGATGCTTGTCACCGCTGTTTTGCTTCTATTTTCACAGATCGGGCTATTTCCTATCGGACCATGAAAGGATTTGATCATTTTGAAGTAGCCCTATCGGTGGGTGTACAAAAAATGGTGCGTTCTGACTTAGCATCCTCCGGCGTAATGTTCTCTATTGATACAGAAACCGGCTTTAAAAATGTTGCTTTAATTACGGCAGCCTACGGTTTAGGGGAAAACGTTGTACAGGGAGCAGTTAACCCTGATGAATATTTCGTATTCAAACCAACTCTGAAACAAGGATTTAGCCCGATTTTAGAAAAACGTTTGGGCAGTAAAGAACTGAAAATGGTCTATGACTTGGGTGGTGGTAAGTTAACGAAAAATGTAGCAGTACCAGTCGCTGAGAGAGCTAAATTCTGTTTGACTGATCAAGAAACCTTAATATTAGGCAAATGGGCTTGTATTATTGAAGACCACTATTCAGAAGTGCGGGGTCAATACACTCCCATGGATATTGAATGGGCAAAAGACGGGATTACGGAAGAATTATTTATTGTGCAGGCTCGCCCCGAAACAGTACAATCACAAAAATCCGGTAGTGTATTGCGTAACTATAAACTGCAAGGCACTGGTGAAATTATCGTGACTGGTCGGGCTGTTGGTGAAATGATCGGGCAAGGTAAAGCACGGGTTATTTTAGATGTCACCCGCATTGATGAATTTTTACCAGGGGAAGTATTAGTTACGAAGAAAACTGACCCTGATTGGGAACCGATCATGAAAAAAGCCAGTGCGATCATCACAGACCAAGGTGGTCGGACCTGTCACGCTGCGATTATTGCACGGGAAATGGGTATTCCTGCGATTGTCGGTTGCGATAATGCCACTAAGATTATTAAAAATGGGCAAGAAGTCACCGTATCTTGTTCAGAAGGGGAAGCAGGTAATATCTATGATGGTTTAGTACCATTCCAAATCAACGAAGTTCAGTTAGATAATTTACCCAAGACCAGAACGAAAATTTTAATGAATGTTGGTAATCCAGAGGAAGCCTTTGGTTTATCATCCATGCCCTGTGATGGGGTCGGTTTAGCCCGTTTAGAATTTATCATTGCTAACCATATTAAAGCTCACCCCTTAGCTTTGTTGTATTTTGATCAACTAGAAGATGAATTAGTGAAACGGGAAATTGAACAATTAACCGCTTTATATCCTAATAAACCTGACTTCTTTGTGGATAAATTAGCCCATGGTGTCGGTATTATTGCAGCCGCTTTTTATCCTAGTCCGGTCATTGTGCGGATGAGTGACTTCAAGAGTAATGAATATGCTAATCTCTTAGGTGGTCGTCAATTTGAGCCGAAGGAAGAAAACCCGATGATTGGTTGGCGGGGTGCTTCCCGTTACTATGATCCCAAATACCGGGATGCTTATGCTTTAGAATGTAAAGCGATCAAACGGGTCCGGGATGAAATGGGTTTAATTAATGTTGTACCAATGATTCCTTTCTGTCGCACACCGGAAGAAGGACGTAGTGTATTGGCAGAAATGGCAAAACACGGTTTAAGACGGGGTGAAAACGGCTTAGAAGTTTACGTGATGTCTGAATTGCCCAGTAACGTAATTTTCGCTGATGAATTTGCCCAAGTATTTGATGGTTTCTCGATTGGTTCTAATGATTTAACCCAATTAGTATTAGGTTTGGATCGGGACTCTGCTTTAGTTGCTCATATTTTCGATGAACGAAATGAAGCAGTCAAACGGATGGTGAAATTAGCAATTATGTCCGCTAAGAAATACGGTCGGAAGATTGGTATTTGCGGTCAAGCACCTAGTGATTATCCTGAATTTGCTCGTTTCTTGGTAGAGGAAGGTATTGATTCGATTAGTTTGAATCCTGACTCTGTGATCAAGACTATTTTAGATATTGCTAAGATGGAGGATTCTGGCACAGTTATGGAAGCAGCTAAACAGGTGGTAGGTCTTTCCTAAGATTGTCTAACTGAATAGTATTTGAAAATTTCCATGATCGTTAATCTTTAGTTTTTCTCTCAAATAATTTTTGAGAATTGAGAACCCAGTTATTAAAAATAGCTGGGTTTTTTATTAATTGCTATGTAAAAGAAAAAAACGACTATTTAAAAATTAAATAATCGCTGTGAATTACTTTCTAGGACAAACTTGTAAGTTGAGATAAGATATTGACAACTAATACTGAAAACTAATATTTAAATAGTTGTTTGACTATTTGTCGGATCAATACCTGTATAGATCACAGCATTCGGATCGTAAACTACTGACTGGAGAGGATCAATATTTCCGCCCGTCATAGTATCTATGCTATTAATAGGGAAAGTGGCAATTGGCACAATTGACGAAGCAGTAATAGTATTAGGAGCGATTAAACTATCACTAGTCGTGTCAAAAGTGTTGAAATGAGGAAAAGGGGGAGGAGCCATACCAGCCGGTGGTGTGGGTAAAGCAATACCCGCTTGGGTTAATACATCATTTACCTGTTGCGGTGTCGGTAATTGGCTAGGATCTGGCAGGTTATACCCAGCATTTGCTAATACTTGTTTCACTTGATCTTGGGAAGGAATTTTGCTCATATCTGGCACTGTAATTCCAGCATTTTGTAAAGCAGCGATCGCCTCTGGGGAAAAAGGTGTAGGAGTAGAACCAGGGGTAGGCGGTATGGGTAAAGCAATACCTGCTTGCGTTAATACCTGATTGACAACATCAGGCCGTGGCATTTCACCCGGATTAGGTAGATCAAAACCCGCTTGATTTAATAATTGATCAACTACTTCTGGTGTTGGTATTTGCGATTGATCAGGTATATTAAAACCAGCGTTTTCTAAGGCTGTGATTGCTTCAGTTGATAATTGGGGAAATGCAGGGAATAGACCGGCTCCACCAGGTCCACCAGGACCGAGGGGCTGTTGGGGAACTGGTAAACCAGCTTGTTGAAAAGCACTGGCTACCTGATCAGAAGTTGGTAACTTACTAAAATCTGGTAATACATAACCAGCATTTTGCAGAGCGGTGATTCCTTCCGGTGACGGTGGTTGACCGGGTACAGGTAGAGAAATATTTGCCTGTTGTAATACACTATTCATCTGCTCTGGTGGAATAGGTGTGGGCAAATTTTGTAAATAATTAGTATCAATACCTTGCTGTTGCAAAATATTTAATACCTCAGTTGGTAAGTTAGAAAAAAGCGCAGGTGGCGCAGGGGGAGTAAAGTTATCTGTCATAATTTGAGTTGTTGTGAGGTTTTCTGTATTATCCAAGCAAAATATTCTTGGAATTTGTTAATTACACTTCTCATCTTAAGAACTCGCTGAATATTACACATGAGCTAAAAGACCCAAATTTGACTAGGACTTTAGTCCTAATTAAAAACAATACTTCTGATACTTGCCAAACCTATTGAATTTGCTTAAGTATTCTATTAAGATGCAACTCATTAGATTAACTCTTATTAACACCTGCGACCAATAAAATAAATCTAACTAATACTGATAACTATTCTTGAACTTGCTAAACGCAGGAAAATATATGTTTTTTTTGAAAAAATCGCCGAAATATCCCCTACCATTTTTATTTTATATTGAATGGCTATTACTTACCCTGATTATTATTGATGAACTATTCATTTTTCCCGTTCCCCGCCCTTGGTGGGTAAAATTGATTAGTATTACTTGCGTTATCATCTTTGGGGTGATGGGAGTTCATTTACCCACAGAGAAATCTCAACGGCATAAATTAATTTATGTTTTAGCGAGTTTATTATTATTACTAATTAGTACCGGCATCGGTATGCTAAATTTATTGCCTCTATTTATCATCGTGATTTTTACTAGGGCTTGTTTAATTTTTCCCCGCACACCAATATTAGTATTACCCTTAATTTGTACAATCCTATTGATCTCTATAGAAACCCTCCGATGGGCGATCGCCCCGATACCGACACATCCACTTCCTCCACCTCCCCCACCCTTCGACCAACCACCAGTTTTAATGACTCCTGGAGCTACCAACGTACCACCACCTTTTCCCCCTAATACAATAGCTCCCCCTTTACCACCTCCAGGACTTTCTCCTGGTTTACCTTTTCATTCTCCGCCTTTCCTATCACCACACGATGACAAACCTGACCAAACTGCCCTATTCCATCGGCCTCACCATGACAATCAAAGGATCACTTGGTTTGGTCGCTTAATTGTATTTACTATCCTGTTATTCATTCAAATACTACTAAAAGCCTTATTATCAGAACAACAAAGTCGCCAAGAATTAGCGATCGCCCATCAACAATTACGGCAATATGCCACCAAAATTGAGGATATTGCCACGCTGGAAGAACGGAATAGAATTGCTAGAGAAATTCATGATTCTTTAGGACATTATTTAACTGTATTGAATGTGAATTTAGAAGCAGCTTGGAAACTATTAGGAACGGAACCAGAGGAAGCGAAAAACTTTCTAGCAGAAGCGAAACAGCAAGGTTCACAGGCATTAAAGGAGGTACGTCAATCGGTAACAGCCTTACGCAAAAATCCTGTACAAAATGCTAATTTAAATGAATCTATTGGTTTATTAATTGCAGAATTTTATAAAACTACCAATATTTTACCCCGGCAAAAAATTAATATTTCGCCTTACCTAACTAATGAGGTGAAAATAGCAGTTTATCGAGTTATCCAAGAATCTTTGACTAATATTTATAAATACGCTCATGCGACTGACATAGAAATATTAGTATATCAACAAACTGATTTTCTCTATTTAAAAATAGTTGATAATGGTAATGGTTTTAATTTAGCAGAAAATACCACAGGATTTGGTTTACAAAGTATGCAGGAAAGAATATTAGCTCTAGCGGGTACATTACAAATTGTGACAGAACCGCAACAAGGTTGTAAAATTTTGGTAAAAATACCTTTATCTCCAAGGGCTGAGAATTATAATAGTGGTTTTCTATCATGACAGAGCAAATTAACAGTGATAATCAAAATGATCATAAAAAAATGATCAGAGTTCTGATTGTCGATGATGAAAGTTTAATGAGAAGAGGTTTGACTGCTCTTTTAAAATTAGAGAATGATCTGGAAATTGTTGGCGATGCAGATAACGGTAAAATAGCTCTGGAAAAAGTGGCAGAACTACAACCCGATGTAGTTTTGATGGATGTGCGAATGCCGGTGATGGATGGGGTAGCAGCTACGAAGGAAATTACCCAACAATTTCCCCAAGTAGAAATATTAATTCTCACAACTTTTGATGATGAGGAATATGTTACCCAGGCGATTAAATATGGAGCTTCTGGTTATTTATTAAAAGATACTCCCTCGGAAGAATTAGCTCAAGCAATTAGAACAGTACATCGGGGTTATACCCAATTAGGGCCGGGTATTGCCAAAAAATTCATGGCACAAATCCCCTCTCATCATGTGACACCGCCGGTAGTCTGGGATGAATTGACACCAAGGGAACAGGAAATTTTACGATTAATTGCTAACGGGGCTAGTAATAAGGAAATTGCCCAAAGTTTATTTATTTCTGAAAAAACGGTGAAAAATCACGTGACTAATATTCTCAGTCATTTAAATGTGCGCGATCGCACCCAAGCAGCTATTTTTGCTAATACTTTTCTTTCATAGGTACAGAAAATTAATATAGCAATTTTTAGGCTATCGAGATACAAAAATTTGTTGATTAACATACTGTAGGGGCAATTCATGAATTGCCCCTACTACTCTGGGGTGAAAATTAATATATCAATTAATTTCAAATAGTTAAAAATACCGATTCCGGCCATTCCCGATACCAGGAGAGGGTTTCACTCGCCCTCGGAATATGAATACGATTCCAAGTGAAAAAACCTGGTTTATGTTCGACATAAAGTCCTTGTTGGAAATATTGATTGTTTGTTTGAGTAGTCTCAGAACTACCACTGTTAATATATCTAAATTGTAAATTTTCTTGAGTGTGAGATAATAATTGGTTAGATGATTGGTGAGATAACTGATTTAATAATCTATTCTGACACCAATGACGATGAATTAGCCCAGAAAATGTACTACCTGGCGTACCGACAAACTGTTGACTATTCCACATAATCATATTACAAATCAAGCCCAAGGTTTGTTCATCGGTGAAAGGTAATTGAGAAAAATCATTGCTAAATTCATCAATAATTAATTCATCTAAGAATAAATGTTTTTGATATATTTGGGTGATCGGCTGAAAAAAATCTTTATTTTCTGATTCATCCGTACAAATTACTAATAATTCATCCGTAGGAATAATATTTTGTAAAGTATGTAAAATATCTATTTGATAGCGATCGCCCTGGGGTAGAAACTTTTTAAAATCGGTTAATCTAATATGTACACCATTGAAGCGACCGATATTCTCACTGATTTTATTAGCTAAATCCCGATAAATTTTAGCCGGTCGAATTTTGGCTATTAGTTGATAAAAATTAGGTGGTGGCAAAAAAAAGAAGCGGGAATAATAACCTAAATTACATTCATGTAAATGCCAAACATCCTCAGACACATCGGTGAGAATATCCCGCCCGGCAGCAAAATCTGTTAATACTTGGTGATGATAGGCTTGAAAATTAGGGGCATTGTAATGATCATAATTTTGGATAAATACCGCTTTTACTAAACGAGCCGGACTATTAATAATACTTAATTTATCCTGTTGTTCATGCTGAAAATAGCTGGGATAATCAACTAATTTGATCGGTAATTCGTCTAATAAATCTAAGAGGGTGGGATGCTGTTGATTTGTCACCACGGCTTGCCGGTGAGGGCGGGTGCGATAATAGTGACCGCCTCTAATATGTAATAATTTTTTTTCTGCCCCGACGGAACCATAATAAACTAATTGTCGCTTTGTTAAATAGGCTAAACCAATAGCTAATTCTAGGGCAATCCAGTTATTACCTAAACCTGATTCATAATCCTTATATAATAAATATCTCATTTTATATTTTTCTCTCCAGTCTAGTAGGGGAAATTCATGAATTGCCCCTACGGTTTATGGTTAAATATTTTTCATAATTAATTATCAGATAAAGTCAAAGCAATTTGATAAATATCTTGGCGGGCTAATTGACTTTTTTGGGCTAATTGTCGACTAGCTTGGGAACGGGATAAACCTTGCTCTAATAATACTTGTAATTCCTGTTTAATCATTGCTTCTGACCAAATAGTTGCTGTCTCAGGTGTGCCAGCTAATACTAAAGTAAATTCCCCTTTCGGTTCTTTAGTTGTAAAATGGGCGATCGCCCCGCCTAAAGTTCCCCGCCAAAATTCTTCATATAACTTAGTTAATTCACGGGCGATCGCTATTTGTCGATCATCTCCTAAAACCTTGGCTAAATCCTGCAATGTATCTAATAAACGGTGAGGCGATTCATACAAAATTGTCGTCGTGGTAATATTTAATAAATTCTGTAAACTAATTTGCCTAAACTTTTCCTTCACAGGTAAAAAACCCAGAAAATAAAATTGATCCGTCGGTAAACCGGAAACACTCAGGGCTGTAATACTAGCACTCACCCCCGGAATCGGAATCACTAATATTTCCTCGGCAATACAAGCACAGACTAACTCATAACCAGGATCTGAAATACCCGGCATCCCCGCATCTGTCACCAGGGCGATCGCCTGACCAGCTGAAATCTTAGCAATTAATTGGGGTATGCGTTGTTGTTGATTATGTTCATGGTAACTAATTTGGGGAGTAGTAATCTGAAAATGTTGTAATAATCGCCCTGTATGACGGGTATCCTCCGCAGCGATCAGATCAACTGTTTGTAAGGTACTCACCGCCCGCCAGGTCATATCCGCTAAATTACCAATGGGTGTACCGACTATATATAATTTGCCTGTTTCTGTCATCTATAGTAAATATTAAAACTTCTGAGTATCTGTGGGTGCTGTAACCGAGCCAGGCTGATTTAAGAATAAATTTTGGGCAGCATCATTCTGATAAATACAACTAATATTAGGTTGACTATCTAAATTACCCGTATAGCCAAAAGTATTCATGCGATTTTTACAACTTCTTACCTGCTCCCCTGATATTAAACGCCGCTGTTCTAAAATCGCCCAGTTATTGGTTCTCAATACACAACCCGGCTGAATACTCGGCTGCGACACATAAACATTAAAAGGATTCAGGGTTAAAAATAACCGCATATCCATGACCATGGCACTCGCTCCAAACTGTACACACAGTTCCGGGTTAGGAGCGCTCCGATCAATAAATTCTCTGGATGCCACATTCTCCGGCGTAATATTAGCAGTGGAACTAAAAGCCATGCCTATTCCCACTCCCAAGATGAATACTCCCCCCAATATTGCTAAAGTGCCATAATTAATAGGAGATTTTCCTCCCATATTTCCTCTTGATTGACGTTTCATAGCGACAAAAACTTCCCAGACAATTTATTTTGTTCAAACATATCACAAATTTAGATAATACAATTACTGAATTTGTGATGCAATTATTTTAGCTAATTTTCACAAAAAATATAGTTATCTATCCCCTAATGTAGTAGGGGCAATTCATGAATTGCCCCTACGGTCTGTGGTTGAGATAATATTATTGTACATTCCAAGTTTCAAAACTGCCACAACAGCGATGCTGAAACTATGGAAGAAATTATTGAAAATCTAACCATCCGCATTAATTTTTTTAATCAACTCTGCCGTCACCGTATCAACTTGATCATGATTAACTTGACAGGTTCCCGCATTAGCATGACCGCCACCGTCGTATTGTAAAGCCAACTCCCCAATATTCGTCTGAGAAGACCGATTAAAAATAGATTTACCAATAGCAAATACCGTATTTTGTTTTTTCAATCCCCACATGACGTGCATCGAAATATTACATTGAGGGAATAGAGCATATAACATAAACCGATTACCAGGATAAATCACTTCTTCTTCTCGTAAATCTAAAATAATCAAATTATCATGCACAGTTGCACAACGTTGAATTTGCTCCTTAAATTTCGGTTCATAATAAAAATATAAATCGGTTCTTTCCTTCACATCAGAAATATCCAGTATTTCCTCAATCGAATGATTTTTACAATAATCAATCAACTTCATCATTAATTGATAATTAGAAATACGAAAATCCTTAAACCGGCCTAAACCAGTTCTCGCATCCATAATAAAGTTTAATAAAACCCAACCCGTCGGATTTAATACTTCTTCCTGAGAAAATTGAGCCGAGTCTGCTTGATCAACAGCGATCATCATACTCTCAGGAATTTCTACAAATTTCTCGGCTCCCCCAAAATAGTTATAAACTACCCTCGCAGCGGAAGGAGCCTGGGGATCAATAATATAGCCTGGTACTTCTGCTGGATTTCTAATAGTTTCACTCAGGTGATGATCAAATACGAGGTGAGCCCCTTTCACATAGGGCAGATTAGTTGTAATATCACGTTTGGTAATGGCAATTTTTCGATCCTGCATATCCTTAGGATGTACAAACAGGATTTCATCAATCATCTCTAATTCTTTTAATAAAACGGCACAAACTAAACCATCAAAGTCGCTACGGGTAACTAATCTATATTTGTCAGTATCACTTGTCATATTTTACACCTAGATTTTATATTTACTAACATTAAATTAACATTCAAATTCTACCAGCACTGACAATCAAGACAAAAGTCTTGATATAAGTATAAAAAGTCTTGATGTTTGGTCATTTTCGCTTGTTTCAATTCAGGGGTCTGTATTTTTAGCAACTGATCATACTGAAATATTAAGACTTGCTAGGGAAACAGACAAGGGTAAAAGGCCATTGTCTCTGAACGATTATGAAAATTCTCAAAAAATTATATTTGGTGTAAGGCAATATGGAAAGAATTTTAGAACCGGAAGTGATGGATACTTGGCAGGAAGCGGTAGATTATGACGGTATGGATTTTACGGAGGTAAATACTGCTTTTGCTGATAGTGCAATTACTTACGGACCGCCAACCAACGGTATTATTTTAGACGTTGGTACAGGCACAGCTCGTATTCCGATCATAATTGCTAAACAACGCCCCCAATGGCAGATCACAGCGATTGATTTATCGGTAAATATGTTAAAAATTGGTCAGCAAAATATTACGGCTGCCGGGTTAGAGAAACAAATTACTTTGGGGTTAGTTGATGGGAAAAATTTACCATATTCTGATCAATATTTTGACATGATCATTTCTAATAGTATTGTGCATCATTTACCTGATCCTATGTCTTTTTGGCAATCAATTAAACGGGTATTGAAACCGGCGGGCGGTATATTTATTAGGGATTTATTCAGACCGGCTAATATAGCGTTAACGGATCAATTAGTTGCCCAATATGCTGCTAATGAAAATGAGCGACAAAAACAATTATTTCGGGATTCTTTACGGGCAGCTTTTACCTTGGAGGAAATCGCTATGATGGTAGAAAAAGTTGGTTTAACTGATTGTCAATTAACCCAAAGTTCTGATCGGCATTGGACTTTGGCTCGCCAATATACTGATTAAGAGAGAGAAGTCATTTCACTCCGATGAGGCAGGGCGGGTTGGCATGATGTTTTTTTATGAGGATCAAAAATTGTGTAAAAACCCGCCCCTGCAATGATTGTTGATGATCCCAAAACAAAAAATAAAAACAAAAAACCATATTCCGTAGGGGCGGGTTTTTAAGAAGATCATAATATTTCACCAAGGATATTCTGCTAACCCGCCCTGTTGGGATTCAATTAACAAGAATACAATTATTATTCACCGTGATTCACCGTATAACTGTATAATCATACAAGTTTATTTTTTAAATACTGCCAAAAAACCATGATAACTACCGATAAAACCAAACCCGATTGGGCAGGGGAAGATTTCCTGTCGAAGATTGTTAATATATTAATTAATATTAAGCCGATTTACGCCCTGATGAAACAACAGGCCCGGCAAGTGATTATTAAAACAGCCGAAAAAAACGGTGTATTGTGGCGGAAAAATTGCCAAGATTTAGATCGCCCGGAAGTAAAAAATTTATTAACAGAAATTACTAACTCTGAGATAACTTACCCTGAATATTATCAACAGCCTTTCCATGCTTACGATCAAGGTAATTTGTGTTGGCAGGCGGCTTTTGAGACAGAACCAGCCACTAAGGCGATGTGTTTAAGGGTTTGGCCGAAAGAAAAAATTGATTGGCAGACGGCAGAATCACGCTTACGGGGCGGTTTTCACCAAATACTCGCTGAATACGGTCCGTCTGATGTTAATCGGATGTTAGATATAGGCTGTTCCGTCGGAATTTCTACTTTTACTTTGCAAAAATATTATCAAACTAAATTAGGTAAAAAAATAGAAACAATTGGGTTGGATTTATCACCCTATATGTTAGCCGTGGCTAAATACAGAGATACAGAAAATAATATTACTTGGCAACACGGTTTAGCAGAACATACAGGTTATCCAGATAATAGTTTTGATCTGGTAACTTTACAATTTATTTTACATGAACTGCCCCAACAGCCGACCAGAAAAATATGCCAAGAAATATTCCGTATTCTGCGACCGGGTGGCTGTTTAGCGATTGTTGATAATAATCCTCGTTCGACGGTGATTCAAAATTTACCACCAGCTCTTTTTATTTTGATGAAAAGTACCGAGCCTTGGAGTGATGAATACTATACTTTTGATGTGGAAAATTGTTTAGAGTCAATTGGTTTTCAGCATCGGGTAACAGTTCCTAGTGATCCTCGCCATCGCACTATTATTGCGATGAAACCATAACTATTCAAATAACTATCAAACCCTATCATCGTGGGGCAATTCATGAATTGCCCCTACGGTTAATATAATATGATTCAATTATTCTTGCTCAATCAAACTAGCTAATAGTAGAGTTAAATCGTCGTCTGCTCTTTCTGTTACTTTGGGCGATCGCAAAAAACCTGCTAATTGTTGGTTAGCCTCTTCTATATTAGTCACCTGCTGAAGAAATTTAAACAGCGGTTGAAAAAAAGGTTGATGGGGTGTCGCCATTGGCATTTTTAACGCCAACATCTGTAAACCATCAGAAAAAATTGCTAAATTTTTTGCCTGACCATGCCAGATTTGAATTTTAGTATGATCTAAAGCATTTTCCTCAATCAGAAAAGTCGTTTCATTAATATGTTCGCCACTATCCGGCATAGTTAAACTAATAATCTGCTCATGGCGATCGCCAATCACAGAGGCTCCATCCCCTACCTGCCCGCCGATCACTACTTCGGGAGTGGCAATCACTAAAATTAAAGTAGTCGCTAATTCCCGTAATTCTACCTCCAGTTTTTCCGCTGTTTGGGCGATCGCACTTTGAGCAGCCCGCAGAGCATCTAATAATAAATTTTGCCAACCTAAATCATCGGTAGGACAGTTACTTTGATTATTCATCGGTGCATTGAGCATAAGAATTTCATAAACAAAATCTACCGCCCTTTCCACTGCTATTTTTGCCCCGACATCAGCTAAAGTGGCTGAACCTGCCCCATCCGCCACCGCTGACACCAAAATATCAGGAGCAACCTGTCGCCAATAGTAAGCATCCTGACAACCTTGCCCCCGTTTAATATGGCTAGTTCCTGCCACCGATGATGTTAATACTTGCCAAGTTAACTTTTCTGTCATAAACTAAACCGCTCCCCAACCGGGCGGTGGTAGGGCAACCTGTTCATTCACCTGGGAATGGGAAACCCGTTGCATACTTGCCGATAACCAAATAAACATTTCCCGGAAATCTAAACCCCTTAATTTAACTGGGGTACGTAAAACAATTTCACTTAATTTTTCTATATTTGCTCCCTCTACCCCCACGGCAAAAAAAGCCACCTGTTTATTATTTTCTTCCATTTTGATGCGATCGCTGGCAACAATTACCGCCTTGTCCGCTTCTCCCTGCGGTTCCCCATCGGTAATCATAAACACCCACGGACGATAGTAAGTAATACCATGTTGCCGATAATCAGATTTACGAGCAGCAATTAAATCCAGAGCCTTATTAATACCATTGCCCATAAAAGTTTGCCCCTGGGCAGTTAATACAGGTGACTCAAAACGATCTACCGTAATAAAATCTTGGATAACTTTAATTTGATTATCAAAAGAAATCACCGCAATTTCTACCCGTTTACTTGCCAAATCATCCTTCACTAAATCTTCTTTAAAAGTTCTTAATCCCTCATTCAAAGCCTGAATTGGTGAACCTGTCATGGATGCGGAAGTATCTAATAATAAAACACAAGGACAACGGGGTTCAGGATTTTCCGCAAATTCTACAGATTCCTCTAATCTCATAATTTATTGATCACTAATTAAATAATTTAATATACACCGTAGGTTGGGTTAAGGCACGCAACCCAACACAATTTATTTTACTAGCGATCCCCCAAACCCTGTTAATAAGGGATCTTTGATTATTCCCCCCTTATCAAGGGGGGTTAGGGGGGATCGTATTTTTACTTAGTTAAAATGCAAACTGCCATATTGTCATAATATTCTGTACAAATAATCATAGTGATGAATAATTCCTTTAATCAGCAAATTACATTCTTGGTGCTTGCAGAATAGACGAGTTAATAATAGTTTCCCCATCAAATACCATTAACATTTGATGTTCTGGCGTAATAAAATAACCTTGCAAAAATTGAATTAATTCAGAAGCAAATAAACCGGGTTTGATTGGTAATATTTCTCGCCGATCTCTCGGTTCAATATCATCTACCTGTTTCACCACTAAACCAATAATTTTCTGTTGAATATTAATGACGATCGTCATCCAATTTTGATTTTCTTGATGGGTAGAGAAAATCGGTGGTAAACCTACCAACTTTTGGAAATCTACCAACCACAACATATCGCCCCGCCAATTATAGACACCTAATACACTACTAGGCATTTGTGGTACTGGTAAAATTTCTCCTACATCAATACTTAATACCTGTAATACACCATCCACCGGCAACAAACCAGTATCATCATTACCTAATTGAAATCGCAAAAAACGGTGTAAATCGGCAGGACCTTGCAAGGATTCATTCACCACCGTTAAAGCCATTGGTTGATTCATTTTTTCCTTTTCCTTTTGCTAAAATTACCTGGCTATTTACACCTGCATAATTACTTAGAATAATTATTTACCAATAGTTTTTAATGCTTGGGTTAAATCTGCTTCCTGTAAAGGTTTTGACAAATAAGCAGCCGCCCCTAACATATTTCCCCACATTTTATCCACATCTGTATTTTTGGTAGAACACATAAATACTGGGATGCCTTTCGTATCAGGGCTATTTTTAATTGCCCGACAAATTTCAAAACCACTCTGATCCGGTAAAATCACATCTAAAACTATTAAATCTGGTTTCATCGCACTTAACTGTTTCATGGCATCGGCTCCACTATGTACAACCACAACAGACCAACCCATTTGTTGTAATAGCCCTTTCACAATCGCCACATCAGTCATCGTATCTTCAACCACTAAAGCTGTACTCATACAAACCTCAAACTATATAAAATTAATCATTATCCATCAAATTCAATATTGTACCAGAAAATCAATCCTTTCAGCCAACCAGCTTGCCTAAATACTTTTTCACTATTTCTAATAATTTGCCAGGATGAATAGGTTTGCTAATAAAATCCGTATTACCTGACATTTTGGCTCGGATCCGATCTACTAGGCCTTCTTTTTCTGTCAAAAGGAATACAGGTGTTTGTTTAAATAAATCAGACCGCCGGATCTGCGTACAAATTTCATCGCCATTTACCACCGGCATGACTAAATTTAATAAAATAAAATCCGGTTTTTTCTCCATAATCGTAGGCAAGGCCAACATTGAATCCTTAATACCGATATAACGATAACCGGCCTTTGTCACTGTGTTTTCTACTATTTTTTGGGTATTAGGACAATTATCGACACAAATAATTAAGGGAGAAGTGATCGAGGGAAGCGACGGGCGATCGCTCGGCTCTCTAGTTTTCGGGGCAACCTGTAACTGGGTCAAGACCGCCGGTATCAATATCTGTTTAGCTGGTGCATTATCGACCACCAAACTAGGTAATAAACTTTGGGCCGTCGGAATCTCGTGACCATTATCACTAGTATTTAAGTGGGGGGCTCGCAAATCAGGGACAGACATCAGGCCAATTTTATCTAAGCGAATATAAGGAAATAAAGATAAAGTCAGTTTTAATAGATCTGTTTTGAAATACGTGGCCAAATCCCGTAAAGTTAATTTTTTCTTACTAGCTGACTGTAATTTTTGATAAAAATTCGGAGGGAAAACAGACTGTAATTGCTCCGGATCTTTAATGATTAGGGCTAAATCTGGCGAATACATCAGCAAATCTGATTTCCGCCAATTTTCCCACTGTCTTTGGACGTTTTGTAAAAGTTGATAAATACTGAGTTGCCAAAATGACTCCCGCATTTCGTCTCCTTCACAAATATACATAAGAGTTTTTTCTTGGCGTTCTTCCACTTCCTGCTGCTGCATTAAATCAAACAAGACCTCCTGCACAATCCCCTCTGCGATATGCACCGCTTGTTCTGAGGTGATTTTTGTCTGTTCTACTAAATAGTTAAGAATGTCATAACGGGGAGAAACAATATTTAATTCTGGTTGTGACCAGGTAGTCCGAGGTAAATCTGGACAGTAAGCAATCAAATTACGTCGCCAGCGTCGCCAAGGGTGTACGCCACCAGTTGCCCAGTTAATACGTCCTTCATCAAAATAAATACTCCATTGACAATTCTGGGAGTTGAGGACATCTAAACGCCCACTAAACTGTCTAGGACCAAGACTGAGTATATAATTGATAAATCTGACAGAAGCAGTTTGTGTTTCAGTTAGCATTTTTATCTCCCCTTGGCTCTTTCACTCGCAAACTTTAACTTTCATCTAGTATTAATCATAGTTTAATTGTCTGTGCAATTTGTTCCTGTTATTTTTCGTTCCACTGGCGGGCCGCATCATTAATCGCCTGTTCAACGGTTTTTTGCTTTAACATGGCAGCTTGTAAATTTTGGTAAATGGCCTTTTTCAGTTTAGCGAGATCAGTGGTCACAGGTATTAATACTTCTGCCTGAGAAAGTTGTTGGGCACTGACAATCCGGGCTTGGCTGGCTGGATCATTTGGTCCAGTTGTAAAATGAGAATCCGTCAAGGCATTTGTCGTGGAAGGTAATACATTTGCCTCCTTGGCAAAAGCTAACTGGTTAGTAGGATTTGTCACAAAGAGAGCAAATTTTAAAGCTGGTGCCGGTACATCAGAGCCTTGGGGAATCACTAAATTCATTACCGCTACATTTTTTTTGCCAGTTTCGCCGGTAATTTGGGGAGCCGGTTGAGAGACCTTTGCCACAGTCGGAGCATTATCGGCGATCGCCCGCAGGAATTGGGGGCCAGATAATAGGATAGCTGTTTCACCGGCTTGATAAAGTTGAATAGCCCGTTGATGTCCTTGCGTTAATACTTCCTGCGGTAATAAACCCTGTTGATAGAGATCCACCCAGTATTGAAAAACCGCCCGGCCCGCCACTGTATTAAAAGCAGCTTTGCCCGATTCATCGACCAGACTTACGCCCATTTGGACAAAAGACTGTAATACCTGGGAGGAATCCTCCGGCACAAAGGTAACAAAGAAAGCATATTTACCAGTTTTTTCCTTCACTTGCCGGGCAACCTCAGCTAATTCCTGATAAGTGGCAGGCGGTTTGGTCAAACCCGCTTTTTTTAATAAATCGGTGTTATAAATAGTTATTTCTGTGGTGATATACCAAGGCAAGCCAAAGGTTTTACCATTCAGGTTACTAGCCCGCCAAATATTCGGTAAATAAACCTGTCGTACCGGCGGAGGCACTAAAGGGTCTAAGTTTAACCAGGCCTGACGTTGAGCTAACATACTGGCAAAATCAGGATTGAGATTAACTACATCCGGGGCAGTTTGAGCAGACACAGCAGCTAATATCTTGCTTTCCATCGCCGACCAAGGCACGTCCACCCACTTAATTTGCCAACCGGGGTTAGCTGCTTCGTATTGGGTAATTAATTTCTCAAAATAATTGGTAAATTGTGGCTGTAACTGCATCGTCCAAAACTCAATCTCTTGTTTCTTATTAGATGATTGGGAAGTATTTGGCCCAGTGCAAGCCATGATGCTACTGAGAAACAAACTAAAGCAAGTAAAAGTACTTATGAGTTTTAATTTTTGTAATTTTTTCATAATTAATTTATTAATTGATATTAAATAGGAGCAACAATCTGGGGAATATTGGTTAAAGTTGAGAGGAAAGAGAGAAGGCAGGTCAGCAAACAAACAATTAAATTGACTTCCCTGTTAATATCTGTCAATATCGGTCAACATATTTAAAACCCTAGCTAAATAGTGCTTTCACCCTAAACCATCAGATGGGTCAACTAGAATGGTTGAGAGAAAGAGGATATAAGTTAGATAAGAGATAGGATTGAGATGAGAAAATAAGTATCTTTACCTGTTTGACCGATGATTGAGGTTGAGATCACTACGGATTGTGCATCAGGATACAAAGGCAACTGAGAAAATAAGTTTCAGCCATAATTTGCATCAAGTTGATTTTGCCCAAGAAGTATTACAATTCTCACAAATTATTTAATTTACTTAATTTATTTATATATAACGAACCTGCCCGATTACCATTCCAGCCAATTTAGATTAGAGATAAACATAATATGGTCAGTTTACTGCAAAATTTACAGGGTTTATTAAAACGGAAAAAACCGGGCATAGCCGTGGAAATATGTCCAGACCGCATTAATATGGTGGAAATTAAAAAGCAAGGGAAAAAACTCAAGTTAGTTGCCTTAGCCACCGAGGAAGTACCAGAGGATGTCTTTCAGGAGGGGCAGATTGTTGATGCTCCGACTCTGGCAGAGATTATTCAGACGATGATCATTGACAATAAAATTAAGGCAAAACAGGTCGCCACGGTGATTCCAGCTAGGGAGTCGGTAACTAGAGTTATTCCAGTACCTTTAGAATTAAATGATAAAGAACTGAGTGATTATATGAACCAGGAAGCTGGTTTGTATTTACCTTTTCCCAGGGAAGAAGCGGATTTAGACTTTCAGAAATTAGGGGTAATTATTGATCCTAATGATGAAATGCAAAAGGTACAAGTAGCATTAGTGGCCACTCGTAAACAGGTGACAGATACTTATATTGAGACCTTTCAGGAAGCGGGATTAATTATTGATATCTTAGAGGTAAATAATTTTTCTCTCATTAGAACTGTCAAGAGTGTGTTAGAACAATACGGCCCGCAGGAAGCGACGGTGATTGCTAATCTGGACTTTGATTGTACAGAATTAGCCATTGTGGTGGAAGGAATACCCCATTTTAACCGGACTATTCCCATTGGTACTTGGCAAATGCAGAAAACTCTGAATGAAGCGATGAATTTACCACCTAGTCGGGAAACCTTGGAATTGTTAGGCATGACCGTGCCTGTCTTCGATACAATGGGAGCAGTCGGGGGCGAGACGAGTCCGGGTACTAATGCTTTATTAAAAGTATTATCTGAGTTGGCTGATGAGTTACGCCGTTCTATAGATTTTTACTTAAATCAGAGTGATGAGCTAGAGGTGGCACAATTGCTATTAGCCGGACCGGGAGCAGCAATTGGACAAATAGACGAATATTTTATGCAACGTCTCAGTATGCCCACAACAAAAGTTGATCCGATTGAGACCCTAGATTTAGAATTACCCCAAGAAATCCCCTTGGAGGAACGCTATAGTTTAGGTGTTGTCTTAGGTTTAGGTTTAAGAGAGATTTAAAAGATATTAATATTTCAGAGAGGTTTTTAAAAATATGTATTATCTTGACGTTAATTTTCTTAACGATCGCCCTGATTATAAAAAAGATGCCGGCAAATCCCATGCACCGGCTAAGGGGCCGATTATTCAGGATCCCAAACCTTTATTAATTGGGGGGGGAGCAGCATTGGCCTTACTAGCAATAGTCGGGGGAACCTGGTTATTTTTAACGAATCAAACGGCTAAGTTGCAGGGTAATTTAACAGAACTGCAAGGCAAGTTAGAAAAGTTAAATGTACAAATTAAAGATATTGATGCGATTAAGGCAAATACCAAAGTTCTTAGTGAGGAAGCTAATGCTTTAGCTAGTGTTTTCAATGACATTAAACCTTGGTCTGCTCTCTTAGGGGAATTTGGCATATTATTACCACCGGGTACTATTGTTAGCAAAATTGAGCAAAAGGATGGTGTGTTACCAGCAAGTGCAGCTGCTCCGCCACCTCCACCGCCACCAGCTTCACCGCCGCCGGCTGGCAGTGCTGCGGCTCCGCCACCTGCACCACCGCCACCTCCATCGGTGACACCAGTATTAACTATTACGGGTACGGCTAATTCTTATGGGGAAGTGAATGATTTACTTTTACTCCTTAATAATTCTCCCCTATTCAAAGCAGAGAATACTAAGTTAGTCTCGGCTACAGAGATAAAGAATCCAGTGGTTATTCAATTACAGGATCCGGGTGATGCAGAATTAGTACCAGCAGTACCAGAATTACCACCTGTAGTGGAATATAAGATGGAAGTCAGCCTGAGTGATACGGGAGCTGATGAAATATTAGCTAAATTGAAAAACTTAGGAGCGATTGGTTTAGTTGATCGGATTGAAACTTTGAAACAAAAAGGAGTAATTTGATATGGTCGCAACAAATGAATGGAACCCTGATTTAGACGAGAAGGATGAGGAGTCGGCTGGTCCGGTTATTTTTGGTGTCTCTCTGAATGATCCGAAGGTGATCGGTATTGCGATTGGTGTATTGGGGGCTTTGGCTGCTGGTGCTTTGGTGTATTACCAGATTTTACCCACCCTAGCACAGAATAATCAGTTAAAGGCTGATATTGAGACGACGACTCAGGAAGTAGCGGAAAAGGAAAAACAAATTAAGGAACGGGCGAAGGCAGAAGATGATTTGGCGATCGCCAAACAAAAGCGGGCAGATGTAGCAGCTTTATTTGCCAGTGAAAAGACGATGGAGACATTATTATATGATGTCAACCGTTTAATTGATCAACTGAATACGGGCATCACGGACGAAACTAAACAGGCGATGATGTTAAAGTTTGCGCCTGTGGAGCCAACTGAAGCGGGTAATTATGTTGTAACTGATGGTTCGCTTGGTCCTTTGGTGAATGGCAAGTTAAAGCGGCGTGATTTTAAAGTGGAATTTGAGGGAAGTTATCAGCAGGTGCGGGATTTCTTAATTGCCTTAGAACGGATGCAACCTTTATTGATCACGAAAAATTTAAGATTTGATGCTGTTGCTAATAATGAACCGATTGAGGTGGAATGGAAGCAGAATAAATTTGTGCCGGTATCTCAGCCTGAACCACCCAGGATCAAAATTAGTTTTGATCTGAATGCTTTATTGGCACTGAGTGAGGCAGAATCACTGGAGGTAAATAAACCACCAGCACCAGCAGAGAATAAGGAGGGAACACCACCAGCGGAGGAGAAAAAATAGTTTTTTGTTGAATATAATCGCCTTAGTTTATTATTGCCATAACTAGGGATCAAAATTTTTTTAAATAATACATAAAATACTAATCTTTGAAGGAGTGAACGTGAAAAATTTAGATAGACACTTATTAGCTAATATTCTAGGAGTTTCTGCTACAGCGGTTTTGTTGGCACAGGCTCCAGTTTGGGCGGCGGCTACAAAAATTACGGCGGTCAAACTTAGCCCCGTGGATGGTGGCATGAATGTTCTATTGGAAACTGCTAGTGGCGATCGCCCGGAAGTTTTTTCTTTGAATAAGGGTAATGCTTATATTGCTGATATTGTGAATGCTCAGTTACAAATAGCGGAAGGCAATTTTCGTCAAAATAACCCGACGGCGGGTATTGCTTCTGTGGAGGTGACACAAATTGATGCGAATAGTGTGCGGGTAACTATTACCGGGGAAAATGGTGCGCCACGGGGGCGGATTATTCAGGGCGGTCAGGGTGGTATTATTCTGAGTGCGGCTACTGGTGGTCCGGCTGCTGATATGCCAGTTGCTATGCCTCGCAATAATCAGCAAGTGGCTCAAACTCCTTATGATAATCCAGCACCTTCTAATGAGGTATTGTTACCAGAAACAGATCCTAATTTTTATCCTCCTTCACCTAATCAGCCAGCCCAAAACCCTGCTACTTTTAATAATCCGCCAGCATTTCAAAGTCGGGCAGTAGCTCCTCCATTAGGTGATATTGCCGTATCTAATCTTAGTCCCACAAATAGTGTGATTAATCTGGGGGCTGACGAAAGAATACCCCGTTTAGTATTGCGGGATGCACCAGTGAGAGATGTTTTAGCCTTATTAGCCAGAGCCGCTGGTTTGAATATTGCTTATAGCAATTTGGTTAAAGGAAATATTACAGGTGAAGTTAAACAAGCTGAAGAACCAGATAAACGCACAATTTCTTTAGATATTGAAAACGAATCAGTACAAGACGTATTTAACTATGTTTTGCGGATGACTGGCTTGAAAGCTAATCGTGTAGGAAATACAATTTTTGTTGGTTCTTATTTACCAAAAGAAGCAAGAAACGTAATTGTCAGAACTCTCAGATTAAATCAGGCTTCCGCTGAATCAGCAGCAGCTTATTTAAGTTCTATGGGAGCAGAAACTCAAAGACCAGGAGAAACAATTTCTATTCAAACTGTGGGTACGCAAGATCGGCAAAGAGATATTGAAATTAGACAGCCTGCCATTATTCCATTAGCTGCAGTTGAGGGAACAGCTCCTTTATTATTGACAGGACTTTTAATATCTTTAGATTCTCGTTTAAATACAATCACTTTAGTAGGTGAACCCTCTTTAGTAGAAACAGGTGTTTCGCTAGTAACTCAGATTGACTTAAGACAAAGACAAGTCGCTGTTAACGTCAAAGTAATTGATATTAACTTAGCCGCCCAAGAAAACTTTAATAGTAGTTTTTCCTTTGGGGTGAATGACACCTTTATTATTAATGATGGTGGAGCTGCTACTGTTAATTTTGGAGGCTTACAACCTCCTACTAGCGACACTTTTAATGCAAGCAACCCATTAGGTCGTCCCTTTGTTCGTAATCCTTTAGCTAATGAAGACGTTTTCTTTAATAACAATAGACAATTCACAATACCTGGTATTGGTTTACCTGGTATTGATGGTGGCAATTCTAACTTTTTACAGCCAAGAGCCCCGGTCAGCAATGATCCTCTAAGACCAGGTATTACTGACTACACACCAGCACAAATAGAATTAGATGATCAGGGCCGATTAGACATCAATGCTTCAACCGCAGCTGAGGCAACCTTTGGACTTTTCCCATATATTCTTTATCCCAGACAATTTCTTGCTCAGTTACAAGCTCAAATTACTAATCGGACAGGTAAAATTCTCACTGATCCGACTTTAGTTGTGCAAGAAGGAGAGAAGGCAAGTGTAGAATTAGTCGAACAAATTGTAAAAGATGTTACTACTACCTTTGTAGATACACCTGGCGGGTCTCGTCAAATTACTACACCTACTTTTGAAAATGTTGGTTTAACCCTGGATGTACAGGTAGAAAGAGTTGATGATAATGGTTTTATAACAATGCAAGTTAATCCAAAAATTAGTGCCCCTAGTGATCGGATTCCTACAGGAGATGGTGGTTTTGCGACTCAGATTGTTAGTCGGAAAGTTACATCAGGTCGGATTAGACTGAGAGATAGTCAGACTTTAATCCTCTCGGGTATTATTAGTGAACGGGAGAGAATAACAGTAAGCAAGATTCCTTTATTGGGAGATTTACCAATTATTGGTTCTCTTTTCAGAAGTACCGATAAAGAAAATACGAGAGCTGAGGTTATCGTTTTAGTTACACCCCAAATATTAGATGATAGCGATCGCTCCAATTGGGGATATAAATATAATCCTAGTCCAGAGGCCATTGATATGATGAGACGGGGCCAACCAACTCAAAGACGTTAATACTTAGCTGAGGGACAAAATATTAAATAGATAGAATGTGCCATGGCATAGAAATGGGTCAAAACGACCCATTTTTTTTGACATAAAAAACAAAAAAATAGTCAAAAGTCTTAAAACCATGCAAAAAACGGGAAAAATGATCCAAAAATAAAAAAAATCTAAAAAAAAACCTTAAAACTTTTAAAAATAAAGGTTTTCCCGTAATATTAAAAACATAAACAAATTAAAATAAAATTTGTGAAAAGTAGCATCAGTAAGATTTGTAGCGTTATATAACAAAAAAATAAAAATTGCTACGGTCCCTCAAGTTGATAACTACCAAGAAAAAACCTTAAAAAATAAAGGTTTCACTTGATTAATCGTCACCAGATCAGGCAATATATAATAAGTATTGAGATCAGTGATCAACCCGATAGCAAAGGAAAAAGGGAATAATTACCCTCTAGGTAAAATCTCCCCAAGCCGGCGAAGCAAAGTTATAAACTGCTCAAACTCTTACAGGTTAAGATACAAACACAATTTATTCCCCAATTTAGGAGTATCAAAAATGAACAAAGGTGAATTAGTAGATGCGATCGCTCAAGCAGCTGACGTAACTAAAAAAGATGCAGACAAAGTATTAAGTGCTGCTTTAGAAGTAATTATGGATGCCGTTTCCAGTGGCGACAAAGTTACTTTAGTTGGCTTCGGTTCCTTTGAATCCAGAGAACGTAAGGCCCGTGAAGGTCGTAACCCTAAAACTGGCGAAAAAATGGAAATCCCTGAAACCGTTGTCCCCGCTTTTTCTGCTGGTAAATCCTTTAAAGAAATGGTTGCCGAGAAAAAAGGCAAATAATGCCTAAGGCCCATGTTATACCGCTAAATGCACTATGACTCGACCGATTCACGGGGGAAATTTAGCTTGGGCGGCCAAAATCGCCAAATGCTTACCAGCCGAAATACTCGATTTTTCCGCTAGTATTAATCCCCTGGGACCACCAGAGTCAGTATTAGGGGCCATCCAATCAAATTTAGACAAAATAAGAGCCTATCCAGATCCCCAATACGGCGAACTGCGAAAGGCCCTTAGTCTGTTTCATAAAATTAGTCCTGATTGGATTTTACCCGCAAATGGCGCAGCTGAATTATTAACTTGGGCCGCTTTTGACCTAGCACGGCTGGCAGTCACCTATCTAGTGACACCAGCCTTTCATGATTACCAACGGGCGCTCTCCACTTTTCAAGTAAAGGTGAAAGAGTGTCCGTTTATTTTTGCCAAAAATCAATGTATTTTTCCCGACCTTTCCTCCTGCCAAATCAAAAATGGCGAACCCGCCGGCATCATCTTAAATAATCCCCACAATCCCACCGGCAGCCTGATCAAAAAAGATACTATTTTATTCTTACTAGATAAATTTCAGTTAGTGGTAATAGATGAAGCCTTTATGGATTTTTTACCACCCGATCAGTCCGCTAGTTTCATTGAGCAAATTGCCGACTATCCCCATCTAATTATTGTGCGATCGCTCACCAAATTTTATAGTATGCCGGGCTTACGTCTCGGTTATGCGATCGCCCATCCAGACAGAATCAAACAGTGGCAAAAATGGCGTGACCCCTGGTCTGTCAATGTATTAGCAGTAGAGGCAGGTAAAGCATTAATTAACGATAAAAAATTCGCCGAAAAAACCTGGAATTGGTTAACAGCAGCCCGCACAGAATTATTCAATAATTTGCAAAATATTCCTGGTTTAACACCCTTGCCTAGTGTTGCCAATTTCCTATTAGTCGCTTCCGATCAATCAGTCGAATATCTACAATTACAACTATTAACTAAATATCAAATATTAATTAGAGATTGCGCCAGTTTTCCCCTATTAGGCGATCAGTATTTTCGGATAGCAGTAAGAACCCAAGCAGAAAACAATAGATTAATTAACGCCCTACGGGAAATTATTAAATAGTCAGGTCTATAGATATGTAGGGTGTGTTAACGAAGTGTAACGCACCATTCCAAGGATCTATCAGAAATGTTGTCTTAACTACCTGAGTGGCTGTTATATATTAAGTTTTTCCTTCTTCCCTCTCCCAAACTTGGGAGAGGGGTTGGGGGTGAGGGCATAAAGTTCTGGGATTCGCCCCCCTAACTCCCAATTCTGGGGGAAATAAGATAGTTATCTGTATTGAGTTTTGCCCTCAATACATTTTTTGTGAAAAGATCAGATAAAGTTAAATAATTTTTTAATATTTGGCAAAAAATACGGCCCAATCTCTACAAAAATGGACCAAAAACTTAAAATAAAGTTGTTAATAATTTGTAATAAACGGTGTTCCAAGAACACTGTATAAATATAAGTCATGGTGAAAAACCAAAAAGAAACCAGAGACATCACAATACTTTTGGTCAACTCGATTTATTTTTCACTCTAGTTCTCGCACTTTATATATCTAGTCGAGAATCAAAATCTGTAAAACCTGATACAGGGCCATACAGACAGTAATTAACCGAACTTAAAAAAAGCAAGTCAAGTAGGAGTTATAGTCAATGTTTGACGCATTCACCAAAGTAGTTTCTCAGGCTGATGCCCGTGGCGAAATGTTAAGCGATAACCAAATAGAAGCACTAAACAAATTAGTAGCTGATGGTACCAAACGCTTAGATGCAGTAAACCGCATCACCAGCAACGCTTCCACAATTGTTGCTAACGCTGCTCGTTCTTTATTCGCAGAACAGCCTCAATTAATTGCCCCTGGTGGTAATGCCTACACTAACCGTCGTATGGCTGCTTGTTTACGTGACATGGAAATCATCTTACGCTACGTTAGCTATGCTACCTTCGCCGGTGATGCCAGCGTATTAGATGACCGTTGCTTAAACGGCTTACGTGAAACCTACAGTGCTTTAGGTGTACCTGGTGCTTCCGTCGCCGCTGGCGTACAAAAAATGAAAGAAGCTGCTTTAGCTATCGTTATGGACACCAAAGGTGTAACACCTGGCGATTGTTCTTCTTTACAATCTGAAATTGCTGGCTACTTTGACCGTGCAGCTGGAGCTGTAGGCTAATTCTTAGCTCAATTTATAAAAAAAATCCGGTAGATGTCTAGGTACTTAAATCAAGTAAATCTAGCTGTCACCCTTCCATCAAAAATTTTGTACCAAAACTTTAAACTATTTAGATAGGGAGATACCTCGAACATGAAAACCCCCCTGACAGAAGCAGTAACAGCCGCCGATTCTCAAGGTCGTTTCTTAAGCACCACCGAAATGCAAGTTGCTTTTGGTCGCTTACGTCAAGCTAAAACTGGTTTAGAAGCAGCTCGTGCTTTAACTGATAAAGCTCAATCCTTAGTTGATGGCGCTGCTCAAGCAGTCTATAACAAATTCCCTTACACCACTCAAATGCAAGGGAATAACTATGCTTCTGATTCCACCGGTAAAGCCAAATGTGCTCGTGACATCGGTTACTACTTGCGCATGATCACCTACTGTTTAGTAGCTGGTGGTACAGGTCCTATGGATGAATATCTGTTAGCAGGTTTAGACGAAATCAATCGTACTTTTGAATTATCTCCTAGCTGGTACGTTGAAGCTCTGAAATATATCAAAGCTAATCACGGTTTAAGTGGTGATGCCGCAGTTGAAGCTAATTGCTACATCGACTACGCAATTAATGCTTTAAGCTAAGTTAATTACTTCATGTCCGGGAGGGTTAGTTGCTGTTAACTAATTGTTGTTTGCAGTTGTTGACCTTGCCGGACATAATTTTTAATGATCTGTAGCTAACAGACTAGCTAAAACTGTGGCGATCGCTTTATCCCGATAAAATTTTCTCAGACATAGTAACTATGTTCCCTAAAGTTGAGAAAGACTGGGGAAAAAGTCATCGTCATTTATTGTTTAATCATAATTTTTTTATTGAGAAGTTAGTTTAATCAAAAGTTAATTTGCTGGCTACAGTTCCCCCACAAGAGCGACAAAATTCGTCATTTTTTTATCAGCAGTGAATGGCATGAGGGTGAGTGCGTCTGAACACCACGCCCAAAATTGTCATTTCTGTCTGTAATGTCTCAAAATCAGTTGTCTATTCAGGAGGTTTGGCTGTGGCTATTACAACGGCGGCATCAAGACTAGGAACTTCGGCTTTTGCTGATATGGCAAAGGTTGAGTTTCGTGTTCGGGAAGATGCAGAAAGAGTAATTATGGCGGTTTATCGTCAATTACTCGGCAATGACTACATTATGAAGTCAGAAAGATTGACTTCTGCTGAGTCTTTACTGCGGGATGGCAGTATTTCAGTTAGAGAGTTTGTGAGAGCTGTAGCAAAATCAGAACTATATAAATCAAAGTTCTTCTACAATTGCTTTCAAACCCGGACTATTGAGTTAAATTTCAAGCATTTATTAGGCCGGGCTCCCTATAGTGAGTCAGAAATCATTGAGCATTTAGACCGTTATCAAAATGAAGGTTATGATGCTGATATAGACTCTTACATTGATTCCGCCGAATACCAAGAAAACTTTGGTGAGAATGTTGTACCTTACTACCGAGGATTTGATTTACAAAGAAATCAAAGCACCCTCGGTTTTGTACGTATGTTCCGTTTATACCGGGGCTATGCTAACTCGGATCGGGCTGCTGGCACTAAATCTCGTTTAGCTGGTAGCTTGGGTCGCAATTCTGCTAGTCGCATTGTTGCTCCTAGTTCTGGTGCTTCTTTTGCGGTAACTGAGAAGGGAGAAATTCCTAATACCAGTTTTGGTAGTTCTACTGCTTTTGCTTCTGATCGTTTATATCGAGTAGAAATTCAAGGTGTGAAAGCCTGTAACTATCCGAGAATTCGTCGTAGCAGTCGTTCCATCATTGTTCCTTTTGAGCAGTTATCTGCCCAAATGCAGGAAATTCAACGCCAAGGCGGCAAAATCTCCAGTATTACTCCTGTTTAATTATTTTTAATTATTTAGCAATAATTATTCAAGGATGAATACAAACGGTTTAGGGGTAATAGATTGGGTGATCAGTGGATAGTTAATTTTTAATTATTTTGATGATTAATTGTTTCATCAGATCATCGGTCTATTACTTCTAAACTAATTTTTTCTGACAAACTGGTTTGTAGAATATTAAATTTAAAAGATTTAAAAAAATATTTTTCCAGTTTTGTCACAATTTACAAATAAAATTTTTTGAGCTGAAGGAAAAAACATGATAGGTAAAGTCGCTAGTGTTTGAGGCAACACACACATAAACCGCATCACCAAAGTAGGGCAATTCATGAATTGCCCTACTTTATCTCGGAAATTGAAAGATTCAGATAAAATCAAACGATTTTTTAATATTTGGCAAAAAATACGGCCCAATCTCTACAAAAATGGACCAAAATGTTAAAATAAAGTTGTTAATAATTTGTAATAAACGGTGTTCCAAGAACACTGTATAAATATAAGTCATGGTGAAAAACCAAAAAGAAACCAGAGACATCACAATACTTTTGGTCAACTCGATTTATTTTTCACTCTAGTTCTCGCACTTTATATATCTAGTCGAGAATCAAAATCTGTAAAACCTGATACAGGGCCATACAGACAGTAATTAACCGAACTTAAAAAAAGCAAGTCAAGTAGGAGTTATAGTCAATGTTTGACGCATTCACCAAAGTAGTTTCTCAGGCTGATGCCCGTGGCGAAATGTTAAGCGATAACCAAATAGAAGCACTAAACAAATTAGTAGCTGATGGTACCAAACGCTTAGATGCAGTAAACCGCATCACCAGCAACGCTTCCACAATTGTTGCTAACGCTGCTCGTTCTTTATTCGCAGAACAGCCTCAATTAATTGCCCCTGGTGGTAATGCCTACACTAACCGTCGTATGGCTGCTTGTTTACGTGACATGGAAATCATCTTACGCTACGTTAGCTATGCTACCTTCGCCGGTGATGCCAGCGTATTAGATGACCGTTGCTTAAACGGCTTACGTGAAACCTACAGTGCTTTAGGTGTACCTGGTGCTTCCGTCGCCGCTGGCGTACAAAAAATGAAAGAAGCTGCTTTAGCTATCGTTATGGACACCAAAGGTGTAACACCTGGCGATTGTTCTTCTTTACAATCTGAAATTGCTGGCTACTTTGACCGTGCAGCTGGAGCTGTAGGCTAATTCTTAGCTCAATTTATAAAAAAAATCCGGTAGATGTCTAGGTACTTAAATCAAGTAAATCTAGCTGTCACCCTTCCATCAAAAATTTTGTACCAAAACTTTAAACTATTTAGATAGGGAGATACCTCGAACATGAAAACCCCCCTGACAGAAGCAGTAACAGCCGCCGATTCTCAAGGTCGTTTCTTAAGCACCACCGAAATGCAAGTTGCTTTTGGTCGCTTACGTCAAGCTAAAACTGGTTTAGAAGCAGCTCGTGCTTTAACTGATAAAGCTCAATCCTTAGTTGATGGCGCTGCTCAAGCAGTCTATAACAAATTCCCTTACACCACTCAAATGCAAGGGAATAACTATGCTTCTGATTCCACCGGTAAAGCCAAATGTGCTCGTGACATCGGTTACTACTTGCGCATGATCACCTACTGTTTAGTAGCTGGTGGTACAGGTCCTATGGATGAATATCTGTTAGCAGGTTTAGACGAAATCAATCGTACTTTTGAATTATCTCCTAGCTGGTACGTTGAAGCTCTGAAATATATCAAAGCTAATCACGGTTTAAGTGGTGATGCCGCAGTTGAAGCTAATTGCTACATCGACTACGCAATTAATGCTTTAAGCTAAGTTAATTACTTCATGTCCGGGAGGGTTAGTTGCTGTTAACTAATTGTTGTTTGCAGTTGTTGACCTTGCCGGACATAATTTTTAATGATCTGTAGCTAACAGACTAGCTAAAACTGTGGCGATCGCTTTATCCCGATAAAATTTTCTCAGACATAGTAACTATGTTCCCTAAAGTTGAGAAAGACTGGGGAAAAAGTCATCGTCATTTATTGTTTAATCATAATTTTTTTATTGAGAAGTTAGTTTAATCAAAAGTTAATTTGCTGGCTACAGTTCCCCCACAAGAGCGACAAAATTCGTCATTTTTTTATCAGCAGTGAATGGCATGAGGGTGAGTGCGTCTGAACACCACGCCCAAAATTGTCATTTCTGTCTGTAATGTCTCAAAATCAGTTGTCTATTCAGGAGGTTTGGCTGTGGCTATTACAACGGCGGCATCAAGACTAGGAACTTCGGCTTTTGCTGATATGGCAAAGGTTGAGTTTCGTGTTCGGGAAGATGCAGAAAGAGTAATTATGGCGGTTTATCGTCAATTACTCGGCAATGACTACATTATGAAGTCAGAAAGATTGACTTCTGCTGAGTCTTTACTGCGGGATGGCAGTATTTCAGTTAGAGAGTTTGTGAGAGCTGTAGCAAAATCAGAACTATATAAATCAAAGTTCTTCTACAATTGCTTTCAAACCCGGACTATTGAGTTAAATTTCAAGCATTTATTAGGCCGGGCTCCCTATAGTGAGTCAGAAATCATTGAGCATTTAGACCGTTATCAAAATGAAGGTTATGATGCTGATATAGATTCATACATTCGTTCTGCCGAATACCAAGAAAACTTTGGTGAGAATGTTGTACCTTACTACCGAGGATTTGATTTACAAAGAAATCAAAGCACCCTCGGTTTTGTGCGTATGTTCCGTTTATATCGGGGCTATGCTAACTGTGATCGGGCTGTCGGTGGTAAACCTCGTTTAGCTGGTGGCTTAGGTCGCAACGCGGCTAATCGGATTGTCGCTCCTAGCAGTTCTGGTGCTTCTTTTGCGGTAACTGAGAAGGGAGAAACTCCTAATACCAGTTTTGGTAGTTCTACTGCTTTCGGTTCTGATCGTTTATATCGGGTAGAGATAGCTGGTGTGAAAGCCCGTAACTATCCGAGAGTACGTCGTAGTAGCCGTTCCATCATTGTTCCCTTTGAGCAGTTATCTGCCCAAATGCAGGAAATTCAACGCCAAGGCGGCAAAATCTCCAGTATTACTCCTGTTTAATTAAGTGTAATTAGCAATAATTATTCAGGGACGAATACCAAAGGTTTGGGGGTAATAGATTGTGTGATCGGTGAATAGTTGATGTTAATTATTTTAATTGTTGATTATTTCATTAGATCATCGGCCTATTACTTCTAAACTGATTTTTTCTGACAAACTGGTTTGCAGAATATTAAATTTAAAGTTTAAAAAAATTTTTTAAACTTTTTAAAGAAATATTGCCCCGGTTTTGTCAAAATTTACAAAACAAAATTTTTTGAGCTGAAGGAAAAAACATGATAGGTAAAGTCGCTAGTGGCAGTAGCTCTGCTAGTTCTGGTAATCGCTATTTTCGTTATGAAGTAGAAGGCTTACGTCAAAATGATGTAACGGATATGTCTAATCATCAGATCCGTTGTGCGGAGAAATATTCTTATATCGTTTCTTATGATCGGATGAATCAGGAAATGCAGAAAATTAGCCGCTTAGGTGGTAGAATAGTTAATATTCAGCCGTTAGATAGTTTAGATGGTCAACCTGTAATACAAAAACCTGGTAAGGCTAGTAAAGAATCGGCTGAATAAGTCCTTTTCTGCTATTTTATACCATGCAAGATTCTGATTTAGGATCACCGGCAGCGGAAATAGCTGTCGGTGATTCTGTTTTTACGATAGAACGGGCGATCGCCGATTTATTACACGGTGATAATAGTAGCCAATATTATGCAGCCTGGTGGCTGGGTAAGTTTCGAGTGAATGATCCGAGTGTGGTTGATTCACTAATTGAGGCTTTGCGGGATGAGTCGGATCGGACGGAGGCAGGCGGTTATCCCCTGCGACGTAATGCGGCTAGAGCTTTGGGTAAATTGGGCGATAGTCGGGCAGTTGAGCCGTTAATTGAGTGTTTAGAATGTCCTGATTATTATGTGCGGGAAGCTGCCACTCAGGCTTTAGAAATGTTGGGGAATAGTAGTTGTATTCCCGCTTTGATCAAATTATTAGCCGGCGGTGTGGAAGAGGCGGTGATGGTAACTGGTAAACCTCATTTAGTGCAACCATACGATGCCGTGATTGAGGCTTTGGGTACTTTGGGAGCGACGGAAGCGATCGCCCAGATTCAACCTTTTTTAGATCACCCGATGAAACGGGTAGAATATTCTGCCACGAGGGCAATGTATCAGTTAACTAATGATGCTATTTATGGCGATCGCTTAGTAGCAGGATTACAAGGGCAAGATTTACAATTACGGCGTTCAGTATTAATGGATTTAGGAGCAATTGGTTATTTGCCGGCTGTACCTGTAATCGCTAAAACTTTTGCTGAAAATAGTTTAAAGTTAATCGCTCTCAAGGGAATTTTAGAACATCATTTAAGCAAAACAGATGATTTATTTTTATCATCGGATTGTATGGAAGTCATGCAAGTGATGGATGGGTTATTGTAAGATTTGATTAAAATATTAAAAATTTATCTATGATCGAAAAATTTATCCAAGCCATAGAAGAAGCAGACTCCGCACCTAAATTAGTGAAAGCAGTCAGAGATTTGGCAGACGCTCAAACAACAGAAGCTATACCAGTTTTAATCAAAGTATTAGGGTTCAATAATCCCGGTGCCGCCGTTGCTGCAGTAGATGGTTTAATTAGTTTAGGTAATATCGCTATTCCTGCATTATTAGAACAATTAGACGGTTATAACTATGGAGCAAGAGCCTGGGCGATTCGGGTATTAGCTGGTATTGGGGATCCTCGTGGTTTAAATTTACTATTAGATGCGGCTGCCAATGATTTTGCCTTGAGTGTAAGACGGGCGGCGGCGAAAGGTTTAGGTAATATTCAATGGGCGTTATTAGCAACTGAAGAGATTAATCATGCTCAATCTCAAACCTTAGCAACCTTAATGAAAACTTCTCAAGATGTGGAATGGGTCGTGCGTTATGCGGCAATTGTTGGTTTACAAGGTTTAGCGACAGAATTATTCAATCGGCAGGAACAAGATGCTATTGATCAAATTCTCAAAAGATTAACAGAAATTATAGAACAAGATGATACTTTAGCGGTAAAAGCTCGTGCTTTATTAGCACAACAAAAACTTTCAGTGAGTGGCTGTTGACAGTCAAAAAATTTGTTATATAGTTAATTACTTTTTTATTAGACCTCTTGCAAAAATCATTAAAAACTGACTCAAAGCCTGATTTTTGGTAACGTAGTTAAAGCATCCTGCTACTTTCGCAAGAGGTCTATTAATTATTTCAGTTATTTGCCAATCAGATTATAGGGGTAGTTTATGAATTTCCCCTATTGTTTTATTTTCCAATAAAATTCTTCCTACCGAGCAGGAAAATTATTACTGACATACCTTAATATTCCACGGGCGATCGCCTGTGCCATGCGGGTGCGTTGTTGGGGATTCGCTAAAATTAAAGCATCATAACTCCCTGTGACAAAACCAACTTCTACTAAAACCGCCGGCATTTTCGTATTACGTAGAACATGAAAACGAGCTTGCCTAGCTCCCCGATCAGTCATGGGAAAAGCCTGTAAAATACTAGCTTGAATATCCTGTGCTAATGTTTGACCACTATCATAATAAAAAGTTTCCACACCATTCACATCAGGCCGACTCATACTAATAGCATTGGCATGAATACTGACAAATAAATCGGCATTGATCCGATTAGCTATTTCAGAACGGGGCGGTAAATCTAAATCCCGATCATCTTGTCGGGTCATGACAACTTGAATACCTTGTTGTTGTAATAATTGAGTCACCTGTAAAGAAATTTCTAAAACAATTTCTTTTTCTACTAAACCACCAATTCCTACTGCTCCTAAATCGGTCGGTCCACCATGACCAGGATCAATTACTACTAAGGTTCTGCCATCCCTTGCCGGTAAAGGTGGTAACGCAATCGGGTTGTTATTAGTATTGTTGTTAGTATTGTTATTAGTCGGTGGATTATTACGACGAGGCCAGTTTCTTATATTAGCTGGCTGACGACGATTATTAGATGCTCTATTCTGACCAGCATTATTAGTTTGAGGTAAAGAAGGTAAAGTTTGCCCCTGATTATTACCTGGCAAATTACCTGACTGCCCCCATCCCATCGCTAGGGATAATAATTTATTACTAACAGCAGCTACTTCCCCTATTTGTACGCCTGTAGCTGGTTTGATTAATAGGGTGAGAGTCTCTGGATCTTCCTGTCGCAATTTTACCCAAATTAAAGAGCCACCCACTTGTCTTTTCGGTAACTCTAAACCTTCTTTGATTCTGGCGTTGAATAAAGTAATACCATAGGCTCCCGTCTCTGCATCCCAGCCGTCTGTATAATTAATCGGTTGATTACCACTGACTATTAATTCTGTACCGTCTTTTAAGGCTATTTGATCAATCGTGACAAAACCATTATGTTGTTCCTTTGCCGGTGGTTTTTTCCCTTCTTCCCATAAAATAATGCCATCAGGATAAGAATTAGCCACCCAGGGTTGATTATCTGGCAGTATAATATTCACCCTCACGACCGGCGGATTGCTTGATAGTTGGGAAATTTGCGTAATACTTAAACCATTCTCATTATATTTTTCACTAGATTTGAGATTTTTGGCAACTAAGGTAGCGTTGAATATATCTAAAGTTAACCAACCACGATCACCTTGTTTTAAATCATATTCTGCTAATTTACCACTGGTTTTTAAAACAATGCCGTTATCTTTTAAACGAATTTCCTCTACTAATGTGGCACTTTTACCAGGCGTATTAGTTGGTCTAGGATTTGCACTATTTTGTCTAGGATTAGATGGCGTTGTAGTATTCGGTCGTGGTGGTGGTGGCGGTGGAGCGGGTGGAGCGGGTGGAGCGGGTGGAGGCGGTGCAGGTGGAGAATTTACTGCTGTTAATATAGGGGTTGGTAATTGCACCATCCATTCTGTGGTAGAAATTCCTTTAAATAATACTTGAGCGGGATCTATTGTGTAACCATCCGCTAATACAACAATGATTTGGGCAATGCCACCATCTAATTGAAAGAGATTAACCGCTTTAATTGGTCCGTTGACAAAACGAGAAACTTCTACTTTGCCCAAAGTTGTACCAGGTAATTTGATCACTAAACGAGTCGGATTAGTAATTAATTGAGCTTCTGGTAATACATCACCTTGGGTTGTGAAAGATAATTTGTTTTGATTAGCGTCAAATTGCCAAGAATCTAATACGGCAGCTTTGACGGGGCTACTTAATACCATTACTCCGCATATACTAGCGAGTAAATATCTCATCAAAAAATCTTTCAGTAAAACTAATTTCAGCAAAACGATATTTCTCCTGGTGGGCCGATAAAAATATAAACCCCCATTGCCATGTTCTTTTTTCATGAGACTTTCGCCGCCTATTTATAGGCGATGAGGACATTGTGTGTGAGCGACAAAGATAGATCATACATAATATTAAGGACAATCTCATGATTTATGCCAAGAGATGTCTATTTTCTAAATATTTTCAGCCAAAATCTGATCTGCTAGGGGCAAATACTCAGGCGATATGAGCGGAAAAATGTTAAGAATTGTCAAGAATGTTAAGATTAGTTACGATACAAACTCATAAAACATTTATTCAATTAAAAAAATGGCTAATTCTCCCATCCCAGAGCCAGAATTATTAAGGGCAATATTAGAACCACTCCTAGCGGATTTTCAGTATTGGTTTGAGAAATCACACCATTTATTAGAAACTGAAAATATATCTTTTTTGACGCAGGTACAACAAAATGATTTATTGGCCCGTGTACAACACGCCCAAAAGGAAGTAACCGCAGCCCAAGTTTTGTTTAATGCGACGGATGGCAAAGTCGGCATAGAAATGGCGACAATGATTCCCTGGCATCGTTTATTAACAGAATGTTGGCAGGTGTCCATGAAATTTCGCATGGACTGTTTATCGGGGGAAAAATAAGAAAATCGGCTGAAATTTTTTAATCAAAGAAAAAATGATTATTCTAAAAAATAATGATTTGACAAAAATTACAAAAATTAACTGATATTAATGGGGGTAACTGGGCTATGCACTAGCCTCTTTTTCCCCTATGAGAAAGAAATAATTTTCTATATGGCAGGAGCAAATATGTTGCATTTAATTTATATTCTGGCTTTCACCACTGTGGCTATTTTGGCGATCGCTAATTTAATCAGAAGTTTGTTTACCGTTGGTATTGAATCTCAGAGATCCTATTATGGGCGGAAGAATGGGCCGCAAAATCCTAGTTCTTTGCACCCAGAGCTATTAGACGAGTCGGGCAATTTTATTGATGAACCGCTATTAGTCATGCGTTCTGTGTCGATGCAGGATGCCAGGGAACAATTAGACGCTCTTTATAATAATGATCCTCAAAGTGATAAACGAGAGGATTCTTAGAAGTTTCTGAGAGGCTTCTGGGATAATTCTTAGATAATTATTAAATTTCGTCAGTATCTATAGCAGTCGCCAAGGTGGTTAGGACGCTTGTTCTAGTACATACTCCATCGCATCCCGAAGGCAGTTAAACTGACTTATTTGTTTGCGAATCCTACTTTTTATCCATGACCAGCAGTTTTCAATCTTGTTTAGGTCCGGCGAATAAGATGGTAAATATTTTAGCTCACAACCTGCTCCTTCTATTAATTCCC